>Ga0316219_1000014_pt1 | contig 272404 bp, 232 predicted proteins | sample TBH18003PmetaG_FD_203635 | JGI IMG/M metagenome (GOLD analysis project Ga0316219, IMG submission 203635) | Freshwater microbial communities from Trout Bog Lake, Wisconsin, USA - TBH18003P | ecosystem: Environmental > Aquatic > Freshwater > Lake > Hypolimnion/Profundal zone | place: USA...
TTAAGTCCAACGTGTCTACCATTCCACCACCTGGGCATTACGATGAGCGGGAAACGAGACTCGGACTCGCGACCCCGACCTTGGCAAGGTCGTGCTCTACCAACTGAGCTATTCCCGCATTGTAATGTCAAAAAGAACGATTTTTATTCTGAGCGGGAAACGAGACTCGGACTCGCGACCCCGACCTTGGCAAGGTCGTGCTCTACCAACTGAGCTATTCCCGCATTTTTACCTTTACCAAACCCAAACCATAACACCCTCTCTCCAATGTTCCCTGGCAATTATTGTTTCGGTTAAGCGGATGCAAATATAAAGGTTTTTTTTAACTGTGAAAACAGAAATGAATTTCTTGTAGTTTTATATTTCGATTTTTTGTTATTTCACCTTGCAGTAGAAGGTGACAAAATGCCAACTGTTTTACCCATTGGACCATACAGGTTTCTTTTCTATTCGGACGAATATGGTGAGCCACCACATATTCATGGTGAAACAGCCGATGGAGCGTGTAAATTCTGACTTAATCCGGTTAAGCTGGCCGGCAACAGGAATTTAACCCCTAAAACGGTCCGCAAAATTGAAAAGTCGGTTTTTGAAAACATGGTAATCTTGTACGCTAAATTTCTGGAATATCATACAGGAAGATAATTTACTGATAGCTGAACCAATCGCCTTGAAAGCCTGGTCTGTTGGTCGGAATGTATTTATTGAGCTCACTGAGGCAGGGACCATTCGTTTTCAGGCAGACAGATTTGTTATTCTATCCAAAGTAACTGCCCGACAGCTGCAGGAAGTGCAAATCCGGTTAAAAACGGAATTGCACTTGGTTGGGAAAGTGTTGATGAAGATATCACTGTCAATGGAATTATGGCGGGAAATTTTCAGTAACCATTAAACAGCTAAAATTTTTACCTGAAGTTGCGGCAATTCAGCGGTCATAAATAATAAAGGCCGCATTATCTGCAGCCTTTATCATCTAAATTATCAAAGCAAGTTATTTCTTTTTCTCTGCCACAGCCGCCAAAAGCTGCTGAGCCGGATAGCTGAAACTGTATTTCCCGCTGCCAAGGGTAATCTGAAGCGCGTTATTGTTCTGAACAAAGCCTCCCTTAAGCGGCAGACCGTCCTGTTTAACCTGATCTGCGCCGGCATAAGGCAGGGATACGGTTGCGGTCGTATTGGCAGGGATGATCACCTCATACACAAAATTCTCATTTTCGAACTTCCAGGATGAGGCCACCTTGCCATACAGGGTTGTAATCTCCGCGCCTGCATTTTTAAGTCCGCCGCCCGGATGTGGAGCAAAAAGGATGTGTTTATAGCCTGGTGTGTTTTCATCCATTTTAAGACCTGCAACGTGCTGATAGAGCCACTCTCCGATAGCGCCGTAGGCGTAATGGTTAAAACTGTTCATCCCTTTGTCCTGGAAGGAGCCGTCAGGTTTCTGACCATCCCACCGTTCCCAGATCGTGGTGGCGCCTTGCATAACAGGATATAACCAGGAGGGATATTTCTTGTTGTTCAGTAACATAAAAGCCAGGTCGTCGCGTCCGATCGATGAGAGTGTCTTGCACAACAGCGGAGTCCCTACGAACCCCGTGGTGAGGTGCCCGAATTTTTTGACATCTCCGGCAAAATATTCGGCCGCTTTGGGAACCAGGTTTTCGGGAAGCAGGTCGAAGGCCAGAGCCAGTGCATAGGCTGTCTGTGTATGGGAAACCAAACGGCCGTTGGGGGTCACAAATTCGTGGTTGAAGGCCTCCTTAATGCTGGCCGCCAAAGTTTTATACTTTTCAGCATCCTCTTTTTTGCCGATGATCGAAGCGATCTTGCTCAGGAGGATTGTGGAATGGTAATAATAGGCAGTGGCAATCAGGTCCTTTTCGGTGGTTGCGCCAGGATAATCGGAGTTGTTGGTTGCAAAGGCGAGCCAGTCGCCAAAATGGGAATCGCCGATCCAGAGGTGGTCTGGCCTTGCCCGGCTGGTCATGTATCCAACCCACCCTTGCATGCTTGGGTACTGACGTTCGAGGATCTGAACATCGCCGTATGAAAGGTAGACCGTCCAGGGAACGATCACCGATACGTCGGCCCAGGCTGTGGAGCCTCCCCCTCCGTTCAATACATCGGGGATTACATGGGGAACTTTCCCGTCTGCGAGCTGGTCGGCAGTCACATCGCCGAGCCATTTGGTGTAAAATGCGGCTACGTTGAAGTTAAACGCCGCCGTCATGCTGAAAACCTGTGCATCGCCGGTCCAGCCAAGACGCTCATCGCGTTGCGGACAATCGGTAGGAACATCGACAAAGTTTCCTTTCTGACCCCACTGGATATTATGCTGCAGTTTGTTGATCAGCGTATCCGAGCAGCTGAAATTCCCGGTAGGTTTCATATCTGAATGAATCACCACACCGGTAATCTGGTCAAGTGCAGGTGGCGTTGTTAACCCTTCAAGCTTCAGGAACCGGAACCCGTGAAAAGTGAAATGGGGCTCAAATGTTTCGGTCCCTTCTCCTTTGAGAATATAAACATCGGTTGCTTTTGCTGCGCGAAGATTCTCGGTGTATACGTTTCCGTCCTTGTCAAGTACCTCTGCAAATTTCAAGGTTACCTGGTCCCCCTTCTTTCCGGAGATTTTCAACCTTATCCAGCCTACCATGTTTTGACCCATGTCATAAACCAGTTCGCCCTTTGGTGTGATAATCTGTTTGACCGGTTTGATCTCCTGAATCGCCTTAACGGGAACCCCCTGAGGGGCAATCAGGATATCGTTCGATTGAGAAAAGGGGAGGGGATTGTTCCAGTTTCCCGTATCATAGCCGGTTTGATCCCATCCGGTAAGTTCAAGACGGGCGTCATAGGTTTCTCCGTTATAAATATCCGCTCCGAGAATCGGACCGTTTGCAGTCGCCTTCCAGCTGTTGTCAGAGCAGATATTCTCAACCGAGCCATCGGTATAAGTTACCTGAAGCTGAAGCAAAAACGCCAGTTGGTTTCCATAATAAGCCCCTCTTTTAGACCACCCAAGGTTTCCCCTGTACCAGCCGTCGGCAAGGACAACACCTAGGGCATTTTTATCTTTGAGCATCGCAGTCACGTCATAAGTCTGATACTGCAGCCGTTTTTTAAAGCTGGTCCATCCCGGAGTAAACAGGTCGGAGGTAACTTTGGCTCCGTTAATGTGAAGTTCGTAAAATCCGAGTGAAGTTGCGTAGACCCTTGCTGAGAGGATCTTTTTGGAGAGGGAGAACTCTTTTCTGAAATATTGGGATGGCAAAGATTCCTTGACCTCCTTGGGCTTGCTGAAGGTGATCCAGCTTCCTTTCCAGTCTGAAGGCTTCAGGATACCCATCTCCCAGTAGGCGGGTGTACTCCAGGCCGTGGCCTTATCTTTACTGTCCCATACCCGAACCTGCCAGTAAACACGCTGTGACGAAATTAATGCAGGACCGTTGTAAATCACGTTAACCGATTGTGAATTATTTACTTTGCCGGTAGACCAGCCCGATTTTCCGGAGCTTAGTTTTGCCGCAGACTCCGCAGTACGGATTTCATAGGCCGTCTGCATTACTCCGTTTTCGGTTGAGGAGAGTTGCCAGCTAAGTCTGGGTTTTGCCACATCAATACCAAGTGGATCGGTTTTGTATTCGCATACGAGCTGCCTGACCTCGTTTTTAGCAAATGAGGCATGGGTAAAGCCATTGAATAAAATCAGGATGACTGCCATTTTTAAATAACTGTTCATTTTCTTCACTTCAAAAATAATTTTAGTTAATTGATTGAATATTTGATCTTCGAAAATACGGATTCATTATTTATATCTGTTAATCTTATTTCTTTTTTTTTAGAAGCTATTTTCACAATCACGGGGTTTGTATTTTGGGCAAAAATGACCTGGTCACCTCATCCGAATCCTTATATCTGAGGCGCAGATCATCGAGTTTTTTATGTAAACCGGCCCTGATCGCGGTGTAGCCGGGATCGGTGTAAACATTCTTCATTTCATGGGGATCTTTCTCAAGATCGTAGAGTTCCCATTCGTCGATATCGTAATAAAAATGGATGAGTTTGTACCGTTCCGTGCGGACTCCATAATGTCGTTTTACCGCATGCACCGCCGGATATTCAAAATAGTGGTAGTAGATCGCATCTCTCCAATTTGTGGATTCACCGCTTACTACCTTCCGGAACGATTCTCCCTGCATCTCCTTTTGGTCCCCAACCCCCGCATAATTTAAAAACGTTGGTGCAAAATCGAGATTCATAACCAGCTGTTTAACCACTGTGCCGGGTTTAATCTCCCTGGGATACCGGATTAAGAGCGGCGTGCGGAATGACTCTTCGTACATAAATCGTTTGTCAAACCACCCATGCTCCCCTAAATAAAAACCCTGATCGGAGGTATAGACGACAATCGTATTTTCGGTCAGCCCATTTTTGTCGAGGTAATCAAGCACTTCACCGACCCCATCGTCAATGGATTGGATGCATTTGAGGTAGTCGCGGATATAGCGCTGGTACTTCCATTTGGCAAGGTCGCGTCCGACGGGCATGGTTTTTTTGAACTCTTCATTTCTTGCATCATAAGCCCCCCGCCAGCCCTTCCGCTGCTTTTCATCCATGCGCTGGATATCCTGTGCAAATTTGGTTGGTTGACCGGTATAGGGATCATTTTCAAATTTCATATCGTGTCCCCACTCCATATCCTTAACAATTCCCATCTCCTGGGTATGAGCGGCAGTGCCCCGCCCCGTATAATCGTCGAAAAAATTATCCGGGAAGGGGAAATCGCGATCTTCGAAAAGGTTCAGGTATTTCTCTTCGGGCAGCCAGTTCCTGTGCGGCGCCTTCTGATGATACAACAGACAAAAGGGTTTCGATTTATCGCGTTTCTTATCGAGCCATTCCAGGGTATACTTTGTGGTTAAGGTGGTAACATATCCCGGAACCCGTTGTCGGACTCCGTTTTCAATAAAGTCGGGATTATAGTATTCCCCCTGTCCCGGAAGGACATTGGAATAATCGAATCCCTGGGGAAGGCCGCTCAGATGGATCTTTCCGATCAGTGCAGTCTGATAGCCGTTTTGCTGCAAAATTTTAGGAAAATTCATCTGGTTCCAGTCGAACGGGGCTGTATTATCGATCTTTCCGTTGATATGGCTGTATTTTCCGGTAAGCATCACCGCACGACTGGGGGCGCATAACGAGTTGGTCACAAATGCCCGGGTGAAAATCGCCCCTTCCCTGGCCAGCCTGTCGATATTCGGGGTGGAATTTAATCCATATCCATAGGCGCTGATCGCCTGATATCCGTGATCATCACTCATGATAAACAGGATATTCGGTTTTTGCCGGACCCTGGTTTGGCCGGCACATACCGGGGCCAACCCGGCCAGGCATAGCCCCAGGGTTATCCCTGTTTTGATTTGTATCTTCATTTTAAAATTTAAGTCTGTTACCATTCAGCATTACCCATTCAGCATTACCCATTATTAGCTGCTCAAAATCTGAAACACGCATATTCAAAACAGGGTTAGACCGCAGGTTATTTAGTCTCCGGAACCTCCATTCTGCCCGGTTCGCGTACGTTTGCCCCTTTGATGTTTCTGATCCCGTCGCCCAGATCTGCTCTTGCCTCATCGGCGATTTTATTGAGCTCTGCCACAACTTCCGGATAAAGTACTTTCACGTCGTACCGTTCCCCCGGATCACGGCGCAGGTCAAACAGGGCTGACTCAACCTGGATATTTCCTGTTTTGCCGGCAATTCCATCGTTTCCCGGCAGGTACCCTTCATAGGTTTGTGAACGGTGGGGGAAGACCAGCTTCCACTGATTTTTTCGCACCGCCTCCAGGCAATCGGAATTGTAATAATATAAAAATACCTCGCGCGGATTGGCATTCGGCTCCCCTTTGAGTAAGGAGATGATATTGATGCCATCAATTTTAAGTTTTGGCAGCGGAGCCCCCGAGACGAAAGCCAGCGTAGGTAAAATATCCATCATCGCAGCCATCTTATTGCAAACGGTACCCTGAGGAATGTGGCCGGGCCATTTCATGATGCAGGGAACCCGCTGACCCCCTTCCCAGCTTGTCCCTTTCCCTTCACGAAGTCCTCCGGTGGAACCCGCATGATTTCCGTAGTTAATCCACGGACCATTGTCTGAGGCAAAGATGACCAGCGTATTTTCAGCAAGTCCGTTTTTCTCAAGGGTCTTCATAATCTCTCCGACGGACCAGTCGATTTCCATCACCACATCACCGTAAAGGCCCTGGTCGCTCTTTCCCCTGAATTTGGCTGAGGCGGCAATCGGAACATGGGGCATTGCATGGGGAAGATACAGGAAGAACGGTTCTTTTTTGTGTTTTTCGATGAATGCCACTGCCCGCCCGGTGTATCTGGTTGTCAGGCTTGCCTGGTCCTCCATCGTTTTAATCTCCTGAACCATTTCATTTCCATCAATCAATGGGAGAGGGGGGTAGCCGGCTTTGTTTTTGTTTTGTTCAGGGGTGGCGGCAGAACCGTCAAGATTGTACTTCCACATGTCATTCGAGTAGGGTAATCCAAGGTATTCATCGAACCCCTGCTGCAACGGCAGGAATTTTCGTTGATACCCCAAGTGCCATTTTCCGAAAATCCCGCTTTTATACCCCCGCTTTTTCAGGATTTCAGCGATTGTTTCTTCTCTGGGGTTCAGTCCGATTGTGGATGTCGGAAACAGAGCCCCGCCGATTCCAATCCGGGTTGAATAACATCCGGTAAGCAACGCAGCCCGCGAGGCGCTGCAAACAGCCTGTGAGACGTAGAAATTGGTGAATCTCACTCCGCCCGCAGCGAGCTGGTCAAGGTTAGGGGTGATATACCGGGTGGCGCCATAACAGTTAAGGTCGCCATACCCCAGATCATCGGTGAGTATGATCACCACATTGGGTGGTTGCCGCTCACGCAATATTCTTTCGCCGGGCTCTTGTGCCAGCGCCGGTGTAAAACTCAGGAGGCCACATAATCCCAGCCAGTTTAGCCGATCACTTTTCATCATATATCACTTAAATTCAGATAATCCGCGTTGATTTGAACAAAGGGTTAAACTTAATAAATAAAAGAATAAAAACGTTTAAATTTTCAGCTTCAATTTTTTTTAACCGATTATAACTTTAAATTTGCCCTGTTCGTTCATAGTAAAAAAACAGTTCACTAATTTAATTTAAAATTTAAAATTGCATGAGAACAAATTTGATTAAGTCATTAATATCTTTTGTATTAATGGCAAGCTTTATGGTCGGGTTATCACAGAAATCCCTTGCCAAGGGGAAGAAAGAAATTGCCCTTCAGATGTATTCTCTCCGTGATGATCTGAAAAAGGATTTGAAGGGGACAATCGAAAAAATGGGTAAAATGGGATACACCTCCCTTGAAGCAGCAGGTTTCGATAATGGCAAATTTTACGGGATGGAACCGGAGGCTTTCAAGGCGCTGATTGAAGCTAATGGCATGAAACTGATCAGTTCTCACACCGGTCCGAATTATACCGGCGATCAGGCTTCGTGGGATGCAGCGATGAAATGGTGGGATATGGCTATTGATGCCCATAAGCGGGCCGGGTGCTCCTTTATCATCAAGCCATCGATGGGAGAATATCCCTATAAAAATCAGGAATCGCTGAAAAAAACCTGCGAATATTTTAATGCAATCGGGAAAAAATGTAACGCTAAGGGGATCCGCTTTGGGTATCACAATCACAATCATGAATTTACAAAGATATCTGATGGGACTGACCTCGTTTATGATTATATGCTGAAAAATACCGATCCCAAAAAAGTAACCTTCGAAATGGATGTTTACTGGGTCGTAAAGGGTGGACAAAAACCTGTGGAATATTTCAATAAGTATCCAAAGAGATTTGAACTGCTCCATATTAAAGGGGAGACCGAGGTTGACGGCAGCGGCACGATAGATTTCAAGTCAATATATGACAATAAAGCAAAAGCTGGCACTAAATTTGCAATTGTTGAAGTAGAACGCTATGCTTTCGAGCCACTTGTAAGTGTCAAGAAGAGTTTTGATTACCTGAACAATGCACCGTTTGTTAAATAGCGGTCGAAAATAATTGATAAACAGAGGCTGTCCGGGGTCGGATGGTTTCTGTTTCTTCCGGTTGAGTAATTTGAATAAAATGATTACTTTCGTGTAGGTCGATTTTTAAAATTGTTTGTAAACGAAATATTTAAGTTATGCCCGAGAAAATAAACCTGAGCGGACGATGGCGTTTTGAGGAGGATTTCGGATTTGGCAAGGACAGCGGTTACGCTGAAATCAGCCAGAGCGGAAAACACCTTAAGGGGGTTTTGCGTTTCTCGGAGCAAATTGACGGAGAGGAGACTTTCATCGTAAAACAGGAGATAGCGGGCAAGATTAACGGGACAAAAATAGACCTTAAATCCCATTCGTGCGAGATCCTCTTTAGTGACGAAGATATTATTTATGAATTGGATACCTGGGCTGGCGAGCTCCAGCCAAACGGTAAGATTGTAGGGAACAGCCGCGATTCAGAAGGAACCGGAGGTTCTTTTGTGATGGAACGCGAAAGTTTTGAAACCTCTGATTTAACCGATGATCACCAGTTTGGAATGAACTAATGTAGTAGGGACAAATGATTATTCGTCCCTACTACATTAATTCACTTAACTCCAGCCATCGCAACTCTTTCTCATCGAGCATTTCCCGGATCTCCCCATGGCGCTTTGATTTAATTACCAGCGCTTCCGATGCGAAATTCCCTGAATTCATCTCCGTTTCAATCAGTTGTTTTTCCCCCTCAAGCAGCGCAATATCCTTCTCCAATTGATCAAGTTCCCGTTTCTCGTTGAAGTTTAATTTTCGGATCCCCTCCTTTTCAGGTTTGGGTTTAACCGGTTTTTCCCGCTTCTCCGGCAGCCGTAGCTCCTTTTCCTTTTCTTCGAGCCAATCGCGGTAATCGGAATAATTTCCCGGGAAGTCCTTAATGATACCGTTTCCTTCAAATACAAAGAGGTGATCGACAATCTTATCCATGAAGAACCGGTCATGCGAGACAACAATTGCACACCCCTGAAAATTGCGCAGGTAATCTTCAAGCACGTTTAAGGTCATTATATCCAGGTCGTTGGTTGGTTCGTCGAGGATCAGGAAATTTGGGTTGCGCATCAGGATGGTGCAGAGGTAGAGCCGTCGTTTTTCTCCTCCGCTTAATTTCTCCACATAATTAAATTGAGTCTCTGGCGGAAAGAGGAAATAATTCAGAAACTGCGAGGCATTCATGCGGTTCCCGTTTCCAAGATCCACCACTTCGGCAATCTCTTTGATCACATCGATCACCCGGTCGCCTGGCTTGAAGTTTATGCCATCCTGTCGGTAATAGCCGAAGCTGATGGTTTCACCAACATCAATCGTACCGCTGTCGGGCAATAAATTACCTGTCAGCATATTCAGAACGGTTGTTTTGCCACTGCCATTTTTTCCGATAATCCCTATTTTTTCCAGGCGGGCAAAGTTATAGGTGAACTTGTCCAGAATGACCAGCTCGTCATAACCTTTGCAAAGACTCTTGACATTGAGGATTTTACTTCCAAGCCGTTTCCCTTGTACCGTTAGTTCAACATTATCATCTGACCGAAATTGTGAGGCTTTCTCCTGCAGAACATAGGCATTCTCAGTGCGGTATTTCGATTTATGGGTTCGCGCTTTTGGCATTTTCCGGAGCCATTCCAGTTCGGTGCGAAAAAGATTCCGGGCGCGGTCGATCTCGGCATTGAGCGACTGGATCCGTTCTTCCCTCTTTTCAACATAATAGGAGTAGTTCCCCTTGTATCTGAAAATGGCATTGTCATCCAATTCGATGATCTCATTGCAGACCCGGTCGAGGAAATACCTGTCATGAGTCACCATAAAAAGGGTGCATTTGGCTTTTTCGAGGTATTTTTCGAGCCATTCAATCATCTCCAGGTCGAGGTGGTTGGTCGGCTCATCAAGGATCAGAAAATCGGGTTCGTTGATCAGGATGTGGGCGAGGGCGACCCTTTTTTTCTGTCCCCCCGAAAGAAATTTGATTTGCTGATTGACGTTGGTGATCTTTAACTGGGTAAGAATTTGCCTGATCCGGAGTTCAAAATCCCAGGCATTCAGCACATTCATCCGCTCAATGGCGTGATCCAGTAGCTTGGGATCGTGATTCTCCAAAGCTTTCTCATAGTTCTTGACCGCCTGGATCAGTTCTCCGGGTGCATTAAAGGCTGCCTCCAATACGGTATCTTCGGGATTCAGATCGGGATTCTGACGCAGGTATCCGATCGATCCCGGGTTCATCAGGGTCAGTTTCCCCGAATCGGGGGTTTCAATACCGGCAATAATATCCATTAATGTCGATTTTCCAGCCCCGTTTTTGGCGATCATGGCCACTTTTTGCCCTTCAGAGACGGAAAAGCTAATTCCTTCGAATAGTGTTAGTTCGCCCCAGTATTTGGAAAGATTATCGACTTGCAGGTATGTGATCATAGACAGTTAAAATTACGGGCACAAAATTAGCACGAAAAACCACAAAAGATATTTTTCTTTTCGCTACAGGATATAAGTAGTAAGAACAATTTAATGCCGTAATTATTTGCATCCTCTTTTGACCTCCCCTAACGCCTGACCTCCCCAACCCCCCCAAAGGAGGGGAAGGAGGGGAAGGGAGGGGATTAAAAGGGAGTTATTGTTCAGAATACGGGAGATTTAGAGGGGTCAAAAAGGAGAAAATCAGTATTTTAAATACTCCATTATATCTTTCCGAATACTTAAGGAAATGGCGGTTAGAAAAAAGACCGGAGAATTACACGTTTAAATAGTCTGGAATTACCTGCCTTTTCGACACCGAAACGAAAAGGGGCAATTTCAATTCTTCCTTTATTCGGATCTTGTCTTTACCGTTTAAAAAACCAGGTATCTCATCCGGGGTGCTCGCCTGACTGGCAATTTCAGTAATAAACTCTATTTCTTCTGCCTGTTTTAGATTCTTAATTTTCCCAACATTGCAAAAATGATTTGCGGTATTTAACGATCATTTTTGCAAATTCATTTTAATACTTGCAAATTTGTTTTCCCCTCTTCAAACGAAAGAATGATTCTTTTATCTGCTTGTTTCCTTTCCCGGATCAAAATATCAACAGCCAGCTCTTCAAAGTCGGAACGAGCTATTCGATCTGAAGCACGCTCAATACCGGGTATCATTTTTAACCCCTCTTTAATCCTGGCCTTACTGAGTGTCTTATCAGGATAGATTATTAATGTTTCCATAATTAAATCTGCTTTGCTGTAAAATACAAATAGAATATTTCATTCTTGTTTTAATTGTATTTTTGACACTGGTTTAAGAGCGGATATATGCGAAAAAAAGAGCGTTTTGAAATGGTTATCGGGTGGTTTAAAGCCAATATGCCGGTTGCGGAGACCGAACTTCATTATACCAATCCCTATGAATTGCTGGTGGCTGTCATTTTGTCGGCACAATGCACCGACAAGCGGGTCAATATAGTGGCTCCTGAACTGCTGAAGCGGTTTCCCACCCCCGAAAAACTGGCAGATGCCGAGCCGGATGAGGTATTTGAGTATATCCGCTCCATCTCCTATCCCAATAATAAAGCGAAACACCTGGTTGGGATGGCACGGAAGCTGGTGGAAGATTTCCAGGGGGTTATGCCCTCAGAGGTGGAGCAGTTGGTGACCCTTCCCGGGGTTGGGCGCAAAACGGCTAATGTGATTGCATCAGTCGTTTTTAATAAGCCGGCGCTGGCTGTGGATACCCATGTTTTCAGGGTTGCGGCCCGTATCGGGTTGTCTTCCAGGGCTAAAACACCTTTGGAAACGGAGAGGCAGCTAATTGCTTTTATTCCTGATGAGCTTATTCCAATTGCCCATCACTGGTTAATCCTTCATGGAAGATATGTCTGTGTGGCCCGTAAACCCAAATGTGCATCGTGCGGAATTCAATCTTTCTGTGCCTACTATGAAAAGGAGCTCAAAAAAATCGCTGTTTAAAACAAGTAAAAATTACAAATAGAATTTGTTATTTGCCCATTCTTTGTACTTTTGTGCCATAGTTTGAAAAACATCAGGATAATCATAAACAAAAAAAATCAGTAGTTATGGCTTACAAAATTTCAGATGAATGTATCGCTTGCGGAACTTGCATTGACGAGTGCCCGGTAGAAGCAATCAGCGAGGGTGATATCTTTTTAATCGATGCTAGTCTTTGCACCGATTGTGGTTCATGCGCTGAAGTTTGTCCTACCGACGCAATTTCTCCAGAATAATCCGAGAAATAGATATAGTATGAAAGCCTGCTAAATTTTAGCGGGCTTTCATTTTTATAGGGTATACCCTCCGTTTTTAAGCCTCCCCAGAGAATCCGGCCCGATTCATCCCGGCAACTAACTTAAACTTTCTGCAACAGTGCAATATCCTGCTTATTCCGCGCTGTTTTTTTGCCTGCTCCTTTAAAAATGATCAACTTTACCCTTTGAAAAATCTCTGAATCTTATGGAAAAACAACCCTCAAGGAGTGACGCTTTTGCCCTGTTATGCAAGTACAATCAACAGGATAGCCTGATTCGCCACGGACTGGCAGTTGAAGCGGTGATGCGCTGGTTTGCAGATCAATCGGGCGAGGATATCGAAAAATGGGGGGTCATCGGACTCTGTCATGATCTCGATTATGACCAATTCCCAGACCAGCATTGCGTTATGACCCGGAAAATTCTCGAGACTGAGAACTGGCCGGAATCCTATGTCCGTGCAATTGTCAGCCATGGCTGGGGAATCTGCTCCGATGTGGAGCCGTTGGAGCGAATGGAAAAAATTCTCTTTGCAACCGATGAGCTCACCGGCCTGATTACTGCCTGCGTTTATGTGCGTCCTTCCAAAAGTATTCTTGACTTAACCACTAAATCGGTGATGAAAAAATGGAATACCAGAACCTTTGCGGCCGGGGCTAACCGCGAAGTGATTGCAAAAGGGGCAGATATGCTCGGAATTTCGGTCGAAGCGCTGGTGGCAGAAACGATCACTGCCATGCAGTTATACTCCGGTCAGATCGGCTTAAGGGGAAATTTATAACAAATTATTTACGTGGACTTTAAAATATTTGCGCTGATGTAAAAATATAATGCACATATTTGTTGATATGCAAAATAATTTATTTCTTTGTTCATGAATTAATTGTAGCTATTCTGTCGCCAATCAAATTTTCACCTTCTTTTACTATTTCTTGATTTTTTCAGGAATTGATTAGCAGATTTACAAAACAAATTCTGTTCATAATCATGTAATTACTATGGGTCTTATCCGTAATTTCTTACAGTTTATACTCCCTTTGGTCAGAGAGCCGAAAAGCCAGGGCAAGGGGCCAGCCTTTCGGCAAAGGGGTAAAAATATATTGAATCAGCAGGATTCCAAAAGTGCTGTGCCCATTTCCGTGGCGGACGGGCACAGCCTGATTCATGAGCTGGAGGTAAACCAGCTTGCGCTTGAGAAGAAAATCGAAGAATTGAGTTGCCGGAATAGCACCAACGAGCAACTGGTCGAAGAATTAATCCTGGCCAATACCGAAAAGGAGAACCAGGTGAACCAGTTAAAGGAGGTGATCGATAATTTCAGGCTTGTCGCCAATCAAATTCCCGGAGTTGTGTATCAATACCGTCTCAGGCCGGACGGCAGCTGCTGTTTTCCCTATGCCAGTGAGACGATCCTTAAAATCTGCGGAGTTACTTCCGAAGAGCTTCGCGAAGATGGTTCGAAAGCATTTTTGAATTTACTCCCCAGTGATTATGAAGGTATTGTATCCTCGACGAATGAGTCTGCAAAGTACCTGACTCCATGGCAACATGAATACCGGGTTCAATATGAGGATGGTTCAATCCATATTCTTTATGGAGATGCAGTGCCTCACCGCGAGAGCGACGGATCAATCTTATGGTACGGTTTTATTACCGATATCACGGAACGGAAAAAGACGGAGGAAGCGCTCAGGCAAAGTGAGGAACGAAACAGGACAATTGTCGAGTGTTCACCCCTTGCGAGTATAGTTCACCGGCAGGGGATAATCATTTATGTTAATCCGGCAACCCTGCTGATGTTCGGTTTAGCGAAGGATGATCAGATTCTGGGCACCTCTATCTATAATTGGGTCCACCCCGATTTTCAGGAGCTTTCCAGGGCACGAACAATTCAGGCAGAGAGCCATATCGATAGTAATCCGATTATTGTGATACGGTTTGTGCGAATTGACGGCACGACAGGGGAGTCAGAGGTGCGTAGTACTCCACTTATTTTTAATGGAATCCAGGCTATTCATGTCACTTTGAATGATATTACCCTGCGTAATGAATCTGAGCGAAAACTGAGGAAGAGTGAACAGCTGTATCATACCCTGGTTAATTCTGCCTCAATTGGCATTTTGGTTGCCCAGGGTGATAAGCTAAAGTTCTTAAATCAGGCAGTTGTTGAATTGTCGGGTTACTCCGAAACGGAACTCCTTTCGATGCCGTTTCTTGATCTGATCTACCCAGGGGATCACCAGGCACTGCTTCTCGCTTACAGGAGCAGGCTAACCGATCAGACTGAAAATGATATTTCCCAGTTTAGGATGGTGAGGAAGGACAAGTGTATCCGTTGGTTTTCCTTACGGTCGGTTAAAATTGACTGGGCAGGAGAACCGGCGACACTCACTTTTATTACCGATATTGAAGAGAGTGTCCAGGCTGGCTTAAAGGTAAAAGAGATAGCCCTGCGTTTTAGTATGGCGGCCAGGGCAGGAGGTGTCGGGATGTGGGAATTCAATATCCTTCAAAATATCCTGACCTGGGATGATAAAATGTACGAACTTTATGGGATCAAAAAAGTGGGCTCTGGCGCCACTTACGAATCCTGGATTGCCTCCATCCATCCTGACGATATGGTGAAAGCTCAGAATGCAATCAAAATGTCGGTAATTGGCCAGGCGGAGTATGATCTGGAGTTCCGGGTCATCTGGCCGGATGGTTCAATTCACTATCTTAAGGCACTGGGTGAGGTAGAGCGCGATGAATCCGGTATCGCATTGAACATGTACGGGACTAATTATGATATCACCCGGGAGAAGGAGACTAAAGAGACCTTAATCTTTGCCATGCAGAAAGCCGAAGCGGCCAATAAGGCAAAATCGGAATTCCTGGCCAATATGAGCCATGAAATTCGTACCGCCCTAAACAGCGTAATCGGATTTACCGACCTTTTACTTAAATCCCCGCTCGACGAAATTCAGCATAATTTTGCCCTCAATGCAAATATTTCGGGAAATTCGTTGCTGGGAATCATCAATGACATTCTTCACTACATTAAAATCGAGGGAGGAAGCTTTGCAATCCAGACCGCCAGAACAGATATTATAGAATTCGCTGAAAAAAAGCTTGCCGTTTTCAGGCACCTGGCTGATCACCAAAACCTCAATCTGATTCTGATCATTGAACCCGCTGTTCCCCGCCATGTATTTATCGATCAGGGAAAGATCAGGCGTATTATGGTTAACCTGATCGGCAATGCCATAAAATTCACACCCGCCGGTGAAGTGGAAATCAGAGTGGCCTATGCTCAAAAAGATTCAACCCACGGGGCGCTTCACTTTTCGGTAAGGGATACCGGCATTGGGATCAGTGAAGAGCAGCAGCAACAACTTTTTCAGCTGTTTTCACAGGCCGATAATTCAATAACACGCAAATTCGGTGGGATCGGACTGGGTCTGACTGTCTCCAATTTACTGGCCAGCCAGATGGGGAGTGAGATCAGGCTGAGCAGTGAATTTGGCGTGGGCTCGGTTTTTTCGTTTGCTGTTCCGGTAAATCCTCAGGCTGATGAAAATGGCGGTAAGAACAGCCTCTTGCCAATCAAAAGGATACTGATGATTGATGCCGATAATTACAGACAATTAGCCATTAGTCAGGTCGTTGGTCAGTGGGGTATCGAATTCACCGGCACCAGTGAATGGCGCACTGCGATAACCATCCTCGAATCATCAGAGCCGTTTGATGCAGTTTTGGTCGAATACCATATGCCTGATATTAACGGGCTGGAAATAATCCGGATGATCAGAAACCGCCTTGCCCTTACGGTAAAGGACAAACATTTTATTCTCCTTTGCAACCACGACGAAGTAAGCGGAATCTTAAAGCAGGAGCTGAGTCAGGAACTGATTACAAATCTTAGTGAGCCTGAAGACACGAAGCAGCTTTTCGAGTGTTTGAAGAATCTGAACCCCGAACCGGTCGTGCCCGATAAACCGGAAGTACTTCTGACCGCAGCGAATGTGCCGATCTGCAATAGAGTGGGTTCTGTTATCCTGGTTGCCGAAGATGAGGGTCTGAATATGATTTTAATCACCAGCTTATTGAAAAGATTCAATCCTGATTCAACAATTCTCAAAGCGGTTAATGGGATGGAGGCTTACGAAATGGCTGTCTCACAATCGCCCGATCTGATTATTATGGATATCCAGATGCCGAAGATGTCGGGTATAGAGGCTACGCATAAGATCCGGAATCATGAAAAATTGAATGGAGGACGGATTCCGATTGCCGCCTTAACTGCCGGATTTGACAAGGAAAAATGTATTGAAGCGGGAATGGACGAATTTTTAACCAAACCAATTAATCTGGAGAGGCTGAAGAGTTTGCTTGGGAAATACCTGTAAGGGATTGTTCCCACGCTGTGAATTATGACCGGATTTGAATCCGGTTTGCCGATATTGCACTGCTCGCTCTGATCATCCTCTCAATTTATCTGTTTCCATACCAGACCTGTCCGGCCGGATATTCAATTCCGGGCCTTTGTACCGGACCCCGGGTTCATCTGCGTAGGGATCTAACTGCAGCCTGTTTAAGTAAATATTAAACATTTGTAATGAGTGTTTTGTTAGTGTTCAGGATTCGGTAGATTTATTGCAAAACTAAACACCCCTAAGTCATTCCCAGGCAGGTAATCGGGAGTATACTTGAGAGAAAACAATCTGATTGCCGGACAAAATAACAGTATTTACAATTTCTGATCCGCTAACTTCTCCCTGTTTTTTTCAGAAAATGACAAAAATAAAGGGTTTATCGATTTTATTTAAAGGGGTTGGAATGTAAAATAAACTTTTAACTTTGTGAAGTAACTTTAATATTCCACTCTATACTCTCACTTGATGAAAACTGAACAATCTATATTTTCCGGGGATTCCGGTTGGGTAAATAATAGCGGAAATGAGCTTGGCTCTTCTGCTCAGCTTGTTTTTTTATTTGGGAACAAGGAATTATTAAAGGATCAGCAGCATATTGATTATGTAGCATCTAAATACCCTCTGGCTCAGGTTGTCGGTTGTTCCACTTCCGGTGAGATTTACAACGAAGAGGTAAGGAATAATCATATCGTCTGTACGGCAGTATGGTTTGAGCATACGGTTATTAAAATTTCGCGAGAATATATCCATTCGATGGAAGAGAGTTTTATGGTCGGAGAAAAACTGGCTGAACAGCTCGATAACAGTCAGCTGGTCCATGTTATGGTGCTGTCTGAGGGATTAAATATTAACGGCAGCGAGCTCACCAAGGGGCTAAACAGCAAACTGGGGAACAGGATTCCGGTAACGGGTGGCCTGGCCGGGGATCAGGCCGATTTCCATGAAACTGTTATTGTCCATAATCGGTCAGGTGAAAAGAACCTGGTGTTGGCTATCGGGTTTTACGGAGATCATCTCAAAGTTGGTTACGGTTCGATGGGAGGTTGGGATTCGTTCGGAGTCGACCGTGAAGTAACCAAATCGAAAGGGAATATTCTATATGAGCTTGACGGTCAGCCTGCGCTGGAATTATATAAACGGTATCTGGGAGATCATGCCGCTAATCTGCCTGCTTCGGCGCTGCTCTTCCCGCTCAGCCTAAGGTTAAAGAACTCGGAAACAGCATTGGTCAGAACGGTCCTGGCAGTCAATGAGGCCGATGGGAGTATGGTTTTTGCGGGGGATATTCCTCAGGGTGAATATGTCAGATTAATGAAGGCAAATTCCGACCGCCTGATCGAGGGGGCCAATGGAGCGGCAGAGATGTCGAAAATCTCCCTTCAGGACACAGTGCCGGACCTTGCCATCCTGATCAGCTGTGTCGGTCGGAAACTGGTGCTAAAGCAACGGGTCGAGGAGGAGCTGGAGATTATCCGGGAGTCTTTCGGCACCGATACCACTATAGCCGGATTTTATTCCTATGGGGAGATCAGCCCAATCAAACCTTTTGAACAACATTGTGAATTGCATAATCAAACCATGACCATTACGCTTTTTAAGGAGGTATAAGTCGTTCTTATTATGGAAAATAAATTGAATAAACTTTTATTGCGACAGATTAAGCGTCATTTTGGCGCAGTAGACCCCCTGCCGGATGGACTCGTCGGATTTATTCAGGATATTAACAATACCTATGAAAATTTTGAGGAAGATTCTCATCTGCTTCAGAATTCCATCGAAATAAGTTCTCAGGAACTCCGGGAAGCTTTTCAAAAACATAAACTTGATGCAGAAGCCCAAAAGGGGACAATCAACAAAATAAAAGAGGCGATTTACGCCCTTAAACCTGTAGATAATACAAAAGATATTGAAGGTGAGTCTGTTACTTCAGAGAGTACTTTTCTATTCGATTCCCTCATTAAATTGATCGAAGAACGAAAACAGGCTGAGGAGGAGATACTGAAACTCTCAAAAGCAGTTGAGCAGAACCCTGCTTCGATCGTCATTACCAATAAAAACGGTGACATTGAATATGTAAATCCAAAATTCTGCGATTTAACAGGATATACCAGGGAAGAGGTTATCGGGAAGAACCCCCGAATATTAAAATCGGAATCGACCCCCTATGAATTGTTCATCGACTTGTGGGACACCATTTTGTCAGGAAAGGAATGGCAGGGTGAGCTGCAAAATAAAAAGAAAAACGGAGAGCATTACTGGGAATCTGCCTTAATATCCCCCATTATTAATGAAAACCGGCAGATCACCCATTTTATTGCTATCAAGGAGGATATTACGGCACGCAAATTAGCTGATGATGAGCGGGTTCAGCAAACAGGTCTGATCACCTCCCTGCTTGATTCGATTCCCGATATCATCTTTTTTAAGGATACCCAGGGGGTCTATCTCGGATGTAATCCCCCTTTTGCCGAATTGGTAGGCAAACCCAGAAGTGAGATTATTGGCAAGAGTGATTATGATCTTTTTGATCGGGATAGCGCCGATTCATTCCGGTTTTTTGATACTCAGATGCTGGTTCAAAAAAAATCCCAGCACAACGAAGAATGGATAACCTACCCCAATGGGAGGAGAGTCCTTATCGACACCCTTAAAACACCTTATTGGGCAAGCAATGGAAGTCTGATCGGAATACTTGGCATAAGCCGCGATATTACCGAAAGAAAAAAGGCGGAAGATGCACTGAAGCAAAGCATTCAAAAATGGGAAGCTATCATTTCGGCCTCCCCTGACGGAATAGGAATGGTCTCAATTGACGGGAAGCTGCAGCTGATGTCAGAGAAATTAGCCCTGATACACGGCTATTCGATCGATCAGCGCGATGAATACCTGAATAAGACAATCTTCGATTTTATCGATCCCTCGAATCACAAAATGCTCCTTGATAATATTCATGGACTGCTCACGGGTGAAAAAGGGGACAAAATAACCGAATACCTGGCTGTAAGGCAAGATCAGAGCAGGTTCTTCAGCGATGTCAACTCTTCGATACTGTATGACACCAATGGCAATCCCGAAAGTATCCTGTTTGTTGAACGGGATATTACAGAACGGAAGGCAGCCGAAGAGGCGCTTCAGACCAAGTCCTCATTGCTCGAAGCCCAGACCAATGCCACAATCGATGGGATTTTAATCGTAAATAACGATCAGAAAAGGGTGCTGATCAACCAGCGCATGATTGATCTTTTTGAGGTCCCCCAGTATATTGTTGAGAGTGAGGATGATTCCTTGTTACTCAATCATGTCATGGGGCTGAATAAGAATCAGGAGGAATTTCTGGAAAAGGTCAAATACCTTAATGATCATAATGGTGAGATCAGTTATGATGAACTTGAACTGGTTAACGGGAAAGTTATGGATCGGTATTCGGCGCCCGTACTGGGGAAAGACGGAAAGAACTATGGCCGGATCTGGACTTTCCGGGATATTACCCAGAGCAAGCTGGCCGAAGAGTTGCTTCAGAACGAACGAACACTTTTTAGAACCATTATTGATCTGATTCCTGATGCCGTATATGTTAAGGATATCGAGGGGAGAAAGATATTAGCCAACCCCAGGGAGGTTCAGTTTGCAGGGAAAAAGACGGAAGATGAGATCATCGGTAAATCGGATGATCTTTTATATCCCGGCCTGGCTGCCGAACGGGCAAAACGTGAGGACCAGCTCGTTCTTGAGACGGGAAACTCGATTCTCGATGTTGAAGGGTCATTAACCGATAATAACGGTAAACTGCACTCCCTGTTAATTTCCAAAGTCCCCCTGCGCGACGTTCATGGTAAAATTACCGGATTAGTGGGGGTAACCCACGACATCAGTTCACGAAAGAAGGCGGAGGACGATCTGAAGCAGATTTCAACCCGGTTGTCTTTGGCGGTACGGGCGGGCGGAATCGGGGTATGGGACCTTGATCTGGTTGAGGATTTCCTGTTGTGGGACGAACAGATGTTCTCTCTTTATGGCGCCGATCGAAGTTTTGTGGGTCAGGCAAACGAGATCCGGATCGCAGGTATCCATCCCGATGATGCACCCCATATGGATAATCTGATTATGCAGGCCATAAGCGGGGAGAAGGAATTTGATACTGAGTTCAGGGTCATCTGGCCCGATAAATCGGTTCATAATATCAGGGCGCTCGCCACCTTGCGGCGCGATGAATCTGGCAAACCGCTTCACCTGATCGGAACCAATTGGGACATTACCGAACAGAAAAAGACGGAAGCTACTCTCCAGATCGCCAAGGAGGAGTCTGATAGCGCCAATAAGGCGAAATCTGAGTTTCTGGCCAATATGAGCCATGAAATACGGACACCGCTCAACGGAGTAATCGGATTTACCGACCTCCTTTTGAGATCGCCCCTAAATAAAATTCAGCAGCAATATGCCAAGAATGCAAATACCTCGGGCCATTCGTTGCTGGGAATCATCAACGACATACTGGATTTCTCCAAGATTGAAGCGGACAAGATGGAGCTTGACTGGATCAAGGCAGATATGATTGAACTTGCAGAGCTCTCTTCCGACATCGTTAAATACCATGCTTCCCAAAAATATATCGAGCTTTTATTGAATATTCAAACCGATATTCCCCGCTTCGCGGTGATCGATCCAACCAGATTGAAGCAAATCTTAGTCAACCTCCTATCAAATGCGGTTAAATTTACCGAATCGGGAGAAGTTGAATTGAAAATAACTTTTGATAAAAGGGATGACTTTTCAGGCAGTTTTAATTTCTCGGTTCGAGATACAGGGATAGGAATCAGTGAGGAACAACAAAAGCAACTGTTTAAGGCATTCTCTCAGGCAGATACTTCAACCACCAGGAGATTTGGTGGTACCGGACTTGGACTGACCATTTCTAATATGCTGGCCGAAAAAATGGGAACCAGGATTGAAGTGATCAGTGAACCCGGGAAAGGTTCAACCTTCTTTTTTACCCTTGTCACGGACTATGAGGTTGGAGAAAAATTAAATTTCAACAGTCTGACAACCATCAATCGGTTAATGGTGATCGATGATAACTTCAATAACCGGATGATCCTGGAACACACCTGCCAGAATTGGGGAATTGAATTTGTAGGGGTTGCCAGCGGATATTCCGCCCTCAAGCAGATTGAAGCCTCAAAGCCTTTTGATGTAATCATCGTGGATTATCAGATGCCGGGGCTCAATGGCCTGGATACCATCAGGATGATTCGGGAAGACTTAAAGCTCACCCCTGAAATGCAACCCATTATATTGCTCCACAGTTCCTCTGACGATATTCAGATTTATGAAGAGTGCAAAAAAATGGGGGTAATCTTTAACCTGACCAAGCCGGTCAAATCGTCCGAATTATTGCATTACCTCAAGAGTATACACCATCATCAGGAACCGGCCTCCTGGAGCAAGAGTACGGTTTTCGAAACGATTAAGGTTTCCAGGATGCAGGAATCAGAACCGGTGATTCTTGTTGCAGAGGATGTGGTTATCAATATGATTCTGGTGACCACCTTAATTAAGAAAATGATTCCCAATGCCAATATCCATGAGGCTAAAAATGGGAAAGAGGCCTTTGAGATGACCATCTCAAAAAAGCCGAATCTGATAATTATGGATATTCAGATGCCCGAAATGTCAGGAATTGAAGCAACCATGGCGATCCGGAATTATGAAATAGATAAGGAGTGGCGGATCCCGATTATTGCCCTGACAGCCGGAGCAGTCAAAGGGGAAAAGGAGAGATGTCTGGAGGCAGGAATGGATGGGTTTCTTACTAAGCCACTGGATCATAACCGCTTGTATAATATTTTGGAAAAATATCTTAACTATTTTCCCCAGGAAACCTCCAATGAAGTAGCCAAGACCGTTGAAAACCAGGGTAATATTCATTTCGACCGGATAATGGTGATGGAAGGGATCGGAAGCAATGAAATGATTTTTGATGAATTGCTTTCGGCTGTGGAATCGCAGTTCGGTCAGGATATCGAACTATTGGGGAGAGCGATAGAGCATCGGAATATAGCAGATATTAAACGGATTGCACATTCCATTAAAGGGGCTTCCCTGAATATGTGGTTCAACAAGATGGCTGAACTGGCCATCGAATTCGAATTGTATCTCGATAAAGACCACATCACAGAACTGAATGATCTCTATCAGGATCTGGTATTGGAGTGGAAAATTGTGCTCGATATTTTGAGGGAATCTGAGAGCCTGAATGTTGACTGATCCTTTTTCCCGCAGTATATGATCCGGGGGATTTGGTGTCCCATCGCCCGATATCCGGTCTGCCATTTTTATAAGGGGATTAACCGTTGAACATGCTGTTCCTGTTACAACCGGAAATGTGTTCACCTGACCTGATCTCCTTTGCCGCATTCAGCCCCGAAAGGTCACAGCTCTCCAAAGGGCTGACCAATTCTTTCTCCTCCCTATTTCCCCCGCTGATGGTATAATTCCCGTTGCAGGAATTGGCTGTGAAAGGAGGGGAGTGCCACCAAAACCGGGTAAAGGGGGCAACCATTAACAATCCGGGAAGAATCAACCATCCGCCGGATTGTACAAAGTGCTGTCAGTATTTCGCTGTCAGCAATTAAAATTTCATTGTCCTGAAAATATCCAATATATTTACTTAAGATTTTGTATCTTTAGAAAAGGAATACATTTGCCCAATCTAAAACCTTGAAGGACTTAATTGTACCCAAAGGGATTTTTTTTAATTATAAAAATTTGATGTTATGAGTATTAAATTTAAAGTGATTGAAAGAGGTCAGCCGGGAGTTGTAGGCGGCGGCACTAAAAAATTCTATGCCATTCCGGTGATGAATGGTGAATTTGATCTCAAGGGCTTAACCACAGCCATTGAGAAAAACTGTACGGTCAGCGGGGCCGATATTCGCGCGGTGCTCTATGCGCTGGTCGATGTTTCGATCGACCGGCTGGCGCAGGGGACCATCGTCCGCCTGGGCGATCTGGGGAGTCTGCGGGTAAGTTTCAGCGCCCAGGGGCAGGCCGCAGCCGATGGTGTCAATGCAGCTACGATCAAGGGTGCAAGTGTTATTTTCACCCCCGGAACGCGCATTAAGGAGACCTTAACGAGTGCAAAATTCCAGAAGGCGTAAACAGTACTATTTTCCTGCCCGGAAAATCTGTTTTCTTAAGCAAGGAATCAGATTTTCTCAGGCAGGAAAATTAATTAACACTCTATTGGTTTATAATCCGGGCAATGTGTTTTTCACGGTTTCACAACGGGCAATTGATTACCCCCCGTTTTTAAAATGTGAAGGCAAACTCAAGTTCCAGTTGGTTCATTTTAAGGCTGATCGTCTGATCTGGCATTCCGGTTGCTGAGTAGTCCAAAGGGTTATAGCCTTTAACACTTGCCGGAAGTGCATAAACCAGTGCGGCATGGAGCGAGTTCCCGGTTTTCCCGATCTTTTTGGAGCATCCCAGGGTGAGGTGATCCTGTATTGTTGCCGGAGCCAGTATGTTAAATAAAGTCTGTGCAGAGGGGATCAGTTTATTGCTGTGAGAATAACCACCCCTTAAGGTCCAGTCGTTCAGGCCGCTAAATTCGACCCCCGCTTTAAAAATATTGAGATCGCTCCAGCCGAAGCCGGGTCCGTTATTGGAGCCAAGCGGAGCGGTCGCTAATGTCTGAGGGTTAAAGGGATTTGAAACGGAGGCTACACCGATATAGTTAATCCTCTTGTAATCTGTTAATACCACCCAGTTTTTTGCAAACTCATAAGCCAGTCCGACCGACCAGTTTGAAGGGATATCGAAATTCCCCTGTTCAGCAAACAGGCCGGCATATTTACTGAATTTCGACATTGTTATTTTAGGCTGATAGTTTACACCCAGGGTCAATCCTTTTGCGAGCTGCCCCATATATCCAAATTTAAATCCTAATCCTGTGCCATTATCGGTTCCGTTCCCGCTTACCTTCGCCGGAGCCTCTGACATTTGGGCAAATGATGCCACGCCACTGGCACTGAAATACTGGTAGACCACCAATGCCGTTACCCCAAGGCTATGCTTTTCAGCAAACTTCCTTGAGTAGGTGAGCCCAAGAAACATCTGGGCCAGATTAATGCCGGTTTTATCTGAGCCTGGATCATAAAAGGACTTAGTTTTATAATTGGTGTTCATCCCTCCGTTACCAAAAAAGGTTGCGGAAAAGCTGCTCTTTTTATTGATCATCCAGTTTGCCCCAAGAGTGGGTTCCAAAAAGAGCTTTGATCCGCTCTCAACGGTGCCGGGGGTTAATCCCATCATTCCCGGGGAACCCGATGGAGTTCCGTTGATCGTGTATTGCCTGTTGGGGTTGAAGAATTCAAATCCCACATTGTATTGCTGTCCAAGAAAAACGTTTCCTGCAGGGTTTCCGTTAATCAGACTGTTTTTATACCATGCAGTTCCGGCTCCTGCCAATCCCTTGTTCTGAGCGCCGTAACCTACACCGAAATAACCGTCGGTCGCCTGTGCGGTCTGGAATAATCCAATTCCGGTTAATATTAACAAGGCCGATAGGGTAATTTTATTAAATAGTTTCATAAGGTAATAATTAAATAAAAATTTGGTCGTTAATTCCTTACAAAGGTATGACTGGCTGTTTTGCCCAGGGCAATAACGGCGTGCATCTTCGCAATGGATCATGTGATAAATCGCACATTTGAGGTTGAACCAATGGTTTCCGGCAGTGGGGGGTTAAGTTAATCAACCCGGGATCTCCCGAATCTGATTCCCGGTTGTTTACCGAAAACCGGTTCATCTTTTCTGAGGCAGGTTCAGCCACCACCAGACGCAGCAACACCCTTGATCTGTCCAGCTATGAGACAGATCAAGGGTGTTTTATTCGGGGATATGCTGTCGGAATTTGTTAATTCGATGCAACAACTGTTGGTTTTTCGTCTTCAAACTGATAGAGCACTGTTGAAAGGTACCGTTCTCCGGTATCGCACATAATGGTAACGATCTTTTTACCCTTATTTTCCGGTCTTTGGGCTACCTGCAGCGCGGCATAAGCGATTGCGCCGGAGGAAATTCCGACCAGCAATCCTTCAGTTCTTGCCAGCTCGCGGCTTGTCTGGATGGCCTGATCATTGGTGACGGTTATAATTTCGTCAATAACCGATACATTCAGAATATCCGGCACGAAACCTGCACCGATACCCTGAATCTTGTGAGGACCGGGATTTCCGCCTGAAAGGACGGGGGAGTCGGTTGGTTCGACGGCAATAATCTGTACGCCTGGTTTTCTGGATTTCAGCACTTCGCCAACTCCGGTTATGGTTCCGCCCGTGCCTACACCTGCAATAAAAATATCTACTTCGCCATCGGTATCATTCCAGATCTCTTCGGCCGTGGTTTTACGGTGAATTTCAGGGTTGGCCAGATTTTTAAACTGTTGAGGCAGGAACGAATTGGGGGTGATCTCGGCCAGTTCGGAAGCCCTGCGTATGGCCCCTTTCATCCCTTCGCTTCCGGGGGTAAGGACTAATTCAGCGCCCAGCGCTTTCAATATATTTCTCCGTTCGTGGCTGAAGGTTTCAGGTAATAAAATAATCAAACGATACCCCTTGGCAGCAGCAACAAATGCGAGGGCAATACCCGTGTTGCCACTTGTGGGTTCAATAATTACAGAGTCTTTGTGGAGTAATCCCTGTTTTTCGGCGGCTTCTATCATCGCAAAACCAATGCGGTCTTTGACACTTCCTGCAGGATTGAAAAACTCAAGCTTACCAATAATGGTTGCCTCAAGTTTATGGTGCTTATTGAAGTTTGTAAATTCCAGTAAGGGAGTTTTCCCAATTAAATCGGTAAGATTGGATGCAATTTTTGTCATGGCTTTCTGTTTTATTTTATGATACAAATTTGATCGATTTAAACGGGCAGGACAATCCCATAAAATGCGTATTTTTTAATACCCTCTTTATGGTATATGTATTAAAAGACTGGTTTATTATTGGCCGGAGCTGGGAATTTAACTTTGAATCCACTACTATTGTAATACAGATATCAGAGAGATGAAAAACGATTCAGGTTTACGCATACGGCCGATTGAGCCTGCCGATAATCAGCCATTGGCAAAGATTATCCGCTCCTCACTGGCTGAATTTGGAGCAGATCATCCGGGGACTGTCTATTTTGACCGGTCAACAGATGCGTTGTATGAACTTTTCAGGATCGCGTATTCGGCCTACTTTGTGGCCGAATATGACGGGGTCATCATCGGTGGCGGGGGGATTTTTCCCACAGAGGGGTTACCTTCGGGCACGTGCGAATTAGTCAAGATGTATTTGATCCGCGAAGCCAGAGGCAAAGGGTTTGGCAAATCGATGATTGAGCAGTGCCTCCAATGCGCCGTTGAATTAGGGTTTGAAAGAATCTATCTCGAATCGATGCCCGAACTCAAACAGGCGTTGAAAATCTATGAAAAGTTCGGCTTTGAATATTTATCTGCACCGCTTGGAAACACCGGCCATTTTGGCTGTGACGTCTGGATGCTCCGGAAATTGTGAATCTTAGGAGACATTATTCTCCTTTCTAAACAATGAAGGAATCGCCCGGCAGCAATTAATAACGATAAAACTCAACTGGTATATGCCTGAATTAAGCAGAAAATTAGCCAATTTTACCGACTCCGTCATTCGCCGGATGACCAGAATCGCCAATCAGCATGGGGCAGTAAACCTTTCGCAGGGCTTTCCCGATTTTGATCCGCCGGAGGCCTTGAAAGAGGCGCTCGAACAGGTGGCGGGCGGAAGTGTTCACCAGTATGCCGTTACCTGGGGAGCCGCCAATTTCAGGGAGGCGCTTGCACGGAAACAATCCCGGTTTATGGGGTATGAAGTCAATCCTGAAACACAGGTAGCGGTTACCTGCGGAAGCACCGAAGCGATGATGGCTGCCATGATGACTGTGTGTAATCCCGGCGATAAAGTGATCGTATTCTCCCCTTTTTACGAAAACTATACCGCCGATGCTATTCTTTCGGGGGCCGAGCCCATTTATGTCCACCTGAAACCACCATATTACCACTTTGATGTGACCGAATTGGAATCCGCATTTATGCAAAATCCCAAAGCGCTGATATTGTGCAATCCATCAAATCCAAGCGGTAAAGTCTATACGTTGGAGGAACTTCAGATCATTGCCGGTTTTGCCATTCAATACGATCTTTTTGTCATTACCGATGAGGTTTACGAGCATATCATTTATGAACCGTACCGTCATATTTACATTTCGTCGCTGCCGGGGATGTTTGAGCGAACCATTTCATGCAGTTCCCTCTCAAAAACCTATTCCATTACAGGGTGGCGCCTGGGCTATGTGATTGCCCCCTCCTATATTATAGACGGTGTGCGCAAAGTTCACGACTTCCTGACCGTGGGTGCAGCCTCACCTCTGCAGGAGGCTGCTGTAACGGCGCTAAACTTTGAGGATGATTACTACATCGCATTAAAGGAGTTGTATACCGAAAAGAAAGATTTCTTTCTGGCCGGGCTCGATCGTCTGGGTCTGAAATATACCGTTCCCCAGGGAGCCTATTATGTGATGGTTGATATTACGGAGTTTGGCGCTACGAACGATATCGAATTTTGTGAATGGATGGCCTGCGAAGTGGGAGTTGCTGCGGTGCCGGGATCGAGCTTTTTTCAGGAAGAGGTTCATCATCTGATCCGCTTCCACTTCGCGAAGAATCAAGAGACTCTTGCCCGTGCGTTAGATGCGCTGGAAAACCTCCGGATAAAAGCAAAGGATAAGAGGTGGGTAAAATGATTCGGTGTTGTGACCGAATAATGGGGCAGGGCAATAAAAAAGCTGACAGAATTTGGTTCTGTCAGCTTTTTTATTTTTCGGGGGGGACTGTTTGACCTGACCCGTGTTTAACTTAGACCTTTTGTACGAGGTTTGAGTTAATAATCTGAAATGCTTTAGGCGACTTTTATTCTGTTATTTGGTGCCAACGTTGCTGGCCAGATTCCCGAACATATAAGTTATTGAGAATTCAAGCGTTGTTATTTTCAGCGTTCCAGGGATGTCTAATGTATACGGTTTGAAATTAAGGTTTCTGAGTCCATAATCATAATTTACACTGAAAACCATTGGACCAACTTCAAATCCTGCTCCTGCTCCTACGCCATAGTCGGCCTTGGCAAGAGTCCCATGAGAGTAGATGTCCTGAATTGGGACCGATGTATTGAGCCCGCCGCCAGAAACTTTCTGAGGATTCTTAACTGATCCGCCTAATCCAAGAGCGGCATAAGGGCCACCCTGAACAAAGAACTTAAATTTGTTGCTGAACGGAATTTTATACGCCAGGTTTAACGGGATATCAAAGTAACTCAGTTTTGCTCTTCCATTTAAATATGATGCATTTCCAAGCTGGGTATTTTCCACATTCCGCAAATTATAACCTTTCAGGGAGTATAACAGTCCGGTGTTAAGGTAAAGATTCTTCTGCAGTTTAAAATCAATGACCGGGCCTAAATGAAATCCGACCAGTGCATCAGGAGAATAACTCATTCCTGCCATAGACATTGACATATTGGCAACATTGACCCCTCCTTTAACCCCAATCATTTGTGCATTAGCAATTTGCACTAAGAAAGTAAAAGCAATTGCATAAATCAGTTTTGTTTTCATTCAATCGATAAAATTAATTTTGCCTACTCTTAAGTTTTTCAGCATTCACTCCCTACCAAGTAGGTGCCGCACTTCTCCTATTCATAGGTCAGTAAGGGGGCAAAGATAAAATATTTTTTGTTCTTGAGGTCAAATCCTGTGATATCTCTTTAACTTATTGAAAATAATAGCCAAAATAGTTCACTCTCTTGATCTTAAATGTAATATTCGATATTGTCGATCCACCCCGCCTTGATGGCGAGCATAATAAGTTCGGATGCATTGGAGACCTCCACTTTTCTGAAAATATTCTTCCTGTGGGTATTTACGGTATGGTAACTGATATTTCTGCGTGAGGCAATCTCCTTGGTAGTCAATCCGTCAGCGATCAGTTTTACGATTTCGATTTCTGAAGGGGTCAATGTTTTGGGATCTTCCGCAACATATTTGGATTCACTGATATCGAGGAAAAGATCCAGGATTTCATCGGAATAAAATTTCCGCGATTTCAACGCCGATTCCATAGCGGAAAATATTTCGTCCTTGTCGGCAGTTTTGCAAATGATATTCTTAATCCCTGATTTTGTCAGTTCGGCAAATTCCTGTTTACTGATGGTATTGGTCAGAATCAATACAGATAACCGGGGATTTGTTTGGCGGATGATCCTCAGATCGTCAATTCCGTCGTAATCGATATTTACATAGTCGGTAATGAGCAGGTCTGCCTCACCCTCATCAAGTAACTTCAGCAGCTCCTGTCTGGTTGCCACAACACCTGAAATGGAATAGGTGCGATCGGCCATAATCAATGACCTGAGCGCTTCCACCACCAGAAATTGGGAATCTGCAATAATTACCTTATTTATCTTATCCATACCTGCTTCAATCGATCAAACTGGCTTTAAAGTCCAAAGATAATCATTTTCTTCCTGAGAATCTTACTAATTTCTCGCTTCAACCCTTCCGAAAAATCGGTAAAGGTTGTAAAACAATTGATTATACTGAGCCCACTGTAATTCTTTACCGCCTGCAAGATAAACAAAATCAGCCAATTTTTACAGAAGTCATGGTTAATGAACCCATCACCGCTTTATCATTAAAAAAAGTGACCTGTTCATTTTCCCCTTTCAATGCCAGGGTGTAGAGGAGCGGAAGATAATGTTCGGGTGTGGGGACAGCCATTTGAGCTTCCCTGCCAAGTAACGTATAGTTTATCAGTTCCTTATGGTTATTGTTCAGGATGCGTTTTTTTATTTGATCATTGGCATAGATGGCCCAGTCAAAACCATACTCAGGTTCATTGACCTTATCCCATGCTACCATCCTTAGGTTGTGCACAATATTTCCGCTGCCGATAATCAATACCCCTTTATCCCTTAACGAGGCGAGTTCTTTTGCAAGATCATAATGAAACTGGGGAGACTGATTATAATCGAGACTCATTTCAATGGTCGGAATATCTGCCCTGGGATAAATGTTGCGGATCACACTCCAGGCGCCGTGGTCCAGTCCCCACTTTTGATCGAGTTCAACAGCGGTTTTCTTTAAGGTGTTTTTAGTCAGATAAGCCAACTCAGGACTACCTGGCGCAGGATACTGAACCTCGAATAATTGCCAGGGAAACCCGCCGAAATCATGAATAGTCGGGGGTTTTGCCATGGCAGTAACCAAAGTTCCCTTTGTTTCCCAATGGGCGGATATACACAGAATGGCTTTGGGGTGGGGAATCGATTCTCCGAGATTTCGCCAGGTATATACAAATTCATTCTCCTCGATGGCATACATCGGGCTTCCGTGGCCGACAAAAAGCACCGGCATCCGTTCAGTGTGGCCCAATGAACCGCTTAAATCTTTCAACGCATTGTTGTCCATAATGTTAAAAGCTATTGGGAACAGCATTGCCGACCGCATAAAAGATCGTCTGTTCATGATAAATTTAGTTGTTCTATAAAGATTTGAATGGGTAAATAAACTTTCAATGCTACCCGCAGATGATTGATTTACAGCTTGCTTCCTGCAGCCTGCTTTTGGCCGCCAGCTAAATAGCCTGCATTCAATTGACTTTATGCTTAACCTTGTTCAGGAGGATACAACATTAGTCCGGGAATATCTGCCGGAAGTTATTTGCCAGCGGGAATAAGAACGCTTTTTAAATTGGATAATATGTCGCTGTAAAGCCGGATTACAATTAGTGGCGAAAATACTGACTTTAAAGGGACAAAAATCACTAACACCTGCTTGTTACGGCAAGGTTAGTGATTTCGCCTATCAATCAGAGTAATTATTCCGCTTTTTTTACCAGTTCAATATCGCAATTGATCTTCACCTCTTCGCCTACAAGTACACCACCGGTTTCAAGGGCAGCATTCCATGTTAAACCCCAATCCTTACGGTTGATTTTTCCCGTGATGGCGAACCCGGCTTTTACATTTCCCCAGGGATCCGAATTGACACCGCCAAATTCAACTGACAAGGTGGTTGGATGTGTTACCCCTTTAATTGTCAGGTCGCCGGTGAGTTCATATAAATCATCACCCAGATCCTTTAAACCATTACCGGTAAAGGTAATTTTGGGATAATTTTCAACATCGAAGAAATCGCCGCTCTTTAGATGGCCATCCCGGTCTGCGATTTCAGTGTCGACCGAAGCTGTATTTAAGGAGAAGGAGATCACCGATTTTGAGAAGTCATTTCCGACCGTTGATACGTCACCTTCGAATTCCCTGAAACTTCCCAGGACGTTTGAAATCATCAGGTGTTTTACTTTAAAACCGATCTTGCTGTGTGTTGGATCGATTGCCCATTTTGTTTCCTGTGTGCTCATAATTATTGTTTTTTATTTGATTTGTAATTTGAAATTATTTGTACTGTTTTTACAATGCAAAGGTGCACCGAAACAGGGCGCCGGTGGTAACAGTATTCAGAAAGGTTGTGGTAGATTTAGGAAATAATGCTTTTAGTCATTTCCCTGAACCGGCTTGGGGTAATTTCCATTTTGGCATGGAAAACCCGGGTGAAGTACGATTTTTCGTTATATCCCAGCTCATATCCGATCTCAGATACCGTTTTGTCTGTGTAGAGCAACATCCTTTTGGCTTCAATCAGTTTACGGGTCTCTATAATTTCGGATACGCTTTTGCGAAAGTTATTCTGGCAAACAATATTCAGGTTCCGCTCTGACATATTCAGCTTATTGGCATAAAAAGAGACTCCCTCATTGCGGTGGTAGTTTTCTTCCAGGATTTTCAGGAAGTTGTTGAACGTCACTACCTGCGAAGCTTTTACAATATTTTCTGCCGGTGAGTTCCTTTTCCGTTCTGCATCGATCATGGCAACAAGTCCGCTTAAAAGATACCGTAAGGTGGTATGGTCAGCAAGCTCCTGCGCATATTCACCGTTGATGATCTGGCACAGGTTGATAAACCGGTTGATACAGGTTCCCCTGGAGAGGGGTATATTGGTTGAGGTAAAGAAATTGGAATAGAAACTCAGTTTGGAATCGGGGATAAAGGCTGTTTTATAATCGATAACATAACCCCTTAAATCCTGACCGGGCACCAGTTTGTGCATCTTCCCCATCGAAACATAACAGGCAACCGGAGCCTCGATAACTTCCTTCCTGAAATCGATAAAATGTTCCAGACTACCACTGGTAATAATAATTAACTCTTCAAAATCATGAAAATGAGAGTCGTAGCTTCTTGACCGGATATCGTCGATGAGCTCTTTGGTCAGTTCAAATATGTGAAATGGCTTATCCATCTATTTTTCAGCAACCAGTTTATCAATCAATGCATTAAACTCCTGTTTAAATTCAACGTAGAATTTTCCCGTCGCCGGGCCGCTGAACCCGGTATGGACCTTTCGGACCACTCCTTTCCTGTCGATAAAGAGCGTAGTCGGGAAAGCTGCGATTCGGTCTAAAGCGGGCAGGGCTTTTGATGCCGATTCGGTACTCGATTTTCCGGCAAAAAGAATCTCATAATCGATGCCCAGACGGTTCTTCAGGCTGGTCAGCGATTTTGCGGCAGATTCAAAATCGTCTTTCCGTTCAAAACCCAGTCCGATTATTTCTACTCCGCGCTCACGGTTACTCTTGTACCAGGAGGCTAAAAACGTATTTTCATCCAGACAATTCGGACACCAGCTACCCAGAATAGTGACGATGACTACTTTTCCCTGATATTTGGGATCGGAGAGGGAGACCTGCTTTCCCTCTGGATTTGGGAATGTAAACCCGATAGTTGTGAACCCTTCCCTGAGGTGAGATGCAGAATAGGGATCGGGTAATGCCGCTTTGGGATTGCGCTTTCCTTCAATTTTAGAGGTTTGGCGCAGCGTAACAAATTCCCCGTTGAAGGTATTGTCATTCACAAACTCCCCTTTAACCAGGTAGGGAGCAGAACCGCCAAAAGCCGACAATGAGAATGTTTTCCCGTGAATAGCTCCCTCGAAGAAGCGGTAATCACCCGTCTCCCCAAGGATTGTTCCGGTTAATATGGCGCCTTTTTGGGTAAAATTCCCCACCGTTTTATCTGTATTTCCTGAGGAGGTAATCGTTACATCCCAGGTGCCGTCGAGAGTAGCAGACGGAGGGGTATTGTCTGACGGGAATCGGGGAAGACTTCCATATTCCGCCTTGAACGGAACCCTGGTTATCTTCCTGTTGGCGGCAGTTTTGATATAACTCCCTTCAAAAGCGTTTGCCGTCACTTTCCCCTTCAACACGACATCGTAAAGATCAATCGGGATTGAAACCGAATCGTTACTATAGGTAACTTTATTTGTCTTAAAACGATCTTCTCCATTAATCAGGTATACCGCAGTACTGTCTGTGCTGTTGTGTTTGACTTCAAAAACAAAGGGGATCTGCTCCCGGGGCAAAACAAAAGCTCCTCTCCATAAACCCTCTGTTAGGGGTACTGTTCCGGAGTGACACGCGGTGATAAGCACTGTACAAAGGAAGATTGTCAACAGTAAGAGGGTGTATATTTTTCTCATATCTAAATGGTTATCGCATTTTTGATCAGAACCGTTACCAGATTGCAGATGAAATCAGCCCATTGATTCCAGGACATGGGGGTTACTCCGGCGGCAACAATTATCAGAGGAGAAAATTACACAATTTTTTTAAGATTGAGGCGTTATCTGGGATAATAGCGCAACGCCTTAAACCCGACGAGTTGTTTTTTATTTTCATCCCATAACCTTAATTTCAATGATTTCAGGCTGGAGAAGAAGGTGACAGGTTTAACTTCCTGAAATACGGTATTTTCTTTGTAGCATACGGGTAGTTTGTAGTTTGGGATTTTGGGACTCAGATGGTGGATATGGTGAAACCCAATATTACCGGTAAACCATTGAAGTATCTTGGGAAGCTTGAAATAGGAACTTCCTGAGAGGGCGATCTCCTTATAATTCCATTCCTGGGCCCGTTTCCAAACCACATTTTCATACTGATGCTGGACGTAAAAAAGCCAGACGCCATGTACTGAGGCAATATAGAGTACCGGCAGCTGGATTAAAAGATAGGTTTTCCAGCCAATTCCCCACATAGCCAGTATAATTAATGCGATTAATGCCAGATTACTGAGATGAAGATAGAGATGCTCCTTGGGGTTCATATTTTTTTTGGGTAACCTGTTTTGAAAAGCAAACACTAAAAAAGGGGCGATACCCAGCAGAAAGAGGGGATGGCGGTAGAAGCGGTAAACAAATTTCTTCCAGGGTGATAAATTCAGGAACTCCTCAATTGTGAGCGTTTTGACATCGCCCACACCGCGCTTGTCCAGATTTCCAACAGTGGCATGGTGCTCTTTGTGGTCGTGGGTCCATTTATCATAGGGGGTAAAGGTTATGAGTCCGGTAACAATACCTACAATCCGGCTCAGCCGTTTGGATCTGAAGAATGATCCGTGACCGCAGTCGTGAAAAATAATAAATATCCGTACCATAAATCCGGCTGCGAAAACCGATAAAAAGAGGGTGAGCAAATAAGAGACCTTCAGACTCCAGATCATCGCCCCCCAAAGTAAAAAATAGGGGATTACAGAATTGGCGATTTGCCACCAGCTCCTGAGAGGATCTGAAAAGTTGTATCTGGAGACAATTTCAATCCATGTTGGCGAGGGGGTAATTACTGTTTTATTGTTTGTTTCCATATTGAAAATTAAAAATAGCCGGGAACACTAAGGAGGAGGCTTCCTTGAGGACCTGTGGTGGGAAATTAGGGAGACAGAAAATAATCATACAAAGATAAGGCAGACGAGGGCAAAATGTTCATTGAGACTCCCCATAATTATCCGCTGATTTCATTATATTTGTATAGGATGATTTTAACCAGGTGAATAATCATCCCTTTGGAGAGGTTCTTGCCGGAGGTCGTGCGTGCCGACGAGCAATGTCCCGCTGTTCCATTCCGACCCCTTGATCGCGGTTTTCACCTTTTATTTCGTTCATGTGTGCGCTTGATTTTCCTTAGGTAGGAATAAACCAATATTATCTCATTATGAAAAGAATTGCAATTTTTTGTGACGGTACCTGGAATACTCCGGATGAAAGGGTTGATGGCAAACTTTGCCAGACCAATGTCGTTAAAATGGCTAATGCACTGTCATCCAATTCGGCTGATGGCAAAACGCAAGTGCTTTATTATGATGTTGGAATAGGTAGTGAAGGGGGGCCGTTTACGCGGGTTTATGATGGGGCAACGGGGACAGGAATTTCTGAAAATATTTTGCAGGCTTACTACTTTCTTCTCAGGAATTATGAGCCGGAGGATGAGTTGTATTTCTTTGGATTCAGCCGGGGCGCCTTTACGGTGAGAAGTTTAGCCGGTTTAATCCGGAACTCGGGGATCTTAAAACACGAATATATCGAAAAGGTACCCAGTGCGTACCACCTGTATCAATCACGCAAACCGCAGCACCAGCCCCGTGAGGTTGAGGCGACCCTGTTCAGGAAAACATTTGCCGTTGAAGAGACTACAAAAATAAAATTCATCGGAGTCTGGGATACGGTGGGGGCTTTGGGTAACCCATTGTTTATGAATGGGATTATGAGCAGGCGAAATGGATTCCATGATACCGACCTGTCGACTAAAGTCAGTTTCGCTTACCACGCCCTTGCCATCGATGAGAAACGTAAAAACTTTGAGGCGACCTTGTGGCATCAGCAGAAAGGGGCAAAAAACCAGGTCCTGGAACAGGTTTGGTTTCCGGGTGTTCATGCCGATGTCGGGGGAGGCTATCCTGAAAGCGGTTTGTCGGATATCGCCTTAGCCTGGATGGTGGAGAAAGCACACGGTTGTCTGCTGAAATTCGATCCAATACCGATGAAACCAGGGGCTTTGTCCATGATTCATGAATCCTGGAACGGATTTTACAGGTTGCAGCCTCCCCATTTCCGACCCATCGATATCGGATTGCCCGGAAGAGGGATAACCAACGAATCGCTCCATCCATTTGTTATTGAGAGGTATAAAAATGATCCGGGCTACCGGCCAAAGAACCTGGTTAATTATTTTAAAAGGCATCCCTTTTAGTTAGCGGGTTACTTTTAGAGGCACCCGTTAACTATTTTGAACCCTCGCAATCCTGAAGAGTCACCAGCTCTCGAGCCAAACCGTCCGGGGTCTATAAATTTCAAAAAATCGTCAAATGTATTTTTTGATTGTGTCAGTTAAACCGTTCCTGGTGAGTGGTTTTTCCAGGTAATCGTTGCATCCGGCGTTGAGTGCAGTTTCCCGGTCGCTTGGCAGGACAAAAGTTGTCTGTGCAATGATAATCACCTTTTGATTAAACTGCCGGATCTGGCGGGTGGCCTCATATCCATCCATGACAGGCATGGCAATGTCCATCAGCACAAGGTCAGTATCGGGGTTATGCGGCAGGTTTCAACAGCTTCAAGGCCGGTCTTGACCCGAATAATTTGTTGACTGATTCCCTTAACGATTATGGAAATCAACTTAGCTGAAATTTCGTCGTCCTCAGCCACCACGATCCGGAGGTTATTGGTCAGAATTTCAGTATCGTGAATCTTAACGGCTTCAGCAGGGATATCCAGTATTTTCTGTTCTCCTGAGGTAGGAATTGTGAAACAAAATACGGTTCCCTTGTTTTGTTCCGATTCAACACTGATTTTTCCTCCCTGCTTTTCGACAAACTCCTTGCACAGCGGTAATCCAAGGCCTGTGCTATGTTCTCCGTTTGTGCCGGGCCGCTTCACCTTGGCGTCGATGCGAAAAAGGTTGGTGCGCATTTCTTCGGTCATCCCGATACCGGTATCTTTCACCGAAATTGCGGTAAAATTATTTTCTTCCTCTAAAGCCGAGACGGTTATTTCACCCCCTTCACAGGTAAACTTCAGGGCATTTGTAAGTAGGTTGCGGATCACGGTATGGAGCATATTGTGGTCGGCAATCACCTCTAAATGATTGGATAGGTCTGTCCTGATCTTTATGGCTTTTAGTTGTGCCGGCTCGGTGATCATAGCCACACAACCGGTAATCAGCTCCTTTAGGTTCAGTGTTACCGGCAAAAAGTCGGTACGACCCTGAACCATCTGCGACCATTCGAGGAGGTTTTCGAGCAGGTTGAAGGTGTTGCGTGCCGAACGGCTCAGGTCAGACATCATCTCTTTTCTCTCGATCTCCGAAAAGTACTGGCTTTCATCGGCCATCATTTCGGTTATCCCCATGAATCCTCCTAACGGTCCGCGCAGATCATGGGCGATGATTGAAAAGAACTTTTCCCTTTCGGCGTTAATTTTGCGGAGCTTTTCATTTTGAAATTTGATTTCAGCGTCCGCTTCCCGCTGTTTTGTGATATCGGTATAACTGCCCAACATCCTTACCGGGTTACCCTGGGTATTGTGTTCCACAATGGCACCGCGGTCACGGACCCATATCGTTCTGCCCTTTCCGACAAGGCGATGTTCGGAATAATATTTATCGGATTTACCTTGCAGCATCGCATCGATTTTCTGAAAAACTATGGCCTTATCCTCAGGGTGAATGAGATTGCCAAATGCTTCAACCGTATTTTCAATCTCTCCGGGTTTTGCACCGAGCAACATATACCATTGATGATTATGTATTACTCTGCCCGAGGGTAGGTGCCAGTCCCAAATCCCTTCCTCGGTAACATTTATCACCATCTGCAACCGTTGTTCGCTCTCTTTAATTTGTTCCTGAATCGCTTTTCTTTCGGTGATATCGCGTCCGATAACCAGAATATTTGTCGGGATTCCATCTTTGTCATACAGAAGCGCCGAATTTATACCTAAGCTGAAGCGGCTTTGATCTTTTTTTATACCCAGGTACTCCGATTCTCCGGACTCTTTTTTGCCTGAGTGCAATTTGGCAAATTGATCGGTTATAGCAGGATGACTCGAAGGATCAATAAAGTCAAAAACGGATCTCCCGAGGTAATCGTTTTTTTCGTCAGTTGTAAAACCATGGATAATTGCATAATTGTCTGAAACAAATTCAACCTTTCCATCCAGTGAAATGAGTCCGATTCCGTCGGGTGAAGCCGATACGATGGCTTCCCATTTTTTACCGCTTTCAATAATGGCAGTCTCAGCCTTCTTGCGTGCGGTAATATCCTTGTAATTCAGTAATATGCCATTAATAAGCGGGTCGTTTAACAGGTTGGACGCAGTAAGTTCAACCGGTTTATAGCTTCCATCCTTACAATGGTACCGGAATTCAAAAGTCAGCCTGGCGTTCTCTCGCTCCATCAGCTGATGGTATATTTTTTTTGCTGTTTCCAGGTCATCAGGATGGACATTCGCAAAGCCGCTTGTGCCAATCCGTTCTTCGGGTGACCACCCAAAAAACTGTTCAATGCCCGGACTTTGGTATTTCATCATCCCATGGGCATCCATAATACTGATTGCTTCCGGAATATTGGCAGTCATGGAGCGGTACCTGGCTTCGCTGTCTATCAATGCCTGTTCCACGGCCTTTCGCTCAGTAATATTCCTGTAATTCAGTAATATGCCATTGATTAGCGGGTCGTTCAACAGGTTGGAAGCGGTCATTTCAACAGGTCTGTAGCTTCCATCTTTACAACCATAACGGAATTCAAAAGTCAACTTCGCGTCTTGCTTCTCCTGCAGCTCACGGAACACTTTTTGAGTCCTCTCAAGGTCATCAGGGTGAACCCTTAAGAAGGTGTTTGTGGCCTCGATTTCATCGGGTAACCAGCCGAAATATTTTTCACCGTTATTACTTCTGTATTTTATAAAGCCATTGGCATCCAATATGCTGATCACATCCGAAATATTGGCGGTCATCGCGCGATATCTGGCTTCACTGTCCCGTAATTCGAGTTCAGCCTGCTTGAATTGTGTTATATCTTCAAAGACAGTTGCAAATTGACCGGATTGCGGACAAAATGCCTTGACGCGTAAATAGCGGTGAAATGTATTCGAATAGTATTCAAAAGTATCCGGTTCGCCTGTCTGTGCGACCCTTCCATATCTTTCGATCTGGCGGGGGTCGGATTGCGGCATAAGGGAGAGCATCGTTTTGCCGGTAATATCACCGGGTTTCATCCCTGTATGCCGCTCGTAAGCTGTATTGGCGTCAAGAAAGCGGAAATCGACCGGGTGATTGTTCTGATCGGTAATGATCTCCTGAAGTGAGAATCCTTCCTCCATATTTTCAAAAAGCATGCGGTACCGGGCTTCACTCGGGAGCAGTTTTTGTGCAGACTTCTTCTTTTCAGTGATGTCGCGGGTTGCAGCAAAGAGGTAATCACTGCCGTTCAATGTAACCGATGAAGGATTAATTTCAACATCCACCAGGGTGCCGTCCTTACGTCGGTACCTGGTCTCAAATATCGCAGGTTTAAGGATCAGTTCCTTTAATTTAATTGATAGTTCATCACGATTCCACTGCATATCCCAGTCAGCTAAATTGAGTGTTAACAACTCTTCATGGGTATAACCCAGCATCGTGCAGAACGACTGATTAACCTCGAATAGACTGCCGTCATCGTCGAGAACATGCATCCCATCGCTCCCTGCCTCAAGCAAGGCCTTATAGCGATTCGAGAGGGTCAAGGCTTTCTCCTGCTCCTGTTTAATCGTGGTAATATCTTCATTGGTAACAACAACGCGAATAGGCCCCTCACCTTCAAAACGAGTCACACGGGCAACATACCACTTTTTATCGTTTTGATAATCATATTGATAGTCAATCAAGAAGGGATTCTGGTTTTTTGCGATAACCGACCGAATGCCTTCTGCAATAGCTTTGGCACAAACACTATCAGAACCAATGACGGAATCACAAACAGTCAGATAATTGGTCCCTTCATGTGTGTTGTCAGAGGCCGATTTAGCTATATTCCCAAGTTCCCTCCATGCCCGGTTGACTGCGATTATCGTTCCATATTCATCGAGGACAGCAACTTCGGATTCGATTGATTCCAATATTGAGCGGGAAAAATAATCCGATTCGATTAATTTCTCTTCTGCCTGCTGACGTTCGGTAATGTCTATCGCCGAAACAAGGCATTGTTCTCCGTCTTTGTGAATGATACCTGTCTGATGAACATAAATTGGGGATTTCTCACTGGGGGAGAAGGCTAAAACACATGATTCTTTAGACCCGCTGTTAAATATTTTAGCAAGAAAGTGATTGAAAGCAGGTCTTAAATCAACGGATATAGAATCACTAAACAGACAGTTTTTTAGGAATACCCGTTCTTTACCGAGTAATTGGGTTGCAAAGTGATTTAGCGATATGATCCCGCCCGTACATGAGAGGGTAAAATAACCCGATGCGGCAAAATCGTATAATTCAGTAAATGCGTCGGCAACAGATAATGCGTGGATTTTGGCCTGACGGAGCTCAGTATTCTGCTGCTCCAATTCAGTAATTTGATAATCAAGACTATGAATAAGGTTTGTTGTTTCGGCTTCAGAGAGTGTGATCGGATGAGCGTTTCTGGATGTTTTGCTCCAACCTCCTTTTGAACGTGCTCATCCAGCTTTCCGCGCAATAATTTTTCGGCCCTGTGGAGCAAAGCTAATGCGGTAGTAAATTTATTCTTATTTTCCATAAAACATAATTTATGTAAAATGCTAATATGATTAAAGTAATCGGAAAGATATAATGTACTATTAAAAATTCTGATTTTCTCCTTTTTGACCCCTCTAAATCTCCCCAAAGGGGGGACTTTTGCTCAGTAATTTGTACGTTACTCCCCTACTTGGGAGGGATTGGGGGAGGTCCAAAGAGGAAATAAATAATTACGACATTGTATTGTTCTTATTACTTATTGGACATATTAGTTAAGGAACTAAATTAAACAATAATAAATTATTATACAAACGTTTGGGATAAATTTACTCAAATATAGATATGAGGTAATTTTGTCTGAATAATTTACATTGTTGTCGCATAATTTACTTGCAGTGTAAATTTTAAGATGCTTTCGGACGGGGATGATTTGTCGGGCGGGGATTGAGATCTATTTATAATCCATATTAGTGCATGGCCTTAATCCTGGAAACTAAAAGGGTGATGCAAAAGCCGAAGATTCCGATCACGGCAAACGAGTACCTTAAACCTGCGGCCGCTGAAATATACCCGATCAGGGGAGGGCCCATCAGAAAGCCGAGATAGCTGACGCTTGAAACGGTAGCCAGGGCAATTCCGGGGGCAATGGTGGCATGTCGCCCCGCAGCGCTGTAAACCGATGGAACAATACTTGAGACTCCAAGTCCCACCATCATAAAAGCAATTGTCGAGGCGACTAAATATGGAAAAAGGACCGATATCAGGAGTCCCGAAGAGATCAGGACTCCGCTTACCTGGAGCAGATGCATCCTTCCAAACTTCAGAACCAGCCGGTCGGCCATAAATCGGCCGGCAGCCATGGTGATCATAAATGAGGTATATCCCAGAATAATCAGGGCATGTGGAGCCTGAACCACATCTTTGAAATAGATGCCGCTCCAGTCGAACATAGCCCCTTCACTGGCCATGCTGCAGAACCCGATGATTCCCAGTTGAACTAATCCGGAATCGGGCTTAGCGAAAAATTTCTTATTGGTCCCGGCAGCTTTGGTTTGTACGGCCTTCCCGGTAATCAGTTTCCCCCAATTCAGCACCAGAATGATGGAGATAATTGCTACCACCACCAGAAAATGGATATAGGGTTGGATTTTCAGGTTCATCATGGTCAGTCCCACGAGCGCGCCCGTAAATCCGGCGATGCTCCATCCGCCGTGAAAAGCGGCCATAATGGGTCTTTTATAGATTTTTTCGGCTGCAACTCCCTGTGTATTAATCGAGATATTGCACATATTCCCAAAAATGCCAAATAGAAAGAGTCCGATGGCCAGCTGCCATCCGTGGGTAGCCAGCCCCAGATTTGTAAGACAAAGGGTATAGCCTGGAACGGCAAACAGGATCACCTTTCGGCTACCGAACCTTGTGACCAGTTTGCCGGAGAAAGTCATCATCAAAAACTGAGCGACCGGCAATGCAAACAGGATGGTTCCGAAGGCTGCGTCACTCAGGTTAAGGGCTGCTTTAATCTCGGGGATTCTGCTGGCCCACGAGGCAAAACAAAATCCCATACTGAAATAAAACAATGAGATGGCGATTCGGATCCTTCTCTTGTCTGGATATTTAGGGTTGAGCGTCTTTGAAGCTGCGGTATTTGTATTCATTTATCTGCTTAATTATTAATAATATAAGTTTAGGCTTAGCAGATAATCACAAGTTGAAATAATCTTTAAAAGTAAACAGGTTACTAATGAAGAAGCCGGAAGCTTTTACGCGTTCCGGCCTCTTATATTCTTAAGAAATTAAAATCTCTTCTTTCGGTCGCGACTTTTAAAACCGTCACGCCCACCTTCGGGTTTACGGAAGCTCCGTTCAAAACGGCCGCCTCTGTCACCGCCTCTGTCACCGCCTCTGTCACCACCGCGATCACCGCCACGGTCGCCGCTTTCGCGTCCGCCACTGTTTACTTCCGCATCAAAGAATGATCCGCGGAAATTCATACCACGACTGTTTTTCAACAGTGTTGTTCCATAGGAAGACTCAACTTCAACAGTTGCATGGTTTTTATACAGATCGATTTTGCCGATCTCTACGTTCCTGCGACCTGTAGCATCAATCACAAAGGTTATGATATCCTTGGGGATCAATCCCTGAGATAATCCGACATTGAGTCTGATTTGTGTCATCCCTTCTGAGGAGGTTCTGCGCATCTCACGACCCTCGCGTCCTTCCCTTCTTCCTGAATCGTGCAAATCGGGAGCATTGAGGTCAGCCGTATTGCCATAGTAATCGAGAAAGCGGTTAAACTCAAGCGAAACCACATGTTTGATCAGATCTTCCTTTGAAAGCGCTTCCAGTTTTTCATGTACTGCAGGAAGGAATGGCTCGATCTGATCTTCATTGATTGTAACTGTCTGAAGTTTGTCAATCAGGTACATCAGCTGTTTTTCGCAGATAACTTTACCAGTCGGAACCGGCATGCGGAGGAATTTCTTTCCAATTCCCTTTTCAATCATCCGGATTCTTCCCTGCTCTTTCATGTGAATGATTGAGATCGAGATTCCCGATTTCCCTGCACGCCCGGTGCGGCCGCTACGGTGGGTATAATTCTCAATATCGTCGGGTAAATTGTAATTGACGATATGGGTAAGGTCATTGACGTCGAGGCCGCGCGCTGCCACGTCGGTTGCGATAAGCATCTGCACCCCTTTGGTCCGGAACTTCTCCATCACATAGTCACGCTGAGCCTGACTCAGATCACCATGGAGCGCTTCGGCACTATAGCCATCCTGTATCAGCTGAGAGGCAACCTCATTTGTTTCCATCCGCGTACGGCAAAAAACAATTCCGTAAACTTCAGGGACGAAATCCAACACCCGTTTAAGTGCTGAATAACGGTCTTTTGCATGAACCATATGGTAGATATGCTCTACATTTTCAGCTCCGCTACCTTTCTTTCCTACCGCGATTTCGACAGGATTGTTCATGTAATTCTTGGCAATCGCTGCAACCTCTTTTGGCATTGTAGCCGAGAAGAGGAGGGTGTTTTTAGTCTTTGGTGTTTGTTCCAGAATGGCATCCACATCTTCCTGGAAACCCATGTTGAGCATCTCATCGGCTTCGTCAAGAACCATGATCGATACCTGCGACAGGTCAACTTTATTCTTGCGAATCATATCGTGCATACGCCCAGGAGTCGCGGCAATAATATGCACCCCTTTGCGCAGGGCGGAAATCTGGCTGCTGATATCTGCACCTCCGTAAATGGGGGTAATCACGATATCCGGCAAATATTTGGCATATTCCGAGATCTCTCTGGCGATTTGAACACAAAGTTCACGAGTCGGGCTCAGAATCAGTGCCTGAGGAACTCTGCTTTTTGGATCGATTTTTTGAAGGATTGGAAGGCCGAAAGCCGCGGTTTTACCGGTTCCGGTCTGCGCAAGTCCAACAATGTCTGTGGGTTTGTTCAGGAATAAGGGGATAAACTGTTCCTGGATTGGCGAAGGTTGTTCGAAGCCCATTTCCTGAATCCCCTTTAGGATTCTGGGGTCGAGTCCCATTTCATTAAATTGCATCATCTGTCTTTTGTGACGGGTGTTATAGCTATCTAATGAACCAATTACCCGTCGTATTTATTTTCTAAAAAATTCCATTTCCCTGAGGGGGAAAAGTTGCGCAAGATACGATTTTTTTCGGGATTATTGCGTGATATTCTAAAATTTATATTATATGGGGCCGTAGAGGCGGGTTTGAAACCCGCCTCATTGAGATCATTGTATAAATGAGCCGGGTTTGAAACCCGGCTGTACCCTGCGGTATAAAAAATATTTCAGCGTAAAAGGGGATTTCTATTTCTGCCTGAAATACAATTGAATAGGGATTCCCGTGAAATTAAAATTATCGCGGATTTTATTTTCCAGATAGCGCTTGTAAGGATCACGGATGTATTGCGGCAGATTGCAAAAGAAAGCAAAACTTGGAATCTTTGTCGGCAACTGCGTGATATACTTTATTTTAATATATTTTCCCTTGTAGGCCGGTGGGGGATAGGCCTCGATCAGTTCAAGTAATAGTTCATTTAATTTTGAAGTGGCAATATGACGGTTCCGGTTTTCAAAAACCATCATCGCATCCTCCAGAATTTTAAGGATTCGCTGCTTGGTTAACGCGGAGGTGAAGACAATCGGGATATCGACAACAGGGGCGAATTTTTCGAGGATATCATCTTCGAATTTTTTCATCGTGTGGTTGTCCTTTTCGATCAGGTCCCATTTGTTAACCACCACGACGATCCCCTTTTTGTTCCGGTGAATCAGGTGAAAGATGCTCACATCCTGCCCTTCAACGCCTCTTGTGGCGTCAAGAACCAGCACACAGACATCAGAATCTTCGATTGTACGAACCGAACGCATCACCGAATAGAACTCCACATCTTCGGCAACCTTGGTTTTTTTACGCAAACCTGCTGTATCGACCAGGATAAAGTTATGGCCGAATTTATTGTATTTCTGTGCAACAGCGTCACGGGTGGTGCCCGCTACATCGGTTACGATATGACGATCTTCTCCCACCAGGGTGTTTATAATTGAAGATTTCCCTACGTTTGGTCTTCCCACCACGGCGATCCTCGGGATCTTCTCGTCGATCTCTTCCTCCACTTTTTTAGGGAGTAGGTCGACAATTTCATCGAGCAGGTCACCTGTTCCTGATCCGTTTACTGAAGAAACACAGAAAAGCTTTTCGATTCCCAGTTCGTAAAATTCATTTGCGTCAAGGCTGCGCTGATGGTTATCGACTTTGTTTACTGCTGTAATTACCGGCTTGTCATTTCTGCGAAGCAGGTCATAAACTGCGATATCGAGTTCAGTCAAACCGCTTTCAACATCAACCAAAAAGACAATTACATCCGATTCCTGGATGGCCAGGTTAGCCTGGCGGCGAATTTCCTCCTCAAAAATATCATCTGAACCGGAAACATATCCACCAGTATCGATGATCGAAAATTCAACGCCGTTCCAAAGCGATTTTCCGTAATTCCGGTCACGTGTAACACCTGGCATATCATCGACGATTGCGGCGCGTGATTCGGTTAAACGGTTAAAAAAAGTGGACTTTCCAACGTTTGGACGCCCAACTATTGCTACTATGTTGCTCATTATTTACTTTTCCTTTTATTGAATCTCGTAGCCGAAATTACGAAGCTGACTCTCTTTATCACGCCAGTCTTTTGCTACTTTAACATACATTTCTAAAAACACTTTCTTCTCAAAAAACTCCTCCATATCCAGCCGGGCCTCGGTTCCCACTTTTTTAAGGGCTTTTCCCTGATGTCCGATAATAATCCCTTTTTGGGTATCGCGGGCGACATTAATAACAGCCCTGATTCTGAGAATCTTAGCCTCATCTTTAAATTCTTCTATCTCTATTTCAACCGAATAGGGGATCTCCTTGTCATAAAACAGCAGGATCTTCTCGCGAATAATCTCCTGGGCAAAGAAACGCTCATTGCGGTCGGTCAGCTCATCCTTGGGAAAAAAAGGCATCCCTTCAGGAAGGTTGGCAAGAATTCGTTTAAAAACATAGTCAAGGTTGAATTTCTCCTTGGCGGAAATGGGCATTACCTCGGCATTTGGAATGAGTTCGCGCCACTTCTCAACCAGTGAGATCAGTTTCTCCTGATCGGTGAGATCGATTTTATTAATCAACACTAAAACAGGGACTTCTGATGATTTTATTTTCTCAAGGTAGTCGGCATTTTTCGAAAAGTCCTCCACTACATCGGTCACATATAATAGTACATCGGCATCAACCAGTGCGGTATTAACAAAACCGAGCATTGATTCCTGCAGTTTGTAAGCCGGTTTTAAGATTCCCGGGGTATCGGAATATACGATTTGAAAATCTTCTCCATTCACGATCCCCTTGATGCGGTGACGAGTGGTTTGCATTTTGGAGGTGATGATTGAGAGCTTTTCACCGACCATCGCATTCATTAAAGTCGATTTGCCGACATTTGGATTGCCAATGATATTGACAAATCCTGATTTATGTGCCATTGTACTACTGATTTTTCCTGAATTTTTTGCAAAGATAGCAACAAATCCCAAACTATCGGTGGTACACCTGTTTACCTTTTAAAAGTCCTCGCACTGGGAAGGTGTTTCGAAAAATAATTTCTAAAATAAAAGCTGTCAGCAAAACGAAATATCACCAAATTTCACCAAAAGGACTAATTTAGCAACTAATTGATTGATATGAAAAAAACTAACTGCCATAGAAGCATGCGAATCCCGGGAGTTTTTCAGGTTTCAATACTGATTGTAATTTATCTTTTATTTTGCCTCCCATCTTTAGCCTTACCAAAAGGTTCAAACACCACTACCGACTCCACAAAAATCATAAAATCTGCCTTTGATCCGAAAACAGCATCCTGGAAAATCGACTGGCCGGGACGGGTTGCACAATACGACCTGGTTTACAAAAGTCCTCCAATCGATCCGATGCAGGGAATTGCACTTGGTAATGGTGACGTTGCCGCGCTGGTGTGGTGCGAAGATTCGAAAATCATAATCGTTCTGAATAAATGCGATCTGTGGGATGATTCACAGACGGGAAAGCCGGAAACCTGGGATGAAAAATACGATTACTATACCACCCAGCGTCAGGCGTGCCGCATCGAGATCGATTTTAAGTTCCCGGTATTTAATACACTTTATCTGACAGATTTCAAGGCCCGGCTTAACCTTTCGGATGCTTCTCTGAGTTTAACGGGATCAAGTCCGTTTGGTGACCTTAATCTGAAAGCTTTTATTGACCACCAATCGGGAATCCTTTTTTGTGATTTAGGGAACTCATTTAACGAAGAGGTGCCGTTGAAAATGTCAATGGAACATTTTGGATCGAGAACTTTTTCGATGTGGTATAACCGCATGAGAAGGGATGCAACCATCGGTTTACCTGGAACTGAAGCCTCAGCCGACGGGAATAATGTTTTCCTGACTCAGAAGTTAACAGGCGGGACATTTGCCGTTGGAGCCACTGTGTTACAATCGAACGGTTTAACGGTAAACTATTTGCGCGAACACTCCCGGTGCGCTTCGATTTTGGCAACTGGAAATCGAGAAAAGAAAATTCAGCTTGCCTTTTCGGTGACTTCACCGATCAATGGAGATCCTGTTGCAGCGGTAAAAAGCAAACTCTCAGGTGCAAACGAAAAAGGGTTTGAGCCATTCAGACAGGAACATATAGCCTATTGGAAAGCAATCTGGAACCGCTCGTTTATGGATTACGGAGATGACTACCTGAACAACCTCTGGTATCTTACCATGTATTATGCAAATGCTTCACAAGGAGGGAAATACCCCGGAAGGTTTAATAATGGGCTTTGGAGCTGGAACCACGACGTACAGCAATGGAACTTCTATTTCCACTGGAACCAGCAACAGCTTTACTGGCCATTGAATGCAGCAGGTTTCGACGATCTGGTGGCACCTTACCTCGATTACAGATTCAATTCGCTGCGGTTTGCCAGGAAAGATGCCAAAGAGTTTTATCATGCAGCGGGTGCTGTTATATCTGATGTCACCAACCGGAATGGTTATAACCGGATGGATTCGAATGTGAAAGACAATCATACTCCGGTGGCCGAAATAGCGCTCGATTTCTGGCGGCAATATCAGTTTACCTCGGACAAGAAATTTTTAAAGGAGAAGGCATTGCCGTTCATTCTTGAAGCTGCCCGGTTTTTTGAATCGCTTTTTGTTAAACAGGGCGACGGGTTATACCATGCCAAAGAGGGTAACGGATACGAAGGTTCTGTGATTCTCCACGATGGACTTACCGAGCTGGTTTATGCCCGAACCCTATTCACAACGGCATTGGAAGCGATAAAAGTTGCGGTCATCGATATCCCGGAAGCTAAAAGATGGAAAGAAATTCTTGACCATTTAGCTCCCCTGCCGGTCGTGAAAGCGGGTAATGGCTTAATCATTAAGAGTGACAACGGGTATAAAATCAATCAGGGTATTTATAGCGGAACCCCGGTTGAAGGAGATCAGATTATTGCTGCAGGCTGGGGGATTAAAGAGAATAAGATGCTGACCACCTGGTATAAAACAGACGATCCGGAATATGCTTTTCTCTTGTCCGGTGATACCACACGGAGCAAAAAAAGTGAGTTTAGAGTGTATGACGGCATATTTCCTGCTGTTCCCCGTTCTCCGGTTTATCCGTCCGGATTAGTAGGACTGGTACAAAAAGGTGAACCGCTTTTCAATGCCATGACCGCCACTACCTTGTTGTATGGTTCCGAGGGGATGGGGTGGGATCCGGCTCCGATCGTTATGGCCCGTTTGGGTCTTGCCAAAGAACTCGCCTTGAACCTGGAACAGTTTCCGGAGCGATGGCAGTTTTTTGTGAACGGGTGGGGCCATATCAGCTCCGAGGTGAAAGAGGACGGAGATGGAACTTCCTACTTTAAAACCAATCTGGTCAATGTGGTCGGATCACCCACCGGGGAGAAAGTCCCCATTCCCGCCTGGCCATTCCGCCATATGTCGATGGAGGCGATGTCAGTACTGGCAACTGCGATGAACGAAGCGCTGCTGCAGAGCTACGACGGGACAATCAGAGTTTTTCCTGCATTTAAAGGCAGTAAAACTTCAAGATTTACCCTTCACGCTCAGTGTGGATTTGTAATCTCTTCCGAAATCAGAGCCGGAGTGGTGCAGTGGATCTCGATCAAAAGCCTTTATGGAAATCCTTGCAAAATCGAATTGCCCTGGATTAAAGGGATAGCCCAATCAAGTCTCAGAAGTAAAAGCAGAATATTAACGGGTAAAACGGTTCTGATCAATACCAGGGCTGAAGAATTAATCACCCTCATTCCTGAAGGATCTGATTTAGATAATTGGTCAGTAGCTGAGGAGAAACCTGCGGCAAATCAAAATATCAAATATCACATCTCTGGAAAAGCACAACTGGGAATTCCACGGATGTTTTGAATAATATTGTAGAGACGTTGGGTCCAACGCCTCTACGTTTATATCATTTTTTTACCGGTGCGGTATCAACATCCCAGTTATCGGTACGGAACAGATTAACCGGTAACCCCTCTTTGCTGAATAAATTTGGAATAGCCGTATTAGTAAATCCGAATCGGACAGCCACCGGATTCTTAATCATTTTATTCCAGACGATAAGTGTATTGCCGTCAATCTTGGCCATAGCCGGCTGAAATAGTTTATCCTCACCTGCAATATATATTTCGGTGATGGTTTTGTCTTTAGCCATCAGTCCGTTATCTGCGTTTTCAAAAGTGATCCGGATTTTGTCCTTTTCGTTTTTCATCCCCTTATACATCGGGAATTTATAGTTCAACCCGGTCTTTCCATAGGTTTCGGCCAGCGCTATATTGGCAAGGCGGGCAGAAACATCGATTTTATTCACCGGATGGATATTTTTAATATCCTCGACAAGGTCAGAAATAACAGCCATTCCGGTTTTGGGAATTGCGAGGCATCTGGTCATTGTTTCGCGCTGAAGGGCGCACAAATCATGATCTCCATATCCTGAAAAAGGGGCAATCTGAACAAAATAGAAGGGAAATTCCTTTTGCCAGGCCATACGCCATGCGTTTATCATCTTGGTTAATAATTGTTTATAGGTGGAATAGGTCGGGACATTACTTTCTCCCTGGTACCAAATTGCTCCCGATATTTCAAAATTGGTGAGCGGATAGATCATTGCATTATAGGTGTATCCAGGGAGGTTTGGCCACCAATCGGTGGGTTTCACTTTTTGGGAAGCGATGCTTAAATCTGCCTCGTTTTTAACCTCGTTTTTTGGAGTCCAGACTTCCGCTGCGGTTCCGCCCCAATTGCTGTTGATGAGTCCAATTGGGATATTGAGTTCCTGCTGAAGTTTTTTTCCGAAGAAGTAGCCAACGGCGCTGAAATGTTTCATCTCCTCAGGCGAGCACACCTTCCAGCTTCCGGCACAATTATCCTGGGGGAATTCGGAAGTTGCTTTGGGAACATAGAAAAATCTGATCTTTTGATTATTGGCATTTGGCATCTCATTAAGTGATTGTTTGATACCCTGATCGCCGCTCCACTCCATATTACTCTGGCCACTGCAAAGCCAGATCTCACCGATCATCACGTCCTCGAGGATGGTGGATCCGTTGATTGTTATGGTGTAAGGACCTCCGGCAGCCGGGGTTTTTATTTTCTGGCTCCATTTTGCGGAAGACCCCCCCGCTGTTTTATAGGTGATGGTATCCCAGCTGGTTTTGATGATCACTCTCTCTGCAGGGCCGCACCACCCCCACAATTTAACCTCGCTCTGTTGTTGCAATACCATATGACTTCCCAGTATTGAAGGGAGGCGGACCGATGCAGCAGAATTTAATGTGTTGAAGATTAATGCTAAGGCAATGAATACCCGGAAAATAGATTTTTTCATGATTTTACGTTTGGTTGTTTCTCAGAGATAATTCCCAAAATTAAGTTAAAATTCCCAAATGTAAATCGCTTTTAGCTACTTTTGGCCACTGAAAACAATAAGGAAATAAACGATGATGACAAAAAGGGTAATACTTTCTTTTCTCCTATCCGTAGTTCTTTATGCGGCACAGCTTCAGGCCAAGAACTCAGATAAAGTGATTCCTGAACCGGCGTATATTCAAGGAAATCAAACTGCCGACTCCTTGAAATGGAGTGTCGGTTTTCTGAACAAATTGCTCTATTCCTCAAATGAGTGGTATGTGAATGAGAGTAATTATAAAAATCCGATTCAGGGGGTCCTGAACTATGCGGAAAACGATCCGTTGGATACGGTAGTTTTTAAGATCAAAAAATTGTTGAAAGATGGAAAAGTAGTTTACCTCATCAACAGACATTCACAGGACATTAAGAATCTAAAAGATGTTCCGGGCTATATGTCGGATGAGGATATCTCAAAAAGGATCGCAAATATCCGGAAAGATGTTTTTAGCAGTCTTAGCGACAGCGATATCGTTGTTCCGGGAACGATCATGAATGCTGAATTGTCCAAGGCGCCTCATGTACCCGACGGAGAGCCGAATGTCTTATTGGGAAAACAAAAGGAGCTTCCCCAGGAATTTGTTAAAAGGCTTAATTCACAGATTGCGGCTTTGCGATTTCCATCGAGCGTGACAGGTTTTGCAATGGATTCAACTATAAATCAGTTATTTATTAATTATCGTAAGACTTATAACGATTCGATGCAGAACCGCTGGCGGGATAAAATAAATTTTAATTACAAGACCAATTATATTTCGGAAAAAACTGACCTGAAAATCAGGGAGTATAAAAAAGTGGTGACGGATCAAAATGCAGCGCAACTAAATACCTACAATGAAAAGACGGTTGGCGTGGTCAATGATTCACTGCGGACTGCGCTTAAATACCTGGTTGCTCATGCTGAAAACGATTCGGTATTGGTTAGGCTGGTCAATTTAAACAATGACCAAACCAGGTTATGGACGGCAAACAGGGCTATGAAACCGCTGAGAATGTTTTTGAGGAATGCCCAGCAGGACTCGCTTAGTGTAGCTGTGATAAATAATGGGAAAGGGATTGTGAAAATGGTCATAGATGATGGAGTAATCCTGACCAGGTTCTCAAAGAAACAAAACCGGTATACCTCTTTTGAAACCAATGCCCCGGATAAAAAGCTGAGAAAAGTTGACCTGAAAAAAATAGTTCTTCCGCCATGGACGCTCTTTGGTAACAGCTCACTTGGATTTTCACAAAGTTCATTAACAAACTGGGCAAAAGGGGGGCAAAGCTCGCTTCTTTTGCTGGCAATTGGGAAATACAATGCCAACTACTCCAAGGATAAGGTGAAATGGGAAAACGGGGCAGAATTCCGTTACGGAATTATGAACAGCAAAACAACAGGACTGGAAAAAAACGATGATAAAGTGGAGTTTCAAAGCCGGTTAGGATATCAGGCATTTAAAAAATGGTTCTACTCCATCGAGTCTGATTTCAAGACCCAAATGGCCAACGGATACGCCTATCCCAATAAGGTGAACCCGATTTCGGCATTTATGGCTCCTGGTTACCTGACCGCTTCAATCGGTCTTGATTACAAGCCGAATAAGGATTTTTCGCTTTTCCTTTCGCCAATTACCTCCAAATCGACTTATATCCGCGACACGATGTTGATTTCACCGCTGAAATACGGGTTTCCTCCGGGGGTAAAGACCCTTTGGGAGCCTGGTTTGATCATCAAGACCAACTGGCATCTGAAGATTTCGGATAATATTACCTACGATACAAAGGGTGAGTTCTTTGATAATTACAAAGACCTTTTTCAGAAAGTCTCTGCAGAATGGGATCAGACACTTATCATGCAGGTCAACCGTTTTATCAACGTCAGAGTCATGACGATGATGATTTATGATTATAATACTAAATTTCCAATTCTGGATGCCAGCGGAGCTGTGATTGGCCGAAAACCAAAATTGCAGTTTGAAGAGCTGTTTACTTTAGGATTGGTTTATAAATTCTAACCCCAATGAGAGACTTTAAGAAATATTTTAAACTTGAAGCATCACCTGCCGATTTGTATAATGCCCTTACAAATCCTATGATGATTGAAATCTGGACAGGTGAAACGGCTGTGATGAGCACTGAACCCGGCAGTGAGTTTTCACTTTGGGACGGAGAGATAGTCGGTCGCAATATTGAGTTTGTTCAGGACCAGAAAATCGTTCAGAGCTGGTTCTTTGGAGAGGAATCTGATTCGGTAGTGACCATTAAACTTCACCCGGATAAACAGGGGACCAATGTTGAGGTTCATCAGACAAATATTCCGGATGAAGCTTATGATAATATTGCCGAGGGTTGGGAGTCCGATTATATCGGCAGTCTGAAGGAGTTGTTTGACTAAACTCACAAATGGGGGAAAATTGCAATGTGTGTAATTTTCCCCTATCTTTTAATTATTTCTTTGGATAAAGAGGGCATATCTCCTGTCTCATCACTCATAGCTCATAACTCATTTTAAAGTCATCCATCACATATCCGCCGCCGATATCGGCAATCACCGGACCATCGTTTTTAAATCCCAAACTTTCATAGGCTTTTATGCTGTTATTATTGTTCTTATTGACTGTCAGAGTTATCCTTTGAGCCCCAAGTTCCTTCGCCCTTCCGGCGATAAACCCGAATCCTTTTTTCCCCAGTCCGGTACCCCTTTTCTCCTTGATTACATAAAATTTGCTGAGAAACAATTCATTGCCGGTGTGCCTAACCGAAAGGTATCCTGAAGGTTCCGACAGGTGATAAATGAGGTAATACTCATAATTTTCGGTGCTGATCTGGTTTTCAATGGCCAAAGGTGACTGAAATTTATCAATCATATAATTAATCTGTTCCTGTCCGATGATCGGAACATAATGCTCGTTCCAGATTACCTCTGCCAGGTTGGCTGTGATGAGGATCTCCTGTTTTGTTACAACTTTTTTTATCATGATTTCATTGGATAACAGATCGTTATAAATAGTGAAGTTTTCCTGATCATAACAGCAAAATAGAACCAAAACTATTTGGTGATGATTCGCCAGGAAATCCCGGACCGTTTCGATCGCAATCTTTGCGGCTTCGTGCTTTGGAAACTGGTAAACCCCGGTACTGATATTGGGAAAGGCAATGGATGTAATGTTGTTTTCGACCGCGAGCAGCAGACATTGTCTGTAGCAGGAGGCGAGGAGCGCTTTCTCCTTGTTCCCACCCCCATGCCATACCGGTCCGACTGTATGGATTACGTACCTGGCAGTAAGACGGAATCCCGGGGTAATCTTAGCTTCTCCCGTGCGGCAACCACCGAGCAATTCACAGGCTTTCAGAAGCTGCTGACCTGCAGCCTGGTGAATCGCACCATCCACTCCGCCGCCACCTAACAGGGACGAGTTCGCTGCATTTACTATTGCATCAATGTTTATTTGGGTGATATCCCCTCTGATGATTTCTGTTTTGGACATATTTATTCTAAATTTGCTCTGAAAGGGGGCAAAATGGTGCCCGGACCTTTATAAGTTATTGTCAATGAATAATGTTCAATTTTCAATGTTATTACGAATAGATTATCTGAGAGAAAGATACCATTGAGGCGTTAAATAATCGGAAAGATATAGTATGCTATTTAAAATTCTGATTTTGAACTTTTTAACCCCTCTGAATCTTCCCAAAGGGGAGACTTTTGCTCAGTAATTTGTACTTTACTCCCCTCCTTGGGAGGGGTTGGGGGAGGTCAAAAGAGGAAACAACTAATTACGACATTAAATTGTTCTTATTACTTAAATCATTCCGCCTGCTTACTTATTTTTCGAATCGCATCATTTTTACTGAAATCTGCAGGGCGTTCTGCCGCCATCATCAGTTTGCCTTTCCCGGGATGGTAAAAGAAAAGGTGCTTCCCTTTCCTTCCTCGCTTACCACCCACAATTTTCCACCATGTTTTTCGACAAAATCCTTGCAGATAAAGAGACCTAATCCAGTACTTGTTTCACCTGCGGTTCCCGGACGGCCGGTATTGAAGCCAAGCTGGAAAAGACCATCAATCATTCCCTGATTCATCCCAATTCCATTATCCTTAATACTTATTTCAACAAAATTGTCCTGGGTATATTTTGCTGCAACAATTATTTTTCCACCCTTCCCGGTAAATTTCACACTGTTTGAGACCAGGTTCCGGATGATTGTCTGAAGCATATTATTATCTGTTTTAACCTCTATATCCTCCGGAATTTGGGTGATAATTTCAATATTCTTACTTTGGGCTTTTAATTGCTTAACCACCAGGCAGGAATCGACAAGCGGCTTTAACGGGAGAATTTCAGGATTGAATATTATTAATCCTTGCTGCATTTTAGCCCATTCGAGCAGGTTTTCAAGCAACCGGTAAAGTGTTGTTGCCGAGTCCTGCATGCTTACTGCGATCATCTGCACCTCTTCCGTGGAAAGTGTGGATAATTCTTCCACCAGTATCTGTGAAAGGCCAAGAAAGCCGTTGAACGGACTGCGCAAATCATGCGCAATAATAGAGAAGAACTTGTCTTTTGCCGAGTTGAGTTTTTGAAGTTCCTCATTTTTGCGTTTTACCTCCTCTTCCGCTTCTCTTCTTTCGGTAATATCGCGGCCGATTCCCAGTAAACCAATAATCCGGTTGTCTTTATCCGTGATCGGGAGCTTTGAGGAGAGCAGGTACCGTTTTACCCCGTTTCCGTCAATCAGTGATTCTTCGCAATTTAGCAATGGCTCACCGGTTTGAATTACAGACTGGTCAACAGCAAAGAAAGCTTCTGCAAGTTCCTTGGGATAAAATGCAAAATCATCCTTTCCAAGCACTTCAGCTTCCGATTTTGCCCCCATGTAAAGCCAATCGGTCGCGTTCGCAAGGGTCTTTCTGCAATCCACATCCATACAGTAAATCGAATCCGGGATATTATCAATAATCGTACGAAGCAATAGTTTTTCCCGCAGCAGCTGCTCCTGTGCGTTTTTGCGTTCGGTGATATCACTCACGCTCCCAATCATCGCTTCTGGTTGAAGGTTTATATTACGAACAATCGTGAAGCGATCCTGAAACCAGCGATATTGCCCGTCTTTATGTTTAAAACGATATTCCAGCTTGTATTTGCTGACCGTGTTATCCGATAAGGCCTTGGCAATAATACGATCGGTTTCATCTACATCCTCGGGATGGATCAGAGTAATAATATCTCCAAGCGGCCGGGCTTCCAGTTCCATTGGAGTGTAACCGGAAATATCGGCAAATACAGGACTCAGGTATTCATATTTTTGAGTCGTTAAATTACGTTTATAGGATGCATCCTGAGAATTTTCCAAGACTTCAAGAATTCTTTTTTCACTTTCCAGGTGCTTGATTGTCAATTCTGCCGTGATTTTCTGCCCCCTGAAGTGTGAGTTGAGGAATGAAAGAGAAAGCAGAAATAACAACAAGCTAATAAAAAGACCCCCTAAAAAGACAAAACCTGACTGTCCTGTAAAAAATGAACCGGTTTGAGTGGTCTGCTTAAAAAGCATAACCCACTGTATTCCAAGGAGATTTATTTGCAGGGGATAGGTTCGGACCTTTGAATTATTCTTAATCCGGGAATAATTGTTTTGACTGTCATATAATAAGGAGGAATCTGAAATCTGACTCTCATAAATCTGCATATTGATGATGCTTTTATGGGTTGAATTCCAGCGGCTTAATCGGCCAGACATTAAATCATTCAGGTGGTATGGGCTATAGACCCAACCCTGAATAGCTCTTTGGCGTTGTTCGGCAGTATTTGTAGGGAAACCTTTGTGATAAACCGGAACATACATTATTATACCAGGTTGTAAATCCATGGTTACTTCCTGTAAAAGCATTACCTTTGCCGACATAATGGCGGTATCAGAGTCACGCGACATTTCCATGGCCTTTCTCCTGATTGGTTCTGTAAACATGTCATAACCAAGTGCATATAAATTGACGTCTGAAAAAGGTTCCATGTAAATTACTGAAGTATAGAGATCCCTTTTCCCGGCCGGTTTTATAGTGTATTCAGCATATCCTTCCTTTTGGACCATTTTAAGGTGTCGCCCGATCTGGTTTTGGGGAATTACAATTGAGTAACCCAGGCCGTGGATTCCCGGCAGATACTTTTGGTATTTTGAATGTTCATTAAATGATTTCCAGGCAGAACGGCTAACCGTATCTGAGGCCTGAATAAATGCCGCTCCATTCATTAACAACTGGGCATTGGCGTGCAGCCTGTCAAGGGTTTTAATCTTTATTTCATTGCATACCGAAACAAATTCCTGCACAGCCTCGTCTTCACCTTCCTTTTGTGCATAATGGGTCGCAATTCCGGTCATAATAAGGCCAAGCAATAGAATTGCCAAAGCCCGTAACCCGTTTTTAGTCGACGACAAGGGACCGGGAAATTGAAGTTTAAAATGGCTTGAAATCATTCAGATCAAAATATTTTTGTACAGTTGCAATAAGGTGTTCCTTCTGAACAGGTTTGGTGATATAATCGTTACATCCAGCGGCAATCGCCTTAACGAAGTCGCCGCTCAAAGCATAGGCGGTTTGAGCAATAATGACTGCATCCGTGTTGAATTGTCTGATTTGCGCAGTGGCTTCGTAACCGTCCATCTCCGGCATTTTAATATCCATCAGAATCAGATCGATATCCGGATTATTCCGGCACGCTTCCACCGCTTCAACTCCCGTCAAAGCAATTAAGGGTTCGCTGCAAAGTGTTTTAATCGTTATGGAAAGGAGCATGGCTGATGCTTCGTCATCTTCCACAATCAGGATCTTCAGCAAATCAGAATGGTTTTTAGATTTATCCGCAATTGAATTATCTGAAATTTCATCTTTTTTATTACCTGTCAGGCAGGGAATTGTAAAACGAAAAACAGAGCCTTTTCCAATAGTGCTCTCAACTCCGATGGTCCCTCCAAGCAGCTCGACATAAGCTTTGGCGATCGTAATCCCTAATCCGGTACCTTCAAATTGCCGCGTATTTGAAAGATCTGCCTGCACAAAGGGTTCAAAGATGGTCTGCAGTTTATTTTCAGGAATCCCAATGCCGGTATCGATTACCGAAAATTCAAATACAGTCGGAACAAGGCATTTCTTGTCTCTATTGTTTGATGGACTATTATGATTGGTTTCTTTGACCCGAATAGCCAATTCAACGGAACCTTCTCTTGTAAATTTTATCGCATTGTTTAACAGATTATTCAGAATCGTCATTAGTTTTAAACGATCTGAGCAGAGATTGATCTTATTCACAGGAACCTGATTGCTCACTTTAAAAGTTAACCTTTTATTTTCGGCAACTGATCTGAACGGGTCGATAAGGTCATCAACGAGCTGGCTGATGCTGAATTCTGATTCATTTAATTGGATTTGACCGGTCTGTATTTGTGATACCTGAGTGATGTCGTTGATTGTATTCATCAGCCGGTAAGCACTGTCATTGATTATTTTGGTGTATTCATCCCGCTCGCCTGTTGTAATGTCATCATTTTGAAGGATTGAAAGAAATCCAAGTATTCCGTTGAATGGGGTTCGGATTTCGTGCGAAATATTATTCAAAAAGGCAGTCTTCAGGTTGTCGCTCTCTTCGGCATGTAATTTGGCAATGATTAACTCCTCATTATTTTTTTTAGTTTCGGTGATATCTGTTTTGATGGCGGCGTAATGGGTTATTTCCTTGTTTTCATTGTAAATAGGTGAAATAACCGCCTTTTCCCAATAAAGCTCTCCGTTTTTTTTCTTGTTGCAAAATTCACCCTCCCAGGTTTCCCCCGATTCAATGGTCTCCCAAAATTGCTGATAAAATTTCTGGGAGTGAAATCCGGACTTTAGAACGCTTGGGTTTTTACCCATATATTCCTCACTGCTATATCCGGTTAATTGGGTGAAAAAAGGATTTGCAAATTCAATGGATCCGTTTTTGTCGGTAATCACTACCGATACTTTTGCGTTTTCGATTGCTTTTTGCAATTTCCTCAAATTTTCTTCGGCCATCTTGCGCCTTGTGATGTCCCTCATCGATCCAATAATGTGATCGGGAGCTCCATCTTTATCAACAATGATCCGTGCATTAACAGAGACCACCTTTAATTGGCCGGTTTTGACTTTAAATCGTAATTCATAATCGTGGACTGATCCTTTTTCTGCGATGGTATTTAAAAACAGATTCCTTTCATTGGCACTGACGTAAAAGCTTTGCGCAGGGTAGCCGACTACTTCATCCACTTCATAATCAGAAAGATTCTTAATTGACGGGCTTATCTCAACGATAACTCCCTGCATGTTGATTTTGTAAAAAACATCCTGCACATTATCCAAAATGACCCGGTATTTTTCTTCGCTCTCCTGCAACCTCTTTTCCGACTGCTTAACCTGTGTAATATCGGTTGTTATTATCAGGCAATCCCCATTATCATCGGCTAATCCGGTCAGATAAAGGTAAGCTGGCAATTTGCCGGCAACAGATAAGATTATTTCGCATGATTCTTTGACCTTGCTTTCAAATACTTTACCGAGAAAGTGATTGAAAACCGGTCTGGAGTTTTCTGAAACAAAAAAGCCAAACCTGCTTTTTTTCAATGCGGCGCGGTTTTTTCCCAATAGTTCAGCCGCGCAGAGGTTCAATTCGATAATCTCCCCTTCGGGAGAAAGGGTTAAATAGCCTGAAGGGGCTAAATAGTAAAGTTTTGTGTATTTATCGGAAGCAATTTCAGCCTCATTCCTGGCTGACTTGAGTTGCTGGTTCTGGATCTCCAGCTCCAGCTTGTGTGCTTCAAGTTCGTAAATAAATTTCAGTAACCCGGCCTCTGAAAGGTGAATAGGCTGATCGCTCAGTGAATCTCTTTTTTCATCCATTTTTTCCCCATTTTCCGTTTTATTCAACGACTCTTCTGCTTTTCTGCGAAGGGTAGAGGAGTCTGATTTGATACGGTCTTTCATGGTATACACTTGAAATGGAAACAGTTTCAAAGATAGAAAATAATGACAGAGATTTACAGATCCAAAATTAATTATCAGTCACCTACATCAGATCTCCCAGAGGACCCAGATTTATGTTCAAGTCTCTGTCTGTGAGGTTGAAATGTTTTTTCAATTCTTCCATTTTCAACTCAAGCTTCATGAGCGTTTCGCCCAGACGTTCAATCTCCTCTTCACTCAGCGACCCGCCATCGACCCTGCGCATGGCTTGCTTCTCGACCAACTTGCGGATCAGCTCTACCAGGGTCAGCACCAGCTTCGCCAATCCTGAATCGGCATTATCGGGGGTGAGCTTCAGTTTTGATTTTTCTTCGGAGGATAGTTTTCCCATCTCATCCGAAAGGTCATCCAGCGATCCGGTATTAAAAAGAATTTTATTTTCGCTCATCGTGGTGATTAGGTAATGGTGATTTCTACAAAATTATAGGGAGGCCATGGCCCGGTCAATATGAAATTTAATCCCGGATATCGATTTTGTAACTCCTCTGTTTTCAGAATCAGCTCATCTTTCAGCCTCTTTTCAAGCAGAAAAACAGCATCGATAATCATGGTTTCTGAAGCCATTTTTTTGAATTTGCACCGGGCATTCATCTGAGTGAGTTGTCCGATCAGGATCGCGATCACTGAATCAACATGCTTAAGCAACATCTCCTCCAAACGGTGTTCCTTTAATTTCTTATTTATCCAGTCCTTGTAAATTGAGTTTGGGGATTCCGGCAAGGTCAGGGGTGTTTCAGTATCATCAGCCCTGGATTTAGCCATCAGATCAGCCCTAAGTTTTTCGGAATCGCAGAACACTTTCAGTCCAAATTCAAATTTATCTTCAACTTGCTGAAGGTTGAGGTGAATTCCTGAATAATTTCTTTCGAGCATCAGATTAATCGCCGTGATTGACTCCATTTTTGAACCATATCGCATGGGAAGCAGGGGGAATTGCCGGGACAGGGTCTCGATCACACCGGCATAATCAATGACACCGGCCCGGTCTGTTTCGATACGGGAAGTTTCAGATTCGCACACCACTGCGGCAATCTCATTGGTCGAAACCGCATGCAGATTCCCGCCTGAAAAACCTTTCATCCCATTCAGTAACGTATCCAACTTTACGGAATCCTGTTTTACCCACAATATGGCATAAATCAGTATCTCCATTTGATTTTTCTCATTCTTAATTCTTCATTCATCGCTTCACTCTTTCATCTCCCTGATCGCCCTTCCGGTTTTGAGCTGCTCCATAGTCTCAACCGAACTGAGTAATAATTTAATGCCCAGGTAAACCAGGTCGACATCGGCTACCGAGATGACAACATCACCGGTGAGGATAACCCCTTTATTCAATACCCGGTCGAGCAATTCAAGTATGGTTATGTCTTTCGACTGATCAATAACGTTGTTGTCCATGCTATTTTTCCTGGATGCAGATAAAATTAAAGGGGGGCCAAGGTCCGGTAATTTCGAGCAGGAATCCGGAATTGGCATCTTTCTTACGCAGCATCGCGAGTTTCTCATTAAAGAGGGCTACGGTGCTTTTGGAGAGAAGAAATGTGGCGTTAAGGATCATGATATCTTCTCTTCCGGTAATCTCTTTGGGTAGCAGGTTGCTGAGTTTGTTTGCAGTCGAAAGGGTGTTGAATTCGTCAAAATAGGCCTGACCATAATTTTTGCAAATTCGATCCATTTCATTTTCAATTAGTTCAGTCTTTTTCCGCTTCAAAAGATAGGCTTTACCGGGAGAGCTTTCCATGATCTGCTGTTCCAGTGCAGCGGCATCGGGGCTCAATTCATCAATTTGATGGCTCAGGGCTTTACGGTCACAATAAACCTTCAGGGACCACTCCTCCTTGCCGGCAATGTAACTGAAATTTTCGGCCATAGAACCGGAATAATCGGCAATGAATTTGTTCAGGCTATTTTCAGTCTGAAAGATGGTGCCAAATTTAAATGGAATTACGTCACCATATTCCATAAATCTCCTGATCACACCAAAGTGCTCCCGTGCGTTTGATTCCAACCACTCTAATACGGCCAGATGCTTCTTAAAGTTCTCCTCCGAGAAATCTGCAGGCGAAACATATTTTACCACCACGAAAAAGTCATTATAACCAAGTGATGTTAAGCCCTGAAAATCCTTGAAAAGAGCAGGTTCAGGGGGGCTGTTTGCCAGGCAATAAACATAGATCAGGTCAGTGTTCATGCTGTAATTTATTAATGTATTCACTCAGAGGTTAAATCGATTCCTTCAAAGGAATTCAGTCGTTCAAAGGAGGTGATTTCGAGCTTGTCGTCCATCTTGATCGCATAAAAGAGCCGCACCTGTTTTGGAGGGAGATTCATCGATTTCAAAAATGAATCGTCTTCATAGACCTCTGCAACAGCGTTCCAGCTATCCTGCACCTTTCCGATCTTTATGACGGTCACCTCGTAGCATTTGATATTCTCTTTCAGAAACTTAACAACCAATTTTTTAACTTCAATTATATTGCTCATTGTTTATCCTCCTTAATTTATGGTTTACTATTTGCCTAAAACACGTCCCGGGTACTTCGATAAGAAAATTAATTTTTTGTAATTAATGCGTGATCATTAACGGATACATTTATCATACGGCTCTGAATTTTTCGGGAGCTCAGCGATCCCTTTTTGGTCAGACATTATCCTGTTTTTGTGAATCTGTGCCCTGTTTTTAACAGATTAATTCGGCTATTTATTTGCTTTCTCTTCGCGGATATTTGCCAGTAAATTCAGCAATTCATCCTCTTTTTGGTCGTATTCCTCCTCACTAATTTCATCCATCTCAAATTTGAGCTGGAGGGACATCAGCCGCTCTTTGATCGAACCTTCATCCGAGGTCTCTTTCTGGATTACCTCATTTATTTTTTCGGCTATAAATATAACCCCTTTTAAAGGAGCCAGAAGCAAATCGTCGATTAAAAACATGTTATATTCCTTTTGTATTAATTACCAGATTGACAAAGTTATAAGGTGGTAAAGTGCCGACGTATTTAAACGTCATGAAATTTCCGTATTTTTCATCCAGGAGGTTTACTGCGACATCGAATGCGGGTTCCACATTGTTTTTAATCAGGAATGCAGCGTTGAGTATCATCATTTCGCCATAGTTGTCGTTTAGTTTCACCTCATCAGCCAAAGGGCACAACGTATCCTGAATGATGGTTTTATAGTTATCGATCTCTTTTTTAAGGGCTTCAGCCACCATTTCTCCGATTTTCATCCGTTGGTAATGGGTTTTGTCAACAGGCAGATTAACCAGTTTATCCCTGAGCGACCTGATATTTTCGTATTTCCCGAGGATACTTTCGTAGATTGGAGCCTCGTGTGCAAGTACTTTAAGTCCCAACTCTTTCTTCCCCTCCATCCGGGTCAGCATCTCGTCGAATTTCGAATAGTCCTTTTCAAGGATTCTCAGGATTCCGTCATCATCGTCATGTTCCGATATGGTCGAAAAACGGACCGGCAGGACGGTAAATTGTTTCATTACCTCCTCGAGCACCTTTTCATGAGTGATCATATTTACCCTTCGGGCCTCATAAATGATCACAGGCGACTTGCTTACGATAGCGCTGACTCCTTTGTAACTGATCGCATAGACCTCGTCAGCCCGCTTTCCCATACCGATTGGGCCATAGCTCAGGGGTGCTGAATTTCGGATAATACCGTAAATGTATTTCCCTTCTTTGACTACTTCCAATTGATTGCTCATGATATTTATTTCAAATTACACGTGTAACGATTACATTAATAGTTAGATGGTCACAATTCCCATTTTTCGGGAAAAATTTTAAGATCTATGAAATTGAAAATTGGCAACGGGGCCGTATAGACAAAATCGCTCCTGGTGTCAAAGCGGCTGCCCAGATCGGCCATAATATGATCAAATTCCAGCTCCCGGCCGCTGTTCATCAAAAATGCGGTATTCATGAACATGGCATCCCCGCTGGTTTTATTGTGTTTATACTCAAAAACCGATTTACGGAAAGCTTCGGTAATATCCCCGGTTTCTGCTTCCTTTTTCAGGATAAGCGCCTGTTTAACCAGATTACCCGCCTCTTCAATTTTTTGGTTTCTTAGCGCCTTGTCTTCGAGATGCTCAATTTCAGCCCTGATCTTCTGCAATTCAACATGTTCCCTGTCGATCTCCTTGTAGATCATTCCCATCTCTTTCCAGGTTCCCCTGACATTGAGCTCCATTTTATTTTCAAACTGTTTGAGCAATTCCATAAATTCGCTGTACCGGCGGTTTAGAAGGTTGCGTATTTCATCCGGCGTGGCCGCAATGGTGCCAAACCGGATTGGAAGCACGCTTCTGAATTCCTTCATCACCGCCTCAATCACTTTTTGGTGGGCCATCATATTTTCGGGATTGACGACAAATCTGCTGAGCGGATGGTCACTAACCACCATGCACAGACCATCGAATCCTATGGCAGAAACCAGATCGCCCCTCCCGCCTACACCTATCGGACCCAGATTGACATCGTAATCCGATGCAATAATGCAATAAATATATTTTCCGTCGCGTTGCATATTACTCCTTTATTTTTACCAGAATCAAATTTCTCTTTACATTTTCATCGGCCAGTGAGATTACACCCTCTTTCGAAGATTGCCTGACTGCCTGGGCATATTCAAGCATGGCGTGATAAGCCTTATTGATCTGTGTGAAGTCTCCTTGGTTAGCGGTTTCATTTTGTGAATCGGGATGATAGTGGCGTGCTTTTTCAAGATAGACCTTTTTTATTTCCGTTTCGGAGGTCTCTCCGTTTAATCCCAGCTCTTTTTTTGCCAGTCCAACCAGTTCAGGGCTAAGCTCTTTAACTTCGATCGTATAAAAACTATAGCAGGGCAGTGGTCCCACCAATTTAAAATTTAACATCCCCTGGTATTTTTCGTCAATCTGGTCGATAAGCTGTTCAAATTTCACCCTGTTGTTCCGGTTGATCAAAAACGCTGAATTGGTAATCATCTGGTCATTCATCACCTCATGGTTCTTGATATCAATACTGGCCGCGGTTAACGATTCCAGAATATCGAGCTCAACCTTTGAATTTTTCTCTTTTAATTGCATCTGGATCAGCATTCCTACCTTCACCTGTTCTACCTGTGAAAGGGTGTTCGCCTTGGTCGAAAGTTCCTCTTTTATGGCCACGATGTCGGGATGACTGGCAACTTCCTGCAAGGTCGCTGAGAAATCTGCCCAGGTCACTGCAATGTCGATTTCTGTCAGGAATTGTATCTTTTTCAGCGCGTCCATAATTAAGGCATGCCCGTTTGCCATGATTCTGACGACCTCTTCCCGTGAGCCAAGAATCGTCCCAAGCCGTAAGGGGATAATCAGGGTAAAACCGCTATAAGTCAACGCTTCAATGGTCTTCTGATGGTGGACCAGCAGATGCCCAAGCGACTCACGGTCTGTGTAGTCCAGCAGCGTACTCTCCCTGTCAGAAACGATGGCCGAAATATTTTGGTAGGGGATGGCGTAAACCCCTGAATCTTCAAGTGACCTGAACATCTCGGCACTGTAAAAGTTTGGGATAATCCCGTAGATATAGATTCCTTTTGTTGTCATGTTTATTGAGTTTGAAGATTTGGGTGATTAAATTGGTACCAGTTATTTCTATCTATTTCTGTTATCTCGCTGTTTCTATTGTTTTTTGGTTGAGTTTTGTTTTAATACCAGTGCGATGGCCTCTTCGAAATGAGTTTGAAGGAGGGTGATTTCACCTGTTATTTCATCCGGCGTGCCCCGGTTCTGATCGATCAGGTTGCGTATCGCCAGCATGGCTGCTTTCCGGCAGATAAACCCGATATCCGATCCGGTAAGCCCCTCGGTCTGAAGGGCCAGTTTATTCAACAGTACTTTCTGCCCAATAGGTTTATTGCGGGTATGGATTTCGAATATTTTTTCGCGGGTCTTTAAATCGGGAGATGGCAATTCGAAAATCAGATCAAAACGGCCACTTCTGAGTAGCGCGGGGTCAATCAGGTCAATCCGGTTAGTTGCCGCTAAAACAATTACCCCTTTGAGATCTTCAATTCCATCCATCTCGGTGAGGAACTGCCCGATAACCCGTTCGATTACTCCCGAACCATCACCGGTGCGCCTTGGTGTCAGACTGTCGATTTCGTCCAGAAACAGGATGCACGGGGAGGCCTGTTTGGCCATCCGGAATAATTCCCTGACCCCCTTTTCAGATTCTCCGATGTAACGGCTTAGGATCTGGGGCCCTTTTACTGAGATGAAATTGACTCCGCTTTCACTTGCCAGCGCTTTGGCCAGATAGGTTTTCCCTGTTCCCGGTCTGCCGTGCAGAATAATCCCTTTGGGAGGCTTGGTATCTGCTTTTTTAAACAGATCGGCATATTGCAATGGCCACTCAACGGTCTCCTTGAGTGCCTCCTTGATTTCATCCAGCCCGCCAACGTCATCCCATTTTACATCGGGAACTTCGACAAAAACTTCCCTGATGGCCGAAGGCTCTACCTCTTTCATGGCATCCAGAAAGTTATCCATGGTTACTTCAAGCGACATCAGCACTTCGTACGGAATTTCCGACATTTCGAAATCAATTTGGGGAAGGATCTTTCGCAAAGCAGTCATGGCCGCTTCGCGGGCTAATGCCTCGAGATCTGCCCCAACAAAGCCATGGGTTATTTCGGCCAGTTTCTCCATATCGACATCCATCGAAAGGGGAATTCCCCGGGTATGAATATGAAGGATTTCAAGTCTTCCCTTTTTATCGGGAATGGAAATAGAGATTTCGCGGTCAAAGCGACCGGGTCTCCGAAGGGCGGGATCAATCGAATTGGGGATATTTGTGGCCCCGATTACAATGACTTTTCCTCTCGATTCGAGTCCATCCATCAGCGACAACAATTGGGCGACAACCCTTTTTTCAACCTGCTTCTCACCACCCATATCTTCCCTTTTAGGTGCGATTGCATCGATTTCATCAATGAATATGATCGATGGTGCGTGTGCCTGGGCCTCCTCAAAAAGTTTGCGGATCCGTCCTTCACTCTCGCCATAAAACTTTCCCATTATCTCAGGACCTGAGATATTGATGAAATATGCCTCTGTTTCGTGTGCTACAGCTCTGACAATAAGCGTCTTGCCTGTTCCCGGAGGTCCGTACAGGAATACTCCCTTAGGTGGCTGGACACCAAGGCGTTCGAATATCTCGGGGTATTTCAGGGGCAATTCAATCATCTCGCGTATCCGCTGAACCTGGTTTCCAAGTCCTCCGATATCTTCATACGAAACCTTGCTCTTACTTTCACCGTCCTGTTTAACCAGCTCAAGCTGAAAGGTTGTATTGGGATTTATCAGTACCAGGCCTTCGGGATTCGTGCCGGTGACGATGTAATCTACAGAACGGGAGCCGAACAGGTTGGCCCTCACCTTATCGCCTTTGATAACCGGCAAGCCATTAATCAGTGAGCCAATATATTTGGCATCGTCACCTTTGAATGAGGAACCCGATTTTGAAAAGGGTTTGAGTTTTATTTTTGAAGCCTGCCGGCAGGGCATTACACCAATTTTTACTTTCTCATCAATACCTGCCTGAGCATTTTCACGGGTAATTCCGTCTACCTGTATGATGCTTTTATCCCTGTCCTCAGGAAAGCAAGGCATGATCTTAACGGGTGTCGCCCTTTTACCTTCGATAATTATCACATCGCCACTTTCGACTCCAAGTGACTTCATATCTTTGGGGTCGATCCTGGCGATCGCCCTTCCGACATCCTTTACAAGAGCTTCTTTTACCCGTAACGTAATTTCCTCTTTCATTTTTTTGCTTAATGACGTATGAATTTATCGCATTAATATTTTGCCTGATGACTAGGTTTCTTCGTTGTCATTAAAGAGACTGGATCTTAGTTGACTGAGGGTTTTGATCCCTTTTACCTCCTCTGCAAACATGGGCGCCTTAACCCGGTTCAAATGACTGAATGATGTGCTGATCTCCATCAGATAGGGCAACTGTCCGGCCATCCTGCGTTGGCAGAAATCGCTCCCATCGGCTGCCATTACATTATTTACGATGATCTGCGTTGGGATTATTTCTGATTTTGCAAGATCCATAAGTAATCTTTTGGTTTCCATGATTGCCATGGCCTCAGGAATGCAAACCGGAATGAATTGGCACTGGGTCTTATCACGCAGGAGGTTCTCGATTCTTTTGACCGTTTTTTTCAGATTAATCAGAAAGGTATCGACGGCATCAGGCTGGTACGAGCCAGAAAAACTGGTGATCATAAACCGGTATTTCCATCTCATTTTAGCTGCAACCTTGATCCACTGATCGAGTAATTTAGGCGATGAAATCAGCCGTAAGGCATGACCCGTCGGCGCGGTGTCAACGACATATTTATCGTATTCACCCAATTCGATAAAGTCAATAATTGTTTTAAAGCTCATCACCTCATCAATTCCAGGTATAGAAAGGGAGAGCATCTGATCAATATCCTCATTGTCCAGATTCGTGGAGGTTTCCAAGAGTTTTTTCAGCTGCCCTTCATGCTGAGTTTTAAATTTAGAAAGGGCCTCATCTGCAACTACTTCGATAGCCGATAAATTATGAATTCCGCTGATCTGAGTCTCTTTAAAACCGATTTTCTGTTCCAGACAATCAGAGAGTGAGTGGGCCGGATCGGTGGAAATAAGGAGCGTTTTAAAATTCCCGGATAAGGCTAGGGCAGTGGCTATGGCACAACTGGTTTTTCCGACTCCACCTTTTCCGCCAAAAATAATGAGCTTCAGGTCGTTGTTTTCTAAGCCTGTTAGTGCCATGACAGTTATTTTTTAATCCTGATTTCCAGGATGCCATTGGTGAATTTGTGACTAAGGTCCTCAATGACAGCTTTTGCAGGGAGGAGCAATTCTTTACGGTAGGTCCTGTTTTTACCGGTAGCCGAAATTTCAAGCATATCCTCCCTGAGATCAATTTTGATATCCTCCTGCTCAATTCCGGGCATCTCAGCAATAATCATAATTTCATTTTCTTCATCAAAAACGTCGGTTATCGGTTCCCGCTCCTCATCTACCTTGGGTCCTTCAGGCGTTTTCCGGATATTCCCGAAAGTCTCCACTTTGGGAGAACCTCCACCCGCCGTTTTAACCGTAAAACCATAAACCCCTTTCATCCCTTTTCTGAGATGATCAAAATTAATCTCCCCTTCTTTGCTGATTCCCCCTTTTTCCTCCAGTTTTCCGGCCAGATCGACTAATTTTTCAATCCCCTTGAACAAGCCTCCCAGACCCAAAAGGTTAAAATCGGCTTCGATTTTTTTTCCTTTGTCGTCATCTTTTTCCATTTCTTCGTGTTTTTAAGATCTTTAATGTCACACAATTTTATTGATCGATTCGAGTTTTTCAAGTCGTGCCTCAAGGGTTTCCTGTTGTTGCATCAACTCTTTTTCCCTGGCCTTGGTGGAAAGATAGGTATCTTCCTGCCACCAGTTGATCCCCATTTCCATGGCCTTGTCAACAGAAGCTACAAGCAGCCTGATTTTAATGGTTAACAGATCAATATCGGCGATCTGAATTTTGATGTCACCAGCAATGACGATCCCTTTATCGAGTACTCTTTCGAGAATATCGGCAAGGCCGGTTGCATTGATGGAGTGTGTGGGTTCTGACATGATAAGTTATTTTAATAGTCGATAGACATTGTTTTAAAATCTGATTTTGGTTCGGCTGATTTCTTTTTTTGCGTCTCCAGGGGTTCAGCAATATGCATCTCTCCAGCCTTTTCATCATTATACTGTTGGATCTCCTTCAATCTGCCCTGGATGAATTCAAGCCGGAGTAAAATTCGGATCTCCTCACTTTTCAACCGGGTACGCTCTTTTTCAAACATGTACAATTTGATGAAATCCGATTCTTCCTTGTTGGGAATACCCGATTTGCTCACATTCTGCATCGATTTAATGCTTTGAAGTCCTTTGATGGCGCTGGATATTGGCATGGCGTTAGGAATTAAATGTATTTTTCAATCAGTTCATCCACGATGTTTTTCACTTTTTGCTGATTGGTTTTGGAGCCAATCCGGCTGGTTTCGGAGGTGAGGATATCCTGGCAGATTTTTCTGAATATTTCCCGTGAAGCTGTTGGGGTGGTATTTAAGGTTGCAAGGGTTTTTGCGATCATGATTGATCCGCGGATCGTGGGGTCGAATTCTGTTTTGCCTGATTCGCGCAAACCTCTGACGATTTTTACAATTGTTTCGGTGTCCTGGAGTAAAAGTTCGGATTTGGCCATGGTGATCTTCAGCTCCGTTTCATAGTCAAAATGGTCGAGGTCCATGGTCACCATCCGGTCGCGAAGTGCGTCCTGAGTCCGGTTGACCCCGGCATATTCTTCCGGATTTGAGGTAAAAATGGCGCGAAACTCGGGATGTACTTTCATGTAGTAATCCTCTTCTTTGGCTGCCGAAGTACTCAACATCCTTTCCTGCAGAATGGGGAGGAGGATATTGTTGGCTTCAGGCCGTGAACGGGTAAATTCATCGTAAATCAGGGTGAATCCGTTTTTTACGGCAATGGTTAAACGGTTGTTTACCCACTGTTTGCTCATGTCCTCTTCGTACTTGTGAACCGAATGGATAAACTTGTCATCCAGTTTTTTATATTTATATCCCTGTTCGCTACCGATAAGATCCGAAGTTTTGTACTCGGCATCACCATGAATGATCACCACCGGCCTGCCGATTTTACTTGCCAGGTGCATGGCCACCGTTGTTTTCCCGGTGCCCGACGGGCCCCTGAAATGGACCGGAAATCCCGCTTTAATATAGGTAAGACCACGATCAGTAATGTCTTTGACGTAATCGGTCTCTACAAAATTGGACATTGGCCTCAGTTCCAGGACCGTGTTCATTTCATTGTTATTGCTCATAATAATTTGTGGATTAATGGGTTGATGCGTTTGTAGGTCAAAGGTCTGGTGCGTTTTTGAGTCAAAGGGTTGATCAGATTGGTCGACCCCGCTGGTTGCGGCCTGGTTATTTTTTCCTTCTTTTTACTAAATTCCTGATGCGGTAATTGCTCCAGGGTTTCCAGCCAGATAGAACGGGTCTCTTCAATCTCCCTTGTAATTTGTTCTCTGGCAGTCATAAAGGTTGTTTTACGGGCCTCAAACCGGTGCAAAGCTTCCAGGTTCTTCTGCAGGTGCTGCCTGATATTTTCTCCGACATTTTTCATCATTCACCTGGATCCTTTCCCTCCGCAACGGGTACAGGGGAGGCCATCGCCTGAACGTCCGTTTCCATGGCATTGGGTACATTTGTTATGACCTTGAATGTGATTCTGTCCTTTCCCTCCGCAGACGATGCAGGGAACCCTGGCACCTAAGGGATTTTTTCCTGTTCCGGAGCAAAACACACATTTTTTCTGAGGTTCTGTAACCTCAACACTTCCGGTTCCGCCACAAACAAGACAATCCGAAACCGGAGAGAGTAAATCGAAAGGATCTTTTCCTTTTCCACTGCAAAAGGCGCATTTAATAATTTTCGACATGTGGTGGCAGAGTTTTGTATTTTAATTATGGAGTCGAAATGATGTTACCGCCAAGGCGAGAAGTAAACCATTTCGACTCATTTAATTATCTGTTTTTTTATTGTTTTACGGGAAAGTAAACATTGTCCATTTTTTGTACTCTACCTTCATCCAGTAAAGCTTTGGCAGTAAATCCCAGTTTCATCCGTGTTTCGCCAAGCGGCTGTTCCATTTCCGAGATTTTTACTCCCATCGGATGGTTATTTATATAATCAAGCACTTTCTCTTCGAGTGTCATGGGAACTTCTGCTTTAAGTTTCACTTTTTGGGGTGCCGCCACCTGAGTCTCCTTTGCAAGATCAACAACTGTTTCAATTTGTAGTGGTTCCTCCTTTGTAAGGCTATCCTTTACTGGTTTCGCTTCAACCGGGGGGGTAACTGGTGTGGCAACTTTAGCCGGTTCTTGCCTGATTTCTCCTTTTTTTGCCGCTTCAACAGCGGGTTCACTTACTGTTTGCTTTTTTTTTTCCGCTTTGGCCGGTTTTACCACACCTGTTTTTCTTAACTGTGCAATAGTATCCTGCATTTTATTCCATTCAGCGGCGCCCTGGGTCCTTTCGCTGGCATACCCCCAAACCATTTCGGCACTCGTTTTTTCGATATCCTTTACCTCTTTTTGAACTTCTTTGATTGAGTCATGAATAGCATTCATTAACCTTTTATAGTTGCCAAGTCTCGATGTCTCCCCTTCGGCAAGGTCTTTGCGGAGTGCCTGAGCCATTTTTTGGTTTTCCTTGCCGATTTCGGACAATCTTTTCTGAAAACCGTTCAGTAAAGTCTGGGTGTACTCAATCCTTTCGGCCAGGTTTTTACCAAGTTCAGCTCTCAATTCTGCGGACATTTCAGCATGCTCTTTCTCAAAATTCTCAAGCATGGCGTTGGTGTTTTTGAAGATCACTGCAACTTCATTGTTTATACTTTTAATATCGTCGTTTATGTTTTTCATCAGGCCATTAAATTCATCGATCCGGATCCTCTCATCTTCGGCCCGGTCGGCCCTCCCGGCAGCAAAGAAATCATTCAGCTCTCCGGCCATCTGGGTTCTCTCTACCACAAATTCATTGATCATATTAAAGGTGGAGGCTTGAATTTCAATCACTTCTGTCTGAATAGAGGCAATGGTGTGGTGGATGTTGCTCATCAATTCGTTAAAAGAGCTGATCCGTGTTTTTTCTCCGGCTGCGAGATCTTTTCTCAGAGCCATCGCGTTAGCGTTTAAAACAGCGGTCATCTCCTGGTGATCCTTACGAAAACCATCAAGAGTTTTTTGAACTTCACTGACAAGCTCTTCATTTTCAATGATCCGTTGTTTGAAAGAGGCGAGTAACTCCTCGCTCAAATTTTTCATTTCTGATGCTAGTCCCATTTTGTTATCTCCTTTTTGATTAATGTTGAATAGTTTTTATCGGTTGATTTGCCCATCTGGTTGATCGTCAGACGGGATTTATATCTTTAATGAACTGATTTTTCACTTTTTTTATATCTCCGATCAGAAGCTGATCTCCTCTGCTCAGCAGTTTCTCAAGACATTCCATTATCTTATTGTGCATTTGCTGAAAATCCATGAATGCCTTCATTGCTGTTTCCTTTCGCATCTCCTGAAGTTTTGAGATCCTGGAGAGCTGATTTTTGATCTCTGTAATTTTTTCGCCGGCATTCTGGGCCGCAACATCCCGAATGTCGAGCAGACTGTTTTTAAGTGACTGGGCTGTCTCCTTCTGAGCTTCAATAAAAATGAGAAACTCATTTTCTGCCTGATGCTCTTTTTCGTCGAGTGCACTGATTATACCGGACATCATGGTGTGGTAATCTTTTTTGCGCAATGAACCATTTTTGGCAACGGTTTCGCAAAGTTTGGAATTTAGAAGGTCCCGCTCTTTTCTGAGATCGTTGAGCGAGCTGTGTACATTATCGAACAGGGAGTGGGATGATTCTGTAATATTTTCGGAAGACTGGAAAGCTGTTTGGATTTTGTGAATCCGTGTTTCGTAGGAACTGATGATATTGTCAAAAAAACCATCAATATTAATTTCCGAAAGGTTAGTCATTTGTGGTTGATTGGTTTTTAGGGGGGATTGGAATTATCGGCTTCTCAACATATGCCGGCTGAACTGAGCCTGATTTGGTTGAGGTGAAAAAGTGATTCCTGGTAACCATGCTTTCAGGAAATTGTCTGCAAGGATGTTTTAGCAAGAATAACTACTTCACTGCAAGGTGCCTTATGCGGCTTTAGCAGTTAATCCAATCGCTTCAGCATATTTCAGATAAGTTTCAACGGAAGCGACAACGATTCTGGCTTCAATTGCAAGGAGTTCAATACCTACCAATGATACTCTTACCCATGCGTCAACAACAACACCTTTGTCCAAAATACGGTCGATAACCTCTACGAGGCTTGAAGAACCGATAGTTTTTTCTACTGCCATGATTTTAATCTCCTATTATTAGTTAATTGATTACCGTACTTTAGATGGAAGGGACGGCTTACCTTCGGTGATCTGAGTTAACCTGCCAGTTGCGAAATCCTGAATATGCCGGGTTCATCGTACTAAAAGTTTAACTCTTGTACACCGGTTAAGGCAATCAATGTGCCAGAAAAAAAAAAGGAATGAAAAGCGGTGGGGAAGGGGGCGCTTAAAGGCCTCAGGACTAGAACAAAAAAAAATGAAAAAATCTCCCGGGAGGAGTAGAACATGATTGTGGTTATGAAAATCGGGGGTCAATCGCCGAAAATAATCGCACACGTGTGCGGAAATGGGGGGGGTGAAATCAGAGATCCTTTATCAATTAAGTGACCCGGTGAATGCCCATCATTTGAACATTCACCGGGTCACGATAAAAATAAAGCAATTCGGATGTAACCTTTCGGGCAGTTGAAAACTCTCGATGGTTTATTTGGTTACACTTCGTTTTTGGTTAACGAAATCTCGTATTTTTTCATTTTACGGATCAGGGCGTCGCGGGTTATACCAAGGATGTCGGCAGTTGCCTGCTGATTATACCTGCAACTTTGGAGCGCCTTTCGGATCATCTTAATCTCGTTCGCTTTCAGATTGCCAAACTCCTCTATTGCCGAGGAAACAGCTGGTTTAAAGGGCTTAACCCTGAAGTCAGCAATCCCCAGGGTGTCTCCTTTACTAAGGATAATGGCCCGTTCGGTCATGTTTCGCAATTCCCGTACATTCCCCGGAAATTCGTATTTTTCAAGCTCTTCAAAAGCTGCCTTGGTGACCTGGAGTTTTGGTTTGTTGAATTTCGCTGAATAAACCGCTACAAAATGGGTTACCAACGGTTTGATATCTTCCGGTCTTTCGCGCAGTGCGGGTATATGGATATGAAGCGTATTGAGCCGGTGAAGCAGATCGAGCCTGAACTTCTTCTTATCCACACAATCCTCAAGATCAAAATTTGTGGCAGAGATAATCCGGAAATCGGTTCGGAGCTGGTTGGTATCTCCAACCCGGGTAATTACTTTCTCTTCAGTAGCCCGCAAGATTTTTGCCTGTAAATTTAGAGGCATATCGGCGATCTCGTCGAGGAACAGCGTCCCCTGGTGACACACCTCGAAATAACCCATCTTATCGGTGATCGCCCCGGTAAAGGACCCTTTTTTATGACCAAAGAATTCGCTTTCCAGGAGTGTGTCAGTTATTGCACTACTGTTAACGGCACAAAAAACATGGTCCTTTCTTGGACTCGAATAATGGATAATCCGGGCGATATTCTCTTTTCCTGTACCGCTTTCACCGGTAATCAATACATTGGCTTCGGGATAATTTGCTGCTGTTATTGCCTGTTCAAAGACCTCCAGGATCTGGGGACTGACTCCGATAAATTGCCGGTCGATTTTTACCTCCAGCGTTTTTGATATCAGGGAGTTCTTCTCCTCCATCAGTTTAAGTTTTCGTTGCAATTGAAGGTATTTCTGGGTACGTTCAATCGCAATCTGAATATCGATAAACCGGAATGGCTTTCGCAGGTAATCGAAAGCTCCGAGCCTCATCGCTTTGATAACGGTATCCATATCGCCATGCGCAGAGATAATGATCACCTCCATCGCGGGATACTGAACTTTCACCTCTTTCAGGATGTCAAGTCCATTTACCCCGGGTAACCGGACGTCGAGGATCAACAGGTCAATTTCATGGCTGCCCAGTATTTTTTTTCCTTCCGAAGCCGTATTTGCCTCAAAGGGTTCGAATTCCGAATCCAGAAAAAATCCACTTAACTCTTCGGTAAATTGCTTCTCATCATCAAGAATCAGGATTTTTATCCGCTCTTTTCTTTCCATGGCTAATTCTCCTTTTGAATATCCAGAATGAGTTTGATGCTCGTTCCACACGGTTTATTGTTTGTGATTTCAATGGTCCCATTCATCTCTTTGATGATCTGGTAACAAATAGATAATCCGAGACCCGTCCCTTTTCCTTCTTCCTTGGTGGTGTAAAATGGGAGCATTATATTGTGAAGATCCTCATTTTCAATTCCGATACCGTTGTCCATAATTTCAATGCAAAGTTTCTGATTCTCCTGATAAGTTAAGATATTAATCTTCATTTCATTAAATCCTTCAGCCTTCTTTTTCTTCTCCGTAACGGCATCTTTGGCATTGGTCAGTAGATTAACAATTACCTGCTCAAGCTTGAAGGTATTTCCCACTATTTGAGAAATCCGCCTGTCGAGTTTAAGTGACAGGGCGATCCCCAGGTATTTGAACTGTTCGATGATCATCGAAGCCGCATTTTCGATGCAGCCGTTAACGTCGAATGCGGTCAGGACATAATCGTCATGGCTCCTGGAAAAGGCCCTGACATGGTCGATAATATTCCTGATCCGGATAATATTTTCAAAAATTTTGTCCGCTTTGGTTTTCAGAAAATCCACATTGACAGTCTCAGTTTTCGCTGTCTCAAAAAGGATCTTATCCATGACCATTGAGATGATATTCAAGGGTTGATTGATCTCATGGGCAATCCCCGAGGCCATTTCTCCAAGATTGGCCATCCTGTCGGCATGGATCTGCTTGGTCTCCATTTTTTTCCGGAATGAAATATCGCGTATGATAATCATAAAGGAGAATGGTTTACCATCAGCACCCTGGATTAGGGTTGAACTGGCTTCACTCAGAAACAACGACTGGTTCCTTTTTTTGATTCTGATCTCAATATTCTGGGCAATCCCTTCATTAATGGTTTTGGTAATTACCTCCTGGACCGTAGTTTTGGCTTCGGGCGGGATAAAACCTGAAAAATGTTTTCCAATCAGCTCCTCTTTGGCATCAAACCCAAATAATTCGATGCCGATTTCAGAAACATCGGTAATTCGACCATTGAAATCAATCAGGAAAATGCCGTCCGGTGAGGCATTTAGCATTGTCCGGTATTTTTCCTCGCTGACTTTTAGTGTTTGCTCCGCCTCCTTCCGCTTGGTAATATCCTCTGCTATCCCCAGCAGGTACTCGGGAACTCCCTCCTCATTCAAAATCGGTACTTTTTTAGTATGGAGCACACGCACTTCATTATTGGGGCTCCGCATTAGAGCCTCCGGTGTGTCAACCATTGCCATTGTGTGTATTGCCTCCAGATCTGTTTTATTGAAGAGCTCTGCCTGCTCCTTTGAAAAAGATTCGAAATCAGTTTTCCCCAGGATTTGATTCTTGGTGATTCCGAAAAGCTCCTCAGCGGCGCGATTGAACCTTAGGTAGCGCAACCCCCTGGTATCTTTGATAAATACGGTGTCGGGAATATTCTCAAAAATGGAGTCGAGAAAACTGTTTGCCTGGCGCAGCTCCTTTTCAGCAATTTTTCGCTCAGTGATATCAATAATATTCAGCAGCCCTTGCTGGTGATTCCCAACAGCCCTCCCTTCCATGAGTACATATTTTTGCTTTTCATCACCGGTATTGAGCTTTATCTCTACCGTTTTGCTGGTTTTGCTATCCAGGACCTCACGCATAAAAGAGCTGAAAAGTGGAAGGGAATCATTGGAGACAAAAACGCTGAAGGTGTTGTTTTTCAGATATAAACGGTCGTCACCCAAAATGGATGCAGCACAAAGGTTTAATTCCTCGATTGTATAATTGCCGGACAAGGTGAGATAGCCGGTGGGGGCAAAATCATAAAGTTCGACATATTTATTGGTGGCAGCTTCCGCCAGGTCTTTGGCCATCATCAGTTCCTCGTTTTGCATCTCCAGTTGGATCTGGTACGATTTGAGGTCCTCCTCCATTTGTTTGCGCCCGGTGATCTCATCGGTAAAACAAAGGATACTGGTATCTGCAAATTTAACTGCGGCTAGGCTCCACCACTGTAATTCCCCGTTTTTGTCCAGGATGGATAATTCAATCTTGGAGGTCCCGGTCTTAACCACGTTGCTTAAAAATTTAAGGCCGCTGTTGAGCGAACCTTTGGTAAGGAGATCTGAAACAGACATCTCCAGAAGCTCATCCTCCGAATAATTTGTTGTGGAACAAATGGCCTCATTTACCTCGAGGAATCTTCCTGTTTCATCGGCGACAAAGACCCCTTCAGGGGCATAATCAATATAATTACGGTATTTTTCCTCACTCTCCTGCAGCGCGGCTTCAACACATTTACGCTCAGTAATGTCTTTGTCGACTCCGCGGTAACCCCTGAAACTTCCCGATTCGTCGATGATCGGTATTCCATTGGTGAGAAGGCAGATCTTTTCTCCGTTTTTCCCGATATTCCAGCTCTCATAATCTTTAATGGCCGCCTTATTCGCCATGATTTCAGCAAAGATCTCCTCAGCCTTTCTTACCTCTTCGGGCGACATGAAATCGAAAGGTGTTTTTCCAATAATCTGGTCATGCGAAACTCCAAGAAGCTCAGGACCCCTTTTGGAACTATAGGTATAGACCCCATTCTCATCCATCTCCCAAACCCAATCTGCCATACTGAACATGATATCCCGGAGCCTCCCTTCGCTCTTCTTAAGGGCCGAATTGACCTTTTTTAACTCATCAGCCGATTCTTTAAGTAAGGCAGCATCCCTGATAACGCTCTGTTTTTGAATGAACAAATCAAGAAATACGTTGATTTTTGAAATTAAAATATGATTAATAAACGGTTTTGAAATATAATCGACCGCGCCTGAATTGTACCCCTTGAATACTTCCTTTTCGTTTATGTTGCTTGCAGTCAGAAAGATAATAGGGACTTTATCACCTTTTCTGTTTCCATTCATTTTTACCGCCAGTTCATAACCATCCATTCCCGGCATACGAACGTCAATAATCGCCAGGGCAAGATCTACACCCCTGGTTCTCTCCAACGCTTCCGCACCCGAGAGCGCCCTGATCAGATTTACTTTGATTTTTTTTATCAGCTCCTCGAGGAGGAACAGATTGACTTCGGCGTCATCAACAATCAGAAGGTTTGGAAGAGATTTCATTTCAGGTTTGATTTTTAATCTGACTCAGAATCACAGTTTGAAATTGGGAAATATTCAGCCACCGGATTACAGAGAAGTAATTGCCAATGAATAATGTTCAATTTTCAATATTGTTATGAATTGGTTATCTGAGATATAGAAAGATATAATTACAACATTAAATCATTCCACTCACTTGGTAAGAACGGGGAAAATAAAATTATACTGTAATTTTAAAGAGAACGTTCAGTAACCAATGAGTTTTGACCCGGGTTCCCCAAGAAGCCCAGCGGCCATTCCGATATGGCACAATAACTTTTTACCCGGCGAAAATACTCACCTGCAAATGTTATTGGCGCAATACCTGTTAAGTAACCGGAAAGATATAATGTATTTAAATTCTGGCTTTCTCCTTTTTAACCCCTCTAAATCTCCCCTGGGGGAAACTTTTGGCCGGCAATCTGTACCTTACTCCCCTTCTTTCCTGCCCCTTGGAGGGATTAGGAGAGATCTGGGGTTTGTGAGGTCAAAAGAGGAAATAAAAAGTTAGGACATTATATTATTCTCATTACTTATTGTTATCTGAAAATTCTTTTTTCTAAAGCAGATAAACCGTTTCAGAAAATAGTTGCCTGTACTTAGTTAGTTTTTTTCTTATAAATTTTGGTACCTGTGAATATGTGTTCCTTTTCAAATGAAACCCTCATGAACTAACGTTCACAAAAAAGATAAATAAATCCAGGAGGGTTCCATGAGAGTCAATAGTCTATATATGAGTAAGTTAATCTTAATTTATTCGAGTGAAATCTTTGATGATATGCCTTACCGGATCTGGGCGCCGACCTCCCGTTCATAAGCGCTGATCAGTCGGTTCATTGTTTTTTCTATTTGCTTGTCATTTAATGTCTTATCTTCATCCTGAAGAGTAAAACTTACCGCATAGGATTTCTTTCCTGCCGGAAGATTTGCGCCCTGATAAACATCAAAGATATTAACATTACGCAGGATTTGTCTTTCTGTTTTAAAAGCAAGCGATTTGATGACACTGAACGGAACCTCCTTATCGATGAGTAATGCAAGGTCGCGTTTTACTTCCGGGTATTTCTGAAGCGGGGTGTAGGATACTTTATGATCTTTGATAGCCTTTAATATAGCAGTCCAGCGCAGGGTGCCGTAAAACACATCATTTTGAATATCTGTGGTTTTGAGAATCATCTGGCTCAGGTAGCCTATTTGTCCGATCACGACATTATTTAAACTGTATTCAAGACCTTCAGAGAAGATATCGTTTGAAACAGTTCCGATAGCACAACCCTGCGGATCGATACCTATCCTCGAAAGGATATTGTCTACATTGGCTTTCAGGGTGAAAAAGGTGGTTGGTTCCTCCTTCAGATTCCAGTTCGAAGTCTCTTTATTGCCGGTAATCCAAATTCCGATATGTTCCTCTTCACTGTAGTTCCTGACCGGATTATCATACGATTTACTTCCATCGAAGCGATACACATTGCCAAATTCATAAAGGCGAAGGTTCGGGTTGCGAAAGTTGGTATTGCGGTTGATGGCTTCAAGCCCGCCGAAAAGTAGTGTCTGACGCATGCCATTCAGATCGGAACTCAGCGGATTGAAAAGACGAACCGTATTTTCCGGTTTAAAGGTTTCCAATTGGTCGTAATAGGCCGATTTGGTCAACGAATTAGACATGATTTCATTAAATCCCCTTGCGGTAAATACCTCTGAAATCAGGTTTTGCAACTTCATTTTATCGGGATGGGGAACATGTTGAATCGTGGATTTGGTCAGCCGGTTTGGCTCGATGTTGTTATAACCATAAATCCGAATGATCTCCTCAATAATGTCTACCTCGCGCTTAACATCCACCCGGTAAGGGGGAACGGCAAGGGATAATCCCTGAGCCGATTCTTCCTTAATAACAATTTCAAGGGAGAGTAAAATGTTTTTAATAGTCTCCAGGGGAAGCTCCTTACCGATCAGCCGGGTGATATTTGACCAGGTGACCTCCACAGGGAAGTATTCCAGGATTGAAGGATCTGCCAGTATATCAACAATATCGGATGAAATAGTTCCACCTGCAATCTCTTTGATAAGCATTGCGGCGCGTTTCAGCGCGTAAAGTGTTCCATTCGGATCTACACCCCGTTCAAAACGGAACGAAGCATCGGTGTTTAATCCATGTCTGCGCGCAGATTTCCGGATGTAAACCGTATTAAAAAAAGCGCTCTCAAGAAAGATCGCAGTTGTATTTTCTTTAACCCCGGAATGTAAACCTCCGAAGACTCCGCCGATACACATCGCTTCTTCCCCATTGCAAATCATCAGATCTTTATCCGACATCTCCCTTTCAATGCTGTCGAGGGTGACAAATTTAGTTCCGGCACTCAGGGTTTTCACGATCACCTGGCCACCTTTGATTGCCGCGGCGTCGAAGGCATGAAGCGGCTGACCGGTTTCGTGCAGAACAAAATTGGTTATGTCAACGATGTTATTTATCGGATTTTGACCAATCGCCTTTAGCCTGTTTTGAAGCCATTCAGGAGAGGCGGCAACCTTTACCCCTGAAATGGTAAGCCCGCTGTACCTTGGGCAAGCTTCAGCATTTAAAATGGCAACTGAAATTGGAAGCTCCTGATTGTCTGCGCTGAAATTGTCAATGTCAGGCCGGTGATAAGGAACCTTCTTTTTTTGACTCAGAAAGGCAGAGAGATCACGCGCTACCCCGATGTGTGACGCACTGTCTATCCGGTTGGGGGTAAGATCAACTTCAAGGACATAATCGCTCTGGATATTAAAGAACTCACTGGCAGGCGTCCCGGGTATTGCATCCTGGCTCAAAACCATGATCCCGTTATGATCCTGACCAACACCAATTTCGTCTTCTGCACAGATCATCCCCATCGATATCTGGCCCCTTATTTTGGATTTCTGAATTGTGAGTTTTTCATCTCCATGATAAAGCACTGTTCCCACCGTAGCGACAATAACCTTTTGACCGGCAGCTACATTGGGCGCCCCGCATACAATGGGTAAGTCATCGGCGCCACCAGTATTTACAGTAGTGATACTCAGATGGTCCGAATCGGGATGCTTTTGACAGGTAATCACTTCCCCAACAACGAGGCCTTTAAGCCCGCCCTTTATTGATTCAAATTCCTCGATGCTTCCGGTTTCAAGCCCGAGTTGTGTAAGAATTGCCGCGACTTCGGCAGGGGATAGTTCCGGATTGATATAATCTTTCAGCCAGCTGTATGAGATGTTCATTTTAAATCTTCTACTTGATAAAATAAGAGGCCAAAGATAGGTATTTTATTAGTTTCAGGGTCTGATTCGGCACTTCGGATCTTTAAAAACAGATAAATTGAGTTTTTTTTCGATATTTTTTGAAAAACCCGATAATTAATAACTTGAATTATTATTTTGCACCACTCAAACAAATGGCAAATTAAGCCCGATGAAGAGTATTAATCAATTCCATTACAATCTATTAAAGATATCCTTAATCTAAATATACTATGGCAAAAATCAATAAACCGCGCATTGTTAAGGACTATGACAAGCTTCCTCTTGATGTTCAGGGTCAAATTAAGCTGACTTATCCCCATGGTTTTTCGGGAAGCCTGATCACCTATATTAATGCGAAGGGGAAAGTGGTGTCAGCACTCCCTTATGAGACTGATGACTTTTATTACCTTGTTCGGATGACCTTGGAAGAGGCGAATAACATCGTTGAAAATGACGATGATTTCAATGATGATGGAATTCTGCGCGATGATTTTGCTTTGCAGGAGTTTGAAGGGCATGATGACGTCGATGAAGATGTCAATGATATCCCCGACGATCTGCCTGAGGACGATGACGATACAGACGATGATATCTAAACGATAAATTTCCCGTTAAACTAAATACCCTCAAGGCTTTCAAATCCTTGAGGGTATTTAGTTTAACTCTTATTTGACTGTATTTCAATGTTTTATAATCCTTATGGTCAGTTAAGGAAATATGGTCAATAGTTTTTGAATTCATTAGTCCATTTTTGCTATCAGCTATTAATATGATGCCTAATTCTGAATTTACCCACTATTCAGCTGATAAAATGCCAATTCAATTTATCCCGCAATAGTTTTGGAACGGGGTAGGGTCAAAAGCATTTGACGCGGTATCATAATAAACCTTTCTAACATTTATCAGTTAAAAAATATAATCAGGCGATGATTGCTGGTTTGGAATACTTTTAGCGTTACCAAAAGAGTTCAAACGCTATAAATAACGATTTGATCTGGTCTCTTTTACTAATTATTATCAAAAGTTAAAAGGCTATTTCCATGAAAAATGTATTCTTGTTTATGATTCTTGTTTCTATTCTCTGTTCCTGTTCAAGAAAAGAAACTGATTGGGGGGCTTGGAGTGATAACATTATGCTTTCAAAAAAAACCGCTGAATTTAATGCTCCTGGAGATTCAATTATAGTTACGACCAAGGGAACTGGCTGGATGATTACAGCAGTTGCAGTTCAATCGGTCGACACTTTAGTCTTTTATAATTTTAACGGAATAAATAGCTTGCAACTAATTATGTGATTAAACAAAATTGCTTTGATGTAGAACATCGTGACAGTCACACCCTTTTTATTAAAGCAGATGCGAACCCTTATAATATTAAAAGGATTATTGTTGTTGGACTTGAATCGGGAGATTATTCTTCTGGAGTGACTATAACTCAAAAACCAAAATAATTGTTTGGTTTTTTTTTGATGTAAAGGTCAATCCAGCTTCAACTGTTCATCAATAAAGGTGATAATTTCCTCTTTCATAACAGGGGTGAACCACGTGATTTCGGGGTCGCGTCTGAACCAGGTCAGCTGTTTTCTGGCATACTTTCTTGAATTTGCCTTGATCTTCGCTTTGGCTTGTTCCAGAGTAATCGCCCCTTTAAAATATTCGAAGAGCTCGCGGTAACCGACGGTATTAAGCGAATTAAGATGACTAAATGATTGTAACCGATCGGCTTCCTGCTCAAGTCCTTGCTCAAACATTTTATCCACCCGCTTATTAATCCGCTCATATAAAACCTCCCTTTCGCAATTCAGTCCCACCTTGATAATTTTAAACGGACGAATACGGGATTGGTTTGTCCGTAATTCGGAATAGGGGAGGCCGGTCATCAGACAAATTTCGAGGGCATGCAATACCCGCTTCGGATTTTGCAGGTCAACTTCGCAGTAATAGGTTGGATCCAGTTCGAACAATTCATTTTGCAGCTGAGTAATCCCTTCTGATTCAAGGCGATTCATCAGTTGTTTGCGCAGTTCAGGGTCCACATCAGGAAAGTCGTCCAACCCTTTGCATAAAGCGTCAATATACAACATCGATCCCCCGGTCATTAAAACAATATCCCGGGTCTGGAACAAGGTTTCCAGCGTTTCAAGTACTTCGGTCTCAAACTTGCGGGCATTGTATTGATCGTGGATCGAATGTGAGCAGATAAAGTGGTGTGGGATGGTCTCGAGGGTTTGAACGTCAGGTACAGCCGTGCCAATTGTCATTTCCCTGTATATTTGTCTGGAATCGCAGGAGATAATCTCTGTACTGAAATAACTGGCGATATCAATACTCAGCTCTGTTTTACCGATCCCTGTGGGTCCTAGAAGAATAATCAGTGTTTTGGGCATTCAAAGCAAAAGGTTAAATAATCAAAGTGCAAAGGTATAACTTTTGATCAGCCCCCCTTCACACTCGTTGTCCATTATTTTACTCTCTTTTTCAGTGAATTACCCATCTTAAGCCTACATCACTTCGCCGATTTCGCCATAAATCATGTTCAGATCTTCAAGTTCCCCAAAATCGGTAAACACATTCTGAAGGTCGGAATCCTGATCGGCCAGTAAATCTGCACTGTAGCGATTTGAGGAACTTTGAACCGGAGCTATTCCTCTATTGTAAGAGACAACAGGCGAACTGAGCTTTTCTTTCATAACTATCTTGTTTATTTGAATATACAATGATTTTTGATTGACTGCATCAAAGTTGTAGATTAACTTATCCTCCTGCTCTTTTAATATATCGCCAAGAATTGTTTGTTTCATTAATCTCCCAGGCTGTTTTGACTGTTTATTCTCAAACATAACAATCTCCAGCCCTTTATCCCACTCTTCGTCAGCTACAAAGAAGGTGGCAAGTTCAGCCGGATCGAACCTGCAAGCGATCTGAATCGCTTCATGTAATTCGAAAAAAGTGGTGTTTGCATCTGCATCGATGTGCAGCACAAAATCTTCAACCTTGTCTGATATGATCTTGAATTTAAATACCATTTACAATTTAATGATCCTGATAAATGTGTTCATAAATTAGTTCTAAAGGTATATCCGTGCGGAGAGTATTGGATAAAAATATGTATTAAAAAATGTTAATTCGAAAAAAATATATAGTAAACATCAGATATATAAATAGATACGATACAATAGGTGAATATTGAAATGAATAGTTCGAATAATTGAAAAGGCCGGGTTTATACCCGGCCTTTTCAATTATTCGAACTAAATCTATTGATTCACTTTGATGAAATTCAGGCAGGAACCGGCCTTAAACCATTCAATCTGCGCTTCATTATAAGTGTGCTTAACCAGAATATCTTCCGATAATCCATTGTTGTGATGCAGGGTGAGCTGCAATAATTTGCCGGGCTGGAATGATTCAAGTCCGATCACATCGATGGAGTCGTCTTCCAAAATTCTCGAATAATCTTCAGGATTAGCGAAGGTAAGGGCTAACATCCCCTGTTTTTTAAGATTTGTCTCATGAATTCGGGCAAATGATCTGGTAAGTACCACCCGGGCGCCCAGGTGGCGTGGTTCCATGGCGGCATGCTCGCGTGAGGACCCTTCCCCGTAATTTTCATCCCCTACAATAACAGAGCCTAATCCCACTTTCTTATATGCCCTGGCTGTTGCGGGAACTGCTCCATACGCGCCGGTCAGCTGATTTTTTACTGAATTTGTTTGCCCGTTGAAATCGTTAACCGCTCCAATTAACAGATTCTCCGAGATATTATCGAGATGACCGCGGTAAGTCAGCCATGGTCCTGCCATAGAGATATGGTCGGTGGTACATTTCCCCCTGGCCTTAATCAGTAGTTTCAGATTTTTCAGGTCAGACCCTTCCCATGGACCAAATGGTTCAAGCAACTGCAACCTGTCAGACGAAGGGCTAACTGATATTTCAATTCCCTGAAAATCGGTTGATGGAGGGATTAACCCCTGATCTTCCACTGCAAAACCATTGGTTGGCAGATCATGACCTGATGGCGGATCGAGTTTTACTTTTTCCCCGTTTTCATTGACCAGAAAATCTGTTTCGGGATTAAAATCGAGTGTTCCGGCGATCGCGAAAGCGGTCACAATTTCAGGAGATGCCACAAACCCATGCGTTTTCGGATTTCCGTCGGTACGTTTTGCGAAGTTCCTGTTAAAGGAGGTCATGATTGAATTTTCGGGCAAATTGGCCGCATTGTGCCGTGCCCACTGACCGATACATGGTCCGCAGGCGTTGGTCAGCACGATTCCGCCCATCTCCTCAAAAGAAGTGAGAAAACCGTCGCGTGCAACGGTATACCGGACAAGTTCAGACCCCGGAGAGATGGTAAACTCTGCTTTTACCTTTAGATTTTTAACACGTGCCTGTCTGGCTACTGATGCTGCACGGCTGATATCCTCATAGGAGGAATTGGTACAGGAACCGATCAGACCAACTTTCATCTCCATTGGCCACCCTTTCTCTTTGGCCACCGTTTTAAATTTAGATAATGGAGTCGCTAAATCGGGGGTAAATGGTCCGTTTATATGTGGTTCCAGCTCTGAGAGATTAATTTCAATCACCTGATCGAAGAATTTTTCCGGGTGGGCATAAACTTCATCATCAGCCTTGAGATCGGCGGCAATAGCGAATGCCATTTCTGCAACATCAGCGCGGCCGGTTGCTTTAAGGTATTCGCTCATACTTTCGTCAAAGGCAAAAGTTGAAGTTGTGGCGCCTACTTCGGCTCCCATATTGCAGATTGTCCCTTTACCGGTACAGGAGATACTCGAAGCTCCAGGGCCAAAATATTCAATGATGCAACCGGTACCCCCTTTTACCGTCAGTATGCCGGCTACTTTAAGTATTACGTCTTTAGGGGAAGCCCATCCGCTCAGTTTTCCGGTAAGATGGATGCCGATTAATTTAGGGAATTTAAGCTCCCAGGGAATTCCGGTCATCACATCAACGGCATCAGCTCCACCGACACCAATGGCAACCATCCCTAATCCACCCGCATTAACGGTGTGGGAATCGGTTCCAATCATCATTCCTCCCGGGAAAGCATAGTTTTCGAGAACGACCTGGTGGATAATTCCGGCACCCGGTTTCCAGAACCCAATCCCATATTTCTTCGATACCGAAGAGAGAAAGCTATAAACCTCTTTATTGGTCTCTTCTGCCTTTTTTAAATCTTCGACAGCTCCTGTCTTAGCAAGAATTAGGTGATCGCAATGGACCGTAGAAGGGACTGAAACGACACTTTTCCCCGCCTGCATGAACTGAAGCAATGCCATTTGGGCGGTTGCATCCTGCATCGCGACACGATCGGGATCGAAATTAACATAGGATACCCCTTTCTCAAAAGGTTGCTCAGGAAAATCACCTGACAGATGGGAATACAGGATTTTTTCGGTCAGGGTAACGGGTCTTCCAATCAGTTTGCGCAATTTTATAACCCGTTCAGGCATTTGTGAATACACCTTTCGGATCATATCGATGTCATAAGCCATACAGTTCTGTTTTAAGATGATAAATAATTTGCAATGTTAATGATTATTGATGAGAAAAAATATCAAATTTTCCTGATACGGTTAACATTTTAATGGATAGATAGTTTAAATTAGCGGAATAATTTGTACATCTCAATCCCAAAATCCGTATGGTTTGGATTAAGCCTTTGTTGTATGAGAATTTAAGAATTGCCTTTCAGTCGATACGGGGGAATCTGGTCCGATCTGTTCTGACCATCCTGATTATTGCAGTCGGAATATCGGCACTCGTGGGTATTTTGACGGCCATTGACTCGATTAAAAATTCAATCACCTCCGAGTTTACCCGGTTAGGAGCCAATACTTTCAGTATTCAAAGCCGGAGCATGAACGTGCAGATTGGAAACAAGCGGTACCGTTCGAAAAACTACAGTTATATCAGTTATTCTCAGGCACGTGAATTTCGCGAACGGTACACTTTTCCCTCTACAGCGTCCATTTCGGTCAGCGCTACCCAGATTGCCACCGTTAAATATGAATCTAAAAAAAGTAATCCCAATGTTACCGTTCGTGGAGTTGACGAAAACTTTTTGCAGACGGCCGGATATGAACTGGAGTCGGGGAGGGGACTTACTTTCCGTGAATCATTTGACGGAGATAATGTGGCCCTTCTTGGGGCTGCCCTGGTAAAAAAACTATTTCCGGGAGATGTCGATCCCCTGGGGAAGACAATTGCCGTCAGCAGCGGAAAATACCAGGTTGTCGGTGTGCTGAAAGATAAAGGAAGCGGTTTCGGGGATTCCGGTGATCAGATAGTCCTTGTCCCATTTACCAATGTCAGGCAGTATTTCCCGCGTCCCCAGATGAATTTCCGAATCAGTGTGATGCCCAAAACACCCCAGCTTCTGGATGCTGCACTGGGTGAAGCGGAAGCCGTATTTCGGAATGTCAGGGGACTCAATACCCTGGACGAAACCGATTTCATCCTGGAAAAAAGCGACAACCTGGTCAATATCCTGTTGGATAATATTAAATATGTGACCCTGGCGGCAACCATCATCGGTTTTATCACCCTCCTGGGTGCAGCCATCGGACTGATGAATATTTTACTGGTTACCGTTGCGGAAAGAACCCGTGAGATTGGCATCCATAAGGCCATGGGAGCTAACTCTCATTGCATCAGACAGCAATTTATGATTGAGTCGATTGTAATCGGACAGTTGGGTGGGTTGCTGGGTATTATTCTGGGTATTCTTGCAGGAAATGGGGTATCCATGCTGATAGGCAGTTCGTTTATTATTCCCTGGCAATGGATGCTCACCGGTGTCGCGTTGTGTCTCCTGGTTAGTCTGGGTTCAGGGGTGCTTCCGGCAATCAAGGCCTCTAAACTCGACCCTATCGAAGCGTTACGGTACGAGTAATTTAATGATTAGCAATAATATAATCTTTTATTTCCGATGAATAAACTAACAGAAAATTATTTCAGATTAACCGGCTACCTTCAAAAATATTCGTATTTGGTCCTATGCTTCGGACTCATTTCACTGGGATCCTGGGTATTCTGTTTTCCCGCAGATCTTTCCCGCAAGACAGGAATTGCAGAAGTTATAGTTGGGATATTTTTCGGAATTTCCTATTTTGTAAGGAAAAACAAGGCTCGAAAGTAGTAAGCTATAATTTCAGATAAGCTCCGAACTTATAAGCAAAGTTCTGAGGCATCGCACTAAACTGGTAAGGGCCATACCGGTAATAGACACCTGCTCCAAAAGAGAGGTATCCTAACCTCAGCAGATTATTCACCTCCATCCCCGATTCATAAAAACCTTTGCGGTAATCTTTCATCGTTAACCGGGGGCTATATTGCCGGTTCAATATCCCGATGCCGGTATTTTGGGCAAAGATTAATTCTGGCCTGATTTTGAATTTTTCGGGGAAGAGCCAGGTGCTGAAATTATGCCGGAGATGAATTGCTGCATAGCTGGTCGCTGCAAACTCATTCAATTGCATCGTGCCGAAGGAGTAAGATGCAGCCAGCGAAAAGGTTCCTGCAAAACTTCCATTGCCGTTAAACAGTTCAAAAACCGGACTCTTTGAAGACATTAGACCAGACTGCACCATTATTGTTGTAGTACCTATTCTACCCGGTGGCAGTTCGAATTTCCCCTTGATCTCTATTTTAGTATTCCGGTATTCACCTCCCAATATTAAAACATCCTGGATCAATGATAAATACACCTCGGATTTTGAAGCGGTAACCTCATTCAGCCGTCCCTCTTCCAGTTCAAATTTTATACCGGGTGAATACCTTAATTTCAAACCAATTCGTGAAAGGGTGACCGGGTTAAACGGATGCGCTAAAAGGAAGGGATTATCCAGTGTTGTACTGTTTTCGGACAGATCACCGAAAAAATAGGAGTTTAATGCGTTAAATAGCCGGAATTCCATCCCTACTGTGTACCGTCTGGTTGCGAACATATTCGTAATTAATAAGTTACGATAACTTTCAGGATTTAGAAGGGAATTGGTCTCCAGAAATTCAGATCCGCCAAATTCGAGGTTTAAATCCTGGTAACTCAGATGAAATCTTAAGTCGGACTGCCCCCTGGGGTAGAAATTAATCCATTCACCCTGCTGAATTGACCGGTTTTTTAACCCGTAGCTAAAGGCTCCGCCGATTGAAAAATGATGTGATAATTTGCCGTTGGTTTCCCCTCCCAGACCTATTTTCACCCCTTCGAAGAGGTTATAGCCAAATAATTTGTTGTAATCAAGGTTGAAGAATCCAATCGGGATCTTCCCCTCTGCCATCAGCCGGATTAACCTGAGCTGTTGCTTTTCCCTCGCAGCATTTAATGCGCCGTCAGGCAGGAAAAGCAACATGGAATCCAGATGATTAAAGGGTCTGTAACCATAATTACGGAATGAAGCAGCCACACCTTTTACCGAATCTTTCTGGATTGATTTACCCACCAAGCCAGACTTTTCGGCAATATTCTGATATGCAACCGAATCTGGAGTTTCAGGGGCGACATTCAGGAAGTTTAGGTTCACCGCCTGAACCGGATTATGCAGAAGCAGAAGGAGTACAGCGACAATAAGGCTATTCTTCAGAATCATCCCCATCATCCGGCCTCTATTTCGAACTCATTTTTAATAAGGATACCTCTTCTTCGGTTAAAAAGCGCCATCTTCCCCTTGGAAGGTCTTTTTTTGTTAATCCGCAAAAATATACCCTGTCAAGTTTTTCAACTTTATAGCCCAGGTGCTCAAAAATCCGGCGTACGATTTTATTTTTACCTGAATGGATCTCAATCCCTACCTGTTTTTTATCGTCCTCACTCACGTAGCTGACCGAATCGGCTGCAACAAACCCGTCTTCGAGGGTGATTCCATCCACGATCTCCTGAAGATGATTCTTTGTAACTTTTTGATCTAAATATACATGATATATTTTCTTGCGATTGTATTTTGGGTGGGTTAACCGTTTCGTCATATCCCCATCGTTGGTGAAAAGCAGAAGTCCTGTAGTACTTTTATCCAATCGCCCAACAGGGTATATTCTTTCAGGACAGGCATTTGCAATAAGCTCCATAACGGTTTTATCGGCATGAGGGTCTTCCAGCGTAGTGACATAGCCCTTAGGTTTATTAAGCAGCACATACATTTTTTTCTCCGCGGTAATAATCTTGCCATTAAAACTTACGGATTCGCCCGGCAATACCTGATGCCCCATTTCGGAAACAATTTTGCCGTTTATGGTGACGCAGCCGGTCGCAATATAAGTGTCAGCTTCGCGTCGGGAACAAAGTCCCGCATTGGCGATATACCGGTTCAGCCGCATGGCCCCCGGCTCTTTCTTGGTTGGAGCCGATTTAGCTGGTTTGTGTGATGAATTAAATTCGTTATTTAGGTTTTGAATTCCCAATCTTCCACGCAGAACTTTCCCTGTTTTATTCAGGAATTGATCTGATTCGGCCCCATCAAATTTCCGCTCAGGCCGTTTTTCGATCACATTTCTGCGGAAAACATCGGAGGTCCGCTCTTTCCCCAAGCGGCCGCTTCCGGTTGCTGTAGGTCTTGATCCCGATGCAGTTTTTAACACTTTAGTCTTTCCGACTCTCTTTCCGGAACCTAAATCTCTCGAATCTAAACGGGGCCCTGCTGGTCTCCGGCTTTGGTCGCCTTGTGCTGAATCCGTTTTCTTTACCCGTGGCCTTGTACCCGGCTCCCTGTTCCCGACGGTACGCTTATCCTCGCGTTCCTGTCCTCTTCCTCTTCTGATAATCATTGCTTAATTCTCTGACTTATTATTATTTCGGGTGCAAATGTCGGAAAAAAAACGCAAAAATGAATTTATATTTTGTCCAAACGGAATATTCCTTTGAATAATTAACCCAATTTAACAACTTTGCAGGTTGATAATCTAACAGAGGTTAAAATTATGGCACTTATAAAATCAATATCGGGTATACGCGGGACTATTGGCGGTTTGGCGGGCGAAGGGCTGAGTCCGCTGGATCTGGTCAAATTTACGGCAGCCTACCTGACATGGGTCAAAGAGGGACAGGAACCGGGCAGGAAGTTGCGAATCGTGGTTGGCCGGGATGCCCGGATTTCCGGAGAGATGGTCAACGCACTGGTTACCGGAACGTTGATGGGAATGGGAGCAGATGTTGTGAATCTGGGACTCGCTTCAACTCCGACAACAGAACTTGCCGTAGTGGCTGAAAATGCCGATGGAGGGATTATTCTGACAGCAAGTCACAATCCAAAGCAATGGAATGCCCTCAAGCTGCTCAATGAAAAGGGGGAATTTCTCAATGATGATGAAGGTAAAACAGTCCTTCAAATTGCCGCGGAGGAACGTTTCCTGTTTGCTCAGGTCGACGATCTGGGACATGAATCGTTTAAAGATTATACGGATTATCATATTCAGCACGTTTTGGAGCTGGCACTTGTCAATGTTGAAGCGATTAAAAAAAGAAATTTCAGAATAGCTGTCGATGCGGTTAACTCTGTGGGGGGAATTATTGTCCCACGGCTTTTAAAAGCCCTTGGAGTTGCTGAAGTTATTGAGATCAATTGTACCCCCGATGGTCATTTCACCCATAATCCCGAGCCGGTTCCTGAGAACTTAAGGGAAACATCCCGAAAAGTAATTGATTCAAAGGTTGATACCTGTTTTGTGGTCGATCCCGACGTTGACCGGCTGGCTATTATAAATGAGGACGGTACGATGTTTAACGAGGAATATACCCTGGTTGCCGTAGCTGATTATGTTTTGAAACATACGGTGGGAAATACGGTATCCAACCTCTCATCATCCAGAGCCTTGCAGGATATCACAGAGTGGCACGGCGGTACCTATGCTCCATCGGCTGTCGGAGAAGTTAATGTTACCACTCTAATGAAGGCAACAAAAGCGGTGATTGGCGGCGAGGGAAATGGGGGCGTAATTTATCCTGCAAGCCATTACGGCCGTGATTCCATGGTGGGAATCGGGCTTTTCCTCTCTCATTTGGCACTTTCCGGACTCAATTGCTCAGCACTTCGTGCAACCTATCCCGAATACACTATTTCAAAGAATAAAATTGAACTGACCTCCGGAATAGATGTGGATGATATCCTGCTAAAGATTAAGCAAGCCTACAGTCATGAAATAATAAACGATACGGACGGAATCCGGATTGATTTTGATAAGGAATGGGTCCATCTGCGAAAATCAAATACAGAACCCATCATCCGGATTTATTCCGAAAGCCGGTCAGCTGAGCGGGCCGATGCGCTGGCGGAAGAGATAATGGTCAAAATTCGCCGGATAGCCAATATATAGCGGTATCCGGCGTGGAAATCCCAGGATCAAACCTATATCCTTTTACTAAGCTGGAAAGACGAAGATTTTCAGTATTTTGAGCTATATTCGCCAACGGAAAATTAAGTGCTCTTTAAAAATGTTAAGTATTTGTTAAGTGTGATGAATCTCTTTTTAAATCGTTTCAAACAACCTAAATTTGCAACGATTTTTTAACAGTAATAGTTTTTTTAATCAGAATAATAATTCGATTTTTATGAAAGTTACAGTTGTAGGAGCAGGAAATGTTGGATCAACATGTGCTGACACCCTGGCATATCGCGAAGTGGTAAATGAGGTGATTTTATTGGATATCAAAGAGGGTATTGCGGAAGGCAAGGCACTCGATATCTGGCAAAAAGCCCCGATTATTGGTTATGATACCCGCACCGTTGGGGTTACCAATGATTATTCACGGACTGCAGGTTCGGATGTGGTTGTAATTACCTCAGGATTACCACGTAAGCCGGGAATGAGCCGTGATGATCTGATTCAAATCAATGCCGGGATTGTAAAATCTGTAACTGAAAATATTGTAAAATATTCTCCGGATGCGATTATCATCATCGTTTCCAATCCGTTGGATGTTATGACCTACCAGGCACATCTTGCTTCAGGGTTGCCACGTACACGCGTTATGGGTATGGCCGGAATTCTGGATACTGCCCGTTACCGCTCTTTCCTTTCTGAAGCGCTTGATATCTCCCAGAAAGAGATCCAGGCCATGCTTTTAGGGGGTCATGGAGACACTATGGTGCCTTTGACCCGTTATACCACTGTCGGAGGCATCCCTATCACCGAATTGCTAGGAAAAGAGCAGTTGAACGCAATTGTTGAACGGACCAAAGCAGGCGGCGGAGAGTTGGTGAAACTGATTGGTACTTCGGCATGGCATGCCCCGGGTGCTGCAGCAGCCCAGATGGTTGAAGCGATCATCAAGGATCAGCGCAGAATCTTCCCGGTTTGTATTCAGCTTCAGGGTGAGTATGGCATCGATAATTGCTACCTCGGAGTTCCTGTCGTTCTGGGTAAAGACGGAATCGAAAAGATCGTTGAACTTCATTTGAATCCCGAAGAGATGCAGATGATGAGAACCAGCGAAGGTCATGTTCGCGAGGTGATGAATGTTCTGGATCAGCTGAATAGTAAATAATATAATTCAATATATTGCAGGGAAAGGGGTTTACAGCCCCTTTTCGTGCATATTAACCTGAAGTGATGCACGAAATCAGTTTTCAGATCGTTGAGCTCGAGGAGAAGACTTATCACCCTTTGGTAAAGGCAGAATTCTCAGGACTGGAGGATCACTGGTGGATTGTCGATACAGGCGCTTCAAAAAGTGTTTTTGATGAGGCGCTCAGCGATTATTTTGCGGCAGACAATGAAGAATCGGTAATGGCCACCGGCCTGGGAAAGGAGATGGTTGAAACAAGTTCGGGAATGATTGCAGCTTTGCAATTAGGTGGAATTAACTTCGGATCGCTTAAAGTAGCCCTTGTCGATTTCAGCCATATCAATTCGGAATATGCCAAATTTTCCAATAAGCATATTGTTGGACTGATCGGATGTGATTTTCTTTACGGTCGTCAGGCAATTCTTGATTTTAACAAAAAAGTAATTTATCTGGCAGTCAGCCAGGAACCGGAATTGCAGTGAAGATTTAACCGCAATTCAACTCATTTCTGTCACCCTCCATTTTTGCAGATTCTCCAACTGGCCTGGTTGGTCATTCGTCGCTGTAACCGGTCCGGTTATGCAGCTTACTCGTATTTTGTTTGAAAATAGGTCCGCAAGGGGATACTTCTCTCCCCCGATTCAACTGTTTTTAACAAATTAAGTAATAAGAACAATTTAATGTCGTAATTATTTATTTCCTCTTTTGACCTCCCCCAACCCCTCCCAAGGAGAGGAGTAAGGTACAGATTACCGGGCAAAAGTCCCCCATTTGGGGAGATTTAGAGGGGTCAAAAAGGAGAAAATCACTATTTTAAATAGTACATTATATCTTTCTGATTATTTATATGTATGATAATCAATATTTTAATTGTTTAAAATGTCTCATCATCACAATATCCTGTTTCCGCGAATTATTTCATCGGATTTATCAAAAAAAAAGTAATATCAAGATGATAAATATGATATATTTTGCTTATATTTAAAACATAAAACAAAACCATCGTTAATATCACCCTGTTTGTTCTGAATTGGATTAGTGAAAAGAATTTTTTAAAAATTTTATCCTAATGGCAGCAAATAATGATATATTTTCAGAAGAATGGTGCCAATTGATCTTTGAGAGGAAGAACCTGGATTATGGGGCATTTGAGCTTAGGCACAATTCTCCAAAACGGCAATTCTGGGCTTTGGTTATCGCAATTGTTGTGTTTGTTGTGGGTGTTTTAACACCGGTACTCTTAAAGCAGATTATTCCTCAAACCAAGGAGAAGGATGTGAGTGTCCGGATGATGACCGATATAAAATTGGACAAGCCCAAGGAAAATACCATTCTAAAGGAACTTCCTCCACCTCCCCCCCCCCTGCTGCGGAATACGGTCAAGTTCACACCACCCGTAATTAAGCCGGATGAGCAGGTTCAGGAGGAGGAGCAGCCAATATCGCAAAAGGAAGCGGTAGCGACAAAATCGGCCATCAGCAATGTCAACTATGATAAGGGAACCGATGATATAGCGGCTCCGGTCGCTACCACCACAACAAAAACCGAGATTACCGAAGAGGCTGAAAAACCTTTTGTCATTGTAGAGCAAATGCCTCAATTTCCAGGCGGAGAGAAGGAGATGATGAAGTTTATCAAAAACAATCTCCGGTATCCGTCCTCAGCCATAGAAATGGGAATATCGGGCACTGTAACCGTAAACTTTGTCGTAGGAAAGGATGGGAGGATTACCCGTATTCACGTGATTCGCGGAATAGGGGGTGGCTGTGACGAGGAAGCTGTCCGGATTCTGGAAAAAATGCCCCCGTGGAGTCCGGGCAAGCAAGGGGGAATGGCTGTTCTGGTCACCTACACCGTTCCATTTAAATTTGTCTTGCAGTGAATGGTTATTTGGGGATAAAATTCATAAACAAAGGATTATTTTTCCGTTTTTTTTAATTGCAGGTATAAGCCGAATGGTGTTTTTGAAAATTCACTCTTTTATTGCCTTTCTCAACAAATCAGAAGCGATATAGAGTATTCCCATTTTGGGGATTTGTGTGGTTGATTAATCATAAATAATGGTTTTAATGGTCTGATTTTAGTTTTTGGAGCTGCAAAGGGGAACTTGGTAACATTTGATTAACCCTGCTAAAGACCACCTTAAAGGGTTAAATAGGCTGATATATTGATATTTGTTGAAAATAATAAAAAGTTAAAATATGTTAATATTTTAATTTTAAAGGATTTTTATTTTGCCCTCCCGATGTGAATTGAATTGGATTATTAATTTTGTCCACGAATTGGAAGAGAAGGTTTCTTTCATCTTTTGAAGGTTCTGTTCATTGATCTTGTTTTTTATCGTAAATTTGAGCCACTTAATGGACCTTTTTTTTTCGTGAAAACAGGTTTTGCAGGGGTTTAAAAGATTGCAGATTCTAAAAGGGGTAAGACTATAAAACAGGTTTGATTTTCAAGCTGCTTTTTTGTTGGATTCTCGGAAGAATGGATGTTAATTAGTTGGTTATAAATTGTTTTTCTAACGATTTTATCGTCGTTTTTAATTTTTCTCAAATATTTCTTAAACTTTCATTTAAACACTAGTAATTCAGAGTATGAAATCAAAAAATCGTTTTTTAAAGTTTCAAAGCGCTTTTTCAGCATCAGTTATACCGGTTTCGTTCATTATCGCGGAACTTGTATTTAATTTTGTCATGGGCTCCGGTAGCCATTTCCAGGGAAATAATTCTGCCAATGCCCCTATTCCCGGTGATTTTCTTGGTGTTATTTTCAAAGGCGGATTCATTGTGCCTGTGATCATGACTTTATTATTGACTGTTTTAGCCTTCTCACTGGAACGTTATTTCACTATCACTAAAGCTGGCGGAAAAGGATCAGCAGTGAAATTTGTTGAAACAATCAAATCAAATCTTGCAAAGAATGACATCAATGCGGCTATTTCGGAATGTGACCGTTTTGAGGGTTCTATCGCCAGTGTATCAAGAGCTGCCCTTCTGAAATATCAGATGCTGGAGAAAGACACAACGATGACCAAGGAACAGAAGTTGCTTGATATCACCAAGAACATCGAGGAAGCTACTTCACTGGAACTCCCAAGTCTGGAACAAAACCTCCCTATTTTGGCTACTATTTCTTCAATTGCGACCATGATGGGTCTTTTAGGAACTGTACTCGGGATGATTCGTTCATTTGCTGCTATGGCTAACGCAGGAGCTCCTGACTCTGTTGCTTTATCAACAGGTATTTCTGAAGCTCTTATCAATACTGCCTTTGGTATTGGAACAGGTGCACTTGCCGTAATTATGTATAACTTTTACACCACTAAGATTGACAAGCTTACCTACTCAATTGATGAAGCAGGTTATAGCATCGTTCAAACATTTGCTGCAAAGCACTAAGATTATAGATATCATATAATTATGCCAAAAGTAAAAATTAAAAGGAAGAGCACGGCTATTGATATGACCGCGATGTGTGATGTTGCGTTCTTGTTACTGACCTTCTTTATGCTTACCTCTAACTTTACGCAAAAAGAACCCGCGGCAGTTAATACGCCATCTTCAATTTCAGAGATCAAAATACCTGACCGGAATATCATCTCCATATTGGTAGATGCAAAAGGAAAGGTGTTCTTTGGTGCTGACGGACAGGAGAACCGGGTTAAATTGCTTACCAAAATGGGAGCCGTGTATAACATTACTTTCACTCCTGAAGAATTAAAGGAGTTTAGTTTGGTTAATAAGTTTGGAGTACCAATGACTGCCATGAAGAATTATTTATCGTTAGGAACTAAAGAAAGGGATGTGTCGCAGTTTTCGATCGGCATTCCTTGTGATTCCCTCGATAACCAGTTTAAAAACTGGGTAAGTGCAGCCAGGAGTATCAACCCGGAATATCGGATTGCAATAAAGGCGGATCAGGCTACTACCTATCCTGTAATTAAAAAATTAATGGGTAGTCTGCAGGATATCAAAGAGAACAAGTATAACCTGCTAACAAGTCTTAAATTGTCAGCTGATTATGAATAACTGTAAACTTAAAATTCATGTCTGAAGTAGCTCAAGATAATCAAGGAAAGAAAAAAGGAAAAACGAAGAAGATGTCAACAAGGGTCGACTTTACCCCTATGGTTGACCTTGGTTTTTTGCTGATTACATTCTTCATGCTGGCAACAACGCTAAGTAAGCCTCAGACCATGGAGATTGCTATGCCTTCCAAAGATAAGATAAGTGATGATGATCAAACCAAGATCAAGGCTTCGAGAGCCGTCACTATAATTCTGGGTAAGGAAAACAAGGTTTTTTACTATGAAGGTACTCGTGAAAATAATGTCGATCCTGTTCTGAATCAAACAGATTTCTCCCCGAAGGGGATGCGTCAGTTTCTGATTAAGAAGAATTATGATATTATGGTCAAAGTTCGGGAACTTAAGGCGAAAAAAGTTTCTCAGAAGCTTTCTGATAAAGATTTTGAGAAACAACGAGATGAGATTATTGCGGATAAAAAGGCACCGATCATTCTGATTAAAGGGACCTTGGATAGTTCATACAAAAATCTTATCGATGCGCTGGACGAGATGGCCATTTGTAATATAGGGCGTTATGCGATTGTGGATATCACACCTTTTGATCTGGATCTGCTGTCGAAAAAATTATGAATCTCATAATTTCGGAGGCAGCCTCTTTGATAAAGGTGTAAATGTACGAGGCAAATATCTCATATTTTATCTGACCTCAATTTAAAATTATTTACGGATGAAAATTGTATCCTAATGGCAGCAAAAAATGATATTTTTTCGAACGAATGGTGCGAACTGGTTTTTGAGGCCAAAAACCATGAGTATGGAGCTTTTGAACTGAGAAAGAATTCTTCAAAAAGACATTTCAGAGCTTTACTCATTGCCAGCGTGTTTTTTGTTCTGTTTGTTTCAGCACCAAGTTTAATCAAACAAATTTTTCCCAAGAATGTGGAGAAGGATGTTACCGTCAGGGTGCTTTCTAAGATTGAATTAGATAAGCCCAAGGAGAATATCCTGAAGGAAATTCCGCCACCACCTCCTCCAATGCGTAACACCATCAAGTTTACACCGCCGGTGATTAAACCTGATGAACAGGTTCAGGAGGAGGAACAACCTAAATTGCAGAAGGAAGTTATTGAAACCAAAGCTGCCATCAGTAATGTCGCCTTTGATAAAGGGACCGATGATGTGGCTGCTCCGGTAGCTACCCAGAAAATTACTGAAGAGGTTGAACAACCTTTTGTTATTGTGGAGCAGATGCCTCAGTTCCCCGGTGGTGAAAAAGAGATGATGAAGTTCATCCATAACAACCTCAGATATCCTTCTCTGGCAGCAGAAAATGGTATTCAGGGGACAGTAATCGTTAATTTCGTTGTCGATCACGATGGAAAAATCACCCGTATAAAGGTGGTTCGCGGTATTGGCGGCGGTTGCGACGAAGAAGCCATGCGGGTTCTGAGTAAAATGCCAGCCTGGAGCCCCGGCAGACAGGGTGGTAAACCTGTATTGGTCAGTTATACAGTTCCTATTAAATATGTATTGCAATAGGAACTCTCTGAAATGGTAAGAAGGAAATCCGTTTTTCTTATATTTAAGTTTTTAATGGCCTTTGTCTATATTTCACTGGGAGTAGTAATCTTGTCAACTAACATGTTTCTGCTCCCGGTGAAAAATTCTGTAAGAATCTCATTTGGTATCCTTTTGGTACTCTATGGTTCTTTCAGAATTTATACGTTAGTGTTTAATACCAAAAGTGATGAAACCAATTAGGCTCTTATTGTTTTTTGTCCTTATCCTCGGCGGTTGTACATTCTTTAAAGGTGACCCCTACCGAAATACCCCGACCACAGGAAGGGCAACAATAAGTACCGATGAGACATTCAAACCGATCATTGAACAGGAATTAGATATTTTTAAGTCCATTTATGGGTATACCGAATTCAATGCAAGATATGTCCCTGAAAATGAAGCTTTTAATCAGCTTCTTAATGGGGATGTTCAGTTGATAGTGGCCTCCCGGCCGCTGAGTAAATTAGAGATAGCTTTCCTGAACCAAAAAAAAATCTTCCCCCGCCAAACAAAAATTGCCACTGATGCCATTGCTTTAATTGTCTCCCCTAAAAGCAAGGACAGTATCATCTCGGTAAATCAGATCAAAGATCTGTTAACCGGTAAAATTGAGAATTGGAATCAAATAACGCCAGGATCAAAAAGTGGCAAAATAAAGGCCGTTTTCGATAATGATAAATCGAGTATCATCAACTATCTGGTCGATTCAATTTGCGGTGGACGATTGGTTAAAACCAACGTGTTCGCGCTCGAATTTAATCGCGATGTCATTGAATACACTAGTACCCATCCTGGTGTACTTGGATTTATTGGTGCAAGCTGGATAACCAATGTGAGTGATTCACTACACCTATCGTTCCACAAAAAAATTAAAGTCTTGTCCGTAAGTGATAATGCTCGTCCGGATGAAAGCAATAGCTATAAACCTTACCAGGCTTATATGGTCGACAAGGTTTATCCTTTGACCAGGGATATTTACATTATTAATGCGGAACCCCGCAATGGATTAGTCACCGGTTTCTCTGCATTTGTTGCAAGTGACAAGGGGCAAAGGATAATTTTTAAATCCGGAGTTCTTCCTGCTATCGCCCCAACCAGGGTGGTCAATATCCGGAAGGATTTTTAGCATTCTTTAAAATTTCTAATATCTAATATACAACATTGTAAAAATGAAACGTAGTTTATTCTCTCTTCTCGGACTTCTTTTCTTGGTGGTTGGCGGTTTTGCACAGCAAATCTCAAATCAGGGTTTATTTTATCTTGACGACCTTCAGTATCATCAGGCGCGCGGTTACTTCCTTAAACAACTGAAAACTTCTCCCGATGATGTGAGAACACTCTGTTCGTTGGGTGATACTTACCTCTATCTACAGAATCCGGATAGTGCCAAACTGTTGTATCAGAAGGGTGCGACAATCGATCCTAAATCACCGTTTCCTTTGATCGGATTAGGTAAGATCGCCCTTTTTAAGGGCGATCATACCACCCAGCTTGATCTTTTTGAAAAAGCCAGAAGATTGGATAAAAAGAATCCTGAAGTTTATTATGAAATTACCCAGGGTTGTTTTCAGTTTGCCAAGAAGGATACAGCAACCGGTAGCAAATATTTGGCTCAAGGGATTGAACTCAATTCAAAATTTGCCCCCTTCCATATTGCATACGGCGATTATGAATCGATGCGCCATCGGTATGGAGCTGCTTCAAATGCTTATGACAGAGCGATCTATTTTGATCCCAATTGCGCAATTGCCTATCGCAGACTCGGGATTATACATACCCTTGCCCGCGCTTATCGCGAAGCATTAAATGCATTGGCAAAATGCATTGAAATTAACAGCGATCAGATTATGGTTTATAAAAACATGGGTGATTTGTATTATTCTCTTGGAAGATACCCTGAAGCTGAAAAAAATTATCAGATCTATCTAAGCAGGGCAGAGATTACCTTCGATGACAAGGAACGATTTGCGATCATCCTTTTCTTTAATAAAAAATACGCTGAATCTGCCAAACTTCTTGAGGAGGTGATGAAACAGAATTCAGATGAATCTGTATTGCTGCGAATCAGAGGTTATATCGCCTATGAGACGGGCGACTATGCAAAAGGGGTCGAGTATTTGTCTAAATTCTTTAAACTTCACGATCCGGAAAAGAATATAACTTCTGACTTTGTCTATTATGGTCGCTTATTGCAAAAAGTGGGCAAAGACACTATGGCAATCAATAATTACAATAAAGCGTTGGTACTTGATTCAACAAAAACAGAGATTTATGAAGACCTTGCAAAACTCTATACCACCAATAAGATGCACTTTGAGGCTGCCAGGGTCTATAAAAAAATGATTGCCAATGGGGCCGATAAAGTGAATACCTATTATTTAATCGGAAAAGAGTATTACTATCAGAGTGAAGTATTTAATGCCCGTTACGACTCTTTAATGCGTCTGCAGGAAACTAATATGATCCCATTTACCGACAGTACAAGTGTTAAAGCGGCAAAAATTTCATGTTTGCAAAAGGCTGATAGTGCGTTTACCTTGGTTTCAGTGCTTAATCCTCAATATGCCGGTGGCTTTTGGTGGAAAGGACGGATGCAGTCCAGGCTTGATCCCGATGTTTTGACAACTGTGGGAAAAGAGGCTTATGAAAAGGCGCTTGCAATTTTTGAGGCAGGTGATCCGGTAAAAAATCGAAAAGCAATAATTGAATGCTATAAATATCTTGGCTCCTATTATTTCCTGAGCAGCGAAAGAATTGTTAAAACAGATAAGAAAGAATCGGAAGTTTTAAAACAGACTTCCATTGATTTTTGGCGCAAAATCCTTTTACTTGACCCAACCGATGCTCAGGCTTTGGATGTATTCAAGAAACTAAAGATCCCGCTGCCTGTGGCAAACTAAATTAACCACTTCATGAAATGGGCTATTCTGATTAAATACTTAATCGGAGTAGCCCATTTCCTTTTTTGGAGAAAATAGAAAAAGGGCTGATTTTCTTTTGAAAATCAGCCCTTTAAAATTATTTACATTCTTTTGATGTGGTGCCACCTGGAATTGAACCAGGGACACACGGATTTTCAGTCCGTTGCTCTACCAACTGAGCTATGGCACCTTGTTTTTGAATGCGTGGCAAAAGTAATTAAATTTTCAATACTTTTGCAACTTGTTCAAAACAAATTATGGAATATTTTTTAAACCAGTTACCCAATGGAATCAGGGTGGTCCACCAATATGTCGATTCACCTGTGGCCCACTGCGGAATAATCATAAACGCCGGCTCCCGCGATGAAGCTGTGCCGGAACAAGGTCTTGCCCATTTTATTGAACATACGATCTTCAAAGGTACCCGAAAAAGAAAGTCATTTCATATTTTAAGCAGGCTCGAAGATGTCGGCGGAGAACTTAATGCCTATACCACCAAGGAGGAAACGGCCATTCATGCCTCCTTTCTGGCCGAATATTATGACCGTACGATGGAGCTTTTCAGCGATATCCTGATTAACAGTACGTTCCCGGATCAGGAACTCAAAAAGGAGAAAGATGTTATCATCGACGAAATAAATTCATATAACGATTCACCTGCGGAGTTGATTTTTGATGAATTTGAAGAGTTGATTTTTGAAGGGCATCCTATTGGACGGAATATATTAGGTACACCCGAGAATGTCCGGGGTTTTACTCGTGAGGATATCGAGCGATTTATGGCCAGAAATTACAACACCGATCAGATCGTGATTTGTTCGGTTGGAAATATTAGCGGAAAGCGGTTTTATCACCTGGCCCAACGTTACTTTAGTCACTTCCCGGGAAACGAGCGCGCTTTTTCCCGCCCGAAGTTTGTGAGCAATACCGCTAAAACCAAATCGGTTGAAAAGGAGACATTTCAGTCTCATTGCCTGATCGGGGGTCTTGCCTATGATGTGTTTCATACGGATCGGATCGGATTGGTTCTTCTCAACACTGTACTGGGTGGTCAATCGGGGAACTCAAGGCTTAATCTGGCCCTGCGTGAACGAAACGGAATCGCCTATAACCTGGAGTCCTCCTATACCGCATATTCAGATACGGGAACCATAACCATCTATTTTGGAACCGATCAGGTAAATCTTGATAAAGCAATATCGCTGATTAAACGTGAGATCATAATACTTCAGAATAAATTACTCGGCGATATTCAGATTAGCAAGGCGAAGAAACAGCTGGTTGGACAATTGGCTATGTCGCAGGAGAATCATGAAGATTTGATGCTTACTCTGGGTAAAAGCTTCCTGACCTACAATAAAATGGACGGACTTGATGTCATCTATAAAAAGATTGATGCGATAACTCCCACCCAGATCCGGAATATTGCCAATGAAATTCTTGATTTTGAAAAATTGTCCATGCTGATCTATAAATAGAGCGATGAAAATTGATAATGCCCTGGAACAATACGTTTTGTCGCATATTGTTGAAGAAAGTCCGTTGATGAAACGGCTTTACCGTGAAACCCAGCTTCGCATGGTTAACGGGCGGATGTGTTCGGGCCATATTCAGGGATCTCTTCTGACCTTAATCAGTAAGCTAATTTGTCCATCACGGATTCTGGAAATCGGAACCTATACGGGCTACTCCGCCTTATGCCTGGCAAACGGGTTGTCAGATCACGGAGTTATTCATACCATTGAGATTAATGATGAGCTGGAGAGGCTGGCATCCACCTTTTTCGAAGAATCGGGAATGCGGGATCGGATCATCCAGCATATCGGCGACGCCGATGTGGTGGTTCCGACCCTGGAGGATCGCTTTGATCTGGTTTTTATCGATGCCGATAAACGGAAGTATCTGGCCCATTACAACCTTGTATTTCCCAAAGTGACCATTGGTGGAGTTATTATGGCAGACAACACGCTATGGGCCGGCAAGGTGGTCCAGAAAGTGGCAAGGGCTGATGAGCAAACCCAGAGGATATTGGAATTTAATGATTTTGTCCGCAATGATCCCCGCGTTGAAACCTATATGATTCCGGTACGGGATGGAATCACCCTCCTCCGGAAAATTTCGGATTAGCTAAAATCTGGTAAATAAGTGCCCGTGTGACTGTTCAAATTCTGGATAGTCACCCGGCCACTACTATGCAAAGGCAAGAATCTTTTGATTTGAATTATATAGCACCAGCCAGTTGTCAACCAACTTACCTCTCTTCCAAATTTAATATGATCTAACCATAATTTGCAGTTTATTTCGTATCTTTCATTGGGTTAAATTTATACTGCCATGAAAGAGGAATTTCTCCATTTTATCTGGGAAAATAAATTATTTCATGCTGATTCCCTCCGGACTGAGGAGGGTGAGCAGCTCCGGATTGTAAATCCCGGACGTCATAACCCCCATGCTGGCCCCGATTTCTTTGATGCCCGGATTCAGATTGGAAACACACTCTGGGCCGGAAATATCGAAATCCATCCCAGAGCGTCAGAGTGGAACAGGCATGGTCATCAAACAGATCCTGCCTACCGGAATACGATCCTTCATGTGGTTGCAACATCCGACATGGAGGTCTTCAATGATTTGGGCTCCAAAATTCCGGCGTTAGTTATAAAATGGCCGGAGTGGATCACCCGGAATTATGAAATGCTGGTCAGAAGTCATGATTGGATCGCTTGTGCCTCTTTTTTGTATCAGGTGGATCCTTTCAGGATCAAATTTTTTCTGAACGGCATCGTTATTGAGCGGTTAACCCAAAAGATCGATGTGATCGGCAAGCTCTTATCCGAAACCAGGGAGGATTGGGGAGAAACCTTTTATTGTATGCTTGCCCGAAGCTTTGGCCTGCGGGAAAATGCCCTCCCATTTGAAATGCTGGCCCGATCGCTGCCTCAGTCGGTTTTGGCGCATCACCACGATTCCCTCTTCCAGATTGAAGCGCTCCTTTTCGGACAGGCGGGTTTGCTTGGAGATGAGCTCTTCGGGGATGATTATTACCTCGACCTTCGAAAAGAACATCGTTTCCTGGCCATGAAGTACGGTTTAAAACCGATAGCTGGCCATCTGTGGAAGTTTATGCGGATGCATCCCGGTAATTTTCCAACGATACGGATTGCTCAGTTTGCCGCACTTATTCACCATTCGCGGGGATTATTTAGTATAATCACTGAGGCAACTAATCTCAATGAAATCAGACAGTTGTTCTCGCTAACGGCTTCTGAATACTGGAATACTCACTACAGTTTTAACAAGCATTCAATAACCCGACCCAAGATATTTGGTGATCAGATTTTCAGATTGGTGGTAATCAATGTTGTTGTTCCGTTCTATTTTTTGTTTGGAGATAATCAAAATAAACTAACTTTGAAAGACAGAGCGCTGGAGATACTTGAACAGCTCCCGGCAGAAAATAATCGTTTAATTGAAAGATGGGCCAAAGCCGGGATCTCGGCAGAAAATGCGCTCGAATCCCAGGCCTTGCTTCAACTGCAGCATAACTATTGTGAACCGAAAAGATGTCTCGGCTGCACCATCGGTCATAAAATAATCGTACATGAACCTATTTGAACAGCAAACCTTGAGAACTTTCAGAATTGCCTTTATATTAGTCTCAGCCGTGTTTGTTACCGGATTAGTCGGGTTTCATTTTATCGAAGGATATGGATTTATCGATTCATTTTATATGACCGTTCTTTCCGTTTCAACCGTTGGATTCGAGGTGGTCCGGCCCCTTTCTCCCCAGGGAAAGCTGTTTGTCTCATTTTTAATTATCTTTAGTCTTGGAAGTTTTGCCTTTGTCGGGTCGAGTATTGTCCGGTTTTTTTTGGATGGCGAATTTGTTAACAAACTAAAAACCAGTAGAGTGAGTAAGAGGATAGAAAAACTGACTGATCACGTAATTATTTGCGGTTATGGCCGAAACGGGGAGCAGGCGGCACTGGAATTATTGGATCATAATCATCCGTTTGTGATTATTGAGCGGCGCGAGAATGTTATTTCTCGCATTCAGGAGGATCCGAACCTCCTCTTTATTCAGGGGGATGCCACCAATGAAGAGGTTCTTCGCATCGCCGGGATCGACCGGGCCCGGGCCTTGATTGCCACCACCCCCAACGATGCAGATAATATGTTTGTGGTAATGACGGCCCGCAGCATGAATAATAAACTGACCATCATAAGTCGCGCCTCTGAAATTGGTTCAGACACCAAATTAAAGAGGGCAGGAGCCACCAATGTGATTATGCCTGAAAGAATGGGGGGGCAACGGATGGCCAGGCTGGTTACCCAGCCCGATGTCGTAGAATTTATGGAGTATATTTTATTGCAGCGCAACCGCGATGTAAGCATTCATGAAGTACATTGCCGAAAAATGAGTGCTGTTTTCCATGGCAAAACAATCGGCGACTTAAGCCTGGGCAAAATTACCGGCACCACCATCATCGGATTAAAAAACCAGGAGGGGAAATATATCTTTAATCCCGGGATCGATTATATTCTTAAAGTTCAGGACCAGCTTTTTGTGCTCGGATCACCTGAACAGGTTCGAAATCTGAACAACTATCTGGAAGGTAAAATCTAATTGCTGAAAAACAGTAAGATAATCAATTGTTTTTACAAATATTGGTTTTAATTCAGACCGACTACTTTAACCTGAGCAAAAAACGAAGACCATGAAAAACGAGACTAAGCTTTTACGGGAGAAAATACGGGAGCTTGAAAAGGAAAATACAATACTAAAGGAACAGAAGATTGAAATTACTGAGGCCAAAGAGTTGTATTTGAAGATATTTGAAGAATTTCCGGCTTTGATATGGCGTTCACGTTTAGATAAATTATGTGACTATTTCAATAAAACGTGGCTTGAATTCACCGGCAGAACCATGGAACAGGAATTTGGAAATGGCTGGGCTGAGGGTGTTCATCCCGACGATTTTAATGCGTGCCTGCAAACCTATGTTAATGCTTTTGATGAGCGACGTTCGTTTTTAATGGAATATCGCATGAAAAACAAATTGGGCGAATATCGCTGGATACGCGATTTTGGACGTCCATTTTACGATCTGGATAATACCTTTCTGGGATATATTGGGTCGTGTTATGATATCACCGAAAATAAAAATAACGAAAATAAACTCATCGAATTAAACGCTGCAAAGGATAAATTCTTCTCCGTAATTGCTCACGACCTGAGAGCACCGCTAAGTTCAATTATTGGCTTCAGTGAACATCTCATGGCAGTGGTTAAAGCACGGGATTATGAACAGACCGGGAAGATGGCAGATATTATAATGCAATCCTCCGCCAGAGCAATGGATTTACTCATGAACCTCATGGAATGGGCCCAATTGCAATCGGGAAGAATGGAATTCAATCCTGAGTGTATTGAAATGAACCCGATCATCAATGAAGCCGTACTTTTATTAAGTGGAAATGCAACACAAAAGTCGATTACTATTTCAAATACACTATCACCGGAGATCAGGGTGAATGCTGACCGCGCGATGGTAAGCACCGTTCTGCGAAATTTAATTTCAAATGGTATAAAATTCACACAGCCCGGAGGAACAATTACCATAAAATCGGCAGTTAAACAACAGGAATTAATCGTTTCGGTAACCGATACATGGGTCGGAATCTCAAAAAAAAGAATTGATAAACTATTTGAAATTAATGAAAGTTATTCAACTTCAGGCACGCAAAATGAAAAAGGGACAGGATTGGGCTTGATCCTGTGCAGGGAATTTATTGAAAAAAACAACGGAAAAATCTGGGTAGAGAGTAAATCGGAAAGAGGGTCAACCTTTTACTTTTCATTGCCGCTGGTTTGATAAAATAGTGAATTAAATCTGCCACAGCATTAAATAGTTAAAGATAATAGTGTACCTTTGTGGCGGATTTTTTTAATTAATGTTGATCCGTTGTTATCGAACCCGAATACTGCGGCGCAATGATTGTATCATTTTAAATAATAAAGAAATGTATTTAACTACTGAGAAAAAACAGGAGATTTTTGAAAAGTATGGTGTTACTGCAACAAACACCGGTTCTGCAGAAGGACAGATTGCCCTTTTTTCCTTCCGGATCAGTCATTTGACAGAACATCTGAAAGTAAATAAAAAGGACTATGGAACACAACGTGCACTAATCGGATTAGTTGGGAAACGCCGTTCATTGCTCGATTACCTGAAAAGAAAGCACATTGACCGTTACCGTGCAATTATCAAGGATCTCAATCTTCGTAAATAAGGAACTACCTAAAAAGGCAATTTTCGGATTGCCTTTTTTTTAACTATTTAAAAGCCCCACCCATTTATTTTTAATATTCATAAAATTATTTTTTAAATTATGTACAAAGCTGTTAATAAGACAATTGATCTTGGCGATGGACGTACGATTAACATCGAAACGGGAAAACTGGCCAAACAGGCCGACGGATCGGTGGTCGTTAAAATGGGTGATACCATGTTGCTTGCGACAGTGGTTTCGGCAACTGAAGCTGCAGAAAACGTCGATTTTATGCCTCTTTCTGTTGATTACCGCGAGAAATACTCGGCTGCCGGAAGGTTCCCCGGGGGATTTCTGAAAAGAGAAAGCCGTCCGTCAGACGATGAAATTCTGACTGCCCGTTTGGTGGATCGTGTTTTGCGTCCGCTGTTCCCGGATAATTACCATGCCGAAACGGTGGTAATGATCGCCCTGATATCGTCGGGGAAAAACGAAATGCCTGACTCACTTGCAGGACTTGCCGCCTCAGCTGCACTTGCTGTGTCGGATGTTCCGTTCAATGGCCCGATTTCGGAAGTTCGCGTTGGCCGTATCGATGGGAAGTTTGTGATTAACCCTTCTGCGGAACAGTTAGCTGCTGCCGATATTGATATTATGGTTGGAGCATCCTTCGACAATATTATGATGGTTGAAGGGGAGATGGATGAAGTCTCTGAAGATGAAATGCTTGATGCCATTAAATTTGCGCACGAAAACATTAAAATTCATTGCCGGATACAGGAAGAACTGGCGGCAGAACTTGGTGTTAAAAAACGTGAGTATTGCCACGAACAGAACGATGAAACTTTAAGGGAGCTGATCTGGAAAGAGACTTACCAGAAAGCTTACGATACTGCCCGCTCATTGATTAACGATAAACACTTGCGTGTTAGTTCATTTGCCAAAATCAAGGAAGATTTTACAGCCTCCTACAGCGAAGGGAAAGAATCCTCCGAGATAAACAAGGGATTAATTTCCAGGTATTATCACGATGTTGAGAAAGAAGCAATGCGCCGGATGATTCTGGATGACGGCGTCCGTTTGGATGGCCGTTCCACCACACAAATCAGGCCTATCTGGGGCGAAGTATCCTATCTCCCCGGATCACATGGTTCCGCCATCTTTACCCGCGGAGAGACACAATCATTGACAAGTGTTACCCTGGGAACAAAAATGGATGAAAAAATTATTGACAATGTGACTTTTAAAGGTAGAGAACGCTTTTTGTTGCATTACAATTTCCCATCATTCAGTACCGGTGAAGCAAAAGTACCACGTGGTCTCTCACGCCGCGAAATCGGCCATGGCAACCTGGCACATCGCGGATTGAAACGGATGATACCTGATGGATTTCCTTATATTATTCGCGTAGTTTCTGATATTCTGGAATCAAATGGTTCATCCTCGATGGCGACCGTTTGCGCCGGAACAATGGCTATGCTTGATGCAGGGATTCAAATGAAAAGAGCTGTTTCGGGAATTGCCATGGGATTAATTACCGATAAGGGCTCCGATAAATTTGCTGTCCTCTCCGATATTCTTGGCGACGAGGATCATTTGGGAGATATGGACTTCAAGGTTACCGGAACCACCAAGGGGATAACGGCCACTCAAATGGACATTAAGGTGGATGGTCTGTCCTATGAGGTAATGGCAAAAGCCCTGCAGCAGGCCAAAGAGGGAAGAGCCCATATTTTAGGTAAAATACTCGAGGTGATCAGCGTTCCGCGCGAGGATTACAAACCAAATGTACCAAGAATTGTCACAATGATGATTCCTAAGGACATGATCGGACCCGTTATCGGACCTGGTGGAAAAATCATTCAGCAGATTCAGGCTGATACAAAAGCCACAATTTCAATCGAAGAAATTGAAGATCAAGGCCGTATTGAGATCAGCGCTCCTGACAAAGATGCCATTGACGCAGCCATCGCACGGATTCGTGCCATTGTCGCACTTCCTGAAGTTGGTGAAATCTACAAAGGAAAGGTGAAATCGATCGTTCAGTTCGGAGCGTTTATCGAGATTATGCCTGGTAAGGAAGGTCTGTTGCACGTATCGGAGATCGACTGGAAACGGATCGAAAATCCGGAAAGTGTGCTAAAAGTTGGTGATATTATAGAGGTTAAACTGCTCGAAGTGGATCAGCGTTCAGGAAAATTAAAACTCTCCCGCAAGGCTTTACTTCCCAAGCCCGAAGGGCATAGCGAGGGTGAAAGAACCGATCGCGGACCCCGCCCCGAAAGGAGCGAGGGGAGAGATCCAGGACACAGTCATTCGCTTAAGAAACCAAATCAGTAAAAACTCAGCATATAAGTGCCCGGATCATCCGGGCACTTTGCTTTTATACCCTTTGGGGAGAGCCCTTTTAGTACAGCAATAAAGCTTTATTTCCGGCAACATAAAAAATGATCACCCGGGCCTTCTGAAAATCAAATTTTTGTCAGATTTGGTAATTTAGGCCCGATTAATAGTTAATTTTTAATGTAAAATTGCTCAAAATAGTTTTTCTATAACGCTAAAAGAATGTATTTTTGCCGGTAAGGCAATAAAAACTAACAATTCATTCATCAATCAATTATTGTAATGAGAAATTTTAAATTAAGTTATTTGGTTTTATTCATTTTTAGCACTACCCTCATATTGAGTTGTGCTTCTCTGAAAAAAATGAAAAGGGATGCTGGAAAAGTGAGCTATTCTGTTGTTCCTGAAACTCTTGAAGCTCATGCTGGCAAGGTGGACGTTGCATTGCAAGGTCGTATTCCTTCAAAATATTTCATTAAAAAGGCAACTATTGTGGCCACTCCTGTTCTGAAAACTCCGGAAGGGGAGAAATCTTTTGAGCCTTATATCCTCCAGGGGGAAAAAGTTAAGGCGAATAATAAGGTGATTAAATATGCCGAAGGTGGTAGCGTCACTTACAAAGGGACTTTGCCTTTTGAATATGCTATGCGCAAATCGGAACTTTTTCTGAAAATACACGCCACTAAAGGTGCAAAATCACTCGATTTCGAGCCTGTTAAACTGGCAAATGGAGTTATTGCTACCAGCACTCTTGTAGACAATTCTCCAATCTCTGTTCTTGGTTTTCAAAAGGGGAAAAATACTACCGGGATATATGATCCATCCATCGATAAATATCAGCGCGTTGTCCCTGATAAATACGTGGCAGACCTTATCTACCTGATTAATAGCTCTGAAGTTCGTGGCAAGGAGATGACAAAAGAGGAAATCCAACATTTAAGTCATTATATCAAGGAAGCTTACAAAGCTGAACGGAAAGAACTTAAAGGAGTTGAAATTTCAGCCTATGCTTCACCGGACGGAAAGTTGGATTTTAACACCCAGCTTTCTCAGAAACGCCAGGGTACCTCTTCAAAGGTAATTGAAAAAGACTTATCCAAAAATCAGGTTAAAACAGAACTGAAGACCAAATATACCCCTGAAGACTGGGACGGATTCAAGGAACTTATGGAAAAATCGACGATTCAGGATAAAGAACTTATTCTGCGCGTTCTTTCTATGTATTCTGATCCTGAGGTTCGTGAACGGGAGATTAAAAATCTTTCCGCTTCATTTACTGCTGTTGCCAGCGATATCCTTCCAAAACTTCGCCGTGCCAAAATTACAGCTTCTGTAAATTTGATTGGACGTACCGATGATGAAATCAGCACACTGGCTATTAGTGATCCTTCTAAACTGAATCAGGCTGAATTGTTATATGCCGCTACCCTGACTACAAATCCTCAGGTTCAAAAGACGATCTTCACCAATTTCACAAAAGTCTATTCTGACGACTGGCGCGGTTACAATAACCTTGGTAGTGTTGTTCTTGGCCTTGGTGATGTTGACGGTGCTGCCGGAAATTTTGAGAAGGCTGACCGATTGGATCCTAGAAATCCGATCATTCAGAATAACCTGGGCTGCATTGAACTGAAGAAGAAAAACCTGGCTAAAGCTGAAGAACTCTTCGGAGCTGCAACCGGCGCAGGTAATGTGGTTCATGACAACCTTGGTATAGTTAAAATTATGCAGGGACAATACGAAACTGCCGTAAAATATTTCTCTGACGATTCTCAGAATGTTGCCAATCACGCGTTAGCTCAGTTGCTGAATAATGACAATAACGGCGCATTGCGTACCTTGAATGGCGCAGCTGTTGAATCCGGACGTATTGCTTACCTGAAGGCTATTATTGCCGCCCGTACTGCAAAATCAAGCATGCTTTTTGAAAACCTTGGGAACGCTGTTAAAAAAGACACTGCCTACAAGGATTTAGCTAAAACAGATCTCGAATTTGCAAAATATTTCGAGGACCAGAACTTCAAGTTGATTCTTCAATAAGAAGTTAATAAATAGATAATTTAAAAGGGAGCTTAATCGGCTCCCTTTTTTTGTGATTTTGAATTTATGTTTAATTAATATAATTTTGTAGTAGTGTCAGAAAATGGGGGCTGTTTTTTTCTTTTATGAAAGGATAAATTATGACAGAATATAAAGACCAACTTGATTCGCTTATTGAAAAGCTCGATGAGCTGAAAAAGAAGAACGATAACTTGTCGGAAGAGATCCGGGAACTGGATGATGAGATTACCCGGTTCAAAATGATCCGGGGCGATGAGGATTGGGTTACGGAGGAATTTAACCCCGAGGATCACCCGGAAACCTTTACCGTTGAAACGGATTCCGGTCGGGCAGCCAATCCATCTTTTAGAGCGTTTGACCCTCAAATCACTGAAGCACAGCCAGACTTTAGACCTGCCCCTCCTGTCAGCTATCCCCAAATTAAATCCGATCTGGAAAAATTTATCGGTGAAAATCTCATTAATAAAATAGGTATTGCAATTACAGTAATCGGTGTGGCTATCGGGGCTAAGTATTCGATAGATCATGACCTGATCAGCCCGTTGACCAGAATCATTCTGGGCTATCTTGTGGGTCTGGGATTATTGGGAATTGGGATCAGATTGAGCAAAAATTATCAAAATTACAGCGCAGTATTGGTTAGCGGGGCAATTGCAATCCTATATTTTATAACCTATTTTGCCTATAGCCTATACAGACTGATGCCGCAATCAATCGCTTTTCTTCTGATGGTTGCCTTTACAGCCTATGCCGTATTTACCGCCATCCAATTTAACCGTCAGGTAATTGCTCATATTGGAATGGTTGGCGCCTATGCCGTTCCTTTTTTGTTGGGCGACAAGTCTGGAAATATAATTATTCTCTTTAGTTATATTGTTATAATTAATATTGGTATACTTATTATATCTGTTGGAAAATACTGGAAATCGGTTTATTATACTTCATTTGGACTCTCCTGGCTCATCTATTATTCATGGTACTCACAAAAGTTTCAACCCGGTGAGGATTTGGGTCTTGCCCTGATTTTCTTGTCTGTTTTCTTTGCCGTTTTTTACGCTGTTTTTCTTGCCTACAAGCTGCATGCAAAAGAGCAGTTCAAAGTGACCGATGTTTTTTTGTTGCTTGCAAACTCCTTTATTTTTTACGGAATAGGTTATTCAATTTTAAAAAACAATGAATCAGGAGATCAGCTGCTGGGGTTGTTTACCTTGCTCAATGCGATGATTCATTTCGGTGTAGGCATGACTATTAATCGCCAGAAACCTGTGGACAAAAACCTGTTTTACCTGATTGCCGGTCTGTTTATGGTTTTTGTAACCATCGCCATTCCTGTCCAATTGAACGGAAGCTGGGTTACCCTGTTTTGGGCAGGTGAAGCTGCCGTATTATTTTGGATTGGCAGAAAGAAGGGTATTCAGTTTTATGAATTCATCGGCTTTGCTTTGATTCTTTTAACCCTGTTTAGTATCGTCCAGGACTGGACTACAGCTTATCATTCCTATACGGCGGGAATACCCGAGTCCAGAATATTTCCCCTGTTCAATATCAATTTTCTCACGTCCCTGATCGTTATGGTTTCTTTTGGATTCATCAATATTTTGAATTTTGATCAGAAATATCCAGAGTCAATCACCTCAATAGAGGAGTTTAAAAGCATTATCTCTGTTTTGATTCCGGCTTCGCTATTAATTGTGATCTATTATTCCTTTAGAATTGAGATTGCTACCTATTGGAATCAGCTGTATATCGATTCGGTTAAGATCGTAGGACACGTGAAGGATCTCTCCCCGGGGAGCTGCCAGGATGAAGATTTACTGAAATTTCAATCGGTCTGGATAATTAATTATTCATTATTCCTGAGCTCAGTGATCACTTTTGTGAATGTCAAAAAACTCAGAAGCGCCGAATTGGGAATAGCGACCCTAGTGTTCAGCACCCTGTTTATCGTGATCTTTTTAGGAAAGGGGTTAGCAGATCTGAGTTATCTCAGAGAGAGTTACATCAGTCAGTCCCTATCGGAGTATTATCATAGAACCGGTTTTAATATCGGAATACGCTATATTTCATATTCATTTGTGGCTCTGACCCTGTCTTCGGTTTATACCTGTTTAAAAGAGGGTTTAGCCCGGCGAACTGCTGACGGATTGAAAATAGGTTTCGATTTAGTATTGCATATTACCGTGTTATGGATTATCAGCAGCGAACTGAATACATGGATGGAACTTCTGGATTGCATGCATTCTTCCAAACTTGGACTGACGATCCTTTGGGGCTTATATTCCCTCTCTTTGATTGTCCTGGGTATCTGGAAGAAGAAGAAGCACATCAGGATAGGTGCATTTGTACTTTTCGGTATAACACTGTACAAACTCTTCTTCTTCGATATGAAGGATATGGACACTATTTCCAAAACAATCGTTTTTCTGTCGCTTGGGGTTTTGCTTCTGGTTATTTCATTCCTGTATAATAAGTACAAACACCTTATTTCGGATTAATCGGGACCTGGAATAATCAATGCAAACAGAAGCTTTCTGAATTTTCGCGGAGGATATCCTCTGTTTTTTAATGTGAAATTGGCAAATTATCCGGTTATCCCATTTATTTCTCTATCGTTATTCGTGCATCAACGGCAATAATCCGATTGCCTGTTCCCAATAAAGGGTTGATATCCATCTCTTTAATTTCGGTAGCATACCTTAGCATTGACGAAAGCCGGACAATAATCTCTGCGAATTTCTCCCGGTTAACCCCTGGCTTGCCTCTGAACCCTTTAATCATCGGGTAAGCTTTCAGGTTGCGGATCATTGAAATAGCTTCGTCGAACGTAAGCGGGGCAAGTCCTGAGGTAACATCCTTAAGCACCTCTACGAAGATCCCCCCAATTCCGCAAAGAATGACATGACCGAACCTGGGCTCATATTTTGCCCCCAAAAACAGTTCAGTTCCTTCGGCCTCCTCGGCAATAAGAACTGCGCTTGTTTCAGGAATATTCATCATGCGCCTGAATTCCAGTCGGATGGTCTCATCAGACCGGATATTTAAAGATACCCCCCCGACATCTGTTTTATGGATCGGACCCACCACCTTCATCACTACCGGAAACCCAATTTCATGCGCCGCGGCAAGGGTCTTTTCAACGGTATTGCAGACCAGTTCCTTTACAAAAGGGATAGAGGCGGCGCTGAACAACTCATGGATTTTTTCAGGAGGTAATTGTCCCGATTCGCAGCTTTCAATAATTTGTCTTATCCGGGGGACATCCACACCTTCAAGTAGTATGTGCTCATCGGATGGGGCAGGAGTGCGGTAAACCCGCGTCAGCGCCCTGCCAAGAAGCACCTCATCAGGAAAGTTGATGTTTCCGTGTGATAAGAAATAGGCCAGATCCTTTTTTACATTCAGGACCGACGGGAGAATCGGATAGATTGGTTTTTTGCAGCTCTTCATTTTGTGATCGAGCACTCTGTAAACATCTTTGACAGAGGTTAATCCGGGACTTCCAAAGATTACTGCCATGCCGTCGATCCCGTTAAAATCATTTTCGCAGGCATCAATAATTTCGCCCAGTTGTTCGGCAGTTCCGGTAGCCAGGAAATCGATGGGATTCTCCACGGATGATCCGGCAAACAGTCTTGATTTCAGGGATTCTCTTGCCGGGGAATCCACAAGCCGGGGAATATTCAATCCGCCTGCTTCGAGCGCATCGGTCAGCATAACAGCCGGCCCTCCGGCATGGGTGATAATGGCCATATTTTTCCCTTCAAGCTTTTTGGTCATTAAGATTCCCGCTACCGTGGTTAGCTCCTCCCTTCCGAAGCACCTCACAATTCCCGCTTTGCGGAAAAGCGCTTCAACGGCCGAATCTGAGCTGGCCATGGCTCCGGTATGGGATGAGGCGGCCCTGCTTCCCGCAGACGAACTTCCCGCTTTGATGGCCGCAAGTCTGAACCCTTTATTTACCAGTGAGCGCGCATGAAAAAGAAATTTGTCGGGATTATTTATCGATTCAATATAAAGCAATTTTACCCGCATAGCGCTCTCCTCTTCCGAATGAAGATCCCAGTATTCCAGGACCTCTTCAATGCCAATCTGCGCCGAATTTCCGACCGAGATTACCCGCGAAAAATGGACCCCCTTGGGGATTGCCGATTCAATAATAAAGACCGCAGTTGCACCCGATCCTGAAACAAAATCGCAACCGTCAGACTGCAGATGAGGAATTGGCGTTGTAAACACTCCCGCATAATTTGGGGTAAGCATTCCGATGCAATTGGGTCCGATCAGGCATCCACCGGTTTGATTTACCACTGCCGACATCCTTTCTTCGAGGTGTTTTCCATCAGGGCCCGTTTCGCTAAATCCTCCGGAGATTACGATAAATGCGCGGGTATTTTTTTTAAAGGCCAGGAATTCGATGATTTCAGGGCATTTTGTGGCGGGTATTGCCAGAATGGCTAAATCGGTTTCGGGCAGGTCCTCCAACCTGTTAAAAGTTGGCACACCCTGAATATCTGAGTTATTGGGGTTGTATACGCGCAACTCTCCTTTATATTCATGTTCCAGCAGATTTTTAAGGATTTTTCCTCCCGGTTTGGTGATATCGTTGGATGCTCCCACCACAATAATGCTTTTGGGAGCCAGTAATTGCCTGTTTAGCATGATCTTCTGACTGGTTGGTTATTTCAATCAAACATACACGAAAATCAGACAAATACAAATGAGAATTTTCATATGGTTATAGCCCAAACCGAATAGTTGTGGTTACCTGTTTCTCGTTGATTATTTTCTAATTTTGAACAATGGAAAACGGAGAACAAAAGATTTTTGTCTGGTGCAATTTTGCCGAAGGGATGGATGAGGCAATTTTGCATGGGATTGTGATTGCTTCGACCCTTGGCAAGGAACTTTGTCTTTTCCATCTGCTGGATCGGCGGCTGCATGAGAGTGTAGAAATCGCTGAAGCCCGCTTAAGGGGGACAACTTCCAAAGTGTCCTCTATTCTTTCATCGGTCAGAGTCCGGTATCTGGTTCAGGATCAGGAGATGGTTAAAAGTCTTGATGAACTCTCCGAGTTGTTTGAATGTCTGGTTCTTATCGCTCACAAAAAAGCGGTGGCCCGTCTTTTGCCTGTTTTGGAATTTGCCTCATTCCCCTTTCTGTTTGTATCGGCAAAAGCAAATCTGGATCAGATTTACAAGCAGATTGTGGTCCCGGTCGGTTATATGAAAAAGAGCAAGGACCTGGCTCTGTGGGCCAGTTATCTTGGACGTCATAATAATGCAGGGATTAACCTTTTTTTATCCGATGAAGGGTATAGCGAAGATCAAAAGACCGTCAAAAACAACCTTTTTTCCATCCAGCGGTTTTATGGCAAATTCCGGTTTCCGTTTCAGACAATCGAGAGTCATACCCCAACCTGGAAGCTTCAGAAGTCTTCACTGGGACATGCCTTGAGCCTTAAATTCGCCATGCTGATCATTGCCGGGAGTTTTAAAACCACCTTTCTGGACACCTTTCTCGGCTTGACAGAGGACAAAATAATCTCGAAATCGGAAGATTTGTCGGTGATGTGTGTGAACTCCAAACGCGACTTTTATACTTTCTGCAGTTAGATTTTTATAGCTTTCAGCGCCTCTTTTCCAAAGTTCTAAGTTTCAGTTTTCCTTGACTGCAATGTCTGGATGCCAAATTTATATTGAATATAAATAGAGGTGTTTGACCCGAATTTGGCTACAAAATTGAATAAAGAAGAAATCCGAATTATTTAAAGTGATACATTTGCGACTTCATTTCCAAGATATAAAGGTTTAATTTATTTAGAAACTAAACAATTAGTTTAATTATTATAATATGGAAAGTAGCGCACTATTAGTCTTTTTTCTGGCCGCTGTATCCCTGGTAGGATTGGCGATGCTTTTTTCCAGTTATGTCCCGCCAACATCTTCGAACGATGTGAAATTTGAGCCCTACGAGTGTGGTATTGAAACCATCGGCGATGCCTGGCTTCAGTACACGGTAGGCTATTATTTGTTTGCGATTCTGTTTCTCATTTTTGACGTGGAGACAATATTCCTGTTTCCTTGGGCAATTGTAATGAGAACTGCCGGTTTAACCGGATTCGTTGAAATCCTGATCTTCTTTGCAATTTTGGGATTAGGGTTGTTGTATGGATGGAAAAAACATGCGTTAAGATGGGAATAAATAAGAAAAGCGATTTCGGGAAAAACGATTACCCAATTGTCGCTCAATACGAAGGTGGCAGTATTATATTGGCTCAGCTGGATGCACTTGTGAACTGGTCGCGGGCCAATTCGCTCTGGCCATTGACTTTTGGCACACGGTGTTGTGCCATCGAATTTATGGCTGCAGGAGCTTCGCGGCACGATTTTGCCCGGTTTGGAGCGGAGGTTGCAAGGCCTTCACCGCGTCAGGCTGACCTGATCGTAATTTCAGGTACGATCAATTACAAAATGGCTCCGGTTCTCAAGCGGCTGTATGACCAGATGCCCGAACCCAAGTATGTGATTGCCATGGGTGCATGTGCCGTTTCGGGTGGCCCGTTTTATTACAATTCGTATGCAATCGTGAAAGGTGCCGATCATGTGATCCCTGTGGATGTTTATATCCCGGGATGTCCCCCAAGACCTGAGGCTTTTCTTTACGGACTGATGCAGCTGCAGAAGAAAATCAAGAAGACAAAGAATTTTGGGAAGGTCAAATATCTCGAGGCAAAGCCAATAATTTCTGATAAATCGCCCATTTAACTATTAGGTCAAATGACTAACGAGGAATTACAATCATACCTCACCGGGAGGTTTCCTGAGGCAGAGCTCAAACTGGGAGCTCAATATGTAGAGATGACAGTAACAGCTGAAAATCTCCATGAAACGGCCCTTCAGCTCAAAGGATCTGAAGAGACCGCTTTCGACTATGTTTTCTGCCTTACCGGAGTAGATTATGCTGAGAATATGGGTATTATCTATCATTTGGAATCGATTAAACATCGTCATTCGATGGTGCTTAAGGTGAGGACAGCTGACCGGGTAAATCCTTCAATCGATACGGTGAGTGATGTGTGGATTACCGCTAAGTATCATGAGCGCGAGGCTTATGATCTGCTTGGAATTCATTTCAACAATCATACCGATTTACGCCGCCTCTTTCTCGAGGATGGCTGGGGATTCCCCCTTCGCAAAGATTATGTGGACGAAATACGAATAGTAGAACGATAGAATTATGTCTGAAATAAGAGAGGTCATTATAAATAACGACAGGCTTGCTACCGATGAATATCTGGTAAACATGGGCCCGCAGCACCCTTCAACTCACGGGGTGTTACGTTTGTTGGTCAGACTTGAGGGTGAGAAGGTTCTAAATATTCAGCCACATTCGGGTTATATTCATAGCGGAATTGAGAAGATGTGCGAGGCGATAACCTACCCGCAGATCATTCATCTTACCGACCGGATGGATTACCTTTCGGCACACATGAACAACGAAGCTGTTGCCTTGTGTGTTGAAAACGCACTTCAGGTGGAGGTTCCCGACCGGGTTAAATATATCCGGACCATCATGGACGAACTGGCCCGCCTGGCTTCGCATCAGCTATGGTGGTGCGTGTTTGGAATGGATCTGGGAGCGCTGACCACTTTCTTCTACGGGCTGCGCGACCGTGAACATATCCTCGATATTTTTGAGGAGACCTGCGGCGCCAGAATGACGGTAAGCTACAACACGCCCGGTGGATTGATGTTTGATATCCACCCCAACTTCCAGAAAAGGGTTAAGGATTTTATTAAATATTTCAGAACCAAACTTCCTGAATATGACAAATTGCTTTCGGGTAATGTCATTCTAAAGGAGCGGACCGAGGGTATTGGCCACCTTTCGCTCAGTGATGCAATTGCCTACGGGGTAACCGGTCCGTCGGGAAGGGCCTCTGGTTTTTCGTGCGATATTCGTAAACACCTCCCATACAGCGCCTATCCGTTCGTGAAATTCAACGAGATCCTCGACCTCCGTTGCGACACCTATGCACGGTATGAGGTTCGCATCAAAGAGATGTACGAATCGTTAAATATTATCGAACAATTAATCGATAATATCCCCGAAGGTGATTACGCCGTTAAAATGAAGGGTGTATTAAAACTTCCGGAAGGGGAATTCTATCAGCGGGTTGAAACGGCTAGGGGAGAATTGGGTGTATTTATTGTAAGTGACGGGAAGAAAAATCCATACCGGGTTAAATTCAGGTCACCCGGTTTCTCCAATCTTTTTGCCCTGAATAAGATGACTAAAGGTCATAAAATAGCCGACCTGGTCGCAATTATGTCAACCCTTGATCTGATCATCCCGGACATTGACCGCTAATAACATTGAAGATTAACACTGACGCTTAAGATATTTTCAATATGGATTTATACAACTTTACAACGTTAACCCACGATATTCATGTAGGTTTAGCCAAAAGTTTTTCTCCCTTTCTTGCCACAACCATCGAGTGGGTAATTGTAGGTGTTGCATACCTCACTTTTGTCGCACTTTTCGGATTGATTCTGGTTTATGTCGAACGGAAGGTTTGTGCGGCATTTCAGCAGCGGCTGGGTCCGATGAGGGTTGGGAAATGGGGACTTCTACAAACCATTGCCGACTTTATTAAACTGTTGATGAAAGAGCTCATTATGCCCCGCAAGGCAGACAAGTTTCTTTATAACATCGCTCCGTTTATTGTTATCATCGCCTCATTCCTGGCCATTTCGGTTCTCCCTTTTGCACCAGGGCTCCAGTCACTCGATTTTGACATCGGTGTTTTCTATTTGACAGCCGTTTCATCGGTTGGTGTTATCGGTATTTTGCTTGCCGGATGGTCGAGTAACAACAAATACTCGCTGATCGGCGCCATGCGAAGCGGGGCACAGATTCTAAGCTACGAATTATCGGTTTCGCTTTCACTTCTGACCATGGTGGTTTTTGCCGGTACGATGCAGTTCTCTGCCATTGTGGAGGGTCAGCGCGATGCCTGGTTTATCTTTTCAGGACACCTTCCCGCAGTGATTGCTTTCATCATTTTCCTGATTGCGGGGACAGCTGAAACAAACAGAGGGCCATTCGACCTTGCAGAGGCTGAATCTGAGCTGGTAGCCGGATTTCATACCGAGTATTCAGGAATAAAATTCGCCTTGTTTTTCCTCTCCGAATATATCAATCTTTTCATCGTCTCGGCCGTTGCGGCAACCGTATTCCTGGGGGGATGGATGCCACTTCACTTTGGTAATTTCGAATCCTTCAACCATGTGATGGACTTTATTCCTCCCGTAGTTTGGTTCTTTATGAAAGTGATGGGAGTTATTTTTGTCATCATGTGGTTTAAATGGACCTTCCCCCGTTTGCGTGTGGATCAGATCCTAACCCTGGAGTGGAAATATCTCCTTCCCATTAACCTGGTCAATATTTTGCTTATGGCGCTTGTGGTCCTGACAAAATTTCATTTTTAACTGAATTATAAGTAGATATGAAGTCTTTTATCGAATATATCGTTTCAATCTTCAAAGGAGTGTGGACTCTTTTGGTTGGGATGAAAGTTACTGCAAAGTACTTTTTCACTCCATGGAATCACGTTACCCAGCAGTACCCCGAAAATCGCGATACGCTGGTTATGTTTGACCGCTTTCGCGGAGAGGTGATCATGCCCCATACCGACAATAACGAGCATCTCTGCACCGGCTGCGGCATTTGCGAAATCAACTGCCCGAACGGCTCCATCGAGATAATTTCAAAATCGATCCTGACTCCTGAAGGGAAAAAGAAGCGGATCATCGATCAGCATATTTATCACCTGGGAATGTGCACCCTTTGCAATCTGTGCGTGAAGGCTTGCCCAACAGGTGCGATTGTGATGGGTCAGAAATTTGAACATGCCGTCTGGGACCGTGCCCTGCTGACCAAAGTACTCAACCAGCCGGGTTCGAAAATTGCCGCCGGGGTTAAGGAATAAATGAAGGACTCATGTTGGGTTCATTTGATCAATTAGATTCAGAATATAAAGAATACGAATTATGCTTAACGAAGTAATGTTTTATCTGTTTGCAGCGATGATCCTGGTTTTTTCGGTCATGACCGTGACAACCAGAAGGATTCTGAGAGCCGCAGTTTACCTGTTGTTCGTGCTGATATCAACAGCCGGAGTATATTTTATGTTGAATTATAACTTCCTTGCCGCCGTTCAGTTAACCGTTTATGCCGGTGGTATTGTAGTTTTAATCATTTTCTCGATCCTGTTGACCAGTCACCTGAGTGAACGGGCTGTAATGGCCCCGCTGAAGCAAACGCTTCTTTCAGCACTGGCCACCGTGGCCGGCGCTACCCTGACTCTGATCACGATCCTCAAATTTGTATTTGTCCCCGGAACCGGAACTGATCCACACCAGAATATTACCGATGTGGGTAATGCACTCATCTCGTACAACAGGGATGGCTATGCACTTCCGTTTGAGGTGGTATCCATTCTTTTACTGGCTGCAATGATCGGAGCCATTGTGGTGGCTAAAAAGGAGAAGATCTCCAAAAAATAATATCCTGATAATTAATTAAAAGCTCAGATAATCTAATTTCAACATGATCCAGAACATTCCGCTCAGCTATTATTTAGTAATCAGTACGCTGATGTTTTTTATCGGCATCTATGGCTTTCTGACCCGCAGAAACCTGATTACCATGCTTATGTCTGTCGAGTTAATTCTTAATTCAGTCAATATCAATTTTGTGGCCTTTAACCGGTACCTCTATCCGCAACAGCTTGAAGGGCATTTTTTTATGCTCATCGTCATCGCTGTGGCCGCCGCGGAAGCAGCCGTGGCAATTGCCATCATTATCAACATTTACCGTAATTTTAAATCGATCGATGTGGAGAATGTCGATGAAATGAAATATTGAACATTTAATAACCGAAAAGAGAAACATCAGTTATGGCCGATTATACCTATACATTACTCATTCCGCTGATCCCGCTTTTTGTTTTTGTGCTCCTGGGACTTACCGGGCATAAAATGAAACCTGTGGTTTCCGGTTTGATCGGAACTTCCGGACTTGGAATTTCCGCAATCCTGGCTTATGCCACAGCTTTTAAATATTTCTGGACTGGACATGCGGCAGGAACTGCCTACACTTCAATCAAGGCTTTTGAAGTTTCATGGCTTCACCTGACCGACAAGCTCACCATCCACCTGGGCGTTTTGATCGATCCGATCTCCGTGATGATGCTGGTGGTTATCACCACGGTTTCGCTGATGGTTCATATTTACAGCATCGGTTACATGAAGGGGGATCCTGGTTTTTACCGTTTCTTCTCTTTTCTCTCCTTGTTCAGCTTTTCAATGCTTGGTTTGATTCTGGCAACCAATATTTTCCAGATGTATATCTTCTGGGAGCTTGTTGGTGTCTCATCCTTCCTGCTGATCGGGTACTATTACGAAAAACCGAGTGCGGTTGCCGCTTCCAAAAAGGCGTTTATTGTCACCCGATTTGCAGACCTTGGCTTTCTGATCGGTATCCTGATGCTTTCATTTAATACCGGCACCTTCGATTTCCAGACCCTCACCGATCCTCACGGACCTGCAATTGCGACTATTGGCGGTGCTGCTTTCATGGGTATGTCTGTATTAACCTGGTCTTTGATCTTCATATTCGTGGGGGGCGCCGGTAAATCGGCGATGTTCCCGTTCCATATTTGGTTACCGGATGCTATGGAGGGGCCTACACCGGTTTCTGCATTGATCCATGCCGCAACCATGGTTGTGGCCGGGGTATATCTGGTAGCACGTCTTTTCCCTGTTTATGCCCTTGCAGCCCCCGATGCGCTCCACGTGATTGCCTGGGTTGGCGGTTTTTCCTCTGTTTTTGCGGCCGTTATTGCCTGTACCCAAACCGACATCAAGCGGGTACTCGCCTTTTCGACGATGTCGCAGATTGGCTATATGATGCTCGCACTGGGCGTTTCCGGTTTTGGCGGCGAAGATGGATTGGGATTTATGGCCTCCAACTTTCACCTCTTTACCCATGCAATGTTTAAAGCATTGCTCTTCCTTGGCGCAGGAGCTGTAATCCATGCGGTACACAGTAACGAAATTACCGATATGGGTGGTCTTCGTAAGCACCTTCCGATAACACACATTACCTTCCTGATTGCCTGTGTGACCATTGCAGGTATCCCTCCGTTCTCCGGATTCTTCAGTAAGGATGAGATTTTAGCCGCCGCATTCCATAGCAACAAATTTCTGTTTGCCATCGAATATATCGTTGCAGGGTTGACCGCTTTTTACATGTTCCGCCTTTACTATGGTATTTTCTGGGGTAAGAATACCCATTATCACCATACGCCGCACGAAGCTCCATTGGTGATGACTATTCCGTTGATGATTCTCGCATTTGGTTCGATATTCGCCGGATTTCTTCCATTCCATAATCTGGTGACTTCTGACGGCAAAGGTTTTGAATCGGTTATCGACTTATGGATTGCCATCCCTTCGGTTCTGATCGGGGTTATCGGAATTGCCATCGCAACGGTCATGTATAAGAAGGAGACTGCTATCCCCGATAAAATTGCCGGTACCTTCAAACACTTATATACCTGGGCGCACCGTAAATTCTATATGGATGAAGTTTATCTTTTCGTTACCCGTAAAATTATCTTCCGCTATATTTCTGACCCCATTGCCTGGTTTGACCGCCACATTGTCGATGGTACAATGAACGGAATTGCAGGAATGACTGTATGGGCTGCCTATTCTGTTAAAGGACTGCAGTCCGGAAAGCTTCAGCAATACGCCTTTGTATTTGTGGGCGGCACCGTAATTTTAGTCCTTATTTTTGTTTATCTCGTTTAAGAAACTGAATAAAAGATGAGTATACTTAATTTATTTATAATCGTCCCATTGCTGACCGTTGGCGGTATTTTGCTGACCAGGGATTTAAAGCAATCCAGGCTGGTGTCAGCTATCGGGATGGGAATTCAAATGATTTTGTCGTTTGTACTGGTCTATCTGTACCTTCACGAAAGAGCTGCAGGTAATATGGCAACAATGCTTTTTACTTACGATGCCCTTTGGTTTCCGACGTTAAATATCCATTATGCACTTGGTGTTGACGGCATTTCAGTAGCGATGATAGCGCTGACCGGTATTGTGGTCTTTGCCGGGATATTTGCTTCCTGGAAGATGACCTATCTGCCACGTGAGTTTTTTATCTCGCTCATTATTCTGGCATCCGGGGTTTTTGGTTTCTTTATTTCAGTCGACCTTTTCACGATGTTCCTGTTTTATGAATTAGCCGTGATCCCGATGTACCTGTTGATCGGAATATGGGGCAGCGGCCCGAAGGAATATTCAGCGATGAAGCTGACCTTGATGCTGATGGCCGGTTCGGCTATGCTCATGGTGGGAATCCTTGGAATTTACTTCTTCTCCGCTCCCAATGGCCATTTGACCTTTAACCTGATGGAGATATCCAAAATCAAGATTCCTCTTGAGATGCAGCGGTTCCTGTTCCCCTTTACCTTTGTGGGATTTGGTATCCTGGGCGCCCTTTTCCCTTTCCATACCTGGTCACCCGATGGTCATGCCTCGGCGCCAACTGCCGTTTCGATGCTTCACGCCGGTGTATTGATGAAGCTTGGCGGTTATGGAGCTTTCCGTGTGGCTATTTTCCTGATGCCCGAAGCGGCTCATGAACAGGCCTGGATTTTCCTTATTCTTACTTCAATAAGTGTCGTTTATGGCGCATTTTCTGCCGCAGTTCAAAATGACCTTAAATATATTAATGCCTATTCATCGGTGAGCCATTGCGGTCTTGTCCTTTTTGCTGTTCTGATGATGAATCAGACGGCCATGAACGGCGCTATTGTCCAGATGATTTCTCACGGTTTGATGACAGCCCTCTTCTTCGCCCTGATCGGGATGATTTACGGCCGGACCCATACCCGTATCATCCAGGAGATGGGTGGTCTGATGAAAGTGATCCCTTTCCTGGGTGTTGTTTATGTGATCGCCGGTCTTGCTTCGCTGGGTCTTCCGGGGTTCAGCGGATTTGTCGCTGAGATGATTATTTTCACCGGAGCTTTCCAGCATGTGGATCTCTTTCACCGCGTTATTACCATCATGGCGGCATCCTCAATTGTTATTACTGCGGTATATATTCTGCGGGTAGTCGGACTGTTATTGATGGGCCCGATAAAAAATGACCATTTTCTCCATCTGGATGATGCAAAATGGTACGAAAGGATTTCAACCATCACCCTGGTACTGGCAATTACGGCAATCGGAGTTGCCCCATTCTGGCTTACCAACATGATCAATTATAGTCTTGCCCCAATCGTAGAGAAACTTGCTGCAATTCAGATCACCAGTTTATTTTAATCGAATTATTCCGTTTTAAAAGATATCATTCTATGAACTTTAGCGATATTCTGACCATGCGACACGAACTGATGCTTACTGTACTGGCATTGGTAGTCCTGATCATCGACCTTAATCTTCACAACAGGGATAAGCACTACATTATTCCAATAACGCTTGCACTGTTTTTTATTCATACGGTGGTCGGTTTCCTCCCGGCCGAGAAGAGCGTTCTTTTCGGAGGGATGTATCAAACCAAACCGCTGTTGGTGATGATGAAAAATATCCTGAATGTGGGAGTGCTGATCATCCTTTTACAGTCAGTAACCTGGCTGAAGAAAGAGGAGAACCGCGAGAAAATCAGTGAATATTTCATCCTGCTTTTCTCCACCCTGATCGGGATGTATTTTATGATCTCCTCGGGCGATTTCCTGATGTTCTATCTGGGTCTTGAATTAGCTACTATTCCAATCGCTGCATTGGCCGCTTATACCCACCACAATACCAAATCGGCCGAAGCGGGGATAAAGCTGCTGCTGACCTCGGCCCTCTCTTCGGGAATACTCCTGTTCGGGATATCACTGATTTACGGTGCAACAGGATCTATCTATTTCGATACGGTAACCGAGCTTTATAAGAATTCACCTATGCAGGTGCTTGCCTTTATCTTCTTCTTTACCGGTATGGCCTTCAAAATCTCCCTGGTACCATTCCACCTGTGGACAGCAGATGTTTATGAAGGGGCTCCGATTAATGTAACTTCATATTTGTCTGTAATTTCAAAAGGTGCGGCGGCTTTTATCCTGATTATTTTAATGTTCACCGTTTTCAATAAGATTGCACCGATCTATAACCATATTCTCTACCTGATTGCAGTTTTGACTATGACTGTGGGTAACCTTTTTGCTTTACGGCAAAAAAATATGAAAAGGTTCCTGGCTTTCTCCTCGATCGCTCAGGCAGGGTTTATCCTGCTTGGTATTTTGGGTGGAAATGTGTTGGGGATGACCTCCGTGATCTATTTTGTACTGGTCTATATTTTCTCCAACCTTGGCGCATTCGGGGTGGTCTCAGCCATCTCAACGGTCACAGGCAAGGAATCAATGGATGACTATGACGGACTCTATGCAACCAATCCAAAGCTGAGTTTACTGATGATGCTCGCCCTTTTCTCATTGGCGGGTATTCCTCCGGTTGCCGGATTCTTTGGGAAGTTCTTCCTTTTTGCATCCGCCGCCTCGGCCGGTTATTACTGGCTGGTGTTTATCGCGGTTCTAAATGCAACCATATCGCTTTACTACTATCTTTTGGTTGTTAAAGCCATGTTTATTAACAAGAACGAAACACCGCTGGCCTATTTCAAAAGTGATTTGGCTACCCGCACAGGATTGGTTTTGGCCGGTCTTGGTATTTTTATCCTTGGGTTCTGGAGCCAGATTTACGAGGTGATTAACAATCTGAGTTTCGGACTAATTCATTAAGCTGTTATGCCCCATTGGCAGGTATACCTCCGTCCGGGATTAGATTTCGAATTGCATACGCATAAAAACAAAACATTATGACACTGAAAGCTAAACATATCGTTGAGGAGATCAAAGGGACACGTTGTACCGTTATCGAAAAAGGGGCAACTGCCGATCGTGTGGAATTCTTAAAGACCCTCATGGAGTTCAATAATTATGAAGTGATCATTGCTGATGAACCGGTAACTGAAGGCTCACCCGCACTGTTTACCATTGGCACCACCGATCTGGTTTTTAATCCCGTTATTGCGGTTTATGAACTATCGCTGAAGACTCCTGCCGGGCAAAAAGTATCCCCGGCTTACTGGGCGCAACATGCCAAGGATTGTGTGGACGAATACTGGGACTTTGTAAAATAACCTGTCAGCGGTTTGATACAGGCGGATTTCAACCCCGCTCTATTCTCGACCTTTTCCCTGATTATTTCAGGAAACCAGACGATTATAATTAAGTTGGTTTTCGATCTTTTGCCTGATTTTCTCCATCAGCAGAAATAGGGTCATCTCTTCGCTCTGATTAATTCCCGGATAATTCTTCTCCGTAATATTCCGGACAAACTCTGCGATCTGATCAGCCAGGGGATTGAATGACACCCCTTGCTCCGAAGTATTTATTCCGTTTTCGCTTATATAATTAATTGTGTTTTGCCCGAAATCGTAAACGGTGATCTCCGCTCCGGAATGTATCGACAGCACATGCCCTGCCTCCGGCTCCGAAAATTTCAGTTTAAGTGTGACAACAGAACCGTTTTTGAAATTCAACGGAATCGTAATAACAGGGCTTTCCCCTAACGGGAGAATTCCACAAAACACATCAACCTCTTGAACCTTAGACCCAACTGCTCTGAGAATCATCAGCAGATTTTCATTCAATAGCTGATCAGTCAGTTCTCTGCTTATGGGCAGAGGCTGCGAAACCTCCGTAAAAGCCGTCTGCGGGGATGCAATGCGTATCTTTTCCTGAAACGGGTGAAACAGCAGGTCATTTTGAATCCGGATATAGGTATCCCCTTCATTGGCTAAAAGGAATAATTGTTTTCGCTCCTCCGATGTCAGGCATAGCTTGTCAGCGAGGAACAGGTGGCATCCGTTGCGAATGGCAAACGACAGATATTCGAAGGTACAAAACTGGGGATCAACCACAATCAGCAAATCACAAATCAATGGAATAATTTCGGGGGAGGAATAGATCAGTGAGCGGTCAAAAGAGGGATGTTGTCTCTTCCCGGAAAAGAATATCCCATCCCATTCCACCCCATCAATGGTGCGAAAGGAATTGAACGGGAATAATTCCGTGTCACCCGGAAGTATGATTGCAGTGCTTAACATTCTGATACAAATATAGATTTATCCTTTCCCCAGAAGCGCTCAGACGGATTGTTTTTATCAACCGTCGGATGTTGACAAAACCCGATTTTATGATAATTTTGTGCCTCGCCGAACCTGTGGCCTGGTTACACGTCAACTTTGCATGGCTGAAGTAGTAAGCGCCAATTTAAATTGAACTTTATTAATTGATAATTATTTAAACCCGGGATGGCAAAATTTGAAGACAGCTTTATGCACCAGGGAATGCGCCGGAAGCTGGTGGAAGAGATCAGACTTAAGGGGATCACCGATGCGAACGTGCTTGAGGCTATCGGTTCAATTCCGCGTCATCTGTTTATGGACAGCACTTTCGTTCAGTTTGCCTATGTGGATAAGGCATTTCCTATTGCCGCCGGTCAAACCATCTCACAGCCATATACGGTGGCCTTTCAGACACAATCATTACAAATTCGGAAATTCGACCGGGTTCTGGAGGTTGGAACAGGTTCGGGTTATCAGGCTGCCGTTTTATGCCGAATGGGGGTCTCGGTCTATACCATCGAAAGACAGAAAACCCTGTACGATTTTGCAAGTAACCTTCTTCCCTCCCTGGGTTACCGTCCCCATTTTTTTTATGGAGACGGATATCTTGGACTGCCAACCTATGGTCCGTTCGATAAAATCATCGTAACTGCCGGGGCAGCTTTAGTTCCTGAACCATTGAAACAGCAACTTAAGATCGGGGGAATCCTGGTAATTCCTGTCGGAAACAATAAGTTGCAGATCATGAAAATCATCACACGCATCAGTGAAACCGAATATACGGAGGAGGACAAGGGGGGATTTGTTTTTGTTCCCCTGCTGGCCGGTCTCTCCGATTGATCCTAAAAACCATGCTTCAACCTAAACGGGAACATCCGAAAGTGAAGGTGAGCCTGCATCCGCGGAACAGGCACAGGGAGCGCTACGACTTTAAACTACTCATTAATTGCGATCCTGAGCTGGGAAAGTTTGTGAAGTTGAATCCCTATGGGGACGAATCGGTTGATTTTTTTGATCCGGATGCTGTGAAGGCGCTGAATAAAGCGCTGCTGAAGCATTATTATGACGTTCAATACTGGGATATTCCTCCGGGTTATTTGTGCCCTCCCATCCCCGGAAGGGCCGACTACATCCACCATATCGCCGGTTTATTGGCTGGCTGTAACCGGGGGAAGATACCGGCTGGTAATCAGATCAGATGCCTCGATATTGGAACCGGGGCCAATTGCGTTTACCCGATAATCGGGTTTAAGGAGTATGGCTGGTCATTTGCAGGTTCTGAAATTGATCCGGTTGCACGGGAATCGGCCCAAAGGATTATCACGCAGAATCCTAATCTGACCGATAAAATAGCCCTGAGGCTTCAGCTTAATCCGGAAAATATTTTTGAAGGTATTATTGAACCTGGGGAATACTTCGATTTGTCGGTCTGCAATCCCCCTTTTCACCCTTCCTTAGCCGAAGCGCAATCGGGTACACGCCGGAAATTAGCTAATTTATCCTCAAAAAGAGTGGCGAAACCACCGCTGAACTTCGGCGGTCAGCAAAATGAATTATGGTGTGAAGGGGGCGAAGCGCGGTTTATTGGGGATATGATTCGTGAAAGCAAGCGATTTTCACGCTCCATTATGTGGTTTTCCACCCTGGTTTCAAAGGAATCGAATCTTAATAACATCTATCAGGCCTTACGGAAAGTGGTGGCGGCCGATGTTAAGACCATTCCGATGGGGCAGGGGAACAAAACAAGCCGGATTGTGGCGTGGACGTTTCTTTCCAGGCTTGAACAGGAAAGGTGGATTAAAGAGAGGTGGGAACCGGGCTTTGAGGTATAAGCGGCTGTTTATAATTTCCCGGGGAAAATCTGTCGGTACAAAAAGGGGTATACAACCATAGTAATGCCCCGGACGGGACAAAAGAACCCCATATTCTCCATTTATCTGCCGGATTTAAATTCCTGACGGATCCTGAATATAAAATTTGTATCGATTTTAAGTTTCACGATGTAAATAACCCTTAAATCTTAGAATTTTACTCCGGTTTTCTACCCGAAAACTGCAAAATCGGGTAAAAAACTGAGGCGCCGAACAAAAAATGTCCGGCATTCTCCTGAAAAACTGTGGCGCCGAACAAAAAATAGACGGCTTTCTTCTAAAAACTGTGGCACCGAACAAAAAATAGACGGCTTTTCCTGAAAAACTGTGGCAACTGACAAAAAATGTCCGGCATTCTCCTGAAAAACTGTGGCGCAGAACAAAAAATAGACGGCTTTCTTCTAAAAACTGTGGCACCGAACAAAAAATGGATGACTTTTACTGAAAAAACTGAGGCGCCGAACAAAAAATAGACGGCTTTTCCTGAAAAACTGCGGCAACTGACAAAAAATGTCCGGCTTTCGCTTTAAAAACTTCGGTGACGAAAAAATTAAGTTTGAAACAGAATTGAAAGGGGAGGTGGTCCAGACTTCCGGGTTGCCGTTTTGGTTTAAGGATAGTTGATTAATGCGAATTCATATTTTCGGTATCTTTATAAAAAATGAGTCATAGACATACTTTCAGGTTAAACATGAACGAAAAGGGTTACGACTAACTTTTGAGGCTTCCTGGTAAATTCAACAAAGATGAGATCGATATCATCGCTGATTCTTCTGATTTAACAATGAATCAAAAAGATCTTTATTCTGAATTAAACGAAATACTAAAACGAAGGGCCCGTTTTATTGAGATGGACGAGGGTGAACAAAGGCTTGAAAATGTGTTTAAAAAGCCCGGTAATTCGATTGCGAACTAAAAGAACAACCCATGATTGAGTTGAACGAAAAGCAAGTGGCGGTCATTGAGAAATACCTAAGGGGTGAAATATCGGCTTTTTAGACTTCCGAAGAGGATATGATTACCTTTGGAGAAGTAATCAGGAAGGCGGAAAAATTACTCCAGGAAACCCGCCCCGATTTCGGAGATGATTTAATAATCTGGTTCTATGGGAAATACAAACAGAGTATAAGTTCGAATTAGCCCCTATGGGTCTGATTATTAAAATCCAACAACGATCGAAATCCCTTCGGATCCCTGTAAATACAGAAAATCAATTAATTTGATCTTACCTATACATTTCCTACCTTCGCAGCGCCAATTTACAGATAACTTTCCAATTCCAAATCCGGATCGATCTTAAGGCAACTATTTCATTCTTTGCTGTTTAATTAATTACAATCAGTTCACCATGCATATAAAGAAATTCACCTTTAATCCTGTTGAAGTAAATGCCATCGTGTTATGGGACGAAACGCTGGATTGTGTAATCATCGATCCTGCCTGTTTTTACCCCCATGAAGAGGAGGAACTCAAGACCTTTATTGAATCGAATCATCTGAAGCCGGTCCGGTTGCTCAATACGCACGGCCATTTTGACCATCTGATGGGCAACGGTTTTGTCGAAAGAACATGGGGTTTAAAGAGTGAAATCCATAGGGAGGATAACTTCCTGGTTGAATCGGCCTCGAGTCATGCCTCGATGTTCGGCATGCCCATGCCCATGCCACCCTTACCCGGAAGCTATTTTGACGATGGCGATCTGATTACCTTTGGAAATTCAAGTTTAAAGGTCATATTTGTACCGGGGCACGCACCGGGCGGAGTGGCATTCTATTCGGAAGCAGACAAATTTCTGATCGGCGGTGATATCCTTTTCTATGGATCTGTTGGCCGCACTGATTTGCCGCGTGGCAATCATGAGCAGCTGATCACCGGAATCAAGGAGAAACTGATGGTGCTTGATCCGAATGTGAAAGTTTATTGCGGACACGGTCCGGAGACAACGATCGGAGCCGAAAAAAGAAATAATCCGTTTTTAAATTGATTATCCGGTGAATAGGATAAAATGATTAATAAATTTTAAGTTTAACCAGCCAGTTGCCAGCCGCCGGTTGCCAGCTGCTGTTTTTTTTAACGATAATTATAAAATACAGATAAATGGCTATAGATAAATTTGTGGGCCGCCATATCGGGCCACGCGGGGAAGATATTCAGGAAATGCTTAAAGTAATAGGTGTACAATCACTTGATGAGCTTATTGATCAGACGGTCCCCTCCAACATCCGGCTTGAAAAACCTTTAAACCTTCCCAATGGCTTGACCGAGCGGGAATATTTCCGAAAGATACTCAAGCTTGCAAAAAAGAATAAAGTCTTCAATACCTACATCGGGATGGGGTGGTACGACACCATTACGCCGGCAGTGATCCTGCGTAATATCCTGGAAAACCCTGTCTGGTACACGTCATATACCCCCTACCAGGCGGAGATATCGCAGGGAAGGCTTGAAGCACTGCTGAATTTTCAGACCATGGTCTGCGAGATGACTGCCATGCCCCTGGCGAATGCCTCTTTACTCGATGAAGCTACCGCTGCAGCCGAAGCGATGCACATGATGTATGCGCTCCGTTCAAGGGCTCAGGAGAAAGCAGGGGTTAACGTTTGTTTCGTGGATGAACTGATCTGGCCGCACACCCTGGATGTTTTGATCACCCGGGCAGAACCGCTGGGAATTGAACTGAAAGTTGGAAACTTCAGCGAAGTATTGCCCGAAGAGAATTGGTTTGGAGCAATTTTGCAATACCCCAATTCAAATGGGGAGATCGGGGATTATGCCGGATTTACGAAGGCAGTACAGGAAAAAGGTTGCAAGGTCTCGGTCGGGACTGATCTTCTGGCCCTCGCCTTGCTCACCCCTCCGGGGGAATGGGGCGCTGACATCGTCTTTGGGTCATCGCAGCGTTTCGGCGTATCAATGGGATATGGAGGTCCGGTTGCAGCCTTCTTCGCCACACGGGATGAATACAAAAGGGACCTTCCCGGAAGGATCATTGGCGTTTCGAAAGATGTAAACGGGAAAAACGCCTTGCGTATGGCGCTTCAGACCCGCGAACAACATATCAAACGGGAGAAAGCCACCTCCAATATTTGTACAGCGCAGGCACTGCTGGCCACTATGGCCGGAATGTATGCCACTTACCACGGTCCGGAAGGGATCAGGGCTATAGCTGACCGGGTCCATGGAATCGCCTCCCTTTTATCGGAGGAGATAACTAAACTTGGATACCGTCAGGAGAATAAAAATTTCTTCGATACCATCCGTATTGATCTTCCGCGCCATGTCAAACGGGAAGATATTGAATGGCTTTCGCTCGATCTTGAAATGAATTTTCGCTACTTCCCCGACGGCCAGATCGGATTAAGCATAGACGAAACAACAAATATTGAGGATGTTAACTGGATTCTGGAGGTATTTGCAAAAGCAGCCAACAAGCCGGTTCCGGTGATTACAACCATTTCTGAAAATAATACCATTGATGATGCATACCTCCGTAAAACGGCGTTCCTGAAACAGCATGTTTTCAGTAAGTACCGTTCCGAAACAGAGATGGCCCGGTACATCAAGCGGCTGGAGAAAAAAGATATTTCACTCGTTCATTCGATGATCTCCCTGGGATCGTGCACTATGAAACTGAATGCCGCGACTGAGATGCTGCCCCTGAGCTGGATCGAATTTAATGGAATTCATCCTTTTGTCCCCAAAAACCAGGCGATGGGTTATCATGAGCTCATGGAGGAATTGCGCCGCGACCTGGCAGAAATCACCGGGTTTGCAGACATCTCACTGCAGCCCAATTCGGGAGCAGCCGGCGAATATGCAGGGTTACTGGTGATCAGGGAATACCATAAAAGCAGGGGTGAGGGGCACCGAAATGTCGCTTTGATCCCTTCTTCGGCCCATGGAACAAATCCTGCAAGCGCCGTAATGGCCGGGATGAAGGTGGTGGTCGTCCCATGCGACGAGCGCGGAAATATTGATGTGGAGGCATTGAGGACCAAAGCTGAAGAGTACAAGGAAGATCTTTCATGTTTCATGGTGACCTATCCTTCCACGCATGGGGTATTTGAATCGTCAATTACCGAAATGTGCAGCATTATTCATCAGTATGGCGGTCAGGTATATATGGACGGCGCCAATATGAATGCCCAGGTTGGGTTGACCAATCCGAGCAGGATCGGCGCCGATGTATGCCACCTGAATCTCCATAAAACCTTTGCCATTCCTCATGGGGGTGGTGGTCCTGGAGTTGGGCCAATTTGTGTGGCAAACCACCTGGTCGAATTTCTGCCGGCCCATTCAGTAATGAACAACGGCCATGTCGGCATTCATGCTGTTTCGGGTGCACCCTGGGGAAGTGCCTCTGTCCTGACCATTACGTATGGGTATATCAAGATGCTGGGCGCTGACGGGCTCACAGATGCGACCAAAATTGCCATCTTAAATGCCAATTATATCGCTGCCCGGTTGAAAGATAATTACGGAATCTTATATACAGGTGAGAATGGCCGGGTCGGTCATGAGATGATCTTGGAATGCCGTCATCTTAAGGCTTCATCCGGAATTTCGGAAACCGATATTTCAAAACGGCTGATGGACTATGGGTTCCATGCCCCGACACTTTCATTCCCGGTACACGGCACTCTGATGGTTGAACCGACTGAAAGTGAATCGAAGGAGGAACTTGACCGTTTTGTGGATACCATGAACGCGATTTTTGAGGAGATCAAAGAGGTTGAAACAGGAGCGGCTGACAAGGTGGATAATGTACTGATGAATGCACCTCATACGGCTGAAATGCTTACGGCCAATGAATGGACCCATTCCTATTCGCGCGAAAAGGCGGCTTTCCCGCTGGATTGGCTTCGGGAGAATAAGTTCTGGGTTCCGGTTGGCCGTGTTGACAGCGCCTGGGGTGACCGTAACCTGTTCTGCACCTGTGAACCACTGGAGAGTTATAAATAGTTATTATTTCGTAAGCCCTGGCAGGGTTCTGAACCCTGTCAGGGCTGAAAATTCAACAAAATATGATCCTCTTTCCCAATGCCAAAATTAACCTGGGGCTGAATATCCTTCGAAAAAGGGTTGATGGCTATCATGAACTTGAGACTGTCTTCTATCCTATAGGATTGAAGGATGGTCTCGAATTTATTGAGAATAAGCAAAATAAGATCAATTTTTCAAGTTCGGGTATTCCGCTGAATATTGATTCGGAAGAAAATATTGTGGTGAAGGGTTATCGTTTACTGGCTGAAGATTATTCTCTTCCCGGATTGGATATCCATTTGCATAAAGTGATCCCCTTTGGTGCCGGCCTGGGTGGAGGCTCTTCGGATGCCGCTTTTTTACTGAAAGGTCTTAACGAAAACTTCGGGCTGGGCTTAACAATGGATCAGCTGAAGCAATATGCTCTTCAACTTGGGGCTGACTGTTCCTTTTTCATCGGTGACAAACCTGCATTTGCCACAGGAATAGGGGAGAAGCTTCATGAAATTGATTTGTCTTTATCCGGATATTTTCTGGTTCTTGTAAAGCCTCCGGTTGGTGTTGGCACCAAGGCTGCGTATGCCGGAATCAAGCCCGGAACTCCCAAACGTTCCCTGACTGATATCATCCATTCATCGCCTCGGAAATGGCAGGAAGATCTTGTAAACGATTTTGAAGCGTCTGTATTCCCGCTGTTCCCCCAAATTGGTGAAATTAAATCAAAACTGCTCAGCCACGGTGCGGTTTATGCCGCCATGTCAGGCAGCGGATCGTCTGTTTTTGGATTGTATACAGATGAACCTAAGCTGGAACTGGCCGATTTCCCTCCAGATTATTTTGTCTGGAAAGAGTTGATTTAAGAAGAATAATTTAAAGTGGAAATTGTAAAGTGCAAAATGGATAATTAGCTAACAGATTGATTAATAAATTATAGTATATTAAGTTGGCATTTTGCATCTTTCATTTTACATTTTACCTTTTACCTTCTTTTTTTTATTAGTGGTTCACTTTCAGTGATGAAATCTTAATAAATAATCACCTCATCCGCAAACAAAAATCCGCGCTGCCCATTTTTTGCAAATACCCTGACAAATCTCCCCTTTTCTCCCGCCAGATCAAATTTAAACTCTTTAAAAGTGAGTGCGGATTGTTTTAATGGTACGTCATTATTGACCGTTTTTACCTTCCGGAACTCTTTCCCGTCATCTGAAAGTGAAACTTCCACAAAATCGGGCATAAATACTCCCGGGCCGGTTTGCTGAATAAATGAGACCGCCAGTGTTTTCAGGGCGACAGGATTCTCCAGATCGATAGTCACATCCATATCATTGGTGTCAAAACCCTGCCACTGTCCGTCTCCGTAGGTGAGAGAGCCGCGGTACCCATTGATCAGCGTTGCCTCTTTTTGTGCGGGATAACCTTTGCTGTATGGCTTATTGTAAACCACCATTTTCCCGATTGCCAGATGAAAATCGATATCCATCCTGGCTGCTTTCCCTTTTATTTTTCCATTCTCAAAGATTGCAGCACTGATCTTTGCCTGTCCAGAAACTTCAAAATCTCCGTGGTAGGATTGAGAAGCTGTAGTCGGTTCAGACCCGTCCAGCGTATAATAAATCTCGGGATTAAACTGCTCACTTTTAAAGCTGACTTTTACCTTTTTTGCATCATAGTCAAATTTGGTTCCAATTTCCAGGCTATAGGCCGGCCGGCAATAGTTCACATTCAGCCGTTGCAGCAGACGGTAATGCGATTGCAGCCTGTTACGGAAACGCCCGAAGCTGCGATCTTCCTTCTTTGACCAGATTGCCTCAGCCATGGCAAGCAACCGGGGATAGGTCATGTAATCCAGATGTTCGATTGAAGGTATATATTCTGTCCAGATATTGGCCTGGGCTCCAAGAATGTATTTGGCCTTTGCCGGGTCGAGTTCCGCCGGAACAGGCTCGTAGGAATAGACTTTTTCAACAGTGAGGTAACCGCCAATAGCAACAGGTTGTGTGGCCGGATCGGCCTGGTAATGGTCAAAATAGCAATAGTTCCCCGGGGTCATAATCACATCATGCCCCATCTTTGCAGCAGTTATGCCACCCTCTTCACCGCGCCATGACATGACCGTGGCGGCGGGTGCCAGGCCACCTTCAAGGATTTCATCCCATCCAAGAAGCTTTCTTCCCTTGGAAGACAAAAACTGTTCAATCCGGCGGACACCATAGCTTTGCAGTTCAGACTCATTTTTAAGTTGCTCATCCTGAATCTTTTTCTGGCATTTGGGACACTTTTTCCAGGCATTTTGATTGGCCTCGTCGCCACCCACATGGATATATTCCGATGGAAAGATCGCCATCACTTCGGTGAGCACATTTTTCAGAAAAATAAAGGTAGAATCATTGCCCAGGCAAAGTTCACCGCTTACAAAAGGCTTGCCGGAACAGGCAAGATTGGGATAGACGGCCAGCACCTCGTCAGAATGTCCGGGCATTTCGATCTCCGGGATAACCGTAATTCCGCGCTGGGCTGCATAAGCAACAATTTCACGGGCCTGTTCCTGAGTATAATAACCACCATAAGCGTTGGGGTTTCCTTCCTGAAGATAATGACGCGGGCTGTCCCACCACTCCTTCCAGGTTTTGTGTGTGCGCCATGCTGTTTTGGAGGTCAGTTCGGGATATTTTTTGATTTCCAGCCGCCATCCGGGACCATCGGTAAGATGCCAGTGAAATTTATTCATTTTGTACAAAGCCATCAGGTCGAGAAACCTTTTGATTGCAGGGACCGGAAAGAAATTGCGGGATACATCAAGCATTACCCCGCGGTAACCAAACCGCGGGTGATCGTTTATTTCGGCACAGGGTACCTCCCCCGGTTTTGGCTGAAGCAGGATCAATTGCAAAAGTGACTCCATCCCGTTCAATGCCCCGGTGCGTGTTAAAGCCATTATGGTGATCTTGTCCGGAGTAATTACCAGGCGATACCCTGCGCTGTCGGGTACGATTTCCTTGCCGGCACGCACAAAGCTAATCAGCGATGGACTATTGGTTGCTGGCTTCAAGGCAATTGCTTCGATATCAGCCTGTTTTGAAAAGAGTGTGGCTACTTCTGAAAACGCAGGGTCGCTCTGTACCTTTGTACTTTTCGTAATCCTGAAAACACCCGGATGCTCTGTTACCTGTGAGGGCTGTGGGATGAGAGCAATTCTGCCGGAGTTTTGGGCAGCCACATGCGAAAAGAAAGCTGCGAAAAACAATAAGGCAACCGAATATCGTAATGGTTTCATGAGTGAATAGATTTTGATTTATGCAGACGAAGTTAATTTATTTTATTAATTTTAAACTTAGTTTCAATCAGCCATGAACTCTATTTTTAATCTTAAATTTATCGCCGGTATCATGAAAAAATTACAATCCAGAAGGAATTTTTTAAAAGTGTCAGCCACTGGTGCCTTAGGAGCAATGGTTCTTTCAGAATATGCTTTTAAAGCAGCTCCTGTGGACCCCAAAACTTTCGGAATCGGTCTTCAGCTCTACACCATCCGCGATGCGATGGCCAAAGATGTTCCGGGATCTTTGAAGCGGGTTTCCGATATCGGCTTCAAATACGTTGAACTGGCAAGCTATTCGGATGGGAAATTCTATGGCTATGACCCTTCCGAGTTTAAGAAAATTGTAAATGACCTTGGTATGGAGGCCGTAAGCAGTCATACCCAGGTTGAAGCTCTTGGAATCACCCTGGATAATGCCAAAAAAATGGCCGAGGACCATGCCAAACTCGGAGTTAAATATTGTGTACAACCCTGGGTAGTTGAAGAGGCACGGACAACCATTGCCAGCTTTCAAAAAATGGCAGCCCAATGGAACAAAGTGGGTGGTATCATGAAACAACACGGAATCCAGTTTGGATATCACAACCACAATTTCGAATTCGCCAAAGTCGAGGGGAAGATTCCTTACTATGACGTATTTATGAAAGAACTGGACAAGGATCTGGTAACTATGGAGCTCGATCTTTTCTGGGCGACCAAGGCAGGGCAGCACCCTGTTGAAATGTTTAAAAAATACCCCGGCCGGTTCCAGCTTTTCCATATGAAAGACATGTACACCAAAGAAGCTCCGTTCTATGTTCCTTCCACCAAGGACTTTGCTCCTGTCGGGGCCGGAGTTATCAATTTCAAGGAGATTCTGGCTGCCAAAAAGATTGCCGGATTGAAATATATGTTTGTTGAGCAGGACTGGACAAAAGATGGTAAACCGTTTGATTCCATTCAGACAAGTATCACCAATCTTACCACCAAATTATTGCGTTAATTCCCGGTATTTAAATAGAATAGAGGCTCTCTGGAAATCATTGTTCCGGGCAGCCTCTTTTTTTTGCAAGCCACCCCTGGTTTAAAAATCGTATTCTTAAAAGCGCAAAATTATTTCCGAAAATGTGCAAGGATTTATGGACAGCATGCTGATTAATTGCGTAGCTTTGCCCTATGACCAATCAAAAAGGAGATACTGCTAATTACCTGGGAACTGCCCTGATTATAGTTTTCTTCTTCTTTATTATTTCATTTATTCCCGGTAAACCGCTTTGCCAATCGCGTTGTGGTTATCAATATGCCCTAAATCCCGAGTTCAGCTTAAATCACTCCAAGGCTCTTGAAGCAGATGCAATCCCAATGCCTGCCATTCAAAAGAGCTGTTTGCATATTGTTTATAATGAAAATATTAATCTTTTCAGTGGGCTGATAAAGGTGATTGCTGACAACCGGAAAATTTGCCGGCAGCTTTTGTGGCTTCAAAAAACTGAACTATTGATAAAACCTTCTCTCCATTGCAGGTTCTGTTATCACCCTGTTTCAACAGACAATGAAGATTACCCGGTTTTAGGTTAAATTCCCCTTTAATTTTAATGGGATCAATAATTTCCCTCTTTTTTATCAAAAGGAGAACCTTATTATTAACTTAAAATTTTAAAAAAATGAAAACAATAATCTATTCAATAATTGCCATCCTCTTTTTCGCAACCATGGCAACCGGTTTTACCGTTAAGTCAGATCCAAAAAACACGATTTTGCTTCAAGCTACAGACAAAGCTGCTACAAAGGCCCGGCTTTCACAGTCTGCTCAGATTATTTCTGCCCGGATGAAGGAATTCAGCCCGGAAGAGTTTACGGTCTCCGTGATTCCTGAGAAAATGCAAATCCAGGTAGTCGTTGGCCCGGACCTTGATTTAAGGACGATCCGAAACCTGCTGACTGCCAAAGGTGCATTGGCAGTTTATGAGACTTACGACCGGAAGAGCCTGACGGAACTTTTAAAAGGAGATACCCGGCTTTTTACACTATTAAATGTCAATAATTCAACGGACTATGGGGCAAAGATCGGAAGCGCCTCAGTTGCAGTGGCTGTCAAAGTAAAGAAGTATTTGAAAAGCCTGGGGCTGGATCAAAAATGTAAATTTATTTGGGATTCAGAGTCGGGGGATTCGGAGGAATCTCTTTATGTGCTCAAAATAAACGGGGAAAAAGGACCGCTTCTGGTTAAATCCGAAATTGAAAATGTTCAAGGCGGCCAAAGTAAAATGTCCAAAATCAATGATATAGAGATTCGCCTCAAAGAACCGGCTGTCCATTTATGGGCTGAAGCGACTGAACGGAATATTGGCCACGCCATTGCCATTGTCATGGATGATCATATCCTGGCAGCTCCCATCGTCCGTTCGGTAATCACCGGAGGGAAATGTGAAATTTCCGGAAATTTCACCCAAACGGAGGCGAAATCGATCGCTTCACTCGGGAATATTGGTGAACTGCCACTCAATTTCAGAATTGTGAAGTAAGAAACATCAGGAGGCTGTCTTATCGCGTAAAGACTTTTAAGACAGCCTCTTTTTATGATTTGTGGTTCTTAGCTTTTAAATTATTCCGTTATCGCCGAACAGAAAACAGCAATTATTCGTATATTTGAGCGAATAAATTCGTCTGTGATATGAATGCACTGGAAATTTCAGAAAAGGATTTCTTATCCGGAGCAAGAAAGGGGATCCCCAAATCAAAACTTCTGGCTATTGCCCGGGAATCGGGGCTGACCTTGAAAGAGCTTAGTTCATACCTGCGGATTTCAACCCGGTCAATACAGGAAAAGGAACTAACCCAATTTATTGCACCGGGTCCTTCAGAACGGGCATTGTACATTGCAAAGCTCTTTAAATCGGGGAATGACCTGTTCGGCAGCATGGAAAAATTCCGCAATTGGCTGAATATGGAAAATTCGGTAATGGGAGGCGAAAAGCCTGTTTCATATCTGGATACCTTCTCCGGGATACAATTGGTACTGGATGAACTGAACGCTATGGAGTTTGGATTCTCAGCCTGATGTTAGTTTACAGAATTACCAATAAGGAACATGCGCCACTTGACGGGAGAGGTGGACTTTATGGCCCTGGCAGGTGGCATCGAAAGGGGAATCCGGTTATTTATGCCTCTGAACATGCATCCCTGGCGGCATGGGAAAAGATGGTGCATGTTGCAGGTTTTGCTAACCTACCGAACAATCTTTTACTTGTTAAAATTGAGATACCCGATGAAATAGCGATTCAATCTGTTCCGCAAAGTGTTCTGGTTGATGGATGGGACAGCTTCCCTTTTTGCAATGAGACACTTAACTTTGGAACTGCGTTTTTGGTAAAACAGGAGTTTCTGGCGCTTAGGGTGCCATCAACCATTATTCACGAGGAGTTTAATTTCATCATAAACCCGCTTCATCCGGATATACTACGCTGTAAGGTTATTGGTGCAGCATCTTTTATGTTCGACAAAAGGGTCTCGGGAGATAATCTGTAAATTGCGATTTCCTGGAATAGCTATTTTTATGAATGAGGAAAGTATCTTAGGTCAACCTGTCCGGTTTAATCCGTTTAAACACCACCGGAATTACATTCTGGGTAAGCTTGATACTGCCTCTCCCGAAATGATCATCACCCTTTTGAGCCCGGTCTGTAATAACTATGTAGACATCTATACCGGCCAGATGACTCCTGGGATGATTTGCAATTCAGTTATTGCTGCCCTAAAATCAAAAGAGGTAATCGGCAAAGACGATTTTATCAGCTGGCTCGGATCAGAGAAGGGGTACCGGCTGATCGAACTTGAAGACCGGTCAGAATGGATTGTGCGCAAATGCGAAGCGGATGACTGCTATATCCACCTGCATCCGGCCCGGACAGGCCCCCTGACTTTTCGCATCAAGGGCTCAACCTTAAAGACGATATGCCTGCTAAAACTCAGTTTAAAAGAGTTTCAGGCCGGAATCACCCTCGAAGAAATTAACCGGATCAGAACCCTTTCGGGGCTTTCACCGGTAAAGAAGCTGGACCGGAGCAAAGGGATCCTGAAATGTTATGAGCAGTTCTTTTAATCTTCCTTATTTATTAGAATGGCTCTCGTCGTATTTTTTGATTTTGCTAATTACCTGTTCCTCTGCCTGATCATAGATTTCGCGGATAAAATCATCATTAAAACTCATGGTCCGTTCCTCAAAACTAATTTCGCCGAGCCGGTCAAAAAGCCGCTCTTTGGCTACTTTCAGATCCTTTCCATAGATATGAAACGAATCGGCATGCCAGTTTAAGCGTCCCAGCCTGACGGTTTTGCCCGTTTTTTCGGCTACTCCTGCGGCGATCACCTCTTTGTTAAACTGAATAAATCCGAACATATTCATAAAATTGGCTCCCCAGGCATCGTTACTCCGGAAACGGATGTTGCAATTGAGCCAGTAAACACCCTGCTCATCTTCAAGGATCCGGTACCACAACGACTGCAAACATGGGGGGTCATAACAATCAAGGTCGATATTCGGCATCCAGGTAATCATTTGTGCCTGACGCGTGAACGGCTGTTTCGACAGCTTATTGATAACCGATTGAATCTGATCAACCTTGAAAGGTCCAACCTCCTGTGATTTGCCATCAATCAACTCTTTCCAGACGCCATAATTCTGCAATCTGCCATGATATGTGTATTCCCAGCGATTATCGCTTTCTACATTCAGGTTCTTGGTCCAGTGGTCTTTGACCCCCTTTAATTCCATCACATATTCCTTAAGTTCCTCAATCCCTCCGGGAAAAGCCATATGGATCATCGGATCGGTTTCCGGCTCTTCGATGGTTATGTTCATGGTACAGTCCATGCTTTCGGGGTCTTCCGGTTTGTCGTACTGGGTTTTGAAGCGGGTCCCTTTTTGGTAAACGGCGAGGATGGCGGCTTCATAAGCCTCTGCAAGGGTCTTTTCAGTAATGGCGATAACCGGAATGTTTTTCATGTTAAGAAGGGTGATTAAGTGTGATCTTTTAGACCATAAGAGTTAGTATGCGAGTGACAAATTTATTAAAATTCAGGATTAAATTAAGTGATTTACAGTATGTTTAAGGAATAAATTCTTTCCATAATGTTGCCATTATTTGAGGTTGAGGCACAAATAGAAATCGTTCCGGATCTTCCTCAAATTGGGTGTAGATTGCTTTTTGCGATTCGATGCCAAATTGAGTGTATCGTTCAGGAGCCTTGATAATCAGTTCGCAAGCGAGATAATTCGGATTTTTAGACCAGCTGGTTTCTCCTTCTGCACTGATTATTGGAAACCAGGCAAGCCCCTTATGTCTTCGGACATCCTCATATTCAAATCCATACTCCCGGTCGCACCAGGCGCCAAAAGTCAGGGGTTGTCCGGGATCGGCGCTGATAGTTGCATGTGCCCAGCCCGGTGGAACGATGACCACATCGCCAGGTTCTGCTAAAATGGCAAAGCATCTCCCCGCCTGGTCAAAGGCCGTCTCCTGCATGTAAATAATTGCTTTACCCGACCAGATCTCATAAACTTCGGGTGTGGACCACCCTGAATGGGGCGAAATCCGGTGAACATGTCCCTGGCTGCGCACCGGCTCGTCGCCCAGCTGACCCGCGGCATAGGTTACCGCACCATACAATAAGTGACGTTGTACCAGTAGGGGGAGGTGCTCCGGTTTGCCGACATCCATGGCTATCGCATAAACCGGATCGGGTCCTGAACATTGGGGATTGAGCAGGCTCTTTCTGATCGAATCGAGCGGACGATTCTCAACTTCCGGTCCGAAAACACCGGGGCCATAGGCAAATCCCATCGGGTCTGCTGTTGGGTGGATGTCAAAGCCGGGGTAAAAATTCATGGATTTTATTATCTTGTAGAGCCGCACAGCTGTGCGGCTCTGTTAAAATTTACATTGTCTGTAATTTTACATCTGAGACGCACAGCGGTGCGTCTCTACGAATTCAAACCCGCACATATCCTTTTAACGTTCCGCATTTCTGCCCTTCACCCGGTCCGAACGGACGAATGGTGTATGCTCCAACCCTGGCGGGAACAATAAACACCTCGGCATAATGGACCACAAACGGCTCAAATGCTCCTGACGGGCTCTCCACGATCACCTCGTCCCCCTCGACGAGGCAAATCACATGAACCCCGCCATTGGTATGATGATCTACCTTTTTTGTGAACCAGTGGCGGCGGGTTTCGATAAACTCACGTTCGTGCAGACCGGTGCTCTCCTCTATCCAGCCGTCTCCCTGAGCCACTACCTGAATGTGATTTACCAGATTTTCTTTGGTCCATTGGGTGGTCCGGTCCCATTGGATCACCTTCTTCCCATGTTCGATATTGATCGGCCGGGGTTTACCGTCCATTCCGAGCCTGCCCCAGTCCCACAATTTGAATGTGAAAATATAGGGTGTTGCGCTGATCTCCAAAACCATGCTGCTTTTCCCCGAGCAATGGATTGTTCCGGCAGGAATCAATACATGATCGTGTTTTTTCATCGGCCAGGTCTGTACGTGTTTTTGGGCATCAAACGATTTTCCTCCTGCCTGCGCCTCTTCGAGTTCAGCCATCATCGCATCAGGGTTTACCCCCTCTTTGAGCCCAAGATAGACAATTGCGTCATCCCCGGTTTCCATCATGTAATAGCTTTCATCCTGGGTATAATGCATCCCGAATTTCTCCTGGATATATTCGGTTAGCGGATGGACCTGAAGACTCAGGTGACCCCCTTCCATGGTGTCAAGGAAGTCGAACCGGATTGGGAACTCATCCCCAAACCGGCCGTGAACCGGGTCGCCAAGCAGCTCACGCGGATGACGAAATACCAGGTTAATGGATGGTATCTCAATCACATCGTCACCAAATTTGAGCAGAAGGCTGTTCTCTTCGGGAACACAATTGAAACACCAGGCGTAATTGGGAGCCGAGGGATCGAGATTACAAACCTCTTTCATCCACTGTCCGCCCCACGGCCCCGGATCAAAGAACGGCACTACGCTGAACGGCCGGTTAATGGCCAATTCCATACCCTCTAAAATGGCTTTCCCCTCAACAAGTTTGGGCTCATTGATTTTATTGGTGTCGAGCAGGAAATCTATTTTATCGAAGAGTGTCTTCTTCAACCGGTCACATACGCGCCAGTCTACAAAGAAGCCCTGTTTATAAAGTAACATCCAGTCGGCGGTATCCCTGTTTTTCACCCCGAGATTATCCACCAGGTGTTTGCGCATCCGCAACTGGATCTCCCAGCGGGCCATATCGGCGTAGACCAATAAATCGGGTTTTAGATATAACAAGGATGCTCCGTAGCCGTAAATCAAGATCACCCCTTCATCTATCCCTTCGATCTGTTTCTGAAATGTTTTTACTTTTTCGGGATCGAAATAAGCTTCGATGGTCAGTCGGGTCAGAAATCCAAATATCCGGTCGTTGGTAACGTCAGGGAAAGTCCGCTTTTTGATCTCCTCCTCAGGCAGCATAAAATCCGAAGCATCGATAAAAACCGAGGGTTTCAGTCCGGACTGAAGATTGGCAACCAGCTCCTCATGGATGACCCCCTGGTATGTTTCGACGACCACGAACTTTTTCTTATTCGGGATTTTATGGATTGCCCGGGATAACCTGGCGCAAATATCGTCCCACCCGTTTTCAACCCGGTATTGCTTATTCCTTACTTCAACAACCGGCAGGTTATTGAATTTTGAAGGTTTTTTTAAATAGCTTTTTGTCATAGTATTATAATTTTTCGTCTTATGGTTGTGGAGTAGTTGACGGTAGATATTCCTTTGGTAAATTATCCGCCGACACTATATTTATTAAATTCCTGCAAATTCATTCTCAAGTTCTTCAAGCGTTTTTCCCTTTGTCTCCGGAATATATCGCCAGACATACAACGAGTTGGCCAGGCAGATCACGGCGAAAATCAGAAAGGTGATCCCTCCGCTTAGTTTCTCAAGCATAACCGGAAATGTGATGGTTACGATGGTGCAGGCGATCCACAGAGTGACAATGGCAACCGACATCCCTTTGCTGCGCAACCGGTTGGGGAATAATTCGGCAATGACCACCCAAACTGCAGGTCCGAGTGAGGCGCTGAAAAAAGCGATATATCCCATGATAAACACAAGTACCATAATCCCTGAGGTCTGCTTCATAAAATAGAGGGTTGATAAACCCAAAAGCATAGTCATCATACCGGCAGAACCAATCATCAGTAATAATCTGCGGCCAAACCGATCGATCAGCGCCATGGCGATCAGGGTGAAAATCACATTGGTGCACCCAATGGCTATGGTCTGGAGCAAGGCTGTGCTGTTTGAGTCGCCTACACTGGCAAATATCTTGGGTGCATAATACATGATCGTATTGATTCCGGTAATCTGCTGAAAAACAGCCAGTATAATTCCGATAAACAAAAGCGGCCTTATCCTGGGTTGTATCAGATCACTGAAAACTGCCTCCTGATGGATCTTCAGCGTCTCCCCGATCTCCCGCAATTCAGCGCTGGCAACCGCTTCACCGGAGGTTTTGATCAGGATGCTTAGCGCTTCGGCATTACGCATTCTGGCGACCAGCCACCTCGGACTTTCAGGAACCAGAAACAGACTGAAAAAAAGCAATATTGCCGGTGCAGCCATAACGAGCAGCATCCAGCGCCAGTTGTTTACACCGGTGCCTGCGAGCAGGTAATTGCTGAAAAATGCAACCAGAATACCGGTAACGATGGCCAGTTGATTCAGTGAAACAAGCGAACCCCGGTATTTGGCGGGCGCCAGTTCAGCAATATACATGGGCGAAAGAATTGAGGCAACACCCACGGCAAGTCCCCCCAGAATCCGGGCAATCAAAAAGTATTGCAGCGAATGGGCCGAAGCGCTGCCGATCGCCGAGATGAAAAACAGCAGTGCCGCTACCATCAGTACCTTTTTTCGTCCGTAGTGATCACCCGCTTTGCCGGCCAGAAATACCCCGGCAATACAGCCAAAGAGCAGACTGCTCACCGTCCAGCCCACCCCCGCTTCAGATAAGCCAAAATAGGGCTGAATAAAATTGAGGGTTCCCGAAATCACTGCAGTATCGAAACCGAACAGAAGTCCGCCCAGCGCTGCGACCACTGATATCATTAAAACATACCGGTTCATAGCTTAAAATTTAAAAGTCAGATTGTGTTGTCATGGTTAATCATGCTTCATTTTGCCGATATCATCATGTATGGCACCTTATTAATTATGAAATCGCCATTATCATTAATCATTTCGCCGTTATGATTAATCATTTCGCCATTATCATTAATCATTTTGCCGTTATCATTAATGATTTCGCCGTTATCATTAATCATTTTGCCGTTATGATTAATCATTTCGCCGTTATCATTAATCATTTCGCCATTATCATCATGTTTGGCGCCTTATTAATTATGAAATCGCCATGATCATATTTTATTATTCAGATACAAACGCCGGATTTCCGTCAATTTCAATCAACCGCGCCGAAAAGCCGTTCCTGGCAATTTCATCATAATCGTGACCGGCATCGGATGGCCAGCAAGCGCCGACGACCAGATTTTCGTCGCCGGTATTGGCTAAACGGTGGGCAATATCGTTTCCGATGTAATGGAGAGATCCTGGGTAAACCTCTTCTCCCCAGGTATTCCGGTCGCGATCCATAAGAATAAGGACCCCATTTCCCTGAACACCCCAGTAAAACTCAGCCCGGTCTGACTGTGCATGAAAATGCCCCTTGGTCATAAAATATTCCCGGCCCACCTTCCCGGGTCTGATGGTTGAGGTTCCAAAAAACAATCCCCCGCAAGTCTCTTCTGCGACCGGTTGCCACGACTGAACCTGGTATATTATCGTCCGGGAAGGGAGCGTTTTCAGGGCCTCCTGATCCTGGAAGATCGGGGCAATTTCATCCAGATGTCGCTGTTGGAAATTGACCGGTAATCCCGTCAGGTTAAAATTGGCTACCCTAAATTCCACAGGTGACCTTAATATTTTCAAATGGCTCATTTCACTTCGGGGTTTAACTGGTAAAACGAATAATCGGCAGACTGACCGATTTTAAGGAATCTTCGGCTGATCACGGGGCTCCCGTTTTCAGGGGTAAATTCGGCAACAAGAATATAACCGCCGGCGATAGGTGGCAGGAGCAAAGAAACCGGGATGTCGGTTCTTACCAATGAATTCAGTTTTACCGGAAAGGTTTGCTCTGAGATACTCTTCCCCTGCTGGTTAATCAGCCTGATTTTAACCGATCCGCTGGCCGGGGTGGTGAGGTTGTTAATTCCAGCGAGGTTAAACAACAAGGGTGATCCAGGCTCGTGAGGCTTCATGCTTTTAACATACCGTTCGTCTGTCAGATTGATATAGGTTGCAGCCGGGGCAAACGCATGGCGGAACCAGTCGAGCGTTGGTGAGGGCTTCAGATCTTTAATATTCCCCATAAACCAGTCGCCGGTGTAACCATAGTTATTGGCAAGGTAACAGAATGCAAGAACTCCGGCCGGATTAGGGTTGCTTCTGAGCCATTCGGTCTCCAATTCCATCCAGTAAGCCTGGAATTCCCGGTTCTGGCCGGGGGTCGATTCTGAGCCTAAATAGTATTTGTACAGGAAGAGGGTCAGCTTGCTTGGTGTCCCGTTTCGCCAGAGCCACACCCATCCATATTCATTGATAAGCTGAGGAACCCCGGCGCCATCTATTCGTTGGATCACCTCTGGTTTGAAATTCAGGTTCCCCAGGGGATAGGGATTTTTCTCAAATTCCGCAAATGATTTCCAGGGCATAGGACCCTGGTAGGGATGGGGCTCGTCCATTTCATCCTGAGGCATCTGGTCGGTTGTCATATATCCGGAATCCCAGATTCGCGTAGGATCGAGTATCTTTAATTCGGGAATCAGGTGATTTCCAATATAATCATCCCAGTTTTCGTTGATTGCATCCCAGATTGCAATACTGGGGTGGTTCCCGTCGGACCAAACCCAATCGGTATATTCTTTGCGCAGCTGATCGTCCCATCCATGATTTTGCCAGTAAAGCCATTCATTCTGAAACATCAGCCCGTATTCGTCGGCAAGGTCATACCAGAAATCGGGGGCTATACCGACACAGATCCGCATCATATTCCAGTTGAGCTTTTTGGGAAGGTCAAACAACAGTTTCTTCACCCATTCATGATCCCAGACCAGGTTCCCGCAGTCGGGATCTTCAAAGAAGCGCTGGAGTGTAACATTGGTCCCTCTGAGGATGATCTTTTCACCATTTAGGTAGAAAAACTTCCCTTTCCGGGTAAAGTCGCGCATCCCGAACTGTTTGGTCAGTGAATCAGATCTATCCCCGGCACTTTGCATCGTTGCGTGAACCAGGTACAGAAACGGTTTGTCGGGGCTCCATTTGGTAAACTCCGGCATAGGAACATCAACCATTAATTCTGTGAGGTTATCCCTTTTGGCAATCATCCGGTGGCTTTTATGAGCCACAATCTTACCCGATATTTTTTCAGCGACTGAAACTTCAAATGTCACAGAATCACCCATGGCATCGCCGACAAAGATCTGGGCAGGCCGAAGATTCCTAATCATTGCCTTGACGGTTATCATTTTATTGGCAACCGATGGCAAGGCGATCAGGCGGTTGATACGCACTTTCCCGGTGAACGAAAGGAGTACGTCATCCCAGATTCCGGGGAGATAGTGCTCTTTCTCCTTGTCCGTTCCCCCGGCTGCTTCACTGGGTAGCCAGGTCCGGTCGCCCACTTTGATCAGGATTTCGTTTTCGGCACCAAACTTTATTGCCCTGGTAATGGGAAACTCAACCGGCGTATAGCAGGCCATGGAGGTGCCCATGTCAAATCCGTTAATATATACCTGGGTCACATACTGGCTTTTTTTGATCGTGATCATCGCCTCCCCGGCTTCCATATCCTTGGGAATATAAATTGTCCTGCGATACCAGCTGTAACGCGGGGTATAATCGATATTATAGAGATTGTGCTGATCCTTTGGCACTACCTTATCCGCCCGTTTAAAAAACTTGTCGTAATCTTCAATCCTGGGTGTTGCCAGATGGACCAAACCCGGGACAGGAATGGTCCGGGTGAATTTTGCCGGCGGAAATGCATTGGTGGTCTGATCAAATTCCCATATTCCATTCAAATTGATGATCGTCCGCGGGGTTTGTCCGGCCAATACGGTCATTCCACTGAACAACAGGAGAAAGAAGAGGCGTAAGATTTTCATTTTTAGTTATGTTGAAGGTTATTTTTCTAATGTGTACTTTGACACAGGAAACATCGTAACCCTGAATTTAGTGGTTCCGTATGGGACCAGGGTGATTTTAACAGACACGCCATTTTCGACCGGTCTATCCGGAAGGACGCTATTTTCTCCCGGTTTCCAGGGAAATTCCACCGCGTTTACCGTAAGCTGTACCGGGGCATCGATGGCCCAGCTCCAGTGTGCGGGCATCTTATTCCGCTTAACAGTAATCTTTTGTGAGGCTTCTCCCGGTTTTACATCCAGGGCGAAATTGAATTTTATCCCTTTGACCTCGTGATCAGGGTCGATATCCGGTATTGGAAACGAAAACAGGAGGGGTCCATAGTAAACGCAGCCATAGGGGTTGCGGATTGTGGTATCTTTTGCCATTTTGTGGTAATTGTTGAAATAAGAGATCTGAGGATAGGGTGTCTCGTTACCAGTTACCACGTTGGCCGTCATTGGTAATCCTAATTCGATCTGGTCATTGGTTTTCCATTTTTGGAATAAGCGGATAAAGCCATGCTCCTGTTTGTCGATTTTCAGAGATTTCCCATTCACTTTTAGCCACGGATTTGCGCACCATGCGGGAATGCGCAGATAGAGCGGAAATTCGGCCGGTTCTGAAGGGGTAACCGTCAAGCGAATCACCTCATCAAAGGGATAACTCGTCTGGCAGTTAATGGTTACCGATCTGTTTTTGGCGACGGCAGCTTTCACCTTGCAGGGTCCGTACAAAGTGGCAGCCAGACCATGATCGGAGGTGGCCATCCACATATTTTCAATAAAGTTGGGAAGTATCCTGCAATTGTTACCCACACAACACAATACCGGATGACCAAGTTTTGTGAATTTGAAACACTCTTTTCCGGGAGCAGCAGGTTCCTCACCCGGCAATTGATTGCTGTAACGGTTCATGCTCTGATAATAACACATGGTAGAAAAATCGCGGGCAACCGGAGCCGGGGCAGCATTAAAGAATATGGTCTCAACCTTATCGGAGTATTTTTCCTCTCCGGTGATCTCCAGAAGCCGGTTAAAGGTGTTTATCGCAGCAGAGATGTCGCAGGTTTCAATATTTCGGGTAGCACCAATGCCGGCATGAAACTCCTCGCCGGAAGTAAGACCAACGGGTAGCAAATTGGTCCTTTCCGCCCATTCCAGCCCTTTTAGGGTGGCGTCGAGATCACTGTGGTTCCCGCTGGAAAGGTAAAGTAAGGCCGGAACCCGAATGTTTTCATAAAAAATTACGTTGTGACCAGGCTGCAGTTTGCCGGCATTCCATTTGGCAGCAAGGGTCTGGTATTCTTTTGTCCTTCCAAAACTGCTGATGTTGTTGCGAATAACCGTGTCGCCTGTGAGAAGGTAGGTGTCAATCATCGGTTCAATATTGACTGAGCCGGAGACTGCCCTGAAATGTTCGATCAGCCGGGGAAGGGAGTAATTCCGGTAGACCTTCGTCAGAGCCTGTAAAATCTGCTTTTTTCCGGAGGCCTGATAATAGGCAACCAGGGCACGCCCCATGTGGGAATGGGCCCAGCTGTTGAATTCCACCCATCCCTGGGTGCTGTCGATCAGCGCTTTGGGTGGAAGCCAGTAGATAAAGGATTGACCGCCTCTCAAAACCCCGGCTACCACTGTGTCAAGCCGGGCGGATGACTTTCTGATCAGAGCCGAATCGTTAAGTATAAAACCGAGCCTGATGGCGCCATCGAGCCAATAGCTGCATTGCTCAAGCGGCCACCCTCCTCCGTTGGGTGTTGCTCCCTTTGCCTTGAAACCATATCCTTTCCAGGCCTCCCCAAATGTGGGTGTATATTCATCCAAATGACCTGTTATTCCATTAGCCGCATCTTTTGCCCAGTCGAGAATCCACCCCCTGGGAGCCACCGCACCGGGCGCAAGGGGAGTGAATACAGGTGAAACTTTGAGTCCTGAACTGTTTTTAATCATGGTCTCCGTTACCTCCGAAACCCCTTTCAGGGTAAAAGACATCAATCCTGTTGCAATCAAACAGAGGAGAAGGATCCGCATTGTAATTCTCTTTTTCATAATTCGAATTATAGGTTACCCGGTATTTAAAAGGAGTTCCGTAAAATAAGCCTGAAGGGGTTATCCATTTTTTCCCGCTTCCCCTCCAGGATCATCCTGGCCATGCTTTTTCCCATCTCTGCAAAATCGGTCGATAGGGTAGTTATTCCTGATGCTACAATACCTTTCAAAGGCGCTTCATTATAGGATACAATTCCCATCTCCGTTCCGAGAGTCAGTTGTTTCGCAAGGGAATGACGGACCAGAAATTCCAGGTCGCGGTCATCAACAACCACGAAAGCATCGCCCGGTTCTATTGCGAAGCCTTGAATTTCGTTGATCACCTCAAAATTAACAGGATGTTGTTTGCAGTAATCGCGAAATCCGGTCACAATATCCCGGAAATGGGACTTCTGATGCCGGATGACCAACACAATCCGCTGGTATTTAGCGACGAGGTGAGAATTTTTTTTCAGAATCCGGTAGATATCGCGTTCAAAGTCCTGACAGACATATGGGTATCGCTCCCTATATTTATTACGACCCTGGTCAAGGATAAATGTCTTGTTATCTGGTAGTTTAGCAATGATCGAAGGCGCCTCCGGGTGATCCACCGGCATTATAACATATTCAGAGTAGTCGCCGATTGCCCCTTCAATGATGGTCTGAAACATTTTCAGATTATTGTGGTGAAAAAAAATCTGTTCACTTCCATCTTTTTTCAGCTCCTCTTTAAACGAATCGTATAAATCCTCCTTGTAGGCCGTCAAGCGGTCAAAAACCAGCAAGACCTTATGCTTGTAACCGCTGTTCTGGTTTTGAATAAAATAGCCTTTTCCAACCTGGGATGTGATTATTCCTTTGGATTTCAATTCATTATAGGCGGATATTACCGTATCCTGAGACAATCCATATTGGCGGCAAACCATATTTAATGAAGGGATTTTATCCCCTTTCCTGAGCTCGCCGGTTTTGATTTTCTGCCGGATCGCCTCAATGATCTGCCGGTACTTCGGAACCGACGGGTTATTTTCAAACCCGATATCGATGATCCTTGTCATTTGGATAAAAGAGTGATATTGGTCACTTTGCGGGGAACCCAGACCTCCATTTCCCCTTCACCACGGTTGGCCCATGCATAGCAGGGAATTGCCGTAATCTCCTGCAGGGAGGTTGCAATTGATTGCCCTTCACCCGATACTTTCACTACCGGAACTTTTGACCGGATGGTTATGATTCCTCCTAATAGTGCCGGATCGAAGATGGGTGTAAAATCAGCCAGATCGGGAAATATAATATTTCTGGCTTTCCCGTTATTATCCGCATGTTCGAGGCAATAGACCAGCGGGCCGCGCTGAAGCGCCACAAGCCCTTTGTTTGCGTGGATATTTTCATTCGAAATCACCCTTTCAATAGTCATGGGGAGTTGTACAGATATCTCATCCCCTTTTTCCCATTCACGGTCAATAACCGCATAACCTCTATCCATTGTGAAAGTTATCTCCTTTCCGTTCAGCTTGACGGAGATTGGGGTTATTCGCGGATTCAAATAGGCGTACGCATCTCCCGGGACCGGTTTATTCACCGCCCACCCGGGAATCCGGACAAATAGTTTTTTATTTATTTTTGAATCGGGCGAAATTTTTATGCTCATATTTCCATCCCACGGATAATTCCCGTGCTGGGCAATCGAAATGGAGTGTTTACCAAAAGGAATTGCAGTATTACTGGCAATAAATAAATTGACATAGATTCCCTCAGGCGATGTGGCGTAGATATAATTCCCGATTGAGGCTACCAATCGGGCGATATTCGACGGACAGCAGGCACAGCCGAACCATTCACTTCTTGAATAGCTCCCTGCTGAGGCCAGCGGGTTTCCGTAGAAAAATTTATCACCGCTTAAAGACAATCCGGACAATGCCCCATTGTATAAACTTCGTTCCAGCACATCGATATACTTACTTTCGCCGGTCATCAGGTTCATCCGCTGATTCCATAAAATCATTCCCACTGAAGCGCAGGTTTCGCAATAGGCATTCTCATTGGGCAAATCATAATCTTTGGTGAACCCCTCATTTGCGCCGGATGATCCGATTCCACCGGTGAGGTACATATTTTTTCCAACCAGATTTTCCCAGATACTCAATAAGGCGGGGAGATATCTGGTCTCCTTTTTAGCTGCGGAAACATCGGCTACACCCGTATACAAATACATGGCGCGAACGGCGTGACCTTCAACTCTCTTTTGATCTTCAAAAGGGATATCATTTTGGTCATATTTGGGATTCCTTTTGGCCCCCTGGTAATACCCATGTCCCCGTTGCTCAATGTACCAGGTTGCCAGATCGAGGTATTGCTCATCATTGGTGGCATGATATAATTTCACCAGGGCCAGTTCGATCTCCTCATGGCCTGAAATCCAGTGGCGTCCGGCTAACCGAAAGGTTGAATCAATGTGTTTTACCATCCCGATTCCCACATCCATTAATTTTCTTTTGCCCGTTGTATTAAAATAGGCGATTCCGGCTTCAACCAAATGCCCGGCACAATAGTCTTCATGTTTATCCATGTCACTCCACCTGTTCTCCAGACCGGTCAGGGTAAAGAAGGTATTGATATACCCGTCGGGTTGTTGTGCGGCTGCTATTTTGTCAATCCACTCGTCCGCTTTTTTTTCAATGGCCGCATCGGGATGATTCTTTAACGAATAGGCTATCGCTTCGAGCGCTTTGTAAACATCGGAATCGTCGAAGAAGATCCCTTCGTGCTTACCGCTTTTTGCAGCTACCTTTTCAAAATTCCTGATTCGACCTGTTTTTGCTTCGGTATAATTGATGCAGGCATCCAAAGTCACGGTGGCAACTTTATCTATTTTAGGTGTCCAGAAATTATCGTTGATGGTCACTTTGGAGAAATTAACCGGTACAATCTCCCCATTCATTTGCTGAGCCGAAAGCAATAAACTCAGGATGGCAATAGCTGCCACGGCTATAAATTTTTTCATTGGGATCGTGAAGTTAAAGGTTCGTCATTGAATATCAACCGGTTTTAGCAGTTAAAACCTCTTGGTAGTACTATGCAATTATAAGGATTATTCAGATGCATGGTATCAGCGCATTAAAATATTTTTAATGAATAAGTCCGAAATTCTGTACCTCTCAGATCACTCCGGGCTGAAGGTTTTTTCATAGGATTGGTGCATAAAAAACTCCCGCCAAGTCACAGAGCCGATGAGTTTTATCTCTGTGCGGCCTGGCTTGGCGGGATTATGAAAATAAACGCATCCCGGTCCCGGGACTTTGCGCATCGTTATTTACAGACTCCAGCCCTTCCGGTACTCATAATGAAGGAATTTGTCGGCTTCAGGCAGATTGGGAAAACCGAATTTTACAGGATCCCAGTTTAGAACCTGGGTACTCATTTTCTCTTTCAGCTCCTTGCGCAAGGCTATATTTCCCATAAGGACCGTTTCGGTCAATGGCCCTGCCCAGTCAAAATTTGAACCCGCAGGAGCGCCACCTTTGCAGGCGTTTATCCACTCCTCTTCATGACCGGGGGAGGATGGCAGGTAAGGTGTTGGTACCTTATACGAATCCCTTAATGACTTTGGAAGAATCTTGTCATCGAGAATTTTCCCCTTGTCACCGATGTAAAGGGTGCCCCCCGAACCCATTTGCAACCCTTGGTCAAGTTCCGGAATCCGCATCGGACGCAATCCACCATCATACCAGGTAAGGGTAACGGGCACCATATTTTCACGTGCGGGAAACTCATAACGGATCATTGACCCCGAAGGGTATGACTCCTGGTTTACCAGGGTAGAGACCGCCTCGATGCTGGTCGGGTATTTAAGTTTGAGGGCGCGAAATACCGGGTCAAGCGAATGGCATCCGATATCGCCCAATGAACCGGTTCCGAAGTCCCACCACCCCCGCCAGCTAAAGGGATGATAAGCAGGGTTGTATGGCCGCATTGGCGCCGGTCCGATAAAGAGATCCCAGTCAAGTTCAGCCGGAACCGGAGGTGTATCAACCGGCCGGGCAATACCCTGGGGCCAGTAAGTATCGGTAAATCCCCGGTTGGGTCGGTCGGTCCACACATGAACTTCGCGGATCTGGCCAATGACTCCGTCCCAGATCATCTCTCTAAGGCGGCGTGTCGGCTCGCCTGCCTGCCCCTGGTTTCCCATCTGGGTAGCGACTTTATATTCGCGGGCAGCCAGTGTCAGCACTCTTGCTTCATGCACCGTATGGGTAAGCGGTTTTTGGGTAAAGGTATGTTTGCCCCGTTTTATCGCTTCAAGGCTGATTATCGCGTGGGTATGATCGGGGGTTGCGATGATCACCGCATCAATGTCTTTTTGATTATCAAGCATGAGCCTGTAGTCTTTGTATTGTTTTGCCTTCGGATAAAGGGCAAATACCTTTTGGGTTGGCTCCCTCCAGTCGATATCACACAGAGCCACAATATTTTCTGTCTTTGCAACCCGGGAGATATTCCCTTTTCCCATTCCTGCAATGCCAATCCCGGCAACATTTAGTTTGTCACTGGGGGCAAGGTGGCCCAATCCTGAAACTGCATGAGCCGGAACAATCATAAACCCGGCTGAAGCCAAGGTGGAATTACCTATGAATCCTCTGCGGCTCATGGGTGTCGAAGCGCTGTTTTTCATAAATGGAATATTTAAGGTGAGAAGTATCGTTGGTGATCAGTACTACAAATTTATAAATTACTTTTATAAAAGATTTTAAAAAAGCCAGATTTTACCACAAAAAAACTTAATGTATGAGTTAAGAATTACATATTATTATTGAATATTTGCGATATACATTAAATATTTAGTTTATATGTGCTATATTTGCGTTATGAATTAAAGAAAATTCTAAATACATGAATTATATTATACGACCGATTTATACGGAAAGAGTAAAACCGTATATTGGAAAGCAGATCATTAAGGTGTTAACTGGTCAGCGTCGGGTCGGGAAGAGCTGCATCATGTTGCAATTGATGGACTATGTTAAATTTGAAATCCCAACTGCAAATATTATTTACATTAACCGTGAAATGGATCAATATTCGCATATTCAAACGAGTAACGATCTGAATGAATACTTGCAGGATAAATTTATTAATGAACGCGCAAATTTCTTATTTATAGATGAAATTCAGGAAATAGATTCATTTGAGTTAACAATTCGAAGCTTATTTGCTGAAAATAAATGTGATATATTCTGCACCGGGAGTAATGCGGCAATGCTTTCAGGAGAATTGGCAACCACACTTTCTGGAAGGTATATTGAGTTTAATATTCACAGTTTGAGTTTTTCAGAATTCTTAATCTTTCATCATTTGGAGCAAGGGATTGATAGTTTAATAAAGTTCCTTACATATGGGGGAATGCCTTATTTGGCAAATATGGGACTTTCTGATGATTTGCCATTTGAATATCTGAAGAATGTCTATTCTACAATTTTGCTGAAAGATGTTGTTTCGAGGGAAAATATACGAAACATTTCTTTTCTTGAGAATCTTGTTTTATATCTTGCAGACAATATCGGGAGCCTATTTTCCGCAAACAATATCAGCAAATTCCTTAAATCGCAGCGGATTGAAATTTCTCCTCAACTCACGATGAATTATCTGCGCGCCCTTTCAAAGGCCTATTTTGTACATAAGGTGGTGCGCTCTGAAATAGGTGGATTAAAAATATTTGAGATTGGCGAGAAATATTACTTTGAGGATTTAGGACTAAGAAACGCGTTAAAGGGATTCAATGAGAAAACGGATATCCATAAACTTCTTGAAAATGCGGTTTATTTGCATCTTTTACAATGTGGATACCGGATTTATGTTGGTAAAATAGATCATAAGGAGATTGACTTTGTTGCCGACAGAAATGGTCTGAAAGTATATATTCAGGTTTGTTTGCAGGCTACAGAAAAATCTACTTCAAGCAGAGAATTTGGTAATCTGTTGATGATCAGAGATAACTATCCGAAATATGTGATTACTCTCAATGATTTAATAATCGGCAACGATTACAGGGGAATCAAGCAGTTGAATCTTGTTGATTTTCTGTTGCTGGAATTATAGCCTATATTACCCCGGTTTAATCCCCCAACGTCTTCATTTTAAAGATCTCCTGCGTTGCCGGCACATGTTCTTTTATCATGATTTCCTCCATCTGTCTTACAATTTCGGGATATTTTGTTGAAACATCGTGCAATTCCTGTATATCGGTTTCGAGGTTAAATAGCTGGAGATTGAGGTTTCCCTTTTTAATATCCTGCCTGATTCCCTTCCACTTTCCAAGCCGGACGGCCTGCTGACCGTCTGTTTCGGGAAACTCCCAGTAGAGGTAAGGGTGAGCATTTTGTTTTTCCCCCAGAAGTTCAGGAAGGAAACTTATACCATCCATCTGTGCCGGTGTTTGTATTCCGGTCAGTTCACAAAAAGTTGGTAAAACATCCCAGAAGGCAGAAATATGGTTACTGACTGCCCCTTTTTTGATCTTTCCAGGCCAGCTGGCAATCATCGGCACCCTGATCCCCCCTTCATGTGTAAAACCCTTTCCCCAGCCAAATTCATTTTTGAATGGCCCGGCGCTTCTGAACCAGGGAGAATCTGCCCCGCCGGTATAGGTAGGTCCGTTATCGGAGGTAAAGATAATCAGGGTATTATCATAGAGTCCGAGTGATTTAAGTTGGGTAATCAATAATCCCACCTGCTCATCGAGGTAGGAGATCATCGCAGCATATCCGGCGTGCGGGTACCGGTGAGGGAAATATCCTTGATCGCCAATATAGGGCTTCTCATCCCCGAATTTTTTAACGTAATAGTCAACCCAGCGTTGCGGCGCCTGAATCGGTACATGGGGGATTGTTGTGGCCCAATACATAAAGAACGGATGATTTTTGTTCTGATCCACAAATTCTGTCAGTTCCTGAAACATCGGATCACACGCATATTCATTTAAGGTAAATTTTGTATAGCTTTTAAGGTCATAAGGATCGGCACCTTTTTCAAGCGGGGTGTCGGGTGAAATAGTATCGTTATTCAGATAAACCCTGCGATCGTTTTTGTATAAATGAACCGGATAATAGGTATGGGCCTGTCGCTGGCAGTTGTAGCCGTAGAAAAAATCGAATCCTTTATGAAGCGGGGTACTGTTTGTCTGCGGAGCTCCCAAGCCCCATTTCCCGACAATCCCATTGGTGTAACCTGCCGTTTTCAATAGCTCAGGAAAAGTAATCTCATTCTCCGGAAGGGGACGCTGACCCTCCAGGGTAGAATCGGCCAGCATCGCCCTGTAATCGCGTACTTTCCCCCGTTCAGCCCATTCATCGTTTCCGCGGATATAGGAATGCCCCGTATGTTTACCGGTAAGCAGCGAACAACGGGAAGGGGCGCAAACAGGCGCACCGGAATAGTGTTGCGTAAACCGCATCCCTTCGGCTGCAAGTTTGTCGATATTGGGTGTCTCAATCAGTTTCTGACCATAACAGCCCAGATCGCCGTAACCAAGGTCATCTGCCAGGATAAATATGATATTCGGTTTTATGATTTTATTACCGGTGGTTATTTTTGCATCTCCAGGTTGAGGAAAAATGAATGTTAACGAAAGGGCAGAGGTTAAAACTATTTTATTCATCTTTTTGCGATAAACGGATGGATAAAATTACCATTATTAATTATTTTTCCTTCATGCTTGGTAGTATAAATCAGATTGTTTACTTTTGCACTCCAATTGTTCGGATTGGCTTTAAAAGAGGAGATGTCGGTCTCCCGCCTGCCGGACCCAAATAAAAATAAATTGTAAGAATGTACGCAATTGTAGAAATCGCCGGACAACAGTTTAAGGTTGAAAAAGAAAGAAAGGTTTATGTTCATCGTCTTCCTCAGGATGAAGGTGCAGATGTAACGTTTGAAAAAGTTTTATTGGTTGACAATGAGGGTGTTATCAGTGTTGGTGCCCCGGTAGTTGAAGGTGCAAAAGTTACTGCCACAGTGCTTAAGCATCTCAAAGGTGACAAAGTGATCGTTTTCAAGAAGAAACGCCGTAAGGGTTACAAGAAGAAAAATGGTCATCGTCAATACCTGACTCAGATTCAAATTACAGAAATTTTAGCGTAAATTTTAAAAAAGATTATTCATGGCACATAAAAAAGGAGCCGGTAGTTCGAAGAACGGCCGCGAATCTCAAAGTAAACGCCTGGGCGTAAAAATTTATGGTGGTCAAGCTGCTGTTGCTGGTAATATCCTTATTCGTCAGCGCGGAACGGCACATCACCCGGGTGCAAATGTTGGTATTGGCAGAGACCATACCCTTTTTGCACTGATCGACGGAACAGTGGAATTCCAGAAGAAAAGAAACGATAAATCGTATGTTTCTGTTCTTCCGTTCACTGCTGTAGAGTAAATCCGGAATTAAGAATACGGGTATCATCTCCTGTTTTATTACCACGGTAATGGAACAGGAGATTTTTTATTTGTACTTTTGAGCCTATAGAAACCACAGAAACATAAAGAGATGTTAAATTTAAAATTCATCCAGGACAACCCTGAATTGGTAATTGAAAAACTTGCAGTAAAGCGGTTCGATGCCCGTGCAATCGTTGAAAAGGTAATTGAGCTCTATATAAAACGGAATGAGGTTCAGAACGAGGCGGAAAGCCAAAAAGCTGAAATGAACCGGATCTCCAAAGAGATTGGCCTATTGATCAAAGGGGGGAAACTGGCCGAAGTTAATGGGTCAAAGGAGCAAACAGTAAAACTCAAGGAGCAGATTAAAAATTTTGAAGGGGAGTTTGCTCAGATCGATCAGGAGCTTGCTCAGCTTCAGGTATTGCTTCCCAATCTTCCTTCTGCGTTGGTTCCCGCCGGAAAAGGGGCCGAAGATAATGAGATTGTGGCCACAGGCGGCCAAATGCCCAATTTGCCTGCAGGAGCGAAGCCTCATTGGGAGTTGGCATCACAATATAACCTGATCGACTTTGAACTTGGAGTTAAAATAGCCGGCGCCGGATTTCCGGTATACAAAGGCTTTGGAGCCAGAATTCAGCGTGCGTTGATTAACTTCTTTCTGGATCAGGCACGTGAACATGGATACCAGGAAGTTCAGCCTCCCTACCTTGTTAATGAAGCCTCCGGATTTGGCACCGGGCAGCTTCCCGACAAGGAGGGGCAAATGTATCATGATGCAACAGATAATCTGTACCTGATCCCAACTGCTGAGGTTCCTGTAACCAATATTTTCCGCGATGTAATTGTGGAAGAGAAAGATCTGCCAATCAAAACAACGGCCTATTCGGCTTGTTTTCGCCGGGAGGCAGGCTCTTATGGTAAGGATGTGCGTGGCCTAAACCGCCTCCACCAGTTTGACAAAGTGGAGATCGTCCAGGTAGCCCATCCCGATAAATCGTACGAATCTCTAACCGATATGGTCGCTTATGTTCAGACACTTGTTGAAAAACTTGGGCTGCCCTACCGGATCCTGCGGTTATGCGGCGGAGATATGAGCTTTACCTCGGCCCTTACCTATGATTTTGAAGTGTGGTCCGCAGCTCAGGAGCGGTGGCTGGAGGTATCGTCGGTCTCCAATTTTGAGTCGTTCCAGGCCACCCGACTTAAACTTCGTTTTCGCGAGGAGGGGCGGGCAAAACCTGCAATAGCCCATACACTCAATGGAAGCGCACTGGCACTGCCCCGGATCGTTGCCGCAATTCTGGAGAATTATCAGACCCCTGATGGAATCGTTATCCCCAAAGTTTTGGTTCCTTATTTGGGAGGTTGTGAAATCATCCGGTAGTCTCAAAGATTGAAACAAAATCATTTTGGACAGCCGTGAAAATTTACACCATGAATTGGTATTTTTAAGAAACCAGCTCTTTTTTTAACATTTGTTAATTATTTAATATTGGATTTACAGAAGCTAATAGCCATATTGATAATTGGTTAGAATTTCTGAGGAGTGCCTTTTACTGAATTACATGACTAAGTTCATTTCATTTCAGGCTAATTTTTCAAAATGGTGATTACATTTGCCCCTGTTTTCTTAAAAAAAATGTTAATATAATTAGGTTACTCTTTATGGATAAACAACATAGCGGCATTGCAAAAGTCTCTTTTGCCGGTTTAGTAATCACTTTAGGTATTGTGTTCGGTGATCTTGGAACAAGTCCACTCTACACGATGAATGCAATTATCAATGCATCAACAGTTTATAGTAAAGAGTTAATTTTTGGAGCTTTATCCTGTATCTTCTGGACGCTTACCCTTCAAACAACCATCAAGTATGTGATTATAACCCTGCGGGCAGATAACCATGGTGAAGGGGGAATATTTGCACTTTTTGCATTGATCAGAAAGAAAAATAACTGGATCGCCGTACTGACTATGATCGGGGGGAGCGCCCTGCTTGCCGACGGAGTCATAACCCCTTCAATTACCGTTACATCGGCTGTTGAGGGATTGAAACTGTTTTATCCCCATATTCCGGTAGTCCCCATTGTCCTGACAATATTATCGGTTCTGTTCTTTTTTCAGCAATTTGGGACAGGGTTTATGGGCAAGGCCTTTGGACCGGTGATGTTTATCTGGTTCTCCATGCTGGCAATGCTCGGATTGGGTTTTTTGGTTAAGGATCCGGGAGTGCTTGCTGCAATGAATCCGATGTATGCGTTTTTGTTTATTTCCAACTACCCCAATGCCGTAGTTTTGCTGGGAGCCGTTTTTTTGGCTACAACCGGTGCCGAAGCCTTATATTCGGATCTGGGACATTGCGGCATCCAAAACATCCGGATATCGTGGATGTTTGTGAAAATATCGTTGCTTATTAATTATTTCGGACAAGGGGCCTACCTGCTTAATCATATGGACCATATGAATAGTGCCAATCCGTTTTTTGCTATTATGCCACAGTGGTTTCTGCTGCCGGGCGTTTTAATCGCAACTGCGGCTTCGATCATTGCAAGCCAGGCCTTAATAAGCGGGTCCTATACCCTGATCAGCGAGGCCGTTTCACTGAATATCTGGCCAAAGATCAGGATAAACTATCCAACCGATATAAAAGGTCAGGTTTACATCCCTTTTGTAAACTGGTTCCTATGGGTAGCATGCACCTTTGTGGTTATCTATTTCGGTGAATCTTCAAAAATGGAGGCAGCCTACGGACTTTCTATCACTATAACAATGATCATGACAACTTCCCTGTTATCGTATCATTTAAGGAATCGGAAAGTTCCCCTTGCTTATATTATCCTATTACTTTTCGTCTTCCTATCGATTGAGGGAACCTTCCTATGGGCTAATCTGCATAAATTTGCCAATGGCGGCTGGCTAACCATTGCTTTGGCCTTTGTATTCTTCATTGTGATGTACGGCTGGTATTTTGGCCGGAAAATTAAGAATAAGTATATAAGTTTTGTGAATGTAAATAAGGATCCGGGCATTTTCAGAGAGCTGAGCGCAGATACCTCCGTCCCGAAAATTGCCACAAACCTGATTTATATTACCAAGGCAAACCGGCGCGACCAGATTGAATCGAAGATCATGTATTCAATTTTCAATAAACAGCCCAAAAGGGCCAGCACCTACTGGTTTCTACATATCGATAACCTGGAAACGCCCAATACCTTTGAATATATTGTCCATCATATTATTCCGGGTGTGTTGATTAAAGTTGATTTCAGACTTGGGTTTAAAATTGAACGCAAAATCAACCTGTATTTCAGAGAGGTAATTGAAGATCTGGTTAAGAGCAACGAAATAAGTATGGTCAGTCAGTATGAATCGTTGAAAACTCACAATATACCTGCTGATTGTCTTTATGTTAATCTGGATAGGATCTTAATCAGTGATTACAAATTACCGTTAAAGCAAAGCTTCATTATGGGGCTTCATAATTTCATCCGTAAGATCAGCATAAATGATGTTAAAGCCCTGGGACTTGATTCATCCAACGTTATTGAGGAAAAGGTGCCTATCGTTATCGAACAGCAGCTTAAAAAGAGAATCATACGGGTGAATCTCACTTAAACTGCCATATCCATTTGATTGCTTTAAAATTTTTTCACTGATTGGATCACTTTATTTTTTAAGGGCTAATTACGTTTTATTTGAATTCGGTTTTGGTTTGTAAGGACTCCATAATCCGAACCCATTTCGATAATTCAGCTTCCCTGATGATTAAAATGGTGCGATATTGCGGCAATCGCTCCCAGCCGAAAATTGAAAATATCCGGGTTGTGAATGACTACCTGGTTCGTGTTTTAATGACTGGAGAACAATTTTCGGGTATTATTCGATTTTTGTCATGTTGTCCTATTTTTGCTTATCCCCCCTTTCGTGGACAATGTTAATTATTGAATATCAATTCTTTTTGTTCCAAAAGGGAAACTAATAACCCAGGCAATTCCTCCACCGAAGCTGTCTGCATGAGCCTTTTCCGAAAAACCCATTGGTTATCCCGTGAGGAATTTTATCGGCTGATTCAAGTCCCGGAAACTTCCCGAAACTCATTCTGCCGGCTAATTCCCTCCTCTGCACTATTTTAATATATTGAAATGCTCATGGCGGCGGAGCACCATATAGAAAGAATATTTCCTGCATCTTTTCTTAAAAAAATGTATCTTTATATGGATAACCCAACTTTGGAGGAGTTTTCTATTGCATTAAAATACAATTTATTATAAAACAATTTAGGGATTTTATTGTTTTTAGTAATATGAAATGTTTATTGTTTTAGTATAAGTGTTATGGATTCTAAACGCCTTTATGATGAGGTTTCTTTTAAAGTCAGTAAGTTGATTACCCAAACTTACAGTACTTCCTTTTCAATTGCTGTAAGTTTTTTGGATGACGAGATGCAGATGGCAATTTGTAGTATCTATGGCTTTGTTCGTTATGCAGATGAGATTGTTGATACATTCCTTCAATATGATAAATTATCGTTGCTCAATAAATTCGAAGCTGATTATTATGAGGCTCAGAAAAGGGGAATCAGCCTGAATCCGGTTTTGCACTCCTTTCAGCTTACTGTAAGTCGGTACAAGATTTCCGATGAACTTATTACGGCATTTCTGACAAGTATGCGATCCGACCTATACAAAACCAGCTATGGCACCAAATCAGAAATCAACACCTATATTTACGGCTCTGCTGATGTGGTAGGACTAATGTGCCTGGCGGTTTTTACAAGAGGAGAACGCGAGCTCTACGAATCGTTAAAAGAACCGGCTAAGAGACTGGGTTCGGCATTTCAAAAAGTAAACTTTTTGCGTGACCTGAAAAACGATACAGAGTTTCTTGAAAGGCAATATTTTCCTGAGATGAGCCAGGGCATATTTAACGACGCGATCAAACAGGCCATTGTAAAAGATATTGAAGAAGATTTTTCATCAGCCAGAAAGGGAATTTCTGATTTGCCCCAAAATGCGAAGTTGGCTGTGATCATCGCTTTTTACTATTACCAGTGTTTGACCAGAAAAGCTAAATATACTCCCGCAAACAAATTATTGACTACCCGGATCAGGATATCCGGGACCCGTAAAATGACTTTGCTGGTAAAGGCGTTATTAATTCATAAACTGAGAATGTTTTAAAAAGAACATAATGTTTGTATACTTAGCCCTTGAAATAGGCGCCATTTTAATTCCCTTAATTTACAGCTACGATCGTAAACTTCAATTTTACCTTAAATTAAAAGCTGTTGTTATTTCTCTGCTCTGCATTGGTTTGGTTTACATTGCAGGAGACATTATTTTCACAAAATATGGAATCTGGGGGTTTAATCCGAAATATCATTCCGGAATATTACTCCTGAACCTGCCCCTGGAAGAGTGGTTGTTTTTTGTCGTAATCCCCTACGCCAGCCTTTTTCTGCACGATACCCTGATTTATCTGTTCCCCCAGGCATTATTGAGCAACAGACAGACCAGTATCGTCTCTGTCATTCTCATTGTCATCTTCGGATTTACGGTAATTACAAATTTACATAAAGTATATACCGAGACTTACCTGACCGTTTCGATATTCGCCATTATTCTCGCTTTGTTTTGGTCTCCGCAGATTCTTAACCGGTTTTATCTTACTTTTATTGTAATCCTTGCCCCGTTTTTTTTGGTGAACTCGGTCCTTACCGGGAGCTTTATTGATGAACCGGTAGTCTGGTATAATAATCTGGAGAATCTGGGGATCCGAATATTTACCGTGCCGGTAGAGGATATCAGTTATGCGTTTAGTTTAATCCTGTTTAATTTGCTTCTAATAGGTAAATTAACCACTTTTTACCAGAAGAAATCGAATAAAGGCCACTCTGAATGAAAATGGATTTAACCCTAAATATTTTGTTCCGGCATCAGTTTCAAACGATACTAATCGTAATTCTCTTCTATTGTGTTGGGTTTCTGGGCCTGGAATTCACTGTTACACAGCCTGTTTTTTTGGCTCTGATCCCTTTCGCCCTTTTGCTTAGTTTTGTGGCAATCCTTCTGTCACATCATTCACAAAGATTCAACGTTGAGTTTGCCGTCCTGTTGCTAATTTTTCTTTTGGGTTATTTTATTGAATTAGCAGGGGTCAATACCCACATGATATTTGGCAATTATCTTTATGGTAATGGTTTAGGAATTAAATTTTTCGGGACTCCGCTTTTGATTGGAATTAACTGGGTGATGGTTGTTTATTGCAGTGCCTCAGTATCAGAATGGATTGGAGGTCCAAGGGTTTTTCAGATTCTTTTGGCTGCTTCTTTAATGGTGCTTTATGATTTCGTACTCGAACATATTGCACCTGTTTTGGATATGTGGAAATGGGAGGGAAATATGATACCATTTCAAAATTATATGGCCTGGTTCACCATTGCAATTGCCTTTCAGGGATTGCTGAAATGGATGAAAGTTAGTCGGATCAACCCTATAGCCGCAGCCATATTTATTTGCCAGTTCCTGTTCTTTGTTCTGATTCTGATATTTTTAAAGTAAATCTCATGATTCTGAAGGCAAGACATCATTTTTTTTACTACCCGTTTTTCAGATTATACGCGGGTTGGATTATCCACAGGCATTTTGGAACGGTAGTGGTCTGCGGGGAATTCAAAGATCGTAATCTTCCGGTCCTTTTGTTGGCAAACCATTTTAGCTGGTGGGATGGTTTTTTTGCCATGTATTTAAATGTGAATATCTTAAAGCGGAAATTTCATTTTATGATGCTCGAGGAACAATTAAGGAAATTTTTCTTCTTTAATAAAACCGGGGGATATTCTGTCCGGAAAAATTCCAGGAATATCATAGAATCGATGAATTATACCTCCGAGTTGCTGCATGATCAGCAAAATATGGTTCTCCTCTTTCCACAGGGTAAGATAGAGACAGTATATAAAGATTCGTTCCGGTTTGAATCCGGGATCGGGCGTCTGATTGAGAAAGCAGGGGATTCTGTCCAAATTCTGTTCATGGTAAATCTGATCGACTATTTCTCAAGCCGCAAACCCGGTCTTTATATGTATATTTCAGAATATCAAGGTTCTGGGCTGGATGTGGCTTCGGTACAGGAAGCTTATAACCGCTTTTTCAGGGAGTGCATTTCTGCCAACGCTTTAAAATCAAACGACTAAATGTTTACACTTGCGATAATTGTCGTTTTTTTCACCATGCTTCAGTTAATGGTCGCCGCTGCAAATCTTCTTTTGAAGCCCGATTTGGACGATAACCTAAATGATACGGATTATTTGGTTTCAGTCTTAATCCCGGCCCGGAATGAAGCAAAAAACATTGGGATAATCCTTAATGATGTGTGCCGGCAACCCTATAAAAATCTCGAAATCATCGTATTCGACGATCAGTCGGAGGATGGGACTGCCCGGATTGTTGAGGAAATTGCAAAAACAGATTCCAGGATTCAATTGGTCCGGTCGGACAATCTGCCTGCAGGCTGGCTTGGGAAAAACTTCGCCTGCCACTCCCTGGCCACTCAGGCAAAGGGCGATTATCTGTTGTTTTTAGATGCGGATGTGCGGATTCAGGGAGACATTATTCGTCAGGTAACCGGATATGCCGAGAAACACAAGCTTGGACTACTTTCGCTTTTTCCCCGGCAACAAATGGTTAGTTTTGGTGAGAAGATCACGGTTCCGGTTATGAATTTTATCTTGCTGACACTCCTTCCGCTGCCTTTTGTATTGTGGTCCCGCTTTGCATCGCTGGCAGCTGCGAACGGGCAGTTTATGCTGTTTAATACTCAGATATATAAATCTTTAAATCCTCACGAATACAAAAGAAAACATAAAGTTGAGGATATTGCCATAGCACGTTATTTTAAGCATAAGAGAATTCCTGTCGCTTGTCTGACTGGTGATGAATCGATCCAATGTCGGATGTATCGTGGATTTGATGAGGCTGTTAATGGCTTTTCAAAGAATATTACGGCATTTTTTGGGAATTCCTTTTTACCTGGTGTTCTATTCTGGCTTACCACGACTTTGGGGATCATACCGGTTTTCATCTCTTTTCAGTTCGGGATAGTTATCTGCTATATTTTCATGGTTGTGGTGATAAGAATTCTGGTGTCGGTTACAAGCAAACAGAGTATCCGGAATAATTTACTGTATCTAATTCCGCAGCAACTGGTTATCGGGTGGTTGCTTTTTCGTGCATTTACCTTTAAATATTTAATTCAATATCAATGGAAGGGACGAAATATCGGTTAATTATTTTTTTTCTGATTGTTTTTACTTCATCCCTGATGGGGAATAACAAGAAAGATATCTATAATGCATATCTCAATAACACAATGCCGGTTTGGAAGGGTATTATTGACCAATTGGCGGGCAATCCTGACAAAAGCAATGACCTTTTGCAGGAACTGGTTAATTATCAGTATGGCTATATTGCATGGTGTATCGGGAATAATCACAGGGATGAAGCGGCAATCTACCTTAAACAAGCCGAGAATAACCTGAAACTGCTTGAGGCGCAAAAGTTTCAGGTTTCAAGGATCTATGGATACAAATCAGCTTTTTATGGTTTTCATATTGCAATGAGCCTGTTTTCGGCGCCATTTCTCGGCCCTAAAAGCGCTGCTGCCGCAAAACAGGCAATCAGCAGTAATCCTGATGATTTTTTTGGTTATGTCCAGATGGGAAATGTCCAGTTTCATGCTCCCTCCCTTATGGGTGGTTCAAAGCCACAAGCTCTTAAAAACTATTTAAAAGCCAGGGTATTGATGGAAAGCCAGGGGGCGGGAATCGGTGATGACTGGAATTATCTCAGTCTGCTTATTTCCATCGCAAAGAGCTACGAGGCATTAAATGAAATAAACAACGCAAAACTAATTTATGAGGAAATCCTCAGATCTGTACCGCAGTTTAAATGGGTCAGAGATGAGTTGTATCCTCAGTTATTAACGAAATTAAAATAAAAAATGATGGGAAAACATGTTCTGATTGTGGGAGCCGGAATCGGTGGTCTTGCAACTGCCTTACGCCTGGCAAAAAAAGGGTATCAGGTAGAGATTATTGAAAAGAATAGCCAGGCAGGCGGAAGGCTGAACCAAATAAAGAAAGACGGGTTCACCTTCGATACCGGCCCGAGCTTCTTCAGTATGTCGTATGAATTCACTGAATTTGCCAAAGAGTGCAATATTGAGCTTCCGTTCAACTATGTGTCTCTGGATCCCTTGTATACGGTAAATTTCAGCAGAAGCCCCAAAACATACCGGCTTTACAAGGATATTCATAAGCTGGCGGAGCAGTTTAAAGATGTTGAGCCGGATTTCGAAATTAAAATGAACAGGTACCTTAAAAAAGGCAAATCACTCTTCGATGATACGGTCGATGTGGTCATTAAGGATAATTACAACTCCCTGTTTGCCTATCTGATTACCCTGATGAAAGTAAATCCGGTCCATCTGCCGGTACTTTTCCGCAATTTCTGGCAACAGGTTTGCAGGTATTTCTCTTCGGATGATGCCCGTGAAATCATATCTCTTGTGGCTTTTTTTCTCGGACGAACCCCCTTCGATACACCTGCAGTCTACACACTGCTTTCTTATACCGAATTCCAGCACGACGGTTATTACAATGTGGAGGGGGGAATGTACAAGATTGTTGAAGGGATTTTAGGGGAACTTGAAAAAGAAAATGTAAAAATTACCTATAATACGGAAATAGTTGATTTTGTGGCTAATGGCCGGAAGTTGGAAGCTCTTGTTGATCAGAATAACCGGCATTGGAAGAGCGATATTGTGGTTGTAAACAGCGATGCCGCTTCCTTTCGTGGAAGGATATTTAAACGCCCCCGGTTTTCGGAAGCAAAACTCGACAAGATGGAATGGACCATGGGTCCGCTTACCATTTATATCGGACTGAAATGTAAACTTCCCCAGGTTGAACATCATAATTATTTCCTTGGTGATAATTTTAAGGAGTATGCCAATAAGGTGTTTCAATCATCGGGAACACTTCAAAAGCCGTATTATTATGTAAATGTTATATCGCGCAACAATCCCGGCTGTGCCCCCGAAGGTTGCGAGGGGCTGTTCTTCGTCTGTCCGGTACCCGATCTGCGCTTTAAAAAGAACTGGGATGACAAGGAGGAGATAGTTAACAGTATTCTCACTGATTTCTCTGCACGGATAGGTAAGGATATTCTGCCCGAGATCATCTCCAAAATCATTTATACTCCGGAAGACTGGCAGAATCAGTATAATCTCCACCGGGGAAGTGGCCTGGGGCTTTCTCACAAGATGTTTCAGATCGGCGCTTTTCGTCCCGCAAATTTTGACGAAGTGTTTAAGAATGTCTTTTATGTTGGAGCGTCCACAGTTCCGGGAACCGGTTTGCCTATAACGATGATCAGTTCAAAACTGGTGGTTAGAAGAATTGAGAAAATGAAGATGAGTTAATTTGATAATATTTCTTATAAAACCTTAAAGCGTCTGTTTACCTTGTTGTTAAAATTAAATCTCTGTATAAGAATTGGACTAATAGAGTATGAATCTTTTAGGATCACTTATCTTTGTCTGAAATTATTGAATTTGGTCAGATGGAGGGTAATTTAAATTATCGTCAGGCACTTACAAAAGCAATGGCATTTTGCAGTCAATCTGAAAGGTGTCGTTTGGATGTGACTGCAAAACTAAAACAGTGGGAACTTTCAGATGAAGAGATTGCCGGTGCGCTGAATTACCTGATTGCAGAACGGTTTCTGGATGAGAAGCGGTTTGTTCGTTTTTATGTTAATGATAAACTGCGCTTTAACAAATGGGGTAAAATCAAGTTGAGCTATATGCTTCGGCAGAAACAAATCCCTGATGAGCTGATCAAACCGGAACTCAGTCAGATTGATGATGATTTATACCGGAAAATACTTTTCGACCTGCTCAGGACAAAAATCAAATCGATCAAAGGTGAATCAGATTATGAGCGAACCGGGAAGCTGGCTAATTTTGCCCTGCTCCACGGATTTGAAACTGAACTGGCTTTTAAACTGTCAAGTCAGATAGTTGATAATAAACAATAAAGAATGAACAATCCATTTTGCAAAATGACAAATATGGTGAATATACTTTGCATTAAAAAAGCACTGCGCCTTGTTTTGGACTTCCAGATAGTCCAATAGCCTAATTGTCTAATAGCCTATCGGCCGAATTTTCCGATTAGCACATTATCCCATTATTCCTACCTTTGTGCCAAAATTTTAAATACACCCAATATGATCCTAAAGGAACAGCTTAAAGAGCTTGTTGAGCGCCGGGATGCGCTGAGGAGGTTTCTTTGACATCGATAGTAAAATAATCCGGTTAGAAGAAGAAGAACTTAAAACCCAGGACCCCACTTTCTGGGAAAATCCCAAAGAAGCTGAGCGGCAGATGATGGTCATCCGTTCAATTAAGCAGTGGACCGATGGTTTTAAATCAGTTGATCAGGTCGTTGAAGATTTGCAGATCATGTTTGATTACAGTGAAGCAGGTGAAATTACAGAAGATGAACTTGAGGAGCATTTTATTGAAGCCCGAGGACTGATAGAAGATCTTGAAACCAAAAATATGCTCAGGCGCGAAGAGGACAGGCTTGGAGCTGTTTTGAAAATTAACGCCGGTGCCGGTGGAACAGAGTCAAACGACTGGGCAGACATGCTTATGCGGATGTACCTCAGGTGGGCCGAGAAGCACAAATATAAAGTGCGTGAGGCCAGTTTTGTCCCCGGAGAAGATGTTGGAGTCAAGAGTGTTACTATCGAAATTGAGGGCGAATTTGCCTATGGATACCTCAAGAGCGAAAATGGGGTGCACCGGCTGGTACGCATCTCTCCGTTTAATGCACAAGGGAAAAGGCAGACCTCGTTTACTTCGGTCTTTGTGGCCCCTTTGGTAGATGATACGATCGTTATCGATGTAAATCCGGGGGATATTTCGTGGGATACCTTTCGTTCCGGCGGGGCAGGAGGACAGAATGTGAATAAGGTAGAGACTGGTGTGCGGTTAAAACATGCCCCTTCAGGTATCATCATTGAGAATACCGAGTCACGTTCACAGCTGCAAAACAAGGAGAATGCCATCCGATTGCTGAAATCGCAACTATATGCCCTTGAGCTTCAGAGACGTCACGAAGCGATTACAAAAATTGAGGCAGGGAAGAAAAAAATCGAGTGGGGATCACAGATCCGCTCCTACACCATGCAGCCTTATAAATTGGTAAAAGATGTAAGGACCGGCTTCGAAACCTCAAATGTTCAGGGGGTGATGGATGGTGATATTGATGGGTTTATCAAGGCTTTTCTGATGGAATTCTCGGAAGGGGAAAACTGATTCCTGATTTTTAGGGTAAACAATACCTAAAGAGACACACAACCGTGCGTCTCTTTTTATTTCCATTGATCATTTACCTTGCGATTTATAAACATTATTGGAGTAAGGTTGTTTTATGCTGAGATGGATCAATCAGTTAAATTTTCCAATTTGTTTACTAAACTCCAAATTATAACTTAATTTTATAAAAACTAAATGACCCGCTATGGAAAACATGAATGATGAGAAGATTTATTACCCCTCACAATCTGTGATTGAACAGGCAAATATTAAAGAATATGATCAATTATATGCCAGGTCAGTTGAAAATCCGGAGGTGTTCTGGTCGGAACAGGCCGAGCAGCTCTCCTGGTACCGTAAATGGGATCAGGTCCTGGATCGGAGTAATCCCCCGTTCTTTAAGTGGTTTGAAGGGGGGAAAACAAATATAGTACTGAACGCCATAGATCGCCATCTTGAAAATGCGAATCGCAATAAACTGGCCCTTATCTGGGAGGGAGAGCCGGGTGATGTCCGAACTTTTTCTTATCACGCACTTAACCGCGAAGTTTGTCAGTTTGCCAATATCCTGAAGAGCATGGGAGCCAAAAGGGGTGAGGTAATCACGATTTATATGCCGCAGATCCCCGAACAAATCATAGCGATGCTGGCCTGTTCAAAGATTGGAGCGGTTCACAGCGTAGTTTATGGCGGATTCAGTCATGAAGCATTGGCTGACAGAATTAATGACGCCAACAGCCGCATCGTGATAACCGCAGATGGAGGTTACCGGCGCGGGAAAGTCGTCGAAATGAAAAGCGTCGTAAATAAAGCGATGGAATTATCCCCTACGATGGAAATTTGCATCACGGTACGAAGAACAGGTGTTGAGGTTTATATGGAAAACGGTCGTGATTACTGGTTACATGAACTGTTGGCGCTTCCAATCGCATCCAATAAATGTGAAACCGAACAGATGGACTCCTCCGAAATGTTGTTCCTGTTGTATACCTCGGGTTCTACGGGTAAGCCTAAAGCCCTTGTTCATACCCATGGAGGGTTTAGTGTTTATACCTCAACTACCCACCGCATGGTTTTTGATATTAAGCCGGAAGACCGCTATTGGTGCGCTGCCGATCCCGGATGGATCACAGGACATAGCTATATCGTCTACGGACCCTTAATCAACGGGGCAACTATTATGTTATATGAAGGGGCGCCAAATTTCCCATATCCTGACCGCTGGTGGAAAATGGTTGAGAAATATGGAATCAACATCCTGTATACCTCTCCAACCGCCATCAGGAGTCTGATGCGTTTTGGCGATTCATGGCCTAATAGAAATGATATCAGTTCATTAAGGCTACTTGGTTCTGTTGGCGAACCGATAAGTCCGGAAGCCTGGAAGTGGTATTACAAGGTTGTCGGTCGGGAGAAGTGCCCAATTATTGATACGTGGTGGCAAACCGAAACAGGGGGGTTTATGCTCGCCCCACTTCCGATCACCCCGCTAAAGCCGGGGTCAGCAACGAAACCATTTTTTGGCACCGTGATTGATGTTGTGGATGAACATGGGGAGAAAACGCCGGTTGGCGAGGAGGGAACCCTGGTAATTAAAACGCCCTGGCCGGGAATGACAGCCGGAGTCTACCGGGATCCGCAGCGGTTTATAGATACCTATTGGACCAAATACGCAAAGCAAGGCTGGTATCTCACCGGTGATTCGGCCAAAATAGATCATGACGGATATTTCCGGATAATCGGCCGTACTGATGATGTAATTAAGGTAAGTGGATATCGCCTGGGGACTGCGGAAATCGAAAGCGTCATGGCCAGCCATCCGGCTATTGCCGAAGCGGCAGCCATAGCACTTCCTCATCCCCTTAAAGGGAACTGTATCCATATTGTGGCCGTCCTGAGATTGGGCTACTCAGCAAGTAAAGACCTTGAGCATCAAATGATTATGCACATGGTTGAGCATCTTGGGCCAATTGCCAGACCCGAAGAGATTACCTTCGCTGATCAGTTGCCCAAAACCAGAAGTGGAAAAATTATGCGCAGGGTATTAAAAGCCAGGGCACTGGGACTCCCGGAAGGAGATTTGAGTACACTTGAAGAGTAAATTTCGGCTCACTTGTATTTAATCTAAATAAATTTGATTATATTTGGACTTTAAGGTTAACAAACCATAAATCGAAGAGAGCTTTTTTCCATCTTTGAATGCAAAAAAATAAAGATGAATTAGTTATGAGCAATATATTGACAAATAATAAATTGAATAGTAATAAATATATTGTGTAAAAACTTTTGTTGGTGTAAAATAACGTGTTATATTTGACCGTTTTTATAATTATTAATTTGATTTATTTTGAAAAGTGGTGTGTTGAACTCTATGATCAAAAATAAGTTAGTCTATCATGAAAATACCTACTCTAATAAATTCTTCATCCAAGATAAACGGTGAACTAATTTTCACTACCGATGTCCGCATCGATGGGGAGGTGTTTGGTAAAGTTGAGTCTGATAAGAGTGTGATAATCGGGGCTGAAGGATACGTAAAAGGCTTCCTTCGTGCCAGTGACCTTGTTGTTTTTGGCAGGTTCGAGGGGAATATAATTGTATCGGGACATACAATTCTTCATGAAAACGCGTCTGTTTTTGGTAACTTATATACCAAGTCATTTGAGGTTAAAGACGGTGCGGTATTAACAGCCCGCATTGTGATGTATGAAGAACTGGAAGCTATTGATGAAGCACAGATTTATCTTGCTGAGGAGATGGTCAAAGTTGAACCATTACGCAGGCAGGCAGCTGCAGCAGTCCCCGATCAGGTCTGGATTTCATTTGATGATACAGACTATTCCCTGGTTCAAGAGAAGCGCCACGCCTCTCATGAAGGTTTGTCTGGTGGTAGTTCAGGGGATATTCTTTCGAAAATCCCGGAAAACAAGCCGGAGGATCTGTTGATTTATAAACCGAAAGCAGTCCTGCATTTTACTGATGAGAACTCAGATTTATCAATTCATTCAGATCCGTACGTCAAAGTGATCGATTCACCTTCCACTGAAACAGCTATATTTGAAGATCCTATTCCTGTAATGGCTGAGCAGAACGAGACATTTCATTTATTAACTGCTCCTGAAACTACCCCTGATCCGATTTATTCAGAATCCATAACAGAGACGGTTGAACCTTCTCCCAATCCGGACCAACCTTACGAGAGTGAAAAACCCATTTTTTTAACCTCAGGAGTTGAGCTGGTGGAGAATCAACAATCCGAGTCACCTGAAACTTCTGGTAATCTGGTAAGCGATAAATCTGAACAGAATCAAAACCATACCCTTGAATTTGATTTTGCAGATCTCAATATTCATAATTCCGAATTGTTTCCCTTTCCTTCGTCCAATCCGGTATCAATTGCCGGATGCATGGGGGAGCAGGTAAAGGAGGAATCCATGATGTTAAAAAAGGGGAAGAAAAAATCAAGCAGATCTGAAAATCAGTCAATTACACAATCGACGCGAAAAAGTAAAAGTGGTCATAGTCTGAGCGGGTTTGAAGAATTAAGGAATCTCCTGATCCCTGTAAAATTTCAACATATGAAATTGGCAGAAAAGAAGAGTGATCAGGAAAAACATAGTGAGAAAAAAATAGTGGATAACGATAACAACGGTAAATTAAAAGAGTCGGAAAAGAATGAATTGTTTCTGAACAATGCGATCCGACATTTGCCGGATGATGACTATTCATCGTTATTTAATTGATAATTAGATAAAAAAAAGTCGGATTTTGCCTTTTAAAATGTATAATAATAAATTCTGTACCTATAAACTATAATTAAAGAATTATGAAAAGATCGTATGTATTTCCGAGTGTTTATGAAGAAACAACTGTTGATTTCGCTAAAGTAGCAGCCAATTTTATTGAGGGAATGAAAATCAACAATTTTAATCAGCGCAATTATTTAATTGGGAATATGGCATTAACAGAAGGTAATGCTCCGCACAAATTTCTAAACAGCTCGGCTCAGGATCTTGATTATCAGCTCATGGCGCTTACTGCACTGATCATTGCAGCTCAAGGCACAGACAATAAAATGGTTATTACCACAGGTTTTCCTTTTATTACTCATGCGATCTATAAAAAAGGTGCACGGGATTTCTATTTGGGAAAACACCAGGTTAGTTTTGATACCAGGACCTTCGGCGGAACAGGTATTGAAAATATTAGTGTAAATGTTTCCGCATTTGATGTTATGACCGAAATTGATGGCTGCATCAAGGTGATTCGTCAGGGGCATATGGATGAAACCCAAAACTTCTTTATTGGCAGTCTTGGATTTGGCACCTTTGAATTGGCGCTCTCAACCCCTTCAGGAATTATTCAGCGAACCGCCCACAGTGAAAAGGGTATTAACTATGCTGTGAATATTTTGGAAAATGAGATTGAAAAACAATATTATCTCAATATGCTTACCGGCCAGCAGATCGAGCGTGCATTTCAGCGAGGGTTCTTTTTGATCAACCGTCGTAAAGTGGATATTTTAGAGATACGCAAGCGTGCTTTAACCAGCTATTACAATGAAGTCATTTCTCCGGCAATGCGTAAGAAATTTTCGGATGAGGACTTCTCAAGAACAAACAAGATTTACCTCGTTGGGGGAGGTGCTATGTATTCCGAATTAGTTTCCCTTTTCAAGGAGGAGTTTCAGGATATTCTCGATGTTATTGTCTATCCGGAACCTTATTTGTGCGCCAGCGAAGGTTATTGTTTGAATTCGGTAGGTATGGTTCCGGCCACCAATAGTCTGGAATTAACCGAAAATATTACTTATGTGGGTATTGATCTGGGAAATTCAAATACAGTGGTCACCATTTATAATGCAACGGAATAATACTGCAGGATTGTAAGCCGGTTCACAATCAGATTTTAAGGGGTACAGCTACCTTTAACAAAAAAAGTTTATTGAAATTTCAATAAACTTTTTTTGTTAAACCCTATTCTGCAGGGGAGATGTTTAACGCGTTTTTTTCTCGGTATAATCTACGGCATACTCAATAACACACATATAATCATATGCTTTGTGACTTCCGAATGCGACGCCTACCCTTCTAAAACGAGGTTCAAAAATGCTTTTCCGATGTCCGCGGCTTCTTACGCCATCATCAATAATCAGGGCCATTACGATTCTCCGGGCGTTATTGTTTCCATAATCAATATTCTCTGACGAAGAACCGCCCCATGTCCCATACCGGTTTATCCGTTCAGAAAAGGTACTGCCGTCTCTCCCCTGGTGACCGGTCTGGGTGGTTGTCCCCTGCATTCTGACCATGTCATTAGCCCCTCTGCTCATACCCTGTGATGGAAGCAATTCCGGTAATGGTTTCTGATTTCTAAGGAATCTGACCGCTTCATTTACGGCGGATATCCCCTCCCTTGTCATAAGGATCGGTTTCCCTGGTTCATGCAGTTCATGGCCGATAAAGCAGGCGGCATATGAAGTGAGAAATTCAGCGTATACTTTTGGCTGTGTTCTTGCCAGATTAAGTTCATCGATAACCGCTCTTTCCAGCCCCGATAAATAGAGCGCCCTTTTTTGTTGGCTCGGAGTGGTATCTGAATTATGTGGCTCATAAAATGAGGTTAATGTGTAGAATATAAATAGAATAGGTAAGTAATTTATTTTATTTTTCATCCTGAAGGTATTTAAGGAATTATATTTTATTTAACAGTTCAGCCCGGTTATTTGAGATCGAAAGGTAGGCCGGTTACCAGTTACTTGTTGTATGCTTCATGAAAAGCTCCGATAATAATGGTCGCACAAAAATAGTAAAAGCAATTTATTGTTATTTAATTTTAAATTAACATCTCTTTTTACCCGTATTAAAATATAAACTTTTACCTTTGCAATTCGATTTTATACAATAGCTATTTTGTTATGAATGAGAATGATGTGAAATTATTCCAAGAATTTCCAGCCGTATCCACGGAAACCTGGGAATCTCAAATCCGCACTGATCTTAAGGGTAAAGATTACGACAAGACACTGATCTGGTCTACCAATGAAGGGATTAAAGTGCGTCCGTATTATCGGGACGAAAATTTAAGCGGGCTCGAATTCGTTGATACCTTGCCGGGGGAATTCCCCTATGTGCGGGGAAATCACAAAACCGGGAATAACTGGTTAGTCCGGCAGGAGATTGACGTAGCCAATTTCGCCGGGGCAAACTGCAAAGCCCTGGATCTCCTTTCAAAAGGGGTCTCCTCCCTGGGGTTTGTTTTTAAGAGCTGCCAGGAGATTAGTGTTGACGACCTAAAGGTTCTTTGTAATGGAATTGACCTTGAAAAGACGGAGGTTAATTTTGTGATGACCTGTAAAAATCCCCTGCTTGTTAAAAGTCTTGTTGCGTTTCTGAAGGAGCAAAAGGCCGATTCAGCCAAGGTGAAGGGCTCTGTCAACCTCGATCCTGTTGGGGCATTTACGTTAAAAGGAAAATTTTGCTCAAGCGAGGCGGAGGCTTTTATCCGCGTAAAAGAGGTGCTGGAATCTGCAGCTGATTTTCCCGGTATTCACGTAATCGGTGTTAATGGCCGTAATTTCAACAATGCAGGTGGCTCCATTGTCCAGGAGTTGGGATTTTCATTGGCCATCGGAGTCGAATACCTCACCCGCTTAACAGACCTGGGATTAGATGCCGGAAAGGTTGCATCCAGGATCCGGTTTAACTTCGGGATTGGGGGAAACTATTTCATGGAAATAGCCAAACTTCGTTCTGCACGGATGTTGTGGGCGAAAATAGTGCAGGCCTATCACCCAAAATGTGAATGCGAAAACAAAAGCAGTGAAGGTTATTGCCTCTGCGCGAGCAAAATGCACATTCATTCTGAAACTTCGGTCTGGAATAAAACGATCTACGATTCCTATGTGAATCTTCTCAGAACAGAGACCGAAGCGATGTCAGCCACTTTGGGCGGGACAGATTCACTGACCGTACATCCCTTTGATATCGTTTACGAACAGCCCACCGAAATTGCCGGAAGGATTGCCCGTAATCAGCAGGCGATCCTTAAGGAGGAGGCCCATTTTGATAAAATTGCCGATCCGGCTGCCGGATCTTATTATATTGAATCATTGACTGCTGCTGTGGCCGAACAGGCATGGAGAATTTTCCTCGATATTCAGGAAAAGGGGGGATTTATTGCTTCCTTCCGGGAAGGATTTATTCAGTTGCAAATAAATGAGATGGCTGCCAAGCGGACCAAAGCGGTGGCCACCCGTCGTGAAAATGTCCTTGGAGTTAATCAGTTTCCAAATTATGCGGAACAGATTACTGAGGAATTGGACAGTCAATTGTTCGAAGCTGTCGATCAGACCTCCAAAGACGCCGAAGTTGAAACCATTAAATTATACCGCAGTGCACGTCAGCTGGAGGCACTCAGGTATGCAACAGATCGGTTTTCTGCAGGTAATAAGCGGCCCAAAGCATTTATGCTCACCATTGGTGATCTTGCGTTTAGTAAAGCCAGGGCTCAGTTCTCGTCAAATTTCTTTGCTGTGGCAGGTTATGAGGTGGTCGACAATAATGCTTTCGAATCGGTTGAGTCGGGAGTTAAAGCAGCCATGGAAGCTTCGGCCGATATCGTGGTAATCTGTAGTTCAGATGATGAATATGCCGGATTTGCCCCTCAGGTTTACACTCAACTGGAAGGCAGGGCAATCTTTGTGGTTGCCGGCGCCCCGGCCTGTACGGAAGAACTCAAAGCTGCCGGCATCGGGAATTTCATTAATGTGAAGACCAATTTGCTGGAATCACTGACTGAATACAATTATAAACTTGGGATAAAATAGGATCTGTTATGAAGCCTGATTTTAGAGATATAAATATAACGGGTACCCCAAAACCATGCTGTTCTGCAGCGGAGTCGGGAACGGAAATCGGAAGTGAAAATATATGGATCACCCCTGAATTGATTCCGGTTAAAAGTGTTTACACCCGCGAAGATGTCAAAGGTCTTGGACACCTGAATTATGCCGCCGGTATCGCCCCGTTTTTACGTGGACCATACTCAACCATGTTTGTTACACGACCCTGGACGATACGTCAATATGCCGGGTTTTCCACTGCCGAAGAGTCAAATGCTTTTTACCGCCGCAACCTGGCAGCAGGTCAGAAAGGGCTTTCAGTTGCATTTGACCTCGCTACCCATCGCGGATATGACTCCGATCATCCCCGTGTAGTGGGCGATGTTGGAAAAGCGGGTGTCGCTATCGACTCGATCCTCGACATGAAGATCCTTTTTGACAATATTCCGCTTAATAAAATGTCTGTTTCGATGACCATGAACGGGGCCGTTCTCCCGGTTCTGGCATTTTATATTGTCACTGCCCTTGAGCAGGGAGCAAAACTTGAAGAGCTGGCAGGTACGATTCAAAATGATATTCTGAAGGAGTTCATGGTACGAAATACCTACATCTATCCTCCGGAATTCTCCATGAAGATTATCGCTGATATTTTTGAGTATACTTCCAAATATATGCCAAAGTTTAACTCGATCTCTATCTCGGGTTACCATATGCAGGAAGCAGGAGCTACAGCTGATATTGAAATGGCATACACACTTGCCGATGGTCTGGATTATATCCGAACGGGGATAAAGGCTGGATTAACCGTCGATGCCTTTGCACCCCGGTTGTCGTTCTTCTGGGCCGTTGGGATGAACCATTTTATGGAGATCGCCAAAATGCGCGCAGCTCGTATGATTTGGGCAAAATTAGTCGCACAATTTAATCCCAGGAGCGCCAAGTCGATGGCACTTCGGACACACTCCCAAACATCAGGGTGGTCGCTGACTGAACAGGACCCATACAACAATGTAGGTCGTACCTGTATTGAAGCGATGGCGGCTGTTCTGGGCCATACCCAGTCGCTGCACACCAATGCACTCGATGAGGCGATTGCCCTTCCTACGGAGTTTTCGGCGCGTATTGCACGGAATACACAGCTTTACATACAACAGGAGACGGAAGTTTGCCGTTCTCTGGATCCCTGGGCCGGTTCTTACTATGTTGAGTCGCTAACCAATGATTTGGCCAATAAGGCATGGGCGCTGATTGAAGAGGTGGAAGCGTTGGGCGGAATGTCCAAGGCCATTGAAACAGGTGTACCCAAAATGCGCATTGAGGAGGCGGCAGCCCGTACACAGGGACGCATCGATTCTGGAACTCAGGCTATTATTGGCGTCAATAAGTACCGCCTCGAAAAGGAGGATCCAATTGATATCCTCGACATCGACAATACGGCTGTTCGTCTCTCACAGATCGAGCGGTTGAATAAACTTCGTGCAGAGCGTAACGAAGCTGAAGTGATTGAGGCTCTGGAAGCAATCACTTTATGTGCTCAGACCGGTGAAGGGAATTTGCTGGAACTGGCTATCGTAGCTGCTCAAAGAAGGGCTTCTCTGGGTGAGATATCCACCGCCTGTGAGAAGATTGCGGGACGTTACAAAGCAACCATCAGAACCATATCAGGCGTGTATTCATCAGAAGCTAAAAACGACAAGGATTTTGAACAAGCCATTCAGCTTGTGAATCAGTTCGCTGAAAAAGAGGGGCGTCAACCCCGGATTATGATCGCTAAAATGGGACAGGACGGTCATGACCGCGGCGCAAAAGTTGTGGCAACCGGGTATGCTGACCTTGGATTTGATGTCGATATGGGACCCTTGTTCCAGACACCCGCTGAAGCTGCCAAACAGGCTGTTGAAAACGATGTTCATGTGTTAGGGGTCTCTTCCCTTGCTGCCGGTCATAAGACCCTTATTCCATCGGTAATGGAAGAGCTGAAAAAGCTGGGTCGTGAAGATATCATGGTAATTGCCGGCGGGGTAATCCCTGCCCAGGATTACCAGTTCCTTTATGATTCAGGGGTCGTGGCTATATTCGGCCCCGGAACCTCTGTTGCAGCTGCCGGAAGGAAGATCATGGAGATTCTGATCGCTGCGCAGGATTAATTACTGCATTTAATTCCTGAAAATAGTAACCGGGTGACTGTTCAAATGCTGAATGGTCACCCGGTCGTTTTAATCTGAAGTTAAGATTTAATTTTTTTCTCCAGAACCCGAATCCTCTTTTCAGCCTCAATTTTCATTTTGAAGGCCTTTGACAACTCATACGAATCTTTAATCGCCTTCTTGTCATAGTCTTCAAGCCACATGATGTAAGTATTTTTGCCTGAATCTGTAAAAACGGCTTTGAGCTTTTTATCCCAGTTGAGAGCGATCATCCCGATCACCGAATCAGCCTGCTTCCCCCGGTAAGTCACTTTTTCCCAGACTGTGCCTCCAAAATCACTATGTCGGTTATTGATATTTTCTATCGCGACAGAATCTGTTTTAACCGACTGCAGCGGACCGATAATTCTCAGGGAGGTATGATTCATCCATTTCTCACCATAATAATTGCTTGCCAGTGAGAGATCCCCTTTTTCATTCAGATATACCTGGACAAAAGAGCGGGACCAGCTTTTATCAAACACCTGACGGTTTGGAATATATATGGTATACTTTTCGAACTCCCCTTTTTCAGGTTTGAATTCTTTGATCAAGGTTGCAATGATCGCTTTGGCTGCAGCAAGTTTATCGCGTTGGTTTAATAGGAGAGAGGTGCGTATCCGATTGCTGATCATAACAGCTTTATTGAGCTCTGAACCGGCCTGCGGAAAGAGTTTTGGAATCGAATCGAGATTCATCAACGAATTCAGGGTATCACCCTTTGCCAGCAACGACTCGGAAATCCGGATCTTTTGGGAGGCAAGCTCACTCTGTGATGGTCCGCAGGCTGACATTGCCGCGATAATTACGATCACTCCAATAGGGGTTAGGTTGAATTTCATTTTTATTGGTTCTGAATTATTACTATTAATCTGCCATTTATAGTTCATCGGCGCTGGTTGATTTTGAACTATTCCCGTTGATTTTAATTTTCCGCCCAAATTGTCAGGGGTAGATTGACTGTTCAAATTACACAATTACGGGGTAAAGATATAAAAAAACTTATTTTAGGGATAAACTTTCATGATATATTCACCGACATTCATTCATTGTCAATGGATTATATTGATTTAAAATTGTCTGTTTTTTTTTTCAAATGAACTTGTCATTCTAAGAAATAGTTCTTTTCTTTGCAACGCTAAAATAAAACAGCGGCAGGTTATAATATTTCAATTTAATGTTGGGAAATAGTAACCGGTTAGAAAAAAAATATTACTTTTACGACCCCAATCAATGGGGAAATAATCAGATGGTCTGTTCATCTAAGGGTTAGGATTCAAGATTTTCATTCTTGCCATAGGGGTTCGAATCCCCTACAGACTACAAATTTTAGAACAAAGAAATTTTTTAAAAATGGCAAATCATAAATCGGCTATTAAAAGGGCTAAGCAGAGTGAAGTTCGTCGTCTGCACAACAAGTATTATTCAAAAACAACCCGTAATGCGGTTCGTTTGCTTCGCGAAACAACCGAGAAAGCAGCAGCTGCTGAACTTTTTCCAAAGGTTGCGACCATGTTGGATAAACTTGCAAAGCAAAATGTAATTCACAAAAATAAAGCTTCGAACCTGAAATCAAGCCTGGCATTACACGTTAACAGCCTGTAGTTTTTGGTTAAAAATATTTTCATGAGCTCATCCTTACCGGATGGGCTTTTTTTGTTTTTCTCCTTTTTATTGGCTAAATTTGATTAGGGTGTCAAATCTTAATGCCAGCCAGTTATGGTGGAATATCAACGAAAGCCGATCAGGGACTGGGCGATGGAAGACCGTCCGCGGGAGAAACTTATGTACAGGGGAATCGGAGCGCTGACCGATGCCGAGCTGATTGCCGTGCTGATCGGCTCGGGGAACAGCAGGGAGACTGCAGTTGAACTGTCACGCCGCATTATGGAAAATGTGAAGAATAATTTGCACGAACTGGGTAAACTGAATATTGAGAACCTAAAATCGTTCAAGGGAATTGGCGATGCCAAAGCGATCTCAATCCTTGCGGCCATGGAACTGGGCCGGCGAAGAAATCAATCTTCAGTACTTGAACTGCACAAAATCTCAGGAAGCAGTGATGTAGCCGGGTTCCTGCGCCCGTTGATCGGGGATCTTTCCCATGAGGAATTCTGGGCAATTTTTCTAAACAGACAAAATAAGGTGATCGATACCAAACGACTCAGTCAGGGGGGTATAACCGGAACCGTTATTGATGTACGCCTGGTCCTTCAGATGGCACTCGAAAAACGAGCCACGTCACTGATTTTTGCCCACAATCACCCATCCGGAAATCTGGAGGCGAGTGAGGCCGACCGGAAAATAACCAAACAATTGAAGGAGGCCGGCATGATTATGGACATTCCGTTACTCGATCATCTGATCATTACCCAGGGCGGATATTTTAGTTTTGCGGATGAGGGTTTATTATAGTAATCGATTAATTATAGGGATCTGTATGGACCCGGGTTCTTCTGATTATACTTCCGATCTGAATTTACCGGTTTTTTTCAGCTTATTTAGCTGTGTTTATCAACCAGCCGTTCCACTTTTAATCGATCGGGGCATATTCTGAGCAGTTCCTTTATGGTCATCCCTAAAACCGGATGGTATTTTTCAGATTCCAGCTCATTCAAAGGGACCAGTACGAACAGCCGTTCCCCTATTTTGGAATGGGGAATCGTGAGCTCAGGCGTGTTCAATAGCAACTGGTCATAAAAAAGGAGGTCAATATCGATAATTCTGTCAGAATAATGATTTGATTTATTGTGTTTTGCTTGTTTTTTGGAGCGCCCCATGGCAACTTCAATGGATTGCGTGAGGTGTAGTATTTCGATTGGATTGAGTTTGGTGTTGATGATAATAACCTGGTTCCAGAACAGGTCTGCTTCAAAACCCCAGGATTCAGTTTCATAAACGGATGACCTTTTGGTGATCACACCAATACTTTCACCGATCAATTTGATGGTATGTTCAAATATTTTAGCCTTATCTCCCACATTACCACCCAAAAGGATAAATAGCTCAGCCATTATTTATAAATTTGCATAATTATTCCGGCAATTATACGGATAATTAAGTAAAAATTAAATTTTTCAACATAGCACATACCGATGAAAATTTTTTGGAAAGCCTTTTTTGCATCATTACTAGCCATTCTTGCAGCATCAATACTACTGATTCTCCTTCTGGTCGGAACCATTTCTGCTCTTACATCCTTTAAAGATCAGATCGTTACAATAAAAAATCAGTCATTGCTCATGCTTAAGCTCGATGGACGGATTGTCGAACGCAAATCAAACAACCCATTTGAGGACCTTGAATTACCGGGTATTAAAGTGTCCAATATAACCGGGTTGAACCAGATCCTTAATTGTATTGAGAAAGCCAAAACCGACGATCGGATTAGAGGGATTTATCTGGAACTTTCTGATATTAATGCCGGATATGCCACCGTTGAAGAGATTCGGAATGCACTGATTGATTTCAAAAAATCGGGTAAATTTATTTATACCTACTCCGACATGATCTCGCAGAAGGCTTATTACCTGGCCACCACTTCCGATAGCCTGATATTGAATCCAATGGGAATGTTTGATTTTCGTGGACTGAACGCAGAACACACCTTCTTTAAGAAGGCAATGGATAAGTTTGGCATTGAAATGCAGGTTGTCAGGGGGAAGAATAATAAGTTTAAATCGGCCGTAGAACCGTTCCTGTTTGATAAAATGTCTGATGCCAACCGTGAGCAGACCAGTGTATACCTGAAAAGTATATGGAATCATGTATTGCAGGGGATTTCAGAACGGCGGGGTGTACCTGTTGACAGTCTGAACCACTATGCCGATGGGGTAATGACTTTTCAAAAAGCCGATAAGGCATTGAAACATAAATTTTTTGATAATCTGAAATATAAGGACCAGGTGTTAGCCGATTTCAGAAAGTTAACCGGACTGGGGGCTAATGATGAGATTCCTGTGGTTTCAATCGGGGAATACGATAAAGTTCCAAAAACAATCGGAGCCGGAGGATTGGCTAAGGACCGGATCGCCGTTGTTTATGCAGAGGGTGAGATCGATAGCGGAGGTGATGGATCTTATCAGATCGATTCGAAGGAGTTATCCAAAGGTATTCGGGAAGCCCGCACCGATTCGACTGTCAAGGCAATCGTTATCCGGGTGAATTCTCCCGGCGGTTCGGCTTATGGCTCAGAGGTGATCTGGCGCGAAGTTATTCTTGCCCAAAAGGTGAAACCGGTTGTCGTCTCCATGGGTGACTATGCAGCATCAGGCGGATATTATATTGCCTGTGGCGCAGATGCAATCCTTGCTAATCCGACAACAATCACCGGATCAATCGGTGTATTTGGAACCATCCCGAATCTTAGCGGATTGCTCACCGATAAAATTGGAATCACATTTGACAATGTCTCAACCAACCAGCATTCCGATATGCCTTCAATTACCCGTAAAATGACCCCATTTGAACGGAATTTAATGCAAAACTACGTCGAATCAACCTACGATACTTTTATCTCCCATGTGGCTGATGGCCGCAAAAAAACAACAACCTTCGTCGATTCAATCGGTCAAGGGCGTGTTTGGAGCGGGGAGAACGGAAAGCTGATCGGATTGGTGGATGAATTTGGAGGATTGAATGATGCCGTGAAGCTTGCCGCAGCCAAAGCTAAAATACAACGTTACCGTATTAAGGAACTTCCTAAACAGAAGGATACTTTCGAAGAGCTCATGAAAAGCTTTTCTACCAGAATGCAAAATAGTATATTGCAATCAAAATTGGGGGATACATACCATTTATGGGAGAATTTCTCACGCGAATCGCGCGCAAACGGCATTTATGCCAGGATGCCATACAATTTAGAAATTAATTAGCTGAAAACGTGAGGTACATTTTCCTGAAATTATTATCCCTGATTTATGGTTTAGCAGTGAGTTTAAGGAATGAGCTCTTTAATCTCCGGTTACTCTCTTCCAGGGAATTCGACCTGCCTGTAATTTCTATCGGGAACATTACAGCAGGAGGAACAGGCAAAACACCTCATACTGAATATATTGCTGAATTATTAAAGGCTAATTTCAAGGTCGCAGTCTTAAGTCGCGGTTACAAAAGAAAAACCAGGGGATTTTATCTTGTTGAAACTACCTCTAAGGTCAGACAGGTGGGCGATGAACCATTGCAGATAAAACTAAAATTCAATGAATTGATTGTGGCTGTTGATGCAAACCGCGTCAGGGGGATCAAGCGACTGATCGCCTTGCCGGAAAAACCTGACATAATCCTGCTTGATGACGCATTCCAGCACCAGTATGTTATTCCCGGCATCAATATTTTATTGACCGATTACAACCGGTTAATTACAGCCGATTCACTCTTGCCTTATGGTCGGTTGCGCGAATCTGCCTCCAATAAATCGAGAGCAACGATTATCATTGTAACTAAATGTCCCGCTGAGATCAAACCTATTGAAGAACGAATAATTATCAAAGACCTGAATATCAGACCTTATCAGAATTTGTATTTTTCCAGGATTGCCTACGGTGACCTATTGCCTGTCTTTAGTGACGCGATAACCACTCCGTCAGTAAAACTAACGAATGAATTCGCGGTATTGATGGTCACCGGTATTGCAACCCCAATCCATTTAAAAAACCATATTGGGCTGGAAACAAATGATATTCAGGAGATGGTTTTTAAAGATCACCATCCGTTCTCTGCCAAAGATATTGACCGGATCAAAACGAAATTCGATTCAATAACGAATCCAAATAAGCTTATAATTACGACAGAAAAAGATATGGTGCGATTCAGGGATCTTAATTCACTCCCTGATTTGCTCCGACAAAAGATGTATTATATTCCTGTGAAAATTAGTTTTATGAATAATGCAGGTAAGGAATTCAACCGAAAAATATTTGATTATGTTAAAGAAAACAAAGGAAACTTCGACTTTTATTCAGGCGTTAATTGGTCTTAAACCCGATATTGGAATTATTTTGGGAACAGGTCTTGGAGGACTGGTGAAGGAGATTGAGATTCTGAAAACCATAAATTACAGCGATATACCCAATTTTCCAGTTTCAACAGTTGAAGGGCATAAAGGACAGCTTATTTTCGGAAAACTGGGTGGCAAGTACGTAATGGCGATGCAGGGGAGGTTCCATTACTATGAAGGATATGGAATGCAGGAGGTCGTTTTTCCGGTTAGGGTAATGCATGAAATGGGTATTAAAACCTTATTTGTTTCGAATGCCAGTGGTGGACTTAATCCTGAGTTCAGGGTTGGAGACCTGATGATGATTGTTGATCACATCAATATGTTCGGCAACAACCCTCTTTTGGGGCCTAATTTGGATGAATTGGGTGTACGATTTCCGGATATGAGTGCGGCCTATGATAAGAACCTGCAGCGCAGGGCCCGCCAGATTGCCTTAACAAATCACATTGATCTTAAAGAGGGAGTATATATTGGCGTTTCCGGTCCAACCTTTGAGACCCCTGCTGAGTACAAGATGTTTCGGATATTGGGCGGCGATGCAATCGGAATGTCAACCGTTCCCGAAGTAATTGCTGCACGGCACATGGGCATGAGTGTATTTGGTATCTCAATCGTTACAGATAGTGGCGTTCCTGGCGAGATTGTAGAAATTTCCCACGCGGAGGTTCAGGAGGTGGCAATGAAGGCCGAGCCCAAAATGAGTCTGATCATTAAGGAATTAATTTCAGGCTTGTAATAATTTTCGTTTTGCCAAAATCGGCTAAAGGCTTTCCTCTGTTCTGATTTACCGGTTGGCAAATTTCTTTGGTAAATACCCTTTTTCAGGTAAGTTATGAATTTCCATAAACTTCCAATACTTGGTTTAACCGTGTGTTGTTCAATATTTTTGTTGATACAATGCAATGTACTTAAGCCTCAGATGCCTGTCGAAAATTATAATCCGACCATCCGGAAGCCTGAGCCTTCAATTATTAATTTATATGCTGATTTGGAGGTTTCCAAACTGGAAAAACTTATTAATGAGCATACTGATAGTATTTTATATCAGGATACCAGTTTTACGGACAATAGTAATCTGAAACTAAAGGCCTGGAAGGCCGGATTAATCAAACTTAGGTTCGATCAAAATGAGTTGAGCTGGGAATTACCGGCCCGTATCGCTTTTCAAAAAGGGATTAAAATATTCGGATATAATCTTCCGATGATAGATTCCTGGGAATACACCGGTCAGATAAGGCTGCGCTATAAAACCAAATTGGCGATTAACCCGGATTGGAGTCTGAAAACAATCACTCATTCAGATGGTTATGTGTGGACAAAAAAGCCTGCGGTGAAAATCGGCAGCGTGGATATCCCAATCACTTTTGTTGCAAATCTCGTATTACCTGCCTATCTGAGAATATTTTCAACCCAGATTGACGCTGTTTTTGCCAATGATTTCGACTTTAAGAGTTATGCAAAGAAGGGATGGGGGATGTTGTTCCAGCCTTTTAAAATCCCGGGTGATTATAATGCCTGGTTATCAATTAACCCTTATGCTGTAGCAATTCTGCCGGTGCAAGGGTCTCTGGGGCACATCCGGCTTGGGGCCGGAATTACTTCGGAGGTTATGTGTTTGATGGATCAGGTTCCCTCCCCGGGAAGAGTTTCCCCGTTGCCCGAAATTGAGCCATTAAAGCTCGCCAGTGACACGTTTAAAATAAATCTTCTGACCGACATTCCATATACTACCATCAATCGGATGATCAAGGAGCAGATGGGGGATTCGATCTTTACTTTCGGAACCAGGAGGATCCGGTTTGAAAATTTCAGGGTTTATGGGACCAATGAAAAGATGGCCGTGGAAACCCAGGTGTCAGGCAGCATCAACGGAATCCTTTATCTGACAGGAGTTCCCTATTTTAATGCTGAGGACACCACACTTCGGATCCGTGAGCTTAAATTTGATATTAAAACCCGCAGTCTGGCCATGCGTTCTTCAAAATGGCTTTTTAGCGGCAAGATAGAACGAGCAGTTACCCGCTCGGTTGCTATACCGTTCAAATCCAATATCGCAGGAATTGAGCAGCAAATTTCCCGTTTGATCAGGCATTATCCGCTTGGTTTTGGTTTTGAATTAAATGGAAAACTCTCCAGGTTATCGGTTTCGGAGCTATTCCTGAGTCCGGAATCGGTCAAAGCAAATGTAGTATTCTCAGGCAGGCTCTCATTAGGTTTAGGACAAACGATCAACCCGGTCATCGGGTCGAAATAATAAAATCAGATCCTTAGCTGGCAAAAATAAGATCAGTCTGATCTTTTTTTGAATTATACTGCCCTGTATTTAATCGTTTTCACCGGGAAAGATTGGTGGGCTGAAGAATTGGTTTGCACCCTATGCCTTAACTGGTATTTTTAGTTTTTGACCGATGGTAAGCCCCTTTGCGTTTTTAATATTATTCAGAAGTTTAATTTCGGTGTCCGAAACTCCGGCAAATTGTTTTGCAATGGTGTAAAGACTGTCTCCCGGTCTGACTACATAATAGGTAAACTCCTCGGCTAATGTACTTTTTCCTGTAATCGACTCTTCAGGTTTTTGGACAATTTCCCTGGATGCCTTAACCTTAAGGATTTCATTTTTAGCGCTTTTGGAACCTTTCTTGGTATCAGCCGACTTATCGTCAATATAAATTGCCAGCTTTTGTCCAACTTTGACCTTGTTATGCCGGATATTGTTCCATTCGCATAACAAACTGGAACCAATTTTATATTTCTTGGCAATGGCACGTGGATTATCGCCGGTCTTCACCGTATAATAAATTTTCTTCTTTCCCTCGGTATCAAAGTACCTGGATCCCGGATCCCCTTTTATCGGAACAATCTGATTATTAGGAAAATATTTATCCCGGTTGTAAGCAAATATCTGAGTCTGGCTATCGATAAAGGGGGAAATTTTATCGATTGGCAATTTGAGAACAAAGTGTTTGTCAGGTTTTGCAGGGATAATATCTCTTTTATATTGCGGGTTTAACTGTCTGATCTCCATGATTGGAATATTCAGCACCGAGGCAATTTGTTCAAAATTCAGGTATGAATTAATTACCAGAGTATCGGTTAGTATTTTAAAAGTTGGATTTACAGGCGACAGGCTATGCTCCTTGGCGTAATTCATGACGTAATTTGCGGCAATAAAGATGGGTATATAGCCCCGGGTTTCCCTGGGCAGCTTGGAGTAGATTTCCCAGTAACCTTGTTTTCCTCCTGAGCGGCGCACAGCCTTGTTGATATTTCCCGGGCCACAATTATAGGCGGCAATCACAACATGCCAATCACCGTAAATGGCGTAAAGATCTTTGAGATACCGGGCGGCGGCATCGGTTGATTTGATCGGATCATTCCGTTCATCGATGTATGAATTGATCTCGAGTCCATACATTTTAGCTGTTCCGTGCATAAATTGCCAGAGACCTGAAGCGCCGGCGCGGGAAACAATTCTTGGATTTAAAGCGGATTCAATAATGGGAAGGTATTTTAGCTCGGCAGGAAGGTCATACCGGGCTAAGGTTTCCTCAAAAAGTGGAAAGTAGTAATTGGTGAGCCCCATCATGATCGATACCATTCCGCGTCGCCGGCTGAAGTAAAAATTGATAAACTTCTTGACAGATTCGTTGTAGGGGAGGGGAATATAGGAATCCAAATTTTGAAGCCGTTTAATATAAACCGAGTCTGGTAAGTCTTTCTGCAAGGTGTCAGCAGCGCACGCTTTCTTCAGGCTGTCGACAGGAAATGCATTCTGGACATACCAGGTGTTTACCATGGAATCGAGCCGGTCGGACAGGATATTGTCGAGATTATCAATCAGAATTGTATCTGCTGGATTTGCTTTTAAGGAATCTAAACTCTTGGTCCCAGCGGCAATTAGGGATGCATTTGGCTGGTTGTTGTTAACCTGGGCTTCAGAATTGATTGCGATGATCAAAAATGATAAAACCAGAATTCCTAAATTTATAATCCTCATGTTGTTCTTTTTTAAAAATGCATTACCAGATGTAAACCCATTGCCAGATTTTGGTTACCCCAATTTACAGCGGTTGGTTCAATTTTCATACTGATGTCATCGCTGATGTCGAAGTCGAAAAGATTGGCATCCACGCTGGCATCGATTATGCTCAAAACATGGAGAGCAGCAATACAAATGATTGTTAAATCCCTGTCTCTCCTGTAAAAATCTTTTCCGCTTTTTAGCTGAGTTGCAACGTAGCTAAATGTTGCTGCATCTGATAGTCTGATTGACGGATTTTTGATCAGATTATTCAGGTATAACAGATCTGCAGGTTTCATCCCGGTAACGCTGGTATACTGGGCAATAATCCGGTAACCCTGAAAATAATCCTTGTAATTATTGTTGTTCCAGCCAAGGACGTAGATTAGCCCTGCATATCCTCCATAAATAACAGGAAGCTTCCAGTACTTTTTATTATAGATCTGACCCAATCCCGGGAAAAGGGCAGCATAAATTGCAGCTTTTTTAGGCGATCGCTGCACCGTATGCACAGGTGTGACCACCGTTAAACTGTCGTTCGAAATATTTATCTGCTGAGCTTTTACCTCCGGATTCACCGAAAGAATAATAAAAAAAACCGAAAGCCCTGCAATAATGGTTTTCAACATGCTAATTTTAGCTGATTCTCAAGAATTTATTTTATCAAAGATTCCAATAATTCGTTCAAGATCTTTGGAGTCGCCAAAAGGAATTTCAATTTTCCCTTTTCCGAATTCATTGATTTTAAATACCACACTGGTACTGAAATATTTGGTCAGATGATCTTTTAAATCACGGTATTCATCGGGGAACTGGCTGGATTTTTTAACCGTGGGGGTCCCTTCACCATCTTCCGAGCTGATCTTGCGAACAATATCTTCAGTTTTACGGACCGAAAAATCGTATTTTACGATCTGACGGTAAATCATGATTTGTGTTTCAGATTCGTCGATATTTACCAGTGCCCGGGCATGCCCCATCGTAATCTCCTGATCCCTGATAGCTTTCTGGATCACAACGGGAAGCCGGAGAAGACGAAGGTAATTGGATATTGTTGAACGTTTTTTGCCAACTTTCTCGCTTAAGGTTTCCTGGGTAAGCTTACACTCGTCCAGCAACCGCTGATAACTCAACGCAATTTCAATCGCATCAAGATCTTCGCGCTGGATATTCTCCACGAGGGCCATTTCAAGCATTGTTTCGTCTCCGGCTTCCCTGACAAAGGAGGGAATAGAAGTTAAACCTGCAATTTTTGCTGCGCGGAACCGACGTTCACCGGCAATAATCTGATACTTCTGCTCAGCCAGCTTTCTAAGTGTAATTGGCTGAATGATACCAAGTTCCTTAATGGAGGTGGCCAGATCATTGAGTGCCTCTTCATCAAAGTGGATGCGCGGTTGAAATGGATTTGCCTCAATTTCGCTTATCGATACTTCATTCGAAACGGGATTACTGGCGGGTAAATCACTTCCTTCAATTAATGCTCCAAGTCCTCGTCCAAGCGCGCTTCGTTTAATCATGATGCGGTAATATTATTTAGTATGAATTATTGTTCTACAATCTCTTTGTGATCGACTTTGGTCAGATCATTATTTTGTAACAATTCCCGGGCAAAGGCGAGATAGGCCTGGGCCCCTTTGGAACTGATATCATATTCGATCACTGGAATCCCGTAACTGGGCGCCTCCGATAGCCTGATATTCCGGGAGATAACCGTTTCAAAAACCATCTCCTGAAAATGGCGCTTAACCTCTTCGTAAACCTGATTTGACAACGTAAGCCGTCCGTCAAACATGGTCAGAAGAAAACCCTCAATCTGAAGCTCCGGATTGAGCCTGCTTTGAATGATTTTAATGGTATTGAGCAATTTTCCCAGCCCTTCGAGTGCAAAATATTCACATTGGACAGGTATAATTACCGAATCAGCTGCGGTTAAAGCATTCACCGTAATAAGTCCGAGCGAAGGAGAACAGTCAATCAGAATATAATCGTAATCAGCCGAAACTTTATCAATGACCAGTTTCAGAACTCTTTCCCGGTTGGGAAGGTTCAGCATTTCAATCTCTGCTCCGACAAGATCAATATGAGAGGGCAAGAGATCAAAATTTGGAGTTTTGGTATTCAGAATGATTGTCTTGGGATCTACATCATCAACCACGCATTCGTAAATACTGGTTTTCACATTTCGAACGTCAAATCCAACACCTGAGGTGGCATTGGCCTGAGGATCGGCATCGATCAGTAAAACCCGATGTTCCAAAACAGCCAAACTTGCAGCAAGATTAATTGCTGTAGTTGTTTTACCCACACCACCTTTTTGGTTCGCTATCGCAATAACCTTTCCCATTATTTTCAATTTAAAATGACAGGCTCAAAATTAACAATTTAAGCTGAATTTGCCGACATTCCCCGTGAAATGGCTGAAATTGGTTGTTAATAATCCAAAATTATCAACAAAAATACATTAGACACTCGTTTATCTGATTGATATAGTGGCAGATAAACGAGTAAGCCGGTTAGTCCCCCGTTGATATTTTTTCGTTTTCCTGAATTATATGGGATCGACATCAACCGCGATTTGTATCGTTTTATTCCCTTCATGTGTCTTCACCTGATCGATAATCTCCTGCATTTGTCGTTTGGCATTCACTACCGAGATCTCCCGTTCAATTTTTATCCATAATTGTTTAATATATAGGGTCTTGATTCGGCTTATCAGCGGGTATTCCGGCCCCAGGATTCTCGAACCAAACCGTTCACGCAATCTATTTGAGAGGTCTCTTGCAATGCGGTCAAGCTCATTCTTCTCGCGGTGTTTCAGGGTGATGCCAATCATCCGGTAGAAGGGGGGGTATTTAAAATGTTTTCGTTCGGCAATCTGACCACGATACATCGCCTCATAGTCATTCTCCGTTACATTGATAATTATTGGATGCATCGGTTCCGAAGTCTGGATGATTACCTTGCCCCGTTTGTTTTTCCGGCCGGAGCGTCCGCCAACCTGAGCCATGAGCTGGTAACTTCGCTCATAAGCCCTGAAATCGGGCTGATTCAGAAGATTATCTGCATTGAGGATACCAACGATACTCACGTTATCAAAATCGAGACCTTTGGTAACCATTTGCGTTCCGATTAAAATGTCGATTTCACCCTGTTCGAAACGGTGAATAATTTTCTCAAACCCTTTTTTTGATCTGGTTGTATCCAAATCCATCCGGTCGATTCTGGCTTCCGGAAAAAGGAGCTGGAGATCCTCTTCCACCTTTTCTGTTCCGAAACCTTTATTGGTAAGCTCTTTGCTCGAGCAATTCCGGCAACTCCCTGGATGGTTCATCGAAAAGCCGCAATAATGGCAAACGAGCGAATTATTATGTTTGTGGTAAGTGAGACTTACATCGCATTGGGTGCATTTGGGAATCCAGGCACATACTTTACATTCGATAAACGGAGAGAATCCCCTTCTGTTCTGGAAAAGAATGACCTGCTCCTTTCGTTCAAGGGCGCCTGTTATTTCGGCAAACAGTAATGGGGTTAGATGTGCATTCATTTGCTTGCGGCGGTAAGCATCCTTAAAATCGGCCGTTAAAATCTCCGGCATTTCTATTTGTGCATGACGTTGGTTCAAGGTTACCAGGCCATATTTACCGGACTGTGCATTAAAGTAGGTTTCAACTGCAGGTGTTGCCGTGCCAAGTAATACCGGAGCATGCTGAAGATGCCCCAGAATCACAGCGGTATCCCTGGCGTGATATCGGGGGGCCGGATCATATTGCTTAAAACTGTTCTCGTGTTCCTCATCCACCACAATCAGCCCCAGATCAGTAAAAGGGAGGAACAGGGCCGATCTTGTCCCTACAATGAGTTGATAATCATATTCAGGAATATTCTTATCGTTCGGTTTTCCAAAGTTCAATACCTTATTCCAGATTTCAACCCGCTCTGAATCACTGAATTTGGAATGATAGATACCTGCCTTGTCTGCGAAGACCCGGGTTAACCGGCCAATGATCTGTGTGGTAAGCCCAATCTCGGGCAACAGATAAAGCACCTGTTTCCCTTGATCAAGACATTCCTTGATCAGTTTAATGTAGATTTCTGTCTTGCCGCTTGAAGTTACCCCATAAAGCAGTGTCACAGGGGTATTATTAAAAGATTGTTTGACTTTATTCCAGGCCTCTGTCTGAGCCTCACTTAAAGTCGATATCTCTTTTACCTCTCCTGCATATGAGGCGAGCCTGTCGGTTTTTTTTTCGACAAGCCGCAGGATATTTTTTTTAATGAGTCCGCTAAATACTGTGGCGCTTAATCCGGTTGAATTAAGCAGCTCCTTTTTGGTGATTCCAATTTCATCAGCAGGTTGTATTTTTTCTGAGAGTTCCAGAAAACCAATTAACATATTCTGCTGAAGCGGCACCTTCCTGAGTGAGTCGAGCGCCAGATCGATTGCCCTGTTGCTGTTAAGCCGCTCTGCTAATTCGATAACTGAGGTTGTTTTAAGCCGGTAACTCTGCTTCATCTCCTCCTCAACAGAAACTGCCCCTTTGATCAGCAACTCCTTTACAACAGCAATTGAATTCTTCTTGAGTACTGAATTATTAAGTTCAGAGATCGAGAGGCTGCGCTTCTCCCGGATAACCTCGAATAGAAGTTGCTCGCGGGGGGTAAGCTTATTTTCGGTTTGTTCGATGTAGCTACTGTTATAGTTAATTCTTGTTTCACTCTCCAGTTTGAGTCCCGAAGGGAGGGCAGCCTTGAGAACTTCGCCCATCGTACAATGGTAGTAACCGGCAATCCATTCCCATAAATGAAAATTCTCAACGGGAACTACCGGACTTGAATCAATCAGATATTCAATCGGTTTTGTGACGTACCCCTGAGGTTTCCGGTCATGAATTTCATGAACCAGCGCAGAATAAAATTTTTTCACTCCAAATTGAACGATTACTCTCTCACCAGGCTTTACCTGATCCCGAAGCTCATCAGGAACATAATAAGTGAAATAGCCCGCCAGCGGCAAGGGCAGTATGACATCAGCAAATTGATCAGGGTTAGGATTCATTTTAAATAAATATCTGCAAAGCTAATGACTTTCAGAGCAGGATATACAGCGAATTGCAATGAAAAACAGGGGAAAATACAACTCCCCTATATTTTTTAGATTCTGATTTTGCACCTGGCGGATCGGTCCGGTTAATTAGCCTGAATAATTTTAGGCCTCAGGAACCGGTTTGTGATGAGGCGAAAAATCAAACGGAACCACAACCCTAAAACTTATATTTCGACCCATATTAAAAATGCCGGGTTTTACTCCTGCAGAAACCACCGGGTTATCAAAATATTTAAGTCTGCTCATGTTTGACTGATAGTTCACATTGGCAAGGTTAGTTCCTTCAACAAATAATTTAACGACTGTTCTTCCTGAGGGATTTAAAACATCACCGCCGAATCCCGCGCTGATTAAATTATATCCTGCTGTGCGGGTTTCCGTTCCGTAAGCCGAAAAAAACCGGTTTTGCTCATTAAAATGATCGAACCCTATAAATGCATATGCGTTCCTGACCTTATTAAATCCTTTAAGCAATGTGGCCCGTAATTCTGAGTGGGTATGCAACGGGGGAATAAATGGCAAATATCGGAGACTATCGGGCACAGGACCACCCTTTCCCAGATTGGACCCGTAGGTCAGAGAGGCTTCGTTTTCGAAATGTAACCAGGAAACGGGATGAATATCAACCCCTATTTCCCCTCCGTTAATCAGGGCCTTGCTTTGGGTATAGGTAAACACATCATAAAGTGGAAAAGCGGCCACCCGCTCCGGAGTGCCGTCCTGATTCAGCACTTGTTGCTGATAGATATAATTCTGAATGGTATTATTAAAAAAGTCAATGTTTACTGATATCACCGGCAGGGAAAGCGAAAAGCCCAGATCTTCCTGCAGACTAAACTCAGGTTTAAAACTACTGTTGCCAATATGGTAGATTTTGGAGCCCGGATCGGGGCCATTGGCCGATAATTCTGCAATGCCGGGAGCCCGGAATCCCCGTGCAATATTCCCTTTAATAAGCAATTGGCTGGAAAAGATGTATGTGGCTCCCATTCCTCCCGAGGTGCCCGAGAAGGTTTTATTCAACGCCCCAAACTGACGGATTACATTTGGGGTCGATGTTGGATTAATACCGGAATAAAGGGTTGGAAAGTGTGTCAGCGTGGTGTCGACATAAGCCGACTTACCGCTAAAAGATCGGGAATCAGATCTGGCTCCGGCAGAAAGTTCCAACTTTCCAATGGTTCTTTTGACCACGAAAAAGGGCCCTATGTCAAACTGGTGATAAGCAGGGATTGGAAATTCTGTGCTGTGTCCCAGTGCGTTAAGCTGATACATCCCATTTAACCCAAGTGTGGTTTCATAATTCGCGGCTAAATTGAAAATATATTTGAAATCATAGGTATAAGTGTGCAATTGCAGGTTTAGTCCGGGAACTTCCGGTTCTGACGGATGCGTGTACTCTTTGCGATGACTAAACTGATATCCCAGGTTCATAATCAGATTCCCCGTTCCAAGGGTAATACTGCTGTTGTCATAAATCCGGTAAAGCTGAACATGCTGATGCAAGGATGGAATTCGATACGAATTGAGTTCTGAACCTGAAACAGCAGGGCGATAACTATCCCCTTCGGTAATTTGTTTGGTAAACCGGCGAAGAGAATCGCGGCTGCCATCCGGAATAGCCTGGAGATCATCAAAAACGGATGCATTTAAATAAGCGTATCCCCATGTTTTATTTAAACCAACCATTACCCTTGCATCCTTTTCGCTGAAATTAGTGGCATAAACCCGGCCGTCATGTTGGTTTCTATAATCTTTTGATTCTTTATCCGTCAGGATGGTTCCCCAGATTACACCGTTTTGGTTTCCCTGCACCCTGAGCGATTCATTTAATAAACCATTATTGGTGCCCGATATACTCGTAAAAGCACCTGAAATTTTCCCTTCAGGGACGGGATTCGGAGAGATGAGGTTAATTACACCGCCAATAGCATCAGAACCATAGGTTAAACTGGCAGGTCCTTTAATAATTTCAACACGGTCAATGGAATTCTGATCCACCTCAATTCCGTGTTCATCCCCCCACTGCTGACCCTCCTGGCGAATTCCGTCCTGCAGGGTAATCACCCTGTTATAGCCCAATCCTCGGATAACGGGTTTGGAAATATTGGGCCCCGTTGTAACTGCGCTTATTCCGGGTAAATTAGCTATTTCATCAATAACATTGCCTGAGGCTGAATGTTGTTCAATAAAGGTCTTACCAATGGCAACCATGGGGATCGGATTCCTTCTGATTTCAGTCGCCTTGCTTACTCCGGTAATAATTACTTCGCCTGTTTCAATCGAAGCGGAGATCAGCTGAATATCAAGGACCGTTGATTTTGCTCCGTTAAAACTCTTATTTAAGGTTGTATAACCAAGGTAACTTATTTGAAGCAGATAGTTTCCCTTCGGTAACCGGTTTATGGAATATCTTCCGTCAATATCGGTAACGGTACCTGTTTTAAGATCCGGAATTGAGATGAGTACACCGGGAATTGGTTTCCCATCGGCCTTATCGGTGACAACGCCTGTAAGATTTCCTGCAATCAAATCTTCACTCCTTTCATTTTTAATGATACCGATAGGGAATGAGGTGATATACAGAGACACGAATATAAAACAAATAAATAGCTTTAACTTCATAGTAATTTTATAGAATAATAATGCCGCCGTGAGCAGCAGAAGGTGATGAAAATAACCGGGATGACAAATACTATGAAAGTGGCGGGGAGCGGCCGGCAGAACAGATGTGCGCAATACTTACAAAATCGGTGGTGTAATCCAAATAAATGTAGTCAATTCCCAATAGATGGCTGGAAGTGACAGTCTTATTAATTTCCATGCTGTTAAAGCGCATGGTATCGCAGAGTCCACATTTTTCAGAAAATGTTTTGACTGAAATCTGGTGCTGAACCTTAATCACGGATGATTCTGCTCCATGATGATGGGAGTATAAAACAACCTGACCTGCGACAAAAAACAGAAGTAGCAGCCACGAACTGAGAATATGATTTTTACGTTCTTTCAAAACAAAAATTAGTACAATTGCAACACAGTACAAAATTAATCAATAAAAACACAACACATATTGGATTGGTGTTACCATGTTGTTAATAATCTATAACACTGAAAGTCATCTAACCTACAGACACATCATTTCGGTGTTTGAAATTATGCGATTTATGACTATCATTAAGAAAAAAATGAATGACAAATGGTTAGAAAATTTAAGGGGATTATGAAATCAAATTCCCCGTCAGGTAGTGACCGGAAGTACGGGCGGGGCTGGAGTCGGATTTATAATCACCGGATAAGGGGTAATTTGCTGTTTGTACTCAGGCTGGCAGCCGTTTTATTGGTTATCCTTGCTATTGCCAGACATCGGATCTGGAGGCTCCGGTAATTTGAATGCCCCGTTCGTTCATGAGATTTGTGAGTTTATTTCCCTTATAATTAATTGTTTACTAAAAACAGCTCCCCGGAGAAGAGATTTCTTCATTGGCTCGGCTTCATGCCGCTTTTCCTGGCTGAGCAGAAATAATTGTGCCAAACCACGTTGCATCAAACAAAGTAGAGGAACCAATAAAAACGACTATTTAAGAAGATTCCGGATCAATCCGGAACATGAAAATCCCTCAATGAACGAATCATGGTAATACATAATATTTTGTCATTGAGGGATTTGGGTGATGTATTGAGCGACCGCGTTATTGCGGCTAAATCATTGGTTATTGTTCCATGAATTGTTCTCTGTTGCCGCCTGATTCGTCTTGTCCTCTTCGCTCACTCTGAGCCACCCTGTAATTATTGATACGGTAACTGAAGGTTAGGAGAAAAACCTGAGATTCCCGCTGAATATTGCTGTATTTGTACTGGCTCGCCGTTTCAGTTGTACTGGAAAAGATGGAATGCCCAACCAGGTTTTGCATTTGCAGGGTCAGGCTGGCTTTCCGGTTTAGCAGATTTTGCTTGATCGCAACTGTGGATGAATAGAATCCCGACCGGGTCCCCTGGGCGGCTATTGTCGGGGCATTGTAAATATAGGTTATCTGCATTGTTGTTGACTTACTGAGGTGGAAAGTCGGATTTACATGGATATTCCAGGTATTGGTACTGCTGGCGATAGCCGGAATTAGCGTTCCAAACATATGATAATTGAAAATATTGAACGATGAATTCAGGTTGAACCATTTGAAAGGTTGCAGATTCACCATAAATTCAGCCCCCATCGAACGATCGTGATCGATATTTCCAAATGTATTGGTGGTGATTTGGGTGGTTGGATCAAAAAGACTGATTTGTTGGATCAAACCATACGTTTGTCTCAGGTATCCCTCTACAGAAACAAAGGAGGCATCATTCAGTTTCTTCTCAAGGTTTAACTCGTAGGAATTGGCAAATTCGGGGAGTAACCCGGCATTTCCCATCTGGATCGTTTGCGGATCAAGGTGTATTACAAAGGGGTTGATATTCCAGGGCATAGGTCTGTTGATGCGCCTGGTGTAGCTGGTTTGCAATTGCAGCTGCCATGGTAATTGCCTGGTCAGATGAACAGAGGGGAAGAAATCGGTCCGGTTCACCCGGTTCACCTTATTTTGAATTTCCTGATTAAGGTACCTGTCTTCATATTCAGTTCGTAAGCCTAACTGATAATCAAAAAGAGGCATCGAATTCAAGTAGGTGACATAACCGGCATAAATCTGATCCTTAAAATCGATCAGATCTTTCTGGGTTAAATCTTCAATCCACTGATTCCCTGCTCCCAGGTTGGTTAAATGATATGAACCGTGATTGTTCATGTATCTCCCCTGATATCCGGCTTCCAGCTTCCCTTTTTCACCAGTGGGAAGTGAATAATCGATTTTGGTTCGAAAATCAGTCTGGTTGTTGTTCTGATTCGATTGCTGAGAAAGTGATCTGCCCGTTTTGTTCCAGTTGTTATCTGTGGTGTCTACCTGCAATACGCTTATATTGCCACCTGATCCCCCTGTAAAGTAAGCAGATGCAGCTAACTGATGCCCCGAACCGTTTAGCTTCAACAAATAGTCCAAATTAATCGATTTAAAATCCCGTTTAAATTGAGGACTCTGGCTGTTTAAATAATAAGAATTGTTGAGTGAAGAGGTATACAAATCATGGTAACTGCCGCTTGTATTGCGCTCGAAGGCGTGACTTCCAATACTCCCGGTCAGCGTTAGTGAATTATTATCATTTATGTTATAAGCAATTTCTGCCCTGATCCCATTCCCCTTCCGACGAAAATCACCCGAACCGGAGATAACCTGTTTCTTTAATGAGAGGGGCCCCAGGGTATCCGTAATATTCTGATTACTCTTAAAAGCCGATTTATAATCGGTAAAATCACCGCCGAGAGTAAAATTAAATTTTGATATTTTGTAGCTAAGATTCAGATTGGCAGTGTATTTATCCCCAGTACCTGCGGTCATATTAACAATTCCGCTGGAACCCTCCATCTTCTGCTTTTTCATGATAATGTTGATAATCCCGGCGCTTCCTTCGGCTTCATACTTTGCCGACGGGTTGGTAATGAGTTCGACATTTTGAACCAGACTGGCCGGAATTTGCTGCAAAGCTTCGCTTCCCGTAATGGGGGAGGGTCTGCCATCAATCAATACGGTATAGGTTGAACTCCCGCGCAGTGTGATATTCCCTTCCACATCGGTCTGGATAGAGGGCGCATTCTGAAGCGCCTCTGCCAGTGTACTCCCTGAAGCGGTGATGTTTTGGGCAATATTAACCACTTTCTTGTCGATCTGATAGGTCACAGGAGGTATATTTCCAACAACTTCAACCTCTTTCAGGGAGGTAGTTGCTGTTGTTACCTTTACAGCGCCCAGGGCAATGGTCTTTTTTGCTGTAGTAAGCAATATCTCATTGATTTTATGTTTTTTGTACCCCACGAAAGTCACTATAATATAATATTTCCCATAAGGTAATTTATCAAGCACAAAACTTCCGTCATCCTTACTCAGGACACCGGTCACCAAAGTTGAATCGCTGGAATGGTATATGGCAACACTCGCGTACGGAACAGTCTGGTTGCTCGTTCCATCGGTAATGATTCCGGTAATTTTGGCATCTTTTAATACGATATTAGTTGCATTAGGACGTGGATATCCTTGGGCAAAAACGGTATTGAAACCCGAAGATAGTAATAAAATGAAGAAGAAAAGTGTTAAAACGAAATTTTTCATTATTGATTCTAAATGTTAATATAAAGGAAAACAAAAAAAATAAAAAGTGTAATATATTGATATTAAATAGCTTATTACAGCATTGAATTTTAAAATTTGAAGGTGCGAAGGTAGTTAAAGAAACAGTCCCATTTACTTTTCATACCGTTTATAAAATTCGTTTTTAATAATTCAACTTTTGACTGAGGCGATTTGATATGGTTTAAAGGGCTGGTTTAAATTTTCGGTTAATTAACCTAAATTTCACAGAAGGGATCAAAATGGGATAATCTTGAGGAAGTATGCTAAGTCTGATAATTTCCCCGATCACTTATCAATGCCTTGGGAATAAAAAGAACTTGTCTATTTTTGCACTCCACGGACTTCGCAGGTGGTGTTAGTCCTGAAGATTAATTTTAATTAAAGCCGGTGGTTATTACCTAATTCGATATCTACCTTAATTTTAAATGAAATCCGTTATAAATAAGGCGAATAGATCCCCGATAATTTTTCGCTCCTTTCAGTACAGAAACTACCGTCTTTTCTTTGGCGGACAAAGCATCTCGTTAATCGGGACCTGGATACAGCGCATTGCCACTCCCTGGTTGGTTTATCACCTGACAGGTTCAACATTCATGTTAGGAATGGTTGCATTTGCAGGTCAAATACCCACATTTCTGATTGCCCCTTTTGCCGGTGTCATGACAGACCGATGGAACCGGTACCACATTCTTATTGGTACTCAAATTGCCGCCATGTTACAGGCCTTGCTCCTCGCATCCCTATATTACAGCGGGACCATCGAAGTCTGGCATATTGTTCTTCTCAGCATTTCTCTGGGATGCATTAATGCCTTTGATATTCCGTCGAGACAGTCATTTGTCGTTGAACTGATCGATAAAAAGGAGGATCTTGGTAATGCAATAGCCCTTAACTCTTCGATGGTAAATGGTGCACGCCTGCTTGGACCCTCAATTGCCGGAGTGTTAATAGCATTCACCGGGGAAGGAATGTGTTTTTTGATCAATGGACTTAGTTACATTTTTGTCATTTCCTCCCTGCTTTTATTGAAAGTGAGTCCGAGGAAAATAAACAAGAGTAAACAGCCAATACTGAAAGAACTGAAGGAGGGGTTGTCCTATGTAAATAATTCATTGCCAATAAAATATATTGTAATGCTTCTTGGATTGGTCAGTTTGACGGGAATGCCCTATACTGTCCTTATGCCTGTTTTTGCCAAAGAGATTTTGCACGGTGACTCGCACACCTTTGGGTTTCTGATGGGGGCATCAGGGATAGGCGCTTTGGCCGGAGCACTTTTTCTTGCTTCCCGAAAAAATGTTTTAGGGTTCGGGAAAATTATTTCAATGGCAGCAGCGCTGTTCGGTTTCGGGCTTATTGCATTTTCTCTTTCGGATTCTTTTTATATCTCCCTGGCGCTGATGGTTCTGACAGGTCTTGGAATGATGCTTCAGATGGCAGCAAGCAATACGGTTCTGCAAACAATTGTGGATGATGGTATGCGTGGCCGCGTAATGAGTTTCTATACCATGGCTTTTATGGGAACAGCTCCTTTTGGAAGCCTGATGGCAGGAATATTGGCGGATAAAATAGGAGTACCCCACACCATATTAATTGGCGGATTAACCTGCATTGCAGGGGCGCTGATCTTTATCCGGAAACTTCCTGAGCTGACTAAGGCGGTTCATCCGGTCTATGTCAGGCTGGGGTTTATTCCGGCAGAAATATCGTCCGGGATTCGGGAAGCCAGCGAATATTCAGCAATGCCAAAAGAATAGTGAAATTAGTGCAGATTCTGGGCCAACTCACACTGAATCAGCTCAACCCTTTAAACCGGTTCCTAAATTCAGATGGGGGCAAGCCATTGATTTTCTTAAATTGTTTATTGAAATGGCTCAGGTTGTTAAATCCACTGTCCATACAGACTTCGAATATGCTTAAATTATTATCCATTAGTAATTTACAGGCGAGCTCGATTTTCAGTTGATTCAGGTATTCAAATACTGTCATCCCCATATTCATCCTGAAAAAGCGGCACAGTGACCCTTCAGCCATATTGATCAATCCTGCTATCCGTTTTAAATCGATCTGCTCACGGTAATTATTCATTAAATATTCATGGATTATTGCGATCCGCTTATTCCCCGTTGTAAAGCGCAGGTTCAGATACTCCTTACTCGCCAGTTGAATATTGGTATCGCTTCTTCCAATGATGTCCATAAGTCTGAAAAAATAGAGCATCCGGTCAAAATTCTTTAAATAAGGCAATTGAAGCATCAGTTCGCTTACCTCATTGAGCGTTTGGCCCACGATCTGAATTCCCCTTTCGGATAATGCGATGGCCTTCGAAATATATTTGAACTCCGGAAGCAAGAGAAGCTGCGGAGTCAAAACATCGGAGGTAAACTGAAGGTAGACCATCTCAAGGGTTCGGCTGGTCGGGGCCTGGGTATCTTTATCCACAATCCAGACATGGGGAAGATTTCGCCCGATGAAAACCAGGTCTCCGGGCTGAAATTCCTCAATGGAATCTGCTACGATCCGCTTGCCGGAACCCTCCAGAATAAAGCTGATCTCAAAGTTATTGTGATAATGCCATGTACTCTTCTCCATATTATCCTGGAAAATTCCAATGTTGAAAGATTCATCATCTTTTACCCAAATTTTTTCGAATGAGGCTGGCATAGTAATAATAATTGAACCAAAAACTGACAATATGTGAATATCGCATCAATATTAGTAAAAATTGATGTTGGTAGTATTGGCAAGGATTTCTATTTTTGCAATACTAAATAACATTAACAGGCTAAAATCAATAAATTATGGATGATTTAATAACAAAATTACTTGAGGCAGTGGAGTTTGGAAAAGTAGATAAGAAATCACCCTATCCTCCTCAGCTAAGAGATATGGATGGAGCCCATGAATTAACCATCAGCGCCATCGAATCAGGAATTAAACCACAAATAATACTTGAAGAAGCATTAATCCCCGCCATGGCCAAGGTTGGAAAGAAATTTGCAGAATGCAAAATCTTTGTCCCTCAAATGCTGATGTCCGCCAGAGCCATGGGTGCATCCATGTTCCAGTTGAAACCTTTCTTCGCTTCAGGTGCGATTAAAACCAAAGGGACATTTATAGTTGGCACTGTAAAAGGTGATTTGCATGATATCGGCAAGAACCTGGTGTCGATGATGGTCGAAGGTGGTGGCTGGTCAATTGTTGACCTGGGTGTCGATGTTGGCTCCGACCGGTTTGTTGAAGCGCTAAAAAATAATCCTGGTGCAGTTGTCGGCCTGTCTGCCTTGTTAACAACCACAATGGTCAATATGGGAGAGATCGTTTCCACCATCCGGGAACATGCCCCTGAAACAAAAATCCTTATCGGCGGAGCACCGGTAACTGCTGAATTTTGCCAGAATATTGGCGCCGATTTCTATGCTCCCGATCCTCAAAAAGCAGTGGAATATATGAACAAACTGGCATCGTAGTTCAGAATAACATCCATTTTTTGTCCCATTACTCCCCCCGAGCTGAAAACCCAAATTAAGGTTTAATGGTACTTTATTGCCTGAACCGAAAAACAACAATTCGAATTAACAGGCTGAAAATTAAAATTACAGATAAATATCACCATGTTAAATATTAAAAACTGGTCACGGAGGCAGATTAACAATCCTGTAAGAATAGCAATTCCAATCATGACTCATCCGGGTATCGGCATGATCGGGAAAAAGGTAATCGACGCAGTCCGGGACGGGATCGTGCATGCTGAGGCCATTAAAAGATTAAACGAGATTTATCCATCAGCAGCCACGACAGTCATCATGGATTTGACCATCGAAGCAGAGGCATTCGGCTGTCAGATTGAATTTCAGGAGAATGATATGCCCCACATCCTGGGCCGCCTGGTGACAAATCCTGGTGAAATAGATCGTCTGGAAGTCCCCCCCCTGTCTGCCGGACGAATGATGCAGTATTTGAAGGCCAATCAGTTGTGCGTTGATAATACTCCTGGTAAACCTGTCCTGGGCGGCGTAATTGGCCCTTTTTCACTGGCCGGCAGACTTTTTGGCATATCGGAAATGATGACTGAATGTTATATGGAACCCGAAGCAATAGGATGTTTACTTGACAAATGCACCCGGTTTATCCTTAAATATTGCTTGGAATTAAAAAAATGCGGCTGTTCAGGAGTCTTGATTGCCGAGCCGGCGGCAGGACTTTTATCCAACGATGATTGTCAGACATTTTCGTCCCACTATGTTAAGCGGATTGTTGATGCCGTTCAGGACGATTATTTTATGGTTGTGCTTCACAATTGCGGAAACAGCGGACATTGCACACAGGCAATGGTCAGTACGGGAGCAGATGCCTATCATTTTGGAAATGCAATAGATATGACGGATGCCTTAAATCAGTGTCCGGGTGATAAACTGGTCATGGGGAATGTCGATCCTGCAGGAATTCTGAAGATGTCTACGGCAAAAGAGGTTAAGGAGTTTACTGCCAGATTATTAGAACGGACTTCGGGATATGATAATTTTGTGTTATCCACCGGTTGTGACTTGCCGCCCAATGTTCCGTCCGAAAACATTGCCGCATTTTTTGAAGCCCTGACTGACTTCAACAATGATATTAAACTTCGGAAAACTGATTCTTCCAAACTGCCTGATTTGATTATTGCCCAGTAGAAAAATGGTTTAACCGGGATTGAATAATCAGTAAATAATGATTCTTTTAAGTTGTACCAATTGCTCTTTTCAGAACCAATTTATACCATTATGAAGTACAAAAGTCTAATTATCAATGATCCGAAAGAGTTAATGTTTGGAATAGCCCCCAAGCCTGTAAAAACAAGACGCGGATTAACCATCGGGGGTGGACAGGTTTATGCCGAATTGAACTTCACGCTTCCGGTGATGAGCATAAACAAGAATACCTTCGGTCAGGTTTATGCCCATTACCGGGAGATTGCCGAAAGTGCTCTCGAGCATGCCTTGCGCATGAATTCAAAGGGCGTTGTTCTTGAATTTGAAACACTGCTCGAAATGACAAAAACCCCTTCAATTGGTGTTGAGATTGTCACCATAATGAATGAAATCTGTGAAAATTATTACCTGAAATATGGCCTTGCATCCGAAATAAGGCTGACGCCCAATGATCTGCGTGAATTTGAACGGCCTGCGCGCCAGCGAAGTTCAAATCATCTGGAGCCAATGATGGAGCTTTTTGAACTGGGGATGATCGCCGGTGGTGACCTGTTGTCGATCGAAAGTACCGGCGGTAAGGAGGTTTCGGATGAAGCCCTGATGATGTGTGATATAAAAGGAATGGTTTTTGCGCTGGCCGTCCTGGGTGTCAGGGATATGCAGTTTCTTTGGAGCAAAATTGTGACGCTGGCAAATAAACATGGTAAAATAGCCGCGGGTGATTCGGCCTGTGGATTTGCGAATACGGCGATGGTCCTGGCTGAAAAAAAATATATTCCCAAAGTTTTTGCTGCGATCGTACGGGTAATTTCCGTTGTACGTTCTATTGTGGCTATGGAAGAGGGGGCTATCGGCCCGGATAAGGATTGTGGTTATGAGGGGCCATTCCTTAAAGCAATCTCCGGAATCCCGATTTCAATGGAAGGGAAGACCGCAGCCTGTGCTCATCTGAGTCCGCTGGGAAACATCGCCTCAGCCTGCGCCGATTTATGGAGCAACGAGTCGGTTCAGAATATCAAACTATTATCGGGAATGGCGCCCGTTGCTTACCTTGAACAGCTGGAGTATGATGCACGTTTGATGAATGCCGCGCTGAATGCAGGACATGCACACTCCCATATTTTACAACAATTGCTTGTTGCTTCGGATGTTTATACCGATCCCCAGGCTTTAATCCTTTCACCCGAAAATGTGATCCGCATATCCAAAGAACTGATAAAAGGGGAATCGTATGTTGCTAATGCGAGAAATGGGGCGCTGGCTGCCCTGGACATCATCGGAGAGGCTCTTCACAGTGGAAAAATGCAACTCGCCACGATGGAAACCAGCTATCTGTCAATCCTTCGCGATGATTTAAACTGCATACCCGATAACGAAGACGACTTTGTAGCCATGATGCTCCCTCTGCTGGATCAAAGTAAATTTACCCTGGCAGAATATGGCCTTTAATGAATGGTTAATGCTTTATGACTAATGGATAATGAAAAAATACCGGTAAATATTATTTCAGGTTTTCTGGGTTCGGGAAAAACAACCGCAATAATCCGATTACTTTACGATAAAGCAGATGAGGAGAGGTGGGCAGTTATAATCAATGAATTTGGGAAAGTTTCTATCGACAGTCAGACCCTGGGCGGCACTGCTGAGGCCACACCTATTTATGAGGTTTCAGGAGGGTGCATTTGTTGTTCCGCAAAAGGATATTTCCAGGAGAACCTTGAGCAAATTATCCGAACACGTGAGTATACCCGAATCATTATCGAACCCAGTGGATTGGGTGGAACTGATATGGTGTCCGAAATCGTAATGGCCAATCCGGATCTTAGGCTAATGAAGATCATCTGCCTCGTTGACATCCTTAATATGGATAATGCCAGGCTTCAGCAACTTCCGATATATCGTAACCAAATCATTAAAGCCGATTTGATTGTTTTCAGTAAGCTGGACCTTTTGAAAGGCGCAGATCTGCAAGGCGTTATGATTGATAAGTTCAAGGCATATTATCCAGGAAAACCCTCTGTCTTAAAGCGGGAAGAAAAAATGTTCTGGGCCGGATTAATCGGTAATCTTGATTCACAAATTAAGGAAGATGATAAATTCCGGATGATTTCAGCCGTAGATCCTCAGTTGACAGATTCCAATTATCAGGTTATCAGCCAGAATTTTGAGACCACTACTTTTTTCTCCAGCGGCAGGCTGATCCGGTTTTTTAATGACCATCCTGCAATAGTCAGGGCAAAAGGATATCTTCTTACGGAAAAAGGATGGTGTCTGATGAATTTTACCCTTTCAGGATGTATATTTGAACCATGCGGGGCAAAGCCAATGAGTGAGATCATCGTGATTGCAGAAAGATCTGCGGCCGGCCCGATCCAAAATATGATTGATGAAATTAAAAATATGACCCAAATTCCAGAATGATCAGGCATTCTATCCGGCTTCAGCCTCTTGGTAAAGTGTTGAAAGTCAATGATCAGACACCGCTTATCGATGTACTTCATGAATTTGGGGTAGAGTTTCCATGCGGTGGCCGGGGAACCTGTGGAAAATGCAAAGTCAGGTTGTTGGAGGGTGAAATTGAAATTCAAGCTGTTCACCGGCAAAGATTAGGGACGCTGGGACTTTCCGGGGATTACCGCCTGGCCTGCTTCAGTGCGGTTACCAACGATATAACACTCGAAATCGAACAGTTTAATCACCTGATTTTAGCGGATGAAACAGAATTTGATTTTACTCCCCGCGAAGGGTTTGGAATTGCAGTGGACGTTGGAACAACTACCCTGGTCACGCAATTAGTTGACCTCTCAACGGCGCGGATTATGGCCGTTGAAACCATGCTTAATCCGCAGGTAAAGTTCGGATCGGATCTGATTTCACGGATTCAGGCATCGCTGGACGGTCATGGGTCAGAATTGACCCGCATGATCCGATCCGCGATCGGTAAAATGATCAGGCAAATGCTCCGGAAAAATGATGTGGAAATACAACAGGTGGTTTTGGTGGGCAATACGGTTATGCAATTAATCTTCAGTGATTGTGACGTTTCGCCACTTTCTGCCTATCCTTTTCATACTAAAAACCTTGGATTAAAGAGTTTCAATGCCGGTGAACTGAACTGGAAATTCAAAGTCACCGGGCAAGTTAATTTCTATCCATCTATCGGCAGCTTTGTGGGCAGCGATATCCTGGCTGGAATAGTTGCAACCGGATTACATCACAAAAAGAACGTTACCGCTTTGATCGATTTAGGTACCAACGGTGAAATCGTGGTTGGTAACTGCGATCGCATTGTTTGCGCTTCAACCGCGGCAGGGCCAGCTTTTGAAGGTGCCAATATTTCAATGGGAATGAGAGCTGTGACAGGGGCTATTTCTTCCCTTAAACTTGATAATAGGCAAGTTGAGGCTGTTGTGATCGGAAATACTTCTCCCAAAGGGATTTGTGGCAGCGCATTAATCGATGCTGTCGCTATTTTCCGCAAATTGGAGCTGATCGGAGTGTTTGGCGAAATCAATTCCGGCGAGGAGTATATTTCATTGCCGGGCAGGGTGAAATTAGCACAGAGGGATATCAACGAATTTCAGCTTGCCAAGGCGGCCATTGCTGCCGGCCTCACCATTTTGGTTGATCAACTATCGATCGGCCTTACAGATATCAGTGAATTGTATATTGCAGGCGGGTTTGGCAATTACATAAATATTGAGCACGCGGTTAAAACGGGAGTGATCGAACTTCCGGCTGATAAAATACATAAGATGGGCAATACCGCATTAATCGGAGCCAAAATGTTTTTATTTTCTGATCCGTCGGATCAGGATGACATCCTTGCAAAGACTAAACTGATCAATCTTGAAGGCGATTCCTCTTTTCAGGATATTTATATCGATAAAATGCTCTTCAGTGAATGAATACGCAGAGTTATTTTTTGGAATAAAACAATGGAGGCTTCCTGTTTAAGCGATTTTTTTATAGGTTTGCCTCCCGTTGAGGAACACGATAACCTATTTTTGACAGAGAACCCCAAAATCAAAAAATGAAGGAGATAAACCGCAGATCGTTTGTGATAAAATCGGGAGTAGTGGCCGGTACAACTCTGGCTGCTTCAATGATTCCGGGAAGTGTAAGCTGCAGTAGTGCCGCCGATCATATCGGGGTGGGCTTAATTGGATGTAAGAACATGGGATTCAGTGATTTAACTGCTTTTTTAGGTGAAGATAATGTAACCTGTATCGCCCTCTGTGATATCGATAAAAAGATCCTGGAAGAGAGAGCGCTGGATGTTGAGAAGTTAAAAAACAAACGGCCCCGGATCTTTACCGATTTCAGGAAACTACTGGAATTAAAAGAGGTCGATGTAGTGATCATCGGAACGCCGGACCATTGGCATGCTTTAATGATGATGATGGCATTGGAGGCCGGAAAACACGTGTACGTCGAAAAACCGATGGGTCACAGTATCGAAGAGTGTCTCCTGATGGTTAAAGCTGCTGCAAAATATCGCCGGCAGGTTGTTCAGGTCGGAATGTGGCAGCGCAGCTGTAAACACTGGCTCGATGCTTCAGATTATGTGAGGTCCGGGAAACTGGGAGAGGTCAATCTTGTCAAAGCCTGGATTTACAAAGGGATGGGTGAACCTGTTCCGGCACAACCCGATTCACAGGCTCCAGATTATGTTGATTATAATATGTGGCTCGGACCTGCTCCGCAACGTCCGTTCAATAAAAACCGTTTTCATTACGATTTCAGATGGTTTTGGGATTATGCCGGAGGTGCAATGACCGACTGGGGAGTACACCTCCTTGACTTTGCGCTTTATGGAATGAATGCAGGATATCCCGACACTATTGCTCCGGGCGGCGGGTGCTATCTGAACAAGGGAGTTATTGAAACTCCTGATATTCAGCAGGCAATATATAGTTATCCCCAACACACCATGATTTGGGAATGCGGGTTAATTCCGCGTATGGGGCCTTACGGAATGCACCATGGGGTATCCTTCACCGGAACAAGGGGAACACTGATTGTCTCCAGGAATGGGTGGATGGTCAACTCTGAAGTAAGTAACAAGACTAAGAAGAAATATATTGACGATATTCCGAACCAACCGGCAACAGGCGGATTGAAAGAACATGTGAAGAACTTCCTCAATGGAATCCGAAAGGGGGAGAAACAAAATGCTTCGGTCGAAGTTGGGGCGCAGACGGCGATTATTTCGGAAATGGGCAACATCGCGTACCGGACAGGAAACCTTTTGCACTGGGATTCCAAAACAATGAAATTTGAGGAGGAGGGGGCAAATAAATTATCAACCCTTACCTACCGCGAACCCTGGAAACTTCCGGTATTCCGAAATTAATAGCAAATAGAAAGAGGCCTTCCCAAAATTCAATGGGGGAGGCCTCTTTCCTAAAGTGGGAATTAAAATTTACCGTCTTATTGTGAAGATATAACTTCCTGATTTTAAGAGTAATATAGTCGAATTATTTTCTTGCTTCCTCCATTTAATGTTATCATCTTCCGTTAGTTTCTTTCCGCTTTCAAGGATTGTTTTTCCTTTCAGGGATAGTTCAGCTGTACTGTTTGGGGGTATGACTACCTGATAGGTAATTTTTTGCCCTGTTCTTTTCCAGGAAGAGGTTATCATCCCCAATGGACCCATATGGCTTGCCTCAAAGCTGTTAAGTCCTTTCACAAAATCGGGTTTTAGAATTATATTTTTAAATCCCGGCTGTTGTTCATCTGGATAGATTCCCCCGGGTGATTTATAAAACCAGGCCCCAATTTCCCCGAACATAATGTGATTAAGCGAAATATCTGATTTAGGATAAATATTCCAGTTTTCATACAAGGTTGTTGCCCCGTTGACGATCCACCACCCCCAGGAAGGATAGGTTTTCTGCAAAGCTACCTCATAGGCAAGGTCGGCATATCCATTTCCGCTTAACGCATTTAAAATTGTTTTGGACCCCAGCAGGCCGACATCAATATGTTTACCATCAGCAATTACCCGTTTGGCCAGGTTTTCGGCAACCCTGGCCTTTAACTCCACGGGCACAATGCCCCAATAAAGTGGTGCGCTCAGCTCCGTCTGGAAACCGCTTGCATAAATACCAGTTTCCCGGTTTAGAAATTTTGAGTTTATCGCATTTTTAATCTTTAACGCCAATGCCGAATATTTCTCAGATTCCGGATTCTTTCCAAGGATTTTTGAAGTCTTTGCCAAGATGGAGACATCGGTATAATAAAAGATTGAAGAGGTCAATTCCTTGGAGGACTTTGATTTAACAGGAATCCAATCTCCTAATCCCCAGTCTGTCAGACCCGAGGGACTTATTTCAGTCAAGTGATCTACATAACGGCAAATATTCTCGTAACAATCTTTCAATAACCTGGTGTCTCCGTAAAAAAGGTAAATATTCCACGGGATTATCGCGATTGTACTGGTCCAGTCGGGTCCGTTAGCCCAGGTATAACCCCATCCGCTTGTGGGAATAATGGCAGGAAGAATTCCGTTGGGTTGTTGTTCGTCCCGGTGGTCTGCCAGCCATTTTTCATAAACGGTGAGGCCGTCGAAGTTGTAGAGTCCTGTCTCCACCGCAGTATGGGCATCACCAGTCCAGCCATTCTTTTCGCGCTGGGGACAATCAGTGGGATAACCGAACAGATTCGACAAATAGGAATTATTTGCAGCTTTCCAGATCTTATTTAGAATAGTGTCAGATGAATTAATAGTTCCGGCTGCAGGAACATCGCTATGCATGAAATAACCGGTCAAACTTTCCTTCTCAAGTAACACCGGTTGATCGCTCGTTACTTCAACATATTGAAAACCCTTGTAATTAAAACGAGGTTTAAAAATCTCTTCGCCATTTCCATTAAGCGTATAAATGTCCGTTCCGAACGGATCAAGCTGATCAGCAGGGCGATAATGGACATCAATATTTGACTGGTCCACCAGTCCGTCTGAGCCAAGCCGCTCGCCATGTTTCAGGCGGATGACCGTTCCTGGAGCCCCTTTTACCCTGAGCTGGCTCACCCCGGAGATATTTCGTCCCAAATCAAAAATATAGTGGGAGTCACTTATTCGCGTCATCTTTTTAGCGGTGATCTCTTCAACGTCCCTGATTGGATGAAGCGTTTCAGCCACAATATTTATCGACGGTGCATTTACCGGAATTGAATTCACCCATTGCGAATCATCAAATCCAGGGCTGTTCCACCCAGATTGAAAAAGCCTGTTATCCACATGTTCCCCGGTATAAATGCTGTTGAAAACTACCGCACTTAATGCTGTTTTCCATTCGGTTCCCGATGAAATTGTCTCAACTGAACTATCCGTATAGGTAATGCGGATATCCATACAAAACCGGGGGCGGGCGCGCCAGGGAGCCTGATCGAAATACCAGACTGCGGTGGACTGATGGTTGTACCACCCATTTCCCAACATTACACCTACTGCATTTTCACCCTTCTTAACCAATGGAGTTAGATCGTGTGTAACGTAAAGGGTCCTTCTGTCAAATCGGGTATACATCGGGTCAAGGCGATGATTTCCAACTTTTTCCCCGTTTATAAATAATTCAAATAGTCCGGCGGCGGCGATATAACCGCGTATTGATCTAATTGGCCTTGAAATATTAAATTTTTTGCGAAAAAGGGGAGCAGGCTTTAAACTGATATCACGCGTATCGGTAATCCAGCTCCCGCTCCAGTTTTTTATTTCCATCATGCCGGTCTCAAAGCTGGCCGGGATTATATTTAAAAAAGGAATATCCATGGCATCCCACCCTTTTATAGTCCAGAAATACCGGGTGAATGGTGTAAGTGGTAAACCCTGGTACTCGGTTTCCATGTCACTGGAATAGATTTTGCCGGTTGTCCATCGATCCCCGATTCCGGCACAAACCTGTGCAGAATCTGTCCCTACGATAATCTGATAAGCGGTCTGACGTGCGCCCCGGCTGTTGTCGTTCATGCTCCAGATCAGCCTTGGGTGTTGATTATCAATCCCTATAGGATTTATAAGAAATTCACATTTTAGATTAGCTGCTTTACTATCGGCTAACAGTCTGTTTGTTAGAGAAACCAAGGCAGTCAGCATAAGCATTAGGAACAATTGAGCTCTCATTATATGATAATTAAGTGGTTTTAAAACGATATCCGGCACTGTTTTCTATTAGCAAAATATTTAATTTGAATTCAGATTAATTCTAAATATATTGGATATCAATAGAGGCGAACCGGTCATTCCTGTCCATCAATGATACCATTTTTTCGTATAATTTTATAGTTGTTTTAGGGAAAATCATAACCTTTATTTGATTTTCCAATTGTTAGTATTTTTGTATTAACTCTGAGGAAAAGATTTTAACTGAAGCCTGATGCAAAACGATGACATATTCAAGGTAACTCCCGGCTCCTTGCGCCAAATTATTTACCATCTATCTTATTGTCCTGAAAGCTTAAAACGGGTGGGGAACCCCTTCGACTGCCCAATTATTTTTATTCGGTTCTATTCTTATTTAGAAAATGTATATATAAGATATCTAATTAGTTAAATATTGTGAAAGGGCAATCCTGAAATTCAGGACCAACTGAAACTTTGAAAAATAATATCTTTGGTCTTTTTATCTTTAAAATGAAATATTTAATGCTAAATTCGCGTAGAATTTGGTATTTCTTTATGCACGCATCTTCAACTTTAAATAACTGTGACTCCTGTGAGGGTTGTAAATATAATTGTTGCATTAATTCCAGTAATTGTGGTGCCTCAAATATATTTAACGGGCTTACCCGGGATGAGTTACGGTCCATCATGGATAACAAGCGACAAATAAAATTTCGTGCCGGAGAGACTATAACCAAGCAAAATACCCCGCTTACCCATCTTATCTGTATCAAAAGTGGTTTGGCAAAGGTAGTCTCGGAAGGGCCCAAGGGTAAAAATCTGATTATCGATATCATAAAAGACAACAATATTTTTACCGGTGGAGGTACGGTTATTGATGATACTCACCATTTTACAGTGGCCGCGATAACCGATATCGAATGTTGTTTCATTGAAACCTCCAAAATATTTACCTTCCTTTCGATTAACAGTACCTTTGCGATCGAATTGATGAAGCTATATAATGGGCAGCATATTAAAATGCATAAAACGCTTATCAATCTGATTCATAAATACATGCCAGGCCGGGTAGCGGATACTCTGCTCTTCCTCAAGAATGAGGTATATGATTCAAATCCATATCAATTTATCCTGACCAAGCAGGAACTTGCTGATATGTCAGGGATGACAAAGGAGAGCTTTATCCGTAATTTAAAGGATTTTGAAGACTCCGGAATTATCAACCACTCCCGAAATTCCATTCATATCCTTAAAGAAGAGGATCTTATCGAGATCAGCCGAAACGGATAATTGATAAATGTCAATTAAATATTGATATACCACCGGTTATTTTCTGCTTTAAATCTGCGCTCAGCAGTGAACATGTCAATCTGTTTTCTTAAGATTATTTAAATTGCCTTTCTAATTTTACAAACGGAATAATCAACGATAATAGTTGATTTTTTCACGTGTAATCGATTCTTAACAGATGTATATATGGGGATGTCTAAATTATTCATTATTAAAACCTTACCGGGTTCTTTAGCGCAAATTAAAATCAATAATAACCTTATTAATCTCGAATTTATGAAACTTAAAAATTTTAACCGGCTTTTATTTTTTGCCTTTATCCTGCTGTTCGTTACTCAGTCTTGCGTAAAGCAAGGCCCAATGGGGTTAACCGGAGCTACCGGGGCAAATGGCACAAACGGGACTGATGCCAACAGCTCATGCCTGGGCTGTCACAGCACCGCTATGATGAACGAAAAAACTCTGGAATACCAGCTCTCCAAACATTTTTACGGAACCACTTCTACAAACAGGAACGTTAAATATTGCGCAAGATGCCATACCAGCGACGGATTTATGGAAATTGTAGCTGATGGAAAATTTGTTGTTAATAACGATATTCCTTCGGCTGTCCGAATTAACTGTCAAACTTGCCATGTGATGAGCGCTTTTGACTTTACCGGTGACACTGCCTCATATATCCTGAGAACAACCACCCCGGTTTACCTGAATTATTACAATAATTTAAAAACACAGGATTTTGGTAAGATTGATAACCTGTGCTGCACATGTCACCAGATTCGTGGCGCAACCTCGGTTAATTACACCGATTCACTCGGCAAGGTTCAGCCATTCACACAGCTTCCATTCTTCCCTCTTACCAACACTTTAGAAAATACAACCGTTCAATACCGTGTTGGTCAAAGCTTTGCAGTGCATGACGGAAACCAGTCCAATCTTTTCACTGGTATCAACGCATACGAATATGCCGGTAAAACCTATACAAGAACCTGGAAACATTCAGGAAATTCATGTATCGATTGTCACATGAATACATTCGATCCGAACACAAAAACCGGCGGCCACTCTCTGATTGTGAATAAGGCTCAATGTGTCGCTTGTCATACACTTACCAGCGGAACTGATCATATTGCCTTCACTCAGGCTGCCATTACTGCGAAAATTGCTGAACTGGGAGACGCTTTAGCCGCCAAAAAACTTTTCACTAAGACTATTGCAACTACCGGCGTAGCCTCTTATGCTGCACTTCCTAGTCATGATTTCTACGGCAAATTGTTCCCGACTACGGCAACAACAACACTTTTTGGAACAGCCCTGGCGTCTGCCAACACCGTTAGTCCTACAACCGGATTGGTTATTTATGGAAATACAGTGACCATGTCAACCGATAAAAGCTATGCCTCAAGAATAGGTCGCCTTTGGAAATATGGTGAACTGGGTGCAGCATACAATTTCGGCTATATCAACAGCGAATTATCCCTTGGCGTTCATAACCCAACTTATGCACTGCAGGTACTCCAGAATTCAATTGATTATCTAAAATCTTATTAATCAATAATGTAATCGGACAGAAAAAGGCTTCTTTTTTAAAAATTGAAGTCTTTTTTTGTATTAATCTTAAAAATTAATATCATGAAAAAAAGTACCATATTCCTTATTTTGATATTGTTTTCGTTGTTGATCACCAGTTGTAAATACGATTTTATTTTACCGGTTCCGGTTGTTCCTGTTACTGGAAATGTCAGCTTTGCAACGCAGGTTCTGCCTATATTCACGACTGAAAACTGCATCTCCTGCCATAAAACCGGAGGACAATCGCCAGATTATACCGCAGCAAATGCCTACGCATCGATCGTACCAAACCTGGTCAATCTGTCAACTCCCGCTCAAAGCATTATTTATGCCTATCCGGGTCCGACAACGAGTACCCATTCCTGGAAAAAGCTTACAGCCGGTGAAGACGCAATCATTCTCCAGTGGATCACCCAGGGTGCCAAAAACAATTAGTGGAAACATTTAATATTCTCTGATATGAAAAAATATATCCTAATTATAATTCTTTTCTCTCTTGTCCCGGCTATCTCTTTCGCTCAGGATGCGGCGGGTGATTCAACGGTTGTTAAGGTAAAAGATAAGCCTGTAAGGTCTCCTTTTGAAAGTGGTTATTTGATTGATGATCAGACTACTGTAATCCAGAATGTACATACTTTGGAAGCTGTTATCCAGCATAAATTCGGAACAATCCAGAACGGACATTCTGATATGTGGGGCATTTTTGCCCCTGGAGCCAATATCAGACTGGGGTTGGACTATGTATTGCTGAAGAATTTCCAGATTGGTTTTGGATTAAACAATCAGAATATGTCGACCGATCTGAATGCAAAATGGACCATTATGCAGCAGACCAGGAAGAACACATTTCCTTTGGCGATCGCAATCTATGGTAGTGTTGCAATTGACGGACGGAATATCAGCGCTTTTGAATCGGGTTATGTACAGGTTGCGCACAATTTGCCTGAAGCTAATTTATTCGGACAGTCAGACCGTCTGAGCTATTTCTCTGAATTGATCATTGGCCGAAAATTTAATGATATGTTTTCGATTCAGGCCGGGGTAAGTTTAACCCATTTCAATGCAATTGACCTTGCTTCCGATCACGACAAAGTCGGCCTCCATTTTACCGGAAGGATAAAAGTAACTCCGCAGGGTTCCCTGATATTTAATTTTGATACGCCATTAAGGATTAAAGAGATTTCTGAGCAGACTACCTGGACAAACCCTCCAAAGCAAAATCTCGCTTTCGGTTATGAGGTCTCCACAAGCACACACACCTTTCAGATCTTTATGTCTACCTCTAACAGCCTGATGCCACAGTACACCATGATGGCGAATCAGAATGACCTGACCAAGCAACAATTTCAGATAGGATTCAATATTACACGTTTGTGGGGATTTTAATTTGGATGGCTGAATAACGAGCCTCTGGGTGTGAATTTCTGATTCGTATTATTTTTAATAATTATAAAAGATGAAAAGAACATTAAGTAATTTAATTGGCAGTTTAACGGCGATGTTGATCGTCCTGGTACTTTTTGCATTTATTGCCCCACAGGATCAAAAAGCTGGCGGTGCATGGGCTGTTCCCGCGAAGTACAAAAGCATGAAAAATACCCAAAAAGGTGAGGCCGCTACCGGGAAAATGCTCTATGTGAAACATTGCAAATCATGTCATGGCGGAACTGGCGTGGGTGACGGACCTAAAGCGGGTAGTCTGAAAACAAAGATCAACTCGTTGAAAGATTCCAAATTTCAGGCTCAGACTGACGGCGAAATCTATTACAAATCTTTCGTTGGGCGCGATGAGATGCCTAATTTTGAAAAGAAAATTCTTGATGAAGATGAGCGATGGGCCATCGTAAGTTTCACAAGAACTTTAAAATAGTACTTATTTAAAAGATGCTGAAGCCGGATTAGACTTCAGCATCTTCATTTAACAGCCCCGCAATGCGCAGCTCATTTCCATATTTTTTTATTCTGATTCTTCTGCTGGGATTCTCCCAATCATCACAGGGTATGGCTCCTGAGAATGAATCGTGCCTCAAATGTCATACCCACCAAACGATTACCTTCCACAATAACCTGACCAAGCGGGAGGACAAGCGTTTGATGAATCCTTTATATATTCTGGATAAGGATCATTTTGCCAAGGGAGTTCATGCAAAATTCAAATGTATTGATTGTCATTCTGCCGATTACAGCAAGTATCCGCATAATGCGGAATTAAAGCTGGAACCCTTAAGCACCTGTTTGGATTGCCATGGAGGTGATGCCAAATATGCATCTTACCAATTTGAAAAAATTGATACCGAATTCCAGAAAAGTGTCCATTTTCAGAAAAGTGGCGACAGCTTTACCTGCTCTAAATGCCATAATCAGCATTATTATCAGGCCAAATCGCGCAATAGTTCGGAAGTTGGGGATATCGTCAAATTCAGCAACGAAATGTGTATGTCGTGTCACAGCAACAACAGTAAGTTCCAGCTGATTTCGGACAAATTAAAACCGGCTCTCTCCCAGATTCATGAATGGCTGCCTAATCAGGAACTCCATTTTTTGAATGTAAGGTGTATTGAATGCCATACTCAGGTCGTTGATTCCTTGTCTGTTTCCCATAATATTCTGCCGAAAGAGAAAGCGTTGAAAAACTGTGTGGAATGCCATTCCAAAAATTCAATGCTCGAGGCTTCATTATACAAATACAAGAATCTTCAGAGCAGGTCAAAAATAGGCAAGCTCAACTCGATCATTAAAAATAAGTCCTATGTTATTGGAGCTTACCAAAATATCTGGTTAAATTACATCAGTATTCTTATTTTTATATTGGCACTTGCCGGAATTACTATTCACGTGATCGCCAGAATCATTAAAAAATAACTTCATGAATTCTGAAAATAAAATCTATTTTTACCCTGTCTGGCTCAGAATCTGGCACGGAATCAATGCCCTAGGAATACTTTTGTTGATTTTTACCGGGATTAACATGCAGTATGCAAACCCCGGATTTAAATTAATGGACTTTGAGCTGGCTGTAAACCTTCATAATATAGCAGGAATTCTGGTTTCAGTGAGTTACCTCTTTTTTGTTATTGCCAATCTCCGGACAAGCAACCACAAATTTTATCGTCTTAAATTCAAAGGTCTTTTAAGGAGGCTTCAACTGCAGGTTGGATATTATACCTCGGGTATCTTTAAGAACCAGGAAGCACCCTTTCCATTATCAGAAAAAAGGAAATTTAATCCAATGCAAAAGGTTTCCTATCTTTTGATCATGGTTGTTTTTGTTCCAGGGTTGATTATTACGGGGTTAGGACTTCTTTTTCCTGAACTAATCCTGGAGAATGTGTATCAGTTAAGCGGAATTTTTCTTACCGCCGTTTTGCATGCCAGCTTAGGCTTTCTGGTTTCCATTTTCTTAATTGTCCATTTATATGTGGCTTCAATCGGAAAGCACCCGTTAAACAATTTTAAAAGTATTTTGACCGGTTATCATGACATAAATGGTCACTGAATTCTGTAAATAGTTGAATGTTTTCATATTATAGAATAATCCCCGCTCTTATTCAGTTTGGCGGGGATTATTATTTCGTAAAAATCAATAAAAAACCGAATTTATATCAACTGTTACCCTCACTTATATCAATATCAATTATCCGATACACTTGGTTATCCTTTCTATTTTTGAGCAATGATTTTTGTCATATCTTTGGCGGTAAGGAATACACTGTTTTTTATTTACAGAAAACTGAATATTGAACTATAGATTGATTAATTTTAATCCGAAGTGTAGACCAGAATCATGTTATTAATCTTAAAAAAAGTATTATGAAAAATGTAAGTGTATTATTAAAGAGTTTAAGTATTGTAATTTGTTTAATCGCCCTGAGTTCTTTCGTTTCGGCTCAGGATCAGAAGGCTGCTGCGGCGTGGGAGATTCCGGCAAAATACAAAACCATGAAGAATGCTCTTAAGGGTGATGCAGCCTCTGTAAATGTTGGTAAGAACCTCTACGCCAAACATTGCAAATCTTGTCATGGTGGTACTGGCTTGGGCGATGGTCCTAAGGCGTCAAGTATGAAAACCAAAATTACTTCGTTTAAAGACGCTAAATTTCAGGCTCAGGTAGACGGCGCAATCTATTACCAGATTGTCATCGGACGTGATGAAATGCCTGCTTTTGACAAAAAAGTGGCAGAAGAAGACGATCGCTGGGCATTGGTAAATTTTGTCCGCTCACTGAAATAAACAGACTTTAGGAAGTGCTGCGACAACCGAATGTTTCAGCACTTCTTCTTTTCATCTTACGCTATATTGCTGCTTATAATGAAATTACAGGTTTTTTAAGTATTCTCACCTGTCATTCTCGATTCCCTTCATATTAATCCTTTTCATCAGAATTATATGCATTTGCCAAAATCAACAAAGAATCTGGTAACCATTGCCGGTGTAATTATTGCCATTGCCAGTTTGGCAATTATCCTGTTGCTGTTTTTAGTCGCGACCTACGTATTTACCAATAATGCCTATCTGGGGATATTCATTTATATGGCACTTCCTGCGCTGATGTTTTTAGGTCTTCTTTTAATTCCCATCGGAATGATAAGGGCTAAAAAACGGGGGAAACTCGAGGTTGAGGGTGCTGAAAATTATCCCCTTTGGGATTTCAATAAAGCCTCTACGCGGAATGCAGCTGCAATTTTTCTGGTAGGAACAATCCTGTTCGCAATCTTGTCTTCCATTGGGAGTTTTCAGGCTTTCCATATCACAGAATCGAATGAATTTTGCGGTAAACTGTGCCATGTGACCATGAAACCGGAGTATACCGCCTACCAGAATTCCCCGCACTCTCGGGTAAATTGTGTCGAATGTCATGTGGGTTCAGGTGCAGGATGGTATGTCAGAAGCAAAATGACCGGATTATATCAGGTTTATGCGGTACTCACCAATCAGATCCCTCATCCGATTGCAACCCCGATTCAAAATCTTCGCCCCGCTATGGAGACGTGTGAGCATTGCCATTGGCCCCAAAAATTTTATGACCGTAAGCAAAAGAATAAAATATCCTATCTGGCCGATGAGACTACTTCAGCATGGAATATTCAGCTTCAGATGAAAACCAGTGCGAGTAACAGTGCCCAGGGAATTGCCCAGGGAATACACTGGCATATTAATCCAAATGTGAAGATTGAATACAAGACTTCAGTTATAAACAGGGAAAAGATACCATGGGTCAGGTATACGAATTTAAAAACCGGCGAGGTTACCCTTTTTGAGGACTCGAAGGATAAATTAAGGGCTTCTCTGGTAGATTCTCTCGAAATTAGGCGAATGGATTGTATTGATTGCCATAACCGTCCGTCACATAATTACAAGACACCACAAGGTTTTATTGACGAATTAATTACTGCCGGCAAAATTCCGCGCACCTTACCGGATGTAAAAATCGTGGCCATGAATGTTCTGAACCAGGATTATTCAACAACTGATAGTGCTATGATTGCCATTAAAAAGCAGGTAAACGAATACTACACCTCGATGTATCCTAAATTGGTAGGATCCAAAAAGAAAGATATTGAACAGATAATTGCAGGGATTCAGGAGGGTTACAGTCAGAATGTATTTCCTGAGATGGGGGTTAAATGGAGTGCCCATCCAAATCATTTGGGCCACCTTGAAACGATCGGATGCGACCGTTGTCATAATGACCTTCACAAATCAACCAGCGGAAAGGTTATCTCCCGCGATTGCAACTTATGTCACAATATTGTGGCCCAGGGACCCGATTCGGCAATGCAGATCTCCAGCTCGTTTAAACCATTGGAATTCAAACATCCTGTCGATATCAAGGACGAATGGAAAACTAAGCTCTGTTCGGAGTGCCACGCTAAACTCTATTGAAAAACGCTTCAAAATGATTGGTTGATAATCCGGCCAAGCCATTTTATACCTTATTAAATCAGAATACTACGGCTATTTAGTCGTAGTATTCTGATTTATAGGCATCCCACTTTGGGCCCACCACTCCTCCGTTGGTCATTACCTCAAATCCTGAAAAAGAGGATGAATGGAAGAAAATTGGCCCTTTACCGGTTTTTCCGTTTCTGATTTATGTGCAATCGGAATTTCAGAATTTGGATTTGTTACCTCGTAAATGGTTATCTTTGGCAGGGATAAATTTACCCTCTTAAAATGATGGAACCCCTGTTTAAACTTTTATAAAACTTGTTATGAAGAAGCATTATCTGTTTGTTGTCCTGCTATTTCTTGTCAGTTTGTCATTTGCAAAAACCAAGGAACTTGTGGTGCCCCCTCCAAAACCTGTTTTCCCGGTACCTACTGACCGGCAGCTGGCATGGCATGAATTGGAACAGTATGCTTTTATTCATTTTACGACCAATACATTCACGGGAAAGGAGTGGGGTTACGGAGATGAAAGCCCTGAAGTGTTTAATCCTTCTGCCATTGATGTCAACCAATGGGTTAAAGTGGTAAAAGCTGCCGGATTAAAGGGAATCGTTCTGACGTGCAAGCATCATGACGGATTTTGTTTATGGCCAAGCCAATATACCGAACATTCGGTAAAGAACAGCAAATGGAAAGAGGGTAAAGGCAATGTGGTGAAGGAGGTTGCCGACGCCTGTCATCAGAATGGACTGAAGTTTGGCGTTTATCTGTCTCCCTGGGACCGTAACCGGAAGGATTATGGCTCCCCAACCTATATAGAGTATTACCGAAACCAGTTGCGCGAGCTTTTTACCCTTTACGGACCGATCTTTGAAATGTGGTTTGATGGCGCCAATGGTGGTGATGGCTTTTACGGCGGAGCAAGAGAAAAACGAACGATCAATGGAGCAGCCTATTATAACTGGCCGACAACACTGGATCTGGTCCGTAAAATGGAACCAAACGTTATCTTTTTTAGTGATGCGGGTCCAGATATCAGATGGTGCGGAAACGAAAGTGGCTCTGTCGGCGAAACCAATTGGGCAACCATTAGTACAGATTCAATCTATGCCGGGAAAAGAGGGATAGAAAAATTGCTGAATTCAGGGCAGGAAGCAGGCAAAAGTTATATCCCTGCAGAAGTGGATGTTTCGATACGTCCGGGGTGGTTTTATCATGCCGAAGAGGATGCCCGGGTTAAAACGCCCGAAAAACTCTTCGAGATTTACCTCTCATCGGTTGGAAGGGGGGCAAACCTAATCCTTAACATTCCTCCCGATCGAAGAGGGGTATTGCACGAAAATGATGTGAAAGCCCTGCTTGGATGGAGAAAAATGATCGACGAGGCGTTTAAGACAAACCTGGCTTTGAAGGCAATTATCAAAGCCGATTCGTACAGGGGAAATTCAAAATTGTTTTCCCCCTCCAACCTCAATGATGGAAATAAAGAGACCTATTGGGCTACAAACGACGGGACCCGAAGCGGAAATCTGTTTGTCGATTTAGGCTCAAAGAAAACGGTAAAATACATTGTTTTACAGGAATATATCCGGTTAGGGCAACGTGTTGAGGATTTTGAGATCTCAGTATGGAAGAATAGCAGGTGGGAAAAGGTTTCCAAAGGGAGTACAATCGGATATAAAAGGATTGTAAAAATAGATCCGTCTGAAACCGACCAGGTTAAAATCTCGATCATTGCTTCAAAAGCCTCACCGGCAATCTCAAATATCGAAATATATTGATTTAAAATTTAAGTGTTAAATTTGCATTTTAAAATTCTATAATTTCAAATTAAAATTCAGTAAAAATGGCAGACGATAAAAAAGAAAAATGGACTACCTATATGGCAATTACCACGGTAATCATCGTGGTTTGTGCAACACTTTCCACCTTTAAAGGGGGTGGATACAGTACACGTTCATTATTGTATCAAACACAGGCCTCAGATCAATGGTCTTTTTATGAGTCCAAAAGTCTGAAAAGCTATATCTTTGAAATGCAGAAAGACAACCTTGAGTTACAAAGTCAGCAAAATGAAAAATTCAAGGTATCGGCTGATATCCAGGCTAATTACCAAAAAAAGATTGATTTCTATTCAAAAAAACTGGAACAATACGAAGAGGAGAAGAAAAAAATAACCCTTGGCGCCAAGAAACTTGAAGCGGACCGTGATGATTGTAAACTACATAGCTCTGCTTTTGGTATTGCAGTTATTTTCCTGCAGATCTCAATTCTGCTTTCGTCAATTTCTGCCCTGGCAAAGAAAAAGTATGTCTGGTTTTTAAGCCTGGCAGTCGGGTTAGTCGGAATCATCTATTTTGCAGATGGTTTTTTACTGTTTTTCAAATAGATTTGACCTTCAGGTGATAATCTAACAAAAGAGCAGTATCTCACCTGGCCAGATGGATTTGGAGGAGAAATATATTTGATCTGACCATGAAATTATTTATGTAAATAGCTGGTAATTATATATTTGATCTTTAATTTCGTATGGAATAGTTAACTGCATTAACAGATTCTGCCGGAGTGCTTTGAAGAGCGTATTTTTAATTCAATAATATAAGGTTTTGGTAAATTGCGTTAAATATTCAAAGAATATGAATAAAAATGATAAAATACTTTGAATTTCATCATTTTGAGTTATATTTGTCGTGATTAAAAATTATTAAAATGCAATCAGGTAAAGTAAAATTTTTCAATGAATCCAAAGGTTTTGGATTTATCAAGGACAATGACTCCGACAAAGAGTATTTCGTACATGTAACTGGTCTTATCGACAAAGTTAGAGAGAATGATGATGTAACCTTCGATGTTACCGAAGGAAGAAAAGGATTGAATGCGGTAAATGTAAAACTAGCATAGTTTTTACAAACTAAATCAAGCAATTAAAAAAGAGGGCCTTGCAGTAAATGTAAGGCTCTTTTTTTGTTCTGTAACTCCGGTTTTTTAAGGATTCCGGGCCCGCCGGCGGTTGCCTGGCGCCGAAAGTACTTTCCTGCGATAAGTTCCTATTTTGGCTTCCCGGATATCGTTTTAGAGCCGAAAACTCTTACTTTTGTCATTATTCAATTTGCAAAGCGTTTCTAATACAGATGAATTTACTCAAATCTTTAAAGCTGTCCGTTTCCAAACGGATTTTACTCTTCGAGGCAGCATTAGTCTGGACTTTTGCCGGGGGGATGTTACTTCTCCGCGGAAGTTTGATGCTTGAGGCTTCGTCAGGTTTTTCCCTGCCTAAGCTTGCTGCCTGCTTTTTGTGCGGGATATTATTCTTTGTGCTGGTGTTTTCAGGTATTTCACGAAAGCACATTAACCGGATTAAAAATCTTTTCGGAGATCAACACCTATTTTATCAGTTCTTTAATTCCAGAAGTTATCTGATGATGGCAGGAATGATTACCATGGGAATAATTTTACGCACAACCTTAATCGTGCCCCTCTCTGCCCTTTCTCTTGCCTATATCACAATGGGAATTCCACTGCTATTTTCGTCTTTCCGCTTTTATTATAGCTGGATATTTTATCTCCCTGCGGGTGTCTCGGTGAGCAAGCAAAGGTAAGCAGAACCAGAGGTGCGAAACTAAAAAAACAGGTCCCCCATCACCGGGAGGACCTGTTTTAAATTACATAATGTCAATTCTCTTTGCAGGCCTTGGCTTGAACTCCTCTCTTTTGGGAAGAGTGACCTTCAGAATTCCGTCGGTGTATTTCGCCATGATTTTTTCACCATCAACTGTTCCTTCCGGTATTGTAAAGCTGCGCTGAAAACTCTGATAACTAAATTCGCGTCGCGAATAATTCGTCTCGTTTTCGTTTGTCTCTTTTTTAAATTCTGAAGAGATTAACAGATGATCGCCATCCAGATTCACGGTGAAATTTTCCTTGGTCATGCCCGGGGCTGCAACTTCAATGACAAAGGATTCCTCATTTTCCAGAATATTAACCGCTGGAATTGTACTGTTTGTACTTGAAAAATTAGAATTGTTCCAGTCCATCAAATCCCTTGAGAAAAAGTTGTCAATAAAAGATGGAAAGGTTGGGAACAATCTGTCAGATACTTTTGCCAGTTTCATAACTCAGTCCTCCATTCGTTAATTGTTAAACTCAAAATTACAAACCTTTTTTTCTAAGGCCTCAAATTAAAATCTGCAATTTAAATGCCAAAGGAACCTGTTTTCTAAATTGTGATATAACAAAAAGTAAATCAGTGTGTTGCGTGAAAGGTAAAGAGCGCTTTGGCTGGCATTCTGACAAATTAGCCATTTTTTAGAATGACAAAATTTCACGGTTTCCGTTTTTTATGCAAATATGACATAAATATGAAGTATTTAATCTGGTAAAGATTTCAGCCGTATTTTATTAAAGGGCAATCAGCCAGTTATTTGCAGGATTACAAAATGAATTGCTAAAGATTCTGAAAATATAACGATGTTTACTAAAATATTGTATTTTTGGTAAGGCAACAGAAGTTGTTCAAACAATTAAATTTCAAAATAAACGCCATGCTACCCAAGTTTCTATTAGCGGACAATTCACAGGTTTTACCTGACAAGATTTTTGTAATCCATAATGAACAACCGCGATTTATTGTTGGTTGTGATGTTGAGGGATTCACCATTGACCAGGAGATTTATTGGATTGATGAAGAACCAGCCAGCGAAGAGCTGAAAAGTGAGTTGCTCGAACAGGCTGAAGAGTTTATGGATCTTGAGCTGGAATACGAGGAAGAACTTTATTTGCTTGAGAATGAAGATGATAATGGAGGAGGTACGGAAAAACCAAATTAAACTATAATGGAACTTAATTCTCCCAAACGATTAACACGAAGTCGGAACGACAGAATGCTCGCTGGTATCTGTGGTGGTTTGGCTAATTTCCTGGATATTGATCCTACTATTATCAGGCTTGTTTTTGCCTTGGCCACTTTTTTTACTGTGGTATTTCCGGGTATCCTGATCTATTTGATTATGTGGATTGTGGTTCCTAAGGAGCAGTATTGAAGCTCATGGATTATAGGACAGTTACCGGAAACAGCTTCCGGTAATTTTCGTATGGAGCCCGGCAGCGAGCGCCATTTTTTGCCAATAATTAAATTCGTGCGTATATGGGTTTTGTTATCTGATAAAGAGATTAATCAGGTTAGGAACTCTATTTTCAGCAGTTAGCTTTCTATTATAAATCACCTTAACCAGTTATAAAAAACAGCATGAACAGAAGAAATTTTATTCAGAACACCGCCACGGTAGCCGCTCTGGCAGGATTTTCAAATGTGGCATCGGGTGCAAATCAGACCGATGTAAAACCATCAAATTCGGCAAAATTTAAACTCAAATATGCTCCCGGATTTGGAAGTTTCCCTGAACTTGCCGGAAAAGATCCTGTTGAGGTAATTAAATTTTGCTCGGATCAAGGGTTCAGGGCAATGTTTGATAACGGGTTTCCCGGACGCCCGGTTGACGATCAGACCAAAATTATTGCCGAACTCACCCGGCAAAATATGGATATGGGACCTTTTGTAATCTATGCCGACTTCAGCAAGGAATCAATGGTCATCAAAGATGCAGTGATCCGTGAAATGCTCATTAAAAAGGTAAATGAAGCTGTTGAGCTTTACAAAAGATCGGGAATAAAATGGGCATTAATGGTCCCCGGGCGTTATAATGAACATATGGCCTGGGATTATCAGACGGCCAATGTGATTGATATTATGCGCGAACTCAGTGATATCGCCGAAAAAGGGGGATTGACCATTGTTTTGGAGCCACTGAACAAACGGGATCATCCGGGACTTTTCCTGACCGGTATTCCGCAGGCTTATTCCATTTGCCGTGCGGTGAATAGTCCTGCCTGCAAAATAGTGGATGATATGTACCATCAGCAAATCACCGAAGGAAATATAATTCCAAATATTGATGCCGCCTGGAGTGAGATCAGGGCTTTCCACCTTGGAGATAATCCGGGCCGGAAAGAACCGGGAAGCGGGGAGATGAACTACCACAATATATTCAAACATATTCATGAAAAAGGGTATGACGGCGTTTTATGTATGGAACACGGACATACGATTCCGGGCAAAGAGGGTGAACTTGCGCTGATTGAGTCTTACCGAACTGCAGATAATTTCTAACCTGAATTTTTATGATAAATCGAATTTTATTACTTATTGCCCTCCTGGTTTCGGGTTCAATAGCAGCTGATTCACAGTCGAATTACCAGCCGGCACCCGAAAATCTTGTGGCAAGACAATGGTTTCAGGATGCCAAGTTCGGCCTTTTTATCCATTGGGGAGTATATTCAACTCTTGCAAGTGGTGAATGGGTCATGTACCAGCAAAAATTAAACAAGGCTACCTACGAAAAGCTTCCTGATTTCTTCAATCCACAGGCTTTTAATGCGGCTGAATGGGTGAAGATGGTGAAGGACGCAGGTATGAAGTATATCACCATCACCAGTAAACACCATGATGGTTTTGCAATGTGGGCAACGAAACAATCGACCTGGAATATTGTGGACCGAACACCCTATGGTAAAGATGTGTTGAAACAACTGGCTGATGAGTGTCACAAACAGGGCGTTAAATTGTTCTTCTATCACTCACATCTCGACTGGTATCAGGATAACTATTATCCGCGTGGTGGGACCGGCGGATCTTCAGGCCGCCCGGATAAGGGGGACTGGAATACCTATCTCGATTATATGGACAATCAGCTGACCGAGTTACTGACCAATTATGGCGAAATTGCCGGAATATGGTTCGACGGATGGTGGGACAAGAAAGATGCAGACTGGCGGCTCGATAAAACCTACAGCCTGATTCACAAACTTCAGCCGGCTGCACTGGTGGGTAATAACCATCACCAGGCACCCAAACCGGGAGAAGACTTCCAGATGTTTGAAAAGGACTTGCCGGGACATAACACCACAGGATTCAGCAATGAATCCAAAGTGGGTGAACTTCCGCTTGAAACCTGCGAAACGATGAACGGTGCCTGGGGATTCAACATTCACGATAAAAATTTCAAAAGCACAACCCAGCTTGTTCAGTACCTGGTAAAGGCTGCCGGTTCAAATGCCAATTTTCTGCTGAATGTCGGACCCATGCCAAATGGTAAAATCCAGCCGGAATTTGTCAAAACACTGGGTGAGATGGGCGAATGGATGAAGGTATACGGCGAAGCTGTTTATGGCACACGTGGCGGACCAATCGATCCGCATCCATGGGGAGTTACAACTATTAAAGGGAATAAGGTCTATGTTCACCTGATGGGTGAATCGGATGAAAACCTGTTGCTGAACGACTTTGGGAAAAAAATCAGGAAAGCGTATCTTTTCGATGACCAATCAGCCATTGTTTACAAACAAACCGAATTTGGGATCAACATGAAGGTTCCTCAGAGTAAAAGAAAACCAATAGACACAATTGTTGTGTTGGAATTTTAATTCAGAAACAGCCCTGACAGGGTTCTGAACGCTGTCAGGGCTTATATTATCACTTTAGAAGCAGATCGTTAATCATTTTTTCGAACTGTTCCTTGGTGGCTTCGGGCGATTTGGAGATTCCACTGGTCATGGTAGGTTTTCCGGATTTGGGTACCCAAAGAAATGCAGGTATCCCGCTGATCCCAAAAGCCTGGGATAACTCCCGCTCCTGGTCCGTATTCACTTTGTAAACAATGATTTTCCCTTTATACTTTCTTGCCAGTTCACTCAGCAATGGAGAAGCTATTCTGCAGGGGCCACACCAGTCGGCATAAAAATCAACGATGCAGGGCAACTTTCCCGCATATTTCCACTCATTCGGATTTTTCAAGTAATCCATAATTTGTGTCTTAAACTGCTCATTCCCGATTTTAACGACCTCTCCTTCGGCAGCGGCCACAGTTTTCGGTTCCATCACAAACAAAATTGTAACGATTATCCCTGTCAATACCAATAAATTTCTCATATTCAGCGCTCCTTTTTTTATCATTCTCACTAACACTGCAAACATATATACTTTTTTACATTCGGCATAACTGTTATCTTTGAATCTTTAAATTAAGAAATAAACCATGAGTAAACCTATTGTCACTGCAATTGCCTCTTTTGGAATGTCGGGTGTTGTCTTTCAGGGACCGTCGTTAAAGGTGTATCCCCAATATTTTAAAATTCATAAGATTCTTGAACGGACTAAAAATATTTCGGCTCAAAGGTATCCTCAAGCAATAATTGTCCGCTCGTATGAAGAAATTCTGAATGACCCTGAAGTTGAACTCGTGTTGGTTAACACTCCCGACTATCTGCATTTCGGGATGACTAAGCAGGCCCTTCAAGCCGGGAAACACGTGGTTGTTGAGAAGCCCTTCACAAAGAACAGTGCCGATGCGCGGGAGCTTATTTCACTGGCTCATAAAAATGGGGTTATCCTGAGCGTTTACCAAAGCAAGCGGCTGGACAATGGTTTTCAGACTCTGAAAAAAATTCTTGAGGATAAACTGCTCGGCAGGGTCGTTGAATACGAAGCTCACTATGATCGTTACCGGAACTATATTCAGGAAGGTTCGTGGAAGGAAGATGGGGATGAGCGGACGGGCGTCTTGTTTAACCTGGGTTCACATATTGTCGATCAGACACTTGTATTGTTTGGATTACCAAAGGGTGTCACAGCACATCTCAATGTATTGCGCACCGGGGGACGGACAACCGACAATTTCGATATCAGGCTCCATTATGACAAATTTAATGCGATTCTGCGTAGCTCTTACCTGGTGCGTGAAATTGGACCTCAATATATTGTGCATGGCACGGAAGGCTCTTTCGTTAAGATGGGAACCGATCCCCAGGAGGAGCTTATGAAATTGCATCATCTTCCCAACGAGCCTCATTGGGGCGAGGATCAGCCAGCCGATTGGGGAACACTTAATACCTCCATCAACGGACTCCATTTTCATGGGAAGATTGAAACGATCCCGGGAGATCTGGCTGCCTACTTTTTGAAATTGCACGGAACTATCCGGGAGGGAAAAGAACTTTTTGTAAAACCGGAAGAGTCCCTGAATGTCATCCGTATCCTCGAGGCATGTCTTGAAAGCAACAGGCTGAAAAAAACAGTTGAGTTTTCTGCGGAATAGGGGGAGGCAAGCAGCAGGGACTGAGAGAATGGGAGAGAAAAAGGAGATAATTTACGGATTCGGCAATTTGGCGATGATTCGCAATTTACTGGTTTCTGATTTATTTTAATCATTACGAGGATCACCTAAACAAACCTGTAATTTACTCAGGTTTGTTTAGGTGATCAATAAACAGGTTAATAATTATTCCCCCAGTTTTTTATACCGGATCCTGTGAGGGGTACTGTCGCCAAGCCGTTTCTTTTTATTCTCTTCGTATTCCGAATAGCTCCCTTCGAAATAGTAGACCTGGGAATTGCCTTCAAAAGCAAGTATATGAGTAGCCACGCGATCCAGAAACCACCGGTCATGCGAGATAACCACGGCGCACCCGGCAAAGCTTTCGAGACCTTCCTCGAGTGCGCGCAATGTGTTTACGTCAATATCGTTGGTTGGCTCATCGAGAAGAAGCACATTTGCTTCAGATTTTAGGGTCAAGGCCAGGTGAAGCCTGTTCCGCTCACCACCCGAAAGAACACCGCATTTCTTCTCCTGATCCGCACCGCTAAAATTGAAACGCGAAACATAAGCCCGTGCATTGAGCATCCGGCCGCCAACCATTACTTCATCAGTGCCCCCCGAGAGAACCTGGTAAACGGTTTTGTCATTCACAATCGCTTCATGTCCCTGGTCGGCATATCCGATTTTCACGGTTTCGCCGACTGAGAAACTTCCCGAATCAATTTTTTCGAGTCCCAGAATCATCCTGAAAAGGGTCGTCTTCCCTGCACCATTTGGCCCGATCACACCGACGATGCCGTTGGGAGGTAAAACAAAATCGAGCCCTTCAAAAAGAAGCCGCTCGCCATACGCTTTTGAAACGCCATGAGCTTCAATGACTTTATCGCCCAGACGTGGTCCGTTGGGAATAAACAACTCGAGTTTGTCTTCCTTCTGTTTTACATCTTCATTAAGCAGCTTTTCATAGGCGCCCAAACGCGCTTTGGATTTGGCCTGACGTGCCTTGGGGCTCATCTTGACCCATTCCAGCTCCCGTTCCAGCGTTTTCCTCCGCTTGGAAACACCTTTCTCTTCCATCTCTAATCGTTTGGATTTCTGTTCCAGCCAGCTGGAGTAATTCCCTTTCCAGGGTATTCCTTCACCACGATCGAGTTCCAAAATCCAACCGGCCACATTATCCAGAAAGTAGCGGTCGTGAGTAATGCAGATCACCGTTCCTTTATACTGTTGCAAATGAGTTTCCAGCCACTCGACCGATTCTGCATCAAGGTGGTTGGTTGGTTCATCAAGAAGCAGAATATCAGGCTGTTTAAGCAGAAGGCGGCAAAGAGCCACGCGGCGGCGTTCACCTCCGGATAAAACTTTTACCGAGGTATCGCCATCGGGACACCGAAGGGCATCCATCGCCCGTTCCAGTCTGTTATTGAGGTTCCAGGCATCAGTTGCATCAATTTTCTCTTGCAGAACAGCCTGCCTGTCCATGAGTTTATCCATGACATCCGGATTTTCATAAACTTCAGGCAGACCAAACCGCTGATTGATCTCTTCATATTCTTCCAAAATATCGACAGTCTCCTGGGCCCCTTCCTGAACGATACCCATTACCGTTTTAGTTTCATCAAGCAGTGGTTCCTGAGATAAATGACCAACCGTATATCCTGCCGAAAAGGCCAGTTCACCGTTAAAATCCTTTTCCAGTCCGGCTATTATTTTTAACAGGGTCGATTTTCCTGAACCGTTAAGACCAATAATTCCGATCTTGGCGCCGAGGTAAAATGAAAGTGAAATATCTTTAATTACTTGTTTCTGTGGTGGATAAGTCTTGCTTACCTTATACATCGAAAATATAATCTGTCTGTCTTCTGCCATTGATTTTTTATTTTATTCGAATGACAAAAATGGTATTTTTAATCAGATCTGGCAACAGATTTTCATTCATTCAGGTATTCTGATTGATTTAATTAATTCTCAACAAATTAGATTCTTATTTTTACTGTAAATGAACGGAGATCTTAACTGGAAACCATTAAATTTGTTCATCATTAATTTAGCCGCCACACCTATGAAAAAGTTTGTACTTGTCCCATTATTTGTAATTATTCTGGTAACAGGCCTGGGCATATACTGGAAATATTCCTTTACCTACAGCGAAGGATATCGGGCCGGATTGCTCCAGAAGATCTCATACAAAGGGAATATCTTCAAAACTTACGAAGGTGAGATGATTCTGAGCAGCATCCAAAGCAATACAAGCGTGGCTATTGCTTCAGAGAAATTTTTCTTCTCCGTTACCGATAAAGCGGTGGCTCTTGAGCTTGAAAAGATTCAGGGACAAAGCGTTATCGTCCATTATGTCGAAAAAAACGGCACCCTTCCCTGGAAAGGCGAGAGCGCCTATTTTGTTGACAGCTTGAAAATCAATACTTCCCCGGCAGCAGGTCACGGATTTCATTAGTGGCTGGCAACGCAGTAAGTGATCATGTAATAGGCGAGAAGGGAATTCAGGTTATTTCAGATCTTTCCAAAAGATAAGATCTCTGACTTTTCTTCCCTAAATCTGGTAACCTGTTATAACCTCTGCCAAAAAGTTATTTTAAAATATCCATTCAGGAAAATCTGTCGGTGGAAATATAAATTTACGACCTTTGGTTTGTACCGTGTGATACAAAAAGATTCGCATATTTTCAGTTCTTTCCACCGACCTTTGGTTTCGAAGGAACCTTGAAACAAAATTCAGGATTCTTAGGATCAAAAGTGATTATATCAATTTCCTAACTGTTATAACTCAATGTATATTTTCCGCTTCCGATGATTACAATGGATGGCTCATTTTGTGGTGCCAGACTTTTGGAATTCCCGTTTAACAGATAATCTTTGGTTTTACCCGGCAGGACAACTTTGGCGGTGCAACCTACCGGCACTTCCAGGGTCATCTTTAGTTGATTATTTTTAAGCGCCCAGTTCATCACAATAGTCCCGTACGGAGTCTCTTTGGTCGTTTTGGCCCATGTTACCCCTGCAGGAATCTGGGGATCGATATAAAATTCCCGATAACCGGGATGATTGTCATCAGGACGAATGCCCCCGACTGCCTGGTAGAACCATGAACCAATTCCATTATAGCAATTGTGAATATGACTTCTGTCACCTGACCAATGTTCCCAGGTTGTCGTGGCGCCGTGATCGACCATGTAGAGATATCCGGGATAGTCCCTCTTTTTCAGCATATTATAAAACAGGTCGGCAGAATGGTTTTTGATGGCCCATTCGGTGAATATTGGAATTCCCACCAGTCCGGTGGCTATATGTCCTTTCCGGTTAATTATGATTTCATTATCCAGTGTTTTGATTACCTTTTGGACTAATGAGTCCGGCACTATCCTGGTTAACAGGGGATAGGCCAGATCAATTTGCGAACCGCTGGCATAACCGGAGCTCTTGGTGTCAAAAAATGCCCTGTGAATTTGATTTTTTAGTTTTTCATTTTGGAGTCCATAGTTGGCAGCATCATTTGCTTTGCCCAGTGCGAGGGCAATTTTCTCCATCTTTTCAAGACACTGGCTGACAAAACAGTTGTTAACCAGGTCTATAGATGCTTTATTTTTCTGATCAACACCTTCAGGAACAGCCCAGTCACCCAGGTACCATCCCCTGTAATCTGTTTCCGGCCAGGGCTGAAGCATCCCATCCGGAGAATATTTGGCCACATAACCAAGCCATTGCTGCATTACCGGGTAGTATTTTTCCAGCAACCGGGCATCTCCGTAATTCAGATATGTTTTATAGGTTGCGGTAATAATGAAGCCACACCAGTATGGTCCGCCGCCGGCAGGGTAGGGGCAGGGGGCTGTATGCGGCATTCCTCCGTCCGGTCGGATGCAATCGGCCCAGGCCTGAAGCCAATTTGAATAGAGTGGTCCAAGATCAAACATCGTCTGAGCAGTCAGGGTGGAAGCATTCCCGTCGCCTCCATAGCCCAGGCGCTCCACAGTGGGGCAGTCCACGAGGTACCCGTTGACGCTCAGGCATCGCAGCGTATAATAAACCATATCGTGAATCGTATTCAGATCAGGGTCTGAACATTGGAATGTGGCTGCCTCGCGGTAACCCGTATGAATCAGGTAAGCTTTGATATTCTCCTTTTTGGGTTCGGTGATCAGATTGCTGATTTTCAGATATCTGAAGCCATGGTAATTGAATCGGCTGGAAAATGACTCCTTTCCGGAGCCGGTGGCGATATAGCGGTCTTCCTGGTGCTGATCTGCGAGGTGACCCTCTTTATCCAGATGATCGCTGTAGTTCATCACAATCTCCTGGCCGGGTTTGAGTGCCGGAAATTTGATCTCGGCCCTACCCGTGAGCGTTTTTCCCATATCGACCAGCCATGCATTTTTGCCAAATGGCTTTATAGAAGAGGTGTGGATTGTTCCCATAATCCTGTTGATTTCCACGGTCTGCGGGGTAATCTCATGGTCAGGGATATTGGCCATATAAACCGGGTGCCACGAGACCTTGTTCAATGATTTAGCCGTTAGATCGCTCAGGAGTATCGCGCCGTTTACTCGCTCACCTCCAAAATGTCCCCCTTTCCCTGTTCCTATGCAGGTATAACCACTTTCTCTTACGGCCCAGGTTGAATCTGTAGTAGCCAGAGTGCTCCATTTTCCATTGACCAGTTCTTCCATCCGCGCCTTGACCACAGGACCATTGTAGGCCACTCCCGGAAGATCGGCGGTGTACCAGCCACGTCCCAGCCAGATCACCAGATCATTTTCGCCATCCTTCAAATAAGGGGAAACATCATAGGTGAGACTTAAAGACCTTTTATTAAACTGGGAAACTGCCGGAGCAAGGATCCCATCACCAACTTTTTTTCCATTGATAAAGAGTTCGTGATAACCCAACGAATTGATGTAAACCAATCGCTTCGCGGCCTTACCCGATATTTTAAACTGCTTTCTCAACAGTGGACTTTCGGGATTTCCATACTGAAGTGGCATCCCGATATAGGAAGCATGCCAGTCTTCACCTGCTAATAAACCCACACTAAATCCGGTAATCTGGCTCCAGTCCGTTGCCTGATTATTTTCATTCCAAATCCTGACTTTCCAATATACCACCGATCGGGGCGCCAGTTTACTCCCTTTCCAGGCGACAAGAACGGTGGATTCAGAGACTACTTTTCCCGTATTCCACAAATCTGCCTGATTTTCATTCAGTAACAAACTGTCACTTGCCGCCAGTATCTGATACGCTTTTTGGACTATTCCATTTCGCTCACCCTTGATTTTCCAGCTTAATCCCGGACTAACGGTTGCAATTCCCAACGGATTTATAAGATTTTCACAGCGCAGATCATGAAGTTCCGTATCCTGCGCGGCATCAGCCAATTCAGGTATGGACAGAAAAACAACAAGCAGTAAAGTCAGCGATAATTTAAGCATAGTTAATCAGTGATTAATTTATTTGAGACGCTCAAAAATAGCACTTAAAAATAAACAGACAAGATCTAAATCATTTGAACTTGCTCTTTTTTGGTCATCCGATTTCCTGTGGATTTAAACAGATAAATTAATCTGATTGTTTGTCTGTTAACACTAATCCTCCCTGCGGGTAAGAACAATTCGGAACTTTATGTGTTCTTTTTATTTAAGTCACACAAATAATCCAGTAATAATAAAAATAGTTTTATGTCAACATCAGAATTGTTCTCAAAGTACACCTTAGGTGATATCGAATTAAAAAACAGGATCGTTATGGCGCCAATGACGCGCTGCAGGGCGATTGGTAATATTCCCAATGAATTGATTGCCACCTATTATGCCCAGCGTGCAGATGCGGGTCTGATTATTACCGAGGGCGCCTCCCCGTCACCCAACGGACTCGGGTATTGCCGGATTCCAGGGCTCTTCAACGAAGCTCAGGTTGAGGGATGGAAATTAACTACCGATGCGGTTCATGCCAGAGGCGGAAAGATTTTTATACAATTAATGCATGCCGGAAGGATTTTCCATTCCCTGAATTTGCCTGAAGGGGCGACAGCGCTTGCCCCATCGGCAATCAAGGCTGCGGGTCAAATGTGGACTGATCAGGAAGGCATGAAAGATTTTGAATTGCCCAAAGCGATGAGTTCCGAAGAGCTTCAAGGTACCCTTGCTGAATATGAGCAATCTGCAATTCTGGCAATTAAAGCCGGATTTGACGGGGTTGAACTTCATGCAGCCAATGGGTATCTTCTTGAGCAATTTATTTCACCTGTAAGCAATCAGCGAACCGACGAATATGGCGGAAGTATCGAAAACCGCTGCCGGTTTGTCCTCGAAGTAGTGGATAAAGTCGTTGCTGCAATCGGTGCCGGCAAAACAAGTATCAGACTCTCTCCATTTGGTGTGGCCAGTGATATGCCGCACTATCCTGAAATCGAAGAGACTTATACTTATCTTGCGGGACAATTAAATAACCGGGGCATTGTCTATATCCACCTGGTCGACCACAGCGCAATGGGTGCACCTGAAGTACCATTCAGCATTAAGAATACAATCCATCAAAAGTTCACGAATACCTTAATCCTGACCGGGGGATACAATCCTGAAAGCGCTCAGGCAGACCTGAAGAGCGGGTATACCGATTTGGTGGGTTTTGGCAGACAGTTTATCAATAATCCGGATCTGGCTGTCAGATTCGAAAATAATTGGCCCTTATCTGAAAATATGGATTTCGATACCTTTTACTCTGCAGGAGAACAGGGATTTACCGATTATCCTGCCTACAGCAAATAATTACCTGTAAGAGTCTATAATTCCCGGAAATCCGTTAAAATTCTCTGTGTAACCCGTGTGATACGATCTTTAATCACCGGGATGCACAGAGTTTTTTTATGTTCGGTTCGATTTGAAATCTAAATCCTCCCCTTTCAAATTAAAAGGTTAAATTTGTCGTCAAAACTGCAAAAATGATACGATCAATGACAGGTTACGGGAAGGCTGAATGTGAGCTTGCCCTAAAGAAGATTACCGTTGAGGTTAGATCTCTGAACAGTAAAGTGCTTGATGTCAATACCCGGATTCCGGGGGTGTACCGCGAGAAGGAGCTCGAGATCCGTCGTGAACTGTCAGACCGGCTGATTCGCGGGAAGGTTGATTTCAATATCTTCTCCGAATCATTAGGGGTGGAGAGCAACAGCGCCATCAACAGCTCCATGGTGAAGAGTTATTTCAACCAGTTGTCCGAGATCAGTAAAGAGCTTCAAATTCCGGTCAGCGAAGTCACCTTGCAGATAATTATGCAATTGCCTGAGGTTGTAAAAACAACCCGCGATGAACTTGACGAGAACGAATGGAAAATTATTGTATCCGCAATTCGTGAAGCCCTGGATGCAATGGATAATTTCAGAATCCAGGAAGGATTGTCACTTTATAATGATATCATATTTAACATCAATACGATAACTACTCTGCTCGAACAGGTGGCTCCCTACGAACTGGAGCGCAGCGCCAAAGTGAAGGAGCGGATTCTCGAGGGTTTAAAGGAACTTTCATCGCCCGAAGGAGTAGATCACAACCGGCTGGAACAGGAGATGATTTTTTATCTCGAAAAGTTGGACATCAATGAAGAAAAGGTTCGGCTGGGAAATCATTGTACCTATTTCCTGGAAACTCTCGAACTCGAAGAACCGGTTGGGAAGAAGTTAGGGTTTATTGCCCAGGAGATTGGGCGGGAGATCAATACCCTTGGATCTAAAGCGAACCATACGGAAATGCAGAAACTGGTCATCGGGATGAAGGATGCTCTCGAAAGAATTAAAGAGCAGTTGCTTAATGCATTATGATTTTAATCTATCGATCTTATTTTAAATCGGATATTTCATGAGCGGAGGTAAACTGGTTATTTTTTCAGCTCCATCTGGCGCGGGCAAAACAACGATAGTAAGGCATTTACTTTCCCTGGATCTGAATTTCGGGTTCTCAATCTCGGCCACTACCCGCAAACCCAGGGGAGCGGAATGCAACGGGAAAGAGTACTATTTTTTAACTACAGAAGAATTTAAGGAGAAAATCAACCGGGATGAATTTCTTGAATGGGAGGAGGTCTATCCGGGTTGTTTTTATGGTACCCTGAAAAGTGAAGTGGAAAGAATCCTGGAAAACGGGCAAAACATACTTTTCGATATTGATGTGGTTGGCGGAAGCAATATTAAAAAGTATTTTGGCGTGAGAGCCCTGGCTGTTTTTATTCAGGCCCCGTCTGTTCAGGAACTGGAAAACCGGCTGGTGAACCGGTCGACCGACCATCCTGAGGTAATTAAAGAGCGAATCGCAAAAGCGGAACACGAGATGAGCTTTGTCCATTTGTTTGATGTGGTAATTGTAAATGATAAACTGGAGGTTGCGCTCCCAGAGGCTGAAGAAAAAGTGAGGCAATTTCTGGAAGCATAGACTTTGCCCGGAGCATCAGGACTCATTAATTCACTTCATATTAATTGTTATGAGAATTGCCATTTTTTCAGGGTCATTTAATCCGGTTCACAACGGTCATCTGGCAATTGCACGCCAAGTGCTTGCTCAAGGGGCAGCTGAAGAGTTATGGTTTCTTGTTTCTCCCCAAAATCCACTAAAAAGGGGGGGTGATCTGATGGCGGAACAGGATCGTTTAAAAATGGTGGTACTTGCACTTGAAAAGGAGGAGGGAATGGTAGCGAGCGATTTTGAGTTTCACCTTCCGCGCCCAACTTATACCATCAAAACCCTTGAAAACCTTAAAATCACCTATCCACAGCATCAGTTTTCCTTGCTTATCGGTGGTGATAACCTGGCCATTATTCATAAATGGGTTGAATATCAGCGAATCATCGCAGAATTTGGATTAATCGTTTATCCGCGGCCGGGATTTGAAAATAAGGAGATCGCTCCGTTTCCGAATATTACCTTTATTTCGGCTCCGTTAATCGATATTTCGGCCACAGAAATCAGGCGCAGGCTCTCAAATGGCGAATCATTTTCCGGGATGGTGCCGGAGAGGGTGGCTGAGTTTTTAAACATGGCGAAATGGCAATTGGGCGAAGGTGCGTTGGGCGATTGTCAATGACACCATTTTTCTGGTGAGTTAATCATAATGATAAGCTGGGACAATATATGATCATATTTGTCGTGTAGTAAATTGAACTCTACTTCATTTATATATTCAAATTCCATTGCAAAATCAAGCCAGACTTGCGTTTCTGCCGCCTCCCCTTCAGAATCAGAAAGTTTGGATAGAAAAGATTTTTGATACTTTTTTTTCTGAATGATTATGCACTATTTGCACATACTGATCCTGAACTACGTCTGATCCGATCCGTTAGTGAATACTTTTCTTCCGATGGAAATCATTTGCAAATACGATATATTTCCAGAGCTGCACCAAAAGCTAATTTATAAACCTCCACTTCCTGATGTGTTCTAATCAGGTTCATCCCTTTTTTTTACTTAAAGATATGAAATTCTGACAAATGTTTGAATCTTCGCCTCCTCGCCCTGTTCGATTCGCTTGCACTCCTCAATCAGTACCATTTAAACACCTTCAATCCAATTATAAACGACACCGTTCCAATGGTTGTAAGGACCAGCGCTTCACGCCAGACATCCAGAAAACCGGCACCTTCGTTGAAAACGCTTCTGAAACTATCGGCAATCATGGTTAACGGGAGATATTGGATCACAGGCAATGTCCAGTCGGGGAAATTATGATAGCTGAAAAACACCCCCGAAACGACCATCATGGGAGTTACAATAGCATTGATCAGTCCGTTGCCGACTTCCGGATTCGAGGTTCGCGAGGATATCAAAATCGAAATTCCTGAAAAGGCAATGTTGCCAGCTATAAACAACACAATCAGGGCCGGCCAGCTCCCCTGAACATTCACCCCAAAATAGAGCCAGCCAAACAGAAAGAGCAACACCGCTTCGGCCAGGTTCATTGAGAAGCGGGCCGTGATAAGTGCAAACAGAAAGTTCGACTTCTTCATCGGAGTGGCCACCATTCTTCGCAAAAGTTTTTTCGAGCGACGTTCAATAATGGTATAGCTGATTCCCCAGCTGCAAGCCATCATGATCCCCATCCCCAACAACCCGGGAATTAAAAAGTCGACATACCGGGTCCCTGAAATCGTCAAAGGTTTAATATCTGACTGATTTGAGGCATATGCAAGCGCTCCGGCAGCTGCCAGATCGGATGCCAGCTGATAGGCCGCCTTTGCCTCTGCATTGGCAGGATCAAAATGATATTTCGATCCGGTGGACTGGTCTTCGATAATTACCGATACTTTCCCTTTTTTTAGCAAGGTGAGGGCCTTTGACCATGAAGTCTCAATAAAGGTGAGGGTGGCATCTCCAAGTTTATTATTTTTCAGAACGATGGAATAGGAGCTGTCTTTTTTAACGGCATTGGTGGAGAGATAGGTTATCAGTTTTGTCTGTTGATTCTGATCCGTCGCTTTAATCTCCTTAACAATAGCCAGTTTTGCCTGTACTCCCCCTTTCTGGGTAAAAGCGATACCCAATCCCCAGGCCATCAGAATCGGGAAAACGACACCCCAGAAAATGACGGACGGTTCACGGATAATCTCCATAAAATGGGCCGCAATTAGGCGATAAAGCTGATGATTGGTTATTTTATTCATATAAATGGCGTCCTGTTAGTGAAATAAACAACTCGTCGAGTGAGCGGTGGCCACCACTAAGCGCCAGAATCTCAGGAAGTGTCCCTTCACCCAAAATATTTCCCTGATCCATAATAACAATCCGGTCACACAAATATTCGGCCTCCTCCATATAGTGGGAGGTGAGCACCAGTGAGGTATTTTGTTTTTTCTTCAGGTCGAGCAGAATATTCCAGATCTCGCGCCGGGCATTGGGATCAAGACCCGTGGTGGGTTCGTCGAGCAATAATATTTTGGGTTGATTCAGCAGTGCAACACCCAAAGCCAGTCGCTGACGCTGCCCTCCTGACAAATTATCGACATACGCTTTTTTCTTATCCTCCAGGGCGATCAGTTTAAACACTTCATCTACGCGATGGGAATTGAGTTTATAAAAACTGGCAAACAGCCGCATGGTCTCCCACGCAGTCAGCTTGTCCATAAACCGGGTCTCCTGCAACGAAAGACCGATCATCTGGTGCAGTTCGTGCTGGTGATGTTTCCATTGCTTACCTGCGATAAATATCTCCCCTTCGTCGGGATACTGAATCCCCTCGATCATCTCAACCAGGGTGGTTTTCCCTGCTCCGTTAGGACCCAGCAATGCCAGGAATTCCCCGGGCTTGATATTCAGGCTTACCCCCTTGACAGCCTGCACCTCCTTGAAGGATTTCTTAACCTTGCGGACCTCGACGATATATTCTGAATCTGACATATGGATATTACCTGTTACTTTCTGGATTGTAAAATTATTCAATTTAATGATTAAAAAAACAGGTACTAACCGTCAGGGTCTGACTCAGAACCGGGCTCTGACTATTAGGCACAAGGTCTTACTCAAAGTAGGGCTCTGACTAATGGGCAAAGATCAAAGATTTTCTTATTTTTGTATTCCAATTACCGGTGCATTGAATCAGGAGAGATGCCAGAGTGGTCGAATGGGACGGTCTCGAAAACCGTTGTACTGGTAACGGTACCGTGGGTTCGAATCCCACTCTCTCCGCAATAATCCTTAAAGTCAGGTAGTTGTAAAATTAAATGCACCTAATTACCCACCTGAAGCAGTAATTCGGTGCGTTTTTTATTCTTCCCGTAATGATCTGTAGTTATGAGTCAGGGACTTTTCTCCAACCTAACAATTACATGAACAGTCGATTTCCTTAATTCTCCATCCAAAGCCCAATGGGGTATACAACCAACTGAAAACAAGCATCATAGGCAAGGGTGGCCAGGTCAAGGGTAGGATTGAGGGGCTGGCAGCATGTTCCAATTAACTTGTAATAAATACGAACCAGCAGCATCCGAAATCGATCGCTTGATTGTTGCCCCATTTGCCTGCAGCTCTTCCGATTCAGCTTTAGGGGGTGGTGTAGATTCCAAAAAATTCACAGTACTGACCCTGTTCGAAATAGGTGATTCTTATTGTATTTAGCGTTCTGAATTATTGTCAATACTATTCTGATTGTCTTATAATATTCAATATCAACTTAGAAGTGCTTTAAATATAAAAAATTTCATGGATTTGTGTAAGCGTAGGCCCCCCCAACATAATAAATATCCAGCTCTTCAGGGGTGAGATACTTTATTTCTTTAAAATTATATTTTTCAATAACTTTATTATGAATGGCATTGATGTAAACAATCAGAATTTTTCTTGGATTTAATTCAAGAGATTTTAAAATGTTTTGCATTACCTTGTCAAGGATGAATGCGTCAAAAGGGTTGAAAAAATAGAAACAATCAGCAGTGGAAGGAATCTCATATTGTGAAGCATCAATATTTGTAATTTCAAAATCAACTTTTCCACCTTTATGGTTAGAAAATTTCTGCAAATTAGTTAGAGCAGTCTGAGCTAATTTAGGAGAAAATTCAACTCCAATAACTTTCTTGAATCCCAGCTCATAAGCATATACGAGAGATAATCCTTTACCACAGCCAAAGTCAATATATGTGCTTGTTTGATATGGCCAGTTCAGATTATAAAACATTTTCTTATAAAAAACAGGATTGGAAGCTTCATACTTCGTGGCGTGCTCTTTAACCACATCAGGCCCATCCATTTCATAAATTTCAACCATACCCCAAAAATCAAATTTCCGATGTTTAAATCTTTGTAAGTATCGTTTAGGGATCAACATTAGGGAATTCCATAATCCTCTTCCCTTCAAACTTCTTTGTAACTTTTTCAGAATTTCCATAATCTTTTTGGTTTAGGATAAAACGAATTAAATGTTGCTTTTAACAGGTATCACTTTATACGATTCAATAAAATTAATTAAGATTTTCCTAAACATTCTAAATTTAAATTATTTCATTACAAATTTTTGAAAAATAATACTGACTTCTGCAATATTTTACTGTCTGCTGACGTATAATATCGCATTGGCGTGATAGAGGGAAAAGACTATGAATGAATAGGTATAGGTTAATTAATCGTGCAAATAATACACAAAGAAAGCAGATTATTGCATCATTTGAAAAATGTTTTCAATATATTTATTCTACTAACGATTTTTCAATTACAGAACCGTATTTATGTAAGGCATTACCGATTCAGTAAAGGTGCTTAAAAATGTACTTATTTAATTATTAAAGTTCGGTGATTTGATAGGATTGGCGAAAAAGAAGCGTTAAAATAGGGACTCTCTAAATATGTTATGAGCCCCCAAAAGACCCTTCAGGGTGGGTTGGAAGATCATATATTTATAAAGAATCAATTGACTTTAATCCTAAATGGGTTTCACAAATAAAATAGAAATATTGATCAAATAAGAAAAGAACCGTCTTGAGTAAAATCCGGGGCGTTTTTGTTTTTACTATGCCTTTAGTTATATGTATTTATGAAAAATTGGCGCTAATCCGGCACTTTGCCCAAAAAACAAGGGTCAGACCCTTCGATCTAACCCTTTGATTTTCAATCCGTCGGGGTGACAAGATTTGAACTTGCGACCCCTCGCCCCCCAGACGAGTACGCTACCAGGCTGCGCTACACCCCGAATTGCCTGTGTTATTCCTAACACGGCTGCAAAAATAATATTATTTCCTCAATTTACGAATAAATAAAGGCTTACCTGTGAGAATTCGGAATTGAAACGAGCACTTTTATTCAACCAGATAGTTTGTAGTTGATCCTCTTTCATGGAGTTTTGATATTATTGCCCTCCGGGATATTTAATCACGAAGAAATTCATCAACGGAAAATCAAAAGATAGCCGATATCTTTGAAACTAATAAGAAGAGGTTAAAGAGGGTGTTTTACTTTCACAAATCAAAAATTCAGAATTAATTTACAATAGCAATTATTGCGGCTATGAAAAATTAAATTAACTTTGGAAGACATAAAAAATTAGAATAATGGAATTATTTAAACCAATGAATATTTCTGACAATCAGCCGGTAAAGGGTAAGGTATCAGAAGAAACGGAACATGTAAAATGTTTAATAATTGGCTCCGGACCAGCCGGCTTCACCGCAGCAATATATGCCGCAAGGGCAAATCTTTCTCCGGTTTTATATGAAGGGTTACAACCCGGCGGTCAATTAACCACAACAACGGAGGTTGAAAATTTCCCCGGATACCCACAGGGAATTACCGGCCCTGAAATGATGGAGGATCTCAAGAAGCAGGCCGAACGTTTTGGCACGGATGTACGCTGGGGGCTCGCTACGGCTGCGGATTTCAGTGGAAGAGTCCATACCATTACTATTGACAGTATTAAGACCATCACTGCCGATACCGTGATTATCGCTACCGGAGCCACGGCCCAATATCTGGGCCTTGAGGATGAGACGAAGTATGCCGGTTCGGGTGTTTCGGCCTGTGCTACTTGCGACGGATTCTTTTACCGGGGGAAAGATGTAGCAGTTGTTGGCGGAGGAGATACCGCATGTGAAGAGGCCATTTATCTGGCAGGTTTGTGCCGAAAGGTTTACCTGATTGTTCGGCGCGATGCCTTGAGGGCTTCCAAAGTGATGCAGGAGAGAACCCTGAAAACTCCCAATATTGAGATTTTATGGAAACATCAGACCAAAGGATTATTTGGAGACGGTGTTGTTGAAGGGGTGACACTTATAAAACACAAGGGTGAACCGGATGAATCTGAAGTAAAAATCAGTGTTGATGGATTCTTCCTCGCTATTGGACATATACCCAATTCGGCCATATTCAAGCCGTTTATTGAAACCAACGAAGTGGGGTATATCAAAACCATTGGTGATTCTTCGAAAACCAATGTTGAAGGGGTATTTGCCTGCGGCGATGTAATGGATCATGTTTACAGGCAGGCGGTCACTGCTGCAGGATCAGGATGTAAGGCAGCAATTGATGCGGAGCGGTATCTTTCTGAAAAACAATAATATTTCTATTTTATAGAGGCGCACATCGGTGCGTCTCTACATTTTGATTAATATATATCATAAAAAATGCCTCTCTATCCGGGAGGCATTTTTTATGAATTTATAGGATTCGATCAGGAAACCTGAGCAAATTTGTTTGTGGCATATTTTCCCGCTTCGAGATTCTTCCTGACCGCGGAAAAAGCCTGGATGGTATATTCAACATCTTCAATGGTGTGGATGGCAGTCGGTATCAGACGTAATAATAACTGACCCTTAGGAATAACGGGATACACAACGATTGAACAGAAGATATTATAGTTTTCGCGTAAATCCATCACCACATTTGTCCCTTCCGGAACACTTCCCGAAAGGTAAACCGGGGTAACGGGTGAATTGGTGACTCCCAGATCGAAATTTTCGGCCTTCAGGCCCGATTGGAGGGCGCGGACAATGTTCCACAGATTATCCCTTAGTTCAGGTTCTGAGCGGATCAGCTCAAGTCGTTTAAGTAATCCGATAACCATGGCCATTGGGAGCGATTTGGCGAATGTCTGGGAACGCATGTTGTATCGTAAATAGTCGCACACCTCTTCGCTGCTTGCAATAAAAGCCCCGATTCCTGCCATCGCTTTTGCGAATGTTCCAAAATACATATCGATTTGATCCTGCACACCGAAATGTTCACCGACTCCAGCACCTGTAGGTCCCATTGTCCCGAAACCGTGGGCATCGTCGACCAGCAACCTGAAATTGAATTCGTTTTTAAATGCGACAATTTCGTCCAGTTTTCCAAGATCACCTGCCATACCAAAAACACCTTCGGTAATAACAAGTATACCCCCGCCTGTTTTCTGGGCTAAAGTGGTCGCGTGTTCAAGCTGCTTACGAAGGCTATCCATGTCGTTATGAACAAAAACAAACCGTTTCCCCATGTGTAACCGTACGCCGTCCAGAATACACGCATGAGCTTCAGCGTCATACACAATCACATCGTTGCGGCCACAAACGGCGTCAATGATCGATATCATTCCCTGATATCCGAAATTAAGCAGAAATGCATCGGGTTTGCTTACAAAACTGGCAAGTTGCCTCTCCAGCTCCTCGTGCATACTGGTTTGCCCGGACATCATCCTGGCACCCATGGGGTAGGCAAGACCATACTGAGCGGCAGCCAGTGCGTCAGCCTTTCTGACTTCGGGGTGGTTGGCCAGACCGCAATAATTGTTCAAACTCCAGTTAAGCACCTCTTTACCTCTGAATTTCATACGGGATCCAATGTCTCCCTCTAATTTAGGAAAAGAAAAATAACCATGAGCCTCTTTTTGGTATTGACCTAGATTGCCCTTGTCAGTTTTAAATTTTTCAAAAATATCCACGATTGTTTTGATTTTATTTTTAAACTATGCAAAAGTATACTTTTTTATTTTGTCAAAAAAACGGAATTCTAATTACTTTTTAAATTTCAGGAGGAGAGATATCAGGATAAATAGGAGAATTGCACCAGCTATTCCGTAACTATTTAAAGCCAGAATCAAGGCTGCTGAGATGCCCAAAAAGATATACCGAACCTTATTGTCTTTCCATGTTAGGCTTTTAAACTTCAGCGAGAACATAGGCAGTTCAGAAACAAGGAGGAGTGACATTCCAATTGTGATCACCATTAGAACCCAGGGCTGAAGTATAATATTGCCGAGGGTCTGATATTTGCCATGAATTACCATTAGGGCAAGAGCCGAAATAAAGATCGCATTAGCCGGTACGGGTAGTCCAATGAACGATTCACTCTGTCTGGTATCGGTGTTGAATTTTGCCAGCCTTAACCCGGAAAATACCGGAATCAGTAAGGAGGAGGATATGCAGCATATTTCCCAAAATGATAAAGCGGATAAATGATCAACCCTTACGTTTATCCCCAAGAGGGAGAATTCCAGCATAACCATCATGACCATTCCCGGGGCAAGACCGAATGAGATCATATCTGCCAGCGAGTCGAGTTCTTTGCCAATGGGTGAATAAGCCTTCAGCAAACGTGCTGCCATGCCATCGAGAAAATCAAAAACTGCAGCGGCAAAAATAAAAAGTACGGCGATCGTCAATTCCCCTTTGACCGCGAAAAGCACACCGAGGCTTCCTGAAACAATATTTAAGCAGGTAATAAAATTGGGGATGTCTTTCCGGATCATTTTCAGCGAATGGATTGTAAGTCAGCGATTATTGTCTGACTTCCAATTACTTTTTGGCATAATTCCACATTTACCTTTGTTCCAATCGGGAGAAAAAGATCAACACGTGAGCCAAACCGGATAAATCCGAGCTCATTTTGCTGATTTACCGATGAATTAACTTTTGAATAGGAAATAATCCTTTTGGCAACTGCCCCGGCTATCTGACGGACCAGAATCTCTGTTCCGTTTTCCATCTCAATGACTGTTGTTGCCCGTTCGTTCTCGGTAGAGGACTTTGGGAGATATGCAGCCATAAAATTACCGCTGTGATGTTTGAAATATTTTATGATTCCCGGAACCGGAATCCAGTTGATATGAACGTTGTACACCGACATAAAAACCGATACCTGCAGGCGGCGATCATTAAAGTACTCCGGTTCGAAAGTCTCTTCGATCACCACGATCTGACCATCGCAGGGTGATAATACGCATTTTGAATTTAAATCAATTTTGCGTCTGGGATAGCGGAAAAACCGTAAAACCAAAACCAGTACCGGTGTGGTTGCCAGGAATGTAAAACAGCGAAAATAAAGCTCTTCAGTCATTCCGACAGCAAAATTGAGAGATAGCCATACCAGGAATGCTACCGTAATAACCAGAAACCCTTCTTTGTGAATTCTCATAAGTTTGAACTATAGTTGCGCAAATTTAAGAAAATAATGATCAGAGAAAAAAGCGGAAGACAAAATAAATCACTGGGGAGGCGAGTAATATACTGTCAAAGCGGTCGAGCAGGCCTCCATGGCCTGGCATAAACTTCCCTGAATCTTTCACTCCGATACTACGTTTGATCATTGATTCAATCAGATCGCCAACCGTACCGGCAATAACAACAAGGATAGCCATAACTACCAGTAAATGCAGCGGGTAGTGGGGAAATATAAGAGTAAGCATCCAGGCAGCAATCAAGGCGGTGAATATACCTCCCATCAATCCTTCCCACGATTTTTTGGGGGATATCCGCTCGAATAAACGGTGCCTGCCAAATCTGACTCCCAAAATATATGCTCCGGAATCACTGGCCCAAACAAATATAAAAAGGCTGATTAACAGTTCGTAATGGTATTTTACCAGGCCATCAATTTCGGAAAAGGCGAGGAAATTTAGCAGGGCAAACGGAATAGTTACATATACCAGACCAAATACGGTGAGGGCAAGATTGGCTACCGGATCTTTCTTTTTTCGAAAAAGTTCAAAAACCGGAAATGCATAAATAACTGGCAGCATGTAATAAAAAGCATTGTAATTTATCTGCTGCTCAGCGGTTAAAAAGGATAAAATAAATAGGAGTGCACCGGCAATCAATCCGGGGTAAAGTTGTGGTGAATAACCTGCTACGCGACACAAAATATAAAATTCCCGCAAGGCAAACCCCGAAATAATTAAAAAAAGTATAGCAAACGAAAGCGGTCCCCAGAGGATAGATGCCGTCAATACGGTTGCAAAGAGAAATCCCCAAATGGTGCGCGTATGCAACTCTTTCAATGTCAGCCCTTTTTTAATTGTTCAAGAATCTCATTTGCCTGTACTTCCTTATCATCCCTGACATATATCTCAGCCTCGCCCCACATCATATAAGATGAATCCTTATGATTAATAACAACCGATTCAATCCCGTTATCCTGCAGAATATCTCTCGCCATGGAGATGAGATAGTCTTCAGTAGTAATAAAAACTTTTGTCCATCCCTTTTCCATGGTGAGAAATTGATTCGTTAAACTTCAGGTTTCAATTCCGGTGTGGAATCAGTGGCTTCTGCAACAGGAATCTCTTCCTCTCTCTTTTTTCCCCATGGGCGCAGGCCAAAAATTTTCTCCAGGTCTTCGGTAAAGATTACTTCGCGTTCCAGAAGCAGCTCTGCCAATTGTTTATGTCCATCCGCATGTTTACGTAAAATATCTTTGGCTCGCAGGAAAGCTGTATCAATCAGTTCTTTAATTTCTGAATCGATCAGTTCAGCTGTTTTTTCGCTGTATGGTTTGCTGAAACTATAGTCACTTTGACCCGAGGAGTCGTAATAACTAACATTTCCAACTTTTTCACTCATCCCAAAATAACAAACCATCGAATAGGTTGTTTTAGTCACTTTCTCCAGGTCGTTCTGTGCGCCGGAGGAGATCTTATTGAAAACAAGTTCCTCTGCGGCCCTCCCTCCCAGGGTAGCACATACTTCATCGAGCATTTGATCGCGCGTTGTGATCTGGCGCTCTTCGGGGAGATACCATGCGGCACCCAGTGATTTTCCTCTTGGTACAATCGTTACTTTTACGAGCGGATGTGCATGCTCAAGCAACCAACTGACCGTGGCGTGACCTGCCTCATGATAGGCAATAATTGCCTTTTCATCTGCCGTAATAATTTTATTCTTTTTCTCAAGTCCCCCCACGATCCGGTCGACCGCATCGAGGAAGTCCTGTTTTTCCACCATTGTTTTCTGTTTCCGGGCAGCAATAAGGGCTGCTTCATTACAAACATTGGCAATATCTGCACCTGAAAATCCGGGGGTTTGTTTGGCCAGAAACTGGACATTCACATCTTCCGACAACGTAAGTGGTCTGAGGTGAACTAAAAAGATCTCCTTACGATCAACCACATCGGGCAGCTCCACATGAATCTGACGGTCAAACCGACCGGCACGCATCAGCGCACGATCGAGAATGTCGGCCCGGTTAGTTGCGCCCAAAATAATCACTCCTGAATTGGTATCAAATCCATCCATTTCAGTAAGTAGTTGATTTAATGTATTTTCGCGTTCGTCATTGGATCCCATGTTCGGATTGCGTCCCCGCGCACGGCCAATGGCATCAATTTCGTCAATAAAAACGATACATGGTGCCTTCTCCTTGGCTTGCTTGAATAGATCACGAACCCGTGATGCACCCACTCCAACGAACATTTCAACAAAGTCGGAACCCGACATGGAGAAGAACGGAACATCCGCCTCTCCGGCAACAGCCTTGGCCAGCAGCGTCTTTCCGGTTCCCGGAGGGCCTACCAGCAGTGCCCCTTTGGGAATTTTTCCTCCAAGCTTGGTATACCTTTCCGGATTCTTGAGAAATTCCACGATCTCTTCAATTTCCTGTTTTGCTTCTGCCAAACCGGCGACCTCTTTAAAACTTGTGCTTACCCTTGATTCCTTATCGAAAATTTTGGCCTGCGATTTTCCAACATTGAAAATATTACCGCCAGATCCCCCGCCTTTGCTCATTCTCCTGAAAACCCAGAACCAGACTGCAAGTAAAACAAGAGGGAAAAATAACCAGCTGAATATTTCACTGAAATAGTCGTGCCGGATTTCGTAAGTGAGGGTGATTTTTGCATTATCGCCAAACTCCGCCTGAGCACTTTCGAGATTCTTTTCGAAAACATCGACAGAACCGATCGTGAAAAAGAAATGGGGGCCGGTTTTTTGCGGAGCTCCAAAACTCTGTGTGAACTTACTTTTGTATTTTTCGTAAGAACTTTCTTTAAGGTAAATATCTGATTGTGACTTATTAACGACAACTATTTTTTCGATGTCGCCATTTTTAAGCATCGTATTTTTCACCTCCTGCCAGGAGGTTTCAACAGGAGAACCGCTGGAGGTAAAATATTGAATTGCAATAAAAGCAATTACAACAATCCCGTAAATATACATCAGGTTGAACTTAGGCGTAAGCTTTGCTCCGCCACCTGCTGGTTTCTTAGTTCCACGCGGAGTATTTCCGCCGCTATTACCACTATTTGTTGTCTCTTTTTCAGCCATAATTAATTAAATGTCAGCATCTATATTGTAAATTTTTCCGTCAGCCCATAAACTTTCAAGATCATATAACTTGCGTATGGGTTCCTGAAATACATGAACCATAATGTTTGCATAGTCAAGTAATATCCATTGCGCCTGATTATAACCATCGCGATGCCATGCAGGTTCACTCTTTAGTTCTTCCACGGTCTCTTCTACCGAATGGGCAATAGCATCAACATGAGTGTTGGAAGTTCCATGACAAATGATGTAGTGGTCACATTCTGTATTACTAAGTGTCTGAAGGTCAATGTCGATAATATCAAGCCCTTTTTTGCGTTGGATACCCTCGATAATCGCTTCAATTAAATTGATTGAGCCATCCTGAATGGCGGAATTAACCATATTGAAATTTTAAAGTACAAAGATAATTCTTTTGCCCGATAGATAAATAAAGAAATGATCTTGTAAACTTCTGAAATATTAGTTTTTACTTTGACCTCATTAATTTATCAGGTAAAATTAAAGGAACGAAATGATCGGATCAATTGTTCACCGAATCAATGAAACAGATTCATCCAATAACTATGCCGCGAATCAGTTACTGACAAAACGGCTGACAGAGGGAGTTGTTTTTATAGCTGACAGTCAGATTGACGGACGGGGGCAGGCTTCCAACCGGTGGGAGAGCGAGCCCGGTAAGAATTTAACGTTCAGTATTCTCCTCTACCCTGAATTTCTGGCCATCAGCAGGCAATTTGAACTTTCCAAAGCGATTTCACTGGGCGTAGCTGATTATCTGAATGAACACACTGATAATGTTTGTATTAAATGGCCCAATGATATTTATCTTGGAAAGAGGAAGGTGGCCGGAATACTGATCGAGAATTCGATAAGAATCGATAAAATATCTTCCTCTATTGTTGGCATAGGCTTGAATATTAATCAGATTCAATTTACAAGTGATGCCCCCAATCCGGTATCCTTAACCCAGATGACCGGTGAAATTTATAATCTGGAAGAATCACTATCGGATCTTTGTCTCAAAATTGATTCCCGATATCAGCAACTCCGCAATGCAGAATTTGGCCAAATTGATCAGGATTATACCAATTCATTATACAACCTTGGAATTTGGTCTCCCTATTGGGATGAAAACGGCGATTTTGAAGGAAAACTTCTTGGAGTTGATGCCATAGGACGCTTGCTAATTGAAACCCATTCGGGAAGGATCAATAAATATCAATTTAAGGAGGTCACATTTAAGTGAGTAATGGTCAATGAATAATGTTCAATTTTAAATGTTATTATGAATTGATTATTTGCGATAGAGAAAGAAATGATTACAACATTAATTCATTCCGCATATTTATTTTGTCTAATGGGCATCCATCCTGAAAAAGTAGAAATTTTAGAATTTACTGCCCGGAATTTGTCCGAATGGCCCAACTTTTATTTGTGATTTTCGTAACTTAGGGTGAAATTAAAGTTCACTTGCATTTAATTTACAAACTTTAAGTTATGAAAAAGAGGATTTTTTTGATTTCACTGTTTGTGTTGGGTCTCGTTTTTACATCGCTTGTATTAAGCAATCCCGACAACGAAGTTCTCAAGGCATTTGAATTGCGCAAAAATGGTAAAGTGGAGGATTCCCGGGCGCTTTTGGAGAATATTCTGCGGAAGGATTCCACGAATGCAATGGCCTGTTATGAGATGGCCCGGTTAAATCACTACCTTTTGATTAGCGGACAGGGTATAGCAACGATGGATGATATTCTTAAGCCGATAAATAGGGCCGTTTCTCTCGATCCCCAAAACGTAATTTATGCCTATTTTAAGGCAATTGCTGACTTTTTAAGTGCTTTTATGTCAATGCAAACCGGGACGGCAGAGGTTAAAAAGAAAATTGATGAAACCTGTACTCAGCTTAAAAAAGTGCTTTTGATGAAACCCGATTATCATGAAGCAGCCCTTTATCTGGTTGAAATATATGGTTTGCTGCCGAAAGATATGGGGGGAGATTCCTTACAAGCTATTGCATATGCGGAACAGCTTGCTTCGGAAAATGACTATTTCGGATCGTGTGCCCGGGCGGCTCTTCTGCCAAAAGATTCTGACCATGTAAAATTCTGGATGGAGCGGCTCGACAGGGATAAAGATAATCCAGATCTTTTAATGGAAGTGGGCAAAGCCTATTTGGGCAGTGAGGATCCAACAAATGCGGAACACTATTTTGAACAGGCAATCGGGATAGATCCCTCCCGGAATACCCTATTACTCGACCTGGCGGGTTATCACCTGATGGTGGTGCTCCAAAATAAAGACCTGGCTGCAAAACAATTACCTCTTGCCAATGCCTCCTATGAAAAGTATTTGAATACCTATCCAGAACCAATCGTGCCATTGAAAGCGTATGCGATGGGGTTTAGGTCCCTTTCGGACAGAATTCTTGGGAATCAGGCAGGGGCCGATAAATGGGAGAGGGAGGCCCGGAAATTAGACAAGTATTTCTGCAAGGCTACCGGAATGCCTGCACCGTTGCTGTTTGACGCTCCGGATGTTGTTTGTCATCACTACTTCTCGTTTTTTACACCGTATTAGAGAAAATCCTGATACAATATTGATTATTATTTATTTGATATACATTTACTTATAGAGATTAGTAATTAATTCTGTTATCAACCTAAAATTAAAAGTATGAAAACGCTCAACACAATGCTGTTTTTTATCCTGGTCATTTTGGTTGCCTCCTGTACCAAAGACCCGGTGATCATTCAACCTGATCAGGCTTTAAATACAGGGAACGAATTAAAATCAGCTGGGTTTCATCTGAAAATAGCTGTTATGTCTGACATCCATTATCTTGACCCTTCACTCATGAAGAATGGCGCTGCAAATGGGGTCGCCTTTCAGACGTATCTGAACTATGATCCTAAGCTGCTTGAGTTTAGTGATCCTATTTTCCGTGAAGCCAGTTATCAAATCGTTGCCGCAAGACCTGATATTTTGCTTATTCCGGGTGACCTGACTAAAGATGGAGAGAAGGTTTGCCATAAAACTATGGCCAGATTGCTTAAACAGATTTCAGATCAGGGGATTAAAATTTTTGTGATCCCGGGAAATCACGATGTGAATAATCCAGAAGCGGTGGCCTATAATGGGAATAATTCAACTCCTGTCCCTTCCATTTCTTCATCTGACTTTGCAGACATTTATGCTGACTTTGGGTATAAAAATGCCATTTCAAGAGACCCTAATTCCTTGAGTTATGTGTGTCAGCCGTTTAATAATGTGTGGATTCTTGGAATCGACGATTGCAAATACTATCTGAACGTTGCCGGCGGACTTGAAACGGTAAGCGGTGTAATTAAAGATAAGACAATGGAGTGGATCCAGGGGCGTCTGGCTGAGGCGAAAATCAAAAACATAACGGTTTTAGCGATGATGCATCATGGTTTGGTTGAACATTATGCTGGTCAGGAATCAATCGATCAGGGCTATGTTACCGACAACTGGCAAACCAATGCTGATGCGCTTATAACGGCCGGCCTAAGAGTTATATTTACAGGACATTATCATGCAAACGATATCACTTTGCGGTCGAAAGTAAACAATACCATATTTGACATCGAAACAGGTTCCCTGGTTACTCCGCCAAGCCCATTTCGTATGATCACCATGGATTCAAATTATATCACTATTGATACACGGCATATTACCTCAATTCATGCAGTTTTTCCGCTAAATCTTAATTTTGTAACGTACTCAAAAAAATTCATATCGGGCCATTTGGATGGTATTTTTACCTATATGCTGTCATCACCACCGTATAATGTTCCTTCCAATTATGTTTCCCAAATGGCTCCTTTGTTCAGAAATGCCTTTATGGCGCATTACGCCGGAGATGAACATATCACCCCCTTGGAACAATTAAAGGATGATTGGGTTGGACTGTTATCTCCCCAGTTGGGTATGATCTTACAGAGCTTGTGGACTGATTTAAATCCCTCGGATAATCATCTTATCCTCGAAATGAAAAATAAATGATTTTTCGGATAATCCGGCCGTGTGGTTTTAATTATCAGTTAACCTAATGATCTGTAATTTGTTAGGTTATATTCGTGATCTCTGTCAGGAATACTGCAGCTTACTAAGGGCATCTGCCATATGATCTACTCCGTTTTTCAGATGTTTTCCTATAAGCATCTTAATCATTGGATTTAAATCTGCATGCAGAGTAATCCTGACTTTGCAACTATTTTCGTCAACAGGCAAAAGCTGAATCCAGCAATTCACCTGGAATGGAACAGATTGGCTTCCGGTCAATTTAATAAGTTTGGATGGTTCCCGTTCAATGATCTGGACTCCAATATTGCCAACCGGGTTTATTGAGAAACTGCATTCATCTGCGGTTGCGCTGAAGTTGTCAAGCTGGATATCGGGAGTATCCGGGTGGAGGTTCTTTAGCTCTTTCAGACGGTTTGGGTCAAAGAGTGGCTCAAGATTTTTCAGGTTTGCAAGATGGCTGTAAACTAACTCCTGAGGTGAGGCGATAAATTTTACCTCACTTGAATATTTTTCGGTTCCCATTTTCGGGTTATTAAACGTGGATCACTAGTAATTATTTCCCCCAGGTTTCAGGACTTTTCCTCCAGTTGTTAAGGCTTTCAAGCTGAAGGTCAGTGATTTCGCCAGATTCATAAGCCAGTTTAAGCAAGATATTATAATTGCTCAAGGTGGTAAGTTCGATATTGGCATCCTCGAAGTTTTGAGCTGCCAGGGGAAAATTATAGGTGAAGATGGCAAGCATTCCAAGTACCTCAGCTCCAAAGTTTCGGATAGCCTCCGCCGCACTGATGGAACTTCCGCCTGTTGAAATAAGGTCTTCGATGATTACCACCTTTGTGCCGGGCTGGATATCCCCTTCAATGAGGTTCTCAAGACCATGTCCTTTGGGTTTTGACCTGACATAAATAAAAGGAAGTTGCAAGGCCTCAGCAACCAAAACTCCGTGGGCAATAGCACCTGTTGCTACTCCGGCGATCGCTTCGGCTTGGGGATATTTTTGGCGGATAAGTTGGACAAACTGACTGCAAATAAATGTTCTGGTTTCGGGAAAGGAGAGTACTTTGCGATTATCGCAATAAATCGGTGATTTCCATCCGGATGCCCAGGTGAAAGGGATATTGGGCTGTATTTTAATTGTGTCAATCGCTAATAACCGCTTAGCTACCTCAATCTGAGCATTTTCCATAACTTTTATGATTTTTCAATTTCATGCAAAAATAAGAAGATTTTTGGCTTCAGGCTAATTAATACAGCTTCAATATCTTATTAAAACATTAAATTGAGAAATCTTCAAAATAAGGACCTTTACCACCGATGGTCTCTGAAACCGACAAATCGGGCGAGCTAATCTGATGATTTGTGCGGATGCTGATCATCTGAGATCCGAGGGTTTGAATTGACGTGGTTTATGTTTGAAATTGTAATCCCACAATAATTTTAAGAATGCAGCTTCAAATCCATGCGATGGGGAAGGAGCCTGAGATAGGAGTAGGGTTCCTTCGGGGCCAATCAGGTAAAAGACGGGTGTAAATGAAGCATTGTAGTTGACAATCAGTTGCTTTTGCCGGGATCCGTTGAGTAATTCACAGGAGTAACCCTTTGTTTTCCAAAGGTTTGAAGCATGAGCGAAATCATCGTCAACTGCAACCGATATGACGGTCAGAATTTGTCTCAGTCTTTTTTCAAGTGATACAATCGAGTCTGTTTCAACTCTGCAATCTGAACTTCCGCTATTAAAAAAGGAGAGATAGACAAATCTTCCCTTGAATTGATCCAGGGTAACCATTTCCCTTCTTAAGTTGGAAAGGCGTAATGCGGGCGCCTTTTCACCCACTGCCAGCAGTTTAAGTTTAGATTTTACCTGCTCTGCAATTGGTTGAATCAGCGGCGATGCTGTTTCTGATTGTGCCATTTCTATCGCTTTCAGCACCCCTTCCTTTGAAAAACCGGCGGTATAATAACTTTCATACAACCCTTTCAGTATTACCAATCCGGCAAATTCCTTTTTAAACCCTTTGGATTTAAAAAAGGCAACCAGGCTGTTATAATCTCCCGAATTAATGAAGGTGGTAATCTTCCTGTTCTGATTATTCTGGGATTGTTTCCTCAGAAAATCGGAAAAGAAGAGGTCGAAAGCTCGTTGATAAGCCGGATGTCCCGGGTGAATGGATTGAGTGGCGAAATATTTCTGAATTACAGGATCTTCATTTTTCTGATATACCCCAAATTCCAATTCAGCAAAAGTGTATTTCCTTAAAGTTGTAAAATAGGGGTTTTGAATGGAAGCATACTTTTTTTCCAACCGGTCAATAATTTCATTGGCTACCTCCTTGGATTGCTGCTGATAAATCGGTGTGGTATTCTTAACGGTTTCAAGGTTAAAGTCAGTCAGAAATGAACGAACAGCGAAATTCAGATCGGTATTGTCAGTACCTGGCAATCCTAACCAATAGGGTGTTGGTTTGAAGTAGATACTATGGGCCTGAGCGGAGGTTTTTGGAGAAAAAGGGGGAAGTGCGATCTCATAATTTTTCCCCGGTTCGATGACCATGGTTCCGCAAAATTTCTCAAGATCGGAATAGATTTCAGTTGTTTCATTGACAGGGAGCAGGAGCGAAAAGGCTCCGTCACTGGCAACCCTTGTGGTGCCTAACTCTTGTTTCTGATGAAGAATCGGATCGGTTATGGTATAAAAAGAGATCTCTTTGGTTGCGTAACCGGCCGCTTTGCCGTAAAGTAATATTTTCTGGGCGTTAAGCTGAACTGTGATCAGAGCCAGAATCATCACAGATAAAATCTTTTTCATCATTTATTACTTTGGATTTTATTCGTCATAGAATTCCGAAATATCCAGACAGGCTGGGAGAAACTGCGAAGCATCGCCCTTATGCCGTAAAATATCTCTGACAATTGTTGAGGATATGGATGTTGTCTCGGGGGTTGTCAGTAAAAAGACCGTTTCTACTTCAGGGTACATCCTTTTATTGATCTGGGCTATAGCCCGCTCATATTCAAAATCGGAAGAGGTTCGCAATCCTCTTAAAATATATTGGGCATGCACTCTTTTGCAATAATCTACGGTCAATCCGTCATATTTGCCGACCTTTATCTTTGGCTCGTTTTCGAATACCCGCTTAATCCATTCTTTCCTTTTTGCCAGAGGGTAATAGGGCTTTTTATCAGAGTTATAGCCGATCATGACAATGATTTCATCAAACATAGGCAAGGCGCGTCTGAGAATCGATTCATGCCCAAGGGTAAATGGGTCGAAGGAACCCGGAAATATTGCAATTCTGTTCATATCAAATGAATTATCCCACAAAAATAATAAGAAAAACGGGACAATCCGACAATTAGGCTATTAGGCTTTTAGGTTAATAAAAATGATTAACTTTAAGTTTATTCGTGATGGTAAATTTTGCGGCTGGCATTTGGCTGCAGACGGCTGGCCCAAAAGTCTGGAACTAACTGGCTCTTATTCTTAAACCTGGTTCGGGAATACGACTTACTTCCAAAAAAAAATCGCCAGCAACCAGTTGTTGGTTATCAGATGTCACATTATCAGTTATATATGTTATCTAAAACCAAATTCATAAACCTGAAAAATCCAGCATTTATCAGTATATAAAATGCATTTTTTTATTTTCTTTACACTACCAGTAGCAATCAAGATGACAGAGCGCGATATTATTGGAATTTTCGGGAAGATGAACTCAGGGAAGAGTTCTCTGATGAACCTTCTGACGCAACAGGAGACCTCGATTGTTGATCCTACACCCGGCACAACTACGGATACAAAAATTACCCTCACAGAAATTCATGGACTCGGGCCAGTGAAAATTATGGATACTGCAGGTTTTGATGAACAACTTCTCCTTGGGGATAAAAAGCGAAAAAAAAGCATTGCGGCATTGAAGGAGTGCGACCTGGTTTTGTTGGTTATTGATCCCTCAACTTCCGACTTTGAACCTGAACAAGCCATCCTCGCAGAAGCGCGGAAGCTCGATAAGCAAATTATCACCGTTTATAATCTGTTCAGGGATGGTGACCGGAAAAAAATCCCTGAAAGTGAGGGTATGATTGATAAATTGGGAAGTTACCCTAAAATCATTTTAAATGCCCTGGACCCCGGGTATCGTCAGCCGTTACTCGAAACGGTTCTGAATAATTACATCCCCAGAAATCTGACCGTTGAGCTTTTGCCTTTCCTTGAACAGGGAGAATTCTATATTCTGAATATTCCGATGGATGAAGAGACTCCTCCGGGCAGGTACCTGCGTCCTCAGGCCATGGCCGAGGAGTATATTACCCGGCATTGGGCATTCCCGGTTTCCTACCGGATGAATCTTACCAAGGCCAGGGCTGGTGATCCTGCGGAACGGGCAAGATGGAACGACTTTATAAACAACTTCACAAAAAGGCCCAAAGCCATTATTACCGACTCTCAGGCTATGGATATCATGAAAGATTGGACACCGGACGATATGGCACTAACGACCTTTTCGATCATGATGATCAATTATATGAGCAGGGGAAGTCTGCCGGAATTTGTAAACGGAATCAGGGCTTTGAACGGTCTGAAATCCGGAGATCATATCTTAATTGCCGAGGCTTGCAATCACTCCCGGATTAAAGAGGATATCGGAACGGTTCAAATCCCCAAACTTCTGCAAAAATTTTATCCGGGTATTGTGATTGATCATGCCTTTGGACGTGAATTTACGGATAACATTGAAATACAACAATATAAACTGGTGATTCATTGCGGCGGATGCATGATTTCGAATCAAAGGATGGTGGCGCGGCTTCGCGATCTTAAATCCACAGGGGTGCCGATCACCAATTACGGGATATTTCTCTCTTTTATGCAGGGAGAAAAAACCCTGAAAAGGGTGATTGATCCATGGTTAAATAGTTGAATGATAACGAACTACGATTTTGGTTGCGGAATCATAAAATAAGTTCAAACTGGAAAGTGAAAAATGCAAATATTAAATTGCCTCAGCTCTATGAGAAATGGCTCAGCGAAACTTAATTTGAACTTTGCATTTGAACCTTTCATTTTGAAATTTTAATTATTAAATATCATATTATGACCAATTTGCTGAATGTGAATACGGCTCTTATCCTGATTGATATTCAAAAAGGATTCGACGACATTGAATATTGGGGTGGACAACGGAACAATCCGGAAGCGGAGGAGAACGCCTCTAAACTGTTGGCTTTATGGAGAAAGGGTGGCTTGCCTCTCTTTCATGTCCAGCATTGCTCATCCAATCCAAACTCAAGACTGGCGCCGGGAAACCCGGGGAATGATTTTAAGGAGATGGTTATGCCCGTTAATGGTGAGCCAATCATCCGGAAAAGTGTAAACAGCGCTTTTATCGGCACCGATCTGAAACAGCAACTCGAAATATCGGAGATACGCAAAGTTGTATTTATTGGCCTAACTACCGACCATTGTGTTTCGACATCAGCACGAATGGCCGCGAATTATGGCTTCGATACCTATGTCATGTACGATGCGACTGCAACCTTCAACAAAAAAGGGTTCAAAGGGGAAGAATACTCCGCTGAACTGATTCACAACACCGCATTGGCAAGCCTCAAAGGTGAATTTGCGACCATTATCAAAACTTACCAGTTATTTTTTTAAGCAGCAACTCTTATACTTTTTCCCTGATCCGCAAGGACATAGATCGTTTCTTCCGACATTGCTGAAGATATTGGCAAGCATTGGATTTTCCTGGTCAAAAAGCTGTTCCGCACTTTTATAATGGGCTTTCCAGTCACCCCGCTGATGATAATAACAACCAGGCTCATGGGCCTCATCATCAAATAATTCAAGGGCATATTGAAGCTCTTCACGGATAAGGTTTTCGTTAGTCCCTTTTTGGGTATACGGAAGGAATGATTCGTGAAGTTTTTGCACCTCATTTCGGCACGATTGAAGCCGTCTTTCGGCCACATGTACGGCCAGCAAAGGTTTCCAGCCGGTATCGGGATGACTTAGCAGCCTGGAAATCTGCTCTCCGTGAGCCGTGTCATCCGCAAAATAGATCGAATCATAAAGGAAAAGATAGGGGGCATTGCTTTTTTTTGACACCTGCTTTTCGATGGCGTCAAGAAAGGAAGTCACCTTTTCGGGATATCTTTCTGAAAGCATCCCCACCAGGAAAAGACCCTGCTCATCGAGTAAATCCCAGTCGGGAGAATCCGGGGTGGTAAAAAGATTGATCACCGATGCCACCATCCGTTCCGAAGCATGTACTTCTGCCAGAATAGCATACCACAGCGGGAGATTCGGCAGACGCTGATTCAGCATTGCAACGCGCTCATCATAGGCATTATCCAGATGAAAGATGATCTTGTCTTCAATATCCTGGTCATAAGGAAGTGCGGATAAAAATTCAAGCGCCTCAAACGGAACTCCCGAAGTCCGGGAATGGAGTATCGCCAATGCTTCAGATTTTGTCATTTTTTTTATTTTGGCGCAAAGATAAAGGTTATCCTGGGAGAATTATCGAAACAATAATTTTCCGGACCCCATAAAAATGAAGGGCTACCCGAATGAATATCGAATAGAATTGATCCATATTGCAATTATTTAATGTCAATGTAAACAATCTGCATGAATATTTGCCATCTTTGTACCACAATTCTAATGGATTGATGTCGGACTCTTTGAATGAAGAAATTATTATCCATATCTTTTGCACTGCTAATCCTCCTTTCGGGGATGCATATTTCAATTGCCACACATTTTTGCGGCGATAGAATTTCTGCAACTAAGCTCTCCGTTTCGGGTGAACTGGCATCATGTGGTATGGAAGGTTCCATCGATAAATGTTCCGTGCCTGTAAAGCTGAAAGGAACCGGTTGCTGTAAGGATAAACTTGCGGCATTTGTTGTTGACAATAATTATAATCCGACGTTTTCTGAGATTAAGGCATTCTCTCAGAATCTTTTGCAGGTTTTTATTCTGCCTGCATTTCTTTCAAACCAGTCACAAACCAGTTTAAATCTTATTTGCACAAATGTGAGTCCGCCTGGGCATTATCAGGTGAGCGATGTGAGCTTGCCCTACATTTGTGTATTCAGAAATTGATTTTAATGTTTTTACATATTGACAAAGAGGTGGCTGACACTTTTTTGTCGATGGATTCTTGGTCCTATTCACAAAAACATTAAAAATCAAATTCTTATATTATGAAAACTGTAAAAATTATCATATTTGCCTTATTGACAATCGTTTTAAGTACACCTTCCATCGCCCAGATGCATGACCATTCCAAGATGGCAGCTACAAAATCCGAAAAACTCAAAGTTTCGGGGAATTGTGAATCGTGTAAAGCCCGAATTGAGAAAGCCGCTAAACTCGATGGCGTCTCAAAAGCCGAATGGGATATCCCGAGTAAAATGCTTTCGGTGACCTATGATCCCTCAAAAACCAATCTCGAACAGATCAGCAAGAAAATAGCTGCTTCCGGACACGACACCGAAAAGTTGAAAGCCGACGAAAAGGCTTATGCCGGTTTGCCAGGGTGCTGCAAGTACCGGTAATTTGGAAATACTACAATTTGAAAATGGGGTAATTTGAAGATTTGAAAAAAGTCTTCAAATCCCTGTTTTTATCCCATGTTCAAATTTTCAAATCCCCAAATTTTCAAATTAATCCCATGTTTAACAGACTTGTCAGATATTTTCTCGAAAACAGGCTGATTACCTTTATTTTCCTGATCAC
>Ga0316219_1000053_pt1 | contig 162402 bp, 127 predicted proteins | sample TBH18003PmetaG_FD_203635 | JGI IMG/M metagenome (GOLD analysis project Ga0316219, IMG submission 203635) | Freshwater microbial communities from Trout Bog Lake, Wisconsin, USA - TBH18003P | ecosystem: Environmental > Aquatic > Freshwater > Lake > Hypolimnion/Profundal zone | place: USA...
AGAATGACGGCGGTAAATAGATTAAGCAACTCGGAGTTGGGAACTAGTGGAAGTTTCTGGCTTGATCTGGCCCGGCGGTTGGCGCGGAGAGCGGGGTCAGCGTGTGGGCTTTTACGTGGACGACGCCGTCCTGGTTTTGCAGCTTGCCGGCGACGATGAGGAACCGGGTGCGGGTGACGACGAGGCGATTCTGCTCGAAGGCATCGGGCGTGAGAATGATGTTGGCGATGCCGGTTTCATCTTCAAGCGAGAGAAAGACGAAGCCCTTGGCGGTTCCGGGACGCTGGCGGCAGATGACGCGGCCAGCGATGCGGACGTGGGGAGTTCCGGTGCGGGTTTCGAGATCCTGGGCGGAGAGAATGCCTTGTTGGCGCAGAGATTCGCGCTGGTAGGCCATGGGGTGGGGGCCGGTGGTGATGCCGGTTCCGGCATAGTCGGCGGCGAGGCGCTCGTCTGTGGTCATGGCGCGCAGCGGAGTTGCGGCGGAGCTGGTTGGCGCGGCGCTGCGCAGGAGTGGGCCGACGGGGCGGCCGGCCTGCTCGACCTGCCAGAGGGCGTCGCGGCGGTGGGCGACTTCTCCTAACGCCTTGAGCGCGCCGGCGCTGGCGAGGGCGACGAGTTCTTTGCGATTGAGTGTGGGAACGCGTTGGGCTAGATCGTCGATGGATGCGAAGACGCCGGCGTGGTTGCGCGATTCGAGAATGGCGGCCGCAGAGGACTGGCGCAGGCCTTTGATGTAGTTGAGGCCGATGCGGAGGGAGAGGGTGGCTTCCGCCGGTTGTTGTGAGTTCGTGCTAGCCCTGGTCCCCAAAGGCGAGGGACCAGGGGCACCCAGTGTCCCTGGGAGATTGAGATTGCCAGACGCGGGCTCCAGGGTGCAGAGCCAATGGGAATGCTGTACGCAGATGGGGCGGACGCGGAGGCCGTGGCGCTGTGCGTCTTTGATGAGCACGGCGGGCGAGTAAAAGCCCATGGGCTGGTTGTTGAGCAGGCCGCAGGTGAAGGCGGCAAGGTAATGCACCTTGAGATAGGCCGAGGCGTAGGCGATGAGAGCGAAGCTGGCGGCGTGGGACTCGGGGAATCCGTACATGGCGAAGGAGGAGATGCCCTGGACGATGTTGTCTTGCGCTTCAGGGCCGATGCCGTTGCGGGTCATGCCGTCGCGCAGGCGGCCTTCGAGGTCTTTCATGCGCTGCATGGAGCGGCGCATGCCGACGGCGCGGCGCAGCTCTTCGGCTTCAGCGCCGGTGAAGCTGGCCACGGTCATGGCCATGCGTAAAAGCTGCTCCTGAAAGAGCGGGACGCCGAGGGTGCGCTTGAGGACGGGTTCGAGGGAGGGATGCGCGTAGGTGACTTCTTCTTTGCCCTGGCGGCGGCGCATATAGGGGTGCATCATTTTGCCGACGATGGGGCCGGGGCGGATGATGGCTACCTGGACGACGAGATCGTAAAAGCGGGTGGGCGCGTTGTGGGGGATGGAGGCCATCTGGGCGCGGCTCTCTACCTGGAACATGCCTACGGTGTCTGCCTTGCAGAGGGTTTGATAGACCACGGGATCTTCGGGCAGGGTGGCCAGGTCGATCTCTTGTTTGTAGTGGGTGGGGATGATTTCAATGCAGTCTTTGAGGACGGCCATCATGCCGAGGCCGAGCAGATCGACTTTGATGAGGCCCAGGTCGGCGCAGTCTTCCTTGTCCCACTGGATGACGGTGCGACCGGGCATGGAGGCGCGCTCGAGGGGGACGACGCGGTTGAGCATGCCTGCGCAGATGACCATGCCGCCGGAGTGTTGGCCGAGATGGCGGGGCAGGTTCTGCATGCGCATGCAGAGATCGAGATATTTGGCGATGCGGGGATGGCGGGCGTCGAAGCCTGCCTGCTGAAAGTTGCGAGCCATGGTGTCGTTTTCTCCGCGCCACTCCCAATGACCCACCAGGCCGGAGAGGCGCGCGAGCTGGTCGTCATCGAAGCCGAGCGCCTTGCCCACCTCGCGCGCCGCGGAACGGCCGCGATAGCTGATGACGTTGGCGGTCATGGCTGCGCCGAGTTGGCCGTAGCGCTCGTAGACGTGCTGGATGACCTGCTCGCGCTGATCGCCGGAGGGCAGGTCGAGATCGATGTCTGGCCACTCGCCGCGGTTCTCGTTGAGGAAACGCTCGAATAACAGCTCCATGCCGACCGGATCGACGGCGGTGATTTCAAGCGCGTAGCAGACGGCGGAGTTGGCAGCCGAGCCGCGGCCCTGGGCGAGAATGCCGTGCTGCTGGCAGTAGCGGACGACCTCCCAGACGATGAGGAAGTAGCCGGCGAAACCGAGTTTGGCGATGAGCTTGAGTTCATGCGCGACCTGGGCGCGGGCCTTGGCCAGCAGATGCCGCTTGGCCGGCGAGCCGTAGCGTTTGAGCACGCCTTCGGCGACACGTTTTTCGAGAAAGCTGTCCATGGTGTCGCCGTCGGGGACTGGCGCGTGGGGGAATTCATAGCCGAGATTGTCGAGCGTGAATTCGAGACGGTCACTGACGATGCGGGTGTTGGCGATGGCCTCGGGCAGATAGGCGAAGAGCGCGGCCATGTGCGCAGCGGGGCGGAGTTCGCGGGCGTCGTTGTAGGAGAGGAGGCGGCCTGCGCGGTCGAGCGAGGTGTGGTGGTGGATGGAGGTGAGCACATCGAGGATCTCGCGGTCTGTTTCAGTGGCGTAGCGGACTCCGTTGGTGGCGATGACCGGGAGATTGAGCGAGCCGGCGAGGCTGAGGAGCGACTGGTTGCGGCACTCTTCTTCGCGCTGGTGATGGCGTTGGAGTTCGAGGTAAAGATTGCCACGGCCGTAGATGGAGGCGAGACGGTTGGCATGTTTGCGGGCTGCGGCGCTGCCTTCGCGGGCAAGGGTTGCGGCGAGCGGGCCTTCGTCGCCGCCGGTGAGACAGATTAGGCCGGCGGAGAACTCTTCGAGATCGTCGAGCGTGGCGGCGCCCTCGGCCTTGCTGGCTTCGCGCATCTTGAAGCGAGTGATGAGCTGGCAGAGGTTTTGGTAGCCGGCTTGCGAGGCGCAGAGCAGCAGCAGGCGCGGAGGGGCGGCAGGGAACTGGTGGGGCAGCCAGGAGGGGGGCGTGAGTTGACTGCCGAAGGAGTTGACGGCGATCTCCGCGCCGATGTGGGCGCGGATGCCGCATTTTTTGGCCATGGTGTGAAAGCGGGCGATTCCGTAGAGGCCGTTGCGGTCAGCGAGAGCGAGGGCGGGCATGTTGAGTTGCTGGGCGCGTTCGGCCAGCGCTTCAGGCTGCGAGGCGGCGGCGAGGAAGCTGAAGGCGCTGGCGGTGTGGAGTTCGATGTATTCGGCGTCGCCGACGCCGTCAGTCATAGTAGGCCTCGAGCTGCCAGACGCTACGGCCGTTTTTACTGAGCTGATGATTGCGGACGAGCAGGCAGGCCACGGAGCCGGCTGTGGTTTCGGCGAGTACGTCCCACTCTTCTGTATTCCAGCCGTCGGCGGACCACCAGCAGCCGCTGGTCTTCCAGGGGCCGTAGGCGGCGGCCACTTTGAAGCGGCGCTGATTGTCGTGAAAGGCTACGGGCTTGAGGTCACGCAGTTCCACACGCACGGGCAGGGCTGGTCGCACGCGGCGAAGGGCCAGATGCGGGCGCTCGGCCTGCAGCGCGGAGGCAGAGTCTGCGACCACAAAGCTTTCCAGGTGAAAGCTGCCGGGACGATGGGTGTCTTCCAGCACCGGCGAGCCGACGCGATCTTCTCCGGCGATGGCTTTGAGGCGGGCGATGGTGACGTCAAGGCGCGAGGGTTCGGGCATCTGCGGGGCGAAGAGGCCGAGTTGGACTTTGCTGGATTGTCCGGCTTCGGCGGTGAGGGCAACGAGAAGTATTGCGGCCTGAGGCGGGTGGGCGGCAATCTCCAGGTGCAGCAGCTTGAGGAGGAACTTGCGGTCGATGGTGGGGGTGGCTGGGCGAATAACGCGTCTATAGACGCGGCCGCCTTCGAGCTCCATGTGGAGGACGAGCGAGGCTAACGCGAAGGCACGCGTAGAGGCGCGCGCTACCAGGCAATCGATCATGCGGGCGGCGACGAAGAGCAGGGAATCGCTCTGTTCGACGGGCGTGTCAAATGCACAGAACTCCTTGAGAGCGAATTCGGCTTCAATGGGCTGGAAGGTGTGGGGCAAAGCGCCAAGGGCCAGAGAGCGCCACTCGGCAGCCTGTAGGCCGAGGCGGGTGATGAGGTCTATTTCCGGTAGTTCGGCCAGCTCGCCCAGGGTTTGGATGCCCCAGATGGCGAAGGTTTCAGCGGGTTCGGCGTCTAGTCCCAGCCCAGAGAGAGGAAGTTTGCTCAGGGCAGCGGATTCCTGTTGGCGGGGGATTACGGTGATGCCGCGGGTGGCGGCGGCTTTGAGGCGGGCGGTGTGGAAGTTGGCGCTGACGGCGATGGATGTGCGAAAGCCGGCTGAGGCAAGTGACGCGCGCAGCCGCTCGGCCAGCGTTTGAGGCGGGCCGAAGAGGCGCTCAGTGCCGGCGATGTCGAGCACGCAGGCGCAGGCTGTGCCGCGACTCACATCTTCAATGCGTGGAGAGAAGTGCGCGGCGCACTCAAGCAGTGCGGCGCGGGCGGCTGTCTCTGTTTCTTCAGAACGAGGGAGGAGACGGAGGTCTTGAATGCCTTCGGCTTCAAGACGGGTCATGTGGAGAGCCGCTCCCTTGAGGCGCGCAGGGCGGTTGAGGGAGCAGACGGTTTCAAGGGGCGCGCGGCCTTCGAGTACGGCTACAGGCTCGGATTCAAGATCGGTACGCAGGCGGAGCAGGGCCTGCGCGGGAAACTCGGCGGCGGTAATGCAGGCGTAGAGTTCCTGTTTCATGCTCGGCTCTCCAATCGTTCCCATGCAGAGGCGGCGGTCCATGTGGAGGCGGGCGGCTTGCGTGGGCCGGTGATGGAAATTGGTTGTCGCTGCCGGTCGCTGCTTACTTCGTACCGGAGGCTGTTGAGGACGGTTGCGTGTGGGAGGGTGTCGTGTTGCGCAGTGCAGCGCAGCATAACGGCGGCGCTGGATTGCGCGAACTGGGCCTGGCCGAGGACTAGCAGAGAACAGCGGGTGCGGTCGGCAGCCTGACGGAAGCGGAACCAGGTAGCGAGAGGAATGCGGGATGCGTGCTCGGGGGAGGTTGAGCCGAGGTCGAGGACCAGGGCGGAAAAACCGCCGGCCTGCAAGAGCAGATCGGTGGAGCGCAGGGCCTGGTCGAGACGCGCCCAGGGCTTGGCGGCGGCAGCGGCGGCGTGGCAGCGGACCCAGAGTAACTGCTTCAAGCTGACTCCGGAGGCTGCGGCCGATTCGGGATCAAGGGAATCGCCGGCATCGACCCAGGCACAGACCAGGCTTTCGCGGGTGCGCCCGGCGAGGAAGGCGAGGGCGAGGCTGGTGCGGCCGGAGGACTCGGGGCCGGTGAGTTCGCTGATGGCGCCGACAGGGAGGCCGCCGCCGAACAGGGCGTCGACTTGATCGATGCCGGTAGGCGCAACTTCGCGGATTGTGCGCGGGACAGGCGAGAGCGCGGCGGGGAAGCGGTTCTCGAGTGAGTGCTCGATTTGGAGACGGAGGGCTTGAGCGGGGTTCATGGGCGGCCTATATTCGCCTTTTCTTCGCTATAGAATCGCCGAAAAGTCTCCGTCTGTCAAAGGGCAATATGAAAATGTTATATCGATCAATGAATGAGAGGCTTATCGCTGACAGTTAAAGTGAAAAGTCAGCGATAATCTGGTCAATGGAAAGTCCTATTGCGCATCGCGGACACAGCGGAAGCCTACGCCGCCGGAGCGGTCGTAGCCGGGGGCCATCAGCAAGAGCTTGCTGTGCTGGTCATTGCGCCAGGCCTGGGGGAAGTACCAGATGGAGCCTTGCGGCTGGTAGTACTCTCCGCCGCGCAGGATGGCGGCGCGGGTGTGCTCGTCACTGAACTCGTCGGTCCACTGCCAGACGTTGCCGACGAGGTCCATAACCCCGTAGGGGCTTGCGCCTGCGGGGTGGGCATCGACGGGGTCGGGCCCACGCATTGTGCGGCTCTGGTCGGGTGTGGGCACGTTGACCGGCTGCCATTGGTTACCCCAGGGATAGAGGCGGCCGTCAGTGCCTTGGGCGGCGAGTTGCCACTCCCACTCGTGGGGCAGGCGCTTGTTGGCCCAGGCTGCGTAGGCGCGAGCATCTTCAAGCGAGACCCAGGTGACGGGACGGTTGTCCCAGCCCTGGGGGAAGGCTCCATTTTTCCAGTCGCGGAGGAAGTTGATGGGGTCGCGCGGGGCATAGTGGGTGGCATCGAGGAACTTCTTGAACTCCCCATTGGTGACCGGGAACTTGTCGATGTAGAACGGGGCAACCTGCATGGTCTTCTCGTGGAAGCGGCGGGGCGAGTCTTCCCATGGGTACTGGACATCGACCATGTTGGAGGCGCTGCCCTCGATCTCGGTGCCATCCACTTTGAAGACGAAGGGGCTGCCGGGGATGCGGACCATGCCGGCTGGGGGTTCATCCGCGGGCTTGGTAGCGGCAATGGGGACGATGGTTTGCGGCAGGACAACAGGCTCGTGGGAGTAGGCCGAGAGTGGTTTGGCGCTGAGAGCGGCCATGCGCTGCATCAGGGTCTTGATGGCTTCGCTCGGCTCGCCTGACGTGGCAAGGATGGCGCCGTAGCTGTTGGCTTCAAGGTCGAAGCTGAGCACGGTGGTCTGGTTGACGGCTTCAGGATGCAACTCGACGCCGTGATAGAGGTCGTAGTAACGCATGCCCGGCGTGAAGGACACGTTGATCTGCTGTCCAGCGAGGTTGTAGGGGTTGCGGTTGACGATGGTCCAGACAGTCTGATTGCCCAGGGGCCAGCGGCTCGAGTAGACGCCGTAGTTGTGCATGGGATAGAGCGGCTCCCAGTCAGGGCTGACGAGGAAGGCCGCGAGGGCCCGCTCGAGGGTAGCGACGCGGCGGGTAGCCTCGGCGTCGCGGGGGTTGATGCCGTTCCAGATGCCCCAGACGTTCTCCCAGCTCTCAAAGCCGATGCCGTTGAAGAAGGCGTATTGCAGGTTGCTGGTGTGGTCGGGGTTCCAGCGGTCGCAGACGTTGACCATGTGGCGGGTCTCGAGCCACTTGAACCGCGAGACCATGGGAATGAAGGGGTAGTTGTAGTAGCCCCAGGACATCAGGTTCCAACTCATGTCCTCATCGGTGGGGCCGCCCTCTGGTTCAAAGGCGAGCGGGTGGCCGGCCTGCTCGGCGGCCAGGGGGAAGGCCAGGGGGACGCCATCCTGCGTGTCGCCATTGATGCCGTCGGCGTCGATTTGCTTCATGCGTTCGGCGATGGCCTGGGGCCAGGGTTGGGCCGGGTCGCGGGTTCCCTGGTCCCACATCATCATGGGGAATAGGACGCGGACACCGCGGCGGTGGAAGTCGGCCACCATCTGGTGGACGCCCGCTATGCCGCCGGGCATGGAGGCGACCATGTCGAGCTGATTGCGGTCGTCGATACCCATGTTGGGGTAAGTGGACCAGAGGAGCACGGAGTCAATGCCGCCGTATCGTTTATCGAGGTCGTCGAGGTAGCGGTCGACGGTGTAGCGGCCGGCGACGGGATCGTAGAAGTAGCGGTCCTGGACCATCATCTGCGGCTGGATGAAGCTGGACTGGGTCCAGAGGAGCGTGGGCTGCTGGTAGCGGGAGGGGTCGTAGCCGTTGCGGATGCGGCGCTCAGCGCGCCAATGTTGCAGGTCTTTGAGCCAGCGCTCATGGGCGCTGGCGGTGCAGGGCGCTGCTGCCGGGCCTTCCCAGGGGTTGTGCAGATTGAGGCAGTCGGGGGTGGGAATCTGCTCGCCTTTGGGCGAATACTGGGTGTCTTGCGCTGCGGCGGCGAGGGCGACGGAAGCGGCCAGGATTGCGAGAAGGAAGTTGCGAAACATTTTGGTCTGTCTCCCGTGGTTTTGGGTCGGCTGCAAGTTGGTTGAGCCGGGACGTTGCTATGGCTGTTTGGCGAGGAACTCGTCGACATCGGCTCTGGTTGGCATGGAGGCCTGCGCGCCGCGGCGGGTGACGGAGATGGCCGCGGCTGCTGAGGCGAAGCGTGCTGCTGCCCAGGGATCGAGGCCTTCAAGCAGGGCTACGGCAAAGGCGGCGTTGAAGCAGTCGCCTGCGCCGACGGTGTCAATGGCTTCCACGTGAAAGGGTTTGACCCAGGCTGCGCCGCCGGCGGCAAGGGCGACAAAAGCGCCTTGGCTGCTGCGCTTGAGGACCACGCCTTTGAGACCACGGCTGATCAACTCCGCTGCTCCGGCTTCTGGGGTGGTACTGTGGCCGAGGTAGAACTCGGCTTCGGTCTCGTTGGGTGTGAACCAGGTTACCTGGGTCCAGGTTGTGTTGGGCAACGGAGCGGCGGGAGCGGGGTCGAGCATTACGGGGACGGCTGCCTGGGCACAAAGGGCAAGGACGCGGCTGGTTGTTTCTGGCGGCAGTTCGAGCTGGCAGAGGACCATGCCGGCGGAGCGGATGAGAGCGGCCTGGCTGTCGATGGCTGCAGGGGTGACCTGGGCGTTGGCTCCGGGGACGACGACGATGGAGTTCTCGCCGTGGTCAGCGACGAGGATGGGGGCTACGCCGGAGGGGCCTGGGACGCGAGCCACGGCGGCAGTGTGGACGCCAGTGTGGTTCAGATTGTCGAGCAGGGCCTGGCCGAAGACGTCGTTGCCGACTGCGCCGACCATGTGGACGGGATAGCCGAGGCGGGCGACGGCAACGGCCTGGTTAGCGCCTTTGCCGCCGGGGGTGGTGACAAAGGCGGTGCCGATGAGGGTTTGGCCGGCGAGGGGAATGCGCGGGGTGCGCGCAACCAGATCCATGTTGATGCTGCCGACGACGACGATGGGCTTGCGGGGTGCCTCCATAATGCGGACCTCAGTAGAGCGGAGCGAGTGCGATGGCGCCGAGGCCGAGGGCGAAGAAGAGGAACATAAGTGCGAGCAACAGCTTGGCGGAGCGGGGAGCGCCGGCGAACTCGCGCCAGACAAAGACGCCCCAGCAGGCGGAGATCATGGTTGCGCCCTGGCCGATGGAGTAAGAGACGGCCGGGCCGATCGGTTTGGCGAGGTGAGCGACGGAGGCGATGAAGTTGGCTACCGCGCCGATGCACCAGATGGTTCCGCCGAGGACTCCTGCCAGGTGCCAGCCGAGGGGGGCACGAGCATAGCCGGAGCCCGCGACGGGAGGCTTGCCGTCGAGCGGTTTGGCCATGAGCAGCAGGTTGGCCGGGACCGTGGAGAGCGCGACGCCGAGGGCGAAGAAGAGAGCGATGGCGTAGGGGCCGGGGCCGGCGGCTCGGCTGAGGTCGTGGGTGGCGATGGGATACCAGCCCCCCATGAGCACGCCAGCGATCAGGGAGAGGACGATGGCGCGGGTGGTGGTGGCTTTCGCTTCGCTCTCGCGTTTGCGGTAGGCGGCGGCGTCGAGCACGATGGCGACGGTGACGAGGGCGACTCCGGTGAAGAGCAGCAGGGGATTGGCGGCGGGGGCGATGAGGTAGCTTGAGACTGCGCCGATGACCAGAGCCAGACCGATGCCGACGGGGAAGGCTACGGCCAGGCCGGCGACTTCAATGGCGGCGACGAGCAGCAGGTTGGCGACATTGAAGACCACGCCGCCGCAGAGGGCAAAGAGAATTGCGCGCGGCTGGGCATGGGCGAGGGAATCGACAAACGAAGGCCCTGAGTGGCCCAGGCTGCCGGCGGTGAGGCCCCAGACGAGGGTGGCGAGCAGAAGGCCGAAGGTGTAGTCCCAGTAGAAGAGCTGAAAGCGGAAGCCGGGGCAGAGCTTGAGCGTGTTGGCCCACGATCCCCAGCAGACCATGCTGAGAAGCATCAGGAAGAGAGCGGCCTGGTAGGTCTCGGGAAGATACATCTTTGCTGGCCTCGTAGGCGCGAGTTTGTGCGCGGTAAACAAACTAACATAGCGCCTGGGCACACGGATGCGCAAATAGAGCGCCATTCAGCGTGCCCGTGCGCGATGAGCTACTGCTTTGCCGCCTTTACCGCTTCGGTGAGCGCGGGAATCACTTCAAAGAGGTCGCCGGCGATGCCGTAGTCGGCTACCTCGAAGATGGGGGCATCGGGGTCTTTGTTGATGGCGACGATGCACTGGGAGCCCTTCATGCCTACCAGGTGTTGAATTGCGCCGGAGATGCCGACGGCGAGATAGAGCTTGGGCGAAACGGTTTGGCCAGAACTGCCGACCTGCCGCTCCATGGGCAGCCAGCCGTTGTCGCAGATGGGACGGGAGGCGGCGATTTCGGCCCCGAGAGCGGTGGCGAGTTCCTGCACGAGCGGGAGGTTGTCAGCGTCTTTGATGCCGCGGCCTACGGCAACGATCAACTGTGCCGAGCCGAGGTCAACGGTTTGCGCCGCGCCGCGGAAGGGCTCGCCGGGCTGGGTGCGGATCTGTGCGGTGTCGATTGTGGGCGTGAATGTAGTGACTTCGGCGGCGCCGGCCTGGACTGCGTCGGCGCGGAAGGCTCCGGCCTGGACCGAGATGAAGCATGGGCCGCTGCCGGTGGGCCGGTAGGCGCCGGTGAGCCGGCCCTGGAGGAGCTGGCGGGTGAACGTTGGCCCGTCGCCAATGGCGACGACATCGCTGATGAGGACCTGGCCGAGGCGTGCGGCGAGCGCGGGGGCGTAGTCGCGGACCTGGTAGGTGTGCGGAAGCACCATGGCCGCGGGGCTCTGACTCTGGATGAGTTGGGCGAGGGCCGTGATGAACCCGTCGGCGGTGTACTGGGCCAGCAGCGGATGGTCGACGCGGACGACTTGGGCGATGGCCTTGGCGGCGGCTTCAGTGGCCAGCGCTTCGGTGGCTGCGCCAAGGACGACGGCCGTGACGGGCTGATTGAGTTGACTGCCGAGCAGTTGGCCTGCGGCGATGGCTTCCCAACTGGCGCGGCTAACGCGGCCGTCACGCTCCTGCAAGACTACGAATATGCCGCTCATAGGACCCTCGCTTCAAACTTGAGTTTTTCAACCAGAGCGGCCGCGGCTTCCTTCGGGGTTCCGGGCAGCATCTGGGTGGTCTTTTGTTTCTGTGGCAGCGCGATGCGCTCCAGCACGACGACGGGCGTCGAGTCCACGGCCAGCTCAGCAGCGGTGACGCGGCGGACGTCTTTGGTTTTGGCTTTCTTGATGCCCATCAGGGTGGCGTAGCGGAGCTTGTTGCCGCCGGATTGGATGGTGAGCACGGCGGGGGTGGACAGCTCGACGGATTGGAACCAACCTTCTTCCAATTCGCGCTTTACTTTGATGCCGGTTTCTGTCTTTTCGACTTGCAGGATCAGTGTGGCGTGGGGCAGGCCGAGCAGCTCGGCGACGATGACGCCGGTCTGGCCGAGGCCCAGGTCTTCTGACTGAAGGCCGGTTAGGATGAGGTCGGGGCTCTCTTGCTTTGCGGCGGCGGCGAGCAGGCGGGCTACGCCGAGGGCGTCGCGCGAGGCGAGATCGTTGCAGTCAATGTGGATGGCGCGATCGGCACCTTTGGCCAGCGCTTCACGGATGGTGGGGCCGACGCGCTCAGGGCCGGCGGTGAGCACGATGACTTCGCCGCCGTTCTTCTCTTTCTGTTGCAGGGCTTCTTCAAGGGCGTACGCGTCGGACTCGTTGAGCGCCCACTGCAGGCCGGACTCGTCGATCCATTTTGCGGAGGAGTCGATGCGGACCTGGGCATCGCGCTCCGGGACTTGTTTGATGGCTACGATGATTTTCATAGGGTAGGACTCCGAACTTCTGGCTATGCGATGGTATCGGGTAAGTTGCGCGCAGTTAGCTGGGCAATGTCGAGCAGTTGCGGGGCGGCTTCGCCCTTATCGGCCAGAGCGTCGCGGAACATGCTGTTGCAGAAGGGGCAGGCGGTGGCGATGGTGGTTGCGCCGGTGGCGACCAGCTCGGCTGTGCGCACGTGACTGACGCGCTCGCCGGTCTCTTCGCCGAGGAAGGTGAGGCCGCCGCCGGCCCCGCAGCAAAAGCTGCGCTCGTGGCTGCGGGGGGCTTCGACCAGTTGGCCGGAGGCGCGGATGAGGGTGCGGGGGGCGTCGTAGACGTGGCGGTAGCGGCCGAGGTAGCAGGGGTCGTGGTAGACGGTCTCCTCCTCACTCTTCTCTTTGGGCAGCTTGTCGGCAAAGCGCGCGAGGAACTCGGTATGGTGCTCGATCTCGGGGGGCGTGCCGTACTCCTTCCAGTCTTCCTGGATGGTGCGGACGCAGTGGGGGCAGATGCTGAGCATCTTTTTTACTTTGGATTGGGCGAGGGCTTCGAGGTTGGCCTCGGCGAGTTGCTGGAAGAGGAGGTCGTTGCCGAGGCGGCGGGCGGCGTCGCCGGTGCATTTCTCTTTGCGGAGGACGCCGTAGCTGATTCCGAGGTAATTCAGGATGCGGGCGAGGTCGGTGACGATCTGGCGGCCTTGCGGGTCGTACGCGCCCATGCAGCCTAGCCAGAGACAGTACTCTTGGCTGCCGTCAAAGAGGGGCAGGGCTGCTTTCTCAATGAACTTGTCGCGGTCGGTGGCGGGCATGCCGAGGGGATTGCTGCCGCGTTCGAGGGCAAGGAAGAGCTTGCTGCCGTAGTCGTCTTCCCATGCGCCGGTGTTGACGGCTCCGCGCCGGAGGCCGATGAGGATGGGCAGGTGTTCGATGCCGACGGGGCACTGGAACTCGCACGCGCCGCAGGTGGTGCACTGGAAGGGCACCTCGGGTGCAGCCAGGCTTTCAATCAGGGGCTTGTCGGAGGCGGGGCCGAGGTTATTGAGGTAGCCGCGGAGGTTGAGGATGACCTCTTTGGGGTTGAGCAGCTTGCCGGTGTTGGCGGCGGGGCAGTGCTCAGTGCAGCGGCCGCACTCGACGCAGGAGTAGGCCTGGAGGGTGACGAGGCGGGTGAGGTCGGTTCCGGCGACGAGGCCGAAGTCTTCATCGCCGTCGAGGGCGGGAATCTTGCTGAAGCCGCCGCGGGAGAGGAAGACGGTGGCCGGGCTGAGCAGCAGGTGAAGGTGTTTGGTGTGGGGAATGATGGGCAGGAAGGTGAGGATCGCCAGCGTGTGAACCCACCAGAGAATCAGCACCGCCGTGCTGCCGTCGGGCACAAAGAAGGCGGCCAGATAAGTGGCCATGAGGACGAAGATCAGCAGGGCGATAAAGCCGGACTCGTAGGAGAGCTTTGTGCCTAACCACTTGGGCCGGATGAGGAAGCGGCGGATGAAGAGGCCGAGGATGCCGAGGGCGCAGGCCAGGGCGAAGATGGCGGCGAAGGTGAAGTAGAAGTGGCCAAAAAGGCCATCGGGGGAGAGAAAGCCGAGGCCGAAGCCGGCGGCGAAGTGGTTGAGGGTGACGAGAGCGAAGGCGCAGAATCCCCAGAAGACAAAGGCATGGGCCAGGCCGGCAAACGGTCGCTGGCGGATGACTTTGGCCTGGAGCATGACCTCCCAGACAAAGTCCCAGAGGCGGCGGCCGAGGGGACGGAGGCTGAAACCGGCGTCTTTTCTCGATTTGAGGATTTTGTCGAGGACCACGCCGAAGCGACGCCAGAAGAGGGCGGCGGAGGTGAGGGTGAGAAGGGCCAGTAGCAGCTTCTCAAGGACGGAGAAGTGCTGCGGCTCGGCCAGCGTGAGCGCCAAAGGGTTCATAAGCGAGCGAAGCAAAGATAAACGATTGGGCCGGGTTCTGTCTTGGGCGGCAGGCCATCAGGCAGTCCACTGGAAACAGATGCCGTAGCCGTCCGGATCTTTGAGGTGGAGCTGATTCATGCCGTAGGGGGCAATCTTCGGCTCCTTGAGGTCGAGCCCCAGGGCGAGGAGTTGGCGGTAGGCCAGATCCACGTCAGGGCAGCCGATGTAGAGGCATGTATCGTCGTGTGCAGCGATGCGGGCCGGGTCGGGGGCTTCGGGACGCGCGTCGTGCTCGTAGGCGGTGTTTAGCATCAGTTCGGTGTTGTTGAGTTTTAGCCACACCCAATCGTGGTCGTCCGGGGATCGGGGCGGGGAAGAGCTGAAGACCTCGAAGCCCAGCAGGTCGCGATAGAAGCGGAGCGAGGTGGGCATGTCGTAGACCTGAATCAGCGGGCAAAGACCGTGCATGTCGATGGGCATGGGGCCTCCACTGTACCGAATCGCGAAAAACCTAGCAGCGGACAATTTTGGGCGAATCTATGCCCTTGGTGGCGTTGCGGGTGTCAATGACCAGTTGCGACTGGCCGACGATGGCTTGGTAGTCGTAACTGGTGTGGTCGGTGACGATGACGACGGCGTCGTATTGGGCGAGGCTTTCAAGAGGGGCAGAGGTCATGTTCAGGTCGTAGTGGCGGCCGCGTCCCACGGTGGGGAAGAAGGGGTCGTTGTAAGAGACAGCGGCGCCCTTGTCGCGCAGCAACTCAATGATGGTGAGGGAGGGCGACTCGCGCAGGTCATCGATGTCGCGTTTGTAGGCCAGGCCCAGGATCAGAACTTTCGAGCCCTTGATGGATTTGCGCTGCTCGTTGAGGGCGTCGGCGATGCGAGCGATGACGAAGTAGGGCATGGCGGTGTTGATTTCGCCGGCCAGTTCGATGAAGCGGGTGCGGAAGTCGAATTGCTTGGCCTTCCAGGAGAGATAGAAAGGGTCAATGGGGATGCAGTGTCCGCCGAGGCCGGGGCCGGGATAGAAGGCCTGGAAGCCAAAGGGCTTGGTTTTGGCCGCGTCGATGACCTCGTGGATATCGATGCCCATGCGCATGCAGAGCTGCTTGAGCTCGTTGACAAGGGCGATGTTGACGCAGCGATAGATATTCTCAAGCAGCTTGGTCATCTCCGCCACCGACGGGCTGCTGACGGGGATGACGCGGCGGAAGATGGCTCCGTACATGGCGGCGGCCAGCTCAGAGGCCGCGGGGCCGCATCCACCCACGACCTTGGGAATGTCATGGCGGGCGACGGTTTCGTTGCCGGGATCTTCGCGCTCGGGAGAGAAGGCGACGTGGACGCCGGGCTGGCCGGGGGCGCGGGATACTTTGAGGCCGCGCAGGTTGCCGGCTTCGAGCAGCGGAGCCACAACTTCTTCAGTGGTGCCGGGATAGGTGGTGCTCTCCAGCACGATCAGCTGGCCCTCGTGAATGTGCGGGGCAACCGCCTGCACGGTTCCGATGACATAGCTGAGGTCGGGCTCATGATGCTCGTTGAGCGGGGTGGGTACGCAGATGATGACGGCATCCATGGCGCCAATCTCTGAGTAGTCTGAGGTTGCGTGGAAGCCGGCTTGCTGGGCTCTCTGAATGGCGGCAGGAAGGATGCGCACGATATAAGAACCGCCGGCGTTGAGCGTGGCTACCTTGGCCGCCTCAATGTCGAAACCGGTGACCTGAAACCGTTCCTCGCTGAAAAGCAGGGCCAGGGGCAGTCCGACGTAGCCCATGCCGATAATGCCGATGCGGGCTTTGCGGGTTTCCATCTTCTCTTTGAGGTCAGCCAGGGTGCTTGTCATGGCGGTGGTCATGCAGATGATTGTAAGTCTCCGCGGCGGGGCGGGGATGAGGGTGGCCGGGGCAGGGGAACCAGAAGGCGCACGGGACGCGGCCTGACGCGGCCGGGGCTGGAAGGGCCCTGGGAAGCGGAGGGTAGTATGCTTTCGGTTGTGGGCTGGCACGAAGGCTCGCGGACTCTGGCTTGTGGGAGCGATTGGCTTGGCAAGATATCTGGTTACCGGGGCAGCGGGGTTTATTGGCCGCTCAATTGCGGCGGCTTTGCTGGCACGCGGCGAGACGGTGCGCGGGATTGACAACTTCATCACCGGCAAACGCGAGAACCTTGTTGGCCTGGAGGCGATGGAGTTTCTGGAAGGCGATCTGGCCGATCCGGCGGCTTGCGCTCGGGCTTGCGAGGGGGCTGAGATCGTATTTCACGAGGCGGCGCTGGCCTCGGTTCCGCGGTCGGTTGCCGATCCGGTGGCTACGAATGTGGCCTGTGTGGATGCGACGCTGAATCTGCTGGTGGCCGCACGCGCTGCCGGGGTGCGCCGCGTGGTGTATGCCGGTTCCTCATCGGCTTATGGCGAATCACCCACTTTGCCCAAGACCGAGGAGATGTTGCCCAGGCCCATCTCTCCCTATGCGGTTGCCAAACTGGCGGGCGAGCACTATATGGGCGCCTTTGCAAGGGTTTACGGACTGGAGACGGTGGTCCTGCGCTACTTCAACGTCTTTGGGCCGTACCAGGACCCGACTTCACACTACTCCGGAGTGCTGGCTATCTTTTGCCGCAGGATGCTGGCGGGCGGGCAGCCCACAATTTATGGTGACGGGGAGCAGAGCCGCGATTTTACCTATATCGACAACGTGGTTCATGGCAACCTTCTGGCAGCGGCAGCGCCGGCGCAGAGGGTCTCAGGGCAGATGATGAACCTGGCTACGGGCACACGCATCACGCTGAACCAGACCTTCGAGCTGCTCTGCGAGTTGACGGGGTACAGCGGGAAGCCGGCCTACGCGGCGGAACGCAGCGGCGATATCCGCGACTCGCTGGCCGATATACGCCTGGCTGGGGAGCTGCTGGGCTACCAGCCGCAGGTGGATTTCCGGGAGGGGCTGCGCCGGACTGTGGAGTGGTATCGCGGCGGCGGCGGGGCCTGAGATGCTGCCCCAGGGGTGGACGTTTTCCACAGCCAGGTTTCTCTGGTGACGGAATCTATTGACGAATTGGTTGCGATCAAGCACACTGACGGGTATTTCCTCCGCAGGGTCGATTCGACATGAAAACCGGGGATTGCCCTGCCGGAGAGTCTTAATTGTGTTGAGGTGTGCAACCCTTGACCGAGAATGATCTTGTTTCGCCCGGCAGAGAGCAAGCACTTGCCCCAACTGGCAAGGCTGCTTCTTCCTTGTCATTGCGCGAATTGTGGGAGACCGTGGTGCGCCGCCGCCGCATGGTGGGCTCAGTGCTGGGCGGGTTGCTGCTGCTCTGCCTGCTTTATTGCCTGATTGCTCCCAACCAGTATGAAGCCAGCGCGAAGGTGGCGCTGCGCACCACGCCGGCCTCCTCGTTGAGCCTGGAAGAGGCGGAACCTTACGCGGCTGCCTCAATTCTCTCGGCGCCCTTGCAGCAGGAGACGCTGGCTAACGTCTTCCGCAGCGACCAACTGGCCTGGCGGGTGATCAACGACCTGAAGCTCTACAATGCGCCGGGGTTTATGGGAGATTTCGCCGAGCGGTTTCCCGGGTTTCATGCCGAGACGCCGGCCACCGATGCCCAGGCCTGGCTGCTGGCCCGGTTTCAATGGCGACTGCATGTGCAGTCGATGCCGCGCACACTGCTGATTCAGATTCGCTTCCGGTCGCGGGATGGGGCGCTGTCGGCTGCGGTGGTCAACGGGCTGATTCGCGCCTATCGCCAGCAGGACAGCGAATCGCGCATGCAAGCCACGTCAGAGGCTTCGGTTTGGCTGGGTAGCCAGTTGAAGGATCTGAAAGGCCGCACTGAGCAGGACGAACAGCGGCTGGCCGCCTTCCAGGCCGAGCACGGAATTTTGAGCACACCGGAAACTCTGGCCAACGGGCAGCAGGGCGAGACGCAGCACATTTCCGCACTTCTGGAAATCGACGAACTGGGCCGCCAGCAGGTGGCCGCCACTGCCGATCGCATTTTGCGCGAGGCCGAGTATCGTGCGGCTTCGCAGGGCGATCCGGAGCTGGTCGTGGCCTCCGATCCGCACTTGCAGGCTGAGTATGGCAACTCAGTAACCGCGCTGCTGGAGCAGATTCACGCACGGCACAGTGAACTGGAGTTGGAAGAGGCGCAACTGAAGATCGATCATGGGCCCAACTTTCCGCGGGCGGTGGAGATTCACGGGCAACTGGCGGATCTGGATCGCCAGATTCAGGCGGAGGACGCCAAGCTTGTTGAGCGCTTCCGCGACGCCTGGAAGACCGCCCAGGATCGCGAGCAGTTGGTGCGCAGGAACCTGGAAGAGCGCACCGGCGAAGGTATGAAGCTGAACCAGGCGGCCACTCAGTACGCAGTGATGCGCCAGGAGGCCAACCGCAGCCACGAGATCTACATGCGGGTGATGGAGAAGGTGGAAGAAGCGGGATTGGCCGCGGGCATCCATGGGGCAGGGATTTCTGTTGTGGATGCCGCGCTGCCGCCCGTGAAGCCGGTGGCGCCCAACTTGCCGCTCTACATGGCGATCACGCTGTTTGTCGGCCTTTGGCTGGCCGTGGGAGGTGCGCTCTTGCTGGAATCGATTCATCCCACGCCGGTTCGGGGTGCGGTTGTACTGCTGGCCGTAGTACTGGCGGGTTCGGCAGTCCATGCACAGGCTCCTACTCCGAATCTGGATGGTCTGCCAACCGGCGTGGCGCGAATTCCTCTGACGGTAGAGACCAAGGCAACGCCGGTTCCGCAGGAGTCTCCCACGGTGTGGAATGGTGCGTCGAGCACAGGCCAGGCCGGCATGCCGCCGATGGCTACAACGCAAGCCAATATGCCCATGCCGGCGCCCATCGGCCCGGGCGATTTTCTTGAAGTGAGCGAATTCCGCACGCCGGAGTTTCGCTCTGCGGTGCGCGTCTCTGCCGCGGGAACCGTGATGCTGCCCATGGTGAAGGAGGTGAAGGTGGGCGGCATGGACGAGTGGTCGGCTGCCCGGGCCATTGAGGCTGCGCTGGTGGCGCAGGGCATGCTGCTGCATCCCCAGGTTTCGGTGCTGGTGACGGCTTATGCGGGGCAGGATGTAAGCGTTCTGGGCGAAGTGGCTCGGCCCGGCGTCTATGCCTACACGGTGCACCATCGGCTGCTCGACGTGATTTCTGCCGCCTCGGGTCTTTCACAGAATGCCGGCCGGCTGGTGAATGTCTTCCATCGCGGCGATCCCAGCACGCCACATGCGGTGGTGCTTGACCCCAGCGGCACTGACTCGGCGACCGATCACAATCCGGAACTGGCCCCGGGGGATACGGTCCAGGTGAGCCGTGCCGGACTGGTTTACGTGATTGGGGATGTGGTTCGGCCGGGCGGGTTTCCGGTGGATCCAGCACAGGGGCTGACGATTGTGCAGGCGCTGTCACTGGCCTGGGGGCCGACGCAGAACGCCGCCTCGAACAGGGCGCTGCTGATTCGCGAACAAAAGGGTGGGCGCACCCTGACCACGCTGAATCTGAAGCGGCTGCTGCATGGCCAGGAACCGGACCAGCCGGTGCATGACCGCGACATTCTCTTCGTGCCAGACTCAATGGCCAAGAACCTGATCAACCGGACCGTGGAGTCGGCCATTCAATCGGCGGTCGGCGTCAGCATTTACTCGGCTCTGGTTTACTCGCAGAGGTATTAAGCGTGCGCAGAATCGCCCGGGGCCTGCTGCTGGTCTTCGCGTTCACCATTCCGTGGGAGTACTCCCTTGAGCTGGGTGAGCCGCTGGGCAACGTTGCGCGGGTTGTGGGGTTATTGCTGTTGCTGGCGGCCATTCCTGCTGTGTTTGAAGCCGGCAGGCTGCGCACTCCGGGGGCGATGCAGTGGCTGGTGCTGGCGCTGTATCTATGGCTTTGCTGCTCGTACTTTTGGACCATTGATGCCGAGGCTACCCTGGAGAAGATGCGCGGCACCTTCCAGGAGATGATGGTGGTGTGGCTGGTGTGGGAGTTGGCCGAGTGCCCCGGCGATCTGCGCAATCTGCTGCGCGTTACGGTGGCCGGGTCGTGGGTGCTTGCTGCGCTCACCGTGGCTGATTTTGCCTCGCCTGCCGCGGTTGCCGCCGGACAGATCCGGTTTGCCGCAACCGGCCAGGACCCCAACGACGTGGCCCGGTTTCTCGATCTTGGTTTTCCCATGGCGGCTCTGTTGCTTGACGGGGAACGGAACTGGATGGGGAAGATTCTGGCGGCAGGTTACCTGCCGTTGGGGCTGGTTGCTGTGCTGCTGACTGCTTCAAGGGGAGGGTTTGTGGCTGCGACCGTGGCGCTGGCGGGCTGCGGCATTTTGCTGGCGCGTGGCCACGGACGCAGGGTGCTTGCCGGAGCCTTTGTGTTGCCGGTGATCGGACTGGGCCTCTGGTTTGCCGCGCCGCATGAGACGCTTGAGCGGTTGACGACGATCTTTGAACAGTTGCGCGGAGGCAACCTGAATCAGCGCTTGAATATCTGGGACGCGGGCTGGCATGCCTTTGTGCAGGCACCGCTGTTGGGCCGCGGTGCGGGCGCCTTCACAGTGGCCGCCGGCACTGCGCCCATCGATACAGCGCACAACACGGCCCTCTCCATCCTGGTTGAAGCGGGACTCTGCGGCCTTTGCCTGGCGCTGACGATTTTGGTGCTCGCCGTGCGCGCTGCCATGCGGACGCATGGTCCGTTACAAATTGCCATGGCTACGGTGCTGGGCGTGTGGGTGATCACTTCCTTGGTTGCAACGGTGGAGGAGAGCCGCACCACCTGGCTGCTGTTTGCGTTGATCGCGTTGGCTGGACGGTTGGCAGTAGAGGACCCCGAAGGGCTTGATGGCTGTTTCCGCAGCGGAGCGCGTCACGCGGAGTCCATGATGCATTCTCAATCTGTCCTGTAGACTGGCGGAACAACCCTGCCGTCATGTTTAACATCTCACAAATCGTGCAGCCCTTTAAAGGCTCCAGCGTCAACCGGAGGATCTTCCGTGCTGCTGTGTCGGTTTCCGGCGCGGCGATTCTGGTCAAGATTGTGGCCACCGTCAAGGAGTTCGCCGTCGCGGGCGTCTACGGTCGCTCGGACGCGATGGACGCATTTCTTGCCGCCGCGCTGATTCCCGGCCTGCTGATCAACCTGATCTCCGAATCGATGAACCAGGCACTGGTGCCGACGCTCATCCGGGTTAGGGAGCAGCAGGGACCAGATCGCGCGCAAGAGCTTTTATCGAGTTCGATGCTCTGGATGTGCCTGTTGCTCACTGTGGCATCGCTGATGATGGGTCTGGGAGCGCGCGCCTTCTTTCCGTTGATTGCCTCGCATTTTCCGCCCGCAAAACTCGATCTCTCCATCCGGCTCTTCTATGGCCTGCTGCCCGTGGTGCTGATTACCGGCATTGCCACCAACTGCACCGCGGTGCTGAATACCTTTGATCGCTTCGCCTGGCCGGCGCTGGCCCCGATCGTGATGCCGGTTGCGATCATGGCAGGCGCGCTGCTGCTGGGGCCGCGCGTAGGCATCTGGGCCATGGTCTACTCCACGCTGGCCGGAGCGCTTATTCATGCCGCCGCTGTGACCTGGATGATGGACACGCATGGCTACCGCTTCAGCCTGCGCTGGCACGGCATGACGGATGCTACGCGCGAAGTGGCTGGCCAATACGGCCCGGTGCTGCTGAGCAGTGTGGTGGCTTCTGGCGGGTTGCTGGTCGACCAGTCGATGGCGGCCATGTTACCGGCGGGCAGCGTCTCGGCGCTGGCTTATGCCAATCGCTTTGTCAGCGTGGTGCTCACCTTGCTGGCGGGGACTGTCTCAACCGCCGTGACGCCTTACTTCTCGCGCATGATCGCCAAGGGCGACTGGGTTGGTTGCCGGCACACGCTGCGAACCTGGGTGCGACTGATGGCGCTGGTGGCGACGCCGATCGCCGCAGTGCTGATTGTTGGCGCGCGGCTGCTGATTCGGTTTACCTTTCAGCACGGCGCCTTCGGGCCTCAAGACACCGCGGTGGTGACCCCGGTGCTGGCCATGTACGCGTTGCAGATCCCGTTTTATGCCTCCAGCCGCGTCTTCTCCCGATTTCTCATCGCCATGCGCCGCACCGATCTGATCTTTTATTGCGGTGTAATCAACCTGGGCCTCGACATCGTGTTGAACGTTGTGCTGATGCGCTGGTTCGGCGTGGCTGGGATTGCGCTGGCGACCTCGCTGTGGACGGTGAGTTCGTTCGTCTTTCTCTGCTACTGGGCGTGGAAGCTGCTGCCCAAGACTTCCACTAACGAGGCCGCTGCATGAGGATCGAGCCGGCGCAGTACCTGCTGCGGATTGACGATCTTTGCCCGACTATGCGGCGGACACAGTGGCAGCGGCTCGCAGAGATGATCGACGAGTTCAGCATCCGGCCCATTCTCGCGGTGATTCCTGAGAACCAAGACCCAGCGCTGGCGGTGGAGGACCCGGACCCTGGGTTCTGGCGGCAGATGCGCAGCCTGGAGGCTGCCGGTGCGGTGATCGGCCTGCATGGCTATCGTCATCTGTGCTTGAGCCGTGGGCGAAGCCTGGTGCCGCTGGCGAGGGTGTCGGAGTTTGCAGGCGTTCTCGAGGAGACGCAGAGAATCTGGATTCATGCAGGGTGTGAGATTCTTCGCAGCCACGGTCTGACACCGAAGGTCTGGATTGCTCCGCGTCACGGCTTCGATCACGCTACCCTGCGAGCGCTGCGCGAGGAGGGAATTGGAGTGCTCACCGATGGGTTGGCGCGGGTTCCGTTCACGCAGGGTGGGCTGACGTGGATTCCACAGCAGATTTGGTCGCCGGTGGAGAAATCCGGAGGGCTTTGGACGATCTGCCTGCATCCCGCGACTATCTCCGAAGATCACCTGATGCTATTGCGGCAGTTTCTGGTGGGCCATGCCGCGCAGTTCACCTCAGTAGACAGGGTGCTGGCTGAATTCCAACCCCGCCCGTTGGAACTCAGCGAGCGGCTTTATGCGTCGTGGGCACTGTGGCGGCGGCGAGGCTCGCGTCTGCGCAGGCGGTTGATGCACCGTGCTTCCCAGAGGCCGGTTCGTCCGGCCTGATGGGGCAAACTTTTCGGCCCCAGCGGCGGGGCTTGGGATTCTGCTGGAGCAGCCTGGCGTACAGCGCTTCCCAGCGATCCAGCGCAGCTTCAAGGCTGAACTGCTCGATGACGCGGATGCGTGCGCATTGCCCCATTGCGGCCCGCTCCTCGAAGGGGAGAGACATCAGCCTGGCCATTGCGTCCTGCAATGCGTGGATGCTGCCCGCGCGGGCCAGAAAGCCGGTCTGCCGATCGACGATCACCTCACATGTGCCGGGCACGTCGGTGGCCGTGGCCGGCAAGGCGCAAGCGGCGGCTTCGAGCACCGCCATCGGCAGACCCTCCCAGAGGGAGGAGAGAACCAAGCCGTCGGCGGCTTGCATCCAGGGACGGAGTTCGGGCTCGAAGCCGAGAAACTGGACGCGGTCCGCCAACTCCAGTTGCGTGGCCAGATGGTGTAGGTCACCTTGCAGAGGCCCGCTGCCCGCAATCACCAGGCGTGGCTGATCCGGCAGTTGCGCGAAGGCCCTGAGCAGCGAGGGATAGTCCTTTACCGGCTCAAGGCGTCCAGCGGCAAGCCAAAGGAACTCGTCCTCGATGTCGAGTTCGTGGCGCAGCGCAGCGCGGCCTTCCGGGTCTGGATGCCAGGCGGCGACATCCACGCCGTTGGGCAGGACGATGAGTTTTGCGGCCGAAGCCATGTGCGCAGCAAGATGTGCCTCGGCCACGGCACGGCTGACCGCTGTCACCGTGTCTGCGAGCCAGTTGCTGAAGCGGTAGCCCAGCCGCCGGCCCAGCGTGCCGGTGGAGGAGCTGTGCAGCCGATCTACCACTACGCGGACGGGAACTGCCAGACGAGACCAGCGGGCCAGCCAGGCCGCATGGGGCAGGTGGGCGTGGACGACGTCAGGCGATTCGCGCTTGAGCCACTGGTGGAGGCGGAGCCACCCGCGCGGATCGGCCAGCCCTTTGCGCATCTGAAGCGTGACAAAACCGACGCCGGCTGCGATCAGTTCCGAGGCTGCGCTGCCTCCATCGCCAGTTAGGGCTACTACGTTGACCTGCCAGCGGCGTCGGGTCAGCCCCTTGGCCAGCAGGATCAATTGCCGCTCCGCGCCACCGATGCGGTCAAGGCCGGGGATGAGAAATGCGATGCGGCTCATGCTTGCCGTCCCTGCGCTGTGCTCTCGATTAACTGCTCGAATGCTGGAATGGCGTGCTGCACGCTGAACTGCTCAACAAACGGATGAGGGAAGCGTTGGCCGGGGCTGAGGGAGCCCAGCGCTGTGAGGATGGAAGCGGCCAGTGCATCGCTCGAGAATCCGGGCGCGAGCCAGGCGCCGGGTTGGCCCTGGAGCAGGTTGACTACGCCACCCGAGGCCGGCGTTGCCACCAGAGGCAGGCCTCCTGCTGCTGCTTCAAGCAGTGCATTAGGCAGTCCCTCATGAAGCGAGGAGAGCACAAACAGCGTTGCGCCGGCAAACAAGGCCGAGGGCTGCTCGACATGACCCACAAATCGAACTGCTTGGTCCAGGCCGAGGTCAGCAGCCAGCGCCTTCAAGACGGCCTCCTCGGGGCCGGTTCCGGCGATGGTAAGCTCGGCCCTGGGGACGCTCTCACGCACCCGGCGCAAAGCCCGGATCTGGAGGTCAAAGCCTTTCACTTTTGCCAGACGGCCTACCGCGAGCAAATGAAGCCCGGCGCCTGGCGAAATGGCAGAGCTCGCAGCGATTGACCTGCGAATGGCCCCGATATCTATGGGATTGGGCAACACAGCAAGCCGGTCCCGGGCCATTCCGGTAAGCTGGGCGAGATCGTCGGCCATGGCCTGGGATTGGCAGATGACACAATCTGCTCGGGGATAGAGCAACCGGTAAGCTGAGCGGGTGTAGAAGGGGAGATCGCCAAAAGCCAGTGCGGCAGATGCTGTTCCGTTTTGACGAACCAGCACGGCGGTTCGCCTGTCGAAGAACGGTCGCAAGAGCAAAACAAGAAAATTGAGGTGCGCCATTCCCGAGAGAATTACATGGGGTTTGAGCCGGTGGATCAACCGCAGCAGGAGGAGCGCGGCGCCCCGCACATGACGGGCACCCAAAGCGTGGACCGTGACCGAAGGAGGCAGGCAGCCGACGGGAGCAGCTCCTTGAGTAACCAGTCCCATGTGCGCATCAAAGCGCTCCGGACGCAGGCTTCGCGCCACCAACGCTGCCACCTGCCCCGCGCCGCCACCGCCGAGATGCGGAACCAGAAACAGAACCCTGAGGCGCTGCGCCATAGGCTGGGAACGAGCCCTCCTGAGGCCAAAGCGAGTATAGGGCATATGTGCCACCCCCTGTGTTATCGCGGTCACAAAACAAGCACTGTACCGGGATGGTAGTTTGTGTTTGAATCCAACCAGCCCTGCCTGACCGAGTAGGACGGGGCGAGGCCAACATGCCGGCTCCCGTTGTGCTCCATTCCGCTCGCGGTTCGCAGGCACCTGTGGCCAAGACACCGCACATTGTTGTAGGGGTCACCAGCCCGCAAACCTGCCTGGTGTTGTCTGGGCGGTTGAGGGCGCTCCGCGAGGCGGGCTTTCGCGTAACGCTTGTCTCGGCGCCTGGCGAGTTGCTGCGCAGCACGGCCGCCATCGAGGGTGTGGGCTTCGTCGAGATTCCCATGAAACGAGCGATTGCTCCGCTCTCGGATCTCGTGGCCCTGCTCAGGCTTTGCAGGTTGCTGCGCCGCATCCAGCCTGACCTGGTCGAGTTCAGCACTCCCAAGGCCGGCTTTTTGGGTTCCCTGGCAGCATGGCTTTGCGGGGTACCTGTCCGCGTTTACCTGCTACGCGGACTCAAACTGGAGACCACAAGGGGAATCAAGCGCCGCATTTTGTTGGCCGCAGAGCGGCTGGCCGCAGCGTGGGTCCAGGCGGTGGTGTGCAACAGTGAGAGCTTGCGCACAGAGGCGCTTGCGTTGGGCATTGCGCCGGCCGCCAAGCTGCGAGTACTCGGAGACGGCAGCAGCCACGGCGTGGATGTGGAGCGGTTTGCGCCCGGGACGAGCGAGGTGCGCAGCCAACTCGGGATTCCTGAAGGCGCGCCAGTGCTTGGCTTTGTGGGCAGGCTGACGCGGGACAAGGGGGTGCCCGAGCTGATTGACGCTTTTGGCCGAATCCTACGCGCAGAGCCTGAGGCACGGCTGATGCTGGTGGGCTGGTTTGACGATGCTGAGGATGCGCTGGATGCTGGATTGCGCGCCCGCATTCTGGCGCATCCGCAGATTCATTATCTCGGGATGGTTGCCGATGTGGCGCCTTACTATCGCGCCATGGATGTGCTTGTGCTGCCTACCTGGCGGGAGGGATTTCCTAACGTGGTGTTGGAAGCCGCTGCCACAGGGATTCCCGCGGTGACGACTCTTTCAACCGGCTCGCGGGATGCAGTGCTGCCCGAGGTGACCGGGCTGCTGGTGCCTCCGGGCTACCCGGAGGCAGTGTGCGAAGCTGTGCTCAAGCTGATCCGCAATCCTGAGCAGAGTCATGGGATGGGCCAGGCTGCGCGTGCATGGGTGATCGAGCATTATTTGAACGAGCGCGTGCTGGAACGGACAGTTGCTTTTTACCGCAACTTGCTGGCCACCTACTGATCGGAAATTCCGCCCGAGGGCATCAAGGCGCAAGCGGATGAGCGGGTAATCCGCCATAGACGGTGGTTTGCGCCGGTGGAATGGCCAGCGTGTGCGCTCCGGCCTCGGCAGCACGCAAAACGTCGTTAGGCACAATGCCCAGCACCAGCGTTGCCGCCACAGCCAGCAGCAAGGCAGCACCTACCGCTATACCCACTTGCGGCGTGGGAATCTCGGTTTCGCTTTCGTCCCGGGTTTTGCGCTGTGCGGCTGCCAGGGCCAGGCGCAGATAATATGCTGCCGCCAATCCTGAGTTGAGCAGGCCGATGAGAGCCAACCACACTGCGCCGCCGCCAACCGCGGCTGAAAACGAGTAGAACTTGCCGAAGAAGCCGCCGGTGAAGGGAATGCCTACGAGGGAGACAAGGAAGAAGATCAGCAGGCTTCCGAGCAAAGGGGAACGGTAGATGAGTCCGCGGAAGTCCTCGATCAAGGGGCGTTGCTCGTTGTAGCCGCTGGCCAGGGTGACCACGGCAAAGATGCCCACGTTCATGGCCGCATAGGCCGCGGTGTAAAAGCTGGCGGCAGCGATGCCACTGGAGGCGAGGCCGGCAAAGGCAGCCAGCAGATAGCCTGCGTGCGCAATGGAAGAGTAGGCCAGCATGCGTTTCACGTTCTGCTGCCGCAACGCCGCCAGGTTGCCCACGGTCATGGAGAGCACGGCGATGACCCACAGCAGAGGCGACCAGGTAGCGTGAAGCGAGGGGAACATCTCATAGACCACGCGCAGCAGCAGCGCGAAGGCCGCGGCTTTGGGCGCGGTGGACATGAGAGCGACCACGGGCGAGGGTGCGCCTTCATACACGTCCGGGGTCCACACATGGAAGGGCGCGGCCGAGACTTTGAAGAGGATGCCAACCAGCATAAGCGCCAAGGCCGCGAGCACAAACCCGTGATTCGGAGCGGTTGGCACCAGGCGGGCAATCTCATACACCTGCGTGGTGCCGGTGGCGCCAAAGATGAGGGCGATGCCATAGAGCAGGAAACCGGTGGCAAAAGAGCCGAGGAGGAAGTACTTGATGGCCGCCTCGGGGCCGCGGGCCGTGTCTTTGCGGTAGCCGGCCAGAACGTAGGTGGCGATCGAGGAGATCTCCAGCGCGATGAAGACCAGCAGCAGTTCAACCGCGCTGGTGAGCAGGCACATGCCTACGGAGCCAAAGACGACCAGCGCGTAGAATTCGCCCTGGTGATGGCTGTTCTCGGGCAGAGTATCCATGGAGAGAAGCAGAGCCACGAGGACGATGCCGCAGATGAGCACATGGAAGAAAACCGTGAAGGGGCTGGTCTCGACGGTGCCGTAGAAGCCGGTTCCAACAGGGAGTGAGAGCTGCCACAGGCTGGCCCACAGCGCGAGCGTGGTACCGATTGCGCCCACCCAGCCGAGCGAACGGCGGGCAATACCTGACGGCAGCGACGCATCGATCAGCATGATGGCTACGCCGGTGAGGGTGAGGATGACCTCGGGAAGGATACGGAAGATATCGGGAACGGAATTCACCGCGGGCCCTCCCCTTGGGACGGAATCGACATCGATGGCAGAATCACAACGTTGGCGGGCAGCGATTGCTGCGCCTTCAGCGGTGGAGGATGGACACCGGTTTGAATCGCGGCCATCCAGAACGAAGGCGCCAGACCCATCACCAGCATGAGCACGGCGAGCGGGGCAAGCACAGCCATTTGGCCGAAGCGCAGATCATTGCCGGGGCGGGAAGAGGTGAGCTGGCTCTCAGGCCCGTAGAAGATGCGCTGTACCAACCAGAGCATATATGCCGCGCCCAGAATCACGCCCAGTGCAGCGGCGACGGTCCAACTGCGGCTGACGCCGGTAAAGGTGCTGGAGAGGATGATGAACTCGCCCACGAAGCCGCCCAGCAAGGGCAGACCGATCATGCCCAGCGTGGCGATGACAAAGAGCGTTGCCGTGTTTGGCAGTTTTGCGGCCAGTCCGCCATAGGCATTGATCTGGCTGGTGGAATACTGGTCGTAGAGCAGGCCGAGGAGCAGGAACAGTGCGGCATCGACAATGCCGTGATTGAGAATCTGGTAGACCGCACCCTCCCAACCGGTCAGCGTGAGGCCGTAGATGGCGAGCGTAATCAGGCTCAGATGGCTCAAGGCCGCGAAGGCCATCAGGCGCCAGAAGTCGCGTTGAACCAGGGCAAGGCAGGCTCCATAAAGAATGCCGACGACGGCGAGGCCGATGAGAATCGGCGCCACGGCTCTGGCCTGTACGGGGAAGAGGCCGATATGGAAGCGCAGCATGGAGTAAAGGCCGAGCTTGCCGGCCACCACCATGGCCAGGGCAACCGGAGCCTCGCTGAAGGTGTCGCTCAGCCATCCGTGAAGGGGGAAGACCGGGACCTTGACGGCGAAGGCGAAGAGGAACGCGCAGGCCACCCAGCAGAGGGCAGCGGCTGAGAACGAACCGTGGCTGATGAGGATCTGGAGGGTGACGAAGTCGAAGCTGCCAGTCTGCGCGTAGAGCCAGAGCAAGGCAACCAGCAGAGGCGCCGAAGGAATGAAGGTAAACAGGAAGAACTTGAGCGCGGCCTTGGGCCCATCCTTGCGGCCATACATGGCGATCAGGATGGCCATGGGCACGAGCGAAAGCTCCCAGAAGCCGTAGTAGAGCATCAGGTCCAGCGAGACGAAGACGCCGAACATGGCGGTCTGCTGGATCAGGAAGAGGGCGTAAAAGACCTTGCGGCGTTCCTTGATGGTGTTCCAACTGGCCACCACGCCAACCGGCGCCAGCAAACCTGCGAGGACTACGAGCCAGAGACTCAGGCCGTCGACGCCAACGTGGTAATGGATGGCCGGGCTCTCGATCCAGGGGCGGTTGGCTTCAAACTGGAAGCCGCTTTGGCCGAGGATAAAATGCGCGGGCAGGTGGAGCGTGAGGCCAAAGGTGACCAGCGCCGTGAGCAGGGCAATCCAGTTGGGCAGCTTGGACCGGTCAGGTGCAATAGCCACCAGCAGCGCCCCGGCCAGCGGAACCAGCAGAATCAGCGTGAGAATCGAGTTGTTGATTTCGTTCATTTAGTGTCCCGCCACGCCGAAGTGAATGATTGAGAGACTTGCAAGCACCGTAGCCCACGGAACCAGCACGTAAAGCAACAGCACAGCCGCGCCGGCGGCCAGCCATGCCGCATAGGAGCGCAGGTTGCCTGACTGCCAACGTTGCAGGATGGCTCCGCTCAGCAAGGCAACTCCGCCCAGCAGCGCTGCCAGTCCGCCCAGGATGGCCACGTCCACAACCCATTCCAGGATGAACTTGGACAACGCAAGCAGCGGTTTGACGATGATCATGCCGTAGATCTCGTCCACGTAGTACTTGTTGGCCAGCAGTTTGTAGCCGGTGGGGAAGGCCCCCGCCAACTCAGCAGGTGCGGCCGGGCGTTGCCGGTAGAGCCGGTCGGCAATGAACCAGCCAAGCAGGGCAACACCGATCGCCACGAGGCCGAGAATAAGTTCAAGATGTCCAGCAGTTTCAACGGGCCGCGGGCCGGTGGCAGGAGCGAGGTAGGCGCTGAAGCGCTCAATGCCGACCCAGCCGCCGCAGATGGAGAGCAGCGCAAGAATCACAAGCGGGCCGAGCATGCTGAACGGGGTTGCGTGATGATGGCCGACTTCGCTGCGGGGCTTGCCGAGAAACGCCAGGTACCAGAGGCGGAACATGTAGAACGAGGTCAGCAGCGCGGTAACGAGGCCGATGGCCCAAAGAGCTTTGCCGCTGGGGCCCTGTTGAAAGGCTGCATACAGAATCGCGTCCTTGGAGAAGAATCCGGCAAACGGGAAGAAGCCGGCAATGGCCAAGACACCGACGGTGGTGACGGCAAATGTGACAGGGAGTTTCTTCCAGAGGCCGCCCATCTTGCGCAGGTCCTGCTCGCCGCCCATGCCGTGAATCACCGAGCCCGCGGCGAGGAACAGCAGCGCCTTGAAGAAGGCATGTGTGACGAGATGGAAGATGCCGGCCGAGTAGGCTGCAACGCCGCAGGCGAGGAACATGTAGCCAAGCTGCGAGATCGTTGAGTAGGCGAGAACGCGCTTGATGTCGTTCTGCACCAGGCCGATGGTGGCGGCGAACAGGGCCGTGGCCGCACCCACAACGGCAACCATGCCCAGCGCGAAAGGCGAGCGGTCAAAGAGAACATGGGTGCGGGCGATCATGTAAACGCCGGCAGTGACCATGGTGGCCGCGTGGATAAGTGCGGAGACCGGAGTCGGGCCTTCCATGGCGTCCGGCAGCCAGATGTAGAGCGGTAGCTGCGCGCTTTTGCCGGTCGCACCCAACAGCAGACAAAGTGCGATGACGGTAAGAACTCCGCCCTGCCAACCGGGATTCAGGGCTAGCTGTGCGCTAATCCCGTCAAAGCTGAGCGTACCGAAGTTGGCCAGCAGCAGGAACATGCCGATGAGGAAGCCGAAGTCGCCGATGCGGTTGACGATGAAGGCCTTCTTACCCGCATCCGCAGCCGACTTCTTCTGGAAGTAGAAGCCGATCAGCAGGTAGGATGCGAGGCCCACACCTTCCCATCCGACAAACATAACCAGAGCGTTGCCGGCCAGAACCAGCACCGTCATGAAGAAGAGGAAGAGGTTGAGGTAGCTGAAGTAGCGCGCGTAACCCTCTTCATCGTGCATGTAGCCGACAGAGTAAACGTGAATCAGGAAGCCTACGCCCGTGACCACCAGCAGCATGACCAGCGAGAGTTGATCGAGGATCAGGCTGAAATCGACATGGAGAGTGGCCAGATTGATCCAGGGGTTGGGGCAGATCTCGGCCAGGGGTAACAACGCCGGATTGGCCTGCGAAAGCAGCCAGGCATTGGCGACGGCGGCAAAGGCAACGAGCGGCGCCAGAAGAGCCACTGTCGTGACGAGGAACTTGGGCAGCCGGCGGCCTAGCAATCCGTTAAACAGGAAGCCTGCGAAGGGCGCGAGCGGAATCAGCCAGAGATGGAGGTATGCGTTCATAGTTTCATCAGGTCGATTCGGTCGACGGCCAGGGTAGCGCGGGCGCGGAAGACGGCAATAATGATGGCCAGGCCCACGGCAGCTTCTGCCGCGGCCACCATCATCACAAAGAAGACGAAGATCTGGCCCTTCACCTCGTGCCACTGGTGGGCGAAGGTAACGAAAGAAAGATTTACGGCGTTGAGCATCAACTCAATGGACATGAAAACGGTAATGAGGTTGCGCTTGAGCAGGAATCCGAGGATGCCGAGTGCGAACAAGACGGCGCTCAACAGCAGATACCAACTCAGCGGAACCTCCTGTTGAAGCAGCTGCGTGGTAGTGGGGTTCACTGTTCACCGGTCCTTTCTGGCTTTTGCTCGGGGTCGCCGTGTCCGTGACGGGCAAGCGCCACCGCGCCGAGAATGGCGATGAGAATCAGCACTGAGGTCACCTCGAAGGGCAGCAGCAGCTTGGTGAAGAGCACCGTGCTCAGGTCCGCGGTGGAAGTGATGCCTTCATTCAATACGGCGGTTCCCAGACCCTGGGTATGCAGGACGACGGTGGCGACCACGGCCAGAATCACAGCTGCGGCGGGAAAGCCGACTGCACGTGCCGAGCGGCTGCCGAGGGTGCGCTCTTCGCGGCCGGCGTTGAGCAGCATCACGACAAAAGTGAACAGCACCATGATGGCGCCGGCATAGACGATCACCTGCGCGGCGGCGAGAAACTCGGCGCCCAGAAGCAGGTAAAGCACGGCCAGCGAGGTCATCACCACAATCAGCGAAAGGGCGCTGTTGATGGGATGTGTCTGGAGCAGGAGATTGATGGCTCCCGCCAGGCAGATTCCGGCAAACACGATAAACAGGATCAGGTGCATCGTTCCATCACGTTCGGGCAAAATGCAGGCTCAAACAAACCGGCAGGTTGAAGGGCTGGCAAGGGGAACAGACGCGCAGGCTCCCCAAAATCCATCCCGATTGTAAATCAGTGGTAGGCAAGCCAGAGGCTTGTTGCCACAATGTTGAGGATGGCCAGCGGCATAAGAATGCGCCATCCGAATTTCATCAGTTGGTCATAGCGGAAGCGGGGCAGTGTGCCGCGCACCCACACATAAAGAAACAGGAAACAGAAGACCTTGGCCACAAACCAGAAGATTGGAAACAGGGCATGGGCAAGGATATTCTCCGGCGGGTCGATGAGCTTGCCGAAGGGGCTTGTCCAGCCGCCAAAAAATAAGAGGGTTGCGACGCAGCCTACGTTGATCATGTTGCCGTACTCGGCCATGAAAAACATGGCGAACTTCATGGAGCTGTACTCGGTGTGATAGCCGCCGGTCAACTCGCTTTCTGCCTCGGGCAGATCGAACGGGGAACGATTGGTTTCAGCAAAGGCCGCCATCAAGTAGATGAAGAAGGCGACGAATTGCATGCCGCCAAAGATGTTCCAGCTGACGATGCCTTTCTCAGCCTGCTTCTCGACGATTAGCCGCAGGTTGAAGGTGCCCGACTGCAGCACGACGCCCACCAGCGAGAGGCCAAGGGCCAACTCATAGCTGATCAACTGTGCTGAAGAGCGCAGCGAACCGAGCAGGGAATACTTGTTGTTGGACGACCAGCCGGCGAGCGCAATGCCGTAGACGCCCATCGAGGTGATACCCAGGATCACCAGCAGGCCGATGTTGACGTTCGCGATCTCGAACAAGTCGAGCCCGCCCGGACCTACCTTGGGTTCGCCGAAGGGAACCACGCCGATGGTGATGAGCGCGCAACCCAATGCCAGGATGGGCGCCAGCAGATACAGCGGCCGGTAGACGCCGGAAGGGATGAAGTCTTCTTTCAAGAAGGACTTGGCTCCATCGACCAGCGGCTGCAGCAGGCCGAAGGGGCCTACGCGATTGGGTCCCCAGCGGTTCTGGATGCGGCCCACAAGCTTGCGCTCCAGCAGCACCGTATAGGCGATGCCCAAGAGCATCACCACCGTCACCACGGCAACCTTGAGCACGCTCCACAGCAACAACTGCAAAATCGTCACTTGCCCTCAACCTCTTCCCATCAAGCTGGAACTCTGAGAATCCCTGAAAATCTTGAACGGCTAATCTGCCGCGGTCTCCGCAACTTCCCGTGCCTGGTGCGCTTCAAGCTCTTTGAGCGCCAGACTGTATTGCCCCAGTGTCCCTGAAGTGAATAATCCGTCCTGCGCCGGAGCCACAACGTCGGGCTCCTTCCAATCCTTCGCTTTGAGTGACGAGGCTGGAATAAATCCCGGCTCGGTCGGAACATCGTTGCCGCCAAAGAGATTTATTCGATCGAGCGCGTAGCCGGGAACGAGCCTTGCGATCTCATCCAGCACGGCGAGCGGATCAAATGGACTGAGCTTCGGCTCCAGGTTGTTGGCCGCCAGCCACACCGCGTGGCGATCGGCTTCGCCGGCGCTGGCTCCACGCGACTGGCCCAGATCGGCGGTTGTGCCGGCCTTGCCAAAAGGCACCAGCGTTTTCACATCCGCGCCCATCGCCCCTGCCAGGCGAACCACGATTTCAAAGTCGGTTCTCACGCCAGCGCGATCGGCAGCCTTGCGCGCCAGTTGCACATCGCCGTAGGTGTTCGTCACGGTGCCGGTCTTCTCATAGAGACTGGCGGCCGGCAACACAACATCAGCCAACGCGGCAGTCTCGGTGAGGAAGATGTCTTGCACGATGACGAACGTGTTCTTCAAACTTGCCGGATCAATGCTGCGTTCAGCTACCGGGTTGGCGCCAACGATCAGAAGAGCGCTCAATTCTCCGCTGGCCGCCGCTGCAAAGATCTCCGGCTGGTTCTTGCCGGCATTTGCGGGCAGGCCTGGGTACTCGGCGGCAAAAGCGCCAGGAGTGGCTACCGGCACGTAGCCAGGCAGCAGATCCGGCAGAAGGCCCATGTCGGCAGCGCCGCGTGAGTTGGCGTGGTCGCCGAGGAAAGCAAAGCGCACGTTGCCGCGTTTCAGGCCCCAGGCTACGAGCGATGCCGCCTGCGCGCCGCGATACTCCTGGCCAAAGATGACGAGCAGAGACTCCTCGGCGAGAACTGCTTTGCTGAAGTCGGAATCGCTGCTTTCCAGGTAGTCAGCCAGCGCCGCGTAGCCCTCGGCTGGCAGCAGCAGGGCAGCCTTGGCCTGGCGTTCGAGCTTGATTTTGGTGGTATTGGCGATGTAGAGCCGGGCGCGATTCAGGCGCACATTGGTGCGCAGGTTCCAGGCCAGCAGCGGATGCTCTTCAGTGGGATTACCGCCGACAAGAAGGACTGCGGGCGCAGTTGCCGTATCGCGCAGGCTGGCGGCTTTACTCCTGTTTCCCGCCAGCGCACGAGCAAACGCAGCGTAATCCGTGGTGCGCTCGTGATCGATGTTGTTGGTGTTGAGAACCGTGCGGGCAAACTTCTGAAGCAGGTAGTTTTCTTCGTTGGTGGTCCGGTTGGAACCCAGGACCCCAATGGCCGCGCCGCCCTTGCGGTCGCGGACTTCTTTAAGCTTTGTGGCAGCCACGCGCAGTGCGTGCTCCCATGTGGTCTCCGCCAGTTTGCCTTCCGCATTGCGCACCAGTGGCTTGGTCAATCTTTCGGAGCTATCGACAAAGTCAAAGCCGAAGCGGCCCTTGGCGCAGAGAAAATCGCCGTTGATACCGCTCTTGTCGCGATTGTCGGCGCGGACGATCTCAGAACCTTCGTTAGTCTGGCGCACGCCGAGAGTGACCTTGCAGCCGTCGGCGCAGTGGGTGCAAACCGTTGACACATGGTTCATCTCCCACGGCCGGGTCTTGTAACGATAGCTACCCGAGGTCAAAGCACCCACCGGGCAAACGTCAATGCACATGCCGCACTGTTCGCAGTCAAGCTGGTCGCCGCCATTGGGGGCGATGACCGAACGCACGCCGCGATTCTGTACGCCGAGAGCCCACACATCCATGCCCTCGCCGCACATGCGGGTGCAGCGGTAGCAGAGAATGCAGCGCGGGCGGTCATAGTAGACGGCCGGCGACCATTGCTGCTCTTCGCGATGCTGCTTGGCTTCGGTATAGAGGCTTTCGCCGGCGCCGTACTTGAAGGTCATGTCCTGCAGCTCGCACTCGCCGCCGGCATCGCAGACCGGGCAATCGAGCGGGTGGTTGCCGAGCAGGAGTTGAATTGTAGCCTTGCGCGCCTGCGCGATCTCAGGCGAATCGGTGATGAAGACCTGGCCCTCGGCCACGGTTGTGGTGCAGGCGGTCTGCAGCTTGCCCACCTTTTCCTGGCGCACTACGCACATGCGGCAGGCAGCCTGGAGGCTCAGGCCGGGGTAGTAACAGAAGGCCGGAATCCCGATGCCCGCCTTGCGACACGCGTCAATCAGCAGCGTCCCCGCGGGAGCCGTCAGCCTCTTTCCATCGACAATGAAAGTTACGTCTGCCATTCGATTCCTCAGGCCGCCCGTGTTTCTGCCTGCGGCAAAGAAACCGCGAGCCATTCAATAACATACTGTTTCGCTTCGCGCCCCGGATCGAATTCCTCGAAGTTGACGGCCGTCGCGACGGGTTCCGGCATCGGTTCTCCCGCTTTTGCGGTTTCATTCAAGTAAAGCTGCATGGCTTCGCGCATGTTCGCGCGGGTGTCTTCCAGCGCGTCGCCCAGCGAGCCACATCCCGGCAGGTCGGGAGAAAATGCGCTCCAATTGTTTGCGCCTTTCTCGTAAACCACCAAGTATTCGCGCGTCATTTGAGTCCTGCCTTCTTAAGAATACTGTGGAGCAAACCCTTGCCGATTTCTTTTCCCGCGTGCATCGGTACCACTAACAGTCCAGGTTTCGTTCCGTGGCGAAAATGCCGGTGACTCCCCGTTTGTCCTGTGCTGAACCAGCCATCTGCTTCAAGCACCTTTACCAGTTCCTGAGGCTTCACTTGCTTGCTCGCCTTCTCGTCTTTCCGGCTTCAAACACTTCCACTGCGAAGTACCGCGCTCAAACCACTGCCAAATCCACATGCTTTGCGAACGGGCAGGGCTTGCCGTTCAGGTGATCTTCAAACTCCTTGCGGAACTTCTTCACAAAGCCCAGCGTGGGCATGGCCGCGGCGTCGCCCAGAGGGCAAAAGGTGCGGCCCATCATGTTCTCAGCCAGGTACTGAATGTTGTCAATGTCTTTCATCTCGCCGAAGCCCGCGTGGAAGCGGGTCAGCGACTTCTTGAGCCAGTCGGTACCTTCGCGGCACGGAATGCACCAGCCGCAGCTCTCATGCTGGTAGAAGCTGATGGTCCGCAGTGCGAATTCTACGATGCAGGTCTGGTCATCGATCACGACCACGCCGCCCGAGCCCAGCATTGATCCGGCCTTTCCTACCTGGTCGAAGTCCATGCCGATGTCAATTTCTTCAGGCAACAGTACCGGAGTCGACGACCCGCCGGGGACGACTGCTTTGAGCTTGCGTCCGCCGCGCACGCCGCCGGCCACCTCGTAGATCATCTTCTTGAGGTTGTAGCCCATGGGCAGTTCGTAGACGCCGGGCCGCTCGACGTGGCCGCTGATACCGAAGAGGCGCGTGCCGCCGTTGCGCTCTGAACCGACTGCTGCATAAGCCGCTGCGCCCATCTCAATGATGTGCGGCACTGTGGCGATGGTCTCGGCGTTGTTGATGACGGTTGGTCCGCCATAGAGTCCGACCACGGCAGGGAAGGGCGGCTTGATGCGCGGCACACCGCGTTTGCCTTCGAGCGACTCCATCAGCGCTGACTCCTCGCCCACTTCGTAGGCGCCTGCGCCAGTCTGGGTGATGATCTGAAACTCGGTCTTGGAGCCGAAGATCTTCTTGCCGAGGAAGCCCTTGGCATAGGCATCGGCAACGGCCTTCTCCATGATCTCCAGCAGATAACGGTACTCGCCGCGCAGATAGATGAAGCCCACCTTGGCGCCGATGGCAAGGCCAGCAATGATGGTGCCCTCAATGACCGCGTGCGGGTCATGCAGAAAGATCAGGTGATCTTTGCAGGTGCCGGGCTCGCTCTCGTCGCCGTTCACCAGCACGTATTTGGGCTTGGCGGACTTCGCCGGCACAAACGACCACTTCATGCCGGTCGGGAAGCCTGCGCCGCCGCGGCCACGCAGGTTCGAGGCCTTCATCTCGTTGATGATCCACTCGGGGCCCTGCTCCAGGCACTTTTTGGTGGCCGCGTAGCCGCCGAGTTCTATATAGCGGTCGATATTGGCCGCGCCCATGCCAAAGCGTTTGGTAACGATCTTGACCTCATCGGAATGCGATACGAGCCTAGGCATGGGAGGCCGTCCCTTCTGCCTGAGCTTTCCACCCCTGCGACGAAGACCTGTCACCGGGGACCCCTGCTTTTCCGCGATAGCCGTCAATGATGCCCGGGACCAACTCGGCCTTCAGTTCGTCGTGAAAGTCGTAGTTCACCTGGATCGCGGGCGCCCAGCAGCAGGCTCCGATGCACTCCACTTCTTCAAGAGAGAAGATGCCGTCCGGGGTGATGCCCTTCGGCGTGATGCCCAGTTCCAATTGAAATTTGTCCAGGATCTCGTAGCCGCCGCGGAGCATGCAGCTGATATTGGTGCAGACCTGAATGTTGTATTTGCCCACCGGCTTGAAGCGCAGCATGGAGTAGTAGGTTGCCACGTTGCGGACATCCAGCTCGGTGATGCCGATGCGCTCGGCCACTTCAGCGATGACGGCGTCGGAGAGGTAGCCGACCTCGTCTTGCGCGTAGAGCAGCATCGGAACCAGCGCCGAACGGCGGAGCGGGTACTTGGCCACCAGGGCATCAAAACGAGACGCCAGTTGCGGTGAAAAGACGCTCATGGTCTCCGGATTTGTTGTCTCAGGGCTCATTGCCGCCACTCCCGCATCAGGTCCCGCGCCCACGCTTCGGCTGCCATATCCATCTCTTCCTCACCTGCCTGGCCGCGCAACCGGCCGGTCTCAGTCATTTCCAGCGTTCCCTGGCTTCCATCCTCACGCTTCCAGGTAACGATTGCTCCCTGCCGCGTCAACTGCAACCTTCGGCCGGCCTGGCAAGCCACGATTCGCTCCTCATCCTGCTCTACCGCCGCCTGCCGGTTACCGCTCAGTCCATGTACCGCGGTGTAGCTACGGAGCAGGGAAGCCAGTGAGAACCAAAGTTCGCTCCAAACCCGGTCCAACGGGTGGGGCGGCGCAGCCGTCAACGGTCAATCTCTCCCAACACAATATCGATGGAACCAATGACGGCTACCACGTCGGCCAGCATTTTGCCTTTGCACATCACTTCCAACGCCTGCAAGGTGGCAAATGAGGGGTACCGCATGTGAACGCGGTACGGCTTGGCGGTTCCGTCAGAAACCACATAGTAACCGGTCTGCCCGTGGCCAGCTTCAATCGACTGGTACACTTCGCCGGCCGGCACGGCAAAGCCTTCGGTCACGATCTTGAAGTGATGGATCAACGATTCCATCTGCGTCTTCATCTTCTCCCGGTCGGGCAGCACGATCTTGGGCGCATCGGCCTTGATCACGCCTTCCGGCATGCCGTCCAGCGCCTGCTGGATAATCTTCACGCTCTCCCGCATCTCGATGAGGCGGACTTCATACCGCGCCCAGCAGTCGCCGACGGTCGAAATCGGCACCTGGAATTGGAACTTCTCATAACCGCAGTAGGGAATGTCGCGGCGCACATCGAAGTCCACGCCAGAGGCGCGCATCGGCGGGCCGGTGACGCCCAGCGCAACGGCATCTTGCGGCGACAGATAGCCCACGCCTTTCAGACGGCTGCGGAAGATTGGGTTGCCGGTGAGCAGGTTCGAATATTCGTCGATCTTTTCCGGGAGGCTGCTGATGAAACCCTGCACGCGATCGAAGAAGTCCAGCGGCGGCTCCATTGAAAGGCCGCCGATGCGGATGTAGCTGGTCATCATCCGCTGCCCGGCCAGGCCTTCAAAGATGCGCAGAATCTCTTCGCGCTCGCGGAAGGTGTAAAGGAAGACGGTGAGGGCGCCAATGTCCATGGCGTGGGTGCCCAGCCAGATCAGGTGGGAGTTGAGGCGGCTCAACTCGGCCAGCAGCACACGTAGCCAGGTAGCTTTCTCCTGAATCTCGATACCCAGCAGCTTTTCCACGGCCAGGGCATAGCAGAGATTGTTTGACAACGGGTCAAGGTAGTTGATGCGGTCAGTGAGCGGTACCACCTGCTGATAAAACTTGGCTTCGCAGGTCTTCTCGATGCCGGTGTGCAGATAGCCGATCTCGGGATAGACACGCACCACGATCTCGCCGTCAATCTCGAGCACCAGGCGGAGAACGCCGTGGGTAGCCGGATGCTGCGGCCCCATGTTCAAAACCATGTGCTGGTCTTTTGCGCCCTGCGCCGGTTCCAGGACGGGCATGCCGAGAGGATTGCTCATTTATCTGTACCCCTCCACCGGATAATCCTTGCGCAAGGGATGGCCTTCCCAGTCATCGGGCATCATGATGCGCTTCAGGTTGGGATGACCCTCGAAGCGAATGCCGAACAGGTCAAAGACTTCGCGTTCGTAAAAGTTGGCAGAGGGCCAGACCGGCATCATGGACTCAACCGCCGGGCTTGCTTCTTCAAGCAGAACGCGCAGGCGGATATGCTCCTTATAGCTGTGCGAGAGGATGTGATAGGTCACCTGGAAGCGCGGCGATGAAGGGTACCAGTCCACGGCCGTCAGATCGTCAAGAAAGATATAGCCGGCCGCCTGCACGGTGGCTGCCGCGGCGCAGATCGCCCCCGGCGCAATGGTCAGAGTCAGCTCGCCGAACTCGAATTTGGCGTCAACAAGAGCTTCGGAGTTCCAGGCCAGAATCGCCTTCACCGCCGGATGCTCTGGGAGACCTTCCGTCACTTCTGCCTTGCCTATTAGGGTCTTCGCTTGGCTCATCCTAGAGATCCGCCTTGTCCTGGCTCCAGTTCAGGATGCCTTTACGCACAATATAGTAGAGCCCCACAGCCACAAAACCCAGATAGACCAGCATCTCCCAGAAGCCGAAGAGCCGGGAGCCGGTAATCTGCGGCAATTTGCGGTAGATGACCGCCCAGGGCATGATGAACACGGTCTCCACGTCGAACAGGATGAACAGCATGGCCACCATATAGAAGCGCACGCTGAAGCGGCCACGCGCATCGCCCACAGCCACAATGCCGCACTCGTACGCGGACAGCTTGGTCTTGGTATTGCGATGGCGTCCGACGAGCCACGAGGCCGATACCATCAACACCCCAAGTCCAAATGCAGCAAGAATTTGCATCAACAAGGGAAGGTATTGCCAAGGATAGGGAATCATCGCCGTCCAGTCCACAAGTCCCGCAGGATTTCATCCGGTCCACCGGAACCGCCAACTGCTCCGATTCGACAGGGTGCTTGATTGAGATTAGGTTTTCAGCCGCCTCCCGTCAAGGCAAAGGAATGTGCCGGGGGAGAGCCTTGAACGGTGCCGCTAACCTTGCCGAACTCGCCGGCTTCTTGCGGAACGCTTTGCAACCGCTTGATTGCAGATTAATTGCAACGTTTGTGCGAGTCTTTTTCTGGAGCGATGCGGGCTCAACAACTGGACGCGGTGCTGCATCAGCGGTGAGCACCGTCACACTGCGTCCCAATCCGGCACGAAAGAATTCCTGTGTCATTTTGAAACAGAGTACGTTCGTCATCTGAAAGAACGTGCCCAAGGTGCCGAAGAAGTGGGTGAGGATGAAAAGCATGGCTGCTACCGCTACAACCGGCTTTCCCATACCGGCCTCTGCGCCGGCCGTCTCCATTGCCCGCCCAGCCACCAACCGCCGTCGCCACATCACGCCCCAGGCAGGGCGCGCACTTGAGATTCTGGGCCACGCCATCGAGTACCTGACCGACGAATTTGTGCATGAGGGCGGCTCGCTCTCCGCGCGTCACCCGCAACTGGAGGCCGTGCAGTTGCTGATGGCCCTCAATCGCCAGATTTACTTCTCCTGTCCTGAGGCGCCCACCTTGAGTGAGCGGCTGCGCGCATTTTTGCGTTTTCATCCTGCCTAGGGTAGCTGCGCGCGAAGGCGCCGGATTTGTCGAAATGGAGTTTCATTGTGAGGATTGGCCGCCCGCACCCCAGCGTGTCTAGCGGCCATCTCCTATTGCCCGAATACCAGGACAGCAAGCAGCGCCAGCCAGACCAGACTCATGGCATGCCAGTACCAACCGGCCGTGTCCACGGCAATCTGTCGGTAATCCACGCGCCTGAAGCCCCGCACCAGCACCAGGCATGCCAGAAGCGCGGCGATGCCCAGCACAAGATGCGCAGCATGCAGTCCGGTGATCAGGTAGAAGAAGTAGCTGGCCGGCGTGGACCAGTGGTTGAAGGCAAAGCCCTGCGCCGATAATTGCTTCCAGGCCAACCATTGTCCGGCCAGAAACAGGGAGCCGAGTGCCAGTGTGGCCGCAACCCATGGCTGGGTGCGGCGCAAGGCCGGACTGCCCAGGCCCAGCCACTCTTCCAGCACATCCATCTCACGAAAGATGCTCTGCCGGGCAACTTCCATGGTCAGTGTGCTGAGCAGCAGCAAAGCGGTGTTGAGAAACAGAATGGGCGGCAAAAGAACGGGGCGCCAATCGAGGCTGAAGTGATGGCTGTGCGGGTCCATGCGCAGGCCTGTCTGGCGGGCAAAGAAGAACAGAACCAGCACAGCGAAGAACAGCATGTCCGCGGCCAGTGCGGAGAGCACAAAAAACCGAATGCGGTGGAGGAGTTCGCGTGGCCCGTGGCGCTCCGGGTTCGAGTCGTCGTCGCCGCCGCCTCCGCCGCCTCCGGTAGGTCGCCTGGCCACAGGTGGCTTGCCGCCGATCCCTGGCTCTTTCCGTTCCGTTTCCGCTGGGGAATGCGTAAAGGTTGCGGGCATACGGGCCTCTGTGGAGATGAGATGCCTCTCACCTGTACTTGGACGCAGCGGAGTTGAACGGGAATCGAAGCGTCCAACGAAGAACTGCGTACAGTCTTCCTTACTTGTGTCGTGAAGCGATCACTGTATCGACAAACAGGCGGTGTACCCTTCGGTCGGCGGAGAGCTCGGGATGAAAGGTTGCGGCCAGGATCGCGCCCTGACGCACCAATACCGGGAAGTTGTCACGACGGGCAAGCACCTCGACTGAAGGGCCTGTCCGAACAATCCGCGGGGCGCGAATAAAGACCATCTCCAACGGACCGCCGGGCAGAGTTGTCTCCGCGGTCAGGATCGTCGAGTCAATCTGCCGGCCGTAGGCATTGCGCTCCACCACCGCGTCGAGCACCCCTAAGGAGCGCTGTGGCGGGTTCAGAACCTCCCGTGCCAGCAGAATTGCACCGGCACAGGTGCCGAAGACTGGCTTGCTGCCGCAGAACTCAAGAATCGATTCGAAGAAGCGGTGCTTCTCAAGGAATCGAAGCATGGTGGTGGATTCACCCCCCGGCATCACAAGGCCATCGAGGGTGAGCAATTCTTCCGGCTTGCGCACTTCCACCGGATCGGCACCAACCTCGGTGAGGGCTGCCGAATGGCTGGCGTAGTTGCCCTGAATGGCCAGGACGCCGATGCGCGGAACTTTTTGATCCGTGGTCAAACCGAATCCCCTGAGGTGCGATCCAATGCGTTAAGGGCCTAAACGTTGCCGGTCGGCTCGATTAGCGGCGGCTCTTGCGCCGGGCGTCGGCTCGGGGCCAATACTGAAACTCGTCCACGAAGATCTCGCCGCTCAGATCGGCCACTCGCTGCTGCATTCGTGCTTGTGAATCTGCAACGGCCTGGTTGTAAATCACCGGTCCGATCTCTTCAAGAAAGAAGTTGAGCAGCAAGCCCGCAGGCAGATCGCCGATGGGCTCAGGCAGGTTCTCTTCGAAGTAGCGCTGGATGGAGGCGATCCCTGCAGCACGCGCCTGCTTGGAGATTTCTAAGTTCATGTGGTCGGCAGACTCCTGGGAATGAGCTTACACATTCAGGATGGCTGACTCCAGCCGGTTGCACAGTCTCTCGCCCTTGCGTCTCTTTCAGCGCAATGACGTAAGGCAATAAGGCCCGTGCGAGCGAAAAGCGAGGCACCTGCGGTGCGGCCAGCTGCCTTCGGCAAGTAACTACCAGCCGCGAGTTTGCAGGAGGTCTTTCTCTTCGATGGCGGCGGCGGCCAGGCCCTTCATGGTGCCTGTGACCTGTTCAGCGACCTCGGCCAGGATCTTGGGGTCGTTGAAGTGGGTGGTGGCCATCACTATGGCCTTGGCTCGGGATACGGCTTCTTCGCGCTCCCTGGGATCGTTCTCGACATCGAGCGGCGTGGCGCGCTCCTTCATAAAAATACCTGACCCGACGAAGATGGCCTCGGCGCCCAACTGCATCATCAGGGCGGCGTCGGCCGGTGTGGCGATGCCACCGGCGGAGAAGTTCGGCACCGGCAGCTTACCGGTCTGGGCCACCATGCGAATCAGCTCGTACGGGGCCTGGTGGTCTTTGGCCGCCTTGTAGAGCTCCTGCTCGCTGAGGACGGTCAGCTCCCGCATCTCGCGGATGATCTGGCGCATGTGCTGCACGGCGTGGACCACGTCGCCGGTGCCAGCCTCGCCCTTGGTGCGGATCATGGCCGCGCCCTCGGCGATGCGCCGCAGGGCCTCGCCCAGGTTGCGCGCGCCGCAGACAAACGGTGTGGTGAAAGCATGCTTATCGATATGATGCGCCTCGTCGGCGGGGGTGAGCACTTCGCTCTCGTCGATGAAGTCGACACCGAGTTCCTGGAGAATCTGCGCTTCGGCAAAGTGGCCGATGCGGGCCTTGGCCATGACCGGAATCGAGACGGCCTGGATGATCTGCTTGATCAGGCTGGGCTTAGCCATGCGGGCCACGCCGCCCTCGGCACGGATCATGGCCGGCACGCGCTCCAGGGCCATCACGGAGGTGGCGCCGGCCTCTTCGGCAATGCGGGCCTGCTCCACGTTCATCACGTCCATAATGACGCCGCCCTTGAGCATCTCGGCCAGGCCCACCTTGAGGCGCAGACTGGTGGAAGTAAACCCATTGTTACTATTCAATTCCGGCATAAAGTTCAACCTCGATTCGGATCGTATCCGAGCGCCGCGGCGAGCGGCAGCAGCGTATTGGTGTCTCTTCCAGTGTAACAGCGATGTTTCTGCGGGGTTTCAGGCAGCGGCGGAGTAGCCGCCTGGTTGCCAAGGTTCTGAGTGCTTTCCAATCCTTTACGCTCCCCTTCGGTCTCCTTTCTGCTTCACTTCAACGCAGATGGCCTCCGCGCAATCCATGCCGACACCGGCGAACGGGCAAACGAGCGCGCCTGAGGTCTCAGCACCGCAGGAACTAACTGCTGAGAAAGCTCTGTTGCCAGCGCCGCCCGTGGAAGCCGGGGAATCACTCGTCGTCCTGAACACCCCAGCATTTCGCCTGCCGGTCGAGCTGGACGTTGCGGTCGCGGTGCGTGATTTCAGGGTACGCAATCTGCTCGCCCTCGAACCAGGGCAGGTGATCGAGACCCAGTGGGGGCACGGGCAGGATGTTCCGTTGGCCTCCGGCGAGGTGCAACTGGCATGGAGCGAGTTTGAAGTGGTTGATTCGCAACTGGCGGTCCGGCTCACCCGCCTGGCCTGACCTCGGCAGGCCCATTGGGATTCGTCGGCGGGGTTCGGCATACGGAGTTCCGGCCGAAGCGCAATGCAGAGAAGGGAAAGGTGGGCAATGAAGGGTGTGAGCATCGAATCGGCAGCCTCGGCAAATCCAGGTCCGGGCGGTTTGACCGGATGGCTGCTGGGCCGTGTGACGGGCAGGCTGCGCGGGCAGGGGCGGCAGCAGCCGCGGCTGGCTCTGCTGGATCGGATTGCCCTTGCTCCCCATCAATCTCTGGCCCTGGTTGAGGCCGAGGGACGTCGCTTTCTGGTGGCCACCTCAGCCGACGGGGCCCCGGCCTTTTACCCGCTCGAGCAGAACTCCAGCCATGCTGCGGGCAACGGGCGCAGCGCGGGGAGGGTGTCGTGGTAGCCGCGCTGGTGTTGTTGGCGCCGGCCACGGTTCCGCTGCTGCCCGATCTCAATGCCAGGCTTCACCCGTCGGACTCGACGCCGTGGACCATTCTCTTTGCCCTTACGCTGATCACCCTGCTGCCCGCCATTCTGATGTGCATGACGCCCCTGGTGCGGCTGCTGGTCGTCTTTCACTTCCTGCGCCAGGCGCTGGGCACCCAGACCGCGCCCTCCAACCCCACCCTGATGGGGCTGGCCCTGATGATGACCTGGTTCCTGATGACCCCGGTGTTGGCCCAGGTGGACCAGCAGGCGGTCGAGCCCTACCGCGCCGGGCAGGTCACCGGCATCGAAGCGATTGATCGCGGCGCGCAGCCGGTCAAGGTCTTCCTGCTCCGCTACGCGCGCGAGAAAGACCTCGCTCTGTTTACCTCGGCCGGCCAGGTTCCCCGGCCCAACAAGCCCGAAGACCTGCCCATGCAGGTCGTGATTCCGGCCTACATCCTGTCGGAACTGAAGGCCGGCTTTGCTATCGGTGCGGTGCTGTATCTGCCGTTTCTGCTCATCGACATGGTCACCGCCTCGATTACCACATCCATCGGCATGTTCCAGTTGCCGCCGGTGGTGGTTTCAACGCCTTTGAAGATCCTGCTGTTTGTGATGGTGGACGGCTGGAACCTGCTGGCTGGGTCCCTGCTGAAGAGCTTTTGAGGGGTTTGAAGATGACACCCGACCTGGTTGCCGAACTGCTGCGCCAGCTGATGAAGGAAGCCATGATCCTGGCTGCGCCGCTGCTGGTCGCCGCCGCTCTGTTGAGCTTTGTGCTCAGCCTGTTTCAGACCCTGACCAGCCTGCAGGAACAGTCGCTGACCTCGGTGCCGCGCCTGGCCGCGATCGCGCTGATTCTGCTCGCCGGCATGCCCTGGTTTCTGGGCCGCATGGCTGCTTATACCCGGCTGCTGCTCAGCGATCTGCACCGTTACCTGGGGTAAGAACAGCCTTCAGCTTTTGGCTATCAGCTTTTAGCTGTGCCCTGCTTTGAGCAGGTTGTATCGGCAAATCCGGCTGCAAATGGCGTGGACCATGGGCTGAAAGCTGAGAACTCGGAAAGGAAAACAGGTGTCCCACGCAGCCCAACTCGACTGGAGCAGCTTTCTGAGCGCGATGACCCTGGCCCTGGTGCGTGTGAGCGGCATGGTGGCCTTTGCCCCCTTCTTCTCATCGACCGCGTTGCCCATGCGCGCCAAGGCTGTTTTTGTGCTGGCGATCGCTTATCTTCTGGCCCCGCTGGTGGCTGGGCTGCCTGATTCCCGGATTGCGCTCAGCTTCTCTGCCCTGATCGGCGAACTTGCGGTGGGACTGATCTACGGGCTGACGCTGGCTCTCCTGAGTGAGATGCTGCTGTTTGCCGGCCAGATCGCCGGGCTGCAGTTCAGCTTTTCGCTGGTCAACCTTCTCGATCCTGCCTCGGCCATCCAGACCCCGCTCCTGGGCGAGCTTTTTCAACTCATGGGCACGCTGGTGGTGCTGGCCGCCGGGCTTGACCGCATCCTGCTGGCCTCGATGGTGCGCAGCTTCCATGCCGCTCCGCTGGGCAGTTTCGTACTGCTGCCCGTCCCGGCCATGGACCTTGTCCGCGCCGCCGGGGGCATCTTTCTGGCCGCCGTCGAGCTGGCCGCGCCCGTGCTTGCGGCCACGCTGCTGGTCGAAGTGGCCGTCGCTTTGCTGGGCAAGCTCAGTCCGCAGCTGCCGGTGATGTCGTTGACCGTGCCTTTGAAGACGCTGACCGGCTTCGTCATTCTGACAGGCTCGCTGGCGCTCTGGCCCCGGTTCATTGAGGCGCGCTTCTCGGGGCTCCTCGACCTGGCCGAGCAACTGATTGCGGCGCACGGCTCGGTGCCCGCTTCCGGCCTGGGAGGGTAGCCGATGGCCGGAGAGCGCACCGAACAGGCAACCCAGCACCGCCGCGACAAAGCCCGTAAGGAAGGCGATATTCTGCATAGCCGCGAGCTGTCGGCCGCGGCCGGCACCCTGGCCGGCGTGATCGCGCTGGGCATGCTCGGCATCCGCTCGCTGGTGGCCTGGCGCGCCGCCTTTGCGGCTTTTCTTGACCTGGGCGCCCCGGCCCGCTGGGAGCCTGCTGCAATCGAGCCCACCCTCTACGCCCTGCGCCGGCTTTCGCTCACGGTGCTGGCTCCGCTGGGCACGGTGATGGCGGCCGTCGCCCTGGCGGCCCTGGCCGTTGCAGTTCTACAGACCGGAGGCGTCAACTTCTACGCCGGGGCCATCGGCTTCAAGCTGGATCGGATCAACCCCATCGCGAATATCAAGAACCTGTTCTCCTTGCGTGCTGCCTCGCGGCTGGCCAAGTCTCTCGTCCCGGCCAGCCTGCTGGCCGTCTTTGCTATGCAGCGCATTGCCCGCCAGTTGACGATTCCGCCCTTCTCGACGGCCCGCCTGGAGTTGCTGGGCGCCGACGTCTACGGTCTTCTGGTGGCCGCGGCCTGGCTCCTGTTCGGCTGGTCGGCGATCGACTACCTGGTCGAGTGGCAGAGCCGCGAGTCGCGTTTGAAGATGAGCCGCCAGGATATGCGCGACGAGTTCAAGGAGACCGAGGGCAACCCGCAGATCCGCTCCCGCATCCGCAACCTGCAGCGCCAGATGCGCCGCCGCCGCGTGAAGGCCGATGTCTCCAAAGCCGCGGTGGTGCTGACCAACCCGACACACTACGCCGTGGCCCTGGGCTTCGACTTCGGCACCATGGAGGCGCCGCGGGTGGTGGCCAAGGGGCGCAATCTGCTGGCCGAGGAGATCAAGGCCGAGGCGCGCTGGGCCGGGGTGCCGATTCTCGAAAATCCGCCGCTGGCCCGGTCGCTCTACCGCTCGGTTGAGGTCGGCCAGCCCATCCCCGTCGATCTGTACGCCGCAGTGGCCGCGATTCTGGCCTGGCTCTATCGCCAGCGTGTGGAGCAGGAATTGCGCGAACGTCGCGCCCGGGAGGCCGCAGCCCAACCGGGCCGTCCCGGCTCGGGCGCCGGACCGATGGCAGGCGGGCCCATGAGAGGAGACCCGCGATGAGCACCACCGCTCTGGCCGCTGGCACTTTGCCGGCTCAGTCCATCCTCCACCGTCTGCGCGAGTACGTGCTGCCGCTGGCCGCCATCAGCGTGATCTTTGTCATGCTGGTGCCGCTGCCGGCCGCCGGGCTCGACCTGCTGCTGGCCCTGTCGATGGCTGCCTCGATCATCGTCTTTCTTTCGGCGGTGCAGATTCGCCGCGCCGTCGAGTTGAGCGTCTTTCCCACCTTGCTGCTGCTGCTCACGCTCTTCCGGTTGGCCCTGAACATCGCCTCCAGCCGCCGCATTCTGCTGCATGGGCAGGAAGGTACGGCGGCTGCCGGCCAGGTGATCGAGGCCTTTGGCCGATTTGTAGTGGGCGGCAACTATGTGGTCGGCTTCGTTCTGTTCCTGGCCCTGATTGCCATTCAGTTCCTCGTGGTCTCGCACGGCGCCGTCCGCACCGCCGAGGTGACCGCGCGCTTTACCCTCGACGCGTTGCCAGGCAAGCAGATGGCCATTGATGCCGACATGAATGCCGGCCTGATCGATGAGGCCGAGGCGCGGCGTCGTCGCCAGGCAATTGCCCGCGAGGCCGAGTTCTACGGCGCCATGGATGGCGCGGCGCGCTTCAACCAGCGGGACTCGCTGGCCACGATCCTGATTACCGGCATCAATATCATCGCCGGCCTTTTGATCGGGACGCTGCAACAGGGCATCGAACTGGGCGAGGCAGCGCGTACCTACACCGTGCTGACGGTCGGCGACGGGCTGGTCACGCTCATTCCGTCGCTGCTGGTTTCAATCGCCGGCGGCATCACGCTCACCCGCGCTAACTCGGCCGGCCTGCTGGGCGGTGAGATCCGCCAGCAACTGCTGGCCAAGCCGGCCACGCTCTACCTGGCCAGCCTGGTCTCGGGCGCAATGTGCCTGATTCCCGGCTTACCCAAGCTGGCCTTTCTGGCTGTAGCGGGCGGCCTGTTCTGGGGCGCGCGCCGCGTCGCCGTGCAAGCCCCGGCGGCTTCGCCGGTTGAACTGGGCGCAGGCGAAAAGAAGAAGGCCGAGCAGGCGCAGGGCTCTGACCTGGCCCAGTTGCTGCGCCTGGAAGACCTGACCCTGGAGATTGGCTTTCAGCTCATTCCGCTGGTGGACGAGAAACAGGGCGGCCAGTTGCTGAGCCGCGTCCGTTCCCTGCGCCGCCATCTCTCCGCCGAGATGGGGTTTCTCGTTCCTCCGGTCCACATCTCCGACAACCTGCGGTTGCGCCCCCGCGAGTACCTCTTTTCGTTGCGGGGCATCGAGATCGGCCGCTGGCAGACCGAGGGGCCGCAGTTGCTGGCCGTCTCGGGCGAGCCTGGACGGCGGCCTCTCACGGGCAAGGAGACCCGGGAGCCTGCCTTCGGTGTGCCCGCCATCTGGATTGCGCCGGCACTGGAGGACCAGGCGATCGCCGCCGGCTACTCGGTCGTCGATCCGGTCACGGTTATCACCACCCACCTGGGCGAACTGATCCGCCAGCATGCCTGGGAGCTGCTGGGCCGGGCAGAGACCAAGCGGTTGATGGACGCGCTCAATGAGAGCCATCCAAAACTTCTCGAGGAATTGGTGCCCAAACTGCTCACCCTGGGCGAAGTGGGCCGGGTGCTGGAACAGTTGCTGCGCGAGAGGGTCTCCATTCGAGACCTGGGGTCGATTCTCGAGGCCCTTCTCGAGACCGCGCCCATCAACAAGAGCACGGTTGCGCTGGTCGAGGCCGCGCGTCAGGCCCTGGGCCGCCGTCTGGTCCGCCCCCTGCTCGACAACGAGGGCCAGCTGCCAGTGCTGCTGCTCGACCCGGCCCTGGAAGAAGAGATTCTTTCCACCCTTGCGCCGGAGACAAGTCAGCGCCTCCTGACCTCGACCGGCACATCCGGTACGCCGCTGCTCCGCCGGCTCTCGGATTCTTTGAGACAACTTATCGGTTCGGCCTCCGCCGCGGTCCTCCCCGTGCTCCTTTGTCCCAGTCCGGCTCGCTACCACGTCAAGCGTTGGCTGGAGCCGGTCTTGCCGCGCCTGGCGGTGGTGGCTGCCGCTGAGGTCCCACCCGAGATACGTCTCCGCCCGGTGGGGACGGTTCGATGACCCGGGGCTGGCGGAGTGTGGGGTAGGTCGGTAATGGGCCGGCGAGATGGCGGGTGAGCCGCGGGTTGGAACAAGGTCTTGGGTCGAGCGAAGGGGAAGAGCATGGGAATGGATGCGGCGGGTGCGGCGGCAAAGCTGGGGGAAACACGGCGGGCTGCCCAGGCGGGGGGATATCCGCCAGCGACTTCGTCGATCCCGGTGCTGACCGGCGAGCAGGAGCGGGTATTGCTGGAGCACCTGCCGATTGTGCGCTTCCTCGCCCGCCGCATTCACGAGCGCCTGCCGCAGCATGTGGACATCGAGGATCTGGTCTCGGCCGGCGTGGTGGGCCTGATGGATGCCTTCTCCAAGTTCGACCCGGCCAAGCGGGTGCAGTTTCGCAGTTACGCGCAGTTCCGGATTCGCGGAGCGATCCTCGACAGCCTGCGCACTCTGGACTGGAGTCCCCGCGAGCTCAGGCGCAAGGGCCGCGCCGTCGAGGAGGCGATTCGTGTTCTCACCGCGCGGCTGGGCCATGCGCCGGGCGAGGGCGAGGTGGCGGCCGAGATGGCGCTGGGCCTGGAAGAGTACCAGCAGCTATTGGGCGATCTGAAGGGGCTGGAGATTGGCACGCTGCACATGGAGCGCAACGAAGACTCCGGCGAAGAGGAGCTGGCCTATGTGCCCGGCCGTCCGGAGGAGGATCCGCTGTTTCGCTGTCTCCGCGGGGAACTCGAAGAGCGGCTGGCTGAGGCCATTGCCAACCTGCCGGACCGCGAGCGACTGGTAATGAGCCTCTACTACTACGAAGAGATGACCATGCGCGAGATCGGCCTGGCCCTGGGCGTGGTCGAGTCCCGCGTCTCGCAGGTGCATGCCTCGGCCGTGGTCCACCTGCGGTCGGCCTTGAAGGATCTAGCCGCGCGCGGCGCCTTCGACCCGGGCAACCGGCGCAAGGCGATACAGCGGGCGCGGCGTTGAAGGTTGTCGGGCAAACGGTGCGGAGTGGCTGGAGCAGGCATCCCGACACAGGGCAGCAGCGATAGGGGAAAGATGGCGTGATGGAGAAGACGCTCAAGCAGGATGAGATCGATGCTTTGTTCGAGGCGGCGCGCAGTTCCGCGCCCGACGCTTCGCGGCCCGAGGTGCGGGCCCGGGTGGTTCCTTACAACTTCTCCTCGGCAGGGCAGATCTCGACCGACCAGTTGCGCGCCATCAGCATGTTGAACGACTTGTTTGCCCGCAACCTCACCCACAACCTGGCCGCCTGGCTGCGCACCCGCTTCCAGGTCAACCTGGTCTCGGCCGAGCAGATCCAGTTCAACGAGTTCCTGCTGCGCATTCCAGAGATCAGCTATGTGGCCTCGGTGCGGCTGGAGCCCCTGGGTGCGATCTCAGTGCTGCAGCTGGACCTGGCCCTGGCCCCGCCGGTCATCGATCTGCTGCTGGGCGGCGAGGGCCGCGACGGGCCGCTGCGCGAACTGACCGATATCGAAGAGGCGATCCTGGGCTCGGTGGTCGAGATTATCTGCCGCGAGTTGACCGCGGCCTGGCAGCCCGTGGGCCTGAGCTTTAACTTCGAGCGCCGCCAGATGCAGACCCAGGTGGCGCGCATCATGTCGGTGACCGAAAAGACTCTCTGCCTGAGCTTTGAGATCCGCATGCCGCACAGTTCAGGCCTGTTGAATCTGGCCTTTCCCGCCGTCGTGGCCAACACCATCCTGCGCCGGCTGACCTCGGACTGGGGCCGCGACCCCCGCCATGCCGGAGAGACTCGGGCGCAGATGGAGGCCACGGCGCGCAAGATCCGCTTTGGCGGTACGCTGCAACTGCCCACCGTCCGGCTGGCTGCCCGCTCCATTGAGGGCCTCCAGCCCGGCTCCGTTCTCCGCCTCGATCTGGCCGCCAACAGCCTGGCCGAGTGGCGTGTGGGCGGACAGACGCTGGCCCATGCCCGGGCTGTCCGGCAGGGGCCCCACCGCGCCGCCCGACTCGAGCAACCAGAGGACGAGGCCAGCCTGTGAAGACCTATCTGGATTGCTGGATCGATGTGGCGACAGCCCTTTTCGCGCAGGCACTGGCCGGCGAGCCGGAGCTGACCGAGTCGCTGCCCCGGCCCATGGCCTCCGGTTCCTTCGGGTTTGCCGCTGCGGTGAGCGGCGACGTGCAGGGCCGGTTCAGCGTGATCCTCGACGCTGCGTTGCTGGAGTTGCCGCTGGTGGGCGAGGGTGTGGACCAGAGAGCTGGCTGGGCCGAGTTGCTGCGCGAGGTGGCCGACGCCGCCTCGGGCGAACTGCTGGCCAAGTCCGGGAGCAAGTGCCGGGTAGAAACCTTCGAGCAGATTGATGCCGAGAGCAAGGTCAGCCGCGCCTTTCAGTTGAAGTGCGGAGAGCGCAGCTTCGCAATTCTTGTCCGCGACGAAGTGCGCGTTGCCGAGCCGGTCCATCCCGCGACCCAGCAAGGGAGTGGATTCGCAGGTTCGCCGCCGCCGTTTGCGGGGCCAGCGCCGCAGCCGGCCTCCCCGGCGCTCAGTCCGGGAATTGAGCTGTTGCTCGACGTGGAACTGGAAGCCTCGCTGCGCTTCGGCTGCCGGGAGATGCCGCTCGGCCAGTTGCTCGATCTGGGACCGGGGGACGTGGTGCAGCTGGACCGCCATGTTGCCGACCCCGTAGACCTGATTGTGGGCGACAAGATTGTGGCCCGCGGAGAAGTTGTTCTTGTGAACGGCAACTTTGGTCTGCGGGTGACCGAGGTGGCCACACCAAGAAAACGGCTGGAGAGTATACGATGCCTCTTCTGATTCGCAGGGTTGCAGCCGCTGTGCCCGAGGCGGCGGAGACGATCTTCGAGAGCACGCAAAGCTTCGCACGCACGTTTGCCGGCGCAACGGCGCCAGCAGAGGCTCCCGTCGCGCCCGGGGCGCGTCTGGGCCTCTTTGAGACATGCGCCAACCCGGACTGCGGCTCGGGCTGGCTGCATCTGCTGCGCAGCCGCTCGGCTCCGGTCTTTGAGGGCGGCTGGAGCTGCTCCTCCAATTGCACGCGCGCCCTGGTTGCCTCGGCCGTGCGCCGTGAGATGGAGGGCCGCGGCGGCGTGGCGGAGAACCATCGCCACCGCATTCCGCTCGGCCTGGTGATGCTGGAGCAGGGCTGGATTACCTCGGGGCAGCTGCGCCAGGCCCTCGATGCGCAGAAGGTCGGCGGAGGCGGAAGGGTGGGGCACTGGCTGGTGCGCCACCTGGGCGTGAGCGAAGAGCTGGTCACCCGGGCCCTGGGACTGCAATGGAGCTGTCCGGTATTGCCGGTCGAGTACCACGACCCCGAGGCGCTGACAGCTCTGGTTCCGCGCTTGTTTGTCGACGCCTTTGGCGCGCTGCCCTTGCGGGTGGCGGCGGGCAAGCTGCTTTACCTGGGGTTTGAGGACCGGCTCGATCCGGTGCTGGCGCTGGCTGTCGAACGGATGACCGGGCTGCGCGTCGAGAGCGGGCTGGTGCAGGGGACGCACTTTCGCCTGGCCCATACCCGCGCCCTCAACGCCAAGTATCCGGCGGCAGAGTTGATCGAGACCGCCTCCGAGCCGGCCGTTGTGCATGCCCTGGCGCGGGTGGTGGAGCGGCTGCGACCGGCCGAATCCCGGATCGTGCGCGTCCACGATTGCCTGTGGTTGCGGCTGTGGCGGAGGGTGCAGAGCGGACCGCTGCCCGCTCCGGGGTCCATTCAGGATCTGATCTGTTCGATTGGGGGCCACTAGGAGCGCGCAACGGGCAAGCCGGATGAACACCACACGGCAAACGCGAAAGCATTCAAGGATTTGCACCTGTCGCCGATAGAGACTCAAGGGGAGCGCGGGCATGAGCGAAATTCGAACCTTGATCGTGGATGATTCCTCGGTAATGCGAAAGATTGTGGAACGCGCGCTGCGCCAGGCCGGTCTTGACTCGCTGGTGGTGCACGAGGCGGCCAGCGGAACAGAGGGGTTAGAGGTTCTCCGGGGCAAGCAGGTGGATCTGATTCTCTCCGACATCAACATGCCCCTGATGGATGGCCTGGAGTTTCTGCGCCAGATTCGGGCGCAGAACCTGGCGCCGGGGGTACCGGTGGTGATGATCACCACCGAGTCCAGCGAAGAGCATGTGAAGCAGGCGATTCAATCCGGGGCGCAGGGATACATCCGCAAACCGTTTACCGCCGAGCAGGTAAAGGAGCGGGTCCTGCCGCTGCTGAACGCGGCCTGATGCGCAAGAGACTTTGATGCGGCTGGATGTGCCGAACAGGCCTGAGCCGGGAGGACTGCCGTGCTGCTGAACGGTGTAAGGAATGCGGCCATCGCGGCCAGACGGGGGTCCGGTGGAAAGGAAATGGAGCATACGATGGCGCTAACGTTGCGTGAATCCGTGCATCTGGTGTCGGATCCGAAGAACCTGGATGCGAGTGTGGAAGAGGTCTTTCAGTTGATGCTGGGGGTCCAATGCCGGCGTGATCCGGCGCCGTTTACGGTGGAGCCAGAGTCGGTGACCGCAGTGGTGGGCTTTGGCGGCCTGCTCAGCGGGGCCTGTGTCTTCCGCACCGGGGGCGCCGCGGCGTTAAAGATGGCCGCGCGGATGACGGGCATGGACTTTACCGAGATCGACGATATTGTCAAGGATGGCATTGGCGAAATCTGCAACATGCTGGCCGGGGCCTGGAAGGGCAAGGTTCCTGACCTGGCCGCTAACTGCGGCTTGTCGGTTCCCGCCGTGATTACCGGCCGCGACTATACGCTCCATGTGCAGTCTCCCGAGTTCCAACTTGTCCACAACTACCGATTTGAGGATGCCGGCTTTGCCGTAACCATTGTCTGCGACGGCTTGCAGTAGCTTCCTCCGACTGGTCCGGCTGTATCTGAGCGACAATGTTCGGCCTGACGGTGTCTGGGAGACCACTCCCCGGCCCCGTCCGGTTCTTGTGCGCAATGCCGGTCCCAAGAGGCATCCCTCGATTCTGATCTCCCTCTAATCCCACCCTCGCCCAACCGGTCCTTCGCGTGCACCCCTCCCGGATTGCAGGAGGTGTCTCGGATGGACAGTGGCTATTATGCGGCGATGACCGGACTGGTGGCGCGGACTCAGGCTCTGGACACCGCCGCTGCCAACCTCGCCAACGCGCAGACCCCCGGCTACCGGGCCGAGCGCGAGTTCTTCCGCTCTGCCCTGCTGGGTCCCGGCGCGGCAGACTCGCAGTTGGGGCGCACCGTGAACAATTATGGCCTGCTGGGTGGCGACCAGCTGTATCTGGGGCAGGGTCAGTTGCAGCAGACCGGGAACCCGCTCGACCTTGCGATTGAAGGCGAGGGGTTCTTTCAGGTGCAGACCCCGAACGGCCTGCGTTACACACGCGATGGCGCATTTCATCGCACCCAGACCGGGCAGTTGGTGACCGCCTCGAACGAGCCCGTGCTTTCGACAACGGGGCAGGTGATTCCAATCCCTCCCGGCGAGGTCTCGGTGGGCGCCGACGGAGTGGTTTCGGTGGCGGGCGGGGCGGTGGCCACGGTGGGGGTTTTCACGTTTCCTGCCGGCACCCGGCTGACTCCTGAGGGAAGCAACCGGTATGCGCCGCCCGCGGGCGTGGTGGCCGTTGGGTCGAAGAGCGCCTCTGTCCGCCAGGGTGTGATCGAGGCCGCCAACCAGGACGTGATTACCGGCACCATGGAACTGATCGGCATGCAGCGCCAGGCCGAGATGATGCAGAAGGCCCTGACCGTCTTCCACACCGAATTCAACAAGATTGCCACCGAGGATCTGCCTCGCGTGTAGTGCCACAGTTGTTGTCCAAGACGAGGAGACAAATGATTCGAGCACTGTATACGGCCGCCAGCGGCATGAGCGCGCAGCAGATGAACCTGGATACGATCGCCAACAACCTGGCCAACTCCTCTACGACGGGATTTCGCCAGTTGCGCCTTCAGTTCCAGGACATGGTTTACCAGAACCTCGTGACTCCGGGCGCGGCGCAGAGCCAGTCCACGGTCTCGGCGGGTTTGCAGATCGGCCTGGGCACCAAATCGGCGGCGACTGAGGTGATCATGACCCAGGGTGAGCTGAACCAGACCAACAATCCGCTCGATGTTGCGATTGAGGGCTCAGGCTTCTTTCAGGTGCAGCGGCCCGACGGGACCATCGCTTACACCCGCGCCGGGCAGTTCCAGCTCAACAACCAGGGCACCATCGTGACCACCGACGGCGATCCGGTGATTCCCACCATCACCGTTCCACCCAACGCCACGGCAGTCACCATCACCCAGTACGGCGTGGTCAACGCCACTCTGCCCGGGCAGCAGAACCCCTCGCAGCTGGGTCAGCTTCAGCTGGCCACATTTCCCAACCCGGGGGGCCTGGAGAGCATGGGCTCCAACCTGCTCCAGACCACTCTCAGCTCCGGAGATCCGCTGCTGGGCAACCCGGGGGGCACTGAGGGGCTGGGCACGCTGCAGCAGGGCTACCTCGAGAACTCGAATGTGGATGTCGTCACCATGTTTGTTCAGATGGTGCTGGCGCAGCGAGCGTATGAATCGAACTCCAAAGTCATCAAGGCCGCGGATGACATGTATTCACAGGTCAACAACATGACGCACTAAAGTGCAAGTGAGAATTGAATTCCGAGTGGGCGAGTTGAGCGAGCCAGGGCGGGTGCGGGAGCAGACAGGCGGGCGGGGCATGAAGACCGGATTCAGGATCGAGGTGGGGGGAGTGCTCGGACTGCTTTGCGCTGCAGCGGCGGGAAGCGGTCAGTCGCTCCCGGGGCTGCTGCCGCTCCCCCTCGATCGGGGATCGGCAGTGACATGGAGCACCCCCGGGATGATTGACCCACAGTCCATTTCAGCTGACCGGATCGTCCGGGTAATCGAGGACCGTAGCCTGGGAAACCGCTGGCTGCTCTGCCGCGCCCCGGAGCATCCCGGGGGCCCCGGCCGCCTGTTGTTGATTGCTTCCAATGGGCGCAAAGGCGTCCCCGGCCTAGCGAGTCAGGCGGCCTTCGCCCTGCCGGCAGCTATCCCGGCCGCGGCCCGGCCTGTCATTCGCTCGGGCGACCGGTTGGTGATTACGGAGGACGGAGCGATGGCCAGCGTGCGTCTGACGGCCCTGGCCCTTGAATCGGCGCTTGCCGGCTCCGCCTTCCACGCGCGGCTGGAGATTGGCGGCCAGATTGTGCGGGCGGTTGCGGTCTCTGCCGGGAAGGCTGCCTTCGCCCCGGAATTTGAGGTCGGGCCATGAAAAGAAGATTGGATTGGGTCAAGGCGGGCAGTCTGTTCGCGGTTACGTGGCTGGTGCTGCTGGCGCAGGCCGATGCCAAGAAGCCCAAGCTGCTGACTCTGGCGCCCAAGCCGGCTCCGCCGGAGCTGGCCCTGCGCGCCTACTGCGAACGTGTGCGGGCGCAGCAGGCGGCCGAGGTCCTTACGCCGGGCTCTATCTGGAGCCCTGAAGGCCGCATGGTGCGGCTGGGCACCGATGCCAAGGCCGTCCGGTTGCATGACGTGGTCTCGATTGTGGTGAGCGAGAGCCTGGCAGCCTCGACCGACGGCCAGGTCAAGAACTCCCGCGCCTCGAACGCCAACTCCGGGCTGACCTCGCTTTTCGGGAAGCTCAAGGCTTCCAGTAATCTGCAGAACCTGCTGGGCATGACGGCAACTTCCGGGCTTTCGGCGCAGGGGCAGAGCACAACCAACTCCAGCCTGGAGACGACCTTTGGCGGCGAAGTGGTCGACGTACTGCCGAACGGCATGCTGGTGGTGCAGGCAACGCGCCAGTTGACCTTCTCGCAGCAGACGCAGGTGATCAAGCTGCGCGGCCTGGTGCGGCCGGAAGACGTGAGCGCGCAGAACCAGGTGCAGTCAGCGGCCATGACCGACCTCGAACTGGAGGTGACCGGGAAGGGCATTGTCAATGACTCAACCTACCGCCAGAATCCATTGGTCCGCTTGCTGGAGAAGCTGCTGGTGTTCTAGCAGCAGGGAATTGGCATCGGGGAACATCGATTGAGGAACAAGGCGCGAGGCAGAGAGGCCTGTACCGTTGAATCCGCCAAATGCCGGGTGCCTGGGGTGGATGGCAGGCGTCATTCTTTGCCAGAGCAGGAAATGGAAGCAATGGGCTATTGGGTTTGCAACTCGGTAGTAAAGGTTAGGGGCGGACTGTTTCGATTGACAGCAGTGCTTGCGGCAGGCGCAGGCATGCTATCGGTCGCTGCCGCGCAGCCGGCGCAGTTGGCGCGTGTCAAGGATGTGGCTTCCATCGAGGGAATCCGCGACAACCAATTGGTCGGCTACGGGCTGGTGGTTGGCTTGCGCGGCACAGGGGACAGTTCGCAGACCGTCTTTCCTGCCCAAACCCTGATTTCGGCGCTGGAGCGGATGGGGATCACCGTTCCTCAGACCGGATCGAACAGTGCCAGCAACATGCAGGTGAAGAACATGGCCGCGGTCTTTGTGGTGGCCACGCTTCCGCCTTTCAGCCGGCCTGGTTACAAGGTGGATATCACCGTCTCCTCGGCCGGGGACGCGCGCTCGCTCGAAGGCGGCATCCTGCTCATGACCCCGCTTTACGGACCCGACGGCCAGATCTACGCGCAAGCGCAGGGATCGCTGGTGCTGGGTGGCTTTGTGGCCACGGCCGGAGGCAACGCCAAGCAGATGAACCATCCCACCACCGCGCGGATTCCCGGCGGGGCGCTGGTGGAGCGGCCGGTGCCCTTTGACCTCAAGCAGATGCACACGGTCAGCGTGCTTCTCAATGACGCCGACTTCCACACTGCCGAGCGAATGGCCGCGGCCATAGATCGCGTGCTGGGCGGCAAGCGGGCGCACGCTGTTGACAGCCGCCGGGTGGAGATCTCCACCGAGCCTGAGGAAGACATCGCGGCGTTGCTGGACCGGGTTGAGGGGGTTGAGGTCGAGATCTTTCCCCGTGCGCGGGTGGTGGTGAATGAGCGCACCGGCACAGTGGTGATCGGGGGTACGGTTCGATTGCAGCCGGTCTCCATCCTTCATGGCGGCCTGTCGGTGAACGTAATTACGGAAACCAAGGTCTCCCAACCCAATCCCGGCGCATCGGGGACCACCGAAGTGGTGCAGCAGACGTCGGTACAGGCCCAGGACAAGCCGGTGAACCGCATCGACCTGAAAGAAGGCGCTACGGTTGAGGATTTGGTCCAGGAATTGCAACGAACCGGCGCAGGGGCACGAGACGTGATCTCGATCCTCCAGGCCATGAAAGAGGCCGGCGCACTCGAGGCCGACCTGGAGGTCCTCTAATGCAGTTGGGCAGGGTGAATCCGGGACAAATGGGGGCGACGGTGGGGGCGGCGGCAACAGTGGGAACGAAAGCGACGATGGGGGCTGAAAGGGAGCAGGTGGCGACCACAACCAGCCAGGCAACGCCGCAGCCGCGCCTGGTGCGGGCTGCGCACGAGTTTGAGGCCCAGATGATGAAAGAGCTATTGAAGCCCATGACCGGGGGCGATGGCTTGACCGGGGATGAGGATAGCTCCGGTGCGGGCTCCGCAGGCGCATTGGGCGAGTTTGCGGGCGAAGCTTTGGGCCGCGCTCTCAGTGATCAGGGCGGATTTGGAATTGCTCATCGAATCGTCCAGGACCTCTCCCACTCTGGTAACCTGCCCGGAACTGGAAGGGTAACCAGAGATCTGCACGGCAATACCGCAATGAGAGGGCTCAAATGACTAGAGTGATTAGCAGGCCTGCCGATACCTCCAACAAGGAGCAATGATTATGGACATTCGCAGCAGTCTCGATGGATTGAAATCGCTTTTGGGAACGGCCGCGCCCACCCCTGCGGCCACGCAGCCGGCCAGAAGCGGCGCGGCGGCTGGCAGCAGTGCGCTGGGGAGTGATCAGGTTACGTTCTCAAGTGCGGGCAGTGAGGTCTCGCAGACGGCCGCCGATCCCAGCGTGCGCATGGACAAGGTTGCTGACATCCAGGCAGCGCTCGCGGCTGGAACCTATAGCGTAGCGCCTTCAGCGGTAGCCTCCAAACTGGTGGATGCCATGCTGGGCTAAGCAGCCCGGTGCCGGCTCGTTGAGTTGTTGGCAAGGGAGGAGTGCTGGACAATGGCCTTCCCAATTGGGTCCGAGCGGGGTCAAGAAGCGATTGGAATAGGTTGCAGTCGGGTTGATGCGCAGACACCCCGAGTGACGGATGTGCCAGGGATTCTCTGCACTGGGGAGTCAATTCACTGAGAAACGCCAGCCGAGCAGCCCGGCGGCGAAAGGAAAGCAGCAATGCAAGAGATCCGAGAGTGCCGGGTGCGTCCGGCCCTGAAGGAACTGGTGCTGGAGGCCTCGCGGGCGCTGGTTCTGCTTGATGCCGACCGGTTGGAGGAACTGGCCTTGAGCTGCCAGGCCTTGAACCGCGAATTGGCGGCGCCGGATATGCTCGAGCGTCCTGCGTTGGCGACAGAGGCTCGTGAGGCCGTCGGCGACATGGCGGTCTTTGCCCGCGTTCTAGAGGTTACGCGCGCCAACCTGAACGTGATGAGACGGCTGCATGAGTCCCACCGCGACCGACTGGAGTATCGGGAACCCCAGCTGAGAGCGTGGGTGCGGACGGAGACCGGTCATGGGGACAATTAGCTCCGCTTTTGCCTTGATCTCGCAGGGCCTTGACGCCGATCAATCCGCCTTGAATATCGTGGCCAACAACGTAGCCAACGCCAACACACCCGGCTATTCCGAGCAGAAGCCCACTTGGCAGGAGAATCAGCCTCGTGTGGTCGATGGTGTCTCCTACGGCGCGGGTGTTACTGAGACGGGCGCAACCTCCGTGCGCGACCGGGTGCTGGAGGAGCGGCTCAATCAGCAACAGCAGTTGGCTTCCGCCTCCGGTTCCCGGCTCACTGCCCTCAATACGCTACAGACCCTCTTCACGCCGGCCTCCGGCGCTTCCGCATCCACTGCCGGAGATATTGGCAGCGATCTGACCGGCTTCTTCAGCTCCTTCTCGTCTCTTGAGGCCAATCCCACCAACAACGCGTTGCGCCAGAGTGTGCTCTCGGCGGCAAGCACGCTCGCTGGCGACGTCTCCAATGCCGCGGCCAGCCTGAGCGCCCAGCGCTCGGCCCTGGACCAGGAGGCATCCGGCGTCACTGGCCAGGTGAACGCTCTGACCGGCGCCATTGCCCAGTTAAACCATCAGATTCAGTCTGCCTCACCGAACGCCGACGCTGGGACGCTGGAGGACCAGCGCCAGCAGGACCTGAGCCAGCTTTCACAGTTGATCGGCATCAACCAGGTCACCACCGAGAACAACGGCCTCTCCATCACCACCACCTCCGGCCAGTTGCTGGTCTCTGAGGGTTCAAGTTTCCAGTTGACCAGCGGCATGGTGGGTGGATCGACTCATTTCTTTGCCGGCGGCACCGATATCACAGCGCAGTTGGCAACCGGGGGCGGGCAACTGGGCGGCCTTTTGACCGCGCGCGACCAGGACATTCCCTCCGTGCTGAACTCGCTCGACACTCTGGCTTACAACGTATCCACGCAGGTCAACACGCTCAACAACGCCGGCACCGACTACAACGGAGTGGAAGGGATGGGGACCAATTCCACCGGGACCGTGGGCACCGGGACCACGCCGCTTTACATCTTCAGTCAGCCCGCACAAGTGGCGGGCAGCGCCGCATCGATGAGCGTGGTAATGACCGACCCGAACCAGATTGCCGCAGCCGGCCTGGGGCAGGGCGCTGGCGACAACTCCAATGCTGTGGCCCTGGCCGCCCTGGCGAATCAGGCCATCGTCAACGGAAAGACGCCGACCAACTACTACTCCAGTCTTGTGACCACGCTGGGTTCGACCGTCTCTGCAGTGCAGACCGAAAACACTGCGCAGAATGCCTCGGTGACCCAGTTGCAGACCCAGAACAACTCACTTTCCAGCGTGAACCTGAACGACGAGGCCGCTTCAATGACTACACTCGAGCGCAGTTATCAGGCGGCGTCCCAGGTGTTTGCCATGCTGAACACCCTTATGGCCTCGGCCCTGAACCTGGGGACACAGACAACTGTCTCCTGAGCATGCAGCCGCTGTTTGCGGCAGCACCCAAAATTCGCCGCCTCAACCACGCTGCCTGCCTCACCCCGCGGAGGAAACCAATGCGAGTGGATCCGAGTTACATCTCCAATCTGGTCGGTTCCCTGGATCAGACTCAGGCCAACGAACAGCAGTTGACCGCCGAGTTGTCCAGCGGCGTGCGCGTCACATCGTTGAGCACAGACCCCGTGGCGTCGGGTGAAAACGTGCTGCTGCTCAACCAGATGCAGCAAGACGACTCGTTCACGCAGAGTTCCAGCCTGGTGACCGGCCAGTTGCAGGTGGCCGATTCGGCATTGGGCAGCGTTGTCTCGCAGCTCACTCAGGCCATCGCTCTGGCCACTTCCGCCAATAATGGCACCATGAATGCGAGCAATGTGAAGTCAATCTCCAACCAGATTGCAGGAATCCTGGACGAAGTGCAGTCGCTGGCCAACAGCAGCTACCAGGGCCAATATATCTTCTCCGGTGGCCTTACCTCCACGGCGCCGTTCAGCACCTCGAACGCGACCTCGCCGGCCACTACAACCTATAGCGGCGACGGAAATGTTAACTATCTTGAGACGCCCAACGGCCAGAAGATTCAGTTGAATCTGCCCGGCAGCCAGATCTTCACGGGCACCGGAACCAACAGTGTCTTTGGCGCCCTCAATAGACTGGTCGCCGACTATTCCTCGGGGACTGTCAACACCGGCCAGGCGGTTAGCGACACGGCAGCACTGACTACCGCTCTGAACTATGTTTCGCAGCAGCGCGTCACCCTCGATAATTCCATTACCCAGCTCACCACCGCATCCGACGCGGTCAGCAACGAAAAGGCGCAGTTGACCGGCTCGCAGACCACGCTGATGCAGGCCGATGTGGCTAAGATCTCTACCCAGCTGGCGCTCTCTGAGACGCAGACCACAGCCCTTGAAGCAGTAATCGCGAAACTGGGATCCGGCAGCCTCTTCGACAAACTGCCCGGCTGATCTGCAGAGTCGCCGGAGCCAACTCTGGCGCCGTGGTTGAAGCGGATAAGCGCTCGGCATCGCACCCCGCTCCGGTTTGCCCGCACCAGCCTTCGTGCGTCCCGCCTTCGACCGCCCTTGCGGGCTTTTCCTGTCGATGAAACCGCGCTTCTCTTCGAGCCGCAGAAGTCTATACTTGATGCAAAGGAAGACTCTTGTTCGCTCCGATTCGATTTCTCTGGAATGCCACGCGGGGCCACCGCTTCAAGCCGTGGCGCAGTGAGTACTTTCGCTGGCGGGTAGAAACCTACTCCGGCCGTTGGGCTGAGTCGTTGACGCCCGGCGAGATTTTTGCCTTTGTGTGGCAGTCGCGCTGGGAGTTGTTGAGTTTCCTTGCCTGGACGGGCCGCGTGCAGGCTGAGGCCCGCAAACGGAATTGACCGCCCAGGGGAGGATTCGCAGCGGTTCCTGAGCTCCGGATTGGCCCCCTCCTGCGGAGGTGTGCATGACACAGAACGGCAAACAGCAGCTCACCCGGCGACGGTTTGGACAAATGGCGGTGTCTCTGGGGGGTAGCGCCGCTTTGCCCGGGTGGTCCCGGTCTTTCGCCCTCCAGGCACAGGATGTGGCGCCCAAGGTGCTTGTCGGTGGGGCAAACTCGTTGCGCGCCCATGCCGAGGCCCGCGGGCTTTTGTACGGCGTGGCCGTCGATCCGGCGCTGCTGGATGTCGAAGGCCTGGCTTCCGGCGAAACCAAAGACCGCTATACCTTGCTCGTCCTAACCCAGGCAGACATCCTGGTGGCTGAAAATGCAATGAAATGGGCCTCTTTGCGGCCCACCGCCGACAAATTCGACTTTTCGCTTGCCGACCGGTTCATGACCTTCGCGGGCCAGACGGGCAAGCGCGTACGCGGCCACAATCTATGCTGGCATGAGGCCCTGCCGCCGTGGTTCAAAGATGTTGCCAATAAAGACAATGCCCGGCAGATGCTTGAGGCCCACATCCGCACCGTGGCCGGTCGCTATCGCGGCCAGATTCACAGCTGGGACGTGGTCAACGAGGCGGTGAACCCAGCCGACGACCGGTTGGACGGCCTGCGCAAGTCGCCGTGGCTGGAACTGATCGGTCCTGACTACCTTGAGCTGGCCTTCAAAGTCACGGCTGAAGCTGATCCGCAGGCCAAGCTGGTTTACAACGAGTTCGGCATCGAACTCGACACACCCGAACAGACCGTGAAGCGCGGGCAGGTGCTGCTTCTTGTGCGCCGTCTCAAGGCGCGCGGCATTCCCATTCACGCTGTCGGCGTCCAGAGCCACCTGCAGGCCGATGGTCCCCAGCCCGGCCCGGGGCTGGTGAAGTTCGTCCAGGAGATTGCCAGGCTGGGGCTGGCTGTTTACATCACTGAGATGGATGTGAATACACGCAATGTGCCCGGTGGGCCGGACGAACAGGATACCGCCGTATCCAAGGTCTACACAGACTACCTGGGACAGATGCTGGCGCAGCCCAACGTCCCCGTACTGCTCAACTGGGGCATCACCGGCGCAACCAGCTGGCTCAACGCGACCAATGCCACCGGGAATCAGCGCAAGGATGGCTCTCCGCAGCGTCCCTTGCCCTTTGACGACAAGCTCAAGCCAACGCCTGTCTTTCTGGCTTTGCGCGCGGCTCTTGACGCTGCTCAGCCTGCGGCGGCGCCCGCTGCCGTTCCGGCTTCCGTTGCCCCGAACCCGGCTGCAGATCAGCCCACCCTCCCGCCCGGCCCGCCCTTGGCCGTTCCCACGCCCAACGTACCGCCGCAACCCACTCCCCAGCGGTTGTACGAGCCGTTTCCGGTCCAGGGCAGCCCGATACCGCCGCCCTCTCCCTCCGGGGCTGCCTATTGAGCGGTGGCGCTGGGCAGGCGACTCTGCTAGTCCTTTTCATAGGCGCTTCCCTGGCATTTCAACGGGAGCTGCCAGGAGTTCTTTCGCGCATGAGATTCTCACTTCGCTGCTTGCTTCCCGCAGCCTCCATGCTGTTGCTGGCGGGGGCTGCTGCTGGTTGGTCGCAACAACTCCCGCCGCCGGAGCCGCCGCTTGCGCTGCCTTCGGCTCAAAATGCCGCTCCCACGCTGCGCGTCACTGCCAATGAGGTGCTCGTCCCCACCTTGGTTGAGAAGAGGGGCGGAGGCATCGTCTACGGCCTTACCCAGAAGGACTTTGGGCTGGAAGACAACGGCGTGCCGCAAAAGATTCGCGTCCAGGAGGAAATGGATACGGCGCCTGTTTCACTGGTTGTTGCTGTCGAGCAGGGCGGCATGAGCGCGCTCGAGTTCGACAAACTGGCCAAACTGGGGCCATTGCTCGACACGTTTTTATCCGATAGCCGAAGCCAGGCGGCGCTGGTGGGCTTCGACTCAAAGCCGCACCTGATTCGCGACTTTACCCACACCAGCGAAGAGATCAATATCGACCTCAAGCGACTCGATCCCGGCGACGGGGGCGATGCCATTCTTGACACCGTCAGCTACGCCGTCGATCTGCTCGAATCACAGCCCAAGGAGTTCCGCCGCGTGCTGTTGCTCATCAGCGAAGAGCGCGACCACGGCAGCAAGCACACCAAGCCCGAGCAGTTGATTGAGAAGATCGGCCGGTCCGATGTGCTGGTGCTCAGCGTCTCGTTCTCCCCGGCGCGGGCCGAATTTACGCATGACCTGAAAGACAACGGCGACAACCGCACCATGAGCATGATCTCGGCCCTGGTGATGCTGGTTCAGGCCTTCAAAAAGAATGTGGCTAAAGAAGTGGCCACCATGAGCGGCGGCGAGTACCACGCCTTTGCCGGCGACAAAGGCTTCGAGAGCCGCGTGGTTGAGAGCGCCAAGCACGCCCGCAATCGCTACCTCATCACCTTCAGCCCATCGGACCCCACCCCGGGGCTGCATACCATCCGCGTGAAAACTACCCAGGATTTTGGCGCCCGCATCGTGGCCCGCGCCGATTATTGGCGGGTTGCCGAGCAGTAGCTCAAAACGGGAGGCAGTTGGCGGTTCGGCTCAGGTTCAATGCCGTAACTGGTTTGCATTCAACTTCGGCCATCCCGCCATATAGCCCCCACCCACCCATTCATGGTAATCTCACTTCAGACACTTAAGAGTGGACCTGAGAACGCAAGAGGAGTAACACACGCCGTGCTGGCGACCGCAAAGAAAACTACCCTGATTGAAACCTTCCGCACCCACGATTCGGACACCGGTTCTCCCGAGGTCCAGATCGCGATTCTGAGTGCGCGTATCGCTGAACTGACCGAGCATTTTAAAACCCACAAGAAGGATCACGCCTCGCGGCGTGGCCTGTTGCAATTGGTCAGCAAGCGTCGCCGTCTGCTGGATTACCTGAAAACGCACGATGCGGATCGCTATCGCGATGTCATCGGCAAACTCGGTATCCGCAAGTAACCCGAAAGACCACTTTGAACCGGAAGCGCCCAGACCGGATCTTGGTCACGGCCCCCGTTCCTCCCAGAACCTGGGGCCATGGTGCACCTGGCGAACACGACCCGCTGCCAGGGCCCGCGCAGAGCTATCGCCTCTGCGCGGCCCTCGCGCGTTGGCCGGCATGCAGGAGGGGAGAATCCGCTCCCCCGCGTACATCCCACTCTTTTGCGCGCATCCTGCACTCCCCGTCCCCTCGCCGGTTCTGCCCCCAACCTATGGCGCCTTCCATCCCGATTTTCTCAAGCGAAAAAATGAAACGAGGACACTATGTCTAAGCATGAAGTAGCTGTCGAGCTTGCCGGCGGCAAGCGCCTGATCTTTGAGACCGGGCGCATGGCCAAGCAGGCTTCTGGCGCCGCCCTGGTCACCACGGGCGAAACCGTTGTTCTGGCCACCGCTGTGGCGTCTCCCGAACCCAGAGAGGGAATTGACTTCTTCCCCCTCACGGTCGATTACCGCGAGTACACCTACGCCGGCGGACGCATTCCCGGCGGTTTCATCAAGCGCGAAGGCCGGCCCAGCGAGAAGGAAGTTCTCACCTGCCGCCAGATTGACCGCCCCATCCGCCCTCTGTTCCCTGACGGCTTCCGCAACGAGACGCAGGTCATCGCTCTGGTCTTCTCCGCCGACAAGGAGAACGACCCCGACGTGGTCGCCATCAACGCTGCGGCCTGTGCCCTGGCGCTGTCTGACATTCCCTTCAGCGCTACGGTTGGCGCCGTTCGCGTAGGCCGGGTCAATGGCGAGTTCGTTATCAACCCCACCTACACTGAGCGCGCTGAAACCACCGTCAACATCATGGTCGTCGGCCACAAAGACGGCATTGTCATGATCGAGTCCGGCGCCAAGGAAGAATCGGAAGAGGTCATCCTCGCCGCCATCGAGTTCGCTCACGTTGAGATCAAAAAGATCGTCGCCGTGATTGACCAGTTGGCAGCCCTTGCCGGCAAGCCCAAGCGGGCCTTCACCGCGCCCGAGTTCGATGAAGCTTATTACGCCGAACTCAAGGCCAAGATGGGTGACCGCCTCAAGGACGCCCTCGACACCAAGATTCATCCCAAGCTGGAAAGCCAGACGCTCGTCAAGCAGATCAAGGACGAGCTGGCCGCAGCGTTGCCTGCCGACGATCCGGCGGCCAAGAAGAAGCTGGCTCACTACTATGAGCACCTCCGCGAGCGCACCTTCCGCGAGCAGGTCACCAAAGATCGCATCCGGCCCGATCGCCGCGAATTCGACCAGATTCGCCAGATCACCATCGAGCACAGCGTTCTGCCCCGCGTTCACGGGTCGGCACTGTTTACTCGTGGCGAGACACAGGCACTGGTTACGGCCACGCTCGGCACTACCGACGACGGCCAGCGGCTTGAGAGCTACGAGGGCGAAAAGAAGAAGCCCTTCATGCTCCACTACAACTTCCCTCCCTTCTGCGTGGGCGAGACCGGCCGTATGACGGGCACAGGACGCCGCGAGATCGGCCACGGCGCACTGGCCGAGCGCGCCATCTCCGCCGTTCTTCCCAGTGCGGACGAGTCGCCTTACACCATCCGCATCGTCTCTGACATCCTGGAGTCGAATGGTTCCTCGTCGATGGCCACAGTCTGCGGCGCCAGCCTGGCGCTGTTTGACGCCGGCATCTCGCTCAAGGGCGCGGTAGCTGGCGTTGCCATGGGCCTGGTGAAGGAAGGCGACGACTACGCCATCCTCACTGATATCGCCGGCGCCGAAGATCATTACGGCGACATGGACTTCAAAGTTGCCGGAACGCGCAAGGGAATCACGGCGCTTCAGATGGACATCAAAATCGGCGGCCTGACTCGCGAGATCCTTCAGCAAGCCATGGAGCAGGCGCGTCGCGGACGCATCTTCCTGCTCGACAAGATGGACGCAGTGCTCGATGGACCACGCACCGAGCGCTCGGCTTATGCGCCGCGCATTGAAACCGTCATGATTCCCACCGACAAAATCCGCGATCTGATCGGCAAAGGTGGCGCAACCATCCGCGGCATCATCGAGCAAACAGGCGCCAAGATCGACGTGGACGATACCGGCCGCGTCAACGTTGCCTCCTGTGACGCCGATGGCCTCAAAAAGGCCCTTGAGCTCATTGGCAACATCACCGCCGTGCCGGAGATTGGCAAGGTCTATCTCGGTAAGGTGGTTCGCCTGGCCGAGTTCGGCGCATTCGTTGAGCTGTTCCCCGGAACCGATGGCTTGCTTCACATCTCCGAGATCGCGGAACATCGCGTCAAGGAAGTCAAGGACGAGCTTCGCGAGGGCGATCAGGTGATGGTCAAGGTTCTGGCCATTGAAGGCAATCGCATCAAGCTCAGCCGCAAGGCGCTCATCAAGGAGCAGAAGGCCAAGCTTGCTCCGCCAGTTGCAGAGCCGGGTGAAGTTGAGATTGAAGCCGCTGAGTTCGTTGCTCCGCCGCCCGCTCGCGTAGCGCCTGCGCCTCCGCGCAACGAGTTCGACGAGCGTCAGCCGAAGTCGAATCAGAGCACGATTCTGATCGAAGGCGGAGACGACTTCGACGAGGTAGAGGCCGAGGAGTTCGACGAGGAAACCGAGCCCAACTTCAACCGCGTGGATGGTGCGCCGCCTCCGGTTGTCCAGCCTGCCGGCGGAGCACGTCCGCCGGCCAACAACAACAATCGCCGGCGCCGGCGTCGCAGACCCGGCGGTGGTGGTGGCGGCGGTCGCGGCCCTGGCGGCGGCGGTCAGTAGCCCATCAACAAAGAAGGCCCGGAGCTCAGCTCCGGGCCTTTCCTTTTGCTCTGAATTGCCGCTATTGAACTCGTCCCTTGTGCGCAGCCAACACCTTCTGCGCTGCATCGGGCAAGCCATACTCTTCACGCCGATAGCTTGCCTGGACTACGTTCTCCGCGGTTGGAACTCCAGCCGGGATGCCGATTCCATGCGCATCGTCCGCGGCGCAATTCCGATTCTTGTCGGCATACATCTCAAGGTCGGCCTTGATGCAGAGCGCTTCCATCGTGTCTGCGTCGTCTGGGAACACCGCAATACCGACGCTGGCCCCTATCTGAACCGTGTGCCCGCCGACCTCGACCGGCTCCCTGAGCAGGTGCAAAAGAGAGCTTGCGACGTGTTGGGCATCGATGCGGTTGGCTGGCTCCTCCAGAATGATGCAGAACTCATCTCCACCGGTGCGCGCCACCGTGTCCGAGCGGCGAACCCGGGCCGCAAAAATCGAACTCACCTGTTGCAGCAGCAAATCGCCTACATGGTGTCCCAGTGTGTCGTTTACCAGCTTGAAGCGGTCCAGATCCAGCAACAGAAGGGCTGCGTGGTTGCCCGAACGGCGAGCCCTCTCGATTGCATTCGCCATCCGGTCCTGAAAGAGCCGCCGGTTGGGTAATCCGGTCAATTCATCGTGCAGCGCAAGAAACTTGTTGTGCGCGATCTGGTCCTCGAGCAGCAGCAGGATCATGCCCACAGCCACCACATACTTGGGCAGATTCCAGACCTCGCTCTCAAGATGAAAATGAGGCAGGAAGGCAGCCATCCCGGGTGCCACTACAAAGACACCGGCCCAGGCCAGAAATCCGACGATCGTCACAAGCGCACCAGCTGTCGCGCGCCGGTACCGGTAAAAGAAGTGCAGGCAGCAGCCTATATAGATGGCAAAAAGTACCGCATTCAGAGCCAGATCCGCACCATTGCCGGGCCGGTTCTCAAAACTGAGAAGGAAAACGCAAAGCAGGCCGTTGATAACAACCACAGTCCAGCGCAGGGGGTGTCTGAACGTCGGCAAAGCAAACAGCGTGATTGCCAAAGGAACGATACCGAGCAGGGAAGCGCAAACCGTCAGCGCCCAGGGTGCCCCGGGACTGAGCGTGACGACTCCCACATACAGTGTGTATGTTCCCAGCAGCGCCACCAGCATCCACGGGCTTGAGCGCTCATGATGGAAGGGAACACAGGCCCACATGAACAGCAACCCTGCCCAGGTGAGTGCAGCCACACCAATCAATGCCGCCAGGATCCCCCAGACGCCCGGAACCGGCAGAAACATGAAGGCAGTGAAGTGCAGCACAATCATCAGCCAGCCGGTCAGCCATATCCCGGAGGCAGGTGTCTCGCTGCGGCGAGCGACCGAGGCAAAGGACCACGCCAGCAGCGCGACAGCGCCCACATCCGGCAGCTTGCTCCAGTCCACCACGGTCACTCCTGTGCATTCAGTCTATCACTGTTTACCATCGGCCAATTCCCAGCGGTTTCTATAACTCTTTTGTTGCAGTATGGGAAATTCGAACAAACTTGGGTAACCGTGGAGCCACCGCACCCCGTTATTCATTGGATGACCGATTGCCGATTTATTCCGTTTTCCCCGTTATCTCTACTAGACTCAGAACGATGGCAGCCAGCCTCTATATCGTCGTTGAAGGGGAAGACCCCGGCTTTGACATCTTTGTCAATGGCCAGGCTCTGGCCCGCAACGAAGATGCCCTGGAAAAGCTCGCCGAGCGGCTGAAGGTCAGCCCCCTGCTCGACTTCTTCTCCGCCGACGAAAATTCGCTGGCCCTCCTGGTGGAGCAAGGCGCGCGTACCCCCGATTGGGCCCAACCCCTGCCCCAGCCGCAATGGTTCCAGGCCTCGGAGGGTCTGCTTACCGTGCGGGCTCTGCTCGGCTTTCTCAAAGCCAACCCCGCTGCGCTGGGCTCTGAGACGCTCCCGGTTCTGCTCGAACTCCGCGAGTACGAACGCGTTCTCACCAAAACAGTTCAACACGGTTTGCACTGGCACCTCGCCGTAAGCTGGCGATAACACCCAGATCAGTCGGCCCCGTCCTCGTTGGAAGTAAACACGTTGCCCATGCGCTTGATCTGCGCTCCTACCCCTGCCAGCTTCTCTTCAATCCGCTCATAGCCGCGATCCATGTGATACACGCGATCCAGGATCGATTCCCCATCGGCCACCAGCGCCGCCAGCACCAGCGATGCCGATGCGCGCAGGTCCGAGCACATCACGGCCGCGGCTGACAGTGGCGTGGTTCCGCGCACCATGGCCGTGCGCCCATCCACCTTCACGTTCGCGCCCATCCTCACCAACTCCTGCACATGCATGAAGCGGTTCTCAAAGATATTCTCCCTCACCACGCTCACGCCTTTTGCCTGCGTGGCCAGGGCCATATACTGCGCCTGCATATCGGTAGGGAAGCCGGGATACTCCTCCGTTGAGATATCGGCGGCGCGCAGATTTCCATCAGCCCTCACCCGCACCGCATCCGGCCCCAGAATATCCACCCGGGCGCCCGCCTCCTGTAGCTTGGCGATTACCGCGCTCAGGTGCGATGCGTTGCAGTTGGCCACAATCAGGTCGCCCTGCGTGATGGCCCCCGCCACCAGAAACGTTCCCGCCTCAATGCGATCCGGGTTGATGCTGTAGCGGGCGCCATGCAGCCGGCTCACGCCCGTCACCCGGATGGTCGACGTGCCCGCGCCCTCAATCTTCGCGCCCATCGCCGTTAGCAGCGCGGCCAGGTCCGTCACCTCCGGCTCCCGCGCGCAGTTCTCCATCAGGCTCTCGCCCTCGGCCAGCACCGCGGCCATCATCAGGTCTTCGGTCCCCGTCACAGTGATCTTGTCGAAGACAAGATGCGCCCCGTGGAGCCTGTCGGCCCGCGCCTCAAGGTAGCCATGCGCCTGCGTAATCGTCGCGCCCATCTTCTCCAGGCCCTTGATGTGCAGGTCGATCGGCCGCCCGCCGATCGCGCATCCGCCCGGCATCGCCACCCGCGCCATCCCCGCCCGGGCCACCAGCGGACCCAGCACCAAAGAGCTGGCCCGCATCGTCTTTACAATCTCGTACTTCGCCTCAGGGTCAGAGAGCGTACGGCAACTGATCGTTGTGCGGTGTTTGGCGTCCCCGCTTCCCAGTTCCACCTGTGCGCCCATTGAGGCCAGCAGCTTGCGCTCGGTCTCAATGTCCCGCACCTGCGGAATGTTCTCCAGGATCACCTCATCCTCGGTCAGAATCGCCGCAGCCATGCAGGGCAGCGCCGAGTTCTTCGCGCCCGAGACCCGAATGGTGCCCACCAGCGGATTCCCGCCCCGTATGACGTATTTATCCATGAAGAATCAACAACCTCTAGCCTACTAGTGTAAACGCGAATGCAACGTAGCCCGCTATCTCGGTAGGCATGCCTGCGGCAAATTGCCTATGTGCGCGCCTTTGGCGCTCGGACCCCAAGAGACGAAAATCTCATTCCTCAAGGTGGAAGAGGGAAGCTGAGGCACGGAGAGGAACTGGAAGATTCCTCGAGTATTGATTGGCGACCAGACCTGCAACGGCTTCAATGCGAAATCGATTGACGTCGCCCTGCTGAGATTCGGCTTCGCACGGTCCAGTGCGAACTTGCGGCAGTCCGCGATGAGGCTGCCTACAATTCCAGCACATTATCCTCAATCGCCAGCCGCACATTCCCGTCCGACTTGGCCAGCCGCCGCACCGCCTCCGGCTTGTCCACCCTGGCCTTCAACATCACCAGGGCTACCGGAACGCTGCGACCGGCGCTCTTGATCGTCTCCACAGCCGTCGGCCGGTCGATCTTGCAGGCGCTCATCAGAATCCGAATCCCGCGCTCCACCAGCTTCGAGTTTTGCATATGCACGTTGACCATCAGGTTTTCGTACACATAGCCCAGACGCGTCATGGCGCCCGTGGTGATCATGTTCAGCACCATCTTTTGTGCGCTGCCGGCCTTCATGCGGGTTGAGCCGGAGACAACCTCAGGGCCCACCTCCGCAACAATCACAATGTCAGCGGCCGCCGAGAGCGGAGTGTCGCAGTTGCACGTAACAGCGGCTGTGTGTGCGCCGCGCGCCCGGGCATAGGCCACGGCCGCCACCACGTAGGGGGTGCGCCCTGAAGCGGAGATGCCAACCACGATGTCTTTGCGGGTGGGGCGGCGGCGGGCGATGTCTCGCTGGCCCAGTTCTTCAGAGTCTTCGTTGACTTCAACTGCCGAGGCCAGGGCCTTGGGGCCGCCGGCCATAATGTACTGCACCTGTCCGGGGGCGGTGGAGTAGGTGGGGGGGCATTCCGATGCGTCCAGCGCTGCAATCCGTCCACTCGAACCGGCGCCGACGTAGATCAACCGTCCGCCATCCCGCAGACATCGAGCCACCTGGTCAATCACCTGCGCAATCTCGGGCAGCGCCTTCTTCACCGCGGCCGGAACCTTCACGTCCTCATGGTTGATGATGCGCGCAATCTCGATCGCGGACTTGGTGTCGAACCCTTGGGAGGCCTCATTTTGCCTCTCGGTGGTCAGGCCCTGAAGCAAGGATGCTGAGTCTCTCTTTGGTTCCTCAGTCTGGGCGGCGGCCGTTCCCTGCGTCGTCGTGCTGGTGAGCATCGTGTATATCCCCAATGATTAATTGTATCGGTAAAGTGGTCAAATCCGGCCAGAAATCTCTTGGGCCGGCTGGCTGCCCACATCCAATCGTCCAATTGAAGATTACAGAGCCTTGCGCACGGCATTGTGGAAGGCAGGCCTCACCTGGCGGATGAGTTGGTTTTGCCGGTCTGGCCATGTGCGGTTCGTCAGCAGCACCACGGCCACCCCGGCTTCCAGATCAATCCAGAGAGAGCAGCCGCTGAAGCCCAGGTGCCCGATCGACCCACGTGAGAAATAGAGCCCGGACGAGGAGTTCTCTGACGGCGTATCCCAGCCCAGTGCCCGGGGGCTGCCTGCCGGCTCCTGCCTCTGGGCAAACCGCTCAATCGTTGCCGCTTCAAACAGCCGCCCGCCTCCCGTCCCGAGCCCCGCCTGCAAAACCTCCCCGGCAAACCGCAGCAGGTCCGCGACGTTCGAGAACACCCCCGCATGGCCGGCTACCCCTCCCAGAAGCCATGCGTTCTCGTCCTGTACCTCGCCCTGAATCCTGCGGTGCCGCAGCCACGTGTCTTCCTCCGTGGGAGGAATCGCGTCGCGCTTCTCTGCCGCTGGGCAGAACCCCGTGGCTTCCAACCCAAGAGGCGCAAAGATCTCCCGCTTTACCCAGGAATCTAGGGGCTCGCCCATCACTGCTTCCAGCGCCTTGCCGAGCAGCATGAAGCCCGGATCGGAATATTCAGCCCATATCCCCGGCTCGGCCTCTAGCGGCAACTCCATCAGCGCCTTCAGCAGCGCCGGCCCTGTGCTTATGGTCCGAAAGAACTCAACGTAACCCGGCAATCCCGAGTTGTGGGCCAGCAGATTGCGCACCGTCACCCGGCGAGCCGGGTCACCTGCCGTGCGCCCTGCAACAAACTCCGGCAGCAGCTCGCCGATAGCGATTTCCAGGTCAAGCCGGCCGCGTTGCCAAAGCAGCATCGCCGCCCCGGTCGTTGCCGCCACCTTGGTAAGGCTGGCCACGTCGTACACGGTATCCGCGCCAACCATGGGAGCGTCGGCCTCATAGGTGAACCGTCCCAACCCGTCCCGCAGCACCATCTTGCCGCCCGCCAGTACCCCAAACGCACAGCCGGGGAAGGCCTGAGCCGAGATCGCCGCTCGCAGCACCTCATAAGCCGCCGCGAATCTGCCAGACGTTTCGGTGTTTTCGGGCTTCGCGCTGTCGTTCTTCATCGCTGCTTTGCATCCTATCGCGATTCGGGCACATTGCGGTCACCGCCGCCCCATGTTGTCTCCGCTCCAGCGGAAAGAGCTATCCTTCAGTGCCTGTACGCCGTCTATCGGAACAGGGGGCTAAGGGGAGTGACCATGCACCTGGACAACTCCGCCCTGGTCCACTGCCCCCCAGATGCCCTCGGGTGCGAGTAATCTAGAGGTGAGATGGAAACGGTTCCCCCGAATAGTGCAGCCCCCGGTCAAACCGGCCCTGTTGAATCCTCGCTCATTGATCTGGCGCCCGGCCTCGCGCCCGCTCCCCCGCGCAAATCCTCAGGCATCGGCCTATGGGTCCGCGACCTGCTGGTCTCCGTCGCATCTTCTGTTCTGATCATTACCTTCCTCTACCAGCCGGTCCGCGTTGAAGGCACCAGCATGCTGCCACGCCTTGAAGACCGTGACCGCCTCTTCATCAACAAGTTTGTCTACCGCATCTCCGCCGTAGAGCGCAGCGACGTCGTCGTCTTCCTCTATCCGCGTGACCCGGAGAAGAGCTACATCAAGCGCGTCATCGCCCTGCCCGGTGACAGGCTCCGCATTGACCACGGTCAGGTATGGCTCAACAACCACCCGCTTCAGGAGGCCTATGTCCCCGAGGAGTACCGCGACGATCGCTCCATGGAGGAGATCGTCGTGCCCGACGACTGCTATTTCATGATGGGCGACCACCGCTCCATCTCCTCTGACAGTCGCGAATTCGGTCCTGTCGAGCGCTCGCTCATCTACGGAAAGGCCGTCTTCGTCTACTGGCCTGCTCGGGACGCCGGCGTGGTTCGCTAGCCCTGAGCGATCCGCACCTGAACGCGCCGGAGCAAGAGCTTCTCACCACCGGCCAGAATGGCTCTCGTTGATCGCGGGGTATTTGAAAATAAGCTACTTAGAGGACTATCGTGCGTCAGATCATCGGACGCCATGCAAACCCGGCCTTCTCCGTCAGGGCAATTGAGCGGGACCCGCCAAAGGCATCTTCACCGGCGATGCCGCACCCGGAAACTCGGTGATGGTGTTCAGGCCGAAGTTGGATACCCAAAGATTCCCACTGGCATCGATTGCAATGGCATAGGGCCGGCCCAGATGCGCATCCTTGCCGAGCCCGGTGCCCGGCGAGAGTGCCTGGCCGGGGTTTGCGCCCAGGGCGCCCTGCAACTCCGACAGAGTGTTTCCGCTGTAATTTGCCAGCCACACATTGCCCGCCCCATCCACGGCAATGCCGTTCGGGTGATCGAGCCCCGCACCGGAGTAGCCGGTGGAAGCGACAACGACAGAACCGTTACTGCCCAACTCCAGTTCGCTCACGGTGCTGGATGCGTAGTTAGCCGTCCACACATGCCCTTTGGTTGAAGTGCCGGCAACTGCAATGCTGTCGGTTGCAATGCCTGAGGGCTCCGCGCCGCAGCAGATGGTTGTGGTTACCTGGCTGCCATTGGGAGAAACGCTGGTAACGGAGCCGGAGTCGGCAGACTGATTAGCGAACCATGCGTTGTGGTTTGCATCGATGGCGACGGCCACTGGCCCGGAGAGCTGTCCAGCCCCAAAACCTCCGCTGCCGGAGATCGGCGATCCGGTGTCAAACAGCACCGACCCGGTCGAGTTGCCGTAGTTGGCCGTCCAGATGTTGCCATTGGAATCGGATGCAATGGCAACGGGGAAGAACACGCCCCCGCCGGAATAACCGTAGCTGCCTGATGTCACCTGCCCTGAGGCATTCAGAACCGTCAGGCTGCCATCGCCATGGTTTGCACTGGACGATTGTTCATTGGTCACCCAGATTGAGCCATTCTGAGCAACCGTGATTCCGTAGCTCTCATTGAGGCCGCCTCCTGTGAAGCCCGAGGCTGGAGAGAGCGGCTCGCCGGTGTTGGAGAGTTCCGTGACTGAGTTGAAGTAGTTGGCGGCCCAAAGGTTTCCTGATGCGTCCAACGCAAGCGCCGCTGGGCCGCTCAACCCGCCTCCGGAGTACGTGACGGCGAGGGTCCAGTCGGCTGGGGCTGCGTTGAGCATGGGCTGAAAGGGGGCCGATGGAGTGGGGAGGGCGAAGAGCGCGGCTACGTTGGCAGCAGGATTGCGCACGATGTTCAACGCGGCGTCCAGGGTGTTGGCAGGCGCTGTGCCATTCACAGGTTTTGCCGCGGCAAACAGCGTATCGCACGAGCCAGTGTTCACGCACACTGCCAGGATGTTGGCCAATGTGTCGATCTTTGCGATGGGGATAACCATGCCCTGAGGTGCGCCGGCTCCGGGCGCGGTGCCTTGGGCGAGATTGACCAGATTGCTTGTGTTGGCGAATGCGTTTGCCAGTCCCAGTGTATTGGTGGAACTGGTTCCCATCTGTGCGCCGGGCGAAAGGAACTGATTCATTGCCCATACTGAAACCACTGTCGTCACTTCATTCACAACCAGAAAGGGAAGGGAAGCGAGATTGTCGCAGGGGCCAAGCGTTGCCATCAGGGCGATGGCTGGGTTATCGGTCCCGGTCCCCGGGTCTCCCCCTCTTGAAACCAGATAGGTGATTGTGCTGCCGGATGGGCACGTGAAGCCGGAGGTAATCGAGAAGTTGCCATTCGCGTCGGTGTAGACCGAAGGCGTAAGGGCGACCGCGCCGGCGCCGTATCCGGTCGACCCGGTTGCAAAGAGTTGGACCGCGGCGTTCTGAATGGGCTGTTGCCCGCCTATCAGCTTTCCTGTGACGCTGGCTGAAGCCGGGGGCGTGGGCAAGGGGTTCTGCACTATTGCGCCGCCGCCGCATCCGGCAAGCAGCAGAGGGATGAAAAGCCAAACCGCCTTACCCGAGTTTCCCTGAGCAGCCTGTGGACTGACAGCCATCGATTGAGAACTCCTACAGTAACCCGGGCAAGCTTAGTTCGATTGCAGAAGGTAAATTCCCCATGCCTGCGATGGTGAGCCTGCTGTATCCACGCCGATGAGAAAGATCGCGTACTTCTTTCCGATCTGGCCAGCAATGGCGACGGCGGGAAACGAGTACGCGGAGCTAATGCCGTTCTTTGGGAAGGCAGCGGTGACGTAAACGGTTGCCGCCGGAAAGAGCCCGTTTGTTTTGCTATCCTGCGCTCCAAGATCGAAAGCCAGGTCGCAGTTGCCAGCTGCATTGCTGGAGGGGTCGTTGTTCGCGAACTCTCCCCCGTACAGGATTGTAGCCGTCGAGGGGGCGGGCAAAGTTGGGCACGCGGTTTGCAGGTTCGAGTATCCAAAGGAACCGATAAGGCTGAATCCGGGGCCGGTTTGGGTCAGGCTCACAGGTCCGCCTGACCCATAGAGAAACCCCTGATACTGGGCAGCAGTCAATGTTGAAGTGCTGAGGGCACTGGACGGCATGGGCAACCCGATGGCTCCATACCCGGCGCCGAGAACGTTCTCATAGGGCTGACCCGCGATCTGCGATGAGCCTGCATCTTCCACAAGGAACCCCGCAGGGCCGATTCCGATCGTTGCCGAAGGTGGAACTGACTGCCCATTCCCAGGGTTGATCACCGTTACTGAGTTGGGAACACCGATGGTGTACCCATAAAACGTCGGCGAACAGGCTGTGGACACACTGGCTTGACCGGGGTTGCTGGGAGCGACGGGAGCGGCGCCGCTCGCAGGGAACGCATACTGGCTTATGCTGTTGAACTGCACCGTTGTCCCCTTGGTGCTAATCTGCGCGGTTCCAAAGGCGGTTTCCAGTGAGGGGTTCCATTTATTCGAAGTGATCGGTGTCGAATTGCTCGAGAGCCGGTTGGGAATGGTTACGAATAGGAAATTCTCTGGAGTGCTGAGGTCGGGGCAGGACTCCGTAGGCACGGCAGGAGTGAAGTTGGAATACGCCTTCATGCCAATCAACGCGGCCTGGCCGGGCAACTCCACCGCCCAGTTCCCGGTCAACGGTGGGTTATCGATGGTTTGAACCCCCGAGGTGCTCTCGTTGTAAGAAACCGCAAGGCTGACGACGCCATTGCTCAACATGGAAACGGCCCCCGAGTCAGTGACGGTTGCACCGGCTGCGGGACTGCCGTCGAAGCCGTACACATCGCGCACGAAGGTGTTGGCGGTGTGATCGATGGCGTACGTTGACGCATATTGATCGCCCAGCGTGGGCGCGAAATACAGTTGAGACGGATTCGCCGCAGGGGTGGTGGTCGCAGGCGTATTGCTGCTGCCGCAACCGGCAGCCATCATTCCCAGGCTCGCGGCGAGCCCGAGGCCAAGCCAACGGCGCAGAGCCTGACCACGCTGCTTGTTTTCTTCCGCACCCCTGGAAGGGGGAAACGCTTCGTTGTTTTTCATACATTGCTCCGTTTCAACTTAGAACGCCATCTTCAGGCCAAATTGCAAGATGCGCGGATCGTGCGCATCGACCGGATGCAGGAACGAATTGCCTGCCACGCAGTTGGTGGTGCCGGTGGTTGCCCCGGCCGAATACCCTGTTGTCACGTCGCCATAGCAATTCACAATGTTGTTGCCGGTGTTGCCAGGGTGGGAGGGATCGTAGATGCGAAACTGCGTGTGATTGAAGATGTTGTAGGCTTCAGCGCGGAACTCCACGCTCCGCTCATGGGCCAGAGGGAAATGCTTGATCAGGGACATGTTGAAGTTGGTGCGCGCCGGATTGTTGAGAACGTTGCGCCCGGCGTTGCCAAAGGTGAGTCCGCGTGGTGCGGCAAACGCGCCGGGGTTCAGCAACAGCGGCCCGATATTCGATCCACTGCTGGCAACAAGCGGCTTCAGGCCTTTGGGATTGCCCACGCGGTCAGGGTAGGAGCCGAGGCCGAGCGCATTGCCAACGCCGGCGTTATCTGCCGCGCCAATGCCGTTGGCGCTGCCGGCGTTGACCACGCTGAACGGTGTTCCCGTCATGTAGGCGGTGATGCCTGAAAGCTCCCAATGATCGAGGAGGGTCTTGAGGAGAGTACCTTCTCTCCAATCAGGTGCAGCTTTGTCTGCAGTCTCCGGCTCGGCGGGACCGGGCGCCGGCTCTTCTTCCCTCTCGAACTGCGTGAAGCGGTCGAGCAATTGGATAAAGGGCAGCCGGTAAATATAGTTCACGCTCAGCATGTGCCGCTCGTCAAAATCCGAGCTGGCATAGTTCGATTTCAGATCGAGGGAATTGACGAAGTTGGCGCTGGCGCGGTCTGAAGCATCGTCCAGCGAGTGGCTGTAAGTGTAGGCGGTTCCCAGCGTAAACGACCCCTTGCTGCGGCTCAGCGTGGCTTGCAGTCCGTTGTAGTTCGAAGTGGCCACATTCGCGATGGAAAGAATGTTGCTGAAGCCGTTGTAGGGGCGGGAAGAATCGGCGCTGATACCCAACTTGACGCCATTGGCGACAAATCCCGGTGAACCGGCGCAGGCAACAACCATGTTGACGTAGCCCGGTTCGTTGGGTCCGATGCCGGGCGAGGTGGGTGAACCGTTCCCTCCAGTCGTGCCGCCAACCGGAAAGGTTCCAGTTGTCGCGCCGGCCTGGCAGATGTCAGCGGTAAGCGGCTGCCCCAGGGGGAATGGGTTAGGAGCGGAGGTGAGCGGCTGCAACTGATTCAGATCGCGCTCCGCGGTCAGATGAGTTCCCTTGGTGCCGACGTAGGCTAGTGAGCCAACAAAGCCCTGGCCGAGTTCTCGCTGGATGCTCAAGCTCCACTGCTGCGTGTAGGGATAGACTGCCTTGGTTGGAATCGAAGTCACGTTGAGAGGGAAGGTGACGCCGCCCGGGTAAGATACATGCCCGCACTGGGCAGTGCCATATTGGCAAGAGAATCCGATAGTGTTGTACGCGCCGACATTCGGATCGTTGCTGGCCTGCGATCCGCCGGATGGGCTCGGAAATGCCTGCGTCTCGCTCAGGATGAGGGGAGCGCCGCCAATCAGCGAGCCGGAGTTGGATTCGCTGCTTGTGCCGTGCTCCCAGAACAGCCCGTAGCCGGCGCGAATCGACGTGCGTCCGTTGCCGAACGGATCCCATGCCAGCCCGACGCGGGGGGCAGGGTTGAAGATGTGGCCGGCCATGCAGCTGGTTGGGACTCCGTGAACACCGCACTGCACAAGTCCATTGGTGATAATGGGGTCAAGATTGTTCAGGTTCAGCCCCACCGGAGGCAGTCCGCCTGTCGAGGTGCCGGCGATATTCCGAACCAGAAAGCCATTATTGGGGTCAACAAAGAATGATGAGCCGAGCGACTGGTTATAGGCTTGCGGCTCCCAGTTATAGGCGGTGTTTCGGGCGTTGTACCAGGTGCCGAAAAGACTCAACCGCATGCCGACAGTGACGGTGAGCCGACTGTTGACACGCCAATCGTCCTGGATGTAGGGCTCGGCAAGCTTGTAGCGGTTGTAGTAGCGGCCTTGTCCGCTGTCTTGCTGAAAGCTCTTGATGGCCGTGATTTGGCCGCCGTATTCGGCTTCTGTGCCCCCGCCTCCGGGCAGCGCAACCAACGGGGCAATTCCCGGACCGGCCAGGAAATCCGCAAAGGCGTTGTTTGAAGTGTTCCTCGATTGCTGGTTGCTGAAGGTGAGCAGGCCTTGCACATCGCCGGAGTTGGCGCCGCTGACTGCGCTCAGCTCATTCTGCTGCGCAAAGACTGCCTCAACGCCGGCCTGAATCGTATGCTTGCCGATGGTCTTGCTGAAGTCGTCGCGTAAAACGTAGGTGGGGTTTGCCATGTGCCACGGTGCATAGCCGGTATCGGCTGCAAAGCCGTGCCCGCCATAGGCTCCGTTATTTCCCTGGAACATCAGGCCCGGCATCTTGCCTGCGAAACCGTTGGCGAAGATGTAGCCCATGGGGCACTCAGTCAGCACCTGGGCCGGATTGGATGGATTCGGCGGGGTCGGCGTGCCGCCGGTCACGGTTTGGCAGGCGCCGTCGAGGATCGCGGGTCGGTCAAGGGACGAGACGCCTGGGCCTGGCTGGGGTGCGAGGGAAATGTGGGCCACCGAGTAGGCCAGGGTGATCCGGTTGAGAATGGAGTGGGGCAGGGTTTGGGTGAGGTTCAAGACCATATCCAGGCCTGGCCCAACCAGCTTGTTCTCAACCGTGGGAAAGCTGTTTTGCACCACCCCCCACTGCGGGGTCAAGGTGGTGGTGTCCCACTGGTCGTGAATGTAGCGGAAGGCAAGCTGTTCGGAGGCGGTCAGGTTGTGGTCAATGCGAAACAGATCTTCACGCCAGTAGGTGGATGGCGAGACCGATGCAATGTAACAGCGGGCCAGCCCGCTCGGATTGGTCGTATTGCAGCCGCTGTTGGAGTTGGGAAGCGGAATCGTGTTCGACGCGAGCATGGCGGCCGCCAGGTAGTTCACATTGGCGCGCGCGTAAGGAAAGCCCGGATTCTTCCCCGTGCTATCCGGTCCCAGAACAGGGCAGTCCGGATACTGGCTTGCATTGGGGTAGTAGGTGGATTGTGCGCTCGACTCTGGAGGGCAGACGTCACTAAAATCGCCGCCGCGTTCGGCGAGCGTTGGAACGGCCTGGTTATACGCGACAGGCGTCTCTTCCAATCGCAGCTCTTCAGAGAAAAAGAAAAAGGTCTTGTCCTTTTTCACGTTGTATTTGTTGGGGATGAACAACGGGCCGCCGATGGTGATTCCGTAGTCCTGCCTGCGGTAGAGCGGCGTGCGTTTTACCAGAACGCCGTTTGCGTCCGGGATCGGCTGGTCAAAGTAGTTGCGCGCGTTGAAGGCCTCATTGCGGACAAATCCATATGCGTTGCCGTGGAACTCCGCTGCACCTGACTTGGTGGTGACGATTACGCTGCCTGATGCCGTTTTGCCATACATCGCGCCATAGTTCGACGTGAGCACCTGAATGTCCTGAATGGCATCCACGCTGGGATACACGATCAACGGCTCGCCCTGACCGCGGCTGGCATTGATGCTGGTATTCAGTACGTCGCTGCCATCCACCACAAACGTGTTGTATTCCACACGGCCGCCGTTGACGCTGAACTTGGCGCTGCCCGCCACGCCCACCTTGGCTTCATCCTGGCCAGACTGGTTGCTTACGCCCGGTGTGGTGGTGCTCAGCTGCGTGAAGTTGCGTCCGTTAAGGCCCAGCGTCGTGACCTGCTCGGTCGAGATGGTGCCGGAGATTGTGGCTGTCTGCAACTCGATCTGGTTTGCGCCGCCGCCTTCCACCACGACGGTGGTTGTGGCCGCCTGAACAGATGTGATGGGAGCGTTGAACTTGAGCGTTTGACCCGCCGCGAGGTTTTGCGGATCGCTGGTGAAAGGATTGAAGCCCTCCGCCTGGATGACGATCAGATAGGTGTCCGGCGGCAGGTCAGGTACTGAATACGCGCCGGTGGCGTCGGTCTTGGTATCGCGCTGGAGGGTACCCCCCTGGTTGACGACTTGCACCGCGGCGCCGGAAATTGCCTTTCCCTGCGGATCGGTGACAAGTCCCGAGATTTGTCCGTTCTGGGCAGCGGCGGATACCGTGCCCAGAACCAACAACGCCATCAAGAGTGGGAGGTACTTGGAGAGCGATCGAAACATTGCCTGGAGCTCCTGTCGAATTCAGGTTCTCCGGATAAACCCATCCCCGACTGGTCTGGGTTTATCCGGTATTGCAATCCGCCTTGATGCCTACTGGGGCAGGTAGTAGCGGAACGAGGTGAACCACATGTTGTCGATGGCTTTCGGAGAGCCGGTGACGGCGGGTGTGCCGGCAATTGGATTGGCTGCCAGGCCGACGCCCTGCCACGTGCGCCGCACAGCATAGGAGTATTGCAGTCCCATTTGCAGGCTTCCCTTGGGTCCCTTGTAGAACCGATACCACTCGCCCACGGTTCCTTCCTGAATGTTGCGGTTGTCAGCCGTGCAGCCCAGTGCGCCGCCCGGAACATCGCCGCCCCCGTTCGCTGAGCCCGCAGGAACAACCTCGGTGGAGCAGCCGAACTCGATGTTGGTGGGTGCGCCATAACCGCCGACGATCGGCTGGCCGAGCGGCGGATCGGTGGGCAGTTTGGGAGTTGTGGTGACAAAGGCGCCTGTGGGATAGAAGGCGCGCTTCGCATACTCGGCACCGTAGTACCCATAGACATCAAGCCTGGGCGTTGCGTGCCACTCCGCACTTCCGAGTGCCGAGCCGCCTACCAGCAATTCCAGCGTTCCGTCCGGGTGCGCGGTAGCATCCGGCAGGGTTGTCGTGCTGTAGCGGCCCAGTCCATCGCCAGCCAGCCCGTGCGCCCCAATCTCTAGCTTCTTGTTGAGAATCGCAATGCGGGCGTTCAGACCAACGCCACCGCCATCCGCCTTGGTGGTGAATGCGCCGGCAGTCGTGGGAGTCGCTGGACCCCACGATGTAGTCGTCAGCATCGGAGCCGCATTCGGGAACGCTCGGGCGCGGAAGAATCGGCCGATCGAGAACAGCTCAAAGTGACCGAAGCTGGGCTCGTAGGCGATCTTCGCAATCAGATCGGGCGAGTAGTTAAAGCTATAGTTGGCGCCTGGATTGTAAAGGCCGCCGCTGTTGCCGGCCTGCTGAAGAACCAGGGCAGGCAGGTTGTGGCCGCCAAGGTTGAGTGTCTGCGCTTCTTCCACCGCGACGCCGGCCCACACGTTGCTGCCCACATGCTTGACTACCCTGAAGCCGTACTGCCGCTCCCACGTGAAGCCAACGTTGTATTGCGAATCAATCGTAAGCGGAGTTGCTTCCTTGGTGTTGGTCAGGCCGGACCTGTATTCGGTGGCCAGCGACCACATCTGGCCGCCGGTAAACGTCCACCCGCTATTCAGAGCAGCCTGCGCCCACAGTTGACGATTCCTGAAGGTATAGCTATTGCTCTCGTTGTTGTTCGATGTAGTGCCGGAAGAAAGAAAATCGCCCTCGAAGTAGCCGCGCAATGTGCTGTGCGGCTGGCTCCCCTCGGCCAGAATGGAGATGCGCGACTGGCGGCCGCTGGCATTGAACTCAGAGAGCTGGCCCGCCGTCTGGCCCGCGAACGGAATGCCGGTGAACTGTGTGTTCACATCGCCGCCAATGCCACGCTGCCGCAACACGGTCTCGCCGGCCAGGAACCCGCCCGGCTTCAAAGTAATGCCCATGAAAGGAATCGCCTTCGGCGCCGCAACCTTTTGCTGCTCGGTCTGGATGGTCTCAACAAGCGCTTCAGAACTCAGCTTGAGATCGGAGACGGCGCTCTTCAAATCGCTTACTGCCGCGTCGTTGCGAGTGACGATCTCCATGGTGCTGTCCGCGCGCTGACTGTCTTGTTTCGTCGCGGCCTCGGCCGCTGACTCCGCGGCCTTGGCCTGCTTGGTTGCCGCCGTCAGCTCGGCTTCGTGGCGCGCCGCCTCGGCCTTGAACTCCACCATCTCCCGCTCAAGTTGCTCGTACTTTGCGCTCAGGTTGTCAAGATCCTGCTCTAACTGCGCCGGTGTCTTGTGCTTTGCCTTGGCTGTTTGAGCCGGGGGTTGATTGGTGGAACTTTGCGCCTGTCCGCCGATTACGCTGGCAATCAACAGCAGGACACCCATTGCTTTTCTGGCCTTGATCATTTGACCCTCTCCTTGAACTTCCGTGGAATCCACCATGCCTCGTTTTGCCCGACTATCGAGATCGCCTCTTAACCGTCCATCTACCCCTGGAGCGAGGTCTCGTTTACGCTTGTTCACCTGTCACGGCTTCTTGCCCAGACTGTTGTTTGTGACACCCAGGGATAACGGCGTGACCACCGGAGTCGCCACACCAACGAACTCCGTGAGGGTACTGCTGTTGGATTGGATCAGCACCCACACATTGCCGGAGCCATCCACGGCGATGCTGGCGGGACCATTGCTGATATCCGGACCCACAAGCCCCGGAGCCGAAAGGTTTTGATTGAGCGACGCGCCCGAGCCGCTCAGCTCCACCAGCGCGGGCGGTTGCCCGTTGTTCAGGTTGGCCGACGTCGCCAGCCATAGATGCCCCGAGCCGTCGATGGCGATCGGCGAGTATACGGGGGGGATTCCAAGGCTAAGCGTCTTGCCAATGCCACCGTCATTGGCAGCCGAACTCCCGGCAACAAGTTCGTAGATCTGAGCGGATCCATTGGTGTTGGGGTTGGGGATGTAGACGTCGCCGGCGCTGTCAATGGCCAGCGAGTCGCCGAATGCATTCGCGCTGAGTACGCTTTGAAGCGGGATTTGCAAGCTTCCCGTGGTGGGGTTGATCAGGTACCCGTAGTCAGTCCAGAGCAGGGCGCCGCTCGTGCTGTTCAACTCTGCCGCCGAATAAGTGCCGTCATTCAACACCCACACCGTGCCCGATCCATCCACGGCAACGGCGCCGTTCGGCGAACTGATGCCGTTCACATAACCGCCCGAGGGGGAGACCGGCGTACCGTTGGCCACCGGCTTGCCGTTTACTTGCGCGTTATATCCGGCATATTCAGCCACGTCCCCTGGAGTCCCGCTGTCTGTTACCCAGATAAATCCGGAACCGTCGATGGCCAGCCCGTCGCCGGCCATGGTCCCTCCGCCGCTGAAGGGGCTGCCCGTAATGGCTTCACCGGTGAAGCCAAACTCGCTGAGCGAACTGTCCCCGTTGAGCGTCCATGCGTTCCCCTGCTGGTCGATGGCAATTCGTTTTGGGTGGTTCAACCCGCCGCCCTTGAATCCGCCCGCCGATGCCAGCGTTCGTCCAGTCGTGAAGGGAGAGATGGGTGCCCCCAGGTTCGACAACTCGGTCACGCTCGAAATCCTCGTATTCGCAACCCACACATTGCCCGCTGTGTCGATGGCCATGGCTGAGGATTGAGGGCTGGCCTGTGAGATGCCTCCCAGACCGCCGCCGGTAAAGCTAAGCGCGATGCTCCAGTCGTTGGGAGCGTCCGTGAGCACTGGCCCGAATGGCGGGTTGGCCACACCCGACAAAAGACTGAAGAGCGGCGCACCGCTGCTGGGAGAGCTGAACAGATTGCTCGGATATTGAGCAACTTCGAGCAAGGCCTGCAGGATGCTAGTCGGCGAATTTGAAGGCACACCCAAGCCCAGCGGACTTACGTTCGATGCCTCAAGGAATGCGCTGCATGCGCTGCCATCTCCCGGCGCGCCGCCTGCCGTTGCCGCGCATGTGTTCACTGCATCAGCCAGCGTGTTGATCTCTGCTTGCGGAACCGTGCCGTAACCGGCGGGCGTAAGAGTCAGTGCCGACCCCGCGGTAATATCCACCAGGTTGTTGACAGTCGCAAATGCGTGGGCAAAGCCGTTTGCGTAGTTGGAACTGCTGGATCCGATGTGGGCGTAATCGGCCCCCGTAAAGGGCGCCAGCGCCCAGACGGATGCCACCGTCGTGACTTCGTTCATCACAATCGAAACGGTGGAATTCAGATTGCTGCACGGGCCCAGCGCCGTCATCAACCCAAGTTGCGGATTGTTCTTGGTTCCGCCGGGAGCGCCGCCCAGCGCAATCAAGTACAACTCACTGGCTTGTGATGGGCAGGTATAACCTGCTGGGATCGTGAAGCTGCCATCTGTGCCGGTTGTCACAATCGTGCTGCCGTTGGAAATGACCAGGGGAGCAGAAGCAGAACCGTATCCAGCAGTGCCAGCTGCAAACAGCTCAACCTGCGCTCCGGAAACTGGCTGCTTCCCAACCTGTACCTTGCCTTGGAGCGAGACACCGGTTACTCCGGTTGTGTCGTTGGTGATAGTTACTATTGGCGCGGCAGAGGCCGGAGTCGTCGGATTGGCGATCTTGTCAGCCGTGGAAGTAACCGTGATCGTCACATTCCCCGTGCTCGGGACTTGAGTGGGCGGAAGGTAGCTGACTGCTTGACCGCTCGCGGCATGCAGCGTGGCCGAATAGACAGGAGGCACGGCCAGCGAAGTTGCGGTCGCGGCAACCGCCGGGGTCACAAGGAACTCGCCGCAAGTGGATGCGTCCGAGCAGACTGCCCAATCCACTCCTGCGTTCGAAGTGTCGTTGGCTGCAACTGCTACCAGATTGACCAGTATCGGCGAAGATGGATTCGCCACGGGCAGTGCGCTTGGGGCAAAGGGCACGAAGTGTACAAAGGTCACCGGCGTCACGGCGACTGCGGTTGAAGCCGATTGCGCAGGGGGCACCGTCTCGGATGCGGTCGAGGTCGCGGTGATCGTAACCGTGCTCGCGGGCAACTGGGGCGGGGCGGTGTAGTAGATTGTGGCTCCGCTCGCGCTATGAGCTGGTGTGCTCGCATTCCCTGAGTTGAAGGTGCCGCAGTTTGGACTGCCACAATTGGTCGCAGTCCAGTCCAGGCCGCCCGGTGCGATATCGCCGCTCACGATTGCGCTGAATGCCGCGGGTACGCCTGCTGTAACAGTTGACGCCGTCGTCTTGAATGCGACTGAGATCGTTGGCACAAGCTGGATAGAAGCCGACCCGCTCTTGGTCGGATCGGCAATCGAGGTTGCCCCAACCGTTACTGAATTGCCCGGCTGCGCGACATTGGGCGCGGTATAGGTCGTCGTGAAGGGCGGCGTCGTGCTGGAATCCGGAGAGCAAGACCCCGGACTGCATTGCCATGTGACGCCGGAGTTGCTGTAGTCATTCTCCACCTGGGCAACGAGTGTGGTCGATCCTCCCAACTGCATCGAAGCCGCGCCGGGAGCCACGCTCACACTGATGGGCGGGGGTACTACGATCGTCGCGGTGACGGTCGCCTTTGCACTGGCCTGAGCGGTGGCGGTGGCCACAATAGTGACCTTTGCGCCGGCAGGGATCGATTTCGGCGCAGTATAGGTCGCTGCCACGCCGGAGGCCGTGTGAGCTGGAGTGACCGACCCGCACGCGCCGGCTGTGCCGCAGACAGGTGTTCCCCAGTCCACCCCAGAGTCGGATACATCGAAGTTCACGGTTGCCGTCAAGGCCGTTGTGGAATCCTCAGGCGCGCTGAAGGTCTGGGGTGAGACTGTCACCTGGATCGGCATAATCGCGATCTGTGCGCTCATCGACTTGCTGGAATCTTCAACAGAGGTTGCGGTCACGGTGACGGTGCCGCCGGAGGGGATTGCGGCCGGGGCGGTGTAGACCGTGGCGCTGCCGCTGGCGGTCAGCGCGGGACTGAACGATCCACAGGCGCTGCTGCCGCATGTGGCGGTCCAGTTTACGCCGGCGGCAATGGGATCGTTCGTCACGGTTGCGATCAGTTGCACTGATTCATCTACGCCCATCGCTGCTGGGGGCGGATTCGAGCTGAAGGCAATCGTGATGGGTTGCGGCAGGATGGTGAGGGTGACGCTGGTTTTCTCAGAAGGGTCGCTGGTCGCAGCCGCGGTCAGCGTGACCGTGTTCCCAATGGGAACATAGGCCGGTGCGGTAAAGATCATGTTGATGCTGCTGCCAACATGCACAGGATTCAACGTGCCGCAAACATTAGTCGTGTACGTCGGAACGGAACTGCCCCCGCAGGTCAGCAACCAGTCCACTCCCAGGGCGTTAGGGTCGTTGAGCACAGGCACGCTGATTGCCGCCGTCGCACTCACAATTACAGACGTCAACTGCCCGGGCTTGACTCCGCTGGGGTCCGTGACAGAGATTGCTCCGAGTTGTTGCTTGACCGCGGAGCATCCGCAAATTCCACAAAAAAGAAGCAACGAGAAAAGCAGGGCCGGGCTCGTGAGCCTCTTTGCCGCAGCCAGCCGCGAGCGGTGAACCAGGGTCGCTGAGATGCCCGTGGGCCAGACAGGCGTGGCGGTTGCGCCGGGGTCTCTGCCCGTTGCAATGAGACAATTAGGTTCTCCGCCCGACCCGATCGTATTGAAGCTCTTCATCGTCTTCCTCTTGGGCTCTGATACCGCTCCCGTTTGTGAACTGCCTGATTGAGCACAAATCTGTGATTCGCACTCGATTGCTAACGCCGCTTGTCTGCGTCAATCCTGCCGCGCTTTCAGATGTCCCTCGCGATGGATATCTTCTCGATTCGGGGACGCCTCAATGCGGCCCTGCGGAGACGACTGTCAGCGTTGCGCTGGATGTAACCGACGGCAGTGCCGTCGCGTGCGCGGTGATCGTCACAGTTGTTCCAGTTGGGATCTGGGCCGGCGCGTTGTATGTGCTGATGATGCCGGTGGTGAGATAGAGCGGAACCGGGCCGCTTAGGGTATGGGCGGGATTGAATGTGCCGCAAGCGCTATCGATGGAAACGCCGCCCGGTGCAGCCGCACTCCCGCAGGTCACCGTCCAGCTCACGCCCAGAAACTGATTGTCATTCGTCACGTCCGCCACTACATATACCTGGCCGTTAACTGCAAGCGAAGTCGGGGCCGTTACGCTCGCTCCAGATGCGGTCGTGAATTGAATCGCGCCCACCTGCGGCTTGGCCATTCCGCCGCACCCTGCCAGGGAGCAGAAGACAAAAAGAATTGGTGCGAGCGCAAGGGAGCGCAATGGTCGTGGGAGGCGATGTGCTCCACTGCAAGATTCGCTGATCAATGAAACTCCTGACATTTCATTTTGAGGAGAGACGAAAATGAGCGCCGGTCGATTGATTTCTGCCGAATTCAAAAAATAGCCATGTAGTCCAAAATACTGAGAGCAAATCAGCCCGGCCGATCCTCTGGCCAGGCTGAAGTGGACTCGCTGATACAGTCTGTCTACTTGGCGTCTCTGGCCAGTTCGCAAATACATTTCTCTTGATTGACCGCGCCCGGCAGGGTCGCTGCCAGGCGCGTCAATCGTCCATCCGAGTGCAGACCTGCGCGGCGGCGCGCAGGCTGTTGTTACGGCTTGGCGCCGTAGGTGTGAGAACTCGCATTCTGAGCAAGAACCGGGTTGACCGGCGCCGCCAGACCTACGAATTCGGTTACGTTGCTGTCGCCGCTGCCGTTGCCAAGCTGGCCCGTAGCAGTGGGATTGAGGCTGGTGGAGTTGACTACCCAGACGTTGCCTGATTGATCCACAGAAACTCCCCCGGGCTGGCCGAGCGCCGTGTAGGCCGTCCCGCCCACATAACCAAAGCAGCCGGGTGAGATGAGTGAGCCGTTGGGCTTCAACACCGAGATGTTCGCGTCGGTTGTGCCCGAGCATCCGGAGTTGGTGATGCCGCCCTGGTTAGCCATGTAGAAGTTGTTGTTGCCATCCACCGCAATGCCGGAGGGGGCAGCCTCGGAGCTGGGAAGGATCGACGAAGGGATGTTGTTGATCGAGGCTATAAGAGCATTGACCGGCTGGATGTTCAGCGTTCCCGCATTGCCCTGAGGAATCCAAAGAATACTGTTTGCTCCAAAGGCGGCATAGTTGCCAGGGCCGGAGAGATCGGCCTGCGTCGACGACGTATACGCTGAGCCGGTGTTCGTCAAAGCGCCGAAGTGGCCGTTGCCCTGATCCACATACCACACGTTGCCTAGATAGTCCGCGCCCAGAAACCCGGTCAGAGCATCGAAACCGGATGCAACCGGGAACCCGGACTTCACCACTCCCGCGCTGGTGGCGGCACTGATGTACTGGCCGCCGGCAACCCAGATGTTGTTGTTGCCGTCGATTGCGAGGCCAGAGGCCCCATCGCCCGATTTGCAAACCCCGGTGTAGGGGGTTGCGCTCAGCGGGCTGCCCGACTGGTTGAATGCGGCCAGGCAGGTGGTAGCGTCGGTGACCCACGCATTCCCGTTCAGGTCAATGGCAACCTGTTGCGGATCGATCAGAAGACCGCTGGTAGTCGCGCCCCAACCGCCCAGAGCAATGGGCGTGCTGTTCTTTGAGTTGGTGCCCGTTACCGTTGTCGTGGGCGAAAGCGGAGCGCCCAGGTTATTCAACTCCGTAACGGACTGTTGGGCGCCGTTCGGGATCCAAACGTTGCCCGTGCCATCAACCGCGATGTAGACGGAACCGGAATGGCTATATTTGTTGACGCCGCCCAGGCCGCCACCCGTGAAGTTCAGCGCCAGCGTGAGATCGTTCGGAAGCGTTGCAGGCATCGACGTGAGCAATGTCGGCTGGAACGGCGCAGTCGGCGCCACCAGGCCCATCAACGTGTTGATATTCGCCGCTGAACCGAGACTGGGATTGTGCGCGATATAGAGGGCCGCGTCCAGCGTGGTCTCGTTGGACTTGTTGCCGGTGATGGCGAACAGGCCGGTGCAAGCTGTCGGGGTGCCGTCGGTGTTCACGCAACCGGCCAGTGCGTCCGCCAGCGTGTTGATCGTGTCGTAGGGAACGATACTGCGGAAAGTGTCTGGAGTTGTGTTGGCTGGCGGATTCGCATACGCGGGCGTGACCTGGAGGGCTGCGCCGCTATTCAGACTCACCAGATTGTTGAAGGTCGCGAACGCATTCGCTAATCCAACTGAGTTGGTTGTGCTGACGCCTACATGCGTGGCATCCGTCATGAACGCGGCCAGCGAATAGGCGGTCGCGACGGTCGTCACTTCATTGATCACGACATAGCCGACATTGCCGATGTCGCTGCACGGTCCAAGCGCCGCAGTCAGGGCCAGTGCCTTGTTGTTGGTGCCGGCCGAGAGTCCAGGATTCCCACCCGTCGCCACCACGTACAACTCGTCATTCGTATTGGTGCAGGTGAATGACGGGTAGGTCCAGGTGCCGCTCCCGTCGGTTGAAGTGGTGGTCGACACCGGCGTGCCGCCAGACTGAACCGGAACCGCCGCGCTGCCATAGCCTGTAGCATTCGAGGCCGTCGATGCAACTTCGTAAATCTGTACCGTCGAGGCACCCACAGGGGATTGACCACCATGTACGATGCCGTTCAGGCCAGCCACCTCTCCGGGATCAATCGGAGAGGAACCGCCGCCGGTGAATGTCGAACTGCACCCCGAGAGGAGCAGAACGCTCGAAGAACTGAGAAGCACCAGACCCGCAAGTAGAATCTGCCGCCGAAAGCTCTTCACGAATGTCGGTAAACTGAATGACCTAGGTTCAATCACTGCGTAGCTCCTCACTTCAGCCGCGTCTTGCCCTTAACAGCCCGAGTCGGCCTATTCGTCAGGGGATGGATCGGATTCAATCGATGCTCTTGTCCGCTGAACCAACCACCGCTTGCCGGTTTGCATAGTCATGCGAAGCTTGTTGGAGGAGTCCTCTCTTCGGTTGCGGCCAAAGTGAAGATTTGCCTCCCAAGCCCCACTAAATCTCTTTTTCAAAAACCGTCCATTCGCTTTCACAGCTCATTCCGACTCTCCCGGTCCCACGTCGGTTTGATTTGCTGCTTCAATGCCCCGGCCTAGATTCTGAGCCTGTTTCTTTGAAGATCCCGATCGGTTGTTGCCGTGCCGAAGCAAGCTCACTTCGCTAGGCACAACTGTGTCGGCGGTCTAACGGCAATACTACGTCGGCGGATTTCAGCACGCTCGTAAAAATAGGATGAATTTCATTGCTCGACACTGAATAAGTGCCCTGTCAGCGAGATAGGTGCACGGTCAGCGAGGTTCATTGCATGCAGATCGGCATTCGACTGGCGGGCTTAAGTTACATTCAAGTTACAAGTCCCTTGCATCTTTGCGTCCCCTGCGCGCTTCAGACCTCGACGCTCATAAATACGTGTCAATTTTTCGTGAATTCCACCGCTTTAAACCGGAAATTGAATTGTTTTTCGGCGGTTGAACGTATAAGTGTGTCTGCGGATGTTTGTGGACATCTAGCCAACCGGTTCAGAGTCTGTCCTAAGTGAGTCAGCAAGCGGTGATCTCCATCCCGGCGTGAGAGCCGCGCAAAACTAGCAGTACTAGGAGCAGCAGAATGAAAATGAGGCAAGGTCTAATTGCAGTCGCTGCGATGCTCGTTTGCGTCGCGGTAAACCTCAACGCCGCAGCGGTTCGCCCTGTCGCCAACCACACCCGGCCCACTCCTGAAAGGGCCCATCCCCAAACGACGTGGAGCGCTGGCGTCAACGTCGTCGCCATCGGTTCCTCCGCTCTCTGGCTCGAAATCGGTCAGGCCTCGGCAACCAGCATGGGTTGCTCCTGGACCGCTGCCAAAGGCGTGGTCGTCGCCTATGACTCGCGCGTCGGCACAGCCCCCGGCACTGCGGAGAACGGCGCAACCTGGATCACCTGGACGCCCGGCACTGGCAGTTGCGCATCTCCCGGGACGGGCTTCGCGGTCAACGCCGAAATGAATACCGACTCCGTCATCGGCAACCGCTGCTACTTCGCAAATCCGCGGTGCACCATCAGCGTTCCCGCCGCGCAGGTCGGTGTCTCTGGCGCCAACTCGCTCACCGGAATCACTGACTACGCGTTGCCCGCGGCAGTTCAAACCGCCCTCAACAACCAGCCCTTTAACGCCGCCGCAACCGACATCCGCCCCGAAGACGCAAAGTTCGCTTCGCTCCGCTTGTTCACCGCCTGCGGCACCCCCATCGGCGGATCCAGCTCCCAGTACCTCGGCCTCGGTTATCAGGGAAGCTCCCCGGGAATTGGAACCACCATCAGTGGATCAACCCTTGGTCTCGGCAGCTCATTCCATGTCTACGATTTCAACCTGATGGGAACAGACCCAATCACCGGCAACACTCTGTCGGGCTCCTACATTGTGACTTCGGTCGGCGCCGCACCCATCGTGGTTTTTGTCAACCCGTCGGATGAAGCCGGCTTCGGCAGCCTTCTCACTTCAAACATCAATCGCTCCGTGCTCGCTGGCTACCTCGACGGTTCCTACGGCAGAGTGGCCGACATCAATGCCCAAACCGCTCCCGGTGGATCGACAGGCATTGCTTCAACCGTCTTTGTCCGCGAGCCGCTCTCTGGCACCTACAACACAATGGAATACTCGATTCCCAACAGCGTGGAACTGAAGTCTTCCCAGGATCTCGGACTCGCCGCGGTCACTGCCAACGGTGGAACCACCGGCACGATCGTTCCGGCTGCCTACTGCAACGGCGCAACGTGGTCTGCCTCTATGAATCCTCTGATCGAGACGGCATCGAGCCTGGGCCGCAGCGTCGGCAGCTCCAACCCCAACCCCGGCCGCTACCGCGCCATCGGCACCGGCAACGAAGTTGCCGCAGTGCTTGCCAACCAGGACAGTCTCGGCTACGCCTTCTGGAGCGCCGCCAACTTTGCCAAGGCCACCGCGACCACCGGCAAATACCTGACTGTCGACGGCGTCGACCCCATTCAAGAGAACTGGGTAGACGGACTCATTCCCACCAGCGGCAATGGACAACTCGGCAACGTGACCATGACCCACGTCAAGGATGGAACCTACCCCATCTGGTCGATTCTCCGCTTTGTGTCTGACGGATCCCTCAGCACACCCATCAACAACCTGGTGAACGCGGCTGCGGCCTTCCTCTCACCCAGCCAGCCGGACTTTGTCCACGCCAGTCAGCTCACCATCGTCCGCTCTCACTTTGCTCCTCCGTCCGTTAACTTCCCGTCCTGCGGCGGCACGGGCGGCGCGGGCACCGGTCAGCCCGCCAACGGAACCGGCACTGTGGTCGAGTGCGGCGGCGACGTAGGCGGCCTCGTCTACGGCATCGGATCCGACAAGGACTACAACACCGATACGGTCAGCCAGTACGGCAACATCGGCGAGCGTCAGTAGTCTCGGCTAACAGCATGCCTATCGATGGGCAGACCGGCAGAACCAGGCCGCTCTGCCCATCGCCATTTATACTGGGCCGGAATTCACTTCCACATCGTTTGTCAGGCCTCCTGTCAGGCCGGCCATCGTATGAACCGCGATTCAAACCGACAATCTCGTGCCAAGGATCAAATGTTGCGCTCTCTCGCTTTCCTCTCAATGATCGCCGTTCTGGCTACAGCCAATTGCCTCGCACAACCGGCAAATGCTTCGTCCGGCGTCTCCGCCGGCTCAAAGTCTCCCGCGCCGGCCGCAGCCGAACATCGGTCAGAGGATTGGACGAAGCTTCCCGTTGAACGCTCGGTCCTGAAGCCCCTGCTCAACGGCGCAGTGCTCGGCAAAATGGATACACCCTCGTATTCTCGGGAACTAGTCCGCTTCGAGTGGCGTTATGGCGATCCAATTGACATGTACATCGTCAAGCCCCATGGCGTGGACAAGCCGCGCGTCGTGCTCTACCTGTATAGCTTTCCATCCGACATTGATCGCTTCATGGATGACGGCTGGTGTAAGCGCGCCACCAAAGAGGGCCTGGCCGCCGTTGGGTTCGTCTCCGCGTTGACCGGCGACCGCTTTCGCAACCGGCCCATGAGAGAGTGGTTCGTCAGCGAATTGCAAGAGTCCCTCGGTTCCTCGGCACATGACGTGCAACTCATCCTCGATTACCTGGGCACACGCGACGATCTTTCAGCGAAGAAGGTCGGAATGTTTGGGCAGGGCTCCGGTGGTTCCATTGCGATTCTTGCCGCCTCGGCCGATCCCAGAATTGCAGCCCTCGATCTGCTCAACCCCTGGGGCGACTGGCCCGATTGGTTAAAGTCCTCGCCCGTGGTCCCCGAAGAAGAGCGGGCGCGCTACCTGACGCCGAAATTCCTGCAAAGCGTCTCGATGGTCGATCCCGTCAACTTCCTGCCTCAGCTTCAGGACCGCGCCGTGCGGGTGCAGCAGATTATGGACGACCCCGCGGTGCCGCCGGCAGCAAGAGACAAGATTGCCGACGCCGTCGCTCCTGAGAGACTGGCCCAATTTACGAATGCCTCTGCTCATCGCGAGGTGTGGAAGGTCACTGGACTCTGTGGTTGGTTTGCTGCGCAATTTCTGGTCGCACGGCAGCCCCAGCCCTCGGCGCCCACAACCGAACACAAGTAGCTCCTCCGCTAACAGTTGCTCGCTCCGCACCTGTTGATTCCCAAAGCAATCAATTAACAGAAAAATAATACCTGCACTCTCTTTGCCACTTGATATCCCATACCGCTGCGACAGACCATAGATAGACAAGGATGTTCCACCATTCCAATAAGTTGCGACGCATTTTCGCGCCTCTGCCTGAACCATGTTACCGGTACCTGAACGAGATTCGCGTGCAACACACCCGGAGTAGGATTGTCTGATATGAGTAACCTGCGCTCTAAGTCTCGTACGCTTGCGGCCTTCGTGTCCTTTGCTTTCTTGCTCGTGTCAGCCCCGGCAGCACGGGCGGCGTCAACGATCAGCAGCTTGAGTCCGAACTCCGCCACTGCAGGTGGCCCTGCATTCACGCTGACAATCAGCGGAACAAACTTTACTTCTGGAAGCACCGTGAAGTGGGGTACTACGTCACTGACGCCAACCGTTTCCGGAACCACCAAGATCACAGCGCCGGTCGCCGCGAGTCTGATTAAAACAGCAGGAACAGTGAAGGTAACCGTGACCACCGGTGGCGTGACCTCGGCCGCGGCAACTTTCACCATCAACGCTGCGTCCACCATTAGCAGCCTTAGCCCGAACTCCGCCACGGCAGGTGGCCCCGCCTTTACGCTCACCATCAACGGCGCCAACTTCACTTCCGCGACAACGGTCAAGTGGGGCACAACGTCGCTGACGCCCACCCTCTCCAGCGCCACAAAGATCACCGCGCCGGTCTCTGCGACTCTGATTAAGACAGCAGGCTCAGTGCAGGTCACCGTGACCACCGGCGGCGTAACCTCGGCTGCATCAACTTTCACCGTTAACCCTGCATCCACCATCAGCAGCCTCAGCCCGAACTCTGCCACGGCAGGTGGCCCTGCCTTTACGCTCACCATCAACGGCGCCAACTTCACCTCCGCGACAACGGTCAAATGGGGCACAACGTCGCTGACGCCGACCCTCGCCGGCAGCACAAAGATCACCGCTCCGGTCTCTTCAACCCTGATCAAAACAGCAGGCACCGCAAACGTGACGGTGACGACCGGCGGTGTAACCTCAGCCGCCTCAACTTTCACCGTTAACCCTGCATCCACGATCAGCAGCCTGAGTCCTACTTCAGCCACCGCCGGTGGCCAAGGATTTACGCTGACGATCAACGGCGCTAACTTCACTTCCGGGACAACGGTCAAGTGGGGCACAACCTCGCTGACGCCGACCCTCTCCAGCGCCACAAAGATTACAGCGCCGGTGGCTGCAACCTTGATTGCAACGGCAGGCACCGCAAACGTGACCGTGACAACCGGCGGTGTAACCTCGGCTGCCGCGACTTTCACCATTAACCCGGTCTCCACTCCCATCACCTTGAGCCCGAATTCAGCAACCGCGGGTGGTCCTGCATTTACGCTCACAATCAACGGCGCAAACTTCACCTCTGGAACTACCGTCAAGTGGGGCTCAACTTCGCTCACGCCCACAACCTTCAAGAGCAGCACGCAGGTGACCGTGCCGGTGACCGCACCCCTGATTGCAACAGCAGGCACTGCAAACGTGACAGCGACAACCGGCGGCGTGACTTCTACCGCGGCCACTTTTACGATCAACCCGGCCTCCACAATCAGCGGCCTCAGCCCCAACTCAGCCACCGCCGGCGGCGCTGGTTTCACGCTCACAATCAATGGCGCAAACTTCACCTCTGCAACAACGGTCAAGTGGGGATCCACCTCGCTCACGCCCACCCTCACGGGCACAACAAAACTCGCCGTGTCGGTAGCGGCACCCCTGATTGCAACAGCGGGAACTGCAAGCGTGACCGTGACTACCGGCGGCGTGACCTCTGCCGCGGCAACCTTTACGATCAACCCTGCCTCCACAATCAGTGGCCTCAACCCAAACTCAGCCACAGCCGGCGGCGCTGGATTCACGCTCACAATCAACGGCGCAAACTTCACTTCTGGCACAACGGTGAGCTGGGGTTCCACGCCGCTCACCCCGGCCACCCTTGTCAGCGCCACTCAACTCACTGCGCCGGTTGCTGCTGCTCTCATCGCATCCGCAGGCACGGTGAACGTAACAGTGACGACAGGCGGCGTGACCTCGGCCCCAGCCACCTTCACGATCAACCCCGCCTCGACGACCATCAGCCTCAGCCCGAACTCGGCTACCGCGGGCGGTAGTGCATTCACGTTGACCATCACAGGCCCCAACTTCACCGCTGGATCGACAGTTGCCTGGAATGCGACGCCCATTACGCCTGTGACCTTTGTCAGCGCCACCAAGCTCACCGTCCCGGTCTCCGCCGCTCTGATCGCAAATTCAGGCACTGCGAGCGTAACGGTAACAACCGCCAGCGTGACTTCGTCTCCTGCGACCTTCACAATCAATGCGCCATCGAAGGCGATTTGCACGAACGACGGGAGCGGAAACGCAAAATTGCAGGGAGCTTACTCTCTCCACTTCAGCCAGACCGACCCCGCCAACAACGGTCAACTTAGTATGACGATCGGGGCTTTCACGGCCGATGGCGCGGGGAACATCACTGCTGGTCAGTCTGACTCAAACAGTCCCTACTACAGCAGCGCGAAGCAAGCAACCTTTACGGGCAGCTATTCGATTGGCGGGGACGATCGCGGTCTGCTCACGCTGAATTACACAGGCGGAGCCACCTCTTACCTCTGCTTTGCACTGGATTCAATCTCCGGCGGAGTGGCCGCAAGCGGACGCCTGGTCGCGGATCAAACCAATGCCCAGATCGCCTCTGGCGCCATCGTGGCGCAGGGTTCAGGCGCCAACAGCTCGAGCTCGGTGAAGGGCAGCTGGGCATTCGGACTGCAAGGCATCAAGCTTGACGGAAACAACAGCAAGCCAACCCGGCAAGCCAGAGCCGGATATCTGACGCTGGACGGAAGCGGGCATATCAGCGCCGGCGAGTTGGACCTGAGCGGAGATAAGTACGACTCGGGCGGCACCCTGTCCAATGTCTATACTCCGCAGACCGGGCTCAGCGGCACATACACGATGAGCGCAAGCGGCCGAGGAACCATGGCGCTGACAATTGCTGCGTGCGGTTGCCCCTCCAACGCGGTCTTCTACGCGGCAGGGCCAGGCCAGATCCTGGTTCTCAGCACTGACCCCGGCGGCGTTGGCGGGGGTGCGGTCATGATGGGTAAGGCCTATCTGCGCACCAGTTCCACATTCACCAACGCCAGCCTCTCGGGCGCCAGCGTCTTCGTCGGCCAGGCCCTTACCAACACCAATTCCAGCAGCTACAGCAATCGCCTGATTGAAGCCGGCATCCTCAGTTGGAACGGGGCCGGAGCACTCACCGAAACAGCCGACCTGAATGACGCAGGCAACGTGACACTGCAACAAGCCTCCAGCGGAAGCTATTCGGTGGATGCAAGCGGTCGCGTCACCCTGAACCAGACAAGTCCCTCCGCCTATGCTTACCTCGTGGGTCCCAACCAGGGCTTCTCCGTTCGCGGAAATCTTGGAATCGATCTCCAATACTTCGAGAATCAAACAGCTCCCTCCGGCGGTTTCAATGCAAGCAGTTTGAGCGGAGGCTATTCGGACGGCTCACTCTGGTACGGTTTCGTGCAGCAGAAGGCCAAGAGCGGTGAGATTGTTTCGGACGGAGCCGGTGGGCTCACTGGATCGCTGGATGTCGACCCGCTGCTGGGCGGGACGGTTGATGTGATGCCGCGCAGCAGCGCATTTGACCACACCGAGAACGCCGGCCCAGTCGCCCGGAACCTGTCCGTGTCAGAAACCTACGCCCCCGCCGCAACAGGACGTTTCGTGGTAAGTTACGATTCTCTCCCGTGGCAAGCCGTCTACTTGGTATCTCCCAACAAAGGGTACGTGATCGACATCAGCGGCACGTCTTGGCAGCCACTGGAAGAGTTGAACCACCAATAGTCTCTGAGGCCGGCCTGCCTTCAGCAGGCCGGTTTCAAGGCCTGGGGCTGGGATTTGTGGATGCCACTTTTGAAACGGCCCAAGAGGAGCAGCACGCCCAGCCGCGTTGCAGGCGGCATAGGGCAGCCACAAATACACCGTTCTCGCCCGAGCGGGTGTGACTCCCCGGCGTCGCAGCAACACATCTTGAAAACGTGCTGGCATTGATACGGCTCATCAGTGCCGCGATTACGCGTCGTGGGCATATGTTACAAATGCAATAACATAACATCAACATCAAGTTATATTACAAAATGGTAACCATCCTGCCTCTTCTATTGGCGGGCAATTCGCTTCTATTTCTATGGAGCAGCATCGCCCTATGTCAATTTATGGTAAACAGCAATCTTTAACTAAACAGCGTTAATTCAACCATGATACGAATCACTAATCTTTAATCCTTTGATGATCCTATCTGTGATTAAGTGATAGCGTGAGACGAATTGGGACCACCGAGCGCAACTGCGGGCGCTGCACTACGTTACGCAGTGCGCTGACCTCGGTGTGCGATTGCGTGTCTTACGCCATGAGTTTGCGTGCCAACATCGTTCCTTCTGCCGCCAGGCATGGAGCGAGATTCAAGATTGTCGAACACCGAGGAGAGCTCTCGTGACGAACGCTAGGATATTCCGCAAGTTGATCGGGCTATTTGCATTGGCCATTGTGACCGCTTTGAGTGGATGGGCGCAATCGGCCGCGCCGCAGCGTGTCACGCAGCGAATTGACGAAAGTCAACTCAAAACGATCCCCGGCCACGTTCGACCGTTTCTCCAGGCGGGCGTCGATCATGGCCCAGTGGATGGCGGCGAGCGTATTGGCGTAATCATGCTGATGTTCGCCCGCACTCCCGAGCAGCAGCAGGATCTGGACGCGCTTGTGGACGAGTTGCACAACGTTCGTTCCCCCAACTACCACAAGTGGCTGACACCGGAACAGTTCGGCGAGCGCTTTGAGCCTGCCGATGAAGACGTGTTGGCCGTCAAGGCCTGGCTTGAGAGCAAGGGCCTGAGAGTGCTTGATGTTGTCCCATCCAGAACACACATTGCCTTCACCGGTACCGTGGGCCAGTTGCAGGATGCCTTCCACGTCCAGATTCACCACATTACGCTGAACGGGGAAAGCCATGAAGCTACCATCGACGAACCCCAGGTTCCGGCCGCCCTCGCGCCCGTGATCGGCGGACTTCACAAGCTCGACAACTTCTCACCCAAACCGCTCTTTAGCATGGTCGGCGCCTTTACAAAAGACCTCAAAACAGGGGTTTCAACGCCGGTTCCCGGCACCGTAGCAAGCCCCAGGGTTCCAGCCTTCACAAATGGAAACAGTGCAGATGCCTACTACGAACTGGCTCCCCACGACTTCTATACGGTTTACAACGAAAGCCCGCTATTGAATGCCGGCATCACAGGCGCGGGCCAGACGATTGCCGTCATTGAAGAGGCTCAGGTCGCAGCAGCTGACGTCGATGCCTTCCGCACCCAGTTTGGCTTGACTCCCTACCCCAAAACCCCGAGCCCAGAGCAGGGAGGCGTCAACTACCTCTATGGATCCGGAAGCGGCCTCAATGGCTATGCGTCGTGCTCCGCTCCGGCTTCGCAAGCTCTAGGAAAAAGCAGCGGCGAGGAGTCTGAAGCCGACATCGATCTGCAGTGGGCCGGTGCGGTGGCGCCAAATGCCACCGTTGACCTTGTCGCCTGCGGCAGCGCCAGTGACGGCGAAAGCGCCGCAATCGGCAGCTTGGGGATTGACCATAGCGCGCAATACATCGTGAATTTCCTCTCTGGCGACGTGGTCGCGGCCAGCATGAGCTATGGTGAGTGCGAAAGCGACATGACCGGCGCCGCCGGCATCGGTGTTGGCTACTACAACGCGCAATGGGAGCAGTTCGCGGCTGAGGGCATCACTGCGGTTGTTTCCGCGGGCGACAACGGCAGCCAGCGGTGCTATCAGCTCAACAAGGCAGCTGCGCCTCAGTTTCTACCGGTCAATGGGCTTGGCAGTTCGGCCTACAATGTTTCCGCCGGAGGCACTGAATTCGCTGATACCTATATCTCAAATAACTACACCATGAGCCCATCTTCCACTTGGTGGAACCCAACCGATACCACCAGGCACTCGACAGCAGTTGCCTATGTTCCCGAAACTGCCTTGAGCGGATATTGCTCCAACGCTCTTTTTGCCTCGTACCTGCGGAATGCCGGCAGCAACGCCTCGCCGGATGCACTCTGCAAGAGTTCTGCTGCCGGATCAAAGGGTGGCACTCAGGCTGCCGTGAGCGGCGGAAACAGCGCCTATACTTTCATCCCGACCTGGCAGAGCGTTTACGGCGTTGGCATCAAGCCGAACGCATCCCCCCTTCGCAATCTGCCAGACATCTCCATGTTTGCATCAAGCGGCCTTTGGGGACACTTCCTGCCCTATTGCCAGTCTGACCTATACCCCTGCACGCATACCAATGCCATGAGCGCATCCGGTCTGGGGGCTGGGGGAACATCGTTCGTCGCCCCACAGTTCGCCGGCCTCATCGCGCTGGTCAGCCAAAAGACCAACTCCCGCCAGGGCCAGGCCGCCTACACAATTTACGATCTGGCGGCCCATGAATTCGGAACCGTGGCAAGTCCCAAACCGTCACAAGTGGCGGCCTGCTCCGCATCAGGGCAGAGCGCTGGCATCGAGAACTCCTGCATCTTCCACGACGTCTCAGACGATTTGCCGAGCCTGCAGGGCGGCTTTGCGGTCACGCAGAGCAATCAGCGCGGAGTCTCAGCTTTGGCTGCGAAATCGGGCGAGAAGCTTGCCAATGGGGCAACGCCTGGCTATGACAATGCCACTGGCCTGGGCAGCTTCAACATCGCCAATCTGATTGAAAGGTGGAATGCGCCCACCGCCCCCTTCGCCAGCAAGACGGCACTCAAATCGAGCGTTGACAAAATTCTTCCCACCAGCGCTGCGACCCTGACCGCAACTGTCGCAGCCACTGGCCGCGGCGGCATGGCCGTCCCTGCCGGCAAGGCGCAGTTCTTTCTGGATTCAACTTCGGGCACGTTCCTCGGATCGAGTTCGATCGTCTCGAATTGCTCGGGTAGCGGGCCCAATGCGATGTGCAGTGGCGTTGCAACGCTCACCTTGCCGGGTAAAGCTCTAAACCCTGGCTCAAACAATGTGATTGCCTATTTTCCAGGCGATGGCGCCAACGACGACTCCTCCACTTCCGATACGGTACACGTCGACCTCGCCTCCACTCAGACCATCTCATTCACGGCGCCAACCACCGTGGTTTACGGTGCTTCACCCATCACATTAAGCGCGACCGCTACCTCCGGCCTTCCAGTTACCTTCTCGCTGGTTTCAGGCCCTGCTACCCTTACCGGCAATGCCCTCAACTTCACCGGCGCAGGTTCGGTTCTGGTTCAGGCCGATCAGGCCGGTAATGGCATCTATGGCGCAGCGGACCCGGTGCAGCAGACCATCTTGGTAACTCCGGCGCCCCTCTCGATTTCCGTAGCAAGTGCATCCGTGCCATACGGCACCGCGCTGCCGACATTTACCAGCACTCTCACCGGGTTGGTGAACGGGGACGAGACCGCGGATGCGCACGCTTCTGTGCATAGCCTCGCAGCCCGACCGGCCTTGAAGGGCACGGTCGATGGCGGTGGCATCGATCTGATCGTCACCTATTCAACAACTGCCAACGCATCTGCTCCGTACAGCAACGTGGGGACCTACCCCATCAAGGCGACATTGAGCGGAGCGGCAGCGGGCAACTACACCATCACAACCAACACTCCTGGCACGCTGACCATCAATAAAGTCGCCTTGACGGTGACGTCAGCTGATGCCAGCGGCCCGTATGGCAGCGCTCTGCCCACGCTCACCGGCACCGTCACTGGAACAGTCAACGGCGACACAGTTGGCACAACGCTTGCGGTGTCCTACTCCACTACAGCCAGTTCCACCGCTCCTTTTTCCAACGCAGGCACCTACCCCATCACCGCGTCTGTGAGCGGCGCTTCAGCTGCCAACTACACCGTCACCAACACCCCCGCGACGCTGACCATCAACAAGGTATCTTTGTCCATCACCGTGGCCAACGCCAGCGGCGCCTACGGCAGCGCTCTGCCCGCGTTTACCAGCACGATCAACGGGCTTGTCAACGGAGACGCCAGCGCGGATGCATTCGGATCTGTGCACAGCCTTGCAATCCATCGGGCGGTGAAAGGCACCGTCGATGGCGGTGCCGCGGATCTGACCGTCACTTATTCCACGACGGCGAATTCCACAGCGCCCTACAGCAACGCCGGCACCTATCCAATCACGGCAACCCTGAGCGGCGCGGCAGCAGGCAACTACACCGTTTCCAGCAACACGCCCGGCACGCTGACCATCAACAAGGCCGGTTTGACCGTAACCGTGGCCAACGCCAGCGGCGCCTATGGCAGCGCACTGCCCACCCTGACCGGCTCCGTCACAGGAACGGTCAACGGCGACACGGTCGGCACAACGCTGGCGGTGTCCTATTCCACCACTGCCAGTTCCACGGCACCATATTCCAACGCCGGCGCCTACCCCATCACTGCGTCTGTCAGTGGCGCCTCAGCCGGCAACTACACGCTGACCAACACGCCGGGCACGCTGACCATCAACAAGGCCGGCCTCACCGTGACCGTAGCCAACGCCAGCGGCCCCTACGGCAGCGCTCTGCCAACCTTTACCAGCACGATCAACGGGCTTGTCAATGGAGACGCCAGCGCGGATGCAATCGGATCGGTGCACAGCCTCGCAATCCATCGGGCGGTGAAGGGAACAGTCGATGGCGGCGCCGCGGATCTGACCGTTACTTATTCCACTACGGCCAATTCCACAGCCCCCTACAGCAACGCCGGCACGTATCCAATCACGGCAACCCTGAGCGGCCAGGCTGCCGGCAACTACACGATCTCCAGCAACACACCCGGCACACTCACCATCAACAAGGCTGCCCTCACCGTAACCGTAGCCAACGCCAGCGGCCCGTACGGCAGCGCTCTGCCCACGCTCACCGGCTCAGTTACAGGCACAGTGAACGGCGACTCCCTGGGCACGACACTCGCGGTCTCCTATGCCACCACCGCCAAATCGTCCAGCCCCTACAGCAACGCCGGCACCTATCCCATCACCGCATCCGTCAGTGGCGCCTCAGCCGGCAACTACACCGTTACCAACACGCCCGGCACGCTGACCATCAACAAGGCTGGCCTCACCGTGACCGTGGCCAACGCCAGCGGCTCGTACGGCAGCGCACTGCCCACACTCACCGGCTCCGTCACAGGCACCGTGAACGGCGATGCGGTCGGCACAACCCTCACCGTCTCCTACTCCACAACGGCCAGTTCCTCTGCTCCTTACAGCAACGCCGGCACCTATCCCATCACCGCCACGCTCGGCGGCAGCTCCCTGAGCAACTACACACTCACCAACACGCCCGGCACGCTGACCATCAACAAGGCCGGCCTCACCATCACGGTGGCCAACGCCAGCGGCCCGTACGGCAGCGCTCTGCCGACATTTACCAGCACGCTAGGCGGCCTGGTGAATGGGGACGCCAGTGCAGACGCACGCGGGTCTATTCACAGCCTCGCCGTTCACCGTGCCGTTCAGGGTTCTGTCGATGGCAGCGGTGATCTGACCGTCATTTACGCGACCACGGCCAATTCCACAGCGCCCTACAGCAACGCCGGCACGTATCCAATCACGGCAACCCTGAGCGGTGCAGCAGCGGGCAACTACACGATCTCCAGCAACAGCCCCGGCACGCTGACCATCAACAAGGCGGCTCTGACCGTAACCGTGGCCAACGCCAGCGGCCCATACGGCAGCGCACTGCCCACCCTGACCGGCTCCGTCACCGGAACGGTCAACGGCGATACAGTCGGCACAACGCTCTCGGTGTCGTATGCCACCACCGCCAAATCGTCCAGCCCCTACAGCAACGCCGGCACCTACCCCATCACCGCATCCGTCAGTGGCGCCTCAGCCGGCAACTACACCGTTACCAACACCCCGGCGACGCTGACCATCAACAAGGCCGGCCTCACCGTAACCGTGGCCAACGCCAGCGGCTCGTATGGCAGTGCACTGCCCACGCTCACCGGCACCGTCACTGGAACAGTCAACGGCGACACGGTCGGCACAACGCTGGCGGTGTCCTATTCCACCACTGCCAGTTCCACGGCACCTTATTCCAACGCCGGCACCTATCCGATCACCGCGTCCGTCAGTGGCGCCTCAGCCGGCAACTACACACTCACCAACACGCCCGGCACGCTGACCATCAACAAGGCCGGCCTCACCGTAACCGTAGCCAACGCCAGCGGCCCATACGGCAGCGCTCTGCCCACCCTGACCGGCTCCGTCACAGGAACGGTCAACGGCGATACAGTCGGCACGACGCTCTCGGTGTCGTATGCCACCACCGCCAAATCGTCCAGCCCCTACAGCAACGCCGGCACCTACCCAATTACAGCCACGCTCGGCGGCAGTTCCTTGGGCAACTACACGATCTCCAGCAACACGCCCGGCACACTCACCATCACCAAGGCCGGCCTCACCGTGACCGTGGCCAACGCCAGCGGCCCATACGGCAGCGCACTGCCTACCCTGACCGGCTCCGTTACAGGCACAGTCAACGGCGATACGGTCGGTACAACCTTGACCGTCTCCTATGCCACCACCGCCAAATCGTCCAGCCCCTACAGCAACGCCGGCACTTACCCAATTACAGCCACGCTCGGCGGCAGTTCCTTGGGCAACTACACGATCTCCAGCAACACGCCCGGCACACTCACCATCACCAAGGCCGGCCTCACCGTAACCGTGGCCAACGCCAGCGGCTCGTATGGCAGCGCACTGCCGACGCTCACCGGCTCCGTCACAGGAACGGTCAACGGCGACACGGTCGGCACCACGCTGACCGTCTCCTATGTCACCACCGCCAAATCGTCCAGCCCCTACAGCAACGCCGGCACTTACCCAATTACAGCGACGCTCGGCGGCAGTTCCTTGAGCAACTACACGATCTCCAGCAACACGCCCGGCACACTCACCATCAACAAGGCCGGCCTCACCGTAACCGTGGCCAACGCCAGCGGCTCGTATGGCAGTGCACTGCCCACACTCACCGGCTCAGTCACAGGCACAGTCAACGGCGACACGGTCGGCACCACGCTGACCGTCTCCTATGCCACCACCGCCAAATCGTCCAGCCCCTACAGCAACGCCGGCACCTACCCAATCACAGCAACGCTCGGCGGCAGCTCCCTGGGCAACTACACGATCTCCAGCAACACGCCCGGTACACTGACCATCAACAAGGCTCCGCTTTCCGTTAAGGCCAACAACGCTACGAGGGCGTTTGGCCTCCCAAATCCTGCTTTTAGCGCTGCGATCACGGGTTTTGTGAATGGCGATGCGCAAAGCGTGGTCAGCGGCGCACCTTCCTTAACAACCGCAGCCACCTCGGCCTCCCCCGTGGGCAACTACCCAATCACCCCGACGCTGGGATCTCTGCAAGCCTTGAACTACTCCTTCAATTTTGCAACAGGCACTCTGACTATCACACAAGCAACCCCAGCGATTGTCTGGGCAACTCCGGCTGCCATCACTTACGGCACTGCGCTCAGCTCAACGCAATTGAATGCCACCTCAAAGGTGCCAGGAACCCTCACCTACACCCCCGTCTCGGGAACGGTCCTGACGGCCGGATCGCAAACCCTCTCGGTCAAGCTCACACCGACTGACTCAACCGACTACACCACAGCCACGGCGACGGTCACGCTCACCGTCAACAAGGCAACCCCAGCGATTGTCTGGGCAACTCCGGTTGCCATCACTTACGGCACTGCCCTCAGCTCAACGCAATTGAATGCCACCTCAAAGGTGCCAGGAACCCTCACCTACACCCCCGTCTCGGGAACGGTCCTGACAGCCGGATCGCAAACCCTCTCGGTCAAGCTCACACCGACTGACTCAACCGACTACACCACAGCCACGGCGACGGTCACGCTCACCGTCAACAAGGCCACCCCTGCGATTGTCTGGGCGCCTCCGGCTGCCATCACCTACGGCACTGCCCTCAGCTCAACGCAATTGAATGCCACCTCAAAGGTGCCAGGAACCCTCACCTACACCCCCGTCTCAGGAACGGTCCTGACGGCCGGATCGCAAACCCTCTCGGTCAAGCTGACACCGACTGACTCAACCGACTACACCACAGCCACGGCGACGGTCACGCTCACCGTCAACAAGGCAACCCCTGCGATTGTCTGGGCGCCTCCGGCTGCCATCACCTACGGCACTGCCCTCAGCTCAACGCAATTGAATGCCACCTCAAAGGTGCCAGGAACCTTCACCTACACCCCGGCTGCCGGAACCGTCCTCACGGTTGGATCCCACACACTGTCGGTCAAGCTGACACCGACTGACTCAACCGACTACACCACAGCCACGGCCACTGTCTCACTGACCGTCAACCCCGCCCCGAGCTTTACCCTGGGCGCCTCCCCAACCTCCCTCACCATCGCCCGGGGAGCTTCGGGCAAGTCCACCATCACGGTGACCAGCCACAATGGATTCACCGGAAATGTAACCTTGGCCGCCTCTGGATTGCCCAGCGGCGTCACCGCGGCCTTCGCCACGAACCCCACAACGGGCACCAGCGTGCTCACTCTGAAGGCAAGCAGCACTGCAACCATTGGAGCTGCTGTTGTCACCGTCAAGGGAACATCTGGATCCTTATCTGCCAGCACCACCATTGCTCTGACGGTAACCAAATAATCCCGGCGCGCGAAAACCCTGAGGGGAAGCGCCGACACCATAACCCCAGTGGCCGCACTCGGCCATTGGGGCTGAAACAGGAAGAATGTTGGCCTCTGGCCTGGAAGCGGACTCTTGCGTTGGTCCGCGTCTGGGTTGCACACTTCCGGCTCGGCTGCGACGAACTCACAGCCAGCAAGACCCACAGGACCGGTGTCAGAGCTGGCATCTTATCCTTCACCGGTCTTCATGCGGGTATGCGGTTTTGCTTCCGTCAAACTCGCCCACGCTGCAAGCAGTTTGAACCTCTCCTGTTTGCAGCGTGGATCTTTTGTCCCCGCCCTCCCACCATCCCCCTCATCGAAATCGAACCTGAGTTTCCGCTCCCCCTTTCAAGCGGTGGTGTAGTTGGTTGAGTCAGATTGAGGTGCTTCCTGTTCGGAATGGCAAATGGGCGCGAGGGCAACACGCCATTCGCTTTCCGTGCCTCCATCGCCCCAGCTCCCGGGAACGGCTCCGCTCACTTGAACCCAGGCGGGGAAGCGCGCATTGTGCTGCCTTCCCGCCAGTCCCGCGCCTTCTGCTGAGCACTGTTGAACCAGGCAACTGCTTGCCGATCCGCGATTCGCCGCCCGCCCGTTTTCAGAGCCGCTTCGGCCAGGCAAACTCCTGATTGGCAGGCTTCTAGGTGCTCGGCCCTATGCGACACCAGCAGGCTCTCCATCCCGCCTCAGGCTGTTTCGAGCAATCCGAAGATTAACGTGTGAAAACTGTTATATTGAAGGTGGCAATCGGTTCAGCAGCTCTCATAGCATCTGCCACTTCTTCTGCGATTTGTCAGCAAAATGCTTCACAGTTATCTGTCACCCTGCTGATAATAAAGAAGATCGAACGCTCCTGCGTGAACCGGTTGAATCCACTCCGCGGAGAGGCAATGCAGGCGATCCTAGCGCTCGAAGACGGGCGCATATTCCGTGGCTGCGGCTATGGCCACCCAGGCGAATGCCAGGGCGAGGTTGTTTTTAATACTTCCTTAACCGGATACCAGGAGATCGCCACCGATCCCTCCTACGCCGGTCAAATCGTCGTTCTCACCAATCCCCAAATCGGCAACTACGGCACCAATCAGGCAGACAACGAAGCGGCCAAGCCCTATATTGAGGGCCTGATCGTCCGCGAGTTCTCCCCCATTAGCTCCAACTGGCGCTCGGAGCAGGTCACCGACGAGTACATGGAGCGGTATTCCGTCCCGGTTCTGGCCGAGATCGACACCCGCGCCCTGGTTCGCCACCTCCGCACCCACGGCGTCATGCGCGGCGTCATCTCCACCAACGTCGCCGACCCCGACGCCCTCATCCAGAAGGCAAGAAGTATCCGCAAGATGGATGGAACCGACCTTGCCCGCGTCGTCTCCACCAGGACCATCTTCCCCTTTGATGCTGACGACAGCCGCAATCAATCCGGCGACCCCCTTCTTTCCACCGCTCTCGTCCAAGACCCGGGAGTGCGGAAGCACCATGTGGTGGCGTATGATTTCGGCATCAAACTTAACATTCTGCGCATGTTAACGCGCGAAGGCTGCCGCGTCACCGTCGTTCCGGCTGAAACCTCCGCCGAAGACGTCTTCGACCTCAAGCCCGACGGCGTCTTCCTCTCCAACGGCCCCGGCGACCCCGAGCCGGTCGACTATGCCGTTCGCGCCATCCGCAAGTTCCTCGGCCGAGTCCCGGTCTTCGGAATCTGCCTCGGCCATCAACTCACCGGCCTGGCTCTCGGCGGCAAGACCTACAAACTCAAATTCGGCCACCACGGCGGCAACCATCCGGTCCGTAACAATGCCACCGGCAAGGTCGAGATCACAGCCCACAACCACAACTTCGCCGTCGATCCCGACTCCATCAATCTCAGCGAAGTCGAGCTTACGCACGTCGATCTGAACGACCAGACCCTCGAAGGCCTGCGCCACAAAACGCTCCCTTTGTTCAGCGTTCAGTACCACCCCGAAGCGGCCCCAGGGCCCCACGATTCCCACTACCTCTTCCATGACTTTCGCCGGATGATGGAGGAGTGGAAATCATGAGCGGACTCGCTGCCAGAAGGGAAGGGCCGGAGCCAGGAACAATCCTCATCCCGGAATTGGATCTAACTTCCTTCCTGCGGGAGCCACTTCTTTCCGAATCCCTTGACCAGACCGAGATTCCCCGGTTGGCCCGCAATTCCGAAGCAATGCACCTGCTGGAGCAGGTGCTCCTAAGAATCCCAACAAGCCACTATCTGGTGCACGGGGATGCGCGAGAGATGCGTAGCCTCCTGCCGGAGAGTGCACACTTGGTCTTGACGTCGCCTCCGTACTGGACTCTCAAGAAATACGATGAGGCCGAAGGACAGCTCGGCCATGTTAGCGGGTACGACGATTTCCTTGCGGAACTGGAGTGCGTTTGGCGGCGATGCTTCGATCTTCTTGTTCCCGGCGGGCGGCTAGTTTGCGTTGTCGGCGATGTGTGTTTATCGCGGCGGCAAAATGATGGCCGGCACACTGTTGTGCCCCTCCATGCATCCATCCAAGAGCTTTGCCGCAGGGTCGGGTTCGACAATCTGGCGCCAATTATCTGGCACAAGATAGCGAATGCCGTCTATGAGGTCTCAGGCGGAGGGGGCTTTCTTGGCAAGCCATACGAACCTAACTCCGTAATCAAGAATGACGTCGAATACATCCTCATGTTCCGCAAGCCAGGTGGGTATCGAAAACCGACTGCCGCCAAGCGCCTGCTCTCCGTTATCAGCGCGGAAAACTACCAGACTTGGTTTCAGCAGATTTGGACCGGCCTCACTGGGGCATCAACAAAAGACCATCCGGCGCCCTATCCCCTCGAATTAGCCGAGCGTCTGATCCGGATGTTCAGCTTTGCAGGGGACGTTGTTGTTGATCCATTCTCGGGCTCGGGAACAAACGCAATTGCAGCGACACGAACCGGGCGGCACAGCATCGGCTATGAAATCAGCAGCAAATATCACCAAATGTCGGTTGCTCGTTTTTACCGCGAAACTGGCGGGCTCTTCTGGCACCCGGAAGTGACACAAGTGGAGGAGCCATGAGCTTGCAGCCCCAGTGGGAAGAACGCCTCCACGCTGCTGTCAGGCATTTCTGGGGAACGCGTGGTAACCAAGCAAAGCGCCAGGGTGCAAAATCAGGCACGCGGAACGCAGGAAACCGCACTGCGGTCACTGGTGGAAAGCAGATGGACGGGTTTGTCGGGCTAGTCCGGGACTTTCTCCTTGAGTGTGGAATCGGCGAATCCAGCATCTTCTGTAACCAGGCAGTTGAACTCCCAGGCTGGTTCCGGGCCGAGAAGAAATGGGACCTTCTGGTTGTCGTCAAAGGGCAGCTGATCGCGGCGATGGAATTCAAGTCGCAGGTTGGTTCCTTTGGGAACAACTTCAATAACAGGACTGAGGAATCACTGGGAAGCGCAACCGACATCTGGACCGCATACCGCGAAGGCGCATTTGCTCCGTCGCAGCGGCCCTGGCTGGGGTACGTCATGGTGCTTGAAGAAGTTGCACGATCACTGAGTCCGGTTGGGGTCAAGGAACCGCATTTTCCAGTCTTTCCGGAATTCCGCGATGCTTCCTATGCAAAACGGTATGAGATTTTGATGACCAAATTGGTGAGGGAACGAATGTATGACAGCGCGGCCCTCTTGCTCTCAAATCAAACGTCCGCAAAGGATGGGAGCTATCGTGAACCATCGGCGGAACTAAGTTTCGAAAGTCTATTAACCTCGCTCAAGGCGCGAGCCATGGCAACCGTAGGAGCTTCAGACTAGACCATGCCACGCAGAAATGACATACAGAAGATCCTCGTAATCGGCTCCGGCCCTATCGTCATCGGCCAGTCGGCCGAGTTCGACTACTCCGGCACGCAGGCCTGCAAGGCGCTCAAGCAGGAGGGCTATGAGGTGGTGTTGGTCAACTCAAACCCGGCCACCATCATGACCGACCCCGACCTCGCCGACCGGACCTACATCGAACCCCTCACCCGCGAGTACGTCGAAGAGATCATCCGTCTCGAAGCTGCCATGCTTGCCGCCGACCCCAAATCCGGCAAGTTCGCCCTGCTCCCCACCGTCGGCGGCCAGACCGCTCTCAACCTCGCCGTCGACCTCGCCGACGCCGGCATTCTGGACAAATACAACGTCGAGCTGATTGGCGCCAAGCTTGAAGCCATCAAGAAGGCCGAAGACCGCCTCCTCTTCAAAGACGCCATGCTCCGCATCGGCCTCGACGTCTCCAAGTCCGCCCTCGTCAACAACCTTCGCGATGGCCTCGACTTCGCCGCCAAGCTCGGCTTTCCCGTCCTCATCCGCCCCAGTTTCACCCTCGGCGGCACCGGCGGCGGCATCGCCTACAACCGCGAAGAGCTCCTCGAAATCCTCGCCCGCGGCCTCGATCTTTCTCCGGTCCACGAGTGCCTCATCGAAGAGAGTGTCCTCGGTTGGAAGGAATACGAGCTCGAGGTCATGCGCGACCTCGCCGACAACGTCATCATCATTTGCTCCATTGAGAACTTCGACCCCATGGGCGTCCACACCGGCGACTCCATCACCGTCGCCCCGGCCCAAACCCTCACCGATCGCGAATACCAGAAGATGCGCGACGCGGCCATCGCCGTCATGCGCGAGATCGGCGTCGAGACCGGCGGCTCCAACGTCCAGTTCGCCGTCAACCCTGTCGACGGCCGCATGACCGTCATCGAGATGAACCCGCGCGTCTCGCGATCCTCGGCTCTCGCGTCCAAGGCCACTGGTTTTCCCATCGCCAAAATCGCGGCCAAACTTGCCGTCGGCTACACCCTCGATGAAATCCCCAACGACATCACGCGCAAAACCCCTGCCTGCTTCGAGCCCACCATCGACTACGTCGTGGTCAAGATCCCCAAGTGGCAGTTTGAAAAATTCCCCGGCGCCGATGACACCCTCGGCCCGCAGATGAAGTCCGTCGGCGAAGTCATGGCCATCGGCCGAACCTTCAAAGAAGCCCTCATGAAAGCCTGGCGCGCCCTCGAAACCGGCAAAAAAACCGGCGCCGAAGTCATCGAACCTCGCCGCCTCACCCAGATGCTGGTCACGCCCAAGCCCGACCGCCTCGGCTACATCCGCTACGCCTTTGAGCGCGGCATGAGCGTACGCGAAGTTGCGCGCCTCACCACCATGGACCCCTGGTTCCTCCATCAGTTGCGTCAGATCACCATGGAGCAGTTGGCAATCGCAAACACGACTCCAAAAGATATAAGCGCGGAGCAACTGCGCCAACTCAAGCGCCTCGGCCTCAGCGACGAGCGCATCGCCACCGAGTGGAAACTCGAAGGTCACGCCGGAACCCAGCAGGTGAGGGAACTGCGCGAGAGCAAAGGTATCAAGCCCGTCTTCAAACTCGTTGACACCTGCGCCGCCGAGTTCGAATCCGTCACCCCCTACCTCTACTCCACCTACGACGAAGAGGATGAGGCGCCGCCCACCCAAACCCCCAAGATCATCATCCTTGGCTCCGGTCCCAACCGCATTGGCCAGGGCATTGAGTTTGACTACTGCTGTTGCCACGCCGCCTTCGCCCTCAAAGACGACGGCTACGAAACCATCATGGTCAACTGCAACCCTGAGACCGTCTCCACGGACTACGACACCAGCGACCGGCTCTACTTTGAGCCCCTGGTTCTTGAAGACGTGCTCGCCGTCTATAACCACGAAGCCCAATCCGGCGCCCAGATTGGCATGATCGTCCAGTTCGGCGGCCAAACGCCGCTCAACCTGGCCAAGCGCCTGCTCGCAGCCGGCGTCCCCATCATCGGCACCTCCCCCGAGTCCATCGATCTCGCTGAAGATCGCAAGCGTTTCGGCAGGCTCCTTGAAGATCTCGATATTCCCCAGCCTGCCGGTGGCACCGCCACCAGCGTGGAAGAAGCCCTCGCCGTAGGCGAGCGCATTGGCTACCCTGTGCTCGTTCGTCCCAGCTACGTCCTCGGCGGCCGCGCCATGGTCATCGCCTATGATGCGCAGGCCGTCGCGCAATATATGACGCAAGCCGTGGAGTACTCGCAGGAGCGCCCGGTCCTCGTCGATCACTTCCTCGAGAACGCTGTCGAAGTCGATGTGGATGCGCTCTGCGACTCGGAAGATGTCCTCATCGCCGGCATCATGCAGCACATTGAAGAGGCCGGCATTCACTCCGGCGACTCCTCCTGCGTGCTGCCTTCAGTCAGCATCCGCGAAGAGACGCTCAATGTCCTGCGCACCTACACGCGCAAGCTGGCCCTCGCCCTCAAAGTCATCGGCCTGGTCAATCTGCAGTTCGCCATCCAGCGCGACGCTGACGGCCACGACCATGTCTACGTCATCGAAGTAAACCCCCGCGCCTCGCGCACCGTGCCTTACGTCTCCAAGGCAACCGGCATTCCCCTCGCCAAGATGGCCGCCCGCCTCATGACCGGCCGCAAGCTCCGCGAACTGCTTCCCGAGCAACTCGCCACCGGCAACGATCTGCCAACCGGAACCCACTACTACGTCAAATCGCCCGTCTTCCCCTGGTCCAAGTTCGGCGGCGTCGATACAGTGCTCGGCCCTGAGATGAAGTCCACAGGCGAGGTGATGGGCGTCGCCGCAACCTTCGGCGAGGCCTTTGCCAAAGCGCAACTCTCCGCCGGCCAGATGTTGCCCACTGCCGGCACCGTCTTCTTCAGCGTCAACGACCATGACAAGCCCCTGGCCACTGAACTGGCCCGCCGCTACGTCAACCTCGGCTTCCGCATCGTTGCCACTGAGGGCACCGCCAACGTCCTTGAAGCAGCCGGGCTCAGCGTCGAGAGGGTCTTCAAAGTCAAAGAGGGCCGCCCCAACGTCGTCGATCTCATCAAGGGTGACCGCATCCAGCTCATCATCAACACCCCGCGCGGCCAGGACACTTTCTTTGACGAGAAGGCCATACGACGCGCCGCCGTGCTGGCCCGCATTCCCACCATCACCACCATCGCCGCCGCCCAGGCTGCCGCTGAGGGCATCGCCGCCCTGCAAAAGAACCAGACCACCGTCTACGCCTTGCAGCAACTCCACGCCGCGTTCAGCATTTGACGTGCCCCATCCGCTCCTGTCGAGATGTTGACCGGATTCAATTTACGAGGAGGAACCACTGATGGATATTCATCCGCCCGCCGGGCGAGTCGACTCAATCAAAGAGTTCCTCACTCACATCCTCATCGTCACCATCGGTATCCTGATCGCGCTCGGCCTTGAAGGCATCCGCGAGACCTGGCGCGATCACGTTGCCGTCTCCGAGGCACGCGAGAGCTTTCTCGCGGAGCTGATGCTCGATCGCAAGCAACTCGCCCAGGATCAGGAAGGTGTGCGCCAGACCAACACGCAGCTCGATCAGGTCCTTGCCGCCATGCCGCAGTTGGTCAAATCCCCAGCCGAGCTGCAGAAGCGAACCGCCCAGTTAAATCCCGGCTTTTACTTCTTCCGCACCACTGCCTGGGAGTCAGCCCTCTCCAGCGGCGCGCTTGCCCACATGCCCAGCGACGAGCTTGACCGTTTCATGGACGCGTATCTCAGCGTGAAGAACTATCAGGAGGCTTCTCGCGGAACGGTCCCCGTGTGGATTGAGGTGCAGACCTTCTTCCCAAGCCACCGCACCTACAGCGCAGAGGATGCGGCCAATGCCGAGCAAAAACTCCGCAATCTCAAAATGGGGATGATGGTGCTTCAGCACCTCGGCCAGGAGATGTCAGCAGGCATTGACGGCGCAACCAAAGCCCGATAGCCTCATTTCTTCGCGGATCGCGACTCGCCCCCTGGGCCTCGCGGTCCTGCCTGCTCATCTGCCGTGCGATTCAGAAAAGCTAGTCCACCGGTTCCTTGCGCTTCAACCCCAGCTTCGCGCCAATCGAGTAGCCAAGCAGAGCCGCCGCAGGCCATGTGCCCAGAAAAGGCCCGTCGTTATCAATCAGTCCGCTCGGAGAGGGCAGGCTGAAGAAGGTCCGCGTCAGCTTCTCCGTCGCGTCGCACTGGAAGCACTCATTCGGTCCCGTCGGCATGTCCAGAATCCACAGACTGATGATCAGAATCCAGATCAGCCCCACCAGCCACACCGCCGTCGCCATCTCGTCCTGCTTGAAGCGGGCAATCACATGACCCACCACCAGCGGTAGAAACATTGACATCCCCAGAACCATCCACTGCGAAACTCCCGGCGGGTTCATGGCGTAACCCAGGAACATCAGCCCTAGCCACGAACCGAGAGCCAGTACGGTATGCACAAAGAACGAGAAAGCCTGCCGGGAAAGCCGCGACTCGTCTCTATCCTCTTCGGTATAAAGCATTGACGGCATTCGTCCTGCTCCTCAGTGAGTCTCTTCACCCAGTATATTGTTCAGTTACTAAAGTACACTTTGCCGCCTCAAACGACAATGGATTCTTGCTGTCCCTTTTCACCGCCCCAAAAGGCCGACGTATTGCGCGTTCTACAATAAAGCCATGTTGATTGAGGGCATTTTTGCCGCGGTTCCCACTCCGTTTTATCTGGACGAACGTGTCTATTTTCGCAAAATTGAGGCCAACATGGCCCGCTACTCCCGCAGCCTGCTCGCCGGCATGCTGGTCCTCGGCTCCACGGGCGAGGCAGTTGCCCTCAACGACGAGGAGTCCCGCGACGTCCTCCGCGTAGCTGCTGAAGCCACCGCGCCAGAGAAGGTTCTCGTCGCCGGCATTGCGCGCGAGAGCGTCAAAGGCACCGTCGAACTGGCTGAAGCCGCTGCGGCCTTCCGCTACGACGCGGTCCTCGTTCGCACCCCCACCTACTACGCCGCCCAGATGACGCCCGCGGCTGTCCTCACCTATTTCCGCACCGTCGCCGATCGCTCGCCCCTTCCTGTCCTGCTCTACAACATCCCCCAGTGCGCCCCCTACGACATTCCCGTCGAGATCGTCGCCGAGCTCGCCCAGCATCCCAACATCATCGGCATCAAAGACTCCAGCGGCAACATGCCCAGGCTCAAAGCGCAAATTGAGGCCACCCGCTCCGCTCCCAGGCGCACCGTTACGGTCACGTCTGTCTTTGAGTCAGTCACCGCACGCATGCTCGCGCCTAAAACTGAGGCTGGCAGCAGTTTCGTCTCCGCCGGCGACCTTGCTGGCGGATCGGCCGTCGCCACCCAGGCCCCGGTTCCCGCTCTCAAAACCCGCACCAAAGAGGTCGGCTTCCAGGTCCTCACCGGTTCCACCGCCCGCCTGCTTGAGTCGCTTGAGGCCGGTGCAGCCGGCGCAACCCTCGGCTTCGCGGCCTGCGCGCCCCAGGCCGTCCAGGAGGTCTACTTTGCCTGGAAAGACCACGATCTCAAGCTTGCCCAGCTCAAGCAGGAGCGCATTGCTCAGCCCAGCCAGCGCATCGTCGGCCAACTCGGCATCGGCGGCATCAAGCACGCCTGCGACTTCAACGGGTACTATGGAGGCCGTTGCCGCGCCCCGCAAATTCCGCTCACTGCTGAAATGAAGGCCGAAATTGAGGCCCTGTTGGCCGGCATTCGCAACTGAAGTCTTGAAACGATCTCGTAAACCGGTTTTGAAAGGGCACGGCTTTAGACGTGCCACAAAATGCCCAATAGTGCCGGCAGGCTTTAGCCCCTGACGGATGCCTTGCATGGGCTGAGGGTGTCGATCAGTTGGCCTCTCGTCCTCATCGACAAGGGCGCCGGCAACAGGTTCTTGAATCCGGGAGCGAATGATGAAATCACTACGAAATGCTCTTCTTGTTTCCATGGCTCTTTGCGGCGCAGTCGCCCTCACGGCACAGTCGCAGCCGCAAAAGCCCGATCAGCCCGTCGAAAAGTGGACCGGCAAGACCATCCTCCTCATCGGCGCACACGCCGACGACGACGCGCTCTCTCACGGTACCCTGGCCATGCTCCAGGCCCACGGCAATCAGGTTTACATCGTTACCCTCACCACGGGAAACGTCGGCACCCAGGACCCCCAGCTCTCCCGCCTTCAGCTTGCCGAGATTCGCCGAACTGAAGAGTTGGCCGCGCTCAAGGAACTGAGCATTCCCCCGGACCACTACATCAACCTTGGCTACGACGACGGAATGCTCGAGTTTGAGGACCATAAGGCAGTCGTCGAGAACCTCGTCTTCTGGATCCGCAAGCTTCGCCCTGATGTCCTCTTTGCCTGGGACCCCGGCAAGGTTTACCAGCGCTGGCACAAAGCCGACCATCGCGCCGCTGCCTACCTGGCAGCCGACGCCGCCCGCGCCGCCATGTGGCGTCTGCTCTTCGAGGGCCAGATCAGCCAACAGGGCCTCAAAGAGTTCACCATTCCTGAATACATGTTCTATAACGACTATGACTATGAGGACGAAAACCTCTGGGTCGACATAAGCGGCTTTGCTGAAAAACGCATCCGCGCCGACGCAAATTACGTCAGCCAGTTCGGCCCCGGTTGGAACAAGTACAACCCCAACCCCGGCCAAGAAGAGATCAATGCCATGCGTGCCCTCATAAAGGAGCGCATTCGCACCCGCGACGGAAGGCCCATTGAAGGCTTCCGCTACTATCGCGGCCTCCCCGACGCAATCGGCAAATAGCCGGGGCGTGCGAGGGAACCTCTGCTCAAGCCGATACTTGGAAAGGCCGCGGTTATAACCGCGCCGCGAGCTGCCACAAGATCAACCCGGCTTTAGCGCCTGAGGCAATGCTGGATCAGAACAGCCATTCGTCCGGATTGTTTGGGCAGGGAACTGACGGCGCACACCCTTCCCATGCGAAACCCATCCCGGCCTACCGTCCTCGCACTCCCGCCCTCTGCGGCGGCCAAATCAGGTTCTCCGGCCCCAGCTGGTTCCTCTCGATAATTGACGCCAGCACCAGCGACGTCGAAGTCGTCCCAAACGGCGTCAGCCTGTCGATCACGTCCTGCAGATGTTCCACTGAAACCACGTTCACCTTCAGAATGAACGAGTCCTCGCCCGTCCCCCTATGGCACTCCACAATCTCCGGCATCGTCCGGAATCGCTGTGTCAACTTCACCAGCACATTGCCCACCACGCTCATCCTGATAAATGCCGAGATCGGCAACCCCACCGCCTGCGGGCTGATCTCCGCCCGGTACGCCCGGATAATCCCCTCATCCTCCATCCTCCGAACCCGCTGCGCCACCGCCGGTGTTGACAGTCCAACCCGGCGCCCCAACTCGGCAAACGGAATCCGCCCGTCCTTCTGCAGCTCCGTCAACAGCTTCCAACCCAACTGATCCAGCAGCTTTTCCTTCCCGCTTTCCGTCAATCCTTGCCTCCTGGCTGAATGGACTTTACAACCGAAAACTACATCGACAAATTAGCTAATAAAATATCAGAATTGCCTTCAAGAAACTGCGAAATCGTATTGGATTTACGCGGTTCATGTCCTATCCTCGGTTGTTGCATATCCACCGCAACAGGAGCCATCCGATGCCAGCAGAAAAGCGTACCTGGGCTGAGCCCTTCAAGATCAAAGTTGTCGAACCCGTCCGGATTCCCAGCCCCGCCGAGCGCAAGGCCGCCATCCGCGAGGCCGGCTACAACACCTTCCTCCTCCGCTCCGACGACGTCTATATCGACCTGCTCACTGACTCCGGCACCTCGGCCATGAGCGACCGCCAGTGGGCCGCCATGATGATGGGTGACGAAGCCTACGCCGGCAGCCGCAGCTTCTACCGGCTTGAGGCCGCCGTCCAACACTGGTACGGCTACAAATACGTCGTCCCCACCCACCAGGGCCGAGGCGCTGAAAACCTGCTCTCCAAAACCCTCATCAAGCCCGGCGACATCGTCCCCGGCAACATGTACTTCACCACCACTCGCCTTCACCAGGAGCTGGCCGGCGGCGCCTTCGTCGACGTCATCATCCCCGAGGCCCACGACTCCAAAAGCCTCCACCCCTTCAAAGGCGATGTGGACCTTGCCAGGCTTGAAGACGTCATCAAGACCTACGGCCCCCAGCGCATCCCCTATGTCAGCATCGCCGCGACCGTCAACATGGCCGGCGGCCAGCCCATCTCGCTCGCCAATGTCAAAGCCGTCGGCGAACTCGCCCACCGCTATGGCATCCGCGTCATCCTCGATGCCGCTCGCGTCGTCGAAAATGCCTTTTTCATCCAGAGAAGGGAAGTGGGCTGCCAGGACCGCACCATCGCCTCCATCGTCAAGGAGCTCTGTTCTTACACCGATGGCTGCACCATGAGCGCCAAGAAAGATCCCTTGGTCAATATCGGCGGCTTCCTCGCCGTCAACGATCAAACCACCTATGACGACGCAGCCAACCTCGCTGTCATCTACGAAGGGCTGCACACATACGGCGGAATGGCCGGCCGCGACATGGAAGCCCTCGCCACCGGCATTGAAGAGTCGCTCCACGAGGACCACATCCGCGCCCGCGTTGGTCAGGTGCTTTATCTCGGCCAAAAGCTCACGGACGCAGGCGTGCCCATCGTTCTGCCCGTCGGCGGTCACGGCGTCTTCCTTGACGCCCGCGCCTTCCTGCCCCACATCCCGCAGGAGCAGTACACGGCCCAGACCCTTGCCGCAGCCCTCTATCTTGACTCCGGCGTCCGCAGCATGGAGCGCGGCATCGTCTCCGCCGGCCGCAATAAGGAGACCGGCGAAGACAACAAGCCCCGGCTTGAGCTCGTCCGCCTCACCATCCCGCGCCGCGTTTACACCCAGGCCCACATGGACGTCGTCGCTGAGTCCGTCGAGTCAGTCTTCGCAGACCGCGACAACATCCGCGGCCTCCGCATGACCTACGAGCCCAAGTACCTTCGCTTCTTCCAGGCCCGCTTCGAACCCATCGCTTAAGGGCTACGCAGCACCCTTCGGCGGCCAGCTCGTCTGGCCGCCGTTCTTATACGCCAGATTGCCCAACTGCCCGGCCCGCGCCGCTGCTACGCCCGCTTCAACCGGCGCATTCGGATCCTTCCGCGACTTGATGCATTCAAAGAAGTTATCCATATGCTCGATGGTCCCATCCTTGAAACTGTGCCCGCTCGCAACCGGGTTCTGCTGCCCCTGAACCCCCTCGCGGTGCAGGCTGAACCCGCCGCGATCCAGCTTCAGCGTCGCCTCCGTCCCGCGGAATTCCAGCCCCCCATCGTCAATGGACGAGCTCATCATCCCCTCGTAGACCACGTCGAATCCCGGATACCGGAAGGCCGCCTGAATCGTGTCCGGGCAGTCCCACTGCTCATACACATACTTGTCGCCCAGCATCATCGCCGTCTTCGGCGTGTCCGCCTTCATCGCCCAGTGCACCACGTCAATCCAGTGCGCAAACAGGTCCGTCATTGCCCCGCCGCCAAAGTTCCAAAACCACCGCCACCGGGCAAACTTCTCGTCGCTATACGCCTGCATCGGGGCATTCCCCAGCCACATCTTCCAGTCCAGCGCCTGCGTATCGATCGGCCTGGGTAGGTAGCTGTTATAGTTCTGCCACCAGTAGGTCCGCACCTGCGTAACCCGTCCCAGGGCGCCGCCCTGGATCAGCGCAACCGCCTCGCGGAAGTGTGTCCAGCTTCGCTGCTGCATCCCGCACTGCAAAATCTGCTTGCTCCCACGCACCGCCTTGGTCAGCACCGCGCCTTCCTCAATGGTGTGCGTCACCGGCTTTTCCAGGTAAACATCCTTACCCGCCTTTACGGCATCCACCGCCATCGGAACATGCCAATGGTCCGGCGAGGCAATCAGAACCGCGTCGATCTCCTTGCTGTCCAGCACTTCGTGATAGTCCACGTGCGCTGTCGCCGTCCCGCCCGAGCGTCGCACCACCTCATCCCGCCGCGGCCCATACACGTCGCTGACCGCCGCAATCTGGAAGGGAACTGACGTCTTGTCGGCAGCCTCCAGCAGCCCGCGGGTCATACGGCCGCCCGCTCCCAGAACCCCAATGCGTAAAGTTTCGTTGGCGCCAAACGCCCGGGCTGAGGCCAGGGCCGTCAACCCGCTTGCAATCAGAAAACTGCGACGATCTAGTGAAGGGCTCACGTCTGCTCCATCCATAAAGAAATGTGGTTTCACCTGCGGGATGCTTTATATACCACGAGCGGGGGGAAAGTCGAGTCTTTTCAGCAGGAAACAGCTCTACGCAGCCTCTGTGCCAAATCCGGGAGAAGTATCTCTAATGTCCGATAACAGATATTCTGTACAGTTAACATCGCCACCATCGAAGAGCCACTTGGAAACCCGCTCCCGGAGCCTCCCCTCCTTCGAATACGCATTCCGCCACTCCCCACGTCCCTATCCCATCACTACCGGATCAACCCCAGCTTCCTCATTGCTCACCGCCTTAAACGTCGGCCGCCCAAACCGTTGCGTCGGCGGCTTGCCCACAGGGTTCAGGTGGAACTCATCCACGCCCCGGCAAAGGTACGCCTTGAAGTTAGGATTCACAGCCATGTCGTTCTTCACCTCGGTCCCCGAATACCGCAGCGTCAACCCCGCCCTTCGCCGCGCCGAGGGGTTCGCCGGCGAGCTGTGCACAATTCGGTCGTCGTGCAACGAAACTTCCCCGGCCTTCAGCTTGAACTGAACTGCCTCGGCCTCGCTGAAACTTCCAGTTTCCAGCTCCAGTGTCAGAATCGAGGTGGTTTCTGTCGACCGTTGGTGCTTCATCAGCCCAGCCAGGTGCGACCCCGGTACCACCCGCATCGCCCCGTTCTCGCCGTCCACATCGTCGAAGGCCAGCCAAACCGTCACCGTGTGATGCGGCGCCATCGGCCAATAGTAGGCATCCTGGTGCCAGCCAACGGTCGAGTCGCTGTGCGGCTCCTTGATAAAAAAGCTGCTCGCCCAGCAATAGAAGTTCGGCCCCAGCACCCCCTCCACCAGGTCATGAATCTTCGCATTCATCACCATCTCATAGAGATAGATGCTGGCCTCGTGCCACTCCCGGATGTCCTTGGCCGTCTCGCCCGGCTCCAGCAACGCCAGCAGTTGCGGCAGCTCCGCATTGATCCGCGTCATCTCCGCAGTGGTATAAATCGCTGGCAAACCAAGCAGATACCCCTGCTCCCGATAGAACTCCCGTTGCTCCTCCGAAAGCTGGAACCTGCTCATGCCTGTCTCCGCTCCGCTGGCGCTCCGTACGGCCCTACTTCACCCGCTCCAGCTTGATCACCCGCCCGCCAATGCGCCATTCCACCACAAAGAGATTGTGATGGGCGTCCGCCGTCGCCCCATGCGGGCTGTTGAACTTGCCTGGAATCAGCTTCGTTTCATTCGGCCACGCCGTCTCGTTGCAAACTGCCTCATGCTGGCCCAGGTGGCACACCAACCCATCCTCGCCGTCCAGAATCGTCACCCGTCCAAACAGCTCCGGAACAATCACCTGCTCCCCATCCACCGCGAAGCAATCCGGGCTGGTCAAAAACCCCTCGCCAAAGGTCTTAATGTATTTGCCCTCAGCGCTATACACCTGCACGCGATGGTTCCCCCGGTCCGCAACCCACAGTTCCAGCGGTCGCTTGCGGCTGTCGAACCAGATTCCGTGCGGGCAGTTGAACCGCCCGCCGCCCTCGGTCCCGTCAATCGTGGCCAGCCAGTTCCCTGCCGCATCGTACCGGCTCACCTTGCCGGCCCCGTATCCATCGGCAACCCACACATCGCCGTTCCCGCCGTGGCGCACTTCATTCACCGCCACCCACGTCGGCACATACGACTCGCTGGCCGCATACGGCGGCGCCGCAATCGACTGCACCACCTTCCCATCCGTCGTCACTTTTTCCACCGCCAGCCGGTCCTGATCCGTCAGCCAGAGAAACTCCGTTCCCTGCTCCTCAACCAGCGTCAGCCCGTGCGCGCCAGGATAGTTTCCCCAGCTCGCTAACCGCGTTCCCGCCGAGTCATACACCAGCATCCCCGGAACCGCCTGGTGAAAGATATAGATGTGGCCGTTCTTGCCAACGGCCGCTCCGTGTGTGCGCCCGTTCACAGGCCGCGCGTCCAGTTCAGGAACCGTAATCCAGTTTTCGTGCCAGCGGTACGTTCCGTTGGCTGTCTCAAGCAATGTTTCATGCATAGGGGAATCTACCTTTCGTCCGGTTCTATCGTGAGGGCCTGCGTTAAACCAGCTCATCTGACGCCAGGCGGCTGAGCAAAAATCTCAATGTCCGGTGCCGCTCCGCCGGCGATACCGCGCCAGCTCGTCATAGCTCTTGTTCGGGTCCGCGTACCGGTTCCCTGCCTTGTCCTTGCCCCGGCAGAGATAGATGTTGTGCACCGCGGAAGCCTCTTCGCTCAGCTTCACGCTCGTCGGCATATACCGCATCGTGTAGCCGCAACGCCGCTGGTCGCTCGTGTTCGCCGGACTGCCGTGCAGCAGCCGCCCGTCGTGCAGGCTGGCGTGATTCATCTCCAGCTCAATCGTTACTGCCTTGCCGTCGTCAATCGGCCGCCGCTTGATCTCCCAGGGCAACACATTCAGCGTCGGGTCCACTTCCTCATGCTCGCTGGTTCCATTGAGCGTCCGCGGAATCACCACCATTGCCCCGTTTTCCCGCGTACTCCGGTCAATCGCCAGCCACACCGTCACCACTTCCATCGGGCTCAGCATGTGCGACCAGTAAAAGCTGTCCTCGTGCCACGGCGCCCGCTTCCCATTGCCCTTCGGCTTGCAGATAAAGTGGCTTGAGAACAACGCAATATCCGGCCCGATGATCGGTTCCACCAGGTCAAGAATCTCGTCGCTCATCAGCCACTCAAACAGCTTCGTGTCGGAGAAGTGCGGAACATCCATCGACTCCGGCCTCACATCTGCGGGCAGAAGCGCCAGTTCCTCTTCAAAGTGCGCCTTCAGCGCATCGAACTTCGCCTGCGGAAAGACGGCATCGTCATACAAGACATATCCCTCGCGCCGGTACTCATCCACTTGCCCGGCACTCAGCCGAAGCGTGCTCTTTTCAGACATCGACGACCTCTCGTTGTTCCGTTCTTTTGCCAAATTCAGTTTGGGAGCTTCTTTAGATGGTCAGGAATAGCCCGCCTCCGGGCAACCGTACACCGGGTCAAAGCAGGTTCTGCCTGCGACTATGCTTCATTGAATCAAGCGTCTGCCGCCAGTCTTGAAACCGACCGCTGCGCTCGGGGGGAACTTCAACCGCAATGGCGAAATCCTAGCGCCCAGCCGACTCCACTGTCAATCGGCTCCCATGTCCCTCGACTCGTTACATCTTGTAGCGGCCAAGATCCTCGTCATTCAGCCCTTCGAGCCACCCACGCAACTGCTCCGCCGTCGGGTCCGGCGGCCCGGTCGTGCTCAGCTTGGCCGACTGCAACACCTGCTCCGTCACAAAAATCGGGCAGTCTGCCCGCAGCGCCAGCGCAATCGCGTCCGATGGCCGCGCATCAATCGTCAGCGGCTCTTCCCCCTGCCGAAGCCACAACACCGCAAAGAAGGTATCGTCTTTAAGTTCATTAATCACTACGCGTTCCAGTTGAGCATTCAAGTGCCGAATCAGATTCCTCGTCAGGTCGTGGGTCATCGGACGCGGCACCGCCACCTTCTCTATCTCGATGGCGATCGCGTTGGCCTCAAAGATCCCCACCCAGATCGGCATCACCGTATCGCTTGCCATATCCTTCAGCACCACGATCGGCATATTCGTCGCCGGGTCCATCATCAGGCCGCGTATCCTCACCTCGACATCCATGGCTTCCCTTTCCCGCACTCGCCTCTATATTAGACCGATTCGCCCACCAGGCTGTTCGGGTGCGTCCCGGTAATTCTCACCTGCTGGTAACTGCCCGGCGCCGGAGCAATCGGCTGGGCGCAGGTAAAGTTCACTGGCTTGTTCTGGCTGCTGCGTCCCGCCACCTGCCCCCGCGCCGGGTGCTGGCCCTCAACCATCACTTCCATCACCTGGCCCAAATGCCTCGCGTAGTTCACCCTTTGAATCTCCCGCTGACGGTCAAGCAACACTTGAAGCCTGTGCGCCTTTTCCACATCCGGGATCGAGTCGATCATCGTCAGCGCCGGCGTATTGGGCCGCGCCGAATAGTTGAACCCGAATACGCAGTCGTACTCCACCTTCCCCAGCAGGTCCATCGTCTGGATAAAGTCGTCCGCCGTCTCCCCAGGAAAGCCCACAATAATGTCCGTCGACAGCGAGATCTCCCGCCGCGCCGCCTTGATCCACGCAATCCGTTCCAGGTACCACTCCACCGTGTACTCGCGGTTCATCGCCTTCAAAATCCTCGACGACCCCGACTGCACCGGCAGATGTACGTGATCGCAGAGCGTCGGCACAACGTCGATCGCCTCCACAATGTCCTTCGTGAAATGCCTCGGGTGGCTGGTCATAAACCGCACCCGACGAATCCCCGTCACCTCGCCCACTGCCGCCAGCAGTTCCGCGAAACTTCGCTTCCCTTCCGGGTCCCGGTAGCTGTTCACGTTCTGGCCCAGCAGTTGAATCTCCGTATAGCCCAGGTCGACGATCCGCCGCGCCTCTGCCAGCACGGAGGTCGAGGTCCGGCTCCGCTCTATGCCCCGCGTGTACGGTACCACGCAGTAAGCGCAAAACTTGTCGCAGCCCTCAATAATGGTGATGTAGCCCCGGTAAGGATTCTTTCGCGAAGTGAACTCAGTCTCGAAGGCCTCGTCCGTCTGCCGGTCGTCCAGCCCTGTGATCCGTGTCTCGCCCGCTTCCAGCCGCGTCAGCATCTCCGGCAGCTTGCGGTACGACGCCGATCCTGAAACCAGCGAAACATACGGCGCACGCTCAAAGATCTTCTCGCCTTCCTGCTGCGCCACACACCCCAGCACGCCAAAGCGCTTCCCCGCCTTGTGCAGCTTCTTATAGTCGTTCAGGCGATTGAATACCTTCTGCTCCGCCTTGTCCCGGATCGAGCAGGTGTTGTAGAGGATGAGTCCGGCATCTTCTTCGTTCTCTACCTGCCGGTAGCCCTGCTGCTCCAATGTGCCAATAACCTTTTCAGAGTCATGGGCATTCATCTGGCAGCCGAAGGTCTCAAGGTAAAAAGTTTTCTCGGATGCCATGGCAATCTCAAGTATACCGTGATTCCAATCACACCAGCCGCCGGAACCCTCACTGCCCCTTTACCGCAGCCCGGTATGCAGATATGCCAGCAGCGCCCCCATCTGCTCCTCGCTGAATCGCCCGTTGAATCCCGGCATCATCCCCCGGCCCACCAGCACATTCCGCCTTACCGCCTCATCCGTCGCCGCAATTCCGCTCGGCAGCGTCTTGTGCTCAAACACCCCATGCAAATCCGGAGGAACCTTCTTCAGCGCCAGGTCGTTCTCCTCATGGCAGTGCGCGCACCGCCCCTCGTACAGATGCTTGCCCTCCGCCTGCTGCGGCGTCAGTTCGCCCTTCCCTCGGCAGCCTCCCAAACCGGCGAATGCACACAAAGCCCAAAGAACGAACGCCGCAAGCCCGCCCCAACCGCCCCGCCGTCCGAGAACGAGCCCAGGAATCAACCCGCAAGCCGCCATGCTCTCCAGTCTACCGCCGGCCCTGCAACCCGCAGGTACGCCGCGAAACCAAGTATCCTGTCTCCATGCAGCTTCCCTCCCTGGCCCAGATCCGCGAAGCCCAGCAGCTCGTCTATCGCCACATGCCGCCCACCCCCCAGTACTCATGGCCGCTCATCAACCAGTGCCTCTCGTCGCCCAACCAGCCCCCCGTCGAAGCCTGGATCAAACACGAGAACCACACCCCCGTCGGCGCCTTCAAGCTCCGCGGAGCGATTGTCTACCTCCACTGGCTCAAGCAGACCCAGCCCGCTCTCGAGGGCGTCGTCGCCGCCACCCGTGGCAACCACGGCCAGGGCGTCGGCTTTGCCGCGCGGCTCTTCGGCCTCAAAGCCCTCATCGTCGTCCCCAAGGGCAACAGCCGCGAAAAAAACCGCGCCATGCTCGCCCAGGGCGTCGAACTCGTCCAGCACGGCCGCGACTTTCAGGAGTCCATCGAGTTCGCCCACTCCCTCGCCGCCGAGCGCGGCTACTTCCTCGCCGAATCCTTTCACGAGCGCCTCGTCATGGGCACTGCCACCTATGCCCTCGAGTTCTTTCAGGCCGCCCCACCGCTCGCCCGCGTCTACGTCCCCATCGGCCTCGGCTCGTCCATCTGCGGCATTGCCGCCGCGCGTAACGCCCTCTCGCTCACCACTGAAATCGTCGGCGTAGTCTCCGCTGCGTCGCCCTCTTACTCCCTCAGCTTCAAAGCCCGCAAAGTCATTGAGGCCCCTTCAGTCTCCGCAATCGCCGACGGGCTCGCCTGCCGCAAGCCCAACGCACTGGCCATGGAAGCCATCTGGCAAAACGTCTCCCGCATCGCAGAGGTCTCTGACGCAGAAATCGCCCACGCCATGCGCGCCTACTACCAGGACACCCACAACCTCGCCGAAGGCGCAGGAGCTGCCACTCTCGCCGCCGCCCTCCACGAGCAAGACTCACTCGCCGGCATGCGCATCGGCCTCATCCTCACCGGCGGCAACGTCGATCGTGACCTCTACCAGAGTGTCCTCGCCAACGAATCGTGGAGCAGCGAAGCATGACCGACAAGCACGAACACCTCACCCCGCTCGCCCACGCTGCCCAGAACCGCTGCTTCGGCTGCGGCCCCGCCAACCCCGCCGGCCTTCACCTCGAGTTCCTCCTCGCCGACGATGCTTCCGTCGTCTGCTTGGCCACCATCCCCTCCGGCTTCGACGGCCATCCCGGCTACCTGCATGGCGGCATCATCGCCACCCTCCTCGACGAGACCATGAGCAAGGTCCTCCGTGCCCGCGGTCTCAGCGCCATGACCCGCCACCTCGAAACCGACTACCTCCGCCCCGTCCCCTCCGGCGAACCCATCCGCCTTGAAGGCCGCATCCTCAGCAGCGAAGGCCGCAAGCATTTCACGGATGCCCGCATCCTCAACGCGCACGGCAAGGAGTTAGCCCGCGGCAAAGGACTGTTCATTGAAGTCCGCCCCCGCTAAAAAATCGGGCGGCCCGAAAGCCGCCCGGCTCAGCCTCAGTGAATCATATTGATCGTCTCCTGCGTCACCGTATCAAACGTCGTCACTGCCTTCGAGTTCGCCTCAAACGCCCGCTGCGCAATAATCAGGTCAGAGAACTCAGCCGAGATGTTCACGTTCGACTCCTCCAAAGCTCCGTCCTGCATCGTCCCCAGTCCCGAAGCCCCTGAGGTCGCCACCGCCGCCGTCCCGCTTGACAGCGTCGTGGCGTAATCCCCATCGCCCAGCATCTGCAAGCCCTGCACATTGGCCACGTTCGCCAGCGCCACCTGGCCCACCGCCTGCTCCTGCCCATTCGAGTAGGTCGCCGTCACCGTGCCGTCTGAACTGATTGAGAAACTCTGATACTGCCCGCTCGGGTATCCGTCCTGCGTCGTCGCTGATACCGCACTCGCCGTGTCCACCTGGCTGATCGTCGGCGTGCCGCTGGTCCCCAACAGGTTCCAGCTCATGCTCAGGTCATTGGCGCCATCCGCCAGCCCCTTGAACCCGAGCGCTATCGAGGACACACTCCCCGCCCCGGTCCCTACCGGTGTTGCCACTCCACCCGTCGGCGTAATCGAGACCAGCGTCCCCGTCGGGCCAAACGTCATCGTCCCCGTCACAGCCGTCGAGGTGCCCGATGTGAAATCCCCTGCCGGAATCTCTGCCGAATAGCTCCACGTGTTGGTGCCCGTAGGCGTATACGTCACCGTCACCACATGGCTTACGCCCAGCGAGTCATACACCGTCACCTGCGCCGGAAATGCCGTCCCGCTGTCTGTCGAGTCCAGGTTCGCGGTCATGTTCAGGTTTGCGGTCGCATTCGGCTGCTGCACCTGCCCCACCGGAATGTTGATCGCCGTCAGCGGCGAGCTGGTGTTCACCACTCCGTTCACCGCCGGATAGCCCATCACATTCAACCCGCTCGAGGTCACCAGGTCCCCCGTCGATTTCAGTGAGAAGTCCCCCGCCCGGCTGTATTCATCCGTCAGTCCATTACTGACCACAAAAAAGCCGTTGCCGTTCAGCGCCACGTCCGTGGCGTTGCCCGTGGTGTTAATCGAGCCCTGTGTGAACTGCGTCTCATTCGCCGCAACCTGCACACCCGCTCCCACCTGGATCGGATTCCCCGCTCCCGTTGAACCAATCTGCTGATAAAACAAGTCGGCAAAGTTGGTTGTCTGTGCCTTGAACGCGGTCGTGTTCATGTTCGACAAATCGTTGGCGATGGTATTCAGAGCCGTCGAATCCGATTCAAGCCCCGTCAGCGGAATAAAGAAACTTGCCATGATTGCTCTCCTGTTCTGCTCTCTGCGGTTGCCGCCTGCCCAGGGCTCCGGCGGGTGAACGAGTTCTCCGGGCCCCTATCGGCCCGCCATAGATCCCTGCCTGCTCATCTGCCGTGCCGCGTGCCTGCCGTTCAGCGATTGCGCCACGCGCTCTGAAGCCGGCGCAGCCGCCGGAATGCTAAGATTGCCCGCGGTTCGCTTGGTTGCACCGGAAACCGCCGTTGCCGGGCTCGCAGGGTTCGCGCCTCCAGCGAACGCCTCTATTCCTGCCGCAACCTTGCCCTTGTGCGTTGCTGCCTGCGCTGGTCCACTCTGTGCTGTCCCACTCGATGCGCCATGGGCAGCCGAAGTCGCGCTGCCTGCGTTCGTCCCCGTCGTCGACGCACTCGCCGCGGAACTGCTGCTCGACACCCCCAGCGCCGTCGATAGATTCTGATTGATTGAAATCAACTGCTCCAGACTGTTCACATTCACCAGTTGGTTGATGTACTCGTTCGGGTCGGTGCTTGCGGTCGGATCCTGATTCTGCATCTCCGTCACCAGAAGCGTGAGAAAGTCGTTGGCCGAAATCGCGGCCGTGCTGCTGGCCGTCTTGCTGCCGCCGCCGGTCCCCGACGTTCCGCCTGTGCCGCCTGCCGGCCCCGTCATAGGACTCGCCTTCGCGCTTGGCAATGCCTGCGCGCTGGCCCCGTGATGACTCCAGATTCCCGATGTCGCCGCTCCCATGTTCCCTCCCTTTCCCTCGTCCTCGTGCTGTGATTCAGTCATTGCCGTCTGCTGCACTGCCTCAGGCCATCACCGATATGTGCGTGCCTCCCAACGGCGCTCCCGCATAGCTCACATCCCTTGCCATCGAGTTCAAGCGCGAGTCCCCGGTCTGCACCGCCCTCTCAAGCACAGCCTCTGCCCGCTCGACCACCTGCCGGCCCGGCCCTGAACCATCCCCGTATCCCTGTCCGGATCCCTGTCCGCTTCCCTGATGCGTCCCCTCGTTGCCGCTCTGGGTCATGCCCGCCTCTCGCCCCTGCCCCTCTGGCCTGGCCACCGTCAGCGTCTCCACCTGCGTATGTCGCTCCGCCAGGTGCGCGCTCAGCCCCGCCATCTGGCCACCCAACGCCACCGCTGCATCCGCTGATGCCGGCACAAGCGAGGCGTGGATGCTGCCACCACTTGCATCCGCCCGCACACCCACCCAGCCCAGAGCCGGATCCTGGAATCCCGCCTCCGCTCGATGCGCCCCGGCATGAATCCAGCTCGGACCCCCCGCCCCAGCCTCCGCGTCCAGTGCGGCAAATGAGTCGTGCGCGCCCGGCGCTCCAGATGCTCCACGCGGCGGCTCCGCTGCTCCATTTGACCCCGGAGCATTCGCACGCATCCCAGCCAGATCCCGCGCCAATCCCGGATTAGCCCCGTCCTGCCCCTCCGTTCCCGGCTGGTTCCTCACAAGCCCGCTTCCATGGGCAATCAGGCTCCCTGACGCCTCTGCATGTCCTGCGTGAAGCCCCAGCCCCGCGCCACTCTCCTTGCCGGCCGCGCCAGCCTTGCCTGCGTTCATCGAAACCCGGGGCGATAACCTTGATTGCAACTCAGAGGCATGGGGCGCCGCTGCAGCCTGCTCCAGCGCAGGAAGCGGCGCCGTGATCGCCGGCCTCTCGGTTGCCGTCAGCCGGCCAGCCTCGGCCTGCAATCCACCCCCGGCCTGCGTTGTTGCTGTCGCCCTCAGCGGTTCCGTGCCGGCCGCCTGCCTCATTCCCTCGCTCAACCCCGCGCCACCTTCCGGCTCAGTTTCCTTTTCCTGTGTCGGTGCGGGCGCATCGGTTCTAGGTTGCGCCTCTGCCCTCTCGCTGCGTGCGCTCGCGCCTGTCGGCAGATCGCTTGTCCCTTCCCTGGCCTGTGACCTCGTCACCGGTCGAACCTCACCGGTTCGGCTCACCTTCAGGTCTCGCTCTGTCCCGTTGGACGCGTCCTCCCTCCTGCTGCTTTCCAACCCCGGCGACGAGGATCTGTTTTGCCCGCGCAAGGCCAAATCCGGCACGCTCTTCGCAGACACCAGCCCCTTCCCGCTTGCCACGCTCCAGCCACTCCCCTGACTCCTTGCCCCACTCGCCGCCTGTGCGCTCGATCCTGCCTGCGTGTTCACGGCCCCGGCCGCATCGCTCTCTGCAGCCGCAGCATGGGAAAGTCCGGTCTCAAGCGGCGCTGCGTTGCCGGAATTCAACGGAGCAACCGCAACCCCGGGAGTCCACGCCGGCGTGCCAACTGGCTGTTCTGCTGTCTCCGGCCTCTGTGCCGGACTCGCCGTCTCGCTCGCCACCCGGGCATGCTCCATCTCCGCAATTCCATCGTTTGAACGGCCCGGTGCTGCCGTCTTTGCCGGTGTCGCCGCCGGCTGCGGCAATGGCACGATGTTCCGCCACCCGGCATTGCTCAAGTGCGGAGCCGTTGCGGCCCCGCGCATCTCGCCCGTCGCAACCGTTTTCCCCGCGCGACGGAGTTGCCCCACCTCCGCTCGCTGCGCCGCCCATCCTCCCCCACCTGCTGAAGGACCTCGGGCAACGGTCATTCGACCGCCAGGGAAAGACTCCCTCCCAAGCCCTCCCGCGCTCCTGAAGTTGCTCCCCAATGCGCCTCCGGTTGCGCTTCCAGTCGTGCGCCCCGATGCGCGTATAAGCGCAGCCGTCCCGCCTTCCTCCACCTTGCCTTGAGCCGCAACGCCTCCCGTTCTCGCAACCAGACCGGCTTCGAGGAGATCTCCTCCCATCGCCCCGTCCGCTCTCAACCCGCCCGTTCCCATTGAAGCCAGTAACCTCTGCCATGCAGCCCCAAAGCTCTCCCCGGCCGGCTGCCGCGACGCACTTCTTCTCTCACTCCAAACCGCCCGCCCCAACTCCCCACCACCCTGCCCTGCGCCCTCCGGAACTGGAGCACCCTCACGCGCGGCAAAACCCGCATGCCCGGTAACGCCCACTTGTTCTGAAACTCCAACCTGCCCGGAAACTCCCACTCGCCCAACAACACCCACAGGGCCAGCAACGCCCACATTCCCAGCAGCACCCACGTGCCCAGCAACACCCGCATGCCCAGCAACACCCGCATGCCCAGGTTGGATTGAGGTGGAAGCAGTCATGCGGGAAAGACGAGCAGATGGGTGGCCAAAGAGGATGAGGAACGGGTTAGAGCAATGTCAGGAATTTGGAACCCCCGCATCCATTTCGGGAAACCCCCGGAATCCCCCATGGATTTTCTCTCAAGGTTCCTTCGCCTCGGGCGCGCCTGACACTGCCCCGGTTCCACCGCCTTTACCGCCCCGCGGCCCTGTCTGCTCGTGCCGCGTGGCTGTGGCTTCTTCGCCGTGCAGCCGGCCGCCATACCAGTCGTCCAGCGTCTGCTGTCTGTGTCGCGCTGCCTCCACGGCATCCAGCGCCTCGGTCTCCTCAATCAGGGTCTCGGCCTGACGCCGCTCCACGCGCCTCCGCAGGAACTCCTCGCGCAGATCCGCCACCTCCACCTCGGCCTCGGCAATCCGCGGCGTCAACGCGATAGCCTGCGCCTTCGCAATCTGCGTTTCGGTCACGCCTGCCACACGGTCTGGCAACTCGCCGTTGCGCGCGCTAAGCGTGATCCAGCCGCGGCCGCGCCGCGCCCGCTCCACAGTTGCGCTCAGCGCGTGTTCCAGCCGGCGCAGCTCCACCAGCGCCGACTCCACCAGCAGCCGGCTCTGCTCCTCTTCCAGATTGCGAATGCGCAGCAGGCGGCGCAACGCGCGCGAGACGGCCATCGCCTAAACCTCCCCGGCCAGCTCGGCCAGCCGCCGCAGGCAGTCGGCAAAGCGAACCTGCTCGCCCACCTCCTGCGTCATAAAGGCTCGCATCGCTCCCCGCGCCCGCAGCGCCCGGTCCAGATCCAGATCCGCGCCCGGCTTGTAGGCGCCAATGCGCACCAGGTCCTCCGATCGTGCGTACACCGCCATCAGCCGCCGCAGCAGAGCCGCCTGTTCGCGATGCCCGGGCTCGGTCACCGCCGGCATCAGCCGGCTGATCGAGTCCAGCACCTCGATCGGCGGATACCAGCCCTCGGCCGCCAGCTCCCGCGACAACACCACATGCCCATCCAGAAGCGACCGCACCGCGTCCACCAGCGGGTCCTGCTGGTCGTCGCCCTCCATCAGCACCGTATAGAACGCTGTAATCGAGCCCACCCGGAACTGCCCCGTCCGCTCCACCAGCTTCGCCAGCCGGGTAAATACCGAGGGCGTATACCCCTTGGCCGTTGGAGGCTCCCCGGCCGCCAGCCCAATCTCCCGCGCCGCCATCGCAAACCGCGTCAGTGAGTCCAGAACCAGCAGCACATGCTTACCCTCCGCGGCAAAGTACTCGGCTACCGTCGTTGCCGCCAGTGCCGCTCGCATACGCAGAAGCGGCGACTGGTCCGAGGTTGAAACCACCACCACCGAACGCGCCCGCCCCTCCTCGCCCAGCGCGTCTTCCAGAAACTCGCCCACCTCGCGCCCCCGCTCGCCCACCAGCCCCACCACCGTGACATCCGCCTCCGTGTTGCGCGTCATCATGCCGATCAGCGTGCTCTTGCCCACCCCGGAACCGCCAAAGATGCCCACCCTCTGCCCCCGGCCCACCGTCAGCAGCGCGTCCAGAACGCGGATCCCCGTGCCCAGAGGCAAACGAATCGGAGCCCGGTCCAACGGAGCCCTCACCACTCCCTCCAGAGGCAGCGCCTCGGCAGGCGCCGGGGGGCGCCTCTCGTCGATCGGCTCGCCCAGGGCATTCAACACCCTGCCCATCAGCCCCGGACCCACCTCGATCTCCGGCCGCACCCCCAGCGCCCAAACCGGATCGCCAAACCGAACCCCCTCCGTGCTCTCCACCGGCATCGACAGCACATTCGACCCGCGAAACCCGATCACCTCCGCCAGGTGCGGCATCCCCAGCCGGTCCTCGATCTCGCAGCACTCGCCCACTGAGGCCGGAGGCCCGGCCGACTCAATCGTCTGTCCCACTGACTCAAGCACCTTTCCCCGCCATCGCCAGGGCTGCCCCCGTTCCAGACGGGCAAAGTAGCGGTCCAGTTGCCCCTGCCTCGCCGCGCTCATCGGCGCTCCTCGCGGCCTGCTTCCGCCGCCCCTTCCCGGTTCGTCGCCGGCGCCTTCGCCACCCCGCGCGCCCGGTCGAAGAACCCGCGCTCAATCTCGCCCAACTGGGCCCGAATCCCCAGGTCCACCGATCCCACCCCCGCCTCAATCTCGCAGTCGCCCAGCCGCATCCCTTCGCCCGCCACCAGAATCGGTTTCACGGCCAGGTTCGGCAGCAGCTTGATCGCCTCGGCCCAAAGCTCCAGATCGTCGGCGGGAACCCGCAGCCGCACCTCCGTCGTCGCGGCCAACTGGCCCAGCGCCACACGCACCGCGCCCGTCAGCAGCAGCGGATCCATCTGCGCCTCGCGACGCAGAATCCGCGCCGCCACCGCCAGCGCCAGCATCACCACCTCCTGCTCCACCCGCTCCAGAAACCGGTCGCGCGCCTCGGTAAAGCTCTCCATCCATCCCGCCGCCTGGCCCCGCCGGCGCTCTTGCCGCTCGGCCTCGGTCGCTGCCTGCGCTTCGTGCTCCGCCTGGCGTCCCTCCTGCCTGCCCCGCTCGCGGCCGGCCTCAAAGGCGCGCCGCGCCTCCTCGGCCATCCGCTGTTCGAACTCGGCACGCAAGTGCACCTCGAGGTCCCGGTCCGCGGCTTCCTTCACGCTGTCCGGGCTCGGACTCTCCTCGGCCTCCGCAGACGCGGCGCCTCCCTCCCACGCCGCTTCAGGATCCTCCGAAGTGCCCGGATACTGAAAGATCTCAATCTCGCCCACCGAGCCCATTCGTTTCCGCATCCCCTCTTCGCCGATGCAACTTGTCTAAGGTCTGTTCTCCGAGCTACCGTCGGACGACTCCCTGCTCCCTGGCCCTTATTCCCTGTTCGTCTACGCCAGCATCTCGTCCCCGGTCTCGAGCTTCAACACCACCTTGCCCTCGGCTTCCAATCGCCTGGCCAGGTTCAGAATCTCCTGCTGCGCCTGCGCCACTTCCCGCGACCGCACCGGGCCCAGAACTTCCATGTCTTCCTTCAGCATCTCCACGGCCCGCGAGCTCATTGACTTGAAGATCTGCGCCCGCAATTCATCATTGGCGCCGCGCAGGGCCAGCGCCAGTTGCCGCTTGTCCACGCCCGAGACAATCTCGCGGATCGTTGCCGGCGGCACCGTCACCAGGTCCTCAAACGTGAACATCAGGTTCCGGATGCTCAACGCCAGCTCCGGCTGCCCGTCCTCAATCGTCTCCAGAATCTTCTTTGACTCCTCGGCGTTCAGCCGGTTCAACAGATCCGCCACCGCCTTGAAGCCGGAGTAGCTTTTGCGCGCCGTGTCGCCCACGCTCTCCAGACGCCGGTGCAGAATGTGCGCCACCTTCTGCGCCATCTCCGGGGAAAACTGGCGCATCTCCGCCAGTCTCTGAATCGACACCACCTTGTGCTCCTCGCTCAGGTTGTCCAGCACCATCGACGCCCGCTTCGGGTCAAGGTGGGCCAGCACCAGCGCAATCGTTTGCGGGTGCTCTGAGTCCAGAAGCTTGCCCAGTTGCTGCGGATCGGTGCGCTGCAGCTTGGCCAGGTTGCCCTGCGCGGCCTCCTGCGCCCGCCGCACCAGCATCAGCAGGTCGTCGGCCCGTTCCTTGCCGAAGGTCTCCATCAGCAGCCGGGTGGCGTAGTCAAGGCCCCCGTGAATCATGAAGTTCTGCGTCTCCAGCAGCTCCCAGAACTCCTCCAGAATCTCGGCCGAAAGCTCCGGAGTCACCCCGCGCAGATCGGCCAGCTCCTCGGTCAGCCGCTGCACGTCCACCTCCGGCAGCGCGCGCAGAATCTCCTTGGCCAGTTCCTCGCCCACGGCCACCAGAAGAATCGCGGCCTTGCGCAATCCGCTCATGTTCGCCGCCAGGCGGTGGCGTTGTGCTCCGCTCTCGTTCCCCTGCTCTGCCAAGATTCCCGGTCCTCTCTCCGTTCTTCTACTCCTGCTCAGCGCCCCCCGCCCGTGTGCACGCCCTGCCGGTCCGCCCAGGGGCTAGTCGGAGTGAATCCAGCTCTGCAACAGACGTGAGCTCTGCGTCGGCTCGCGCTTCAGATGCGAGGCCACCTGCTCGAAGATCTCCTGTGAGCGCTGCCGCTCCGGATCGGCTTCCGCTGTCTCAGGAGGCTTCAAGGCAGGCGGTTGTGGCGCGGCCGGATCCGCCAACTCCTTCGCCGCCGCTTCGCTCGCCGCTTTCTCCGCCGCCGTGGGGCCCAGCGCGCGGCGCACCGCCGGCCGCACGCCGAACGCCAACACCAGCAGCATTCCCAGCAACAGCGCGCCGTACTTCATCAGCATCGGCTTACCCTCGGCCGTGGCCAGAAACTGCCCCAGCGCCGTCAGCGGCGGCTGCATGCGATTCTCTTCAAACGGCAGATCTTCCACTGTCAACAGATCGCCGCGGCCCTGGTCAAACCCCACCGCGGCCTGGGCCAGCGCCGTCAGCGTGCGCACCTCGTCGGCCGAGCGCGGCTGCCACTGCGCGGCTTTGCCCGTCGATGCCGGCTGTGCCAGCCTGTCGTTCACCACAATCGCCGCAGTCAGCCGCCTCACCCGGCCCGGGTTCTCCACCACGTGGCGCACCGTCTTCGATGCGCCATAGGTCCCCGACTCGGTCTTGGCCGACTGCGGCGGCGTGCTCTGCTGCGGATACACCGGCAGCGCCTGCGAGTTCGGCGCATTCGAAGCCGTGCCCGGCACTCCCGAGGCTACCGGCTGGGCGCCCGACGACTGCTCGGTCCGCTGCATCGAGAGCGTCACCGTCTTGTCCGGGTCGTAGCTCTCCCGCGTCTCTTCGCTGGCCGCCGGATCGTAGTCCAGAGTCACCGAGGCGCGCACATTGCCCGCTCCCGTCACCGGCTCCAGCGTCGCAATCAGTTTTTGCTCCAGCGCCTCCTCGGCGCTCAGCCGCAGCGCCTCGGCGGTCTTCGGTCCCAGCGGCAAGTGCCCCGCCGCATCCACCAGCACCACCCGGTCCGGGGTCAGCCCATCCACAGCCGAGGCCACCAGGTTGCGAATCGCCTCCGGCTCCCCGTCGGCCAGCGTGCGGTGGCGCAGCTTCAGCACCACACTCGCCTTGGCCGGCCGCTCCGCCTCGCGGAACAGCGAATCGTGCGGCATCACCAGGTGAACCCGCGCCGACACCACATCGCTCAGCGAGCCGACCGTATGTTCCAGTTCGCCCTCCAGGGCGCGCTGATAGTTCACCTGCTCGTCGAACTCCGATCCCACCCAGTTCGGTTTGTCGAAGAGCTCAAATCCCAGCCGCCCGCTTTTGAGGCCACCCTTGGCTGCCGTCGCCAGCCGCGCCTTGTCCAGCTGCGCTGCGGGAACCCGTATGCCGGCGCCGTCCGGCGTCGCTTCATACGGAATCTGCGCCTCCACCAGAATCTGCTCCGTCTGCCGCGCGTCCTCCACATCCAGGCTTGCGTAGAGCGTGCGCCACTCGGTGCGCAGCGTGTACCACAGCAGTCCTCCCGCCACCACGGCCAGCAGGCCGGTCGAGGCCAGGGTCCACCCCCGCTGCGCCGGCTGCATCCCCGCCCATTGGATGCGCCCCCGGGTCCATAAGCTGCCCAGCCGGTCAGTCCATTGAGCCTTGCCGGGCAAGCCCGGCGCGCTCTTCTCCAACTCTGTTCCGGTGGCCATGGTCCCCGCGTCCCGCCGCTTTCCCGTCCATATTGCCGCTTAGTCCAGTTCCGTGTCGCCGCTCATGCCCCGGTCCGTGTTGCCGCTCACTCCCGGGTCCATCGTGTCGCTCATGCCCCGGTCCATCGTGTCGCTCACGCCCAGGTCCATCGTGTCGCTCACGCCCAGGTCGTGTCGCCGCCTGCGCCCAGGGCCGCATTCCCGGTTCCCGGCAGCCTGCCTAAAACTGCATGCCCATCACCGACTGGTAGGCTTGCACGGCCTTGTTGCGCACCGCCAGAACCAGCTCAAACGCCATGCTGGCCTTTTCCGTGGCGATCATTGCCTGATGCACATCCACGCCCGAGCCCGTCATCAGGCCGCTCACGGCCGCATGGGCCTGGCTCTCCAACTGGTTCACCTGCCCCACCGCGTCGGTGAACAGGCCTGCAAACGGCGCCGGCGCTTGAGGCCCACCCGGCGAGCGCGCTGCCGCACCCGCGCCGAAGGGAGTCTCCAGAGCCGAAGCTGTTGCGCCGATCGGATTCATTCCGGGTTGCATCGATCCTCCTGAGTCCCCTCTCTGGGGCAACAGTCTGTCGCTTTTCTCTGCCTCAGTCAGCCTGCTTCGTAAACCGGCCTGCCTTGTGAGCTCGCCTGCCTCACCAACCCGGCCTGCCTTGTGAGCTCGCCTGCCTCACCAACCCGCCTGCCTCGCCAACCCTGCCCAACTAGGTCTTGGCGATCTCCAGGGCCGAGGAGATCATGCCCTTCTCGGCCTGTACGGCAGAACTGTTCAGACCATATGCACGTGTTGCCCCCATCAGGTCCACCATCTCTGTGAGTGGATTAATGTCTGGATACGCAACCATCCCGTCCGCCCCCGCATCCGGGTGACCCGGGTCGTAGCGCATCAGCGGCGAGGCTTTGTCTTCCACCACGCCGGCTATATGCACGCCCGGCGCCACCTCGGCCAGGCCGGGCAAACTTGCCTGCGGCAAGGGCGTTCCTGCTGCCCCCGCGCTGCCCGAGGCCGCGGCCAGCGAATCCAGAAACCCCGGATCTCCTGCGTTGGCCGAGAAGATCACGTGCTGCCGCCGGTAAGGCCCGCCCGCGGCCGTGTGCGTCGTCTCGGCATTGGCCATGTTGGCGGCTACCACCTCGGCGCGCATCCGCTCGGCCTGCATCGCCTCGCCCGACGTGTCCATCAACCCAAACAGATTCATCCCGCCGCTCCTCAACAACAGCCCTTAGCTCTCAGCTTCTAGCTCTCAGCTTGAGGTACCTCGGACAACCTCGTGCCCTCTTGTCAAATCCCTGCTGCTCCCAGCTGCCGGGCGGTCGCAACCATCTCCCCACCCCGCACATAGAAGCTGTGAGCTGCCTTTCTCACTTCCCGTCCGCGTGAATTGCATCCATCACCCGCTGGTACTCCTGCCGCAGCAGGGCTACCCCGGTCTTGAACTTCAGTTGTGCCTCGGCCAGGTTCAGCCCTTCCCGGTCCATCGACACGTTATTGCCGTCAGGCCGCGCAATCAGTCCATCCACCGAATTCAGCCGCACCTGCCGTGCCGGCCGACCGGCGTCCACGCCGCTCATCGCCTCGCGCATCTCGGTCTCAAAATCCATGCCCACGGTGCGGTAGCCGGGGGTATCGATGTTGGCCATGTTGGCCGCCGTCAGCTTGGCCTGGCTGGTCGCCAGATCCAGATAGCGGGCCAGTTGGTCGCTCAAACGGGTCTCAATCTCCATGCTCCTCGCGTCCTCCCCGCCCTGCCTTCCGGCTAGTTCACCAGCAATCCGAAGTCGATCTCCTGCGAAGTCATCACCGATTCATCGCCAGCCAGAATTGCGGCCCGCTCCAGCACATGCTCCAGCTCGCGCACGTTCCCCGGCCAATCGTGGGCGCGCAGCTTGGCCAGTGCCGCCTCGTCCAGGCGCTTCACCGGCGCCTCTCGGCCCATCCGCTCCAGAAAATGCTCTACCAGAAGCGGCAGATCCTCGGCGTGTTCCCCCAGCGATGGCGTACGGATCAGGAAGACCGCCAGCCGGTAATACAAGTCAGAGCGGAAGCTGCCAGCCTGCGTCTGCTGCGCCAGCGCCTGGTGCGTCGCGGCCACAATCCGCACGTCCACCTTCACATGTTCGTTGTCGCCCACCCGCTGCAACTCCCCGCACTCCACAAAGCGCAGCAGCTTGGCCTGCAGCCCCAGCGGCATCTCTCCAATCTCGTCCAGAAACAGCGTGCCGCCGTCCGCGCTTTCAATCCTTCCCGTCCGCCCCTGCACCGCTCCGGTAAATGCCCCCCGCGTGTGGCCAAACAACTCGGCTTCCAGCAGCGCTTCAGGAATAGCCGCGCAATTGATCGAGACAAACGGCTTGCGGCTTCTCAGCGAGAGCCTGTGCAGCGCCTCGGCCACCAGTTCCTTCCCCGATCCCGTCGGCCCTTCAATCAGCACCGGCGTCGATCGAGGCGCCACCAGCCGCACCCTGCGGCTCACCTCCAGCATGCAGGCCGCATTGCCCACAAGCTCGGGAAGCCGCTCGCAGATCACCGGCGTGCGGGTCGGCAGCGCAACCTCCTCCGTAGCCGGCACCGCAAGGGCAAGGCCATGCCGGCCGGCGCCTGCCGCATCGGCAGCATCCGGCCCGGCCGGTTGCACTCGCGCGCCGGCCACCGGGGTGCGCGTCGGCTCGGGCTTGGTGAGCGAAGGAGCCGTGTTCCAGGCTGCCGTGTCGGTCTCCTGGCTGCGGCGCAATGCATAGAGCAACTCCTGCCGGTACGGGCCCCGCGGGCTCTCCTCCGCACTGGCCGCCCCCGTCGTCACCAGATCCACTCCGGGAAAGTACCTGCGAAAGTCCTTCAGGAACTCCGCCAGGTCCAGATCGGGCAGCCAGGAGTCGACCACAATCGCCTCGGGAGCCGTGGCTTCGGCCTCGGCCCAGGCCTGTGCGCCACTTGAGGCCTCGCGCACCTGCCAGCGCAGCCCGGTCAAGATCTCGCCCAACCGCTGGCGAAAGCTGCGGTCGGCGCTGGTCACCAGCGCGCTCCGCGTGCGGGTGCGTGGCATAGTCGGAAGCGTGAATACCGGAACGGGCTGCATGGCATCTCTCCTCAAATCAAACGGGTTCGTTCAACAGGCTGCTGCCCGCGCGGGCGTCGAGTGCCGGCCCCGGAATCTCAACCAGCGGCAGCGGCGGAACCGGCAGCGCAAAGCTCGCATCGGCCGGCACCATGTAGCCCTGTCCGCGCACTGTCCGAATCAACTGCCCCGGGGGCGGGTCGGCCAGCTTGCGGCGCAGGTAGTTCACATACACGTCCACAATGTTGGTCGTCTGTGCCGGTTCCATCTGCCACACCGAGTCCAGCAGATCCACCCGCGAGATGCATTGCCCGCGATTCAGCATCAGGTGCTCCAGCAGGGCAAACTCCTTGTTGGTCAGCACCACCGGCCTGCCTGCCCGCCGCGCGGTGTGATCCAGCCGGTCCAGCTCCAGGTCGCCGGCCCGCAGTTGCAGCCGGGTCTCGCGCTTGCGCCGCAGCAGCGCCCGGCAGCGCGCCTTCAACTCGTGCAGGCTGAACGGCTTCAGCATCAGGTCGTCGGCTCCCAGATCCAGGCACCGAACCCGCGTGTCCACCTCCTGCCGCGCCGTCAACACCAGCACCGGCAGGTCGCTGTCGATCGCCCGCACCTCCTTCAGCACCTGCTCGCCGTCCTTCACCGGCATGTTCAGGTCAAGAATGGTCAGATCCGGCATCTCGCGCCGAAACGCTTCCACCGCCGCTCCCCCGTCCAGAGCCACGCGCACACGATGCCCGTCGGCCTCCAGCCCGCGGCTCAAAAACAATCCCAGCGCCTTGTCGTCTTCGGCGATCAGTACCCTCATGGCTGCCTTCTCTCCTCAGCGTTGCCCCTGTGTTGCCGTCCCCATCCGCACACCGCCGCGATCCATCCGCTTAGCGTGCGCTAACGTGCGGCTCCCCTCTACCTTCCTTCAGGCAGGGGTCGACATCAATGTTTTGTGAGTGAAATGACAGAAGCGATTCCTCCGATGAGTTGGAGAAAACAAGCCGTCCTCATTTGGAGAAGATTAGTTTGTTGTGTGACGGCGAATACAGAAAACCCGTAAAACCCTCACGGAACAGGCCCGTTCGCCAACCGCCTATCGGCTCGCCTCGCCCCGCCCGGCCGCCTTTTGCCGGTACATCTCCGCGTCCGACCGCGCAATCAGCCCCTTCAATGAATCGTTCGGCCGAGCCTCCGCCAGGCCAATCGATGCATCCACCTGCAGTTGAATCGGCCCGGAGTTGCCCTCTACCTTATAGCTCCCGCACACCCACGCGCTCAGCCGCGCAATCTGCGCCTCGGCCTCCGCCTGCCCGCAGTCCAGCAGGATGATGAACTCGTCCCCGCCCCAGCGCCCCACAATATCCTTTGACCGGCAGGCCGACTTCAATTCCGTGGCAAACTGCCGCAACAGCTCATCGCCCGCCACGTGCCCATGCCGGTCGTTCACCTGTTTGAAGCGGTCAATGTCGATGATCGCCACGCAGAAGGATGCTCCAGCTTCAAGCCGCCGCTCCAGATGCCCCTCCACCGAAAGACGATTCCGCAGCCCCGTCAGCGAGTCGCACGAGGCCACCTGCTCTGCCTGGTCCAGACGCGTCTGAAACGTCGTCACCTCGGCCCGCAACTGGTCAATCGCCGCCTTGCCCTCTGCCGTCATCCGGTCAATCGAGGTCTTCAGCTCCGCCGCGCTGCTCTCAATCGAGGCGCGAATCTCGCTCAGGTCCTCCAGGTTGGCAATCCTCTTCAGCCGCGTCGTCACCCGGTCGATCTGCTCGGCGCAGCGCTGGTCCCGCGCCCCCACCGATTCGGCCGTCCGCGCCATCACGATCAGGATCTCCTTCACCTCGCCGGCCTTCTCGCGGTAGTGCTTCGCCGTCCGCCGGCCCCAATCCTGCAACTGCTGCTGCACCCCGCCCTCGGTCTCTGCCACCGCCTCCCGCGTCACCCCGCCGCTGAGCCGCGCCTCCAGCCTGCCCAGACCCTGCTTCAATTCAGTGCCCAGCCCCGGGCACGCATCCAGGCTGCAGGTGCCCATCTCCGCCAGTGCCGACCGGTAGGCGTCCAGCGTCGCCGCCAGCAACTCCCCCTCCGCCTCGCCGGCCTGCCGCGAGCCGTTCCCAACCGTGTCCAGATACTTCTTCAGTGAGATCATGCGCCCCCGAAATCCTGGCTCCCCGCCACCCGCCGCGGACAGGAGATATCCAGGAAATCAACTCAGAGTATCGGCAATCGCGCCCGTTTCCGTTAGCCGTCGATGTACGATGAAGGCTCATGGCGCCTCCTCCGCCGGCGGGCGCACGCTTCGGTTCCCGCTTCATTCCGTCGCGCTGTTGCCACCTGCGGAAGAGGGCCTGACATACGCGAACGATGAAGCGCACCATGCCCCAGAAGAAATGCCTGCGCTGCGGCTGCCCCACCGCTCGCCGCCGCAACGGCCGGCCCACTTGCCTCGCCTGCTGGGTGGTCCTTGCCGAGCACGAGGCAGACAAGCAGGTCCGTAGAATGGGCAAACTGAAAGGCTCGCACGGAAAGTCCTGATGCACCCCGAGGCCAACAGCAGCGGAACCCATAGGGAGTGAACTCGCCAATGAACCAGGAAGTGCGCCAAAGCAAACTGGCCGCCCTGGCCCATGCCAGAACCATGGGCGAAAAGGCATACGACGACATGTACGACGCCCATTCCTTCCGCGACGCCAATACCTGCTACCGCGACGCCAAGGACTTCTTTGATGACGCCATCCAACTCGCCGCCGAGCTCGGCCTCGATGAAGAAAATGAAGCCCTCACCCAACGCCTCGCCCACATCAAGGCTGTCTTCCGCAGCCAGTTCGCCGTCTGACCCCACCCCCTCGTTGCTCTTTTCTCTCCTTGTCCCCAGTTAGACTGCTGCTTCCTCTCCCGAAAGAAAGGCGAAAAAGAATTGTTGCAATTCGCTCTTTATTCGCTATAATGCGCCCATGGCTGTCACAAGAAGACAAAAAGAAATCCTCGACTTTCTCGAAACCTTCGTCGCCCGCAACGGCTATTCCCCTTCCTTTGAAGAGATTGCGCGCGGCATGGACCTCAAAAGCCTGGCCACGGTCCACAAACACATCACCAACCTCGAGAAAAAAGGCCTGCTTGACCGCGTCCATAACCGCAGCCGCTCCATCGATGTGCTGCCCCCCGGCACCCGCACCCGCACCAGCGACCGGCTGCCCCTCGCCGGCCGCATCGCTGCCGGCCGCCCCGTCGAAGCCTGCGAAACTGCTGAAAGCATCTCGCTCCACGACGTGGTCGGCAACCGCGACGTCTTCGCCCTTGAAGTCCGCGGCGACTCCATGCGCGACGAGCACATCATCAACGGCGACTACGTCCTCGTCGAGCGCACCCGCACTGCCCGCCAGGGCGAGATCGTCGTCGCCCTCGTCCACGGCTCTGAAACCACCCTCAAACGCTTTTATACAGAAGGCAGCGTCGTCCGCCTCCAGCCGGCCAACATTGAAATGGAGCCCATCTACGTCCCCGCCGCCCAGGTCGCCATCCAGGGCCGCGTCCTCGGCGTCCTGCGCAAATACCGCTAGCCAGCCCGGCTCACCGCCACCCGCCGCGCCTCACTGCCGCGGACCCGTTGCCTCCAGCAGCAACAGCACCGCCGGCGCAACCTTATCCAGCACCTCGGCCTGTGGCTTCTCTGCATCCTTCACTGTCTGCATCTTCTGCGCAAACCCCGCCGCATCGGCAACGCGATGGTTCTCCAGATCGTCCAGCGCCGCCAGCCCAATGGTCGCCACCTCCCGCAAGCTCTGTGACAGCGGCTTCAGCTCCGCCGTCAAATCTGACCCTCCCAGCAACGGCTCCAGCTGCGCATCGTTATCTCGCCAAACCACCAGCCACTGCCGCGCCTCCTGCCAATCGCCCGCCGTCGCCTTTCCCTGCGCAATCAGGCCAGCCACAGCACCGAACCTGCGCGCCGCTTCGCTTTCCGGCTCAATCGCATCCACAAACCGGTTCAACGCAGTCCATGTGTGATACTCCTTCATCCCCCCGCGCGAGTAGCCCAGCGGCGGTTGAACCGCTCCTGCAAGCACCTGCAACGCATGCGGCATCACTTCCCCGCCGATCCTCTCCAGCATCTCCCGCGGTCCACTCCGGTGCTCCAGCCCGTAGTACTGCAACCGCTGCGACACAGGCCCCAACCGGCTATACATCGAGTCCACATCGCGCACCTCCGCCGCCGACCAAAGCCGTTCGGCAATCGCTGCCGTTCGCGGCCAGATCCGGCTGTCGATGTTCTCCTCGGTCACATACTCGGCCCACATCGTCGCTTCCCCGCCCAGCACGCGCGCCTTCTCCTCCGCCGTCAGCGCCTCATTGTTCCCGCCCAGCGGATCCACCAAATAGTGTTCGGCGGCCGGCTGATTCAGATCGATGTAATAGCCGTTTGAAAGCAGTGTGCGATTTCCTTGCCGCGCCGCCACCCCCAGCGCCGTCTGCCCCCGCCACGACTGGATCACCACTTCCCGCGGTGTCTCCGGCTGCAACACCTCGTCCCAGCCCTCCATGATCTTGTGGTGCCCCGCCACCAGCTTCTGCACCCGCGCCGTAAAATATGACTGAAGCGCCGCATTGTCCTTCAGCTTGTGCGCCTTCATATACGCCTGAATCCGCGCATTCGCGTTCCATTCCTTGCCGTCGCACTCATCCCCGCCAATGTGAAAGTATGCATCCGGAAACAGCCCCGCCATCTCCCCGATGAATTTGTCCAGAAACTGATACGTCGTCTCCCGTGTCGGGTCCATCGCGGCATCCATGATCCCCCACCGGTCTGCGATCGCATACGGCCCTGCGCTGCTGCCCAGTTGCGGATACCCCACCAGCCATGAAGTCGTATGGCACGGCATGTCAAACTCGGGTACCACCCGGATCCCCCGCTCCCGCGCATACCGGATCACATCCCCAATCTGCTTCTGCGTATAAAAATGCCCGCCCGATCCCTTCCCCTGCAACGCCGGAAACACGCGGCTCTCCACGCGAAATCCCTGGTCGTCGGAGAGATGCCAGTGAAACACGTTCAGCTTCACCGCCTCCATCCCGTCCAGGTTCCGCGTAATCACCTTCATCGGCATAAAGTGCCGCCCCGAGTCGATCATCAGTCCCCGCCACGGGAACCGCGGCTGGTCGTCAATCGTCACCACCGGCACGCTGAACCCTTGCGGCGTCGCATGCACCAGTTGCAGAAACGTCTGCAACCCATGCAGCGCGCCCAGTTCATTCGGCGCTGTCAGCAGCACGCCTCCGGTCCCGACCTCCAGGTGATAGCTCTCGTCCTCGCCCAGTTGCTGCACCGCGCGCCCGGCCCCAGCCACCTTGATCACAAAATTCGCCTGCTTGGCCCCCGTCAGCGGTATCCCCGTCTCCCGGTAGAGCGTGTCCAAAAACCGCTCCTTCCCCGCCGCCAGCCGTGCGTCTGCTGTTCCCTCCAGCCCCACGCTCAGGCTCCCATCCAGCACAAACTCGCCCTGCCCCATCGCCATGTGCGCCGGCATCGGCATCAACGCAGGTGGCTGTGCGCCAACCGCGCCCGCCATCATCACACAAACGACAAAAGCCGCAAAAGCCAGGCAACGTACGGAGTAGTTCTTCAAGGCAACACCTCACTCAATTCCTTCAACCGCGCAGAACACTCCGCAGTGTACCAGTTCCATGCCCAGCCGCACTTCGGCCCTTCCTGTAGAATTCCGTTTGCGCCCCTATCCCGGTTTGCGCTTGCATCTGGAGAAATATCATGACGCTTTCTTACGACTACCTCGCCATCGCCAAGATGATTGACCACTCCCTGCTCAACCCCGCCCTCACCACGCCGGAGCTTGAAGACGGCTGCGCCCTGGCCCTCCGTTACGACGTAGCCAGCGTCTGCATCCTGCCCTACGCCCTCGCCCGCTGCGCCCAGGTCCTCGCCGGCTCCCACGTCAACGCCAGCACCACCATCGGCTTCCCCCACGGCGGACACACCACCGCCATCAAGCTCGCTGAAGCCCGCCAGGCCCTCGCCGACGGCGGTCAGGAGCTCGACGTCGTCATCAATATCAGCAAAGCCCGCAGCGGCGACTGGCCCTACGTCCAGGCCGAACTCGCCGCCCTCACCCAGCTCATCCACGACGCCGGCCAAAAAATCAAAGTCATCTTTGAGAACGCCTATCTCGACGACGCCGCCAAAATCCACCTCTGCGAAATCTGCGCCCAGATCGGCGTCGACTGGGTCAAGACCTCCACCGGTTACGCCCCCACTGGCGCTACCCACGCTGACCTCGAACTCATGCGCCGCCACTCTCCACCCAGCGTCCAGGTCAAGGCCGCCGGCGGCATCCGCGACCTCGACGCACTCCTCGCCGTCCGCGCAATCGGCGTCAGCCGCGTCGGCGCCACCCGCACTGAGGCCATGCTTGAAGACTGCCGCAAGCGCCTCGGCCTCGCTCCCCTCTCCGCCATAGCCCCAACCGCCGCCGCTCTCGCCGGCTACTAGCCCTCTCACCCATCGTTCTTCCACCAAGGTTCGGTGCCCCATCCATCTGCAGCTTGATCGCAGATGGGTGGGATCCCTCCGCCCTCCATCGAACAATCGAAACCGCCCGGTCAATCACCCTGCAAACGCAACAAAGGCCCGGCATTCTAGCCGGGCCTTCATTCAACTCAATCCATCTTCCCTGTCGCCGGTTTACGCCAGCAGCTTCTGGATCTTCTCGTTAATCACTTCCTGCGGCACAAAACCAACCACCTGGTCAGCCACCTTGCCGCCTTTGAAGAACAAAAGCGCCGGAATCCCGCGAATCCCAAACCGTCCCGGCGTCGCGCTATTCTCGTCCACGTTCACCTTCGCCACCTTCAGCTTGCCCGCGTACGTCGCCGCGATGCTGTCCACAATCGGCGCAATCGCCTTGCACGGACCGCACCAAACGGCCCAGAAATCCACCAGTACCGGCTGCTCGCTCTTGAGCACCTCCTGGTCGAACGTTGCATCGCTTACTTCCAATACTCCCAACCCTGCCATGATCCTCCTTGCGTTCTTTCCCTGTTCCCGAGTCTACCTTTTACGGCGCATTCATGGGATGCAACTCACCCGCTGAAAGTCGCAAACACCGCCAAATGTGCAGGCCGCCCCTGGCCCCCAACGCGCCCGTCCCGCACAAACAAAAGCGCCCGGATCCCTTGAAGGACCTCGGGCGCTAGAGCAGCCCTCCCCCAGAACTGCCCACGCTGCGAATTTAGGGGTTAGACCATTGAATAGCAAGCAAACTTAGGTAACGGTACGAGTAATCAAAAACCAGTGACTAACGAGGACGATACCCCCTCAACTCCCAAGGTTACTGACTCGCCACCCCACAACGCTCGCCCCCAAACTTCTTGATTCCCTTCACTCCCCCCGCAGCGCAAAGTACTGGCTCGCCCCGGTGGCCTGGAACCGGCAAACCTTCAGCTCCGCTTCCATCTGTCCCTCAATCGCCTCCCGGATCGCCGCCGATGCCTGCGCAACGCTCTGCTGGCTCCCCACAATCACCAGCATCGCTGGCCCCGCCCCGCTCAACGCAGCCCCCAGAATCCCGTTGCTCCCGGCCAAAGGCAGAAGCCTCGGCAGCAGCGGGCAAATCGGCGCGCGATACGGCTGATGAATCCGGTCGTTCATCGCCATCCGCAGCAGGTCGCCACGCCCCAGCGCAAAGGCCAGCCCCAGCAGCGCCGCCGACTGGATGTTCGTCACCGCATCTGCCCGCGAATAGCTCTGCGGCAGCACTTCCCTTGCCTTGCTCGTCGGCAGCGGGTCCGCCGGTAGCACCACAATTGCCCGCCAATCCTCCGGCGGCAACACGTGCGCCACATGCACCGTCCGTCCCTCACAGGCCGCAGCCACAAAACCGCCCAGCCAGCAGGCCGCCGCATTGTCCGGATGCCCCTCCAGCGCGCAAGCCTCTTCCAGAATCTGCTTCGCGCTCCACTCCAGCCGCCCAAAATGTACTGCCAGCGCAATCGCCGCCAGCCGTCCCGCCGCTGAAGACCCGCACCCCATTCCCAGCGGAATCCCATTCTGCATCCGGATCGCCAGCGGCACAACCGCCTTGCCGTTCTCCTTCAGCAGCCGCTCATAGATGCCCAGAATCAGGTTGTCGTCCAGTTGCCCACACCGCTCCCGGTCGTGACCCGTCGCATCGATTGAAAACGCCCCTGCCGCCTCCGCCTCAATCTCCAGATAGAAGTCCAGCGCCACCGCCACCGCGTCAAATCCCGGCCCTAAATTCGCTGAAGTAGCCGGCAAACGCAGCCGCAGCGGCGCGGCAGCCCGCATTCGAGCTTCGTCCCTCATCGCCCGCTGCCCTTCAGCGCCGCCAGCACCGCGCTCGCCGTCGCCTCCATCACCTGTGCATCCCGCCGCAGAGCATCAATCTCGCCCTCCAGCCCGGCCTTCTCCTCGTCGTCCAGCAGCGTTCCGCGATGGAAGTCGATCGTATAATCGGCATCCTTCAGCGTGTGCCCCGTCAGCACCAGCACCACACTCTCGCCCGCTGCAACCTTCCCCTGCGCCCGCAGCTTCTTCAGCCCCGCCAGCGTCACTGCCGATGCCGGCTCACAGCCCAGTCCCTCGGCCCCAATCTCCGTCTTGGCAATCGCAATCTCCGCCTCGCTCACGTCCAGGCACCACCCGCCCGTATCCTGAATCGCCCGCGCCGCCTTGCGCCACGAGGCAGGGTTCCCGATCCGAATTGCCGTCGCCCGCGTATGGGCCTCCATCGGCTCCAGCGTCGCTCCATTGTTGTGCGCAAAGCTCTGCGCCAGCGGATTGGCCCCCGCCGCCTGAATCACTGAAATCCTCGGCATCCGAGAAACCAGTCCCAGCTCGTGCAACTCCCTGAACCCCTTGCCCAGCGCCGAACTGTTCCCCAGGTTCCCTCCCGGAACAATCAAATGGTCGGGAACCGTCCAGTCAAACGCCTCCGCAATCTCAAAAGCCGGCGTCTTCTGCCCTTCCAGCCGGTAAGGATTCACTGAGTTCAGCAGGTAGATCGGCGACTCTTTCACAATCTGCGTCAGCAGCGTCAGGCAGCCGTCAAAGTCCGTCTTCAGTTGGCACGTCACCGCGCCATAATCCATCGCCTGGCTCAGCTTGCCCCACGCAATCTTCCCCTCCGGAATCAGCACCAGGCTCCGCAGCCCCGCCCGCGCCGCATAAGCCGCCATCGCCGCTGACGTATTCCCCGTCGAAGCGCACGCCACCCACTCAAAGCCCCGTTCCTTGGCCACGCTCAGCGCCGCCGTCATCCCCGTGTCCTTGAACGACCCCGAAGGATTCATCCCCTGATGTTTGGCATAAAGCTGGTCCAGCCCCAGCGCCTTCGCCGCCCGGTAAAGCGGATACAACGGCGTATTCCCCTCCCGCAGCGTCACCGCGTTCCCAAAGCTGTCCAGAATCGGCAGCAGCTCGCGGAACCGCCAAACCCCCGACTGGTCCAGCCACTCCGGCGAGCAGCGACGCTCCCGCCAAAGCCACTTCAGCGCCCCGGCGTTCGGCCGGTCGTGCCCCTGCCGCTGGCTCCAGCCCGGATACTCAACCTCAAACAGGTCACCGCACGCGGCGCAGCGGAAATCCGGCTGGGCTTCCGCCCCCGCGATCCGCGCCCCGCATCCAAAACAGCGCAACTGGTGCAAATTGTCGTTCATGCCTGCTGTTAGCCTACCAGCGCAGACCGGGTTTTGCCTGACCCCATCTCACCCTCGCGTGGCGCTCGCCGTCCAAGTCCAACTCGCGCGTCTCTGATCTTCGCTGCTCCCTCAAACCACCAGCCTCATCGCGGAATCCTTAGCGGAGGCGGGCGAGCAGGCGGCTTCGCTCGCTGGCCAGAACTTCAATGGCTGGCCCCTGCGCTGCCAGGCGGCCTTCCTGCAACAGAACCACTTCGGCGCCCAGGGCGAGGGCGTCGCTGGCGTCGTGCGTGGCCATCACCGTCTGAACTCCATGTTCTGTGAGCCAACCTTGCAGGCGGCTGAGCAAGCCGTCGCTGGCTGCCCCGTCCAGGGCTGAGAAGGGCTCGTCCAGCAGCAGCAGCCGCGGCTCGGGCGCCAGGGCTCGGGCCAGGGCGATGCGCTGCGCCTCACCGCCTGAAAGGTGCTGCGCACGGCGGGCAATCAGCTCCTGTGCTGAAACAAGGTCCAGCATCTCTTCAACGCGCGCGGCACGCGCGGCCCGGTCAAGCCTGCCAAGGCCATAGGCAATGTTCGCCGCCACGCTCAGGTGCGGAAAGAGTGCCGGCTGCTGTGCCACAAGGGCAGTGCGGCGGCGGCCCGGCCTGACCCACACTCCTTGGGCACAGTCGGTGAGCCGATCGCCATCGAGGCAGACGTGGCCCGATTGCAGCTCGTCAAGGCCGGCCAAAAGGCGGAGCAGCGTGCTTTTGCCTGCGCCCGACGGGCCAAAGATCACCGTCCACTCGGTCCCAAAGGTGCACTCCACATGCAGATGGAACTGGCGGCGGCGCGCATTGAGAGCAAACTCAAGCACGGCGGCCTCCGCGTGCCTGCCCTGAAAGATAGATGGCGGCCAGCGCGGTCACACTCAGGCCAAGCAGAATGGCGGCAGTGTGGGTCGCCGCTGTGTAGTCAAAGTTCTCCACCTGGTTGTAGAGCACAATCGAGAGCGTCCGCGTGGCCCCGGGAATGTCCCCGCCGAGCATGAGAACCACCCCGAACTCGCCAGTCGTGTGCAGAAAGCTGAGCACCGCTGCGGCGATAAGCGAACGGCGGGCGAGGGGCAGCAGCAGCGTGAGTACAAGCTTTGTCGGGCCCGCGCCCAGCAGGCGGGCCGCGTCAACCAGTGCGGGCTCCACCCCCGCAAAGCCGGCCACGAGGGGCTGCACGGCAAAGGGAAGGCTGTAAATCACCGAGCCCACAACAAGCCCCGAAAAAGAGAAAGCCAGTGGATGACCGAACACCGCGGCGAGAACCCGTCCGAAGCCGGTCCGTGGCCCGAGCAGCACCAGCAGAAAGAAGCCCAGCACCGTGGGCGGCAGCACCAGCGGCAGGGCGGCCAAAGCCTCAACGATTGCCAGCCAGCGGCTCCGGCCCAGCACCAGCAGAGCGGCCAGCGGCACTGAGACCGCCAGCAGGATGACCGTGGTGACGGTTGCCAGCTTGATCGTTAATGCAAAGGCTTGCCAGTCCATGAGCTCTAGATCCAGCTTTCAACTCTTGGCTTTCACCCACGGTCTTCTGTGTGGGGGTGAGTGGTATCGCTCGCGGATCCTTGAAGAGCAAAAAACCGCCAGTCGCGAAGCATCTGCTGCCGCAACCTGTTTCTAGTGAACGGGGCGCAGGCCCGACTTGGCAAGTTTTGCCTGGACCGGCGGGGAAAGCAGAAACTCCAGCAGCTTGTGCGCGGCCTCCCGCTGCGAGGATTTGCTGAGGACCACTGCGCCCTGCTGAATGTCAGGGTAAAGCCCGTCCGGAATGATGGCGTAGCTTCCGCTCGCGGCAAGCCGAGCCGTCAGCGCCGAGGTGAGCGAGATAAGGCCGGCGTCGGCGTTCCCTGAGTCCACAAACTGCGCCGCCTGGGCGATGTTCTCCGCGGTGACAAGCCGGGGCTTGAGCTGGTCGTAGAGGTTGAGGCTCGTGAGAGCAGCCACGGCGGCGCGGCCGTAAGGGGCGCGCTCCGGGTTGGCAATCGCCAGCCGGCGAAGGTCGGGGCTGCGCAGCAGATCCAGGGAGGGCGGCGGGAGCCGCGAATCCTTGCGGGCCCACAGAACCAGTGTTCCGCGCCCATAGAGCACCGGCGTCGCAGAGTCGGCAAGGCCGCTCTCAATGAGGCGGCGGGGGTAGCCAAGGTCCGCGGAGAGAAACAGGTCAAAGGGTGCGCCATTCTGGATTTGTGTAGCCAGCATCGCCGAGGCCTGGAACGTGGCTTCAGCTCCGATGCCGGTGGCCTGGCGGAACTGTTCCAGGATCGGCGGCAGAACCGGCTCAAGATCGGCGGCAGCGGCAACGCGCAGCGGTGTCTGAGCACAGAGCGGCGTCAGCGCAAGCAAACCAAAGACGGAGAAGACGAGTTTGCGGGTCACGGGAACTGGCTGCCTCCTGGGCGGGGAAAAGCGCATGCTCTGCCCATAGGCTAGCACCCTGCATGGCGGGGTCTGTTGCCGTCCTTTTTGGGGGAGTACGATGGTATCCGTCCATTCTGGCACAACGAGATCAGCGGCCTTCCGTGGGAGGCTCGGCAAAGCTGCGTGGTGCGGGGTAGGTTCCGGCCTTTGAAAGGAGAATCCCGTGAAGAGAACCAGGAGAGAGTTGCTGAAAGATGGTCTGCGCGTCTGCGCAGTGACTGCGGTTGCTCCGCAAATGTTGATCGCTGCAGTTGAGAACGCGCCGAAGGCGGTGAGCCCTGCGCGCAATCTGGCGCTCAACCGGGCGGCGTGGGCATCCAGTGCGGCGGACTTCATCTGCACGGGCCACATGGCCACAGATGGGCAGGCGGCTACGCAATGGCTGAGCAAGGGCGGTGGAGCGCAATGGATTTATGTCGACCTCGGCAGCTCGTGCGAGATCAACAAGGTCGTCCTTCGCTGGGGGCAAGCCTATGCGCGGGCTTACAAGATTCAAGTGAGCACGGAGCGGGCCCCTTCCCCTGCGACGGGACTGGTGGAGAACTGGACGGATGTCCACGAGAGATCGAACGGCCAGGGCGCAGTAGAAGAGATCGCGCTCAAGCCGGTAAGGGCCAGGTTTGTGCGGCTGCTGTGTACGGAGTCGGCAGCGCCAGACGGATACGCGCTGAATGGATTTGAGGTTCAGGGTTGGGGAGGGCCGGCGCCAAGGCCCAACCTTGTGCCTCCGCCGCATGCCGATGGAGCGCTGGAGCTCTCAGGCGGATGGAAGCTCGTGAGCCGGCAGTTTGTCGGGGACAATGCTGCCACGATTTCGACCTGCGGATTCGAAGACGGGACGTGGTTGCCCGCAGTCGTGCCGGGAACCGTGCTCACCAGCTATCTGAACGCGGGCGCGGTGCCGGATCTGTTCTATGGCGACGATATGTACCAGGTCTCGGAGTGGTTCGCGCATGGGCAATGGTGGTATCGGAATGAGATGACGGTGCCGGCCAGCTACAAAGGTAAGCGGGTGTGGCTCAACCTGGATGGAATCAACTACAAGGCGGAGATTTTTCTGAACGGTGCCCCGGTCGGGAAGATGAGTGGGGCCTTTATCCGTGGGCGCTTTGAGATCACTGACAAAGTCGTGGTCGGCAAGCCGAACTGCATCGCCGTTCTCATCCACCCCGTGCCCAACCCCTGCAAGCCGACGGTGAGAACGCTTGGGGACTACAGTTGGCCGGAGGAGTTCACCCATAATGCGCCCACCTTTGTTGAGTCGGCGGGCTGGGACTGGCTGCCGACAATTCGCGACCGCAACATCGGCATCTGGAACAAAGTGACCCTGACCACCAGCGGCGATGTGACGATTGGGGACCCGTTTGTGATCGCCGAGCTGCCGCTGCTTCCGGATCTATCTCGTGCGGATCTAACGCTGAAGGTGGAGTTGACGAACCATGCCAGCCACAAGCGGACGGGAAGTTTGGCGGTGCGGTTTGGTGCGTTGCGCTTCTCACATCCAGTCACCCTTGAGGCCGGTGAGACGAAGGGGCTGGTGCTCGACAAGGAGGCGCATGCGGAGCTTTCTCTGCATGAACCCAAACTCTGGTGGCCGAACGGCGTCGGCGAGCAGCATTTGTACGACCTGACCCTCCGGTTTGAGGCCGAGGACGGCGCGGTGTCAGATACAAAGACGACGAAGGTCGGCGTTCGCAAGCTCACCTATAACCAGGATCCCATCGCGCTGCGAAATGTAGGCCTGTTGCAGGATATGACGGGGAAAGCCAACGCCATGGCAACGACAAATCCCCTGACGATCAGTTGCAATGGGCAGCGCATTCTGCTCAAGGGCGCGGACTGGGGGATGGACGAAGGCATGCTGCGCTGCGACAGAGACGGGTATGAGGCGCGCGTGCGCTACGAGAAGGAGATGAACTTCAACCTCATTCGCAACTGCCTCGGGAATGTGCATAAACAGGAGTTCTTTGAAGCCTGCGACCGTCATGGGATCTTCGTGTGGGAAGAGTTTGGCGTCAACCACAACAACATGCCCTATGACGTCGAGATGTGGCTCAGCAACGCGCGCGATCGGATCTTGGCAACAAGAAATCATGCCTGTGTGGCGATGTGGTGCACCGCAAATGAGGGCGCGAGCCAGGAGCCGATTCTAAGCGCCGTGCCCAGGATGGTCGATGACCTGGATGGAACGCGGCTGTTCTTGCAGCACTCAACCCAGCATCCCCCAACAGATGGCGACGGACCCTATGTGAGTATGCCGCCGAAGTTTTATTTGAGCGGAATGGCGCATGGGTTCCGCGCCGAGATTGGGTCGCCGAATGTGCCGCCCGTCGAGAGCATGCGCCGGATGATGCCCCACAACAGGCTTTGGCCGATCAGCGAAATGTGGGGCACGCACGACTGGTGGCAGAAGGGATGGCAGGACGGCGACGGAGTCGTCGGCCATACCGAGAAGGCCATTGCCTGCTACGGCGAGCCTGAGGGCATTGAGGACTTCTGCCGCAAGTCGCAGATGGTAAATCTGGAGGTATTCAAGGCCATCTACGAGTCCTGGAACGAGAAGATGTGGGATAACTGCTCGGGCGTGATGATCTGGATGAGCAATCCCTGCTGGCCTTCCCTGGTGTGGAATACCTATGACTATTATCTCGAACCCACAGGCGCGTTCTTCGGCATCAAGAAGGCATGCGAGCCGCTCCATATCCAATGGAGCATGGAGACGAACGATGTGAAGCTGGTCAACTGCACGCTGAACGGGCTGAAAGGCGTTCGGGCCGAAGCGCGGGTCTACAACCTCGATGGGTCGCTGGCGCTGACGAAGGTGGCTACCCTTGATTTTCCGGCGAACGCAGCGACGCAGGCCCTGAACCTCTTTGCAGGCGAGGAGAAGAAGCTCGCGCAGTTGAGCGAGGTGCACTTTATCAAGCTCGAGTTGAAGGGAGCGGATGGAAAGCTCCTCTCTGACAACTTCTATTGGAATGCGAAGGAGGTCTGGAACTACAAGGACCTGGCCGCGATGCGGAAGGTGAAGTTAAATGCGACTCTGAAGCGCGAAGTCTCCGCGGGAAAGACAAAGCTTGCCGTCGAGCTCGAAAATCCGAGCCAGGGCGTCGCGCTCGCGATCCGGCTGAAGGTGGTGGACGAGGCAACAGGGTTGCTGGTCGCGCCCATTCACTATACTGACAACTACTTCGCCTTGACGCCGGGCGAGAAACGGCAGATCGGGATCGAATACGGCGGCCAAGCGGGGCGCGTGTTCGTTGAGGGCTGGAATGTGACGGCAGCGGAACTGGCGATGGCTTAGCACCCCGCCCTGGAACACGCATCTGAAGCAGGGCGCTCCTCCCGCGCTCGACAGGCCGCGAAACTGCGGCCATGATGGCTGTCAAATCGGCGCAGCAGAGACCCGCGTCCAACTCGCTTCTCCGCGGCCTGTCTCGTCCCCTGAGGCAATGCTCTTTCGCAGCGCAAGCTCCTCGGAACTCCCTGCAACGGGCGCCCGAGCCCGCTCATTCACGCGCCGCGTCCTTCCGCTCTGGCCAAAAATAAAGCAGCGGGAAGATCACGAAGATCGCAAACGATGCGTTCACTGAAATGAATGCCAATCCCACTGAGGCCGCATAGCAGGTCATCGCGAACACGGCCTTCCAGTTCAACCGCTGGAACTCGATCTGCCTTGCCATGTCTTCCCGGTCCTGCCGCGCCAGCACGGTTTGCAGCAGCAGAAACGCGGCAGACGAGCACGCCATCACCGCCCCATAGGCTGCCACCGCAAGCGGCGCATGGCAATTCTGTCCCAGGTACGCCGTCACAAACGGAATCAGACTCATCCAGAACAACAGATTGTTGTTGCTCCACAGCAGCGCCGCATCCGCCCGCCGCGCCTTCTCTAGAAAATGATGGTGGTTCACCCACATGATCGCCACCACTGCAAAGCTCAGCCCATACACCAGCAGCGACGGCATCACCGCCAGCAACGCCGCGCTTGTGGCCCCTTGCGGCACCTTCAGCTCCAGCACCATCAGCGTGATAATCACCGCCATCACGCCGTCGCTGAAAGCCTCAATGCGATTCGTCTTCATTCACCCTTCTTCTCTTTGCCAAAGGCCGGGCCGCATCAAAACCCAATCGTTACCGGCTCCATCTCCAGCCGAATCCCGAATCGCTCTTCCACCCCAGAAGCAATCTGCTCCGCCAGCGCCATCATCTCCGCCGCGCTCGCGCCATTCCCATCGCAGTCGCCAACATTCACCAGCGCCAGCGTATGCTTGCTTGAGATCCCCGCCCGCCCCAGCGCATACCCTTTATGGAACCCCGCCTGCTCAATCAACCAGGCCGCGGGAACCTTCACCTGGGCCTCATGCGCGCCGCTCGCGCCTGCCGGAAACCGCGGCGGAAGCGCCCCGTTCATCTCCGCTATCCGCCGCACCTGCGCTTCGCTCACAATCGGATTCTTGAAAAAACTGCCCGCGCTCCGGCAATCCGGGTCGCCCTCCACCAGCAGCATTCCCTTCCCCTGCCGCACTCGCCTCACTGCCGCCGCCACCTCCGGCAGGCTCGGTGCTCCACTCTCCGCCCGTCCCTCGGCCAGTGCCTTCTCCAGATCCGCATAACGCACCGTCGGCGCGCCGCCCTGCCTCAACTGGTAGTCCACACGCGTCACAAGATACCGCCCGCGATCACTTGAGTTGAAGCGGCTCCGCCGGTAGCCAAACTCGCACTCCGCTCCGGAGAACTCCACAAACGCGTGCTCCATCAGGTCGAAAGCACGCACCTGCGCAATCGCCGTTCCCACCTCTTGCCCATATGCGCCCACGTTCTGCACTGGCGTCCCGCCCACCGTGCCCGGGATCCCGGCCAGGCACTCTACCCCTGCGCAACCATCTGTCGTGGCCCGCTCCACAAAGTGCTCCCAGCTTTCGCCCGCTGCGGCCTGGTAGATCGCCAATCCAGATTCGCCTGCCGGTCCTGATGCGCTAATCCCCCGCATCGCAACGTGTACCACCAGCCCATCAAACCCCGCATCTGCAACAAGCAGGTTGCTTCCACCGCCCAGAACAAACAGCGCAACCCCGTTCTCGCCCGCCCACGCTGCTGCCTCCGCTACATCCTCTTCGCTCTCCGCCTCCACAAACCAGCGCGCTGCCCCACCCACTCCCAATGTGGTCAATGGCGCAAGCGGCTTGTTCTCTTCCCTCAGCATCGCTTAAAGGCTACACCAATCAGGCAACATGCCTGCGAGTGCTTGAGCCTATCCCATATAGCCGGCGCCCGTCAGTCATGCCAAACCGAATTCTTGAAGTAGTGAACTGAAGGGCTGCGCCGCACCCGCGCCACATGTTTGAAAGCCGCCCAACCCACCTTGCGCCGCAGCCACCCCACCAGCGCGCCCTGGCGCCGCAACACGCGATTGCCCACCAGCAGATCGTCCCCGGCTATGTCGCTCCTGGACTTCCTCAGCAACTCGTTCTGCGGAAACCGCTCTGCAACAAACGGATGAAACGCCACCACCTTGCCCAGTTGCTCATCGCCCGGCTCCGGCTCCGGCCGCCCGGTCCACTGCGCCCACAGCAGCCCCGCCAGATCCGTTCGCCCCGCCACCTGGATATGCCCCATCTGCGTACAGCGTGGATTCACTTCAATCAGGTAAGGCTCCCCCGTCGCGTCGCTCAACATAAAATCCAGCCCGAAAAACCCTGACAGTCTCAGCCCCGCGGCCAGCAGCTCCCCTGCCCGCTCCATCCGCTCATCGCGCATCAGTTCAATCACCATCGCCGGCCTGGTCTCGCCTTGCGAGGCCAGCACCCGCGCCTGCAAGCTCCCCAGCACGCGCCCCTGCCAGCAGGCAAACATCGCCGTCGCCGGAACTCCCTCAATCCTCTCCTGCGCGCAGAGTCCCGCCCCCTCCATCCCGAACTGACCCACACGCGCCATCGGATCCAGCGCCAACAGCCCCCGCAGTTTGCCCGGCCGCGGCATCAGCCGCGCGCACTCCCTCCGCAACTCCTCCGCGTCGCGCGCAAACGCCACGCCCCGGCCTCCGCTGCTCCCATCCACCTTCGCCAATAGCGGAAACTTCACTCCCGGCGTTGATCTTTCCCAATCTTCCCGCCAG